>PPYF01064763.1_pt1 | contig 197142 bp, 186 predicted proteins | sample 1559871 | NCBI WGS metagenome assembly PPYF01 (sample SAMN08240021, study PRJNA423297) | Human gut metagenome, whole genome shotgun sequencing project.
TAGGAGAACCGCTTGGAGATTCCGGCTGCTTTCGCCCAAGGTTTGAGCTGCATTCTGATTGTATTGGCGGACGGCAGGTCGAACACATTATCTTCTGATGATTTGCCCCCACGTTCCGGCATCCACTTCAACGCTTCAGGAGAGAGGGGCAGGTAAATAGGCTCTTTGGTCTTTTTCATGGACACGGCCAAACGGTACTGTCCCCTGTCAACGAACACGTCATTCCATTTCAGCTTGATTATATCGCTGATGCGTAATCCGCAAAAGCAGGAGAACAGATATGCGCATTTTACAATCTCGTATTCCTCGTGGGGCATAGGAGTGTCAATCAACGCCTGTACCTCTTCGATGGTCATGTACGACCGCATACTCTCCGGCTTGCGGATTTTCTCCGACTTCTCAAGTTCGTTGAAAGGGTTGGCCTTCATCTTTCTCTTCCTGACGGCAGAGTTCAACGCACCGTTCAACGCACGGTAATAATTGTGAAGCGTGTAGTTCGATATGTCCTTGCCTTTCGGATGATATTCCGTCAGCAGATAAGTGATGTAGCCACGACAAAAGTCCCCGTCAATCTGATCCAGTGTGACCATTTCTCCGGCATAGTCTTTCAGTATGCGCATGGCAATCTTGATTTGACTGCCATCTTTCTTACCGGCACTCTCTTGAGCCTCCATATAAACCTGCATCCAATCCAGCAGGAAAGTCTTGTCCTTACGGAATACAATCCCGGCCTCATTACTGGTCAGTTCGATAATACGCTTCGACTTGATGGCATTGGCGGCGTCCATTGTCGTCTGATTCTGCCTGCGGGAGTTGCTATCCGTTTCCGGGATAATATACATCTTGAGGTATTCATATGTCCGCTTTCCGTCGCGGTATATATCCAGATACAGGCTCTTGCTGCCATTGCTCAGCGACTTCATCCGAAGACGAATTGGCTCTTTGACTTTTGTATGATTCTTAACTCGTGCCATAGGGATTCCTTTCTCATTTTTTCTACTGCAAATATACGAATAAGTATCGAATTTGAGAAACAAATGAGAAACAAAATTGCACCAAACAAGAGCCAATCTACTGAAAGTACTGAAAACAACCGAAAATAAAAATAAGATTATAAAACTTTGATTTACAGGATATTTTATCACGTTTTTGGGAATCACAGAACAATTAAGAGCGAAGAAACTACTATATCAGATTTCTTCGCTCTATAACATAACTTTATTTCCCCAGCGACTTGAATACTTTATCTATACAGCGTTTTTTCTGTTCCATATTGGGATGAACATATAAGTTCAGCGTAGTTGATATGTTTGAGTGTCCCAATAGCACACTAACAGTTTTATAGTCACAACCGACTTCTATACAACGAGTCGCAAAGCTGTGGCGGAGTCCATGGTACTTTAATTTTGGAATATCAAGTTTCTCCATCAGCCTTTTATAGTAGTTACGGTATGTACGTGGTTCTGTCGGACGTTCATCATTGGTTAGGATGTAATAGTCATCGTTAACTACTTTTTTCAAAGGCTTCAACATTCCTAGCAACTCTTTATTCATCGGAATCTCGCGACAGGAGTTTTTGGTCTTTGGTGTGTTTATAACCAGCTCAGTGTGCTTTTTCTCCCCTTCTATAATATAAATACGTTCTATTGTTCGATTAACAGTTAGTATTCCATCAGTGACATTGATATCACTCCATTTCAAAGCACAGATTTCTCCTATACGTAGCCCTGTACTAAGGCTGATATAAATACCAAGTCCCATGAATGTAAAATGACTTTGGATATGGTTTAATATCTTCCTATGGTTAGTAACGGACAGAACATCCAATACTTTGTTTTCTGAACTTGGGGGATATTTGATGTCCCATTCATAATAAGTCATCCATTCCTTCTTCACTCCGGACTTCATTACCATTTTAAGGACTATCAGAATATCCTTGACCGATTTAGTGCTTAATCCACTTTCAATTTTGTGCAAAACAAAAGCTTGAACACTCTGTTCCGGAAGTGAATTATCCTCCCCGAAGGTTGGAAGAATATGGTTCTCCAAGATCAATACGTATGCAGCCATAGTGGACTGTTTCACATAAGGCCGCTTGTACTCTTTCCATGCAGCCGCAATTTCTCTAATAGTTTTATGAATCATAATTTCTTAATAATTGGTTCTTATAATTAGAGAAATATAAACCATAATGTTCCGGCTTTGAGATTCCCGGAGTTTAGTGGGGAGTGGAAAAAGTGTAAGGTTTCAGACTTGTTGGATTTCTATTCCACTAATTCACTTAGTTGGGAGCAGCTTGAATATGACACCAATGCCATGATGAATTTACATTATGGACTTATCCATGTGGGACTTCCGACTATGGTAGATTTGGCAAAAGACAAATTGCCTAATATAAAAGAGGACAACATGCCCACGAACTTTGAATTGTGCAAAGAGGGTGATGTGGCTTTTGCAGATGCCTCAGAAGATACAAATGAAGTAGCCAAGACTATTGAGTTTTATAATCTTGCAGAGAAAAATGTCGTCTGTGGATTGCATACAATTCATGGGCGAGACAATAAGCACAAAACTGTTGTTGGATTCAAAGGATATACTTTCTCATCTACCGTATTTCATAATCAAATAAGACGAATAGCACAAGGAACAAAGATTTACTCAATTAGCACCAAGAATTTTTCAGAGTGCTATATTGGATTGCCATCAAAACCAGAACAGACTAAAATTGCAACTTTACTACGCCTTATTGATGAACGCGTCGCCACCCAAAACAAAATCATTGAGAAATATGAATCCTTAATTCAGGCAATGTGCGATACCTTAATAGAATCAGAACAGCTTAAAGTCGAATTGTCTTTTAATGATTTTGGTAAACCATATTCAGGTTTATCAGGTAAAAGTGCAGAAGATTTTGGTAATGGGTGGCCCTACATAACATATATGAATGTCTATCAGAATCAAATCATTGATATAACCGATGTTGGTTTAGTCAAAATCAATGAGACAGAGCAACAATCGGTTGTCCGCTATGGCGACATTCTTTTCACCTTGTCATCTGAAACACCGGATGAAGTTGGAATGGGTGCAGTGTATTTGGGAGATGCTTATCCTTTATACCTGAATAGTTTTTGTTTTGGTGTCCATATCACAGATGAAAGTAAGATTTTTTCTCCATTTTTAGCATACTATATTTCAACCAAATCATTTAGAAAGGCTGTTTTTCCATTGGCACAAGGCAGTACACGTTTCAATTTGCAAAAAAATGATTTTATGAAGAAAATCTTTCATTTTCCAACGGTGAAAAAACAAAGCGAGATATACTCCGTTCTCAAAGCCTATTCGGATAAGCTTTCTATCGAAAAGAATATAGTCAATTTACTTTGTGAACAGAAAAGTTACCTCTTACGTCAGTTGTTTATATAAACATTTGCCGCAAAAGATAATTCTTCTGTAATTGAATCCTTTTTAGGTAATAGACTTCTAAATTTAATCGTTGCTCAACACTTTCAAACACATTGCAAATTTGCTCTTGACAAGTCAAAGGAGGTATATGTAACATAATCTTTCCCAAAGATGTTTGGTTAATGCTTGCTTGTGAAACTGCTTTATTGCATATGCTTTGAAAATGCTTAATAGCCATGCTGGTACATAGTATCAAGTGGAGAAAACGAGGTATTACCAATGACGGTTTTGGAATTATTCGCAATAGATTCATGCCATGGTATAAATTATATTCTTTATCGACAAAGGCTGTATTGCCGATGTACTGTATGCTGTTTATGTTACTAAACAAAATATCACCAACATTCAATTTATATTCGCTGGGGATATCTTGTACATACCCTACACGTAACATATCAATGCGATGCTTGCTTATTGTTTCTATTCGAGATACGGCATATGCTGTTTTATGACTAACCTGATTGCCTGAATACCCGCTTCTAATGTCAGCTAATTCACATAATCTATATTCATTCCAATATTCACTTGGACGCAGTACCTTTTGGCTAATTGCCTGAATTAAGGATTTGTATTCGTAAATTAAAGGGATTCGCAATAATATGATGATCCAAAACCAAGGAGATTATATTGCTTTACAAGATATTGCAGATATATATCAACCTAAAACGATTCTTTCAACGGACTTAACAGAAGATGGTTATCTTGTATATGGTGCGAATGGTATTATTGGTAAATACCATTTATATAATCATGAGAAAGAACAAATCTGCATTACATGCCGTGGAAATACTTGCGGAACGGTTAATTATACAGAGCCTAAATCATGGATAACAGGAAACGCCATGGTTATAAATACCGATAATTTTGCTGAAAATGTAAATAAACGATATTTATTTCATTACCTATCGTCTATAAATTTCAATAGCATTATATCCGGGTCAGGTCAACCACAGATTGTTCGTCAACCTTTGGCCAAACTAAAGATCATTCTCCCTGAGCTAACAATCCAAGAACATATTGCAAAGTGTTTAGATACTATACTTGCCAAAATAAAGAATGAACAAACTTCCTTACAAGCAATCCAGATACAGAAATCGTATCTGTTGTCGCAGATGTTTATATAAACATTTGGTGCAATAAATATTGTTTTTGCAAGTTAAACGATACAAGAATATTTTGCTCCAAAAAGAGTTTGCTCTCCAATTTTCCAAGTACATTTGCAATACGCTTTTGTTCGGAAAGTGGAGGACAATATATTTTCGCATTACCATAATCCTTGAAGTAGATATGTGGTATTGCCATTCCTGTTTTGTACGACTGAAAATTAAACACAGACAGAACGAAGTATAGATATCGTACATCATAGTTACTTAAGGCTGTAAGATAGTTGAGCGTGCCAATTATCGAAAAATCACCTTGTGCGTAGGACACTGTTCCTACACCTGAACCGTCTTTGATTATCAGTATCGAATCACCATTCATTTGCGGCATATCGGTATATCCGAGTAAGCCGTTTGCGCCAAACACTTTATACAATCCGCTGTGTGAGACTTCTCTTTCTTGAAGCGTTGAACTGTGGCACTCTAAACATTGAGCGATAGTAGTATTAGGCTCTCCTTTGGTTGTTAGTAAAATTGTAATCCCTTTAATTAAGGATTGCAGTTTCTCAATGATTTTGTTTTGGGTAGCTATGCGCTCATCTATTAGGCATAATAAGCGAGTAATGTTATTGCGCTCTGCTTTACAGCCATACCTTACTTTAATTCTTTTCAGCATGCCACCTGTTATTAGTGGTTGACCAGAGCCAAATACTAATCTGTTCAGATTATAATGCTGCAAGAAGTAATAAATGTAGTAGTTCCATTCTTTTGCATCAATTACAAGTGTATTGTCCGTAACACCACAAGGAGCATTACCAATTTGCATTTGACCTGCATTTGCACCAACACGTGCTACGAGAACAATATTCTCTTTATATGAAGCAGAATTTGTCCTACCAATAACTCCAGTAGAACCATAGAGAGCGACCTCACCGCTGTTGGAAATTCTGTCTTTACCCGAACATATATTTGGAACAATATCTTGCAACTCAGTTTCCACCCACTCCCCACTAAACTCCGGAAATCGCAAATCCGGAACATTAAGGACTTTTTTATCGTTATTATTTGCCATAGTCACTATTCATTATCAGAGTTAATTTCAAATGGCAACAAGTTGTCACCATCATTAAAACGGTCGAAATCCGAGCTAAACAAACGGTCTTGAATGACACGGTATTTCTCAAATTCGGTTTCAGCAAATTTTTTGGCGAATTCGGCCGTAACCTTGCCGGCATCAGAAAGGATTGCATCTCCACCAGCTTCAAGAATGATGTCTATACGTTTTGCCCAATCTTCCATCGTCATGGGTATATGACGCTTTGCCATACGTTCAGCCATATCCAACACGGCATTGACCAAACGTCCCATATCTTCCAGTTCTACGCCTTTCAGATAGTTTTTTGCAATGCTTACATCAGTCTTTACAATTTTTCCGTCAGGGGCATTCTCCCATGTAGTCAGTCCCATATGCTCTTTCTCTGCATCGGCTCTATTCACGATCAGTTCTGCGGCAGTATGACCATGTACGGCATAGTGCATTTTGTTCTGGACTTTTTTAAAGAACAGTTTTGTGGTCGGAGCATCACGGTTATAGTCAATTGCAGTGGCATAAATATCGGTAAGTTTCTGATAAAAACGGCGTTCACTCAACCTTATCTCCCTGATTTCGGCAAGCAAATGTTCAAAATAATCTTCACCAATGAAAGAACCGTTTTCCATTCTCTTTTTGTCTATCACGTAGCCACGGATAGCAAACTGACGAAGTATACATGTTGCCCATTGGCGAAATTGTGTCGCCCGTACGGAATTGACCCTATAACCGACAGATATAATTGCATCGAGGTTATAAAACATAGTCTGATAGTTTTTTCCGTCGGAAGCAGTTGCCGAGTTTTTCTCGGTAACTGAATCCTTGACGAGTTCTCCTGATGCAAATATATTTTTCAAATGCAAGCCGATATTATCACTGGAACAATCGAATAGTTGAGCCATAGCTTTTTGCGTAGCCCAAATCGTTTCGTCCTTATACATCACTTGAATCCCATCTTCTTTGCCTTCAAGAACAAATATCAGGAACTCTGCCGTACTGTTTCTTATCTCAAACCGTTTTGCCATACCTCCACTTAGTCAACTAGTCCCAATTCTTTCAAATACACCTCAATCTCTTTGTCCAGTTCAGCACGTTTGGCTTCAAGTTCTTTAATTTCTGCCATTACAGCCTTGATGTCGATAGGTTCTTCTTCCTCGAAGGTATCAACATACCTGGGAATATTCAGGTTGTAGTCATTATCAGCAACTTCTTTTAAGGTAGCAAGATGGCTGTATTTTTCTATTTCTTTACGGTCACGGTAGGTTTCAACAATCTTCTGTATGTGCTGTGGACGAAGCTTGTTTTGAGTCTTTACTTTTTCAAACTCCTTGCTTGCGTCAATGAACAGGATATTGTCATCTTCCTTGCGGCATTTTTTGAAGACAAGAATACAGGTCGGAATACTTGTACCATAGAAAATGTTGGCTGGTAATCCGATAATAGCATCTATATAGTTTTTCTTTTCTATGAGGAAACGACGTATAATACCTTCTGCGTTTCCACGGAACAACACGCCGTGAGGAGCTACGCAAGCCATTGTACCGCCCTCATTCAAGTGATAAATCATGTGCAGGAGAAGAAGCATATTCATTCGGGCAAGGTTATAGGTAGTCGGATTCTTTTCCTGTCCGTAAATATATACTGCCTTTCCTATACTTGCAGCACGTAACAACAACGAACCGCTGCCACAAGTAGGATCATACACATTGCGCAGACGCTGGTGGCCGATAGAAACAATCTCCGCCAATATACGACTGACTTCCTGAGGCGTATAGAACTCTCCTGCTTTCTTCCCAGCTCCGGCAGCAAATTGGGAAATCATGTATTCGTAGGCATCACCGAGAATATCAATTTCCTGTGAGGCTTCCACACCAAAATCTATATCATCCAAAGCAAGAAGCACATTGCTGACCAATGTATTCTTGTCGTCAGCGGTCTTACCCAACTTAGGAGAAGCCAAATCTATATCAGAGAACAGTCCTCCGAAATCCTCTTCGCTATCCTGCCCAAGTGTACTGTCCTCTATGCGTTTCAAAGAACGTTCCAGCATTGGCAGGATATTTTCTTTTCGTTTGATTGTGTCTATCACAGATGAAAACAGATATTTGGGCTCTATAAAATAACCGATATTTTCCAGGCACTGGTTTTTGACCTCTTCCTGTAACTCCATTGCATCGGCATCGGTCATATCCCACAATTCTTTAAAAGTGACTTCGTCATCTTCAAGTGCACTGTTGGCGTATTTCTCTATTTTTTCCGACAGGTATTTATAAAAGATAAACCCCAAGGTAAAATACATAAAGTCGCTTGCCGACATATTGCCACGCAAACGGTTTGCGACCTCCCAAAGCTGGTCACGGAGTTTCTGTTGTAATTCTTCGCTCATATTTGCTTATCTTTTTCTTATTCTTAACGTTTCGTCAATATAAATATCGTTCATCTGTTTGTCAGAGATGCTTGTATGAGAATAAACTTTGCCCTTTGCATCATTAATTCTGATAACAGTATTCCAATAGGAATAGTCAGCGATGGGATAGCCTGGGTCTAAACAAAATATTTTCGTCAATTCATCATTGCAGAATTCATATCCAACAGCCAAGATAGCATGTGCACCACCTCCCTTAAACACTTCTGCAATCATTATTGGACAGCTATCATCAATAGCCTCTTTAATCTGTTGTACTGCATTTGACTGATCGAAATCTGTACTGTTATAATTGGAAGAAACAGCAGAAACTTCTTTCGAGAAAGAATGTTTCAATTTTTCGACAATTGTGGAAAAATAAAAACCGTTTCTACATAGGCCTTCTTTCTCAAAAAATTCCTTGAACAGTCGCCCTTTAGATGTCTGTCCATTAAATTTTGTATTAAGATTTTTTACTTGGGCATAAGTAAGAACCTTTATTGCGATAAGGTACATCATCAATGAATACACAGCGCATGCACCATCCATATCACCCTGTTGTAAAGCTATCTTTTGCCATGTCCGATTATGAATACAACATCCTAACGGCTGGTTATTTTTCCATACAAGGTCTATATTATCTATTAATCTAATCATAACATTATTTGTCTTCTTTGTTTTGTTCCATTTTTGTTCTCAAATCATCCAATATTTCTCCATTGTATGTGAAATATTTTGCTCCTTGATAAGCTCCTGATTGTGTCTGCCTTTCTTTTGGCATAAATGTTCCTACAAATGGAGACAATTTGTAAATGCGACCATCATATTCTACCGTATCATCACTCGCTACTTTTACTTGTAGGTTGGTTGGAGTAAACGTTATATATTCTCCAACCTTGATATTTACCATGCTAAACTTAAAACGGCCACGTTTCGCTATTTTTGTTTGTTCGTTGAAGACTTCTCCATTTTCTTTCATGCTTTCATTGATAGGCTTATTATCTTTATATCGAGTAATAACAGCATCATCTATCATTTTGGCAATATCAATAAAAATTTCCAAAGCTAATTGGGGAGAAACATTGAAAAATTCACGATTCTGACGGATGCGTAAATCTGTCAACCTGTCAATTGTCTTGTGGACATGCTTTTCAACCTCATTATATTTAACAGTCTTAATAGTGGCGAAAATTTCAAATGGAAGCGGAACCGCTGTGTTATCCAATTCCTTTGAGCGTACATCAACAGGACGTGAACTTTTACCAATCTTAACCCAATCCTCACGAAAACTCGGATTCGTAAGAATATATACATAGCCTATTTCTTTATTGTCACTCATATTTTATTCCCAACTAAAAGTTCTTATAATACCACGCAGACGGTCAAGAATGCGTGTCAATGCTTTTCTTGTCTTTATCAGGCCAAGATGTTTCTCTTTCAAAGCCTTTTGTATGATTTCCGGCTGTTCCTTCTGGAGATAATCATATTCTTTCAAATAATGAGTCAATACATCAGAAGGAATACCCTCATCTTCCGATAAAGAGCGTACTGCCTTTTCCCGTTCTGTAGTAATATATTGATTCAACCGTTCTTCCAAATCGCTAGTGCCATCCGCTTTTTTACGTTGCACCATAAAATTCTCCTTATCCTCATCCACATTCTTTTGGATAAAACCGTCAATTAGTTTCGCCTTGCTACGCATTTCTGCATCTTTAATCATTGTGTCAATGATATGCTGACGGCGATCTGCATAATCGGCACTATATGGGTCAAGTTCAGCAATGAGTTCAAGTATATAAGCTACATTGATAACATCACTATGTAGAAGTTCCAAACAGAAATCCACATCCTCCAATCCTTGATTATTTCCGTAAGGGACAGGTTCTTCGGCAACTACAGATGGACTGGCAGGTGTATCGATAAATCCGACAGTAATATCGAGATATTTACTTTTGTAGTCATTAAATTGCTGTTCTGTCATTCCAAGATCTTCCGCATCTTCATTGTAATCTTCATATATTTGGATTTCAGCATGTTTACGGATAATATCACGGAATGCCAGTACAAAGTCTTTCTTGTCTTTTTCGCTTTGCAGAATATCAATACAACTTGGATTAGGGTATTTTTTCAAAAAATCCGATGCCAACTGTCTGTATTCTTTTTTTACTTCCTCGTATGGTGGCCTTATAATATCCTCCAGGTTGTTGGAATTGCTGAACAGCTTGATTGCCGTATCTACATTGGATTTCAAATCACGGAAACATATAATTTTGCCGAATCTTTTTCTCTCATTCAATACGCGGTTTGTACGGCTAAAAGCTTGTAGTAAAGAGTGATATTCCAAATTCTTATCCACATAAAGCGTATTCAGCTTCTTGCTGTCAAAACCGGTAAGAAACATTCCTACAACAAGACAAAGATCAAGCGGTTTCATGTCCGCTTTCTTCTTTTTCATGCGCAGGTTTATATCATCGTAGTATGCCCGGAAATTTTCTGTTGTAAATGAAGTACCGAACATTTCATTATAGTCATCCATGATGGCCTGCAATTCGTCAACATCTCCTACACTACCACTTACATATTGCCCTGTACCCATTCCTGTCTGTTCGTCATCCTGACTGCCGTTAGCTGCGTATGTAAATACCGCACCTATGCGGATTTTAGGATTCAGAGATTTGAATATCTTATAATAACGGATAAGCATGGGTACAGACTGCACGGCAAACAGTGCATCAAATTCCCCGTCAAAAGTTGACTTGCTGAAATTATTGAGGATGAACTTTGCTATTTCCTCCATACGGGTGGCATTTTCTTTTTCCACCTCTTCATTTCCATGATAATACTCTACAAGGAACCCCAATACATTTTCATCAGCAATGGCATCCTTGATGAGGTATTTATGCAGACAATTCCCAAAGATTTCTTTTGTGGTATGCCCGTCCACTGCATTCTCCGCAAAGATAGGAGTACCCGTAAAACCGAATACTTGGGCATTGTCAAAGAACTTCATTATTCGTTTGTGACTTTCCCCAAAGTGGCTTCTGTGGCACTCATCGAATATCATAACAATGCGAGAGTGGCGTATTGCTTCTATCTTGTTACTGTACCAAGTCTTGCTGACGGCAGCATTGAGTTTTTGGATAGTAGTAATGATAATTTTGGAATTACTTTGTAGACGTTTTACTAATTCATCAGTATTATCCGTACCATCCACCGCACCTGGTTCGAATGCCTCATATTCTGACTGCGTCTGCGTATCAAGGTCGTGGCGGTCAACAACAAACATCACCTTATCAACATCATCCAGTTCGGAAACGAGTTGGGCTGCCTTGAAAGAAGTTAATGTCTTTCCGGCACCTGTCGTATGCCATATATAGCCGTTGTCGTTTGAATTCTTTACTTTATCCAATATCTTTTCTACGGCATAGAACTGATATGGACGGAGAACCATCAAAGACTTATCACCCTCATGTAACACTATATATTTGCCAATAATTTTTCCGAGTGTACATTTCTCGAGAAAGAATGCAGCAAACATATCTAATTCATTGAATGGATGATTGGAAGCATCAGTCCAGTTGAAGGTGAATTTGTAACCTATATTCGGATTATTTGCAAAATAGCGTGTGTTTACGCCATTGGAAATTACAAATAATTGAATGTAATCAAACAAACCGTGAAAAGATGTCTTGTGGTAACGCTGTATTTGATTATATGCCTGCTTGAGTTCCACTCCACGTCGCTTCAGCTCAATTTGAACCAATGGAAGTCCGTTAATAAGAATGGTTACATCATAACGGCATTTCTTTCGCCCTTCCACCGTGATTTGGTTGGACACCTGAAACTCATTTTGACACCATTGTTGGCGGTTGAGAAATTCTACCCAAATGCGTTTGCCGTCTGCCGTGTCAAGCGGATAGAGATCCCGGAGTTTTTTCGCTTTTTCAAAGCGTGTTCCTCCTTCAAGATAGATAAGTATCTTTTCAAATTCCTCGTTGGTAAACTGAGTACGGCCATGTTCCTCCAACCGCTTACGATTGTGTATCTCCAACTGCCGTTTGAAATTGGCTTGAAGATTATCCTCCTCTGCAATATGAATATACTCATAATCCATTTGCTGAAGTGTGGCGATAAGTCCAGCTTCTAGTGCCGCTTCACTTTGTATTGTCATAATTATGCTGTTCCGTTACTCTTTTGTATTCAGGCCTTTGATAATCTCAATGCCTAATGCATTCTCAATCTTACATATGGTTTCCAACGACATGTTCTTTTTCCCTTTCAATACTTTGGAGATGTATTGTTGGGTGCAGTTCATTTTTTCAGCAAGCATCTGTTGTGTCAAACCGAGCTCCGCCATTCGTTTAGACATGGCAGCTGCAATACCTTGTGAGTATTGCGACCAATTTTTTATATCCTGTTCCGTTTCACATGTTGTCGATATGGAAGTCACAGGTGACATTCTATTTGTCGTCATGTTCATTAGAATACCATTTTAGCTTTGATTGCAAAGTTACTGCAAATGCCTCAATAAAACAACCGTTGTGTTGTATTTCTATAACTTAGTCCTGCAAAAAAGAAGTGAATAGAACTGCTATACAACTTCAAACCTATAATACGATATTAATCTTATCAAAATATTTTCATGCTATAGAATATTTATCTCATACAAATAATTTTCATTAAATCTATAGAGAATTTATTGTCATATAACGAAAAAAACGTAATTTTATATCAAATTCTGTAGAAAGGGACATTGACTAAAAAAAAGAAAAATGATTAATGCATATGAAATAAGATTTTTTCAGGTTGGTAGTGCTTCTAAAGGAGGCGATGCCATTTTGATAAGGCTTTTGGATGAAGATCAAAAACCAACGATTATTGTTGTAGATGGTGGTTATAAAGAGACTGGCGAAAAGATTATTGCATATCTAAAAAATCTTAATATATCTGTCATAGACTTAGTTATCAACACCCATCCCGACATAGATCATATTTCCGGCCTAATAAGGTTATTTGAAGAACAGTCGTTGACAATTAAGAAGCTGATAATGAATCGTCCTTGGCGAGACTCCAATATAACAGCAGATTATTTTGCAGACAGTAGGATTACGGACAAGAGCGTTAATAAACGAATGACTGAGGCGTTCAAGTATGCTTATCAGCTGGAACAGGTTGCTATATCCAAAATTGGAGAAAACAATATCATACACCCCGTAGTAGGAAACAACTATTTTGGCTGCCTTACTATACTATCTCCATCAAAAGATCTTTACCGCAGCAAACTTCTTGAGTCAGATAAAACACCAACCACTCTGGATGATAGCAACAATACTACGACGTTCACTAGGACGATGAATAAACTGGTGCATTATATCAAAGGATTTATGTCATGGCGAAATGAGAACACAACTGCTATCAACGAGACCAGTATTGTCTCTTTGCTATGCATGCCCAACAAAAATTATCTTCTTACTGCTGACGCAGGAAAGAATAGCATAGAAGAGGCACTGGACTATAAGGACTCACAATTTAGCTTGGTGCATAAGTCTATTGATGTGTTACAATTACCTCATCATGGTAGCAGAAAAAATGTGACTCCTGCATTAATTCAACGGATTATGGCAAAGGAGTATATTATTTCCTGCCCACCAAATGGCCTTGATAGCCATCATCCATCAAGACGTTTGGTGAATATGGTGCTAGAGAAGATACCAACAGCAAAAATATTTAAGACTGCAGATTGCAGCAGCTTTGTTTTTTATTACAATTTTAATTGGCAATTACCATATCAAACGCCAATGAGTGCGTTTGACGAAATTGAAGACTATGATTAATATGGACAAATTTCTTGATAAAATTTCAGTATATCAATTCTTAAACTATATGATACCGGGAACATTATTCTTGGTACTCGTAGATATTCTAGGAATTTATGACTTATCTTTGGACAATGTGTTCCTTATGTTATTTGGAGGTTACTGTTCCGGAATGGTATTAAGCAGAATCGGCTCATTACTATTGGAACACTATTTGAAAAAATGGAAGTTTGTTGTGTTTGCTCCCTATAGTGATTATAAGGATGCAGAGGCCTATGACTCCAAGATAGGAATCCTTTCGGCAGAGAACAACATGTATCGAACCTTTCTGGCGACATTCCTTACGTTGTTGATATTATTCGGTCTGAACTTGATTCCGTGTGTGAATGAATTTATGCATACTTCTTGGATGGCGCTAATCGCAATTGCATGCTTGACCTTGTTGTTTTTGTTTGCATATCGCAAGCAAACTTCATACGTGCGCAAAAGTGTTGAATACATTGTTAGTAAAAAGAAAGAAAAGTAATAGAAGTTGGATATGGAACATACAATCAAATATTACCCTGTGGGTAATGCGGACTGTACGCTGATAAAGCTAGATAATGGCATGACAATAATCGTAGATTGTCAGATTTTATCAGACCTTACAGACGGTAAGGGAAAACAAATTAACTACGATGTTAAGGCAGATCTACTCAAAGAGTTGAAAAAGGATACCTCAGGCCGACCGTATGTTGATCTGTTTATCAGCACCCACCCACATGATGACCATTGCAAAGGCTTTGAAGATAATTTCTATCATGGCAAGATAAATGATTATAATAAAGATAAGAACAAAAATGAGATTATCATCGAGGAACTTTGGATAACGCCTCGAGGATTGAAGAATAATCTGGCTGACACAGCTGTAGCTGTTCGTAAAGAGGCTAAACGTCGTAAGGAACTATATGACGATAATCCTGATTTCAAAGGATCCAGGGGTAATTACCTGCGTATCATCGGCTACGACCAAGACAAGGAGTTCGACAGTCGTTACTGTTATGTACCAGGCAAAGTGATAACATCTGCTCATGGCAGTAGTTTCTCTTGGCTTGAAATCTTTATCCATGCTCCTTTTAAGGAAGATGTAGAGACCAGTAAGAAGTATGATGATAAAAATGCTACATCAATTGTCGTGCAATTCTGGTTTAAAGTGGAAATAGCAGGGGAAGTGTATTATAAAACTAGAGTGTTGATGGGCGGTGATGCCGAACATGATATCTGGCAGCATATTCTAGACAACAATAGCGACGATGAAAAATTGAAATGGAATATCTTCCTATCACCGCATCATTGCTCTTGGTCGTTCTTCAATGTATCAGACAATAAAAAAGAAATTCTTCCTTCAGCGGAGACTATTCTTGATAAACAGATAGGTACTGCTGCACATGTCGTGGCATCTTCGGATGAAATAAAAAATGACGGCAAGAATCCACCTTGTTATCAAGCAAAGCAACAGTATATCAAGAAATTGAAATCAGGATCTGTACATTTCGTGAATACAGCTACTCATAACAAAGTAGGTGAAATACCTCAACCTATTGTGTTTAAGATTTCAGAAACGGGGAAAAAGCTGTTGGCACTAACGGCTATAGCCGGAACCCCCTCTATTGCTAACCCTGCTCCACGTGCCGGTCAATGAAGGATTATAATATAAATATTATCCGAGGCCATGAAATCCGAGGAGAACAATTACGTTTAGCGAGAGCACGAAGCATCTATGCTGCTTTGGTCAGACATTGCTATGCAGAAGATGTGTCGTGTTACATCAACAACGATGGAGATGAAATCATTAGAGCAAAGCTGATATGTTTGGAAGTGCCCGATGAACCTGTCAATGACATCAGGAGCGCAGAGGAGATTGCTATCATATGTCATAAAGAAGACATGTCACTTCCTGAGGTATATGCTTTGCGAAAAAATTTTCCCACAGAGTTGCCACACTCCAATGCAAGACCATATGCTAGGCCTGTATCTTTATGTATCTCAGATATTACATTCTTAGATATTCGTCCTTTATTCAATGCGTACGACTATATTACGTCAATACGCCGTTGGTTTAGTCTAAACAGTGAAAATAAACTTCATGAGGATAACAGACCATTAGAAGTGTTTTTTGCTTTCCAAGAGATGTGCTGTTTGATGAATATACCTAGAGATAAGAACCCATATGCAAGGTACACTAAAAAATCGAATTTGACATCTACACTGGATTTTGTAGAAAAGAGAAATGCCACTCACTACACCTGTTGGCTGCCAACTGAAAAGATTTATGCGAGTAACTTTGCACGTATTCCACGGACGCTTGGGGATTTACAGCAAATAAACTCGTCAATTCATGAATCATTGACAGACACGCTCCTCCTTTTGCTCCAAAGGACAGTGGCTGGAAAAGCCACACTTCCTTTACTCTTACTAGTATATGTCACACAGCAGGATCAGGCCGGAACCCAATCTAATAAGAACCTGTTTGTTATCAAGACAATATGTTCGCCTAGTGAGGTGCTGGTAAAAAAACGCAAACTATCTACGGAAAGTTTTGAAGCATGGTTCTATCAGTTACCAGTGGAGGTTGCAATGGTGTTGGATATGACTTCAAGACAAGAGAATGCAATAAGAAATGGAGTAAGTGATACTCTATCCAAAATTGCCATTATAGGTTCTGGAACTTTAGGCTCCGCATTGACTGACCACTTTGTAAGAGAGGGTATAACAAAGGAACTTGTCATCACAGACTTTGACTTTTTGTTTCCACATAACATATGTAGGCATATTTTACCTGCAGAAAAAGTGATGACATCTAAGGTGAAGTCTATAAAGGACCTGTATAAAGGCATATTTGCCCAAAAGTTGACAGCTCTGGAGGGCAATTATTTGTCTTTGAGCAAACACGACAAGGAACGAATGAACGATGGGACCCAACTGATTATAGACGTTAGTACATCTATAGCTGTCGAACGGCATTTGTCTCGTGAACAAGGTGATAAAAGACGATGCACCTCTTTTCTAAATCCCAAGGGTGACGATTTGGTGCTTTTAATGGAAGATGCTGCAAGAACGCATACACTTGATTTGTTGGAGATGGACTATTATCGTAATCTGATAGAAGACCATCGTTTTGAACATCATCTAGAACAAACTAATAAGGTGAGCACAAACACTTTCAGTTGCAGAGAAGAATCAGTGATACTTAATTATGAAAATGTACGTATTTTGGCTGGCATCTTATCCCAACAGATAAGAAAACATTTCTTAGATGAGAAAGAATTTCTGAATGTCTGGCATCTAAATATGGAAGATGGTACGGTTGAAAGCCTGCCTATGTCAGTGTCAGCGTGGAGCCAATATTCTTCTTCGAATGTAACGATTTATCTGTCTTCAGTTGTAGAAGCAAAAATGAAGATAATGTATGAAACTTCCCCTAATGCAGAGACTGGAGGATGCCTCTTCGGAAGTTATGACAGAGACTATGGCATAGTATATATTTATTATATGGTGGAAGCCCCAAAAGATAGTATTCATACGCCAGTGTCGTTCGTTAGGGGCTTTGGAGGGCTTACAAAAGAGTATGAGCGAATAACAGCGTTGACATATCATCAAGTTCGCTACCTAGGAGAATGGCACTCACATCCTAATATGCCCAATAGCCCCAGCACAATAGACGAGCAGCAGTTCAATGAGATGAAAACTGAGCAGCAAAGCCAGGACTTGCCTTTCATTCAGATAATATATGGCAAAAATGGACTTTATGTTAGGGGAGTGATGTAAAGAATGGAAGTTTCTGCATGGATGGCGACAGTTTTCACATGAGAGCACGATAAACTCATTGTCAATTATAATTGCCATATATTAACAACCGCATGTAAATGGATTGTTATTTAACTTTGAGAAATAATTAACGGAGCATAGGTATTTTTCGTGTAGATACAGAAACAGATGATGTTAGAAATAATTTTTTGAGGATTTTAGCGGGACGAGCAAAAGAATTGAATGTAAAAAAATAGTTAATCATATAAATGTTCGACTACAGACCTTAAGAAACCGGTCAGTAGTTAGATTGCGCATTGTCTGACTTTCAACTCTTGGTAGTGTAAACTAAACTGTGTCAAGTTATATTTCGGAGTCGTTTTGGAACCATCAATATCCCAAAACGGCTCCGCTAAGTTATCAATATCGTCAAAGAACTCCAAACGAAAGATGTTGTCAGGCCAAGATCCTGAACCTGTCCGGGAACAGGATGGCCAGTTGCTGGGCCGTCTGGCCCCAGTTCTGCACCGGTTGTGTCCACTTCTTCCGTATTCTCGTAAATGCAAGATAGACAAGTTTTTCCAGGGCGGTATTAGATATAAATACACCCTTGTTTTTGGTTACCTTGCGGAGCTGGCGGTGATAGCCTTCTACGGTATTTGTAGTATATATTATCCTTCTGATATGCTGTGAGTACTGGAAGTAGGCGGTCAGACGGTCCCAGTACTCACGCCAGCTCTTGATGACAATAGGATAGTCCTCGCCCCACTTGATTTCAAGGTCGTCAAGTGCCTTTTCTGCGGCATCTTTGTTGACCGCCTGATATACGAGTTTCAGGTCCCGCATGAACTCTTTCTGGTTTCTGCTGGCAACATACTTGACAGAGTTGCATATCTGGTGTACGATGCAGAGCTGGACCGTAGTTTGAGGAAAGACACTTGCTATCGCATCGGGAAAGCCCTTTAGCCCGTCAACACAGGCGATGAGGATATCCTGGACACCTCTGTTCTGGAGATCCGTAAGGACGCCGAGCCAGAAGTTGGCTCCCTCGCTCTTGAATATGTACATGCCAAGAAGCTCTTTTCTTCCCTCGCATGTAAGGGCCAGTACATTATAGATGGCTCGTGTCACTGGACGGTTCTTCTCGTACATTACCTTATAATGCACCGCATCAAGCCATACGATGGGATACACCCGGTCCAGAGGCCGGTTTTTCCAGCTCTGTATCTCAGGAAGGACACGGTCCGTTATGCTGCTTATGGTCTCTGCCGATATGCGGTTGCCGAACTGTTCCTCCAGAATGTCGCTTATTTCCCTTGTGCTGTTGCCGATGGCGTACAGGCCTATGATTCTGCCCGCAAGTGAGTCCGCAAGGATCTTCTCTCGCTTACGCACAACCTGGGGATCGAAAGTGCTGTCACGGTCGCGCGGTGTGTTTATGGTTATTTCTCCCATTGATGTCTGTACCTGCTTGCTCATATGACCGTTGCAGCGGTTGCCCATCTCGCGTTCGACTTCGTCAAGATGACTGTCCATTTCTCCTTCCAGGGCGCTATTCAGCAGATTCTCCAACAAAGGCGCCAATACCCCGTCCTTGCCGGATAGCGACACTCCTGCCTTCAGCTTTTCAATGGCTTGTGCCTTGATTTCCTCAAAATCAAATGAATTGCTCATAATTAAAGTGTGTCTGTAAAGTTAATAATTTCTTTTCCCTTTACTTGACACACTTTAGTTTACAGTCTCTCAACTCTTTAACTCGCAAGTAAAAAGCTATCTACATATCCTTAATATTTCAAAACAGTACCGAAATTAACTTGACGTTTACAACTTGTTATTCTGATTCCTCTTTAATGGCATTAGATTTACAGAACCATTTCTATTTGGTATGGTTCCCGACTGACAATGCATATAGGAATTACAAATATGAGTAGAGTAGACGTTTCCATATTTAGCAAGCCAATATACTAAACGTCCACTAGGGTGTTTCTTATTGCCAGCAGCAGATATACAGGAACTTTTTGGGGAAAGATCCTCTATGATTGACGTATTCAGATTTCTACGGCTTCCATGATGCGGAACTTTAAGAAAATCCACATTTCTCAACCATTTATATTTGTTCAGCATCATCTGAAGAGAGGTGGTATTTGCATCTCCTGCAAAGAGTAGTCTTTTGCCATCCCCCGGTTCGTACAAGATAATAAGGCTGGAAGCATTGTAAGGAGATGAATCTTCCTCACTATCGATTACACTCTTTATATCATTCTCATCAATCTTGAACGCATCGTCATATGCTTCTTTTGAACTATCATCGTATGTCTTAATACCATAATCAGCTACCATAGTCTTTACTACCTCTCTGTAATATTTCTCAGAAGGACCAACAATACTTATTGGAAGTATTGGATGTTGGACTCCATCAATTACACTCATCACCTTTTCGCATTTTTTCAATGCTAAATCAATAAGGTTGAGGTTGGGGTCTGTAGATTTTTGCCAGATCTTACGGACAGCCTTTGTTGCATTCTCTTTGTTCCTATAATTTTGTATATCATCAACATCAAGATATTGAGCTGGATCAGTTAACCAAAATGTATCTATAGTAATATCATCATCTTGAAGCAGATCAAAGAACCCATCTTTATGATCACTATCCGGATGTGTACATATTGCCAAGTCTATATAGTAACTGTTATAATAATCTTTAAGATGCTTTTTTATAATTGCAGCATCACCAGCATTGCCTGCATCAATCAGTACGATAAACGGCACATCGTTAATATAGTGTCTGATAAGTATCGCGTCAGCATCTCCCACTTTCAGGGCTTCATACTCGTACTTTAGTACATTTTTATTCTCGTTCATACTCTGCACCAGTTATATATGCGTTATACATTGCTCTAGCGTAATCATAGGCTTTAGATTTGTAAGATGCATAATCTATAATACCTAATAAAATCTGAGCCGCTAAAGCCACAAGTAATATCCTTGCATATGGCATATCTAGAATAAAATTTGCAGTAAGTGCAAGTATAATTGCCCCTGTAGCATACACACAAGCTCCAAGATAGTTACGGCAGAATCCGTATTTTCTATTGTACTGTTGAAGATTCTCATTATTACGAGTCACCTCCCTCATCTTTCCAACGGCATCAACAATAGTACGTTTAGCCTCGGATAGATTAGCGATTTCTTCATCTTTTGATAATAGTTGAATGCCAAAATCTATCTTTACCTTTTCAGCTATCCGTTTTATATCAGCTTCAGACTTTCTCACATCGCTACTCCAAAGAAGAAGCTTTGTTGTAGGCATCTCAGTTTCATCTTCTTTAAACAAACGAAACTGAAACAATCGTTTAGAAGCATCAATAAACAGTTGACGAACCCAATAGGCTAATGCACCATAAAATAAAGTCACTGGGATAAACAATCCGATTTTTGCAATTATTGACTCCCATATATCCAAAGATTTGGGTATAAACGATGTGACATACAATGTAGTCAAGATAATAGGAATTATCATTCCTGCGATAGCTGGATAGACTCTTGCTTCTTTTTCGTATTTATTCATTGTTTCCTAAATATTACACAAACGAATTAAACAAATTTCTCACCAAAATCATTTTAATTAATTCTATAGTGCTTTTCTGATTTCCAATCTAGGAATATCGAAACATTATGTCAGACAGTCATGACAAAATGTCGGTATTTGGACATTAAAGTATACCCTTTCACCAGAGATACGTAGTTCAATAAACCTACAAATTATCGGCACTATATTGAATTAGTGCCGGTAATTTGCACATTGTTTTTTCTGTCATACTCTTTTATTTTAGGCTTATTCTTTCTTCTGACAGCCATCCTGCAATAGAGACGATTGCCTGATATTGCTCCTTAGTCAGAACTGAATCAGTATCGTCCGAGCATTCGTATTCCCACGGTAATTCGTATACAGTGCCCTCTTCCTGATAACCCATATAATTGTGATATGAGTCGGAAACCAACCGTACATAATCCTCTTCGAGCAGGATCCTTAAGAGCTTCTCAGCATCATATATCAGCAGCGGTGCCCCGGCCTTATACAAAGTTGTCGCCACTTCAATGGCCAATCCGGCATTGGCAGAATAACTGTTGGAAACAACAATTTTCCACCCCTGTTGCCGGTCGTGTGAGGCAAAGATATTTAGACGTGAAAGGCCTAGTTCACCATAGTGGTCAGTTGCGAACCGCATGAAATCCTCCGGACTGTCAATGTCATACATTTCCATTACATCCACAAACTTCTTCCGCTTGTAATAGACCACATCACGCAGTTCTTCTGGAACATCCTGCTGGTCTGTATGGATGCGCCCTCTGAATCCCAACTTCCGGTGATAAGCCTCATACACCTCGTTGGCAATGCGGAAATAGGTGCAATACTTTCGTATAGTCATGGTTTCCAAAAGAGGGACAGAACGCCCGCACACCGAGTCCTCCAATGCCTTGATGGCCGTATCCCTATCTTCCACATTGATTTTGAAATTCGGCACGATACGGTTAAACTCCCTTTGTGCAATCCGTCCTATACGCTGCTGGTAAGGCAGGTTATGCGCCACGTAATCGTTGAACCCGTCGGGATTTGCGACAATAATATCAATTATCCGTTCCAGATAGTCAAAGAGGCGGATTAGGTTCTCCCTGCACCACGTATCATTTGGCTCTGCATCCGTATACTTGGAACGATTCGTAATGATAAAATGGGTATGCTTCCGGTCAGTAACACGGATTGACCGGGAATCCCCATATCTGCTTGAAGCGACATGAAACCATCTGGTTTCCATCGGGTTGAATGCAAGCCAATCAGCAAGGAACGCTTCTCGACTGTCATATTCCCCTGAAGTGATCAATTCCTCGGTATACCCCCACTCTTCCGGCGTAGGCCGTGGCACTTCGATATGGAATCCCCGGTACTCATCGTCACCCATTACGGCCAGCCGCTCGAACCGATGCTGTATCTCAACCAACCGTTCAAGCATATCGCCACCAACAACAATCTCCCATTGACGGCTTTCGCCCAACGCCTCCAAATGCGAGGTGTTAAGCCAGACCTCCTTCGCCAAATCGGCAAGGAGCTTTCTGTCTATGTTCTTTCTTTCGTTCATTTCTGTATGTCCATTAAATTTCAATAAACCTGGCCGATCAAATCCGTTCATCAGGTGTTCATCCTCAAAAACATATCCCATCTGGTTACAGGCAATTCATTATTTTTCAAGTATCTGCTGTTTTCCTGGAACTCCATGTGCAGATCACTCATGTATTGTATCTTCATCTTACAGTTCTCCTTTCTTTGAATGCTCAATCTGTTTCCCTATGATTGCCTTCACCTGCGCAAATGAAACCGGAGTGAAATCGTTGTTGTCCACTCCGACATCATATTGTGTCGGAAGAAGCATACTTAGCCGAGAAGCATCCTTTCCGGTATTGTTCCTTCGGGTATGCACGTGTCCGAAAAGCTGCCAGGTGTCATCGTATGAGCCGCCATAGCAAAGGAACGGACAGTGATTCAGATAAATCTTCTGTTTATCCACCTCGATATACATCTGCATCGTTATCTGCTCGAAGTATTTCGTGTAATTCTGCCTCAGGTTCTTGATGTCGTGGTTACCGGAAATAAGGTATATTTTCCCGTTCAGCCTGTTCAGTACGTTTACCCATTCGGCAGAACCGCCCAGACAGAAATCACCCAGGTGGAACACGATATCCTCCGGACCGACCACTCGATTCCAGTTGGCAATAATCGTTTCATTCATGTGCGATACATCCTTGAAAGGCCTGTTGCAGAACCTGATGATATTGGTATGATTGAAGTGGGTGTCGGATGTAAAGAACACCCTGCTTCCGTCAAATTTATAATTCATAATCTTTTCGTTCATGCGCATCGTTGCGCGGTTAATAATACGTTACAAATCAGCCCGTGGACGGAATTGACGGAGAAGAGCACATCGTGCGAACGTCACCAACAGGCATCAAATAAACTGCAAGCCGAATGCAGATCCGGTCATTGACCGGAATATGCTGAGGCGCAGCGTTTATTGTAGATCAAAGATCTAAAACAAAAACCGTCGAAAAGTTTGGTAAGGACTCTCCGACGGTTTTCATTTATCGTTTCAGCGGGATACCAGCATCATCGTATCCCCGATGTTCTATCAGACGTTCGTCGGAAAATATCTCCAAAAATATAGAATGCTCCAATGCCCGAAGTATGGACACACGACAATCTCTCAAGGCATTTTATGCCTCGATCCGATACGGTGTTCCAGTTGTTCATTCTTCTTTGCAGCATTGTAAGCTTTATGTTTTTATTCAATTGGCGGCGCAAAATTACGGATTTTCTTGAGGATCAGCAAATTTCTTTAGAGAAAAGCTGATATAAAGCAAACTGTAGAGCCCATAGTGCAAAGGTGCAAGTGCAAACATTTGTCCTGCTTGCACTTTCGCTCTTTACGGAGAAAATTCAAAGTATCGGTCTTGAGTACTAACATCAGGTTAGGGAAGCACAAAAATTAGCTGAAAAATTGCATGAATAAATAGCTTGCTTATATTTGAACGACACAAAATGTGGCCTATTTTAATGACTATATGGGGGCTCTTGAGTATTTACATGTGAAAACTATTTAAATTACGTGCTTTCATAGTTATAGCCAGCCGTTTTTGCTTCATTATTTTTAAACAGGCTCTATAATAACACCCATATCTTTTTCTATATCACGTATCAATTTAGTCAATGGACGACAATGAACATTCTTATCGTCAGAATACGTTCCAAACACAAAACGATGGAGTGCATCTTTATTATAAAGTTCCGGAAAATTCTTTATAAATAAATCCTTATATGTGTCATCATACGCTTTGCACCGCCAAATCGTCTCCTCTGCCACATCCTTTACCGCTGCATAGGTTGAATCTATCATAAAATCTTTTTCATGAGTTTTTGCCAATTGACAGTTCGTTAAATTATGTACATCAGACGGAATCAAGTGGATATTGATATATTGGGGATTAAATCTACGTTCCCTTAAATATAAATGAGGTTTTGCTAACAAATGAAATGGATGCAATTCATTAGAGTCTGTGGTATATAATCCAAAATCAGCGGTAGCAGTATTTTTGCCGTGATTACATGTTGGGCAACAAGGCTGCAAATTATAGAATGTTGTACATAAATAAGGATACTTTGACTTGGGGAAACGATGATCTAACTCATACAATCCCTTACTATGGTCAATGGTAAGAGCATACTGCATATTACAATATACGCAAGTTCTAATTCCCATAGCCTCAATAATAGGAATCATTATTGGACGAACTATCTTCTCATAGTGCATCGCATCAACTATCAACTCCCAGAATTTTTTCTTCTTTGGGCCAGGTCTTTTTCCTCCGATTTGTTTATGATAAACAAGTTCTTTATCGAGTTCTACATGCTGAAATAAAACTCCTTCATATTTGTTTATATAGTTGTGAAAATGTTGGGGTTGAAGAACCAACAAGTTCATTGTCTCGTCTTCTGCATTGTCATAATCTTTAGCAATTTCTTCTACATACGCCTTATATTCATCGAGAACATTAGGAAGAAGGTGGTTATCTACATTGTAAATATCAAGCCTTTCTTTTATGTTCCTCAACTCAGTCGGTACATCAGGTTGGCATATACGAAAAGCTTGCTCATACATTTGTGCATATTTCAGGATGTCATCGTTAATCAATATTCTGTCCATGATTAGATAGTGTCTCCTTATAAGTTAGTAACGCTGTGAGTTGCTGCTTGAGGAACTTGTCTCCTACCAAGGCTATCTCCTGTTTTAGTTCCGCAATATTTCGATTAATCTTATTTTTCCCATAGGATTCTATGTCTGCTAGCAACTTTTGCATTCTTTCCAAAGCATAATCACCCATGAAGGTTTTATCCAAAAAGAAACTCTGGTGTAAAATGTCGTTTACGTTTGCAGCATAGGGATTAACAGATACATAATTATTCACACATTGTCCATTCTTCAGATACAGTATGTTTTGTTGCGGTATATCACTCAGGATAAAGGGTGAATGCGTTGCAATAATAATGCAAATAGAGCAATACTTGTTAAAACGGAACTTTGCGAGCATATCCCGCAAACGACTGATAAATTGTCTTTGGTACTCCGGATGAAAACAAATCTCCACTTCATCAAGCACAAGCATCATATTGCGATAACGAACTCTGCGAGAATCTTGCACACTCATCAAGTTAATTATATGATATATAAAGGTGCCACAGGTATAAAGCAACTGTCGTTCTCCACTACTCATACGACTTAAACTTATAGTAGTCTCATCATCTTTCTTAAGCTTTATGTCAATACTAAAAAACGCTGGAGGTAGTATTTTTGTTAACTCGCGTAGGTTTGAGGGAGACTTCTGAATTAGACCATATACTTCCAATTTCTTTTGGTAATAATCAAAAGTAAAAGTGCCATTAAACTCTTGTTCCAACCCAACGTTACACTTAATCAAATTGATAAAATTCTCTGCCTGTCGGAACTTAATTGTGATATGAGACTTGTCTTTCTTAATTGCATCAACAAGATTGCGAATCTGTTCTGAATAGTACTTTCCTCCTTGAAAATAGGATTTAAGATTACCGAAATCTTCATACTTGTAGTAGGAAGGATATTTGGATGCAATAGAAAGCACTTTATAAACCATGTAGAGAGCAGCATCCCTAATGATATTCTTTGTAAAGTCCAACTTTTCTAAGCCTAACTCACGCAGAAGTAAATAAGCAATACTATCTCGATAAGTCTTATGCCATGATGCCACATCTGAAAATTCCATCCATTCTGAGTCATGACGGACCTTACCTAGATAGAGTTTTTTAAACTTAATTTCTACAGCTCTAGGGTCATAAGTGTAATCCACAGAAGCCAATTTATAATCGTCAATTACTTGAATACCTTTTTTCTCTGCCTGAATAAATATCGTAGAGAGCCGATACTGAGAAAGACGATATTCCTTGTACGTGTCAATGACTCCCTCATCTCTGTAAGGATTCAAAACGATAGGACTAAGATATCCATCATTTTTATGAAAAATACTACGAATCCATACATCACCTTCTTCACGCTCAACTACCACTTTGCTAACCTGCTTCTTTCCACCTTTGCCCTGTTCCAACTTAGGAACGAACTCTTTGTAAGTCTTTTCATCATAATAGTCCTGATCATTATATGATTGCATAGAATAGTTCGTTACGATGGTGTAAAAGAATCGCCGTGAGACCTCTGCCATCCTGCGGAGTGGCGTAAGAATTGCAGCCTCTTCAACCACTTCGTTATGAATATCAAGTCCTTGAGTCAGAACTTGATAAGGTCCTTGGCTATTCAAGACCTCAAATTGTAGGTGCTGTTCGTAACTATCATAGTGAAAATGCATAACATCACCATCTGCCACCAAGGTCCCGATGTGACCATCTAGCAGATAATAGAGAGTGGCATGCAATCCTTTTACATAAAAGAGTTGTTCAGCATAAGAGTTCCGGTACATACCTAGCTCCAACATGAATGTAAAATTGTTGATGATGCGATAAAGTAATTCCAGGATTGAAGACTTACCACTACCATTTTGCCCTACGACTGCTTGTATATTAATATTTGCACCATAGAAATCATGAGGAACCTTACACTTAAGATTAAGTGCAATCTCTCCATCTTGTGTCTGACACAAACGGTCATTGAAGAAATACAATCCACCTCGAAGGCATTTCTTCTGGGCACAATCATCCATTATTTTGAGTGCACATATAGAGAAGTCTTTTGCCTCAGGAACAGAACCACCATTGTGTTTCAAACGCTCAGTCTTCATATGCTTACTATGATTACGAGACACTGTTGTAGATATTGGTTGTAGCATAAACTAAGTTACTTTATAAATATATGTGTTGAAAGTGTACAATAAGTAGTCATATATTCGATATTACATTATTATCATTCCGACAATTCACCTCTGCGATATTTTCCAACAAGGAAATTGAAAAGGCAAGCGTGAACGTTCCCCAGAAAATTACTTACAGCCATTAATGTATTAAAAAGTTTCAGAGAATCCATCATTACTTTGCTTTCAATAATCTCTTCTTGTCTTGATTTATATAATTTTTCTGTGTCAAGATGGGTCTCATAATTACGTTCATCTTTCCACCAAGAAGAAGTTTTGGATTGTTTTTCAAGGAGAGATGTCAATTCTTGATACTGGCGATTGATTACTTCTGGGAAGTGATTCATTATGAGATGGAGTCTTTCCCATTCTGATTTCTTATGGGACATTTTATTAAAGCCATAGAGTTTTTTGAAGCCCTCATTGAGGATTACAAACAATTTTCCGCGCATAAACCTCCGATCATAGTCGCGGTCAGCAAGAATAAAGTATTTTCCAGCAACCATACTGTCAATCATTGTCATAATGACAAACAAGCATACGGAGACAACTATCCTGTCAATTTCGTGATAATCATCGTGTTGTTCTTTTGTGTCTTCCAAAATACTCATCATCAACGGAAGTCCCTCAGAGTATTGTGCTATGGCGTCATCCATGACATAAATCAATTTTTTACGCTCTGAATCCGAAAGTGTTTTCCCGTTGTAATGTACCTCATTAAACCATTGGGCATACTTGCACTCTCTGATTGATGCGTATTGTATATCTGCAAATTCCTCATTCATAATTACATGTATTTAGCTCAACAATTATGACCATTTTGATACGATATCTATTGTTTCGTTATTTGGCTTGTACTTATCCTCAATTTTTGAAATTTGTACAACTATCGGCATTTCTACCAATTGTCCAGCTATAACGCATACTCCCGTGGAGAGAATTGGCAATGACTCTTTTGATACCCTGTCAAGGAAAGATATTGTTTGTCCTACTTTATTAATGTCTTCATCATTAACAAGTCTATGAATGAAGTAGTTATGCAACTGAGATACAATAGTTGAAGAAATGTCTGAGGGACGTTGGCTTGCGATTGTCATAAAGACGCCAAATTTACGTCCCTCTTTGATTATTTCTTCAAAAACCTCAAGGCGATAATCCTTCCAAGTGTCACTTTCGCGATTGGATTGATATGATAGAATATTATGGGCTTCATCAATAATAATATTGAGGTATGTTAGGTCTTTTTCCTTTTGATGCTTATGTTCCTTATATAGATGATTGCATAGCAATAGAGGTATCATTTTCTTTAAATCTTGATTGACACTATCAAGATTTACAACAACAACATTATTCTTTTTCCAAAAATCATCATCGTTGAAATCAATCAAATTACCAATATCTTTAACCATACTTTTTAGTTTATTTATTGCTGGCGCAATGTGCTCATTCATCGCACGGTTATCCAAGACATCTCTAATGAGTCGTAAATACATTATATGTATAAAGTATTCAATCAAATCTGTTGGTTGGGAGTATTCTTCTGCCTGTTTGTAATACAAAGTGTTGTGAACTAATTCAGGAGCGGACTGAATACTTTTTGACATCTCACCATCCCAATAATAATAGTTTTTGCTATTGTGGAATGTTAATCCGGAATGAAGGTTAATTATTTCACCGTCAATAGATATATACTTTGGTACAATCTGTTCAACATAGTCTAACAGTAATTCTGCTCTCTGCTTGTCAGACATCAATAGAATTTCCTCAATAAGTTTTTTTAAGATATTCTTGAAGTGATTCTCATCTCTGATGTAATCATGATATTCAAGACAACGGCTAATAAAGGGACGCTGAGTTTTTTCTGTAGCACTAGCGAAAATGCATAATGTATCAAGATCAAGTAGTGCCTTTTTGGGAAAAGGAATCTTATCCTTTGTAGTTCGCGTCGATAGATTATATACTTGTTTATCAGATACTATAGCATCTGTACCTGAGTATTCTCCATTAAAATCAATAAAAAGAAACTTTGAGTATTTCTTAAATAGTTTAGAGCATTTGTACTCAACAAACAGTTGTCTATACAATTTAGCAAGAGTATAAGATTTTCCGCTACCTGTATTGCCAAAAATTCCGATATGGCTTGAGAACAGTTTCTGAACACCTAAAGAGATTGGAGTATAATCGTCGGTAGCTAATGTGCCTATTTCGATAGTCTTATCACTTGACTTTTCAACAAAAGAATGAATTTGGCGGAATTCCTCATTAGATAGGATAAAGCACTCATTGTCAATGAGGGGTAAAGACTTTACTCCCCTAACGAATTTTCCAGGTGTAAGATAACCTATTAAACTGCATACAAGCACTCGATAAATCCTATCTTCAGCTGCATTGTAGTTGTTATTGGGCAGTTTGTCGTCTGTTGTGATAAACTCACCGTCTATCTTTGCTATAAGGGTATTGAAACCATTTATTATTTTCAAATAACCACCAACGGAAATATTCTTTATTAATGTCCCGTTGAATATAATGTGGGGAAGATTCTTCTGCTTGTCTACCTTGACTTTAACTTCACGTCCAGATACAGAAAGAACGATTCCGATATGGAAAATAGATTGATATGTGATTATATCTTTATTATTTGTCATATTTAAAATGAAACGGAATTTTAGATGATATACTTTTGAAGACATTATTGATTGAGCGGAAGTCAAACTCTTTGATTTCATCATCTTCTTTCAATGCATTAGTTTCATTGAATTCTGACGGGGTAATTATCAAAAGATTTGAATCGTTCTCTCCAAATAACTCTAAGTACCTTTTTTTACCGCTATCTTGATATGAAAAGATGAAGACCATCAAGGTCGGATTTGTTTTTAAAGCTCTTTTTACAATATTGCGAATGTGTTCATCTTCAAATGAGAAGCCCATTGCAAATAATAAAGAATTTTCCTTTTCAAGATTATTAGACATCAGTCTCATCAATTCATAGAAATGCACATCAAAAACAGTTTCACTAAACTTCTTCTTTGTTGGATTTACTAATAGCATTTTATTGTATGCCTCTATAAAACCCTTGAAATTATGTCTGCCAATAAGTTGTTTTAATATATCTTCATTTGTCTCTTTATATGCAGGGAAAGAACTTGTTTTGTATGACAAGGCTTGTTCTATTTCTGAGACTAAACTTAAATTGAAGTCATTACAAACTTTGTCATCAGTATTTTTCCAATTGATGGAGCCGTGTACCTTCAATAGATTAAATACTGGTAGTTCTGTACTATTTTGGAAGTGAATACTATTCTTCAATACACTTTTTTGGAAATTTGCTTCTGAAAAAACTGGATTTATGCTTCCGATAAAACCGTCATTGAATTCAACGCCAGTAGTCTCGGCAGCACTTTCTACAAATAAATCAATGTTTGTTGAAAATATATTTGCTTGCTTAGAGCGGAGACTGCTGCACCTATTATGAAGAATATCGTTCCATATATTCAAAAATTCACAATAGTTATTATGTGTAAGCGTATAATTTTTAGATCCATAATCAGGTTTGAAATTAGGGAGTATTACCTTTTCAAAATATTCCTTATAAAGAACAGCTGCAAGTGCCTCCTGTTTATTTACCGGAGCATCTTTAACTGAAGCCATTTGTTTTTCAATATTTCCAAGTACAGGTAAAAAAGGTCTTGACAAACCTGATCCTATCAAAAAGTTGATATTGCCGGATTGTATGAAATCTTTTAAAACTTCTATATTTATTTTGTCTATCATAGTGTTACTTATCTGTTAGCCAACAAGCCCATTTTGCTGTTGATTACAAGAGTTTGTATTATTTTAATTGATTAAAAGTACAGGTTCTCTTTTTCCGGCATCTTGTTCTCCAGAAACATAATATAGTAAATTGGGAGATAAAGGACATTTCCTTTTGTCTTTATTTCCCTTTCATTTGAAAGAACAATAGATGAAACAATATGGTAGTCCTGAATTGCCATCAGGTTATCCAATGCACTATGAACTGTATAATCCTTTCCGGATTTAACCTCAATCGGTAGTATGCTCATGGTATCGCTATTGTCAACAAGGAAGTCTACTTCTCCTTTCTGCTTATTGTCGTAATAGAACAATTTTTCGTAATGCGCTTTCAGTTCCTGAGCAACAGCACTTTCATAGACAGAGCCAAGATTGATGCTGGCAATGTCGTTCAGTATTGGCTGGATATTATAATGATACAATTGGGAAGTAAGCATACCTACATCGTTCATGTACAGCTTCAACAAATTTTTCTGCTGTGATTCTGCCAAGGGATATTTCGGATTGCTGATTGCATGAGATGGTATCGTAATACCTGAATTGATCAGATACTCAAACTCCTCCACGTAATTGCTGAATCTATCGCCTTTCCTGTCCAATATATCTTTTGCCACAATCCGCTTCTTCTTGTTCTCCATCTGAGAAGGAATCATATCATAGATACGGCGGATGTACAGTTTCTTGGCAGCGTTCTCTTCGTAACGGGAAGCATCGACTCCATATAGTTCTCTGATTGCCGCCTGAACTTCTCTCACTTTGACGATATTATGGGAGTTCAAATATTCATTTACTGCATCCGGCATACCACCCACGAGCAGGTATCTTTTGAAAAAACCTAACACTTTATCATGAATCTCCTGGGGCAAAGACTGTTTCTGCTCAAAGGATTTCCTTAGATGCTTAATCGCATCCTCACCGAAATCATTTGCAATTAGGAATTCTTCAAAGTCCAGCTGGTACATTTTTTTAGGAATAATACTTCCGACTGGAACCGAAACAGTTCCTTTCAATGCAATTCCCAACAGGCTTCCGCTACAGATAAACCGATACTTGTGTTCTTGCCTCAAAAATTTGAGCATAGTCAGAAATTGCGGATAATGCTGAATCTCATCAATGAATACTAATGTATTTTCATATTTGTCCAGTTTGGATCCTGCAACCATACTTAAGTTCAGGTAAAACTCTTCCGTTGTGCGGACATTCCTGAATATCTTGTCGCCTGCATCGTCTTCCACGAAGTTTATTTCCACATAGTTGTCATAGAGGTTCCTCCCTACATCTCTTATGATATAAGATTTGCCTATCTGCCGTGCTCCTTCAATAAGGAGAATCTTGTCCTCCTTAGAACTGAGGTGGTCATCTATATATGATCGGATCTTTCTGTACAGCATTACTTCTACACTTTTCTAAAAAATTTGATATTGCAAATATACACTTTTCCATAAAAACATTCCTCTTGATTATACACTTTTCTAATACTATTGTCGCATATTCATATAAGTAAAGTCAATATGAGGGAAGAAAAGAGATGGCTGCGCCATGGAAATGGACTCAGCCATTTTTCTCTTTTGGCTGCAAAAATATAAGCACATCAAATGTTCGCCAAGCAAAATATAATTCAGTTCAGTGCACTGTATGCCATATACAATACAAGTAAAACGAAATAATCCTGATATTTTCACTAACTTTGTGCCGTTTATAAAAAGACAATAATTGTTCAACAATATGAAATGGCAAGTTTGCATATAGCTGCGCATAACAGATAGTATTCTCAATTTAAGCTATTTAGACATATAGGCTTCAGATTATAAGTCTGTATGATCGTTTTGCCATTATATCAAACATCACATTACAGACAAGTAACATCAGCAGCTCACTGAGTTTGCTGTATTTAAACATGTTGAACAATGAACTATACATACAGAAACATTTGGCTCATCAACTTTCCTGTCATGATGAGCATCCTTATCGAACAACTTATAAATATAACTGACGCCATCTTCCTGGGGCATGTCGGTGAAATAGAATTGGGAGCATCGGCACTTGCCGGAATATGGTATCTGGCCATTTATATGCTCGGTTTCGGATTCAGCCTGGGCCTGCAGGTCGTCATTGCACGGCGCAATGGTGAGCGGAACTATCCTGAAACCGGCAAGACTTTCTTTCAGGGACTGCTTTTCCTGTCAGTTCTGGCGATTCTGCTGTGCACCGTTTCGAAAATATTTTCCCCCATTGTTCTGGGCAGACTGATTGCATCGGAGGAAGTATATGCAGCAGTCATCGATTATCTGGACTGGCGTATCTGGGGATTGCTGTTTTCATTCCCATTTCTTGCATTGCGGTCTTTCCTTGTCGGTACCATCATTATATTCTTATTGATTATCAATGGTTTATAGTTTAAAAGGTAGACTGCTCAAAAATTTACTTGTTTTTTTTGCGAAAAATCGAAGATTTAACGTTTTTTTTCATAGACTCCCTCCGAACAGAGGGGAAAAAGGCAAAAACAGCCTTTTTGAGCTCCGACAGCCCTCGTCTGCAAAGATAGAGTATGTCGGGGTTTATTTCGCCAAAATGGTCTGTAAAATCGAGTATGGATTCACGGATATTTTCAGGCTCTAATCGTGGAGTCTTGTCTTTGGTCAGAGTGTCATTTTGCTCGGCTTTAATAACACCAGGAGCACAAATAAATTTTGCAGCCAAAAGAGAAAAATGGCTGAGTCCATTTGAAGTGGCGCAGCCATCTCTTTTTTTCCCTTATTTTGACTTTACTTTAATGAACGTATATATGAATACGGAGATAAAGTAAAGGTAGAACACAATTTATTAATGATTGTTTCCTATTTTGGAAACTTTGCTGTATATTTGTTGACGTATAAATATTATATCATATGGCAAATAGCTTGGAAAATATAGGTCCGATGATTCGTAACGAGCGTCTTCGCAAAGGGCTTACCCAGGAAGAACTAGGTGAACGTGTAGGAGTCGGGAAAGCCCAAATTTCTAAAATAGAGAGTGGGAAGGGACTCACAATAAAGACTGTTACAAGAGTACTAGATGCTCTTGGTATGTCGGCTTCTGTTGTTTTGAAAAATGAGCAAAAGATTAATAAAAACGTGATAGCATATATTGTTTCTGCTATTAGTGAATTTGCCAAGAGTCACCATCTTTCTGTCCGTGAAGCGAGTAATTATTTGATACGCTTTAAAGGTATTGATTTTATTACAGAGCATTACGATGCAGAGCATTTACTTTCATTTGATGATTGTGTTCAAGATCTTACACAAGTTTGTCTAAATAATGGAGGAGGTATTCGATGAAACTATACCATGGTTCGAATATAGTAATTGATCAGATAGATCTGTCAAAATGCAATCCTTATAAGAATGATACCATTGCGACCTTGTTCCGTAATTTTGATGATGGAATTATTGATTTGCAAATGCTTGTGAATGGCCTAAAATACAAAAAAGTTTCATCACAATATTTGTTTCATTCGGCAAAAGCCATTAAATATTTGCACAGATTATGAATAAAATAGATAAAGATTTTCAACGTATATATGAATACGTGGATAAAGTAAAGTTGATGATTTCATGGAAAAGTGTAGTTCTCAAGCCTCAATTTTGATGGAAAAGTGTATAAATGGAGTCTGATTCGTTGGAAAAAGTGTGACGAATCCGATTTATTCGCTTGAAAAAATGTAAAATTCTAAGCCGTCAGCTAAATTTAGGAAAAGTAGCTAACCTCGTCACTAGCCCCCCAAAATATATCATTATAAAATAAAAGACTCACCCTGAGCGCGCTGTTCCTGTGGGAAGCGGGGTGAGTATGTTATTGCAAATTTATTTGATATACTTCGTATTCCAACGTTTTTCTAAATCTTTTGCGGAATAAATTATATGACTACTTCTACACAAAGATCTGAACAAATGTGTAATCAAAAGGATTATTTCAATGGAAAAGTGTAGAAGTAATCAAAGTGAATGCAATCATCTAGTCTGATAATACCGCCTCGATAAAAGTTACAGAACGGATAGGAATATTCAATATCTCTTGTTCTTGAGATAGATAACCGACAACACCCCCAACAATATCACGTACAGATATTCAGCTGTCCAGTATACGGAAAGTGATGTACTGAAACAGCTCACAGACCATAAATAAATCTGATAGGCTATGATAGTTGCAGCCTGAAAGATGAAAGTCGTACGTGTGGCACCTGTTCCGGTTACGGCATTCATGTATACATAACCGGGCAGGGCGAAAACGTAATTCAGTAGGGCTACTACAAACGGCAGATGAGCTGTCCGCATCAGATCCCCGTTTCCGGAATAAATGCTGAAAATCGGATTGAAGCAGATGATGGAAAGGATAATCAGCGGGCCTCCCACGGCGTATCCCATACGGATAACCCTGTTGCATAACGGTAAAACTAGATCCTTTTGTCCTGCTCCAAGCAGATTGCCCACCAATGAACCCGTAGTTGCCGCCAGCGAATTGACAATGACGAAAAATAGGGTGGATATGCTGCGTATGACATTTGTAGCCGCCAGTTCCATCTCTCCCAGATGCTCTACGGCCACAAAGAAGGCAAACCATGAGGCCACGCCGATGAACTGGTTAAACATGCTCCAGACAGAGACACGGCAGACATGCTGTAATATATTCCTGTCAAATTGCCATTTCAGGCCATAGGCTTGCCGGTTCATTTTCCGTAAAATATGGACTGACAGTATTGCCAATGAGCATAATTCGGCAAAAGAAGATGCCATTGCAGCACCGGCAATACCCATGTCAAAATGAAATATAAGGAGCCAGTTGCAAGGTATATTGACCATTACGGCTGCAAGTGCGGCCTTGTTCAGAGGCTTCGTAAGTGTGGTACCGGAATTTCTCTCAAAAGAAGATCTTGAAATTCTGCATGAAAACATAGAGTGTTTTGCGTACGGACAGTCTGATTTATACAAACCAATCCGTTCAAAAGTAGATAATTCCCTCCGTTCTATCGACCTGATGCATTTCGTATGGAACATCGGGGAAAGATTGGACATTTCTCTTATAGACAGAGCAACCTTCATACATACGATATTCCCACATGAACTAAAAGATGCTTCGATTAAATATCTGGCTAAAAATCTCCGGACATGCGGAGTTTGCAAAATAGACCGGTAGTTCCATGAGTTGCGACACTTTCAGTGCAATCGCTCGGCTCATATAAATATCATCGTGCTTACCCTCGACAGCCCCATAGCTACCGTCGGGCTTTAACTCATACCACTCGATTTCATCCAACGCCCGCTTGTCGCGTTCGATATAAAGGATTTCGCGCAGGCGTTTGGTCATCTGCGTAACAAGGTCTGTTTTACTGGCAGCGTTCGTGTGGAACCCGTAACGCTTCGGTCGTCCCTCGCGGATCTGTACGGGGTCTGTCCGCGAGAACAGATTATCATAGTGTTCTTTTATCGTGTCGAGAATCGTCAGCGTATGGTCTCCCTCCTGTCCTTTGGGGTCGAGGCTGTTCGCTTCGACGGCCAGCAGTGCATGACAGAACCACTCGGCGACCTGCACGGCCCGCCACACCGTCAAATCTTGGTCGAGGTGAAAACGATAGGTGGCGATACACTCCTCCACACCGCCGTCGATCATCGCCGCGCGGTCGATTACCGAAATCACGCTGTAATCGGCATTGGGGTTACGGCCGCCGATGTCGAGTGCCACCACATAACGATCGGCGATGCGGCGTGAGGTGTCGGGTAATTTCCATACGTAGAAATCACCTGTCGGCGTGGGCACGAAACGAATGTTTTGCAGCACTTCGGGGCCACACGTCGCATCGGCCACCAGCTCGCCGACATAGAGCGGCTCGCGGGTATATGGCCGGAGTTGCCGAACGTAGAGCGGATCGTGCGCGGGGCGCCCGGTGGTCTGGAACGCTTCTTCGGCTGTTGAGGGAAACTCGCTGCACATCTGCCAATCGGTCGAATACTCGCGTCGCTTCTCCCTGTACCAATTCAATCCTTCCAGCGTTGCGCCGGCATGGAATCGCGCCAGCTCGTCGCGTGTCATGGAGTGCACGAACTCCGTCTTTTGCCGCTCGCTGACGAACGGCTTATAATATATGTCTATCTCGTACCATGCCACGAATAACGGCGTATAGGCCGATCGTCCGTCCACCGCCTCGCACCATGTATCGTGGAAAAAGTTGCCGATTCCTTTGGCCGTCGATTCCAGCACGACGACCGTGAACGGCTCGCGCGGCACGGAGCCGAGAATCGTCTGTATCACATCTTCCGGTTTGCGTTCCTTCGTTTTTTTCCACAAACCGACTTCTGACAAATGAGCCATCTTCATATCACCCGAACGGAGGCTGTCAGGCTTCTGCATGGAGCCGATCGAGACGACACAATCCCGATCGACGAGCATTTTATTTTTACTCGAACCTTCGAAATTACAGAATTGAACGGAACATATTTCGACCGGATGCCGCCGGGCCATGCGCGAATACATCGCACGGATCGTTCGCGCCTGATCCTCCACGTCGGCCACGATCACGCTGTTCCATCCCGAACGATGGAACAGTTGTATCCATGCCATGAACATCTGCACGACCGTACTGCCGCCCCATTGCCGGGCTTTGAGCAGCACGATACGCACGGGCTTTCCCGCGAATAGGTCACAAAGAAGGATGCGTACCAATTTGAGTTGCGCCCATCGCAGCTTGAACGGCACAAGGCGGCCCGACGTTTTGTCGAAGATTTTGACGCACGAAATACACCAAAACTCGAAATCATATACAGCGCGGAGCCTATGAACGGCCCTGCACATTGCCCCGGGGTCGATGCCTTCTGCGACGGCATAACGTTCGACCCCGCCGGCAGCAATAATAGCGGCGACGGTCGGTGTTATCGCCATATAGACAGGGATAAGAACATAGCTGTCAGACGTAAAATAAAGCCGGACACGCTCGATGGGTGACCCTTCGCCGGTGAGAGGATTGTACGAAGCAAAAAGTCGCTTTACCCGAATTTCATTCTGAGCCAGTATTGCCCGGACATCAGATGCGCCCGTTGATGATACGCCGGACATAATTCGGACTTAACCCGATCACGGGGTCTTTGCATATCATATCCACGAAATAAGTCTTGGACAGATATTTCAGCCGTTCGGGATTCTCGGCCCGTTCACGTGCGAGCATCTCTTCGTAACGGCGGCGTATTTCGTTGTGTCTCTTCAAAATCTTTTCGGGAACCTCGTCCCGCACCCGTTTTCCTTTGCTCATAGTGATATGTTTTCTGCGTTCACCGCAATAATAGCGATAATTATAACTTCTTGAAAACTAACAAACAACATACTTTTACAACAGAATATATCACGCACAAAATCAATCGGTAAAAATGCAGGAAGAAAACACCGTTCAAGAACAGGAACAAACGCCGCGCGTCTCGCGTGTGCGCGAATACATGACGGCCAAATTCCCCGACAGGGAATTCGGCGACGACAGCGAGCTGGAACAGGCACTTTACGATTATCTCACGCAAAGCGACAAAAAGATCGCAGGCCACGAAGCGGCCAACAAGACGATCATGGAGGTCGTACAAGCCTATCCCGAATTTGCACAAATCATCGAGGACGTGGCCAACGGAATCCCCGTACAGGTCGCTATCGCCCGGCAGTTCGATCCATCGGAGTTGGCCGTGCCGGAGGGAGAGCCGGACTACGAAGCCTACAAACAAGCCGCCGAGGAACGCACCAAACGTCTCGCGGACATGAAAGCCCGTGTCGAAACCCGCGAAAAGAATATGGCCCGAAGCAAAACGGACGTCGATGCGTTCTTCGCCGAACAAGGGCTGAGCGAGGAAGAGCAGCAGCAATTCGTCGCATGGGTAGACAACGAAATCCTCGCCAACCTGCTCGACGGCAAGGTGAACAAAGAAATCCTTACGAAACTCTATCAAGGATGGGTGTACGATACGGCTGTCGCCGAGGCCCGCGAGACAGGTAAGGTCGAAGGACGCAACGAACAAATCGAGACCCGCCGTGTACGAACGCAAAAGACCGACGGACTGCCGGCAGACGGCGGCGGCGTTGAGGCAACATCTGCCGTCAAAACGGACAAAGATATAATCGACGAGGTGATAACTCGCCGCAACAAACGAAGATTCTAATCAATTACCGACAATATGAAAAACAACAAATTTCTCTACGGCCTGTTCGCCGTCTGCGCATGTGCCGTAAGTGCGTATCTGTTTCATGAACTCCTCGCATGGTTCGCGCCGGACGATCTGGGCGGGGTTCTCGTGGCTGCCGGCAGCGCAGCGGCGACCGCCGATCAGACGATGCGGGGCACGGTTCTGACCACCAAGACGCCGAAAAAAGACGGGACGATCGAGGAACAAGACATCAACCGCCCGACGATTTCCAAGAAGATCACAAAGATCAACCCGTCGCTGTTTCCGATGGATACAATCCTGCGGGAAATCGAGACCGTCCCGTGCAAATCAGTCGAATATCAGTATTACAGCGTGCGCGGACGCGGTGTGCAAAGTAAGATCAAAACGGCCTACGCCGTCTCCGGCGAAGCGAGCGGAGCGAAACAAATCACCGTAACGAACGCGCACATCTTCTCGGTGGACGGCAACGTGCTGTTTCCGACCTTCGAGGTCGATAACGACACGAAGGTCGCCTCTCCCGTCGCATCGGGCGGCATCTCGCTCAATCCGCTCATCTGCCACATCGTCGCCACAGACGCTATCAGCCAAGACAAAATCACGATTTTCCCGCTCAACGCGGCAACGCTGCCCGCGCTGCCGGCCGATACGCCGCTCTATCGTCTCGGCGTCGCCAAGCACGAAAACGCGGGTATGTCCGAAGACCCCAGCCAGATGCCGTACAGCGACAGCAACTACTGCCAAATCCACATGACGACCGTATCGGAAGGTCTCTACCAGAAACTCACCGAGAAAGACGTACAGTTCGGGCTGCTCGACATGAAGGAACAGGCGCTTCTGGATTTCCGCATGACCAACGAGGCCGATGCGCTGTTCGGAGTGAAGCAGCAGATCGTCGATCCCATCTCCCGAAAGGTGAAATACATGAGCGACGGGATGCTCCGCAAGATCGACAAACGCCTCGACATGGGGACCGAGAGCAAGATCACCAACGACCTTATCTACGGCTGGGCCTCGGACATCTTCTGCGGCAACAACGGCAGCGAACGCCGCGTCATGTTCTACGGCAAAGACTTCGGCCGCCAGATCGCGGGGGCCTCTACCGTCGTCAAACAGCTCGAAGCCGGTAATACCGAGGTCGTGTTCGGTATCACATTCCACCGTATCGCCACGCCCGATGGAGAGCTGCTGATGAAGCCCCACGACCTGCTGAACGAATACGGATACAGCAAGGCCGCAATCGTGATCGATCCTGCGAATATCTATCGTGCCGAGCGCAAACCGCTGGAAGCGACGGAACTCGAACGCGATAAGGTCGGACTTTCCCGCTCGACGGACGTGCGAATCGACGAAAGCCATACGCTCGCAGTTCTCAACCCCGACACCCATGCGGTTATCACGGTAAAATAAACACACCATAGCAGAGGTACGACCTCTGCTGCCTAAACAGACCTACGACATGGCTACATTCTATGTACTCAACAACAAGAAATACCGCACATCCGTCCGCCTTCGGGACGGACGGCTGGAAGCGATACGTTTCGAGCCGGAGGTTTACTTCGGCGGTATCGGCCAAAGCACCTATACCACCTCCGATCCGGAGGTTATCGAAGCTCTCAAAAAACATTATGCCTACGGAACTACTTTCTGGGAAAAGGAACCGACCGCAGAGGCCGACACTTCGGCACCGAACGACATACCCGTCGATTTGGAAGCGCTACTGCCCGACCCTGACAACGCGATTCGGGAGGAAACCGTAACGTCGGTGGCATCCGCCCGGGCATGGCTGCAAGCCAATCTCGATTACGTCATTCCGGCAGGCATGAAGAAGGACGACATCAAAATCGAAGCGGCGAAACGAAACGTACTGTTCATCCAATGGTAGGAATGCGCAAATACATCATCACAAAGGCACTGCGGTGCATCGACGAGGTTTACCCCGACGATAACGATGCCAACGGGCCGCACTTTCCGTTGGAGGAGTTCATCGACGAAGCGGGCAGGCGGGTGTTGCTGGCTGCTCCGTTGCACGTAATCCCGAATCGGGCTGCTCTTACGGAGTGCGTGTTGAGGCCGCACACCGACGGAAGCGGCGAAATCGACCTGCCGGACGATTTTCTCAAACTCGCACGCTTGCGTATGGAGGGCTGGCAGCGTCCGGTGCTGGCGGCGATTCCGGAAGAACATCCCGCCGCCCGACGTCAGTATCACCCCGTAACGCGGGGCGGTACGGCAAAACCCGTCGTACTGCTTACACACGGTGGGACACGGCTCCGGTATTTCAGCGTAACAGAGGCACAGCACCGCATCGCCGAAGGTGAATACATCGCTTACACGAGCCTCGACGACACCTACCCCGAACGGCTCGCAGAGACTACGGCATGGATGCTCGGAGCATTGGTATTAGGCGTGGCCAACGATGCAAACGGAGCGAAAACGGCCGAGGCACGCGCAATGGAAATACTCTCTGCATTATGAAATTCGACGTGAAGATAGACTGCATGGCGCTGTTCAACGAGTGCATGGATCAAACGCTCATCGACTACCGCAACCGCACGACAGAAACCGGACAATCCATCGCGGCGACGCATACGCTCGACCGGTCGCTGCTCGATACGTTCTACGTCAATCTTCACAGCGTGTCCAAGGCCCTCCGTACAGCCCTCCGAAAACAGGTCTGCGAGGTGCTGTTCATCCCCGACCTGTTGCAATATCGGATGTACCTCGACCCCGGCATACCACCGGAGAGTATCGCAGTTGAGGTAAAAGACGCGCTGAAATACGGGATGCTCTGCTGGTGGTACGGCGGGCGGGACATTCCGCTGTTCCAACTTTACCGCTCCTTATACGAAACCACAGTAGAAAGGCTGCGCGACCAGATACGCAGTACCCATACCGAAAGACCTTACCGCATATTATGATTACGCGCGAAAACAAACTCTTCCGGCTGTCATGGCTCAAATCCAACCTTTTCCGTGCTACGAGTACGGAGACGGCCTACAACGCCCGCATGTTAGAAAACGAGACAGGGCAAGATATGTTCGACCGATACGCCATGACGATCGACGAGCGCCCCTTCTTCGACGAGCACATCGCGCAAGCGTTGCTCGCCCTGTTGCATCATTTCCGACGCATTGTACCGGACTGCCAGCCGATAACGACCGAGGGCGACGCATGCGGCCTTACGTTCGCAGCCCGCGTAAGCCGCGACGAAGATGAATTTTACAGCCACGCAGAGCTGCAAGGCGTCGAACGGAGCGCCACCGAAATATTGCGCTACTATATACTCGCCGAATGGTATTTGTCGATTCGCGCCAATGATCTGTGGACTGCCTATACACAAAAACTCACCGCAGCCGTCGCCACGCTGTCGTCCTACCTGTTCCGGATTTACCGTCCCGTATTACGACGCGCCCATCGGGTATCTCCGTGCCCCGAAGAATATTCGCAGCACGGAGAAATACAAATCATCGACGCAGGCCTGGTTTAACAAGTCAATATCAATGCAATGGAATTAAATACTATTCACCTAACGGATGCTTTGAACGGCCTGAAATCGCTTCCCGATGAATCGGTGGACTGCATCGTTACGTCGCCTCCCTATTGGCAGATGCGAGACTACGGCATCGGCGGAATCGAGTGGCCGGACGGTTGGTTCGGACAGTTGGGTTTGGAACCTACACGCGATAGTTACATAGCGCATTTGTGCCACATCTTCGACGAGTGCCGTCGAGTATTGAAATCCTCCGGTTCATTGTGGGTAAATTTGGGAGACACATACAGCAATCCGCCTAAATACAACCGACCGCAAAAGATCGAATGGCACGAACATTCAAAAAACAATTCATGCCTAAATAATCAACAGGTCGATACAGCACGCCTTCGTATCCTCCGTAAATCATTGTGCAATATTCCGAATAAGTTTGCCGATGAAATGATCTTCCGCGAGTGGATTCTGCGCAATGAAATCATTTGGCATAAACCGGCCTGCATACCGTCAAGCGTCCACGACCGCTTTACGGTAGATTTTGAAAAGATATTTTTCTTTACCAAAAACTGCCGTTATTACTTTCAACAGCAATTCGAACCTTATGCCCCTGCAACGTTCATCCGTTATCAGAGGCCCCATAATCTGAGTGGAAAAGGAATAGAATACCGGAGAATCAGCGGACGGCCCAAAGGAAAAATCGACATAAATCCTCACGGACGGAATATGCGATGTGTATGGCGCATCCCGTATGAACCGAGTAAAGAGGCGCATTATGCCATGTATCCAATGCGATTGGTCGAAATTCCAATTAAAGCCGGATGTCCCGAAAGCGGAATCGTCCTCGACCCTTTCATGGGTAGCGGCACGACGGCCGTCGTAGCACGACGATTAGGAAGAAAATACATCGGATTCGAGCTGAATCCCGACTACATCGACATTTGCCGGAAACGGCTGAAACAAGGCAATTTATTTTCATAAAACCACATCAAATGGAAAATCACGAAATATTGCGATACATCGTCGATCTGACCGGTATAGAAAGCCGTGCATTTCATCGGGCGCTCCTGCTCGAAGCAGTCGTTTGGTGTGCGATGATCGGCGCCGTGATAATCGACTTTACGACCGGTATCCGTAAAGCAAAAGTATTGAAAATACCCAGAGACAGTCATGGTTTCAGACGTTCGTTCTCGAAATTCGGCGACTACGGGAAAGTAACGGGAATGCTCATGTTATTCGACCTGCTGGCTATTCTGTTCGGCATCTATTCGCTTCCGTATGCCTCCGGCGTGGCGGCCGTGGGTGTCGTCTATACCGAGTATCGTTCCGTCCGCGAAAATCTCAAAGCGATAAAATCCTCGGCGGTGGAGATGACAACTATCGTAGAGTTGTTGGCCAAAGCCAAAGACCCTAAAAAGATAACCGAACTATTGCTCCAATACAATGAGGTGAAAAATAACGCCAGCCGGCAACAACCTAAAAATAACGATACGAAATGAAAATCTTGATCGACAACGGGCATGGCCGCGCCACGGCCGGAAAACGCTCTCCCGTATGGCCCGACGGGAAACAACTCTTCGAATACGAATTTAACAGGGACATCGCCCGACGAATGCATGAGGCGCTGACCGCACGCGGGACCGACAGCGTGCCGGTCGTTCCCGAAATCGACGATATTCCGCTGGCGGAACGCACCCGCCGTGTGAACGAGATCGCCGCACAGGTCGGCCCGGAAAATTGTCTGCTCGTCTCGATTCATGTCAACGCCGGAGGCGGCACGGGATGGGAAGCGTGGACATCCGTCGGAGAAACGGAAGCGGATAACTATGCGACGATCTTTTACGAAGAAGCCGCCCGTGCATTTCCCGAACAGAGGATGCGTATGGACACGACGGACGGCGACCCGGACAAAGAGGCGCATTTTTATCTGCTCCGACATACGACCTGCCCGGCCATTATCACCGAGAATTTCTTTATGGACACGGAGGCCGATTGCCGGCTGATTCTCTCGGAGGAGGGCCGCAAACGTGTAGCCGACATGCACGTTTCGGCGCTGCTTCGCTGTATCGAATATCACCGAAACAAATAACCTGTCGCTATGAAAATCTATTACGATTCCAAACTCGCAAAGAGCCTGTTGTTCGGCTCGTTCAAAACCTGCATGTTCTTCGGCGTCGTGCTGACCGAGTACACCGCATTGTCTGAAAAAGTGAAACGGCATGAGGGGATTCATGTCCGGCAATATTGGGAATGTCTCGCCGCCAGCGTCGTATTGTGGTTTCTCCTCCATGTAGGAGCCGCGTTGCTGGGCGGCCATGTATCCGCATGGTGGCTGTTGTTCGTGCCGACGACCTTCTACCTGTTGTATGGGGTCGAATGGCTGATTTCTTACGTCTATCACATTCTCCAAGGCGATGCACGCGACCGATGGAACGACGCAGCCTACCACGCTTCCGCCTTTGAGATGGAGGCATACGCGCACGAAGCCGAGGCCAACTACCTGTCCTCGCGCCGTTGGTTCGCGTTCGTCAAATATTACGGAAAACTCTGATGCATCATGAAACGCGCCTTACTCATAGCCTCCGTTCTGTCGCTCTGCATGGTAAGTTGTTCACCCAGCAGGGTATTGGTGCAAAGCCGCCAGACCGATAGCGTGCGGATAGACGAGAAAATCCGGATTCGAACGCAAATAAAATATGTTCCGGTCATCGTACATATTCCCGATCAGCAAACGAGCGTAATAGCCGAGCCATCCGACACATCGCACCTCGAAACGAAATATGCCGCCTCCGATGCCTTCATACGTCCCGACGGGAAATTATATCACGACTTACGGAATAAGCCGCAAGAGAAGTCCGAAATCGTCCCCGTCGAGATTACGGACACAACGGCGACGAGTACGATCGTCCGGCAGGAACAAGAGCGGATCGAGGTACCCGTACCGATGCCCCTCACATGGTGGCAGCGGTTCTGGAATATATCGGGAAAAATCGCATGGGGACTGCTGGCCGGAGCGATTATCGGTATCATCGTGCGACGAAGATTATAGTTATGGAGAGTTGCCGTGCCCATACGATCATTGCAGGAACGAGCTTCGCCATGCTGATTACCGCGTTGAGGGACGACGTGGAATTACCGGAGGAATTGCCCGACACGATTCCCTCCGCGTGGCTCGACAACCTCGACCGTTACCGCATCGTGCTGTTGTTATCGACCTCCAAACACGGCCCGAAGGCGATTGCCGGAACCGCTGCGGAATACGAACTGAAAATCGAGCGACGCGACAGCGCTCGCTACTTCGTAAATATTCCGGCCTCGGCGACCGAGGAAATGGAGGAAGGCGAAATTGTCCTTACCGTCGAATTGCAGGATACGCAGACCGATACGGTAATGAAAGCCGAACGGCGCACGGTTCCACTTGTCAAAGCAAGACTATGAAACTACTCTGCATATTGCAACAAGGCGATTTGTCCGTAACCGACGGCTCGGTTCTTTCTCACCGACTTTATTTCGACTTCGCAAACCGCATAGGCATCGACGGAAAAGACGGTGAAGATGGAACAGACGGAACGGACGGATTGACGCCGGAAATCGGCAAGGATGGAAATTGGTGGATCGGAGACCGAAATACCGGAGTACCGGCCGTCGCATTCCGCAGTTACGCATCGCTGGCCGCCTTCCCGAAACAGGGGAATAACGACATGCTCTATCTGGATGAAACAACGAACCGGTTTTATCGCTGGGACGCGCCGGCACAAAACTATCGCACGGTCAGCCCCGACTACAACGACATCAAAATAATCGACGGCGGAAACGCACAATTCTAAACTACATGGCCACGATAACGGTAAAAAGCAAAATCATCGTCCGCAACGATACCGACGCGAATTGGGTATCGGCAAATCCCGTGCTGCTGAAAGGCGAAGCCGGATATTGTACAGACAAACTCTGCCTCAAATTCGGCGATGGCTCGACGAAATGGAACGACCTCCCCAAATTCGGCGGACAATCCGTTATCATTCAGAGCACGGCGCCTTCGGATGGAAGCCAACATACCTACGAGGAGGGGACATTTTGGATCGACCTTTCTGCATCCTCTCCCGAAATCTACATATTGATCCAACGGGAGAGCGACAACCGCGAGTGGCTCCAACTCATCACGGCCGAGGCACTCGCAGCAAAAGGGGCGATGCTGGCAAAGGATTTTGCAAAGGAAAGCGAAGCCGGTGCCAAGACCGGATATGTCGATAAGGCACTCTCAGCCGACAAGCTCAAAACGGCCCGAGCTGTTACATTGGCAGGAGCCATCACGGGAAACACGACCTTCGACGGTAGTAAGGACATATCTATCGAAACATCGCTGAAACCACTCGAAGAACAGGACATCCCTGAGCTGTCTTTATCTAAAATCAAAGACGCAGGAACGGCGGCCGCGTGCAACACGGGCACCGAAGCAGGACAAATACCCGTAATCGGGGAGGGCGGAAAGCTCAACGAGGCACTGATCCCTCAGCAAACACTTACGACCGACAATGTGAACGAGGGCAAAAAAAATCTTTACTATACGAATGAGCGAGTAACCAATTACTTGCAAGACACCGCAAACACCTTTGTAATGGATGGAGGAAACGCATGATGAATGAACTGATAACCATACACACCCGATTTCAACACAGGCGGGCGACAGCGGCTCGCTGGGCAGAAGTCAATCCCATATTACGAGAAGGAGAACTCGGCATAGAACTCGATACACGGCGTATGAAATTTGGCGACGGCGTAACGAGGTGGAACAGTCTGGAATATTGCTCGAAAGAGATTCTTCCGGCATCGGCCACAGAGCTGGGCGGGATAAAAGCCGAGGGGAAAACTAACGGATATAGCGTCGAAGTACGCATAGACCCCAACACACACAAATTATACGTGCCAGACTATCCCCAAATTCCAAAACTCGGAGCCGTAGCAACCAGCAACGACTACAACGACCTCAATAACAAACCCGATATTCCGGCCCAATATTCGCTGCCCGCAGCATCGGAAACCGCACTCGGAGGCATAAAGGCCGCAAGCAAAACCGTAGAATATACCGTTGAGGTAAAGAAAGACCCTGCTACGCACAAACTCTATGTCCCGGCATCGACGGTATCGGGAGAATCGCCCGATAACGGAATATTGCCCGGACTGATCGTGAAAATAAGTTACAAACGACAGGATAAAAGCACACATTTTACGAACGAGACAGCGGCAATAATGAACGGCGACATTTATTTCCGTCCGTTATGCAGTCTCGAACATTTCAATCGAATCTTACCCAACTTATATATCGGGCTGGCAAGGTGTAATTCCCGTTCACATAAAATAATCATGCAAAAGCCCACAAAAAAACAAATAGGTTGGCATATCGTGGGAAACCCGTCCTATAAACTTTCTTCACAAGAACGGTATCCGCAGAAAACCGTATTTACCGAAAAATTCAATGACCACCCACGTTGGACATGGAACGACACAGTACCAGTGGCTGTCGCCGACTTAATTTCGGAATATCACGGAGAATGGATCAAGTTTCCGTATGATCTGGAAACGATTGCCAGACGTTTTATTTATATGTATCAAATACAATATCAGACGCCAAAAATATATACGGTTCTTCCGATCGACACGCTACAAGGGACACAAGTTAAAGACGGTTTCCTTAAAATAAGTACCATTCGTCGCAGAGTATCATTGGATATGTCTCGAACTACGGCAAGCGATTTTTACGCCTCGGTAAACCTCGGATTGTGTTTTTGTCGGTCCGAGACCGAGCCGCCGCATTTACAACGAACATTATTAGGACCAATTCTGCCTCAACGAGTGATAATCGTCCGTAAATACGGTCTCAACAAAGTTTACTATTTGATGAAAAGCCCTGAAAGAAGAAGTCGCATCACAAAATAGGTCTCCAAGAGGGAGCGCAAATGTATCGGTTAAGACTGGATGCTGAGCCATCTGTCATTGGTAAAAACTGGAACCCCGAAAGGCGGTACTGTCATTGGTTAGAACTGTTTGCTACACCCTCTTGGTTTTTATTTATTTTTGAGATCACTCCGATTCTACTCATCTAAAAAAATTCTTGCCCGCAATATTTGGTATTTTGGCATTTTTGCCTTACTTTTGTTCCCGCTTCCCGATTATGGGGTATAAGCAGGCCCGGAGAGGTGGGTGAGTGGCTTATACCACCGGTTTGCTAAACCGGCGTGCGGGGTAACTCGCACCACGAGTTCGAATCTCGTCCTCTCCGCAAAATGAAAACCACCGATTTTTTTGGTGGTTTTTTCATATCCAAAAGGTTTTCTAATAGTTTTCCAAAAATAATTTCATCCCGATATTTTCTATATAGATACATAATTTTCTCTATCATATTATTTGCATAATATAAATTTATAACTTACTTTTGCAGTGTAAGATACAAACACGAGAACAGACACAAAAAATCGCAAGAATTATTTGTAGAAAATTTTTCAGTTCTCCGGTTTGCTAAACTGACGTACGGGATTACTGTACCGGGGGTTCGAATCCCTCTCTCTCCGCAAATTAAGATTTTACAAATAAAAAGGGTTACGACAGATACGTAACCTTTTTATTTTTCCAGAGCGTCTGCAAGCGAGTTCCCGCACTCCGGAAAAGTGAAAAAGTATCCGTGTAAAGAGCGGATTCCGTTTATTCATCGACTTTGCAGGGACTCTTCCATTATGGGAAGGACGAGCGGCACGTGGTAACACGAAGTCAATCCCCTTCTCTCCGCAGAACAAAAGATACCCGGATGGACCGGGAAAACGATAAAACAGGATTGAGTTTACTCCGACCCTATTTTTTTATTCGAACAACGACGTAAAGTTATCTTCTCAATCGGTGCAAAAAGCCCACGCACGCCAACGGAAAAAAATCAAATCCGATCGTTGTCATTCATCTCCCGGCCATAGCGGATTGCCTGCGCCCGGATCCTCTATTCGAAGATACTTTCGCTACCTTCCGATAAAATCGGGAAATAGGGTTTCCAATACAAACGCAGGCTATTCAACCGAAAAACAGAGGGATAACCTCAACAAACCAGATCGGATAATTACACAGACCGTTCCAAAACCAGGCTTGTCAGGCGAAATAGCGGAGGCAGAAGCCAATAGAACAAAAAACCCATTGGATTGCATATTAAGACACAACAAATGCGTTTTTCAGTCGTAAAAGCTTGAAATATAGACTTTTTTCCGGGGGGGGGAAAATTGCGCTTTTTTGTTTGGTTATTACGCGAATAAACTCTACTTTTGTAATCGGAAATGACCTGCCAGGCAAGACAGGCTTCTGTTTCCAGAGGTTCGGTGTCGTTTCTGGGTCAGAAACAGAGATCCCGGGTGCCGAAAACAGAATCGCACACGATTCGTTCTGCGGCCAACCTTTAGTTGCTGCGCGGTGGAAATCACACAAAAACCGCGGGGGATTGTGGAGTATGCCCTTTTCACAAATACGGTACATACTTTTAGCACACCGCTCCTCCGAGAAAACAGACACAGGGCAGCGAATCGATACGCCACTGAATCCTCTTCCGACCTCGAAAGATCTGCAAAAGAGTTTTACGGTCGGATTCGGCAAAACCGGCGCACCTGCCTACGGCCGCAGGAGAAAAGGAATCGGACCTGCAAACAAGATCGACAGACGAAGGGCGCCCCCGGAGCGATGCAATTACGATTTCGGGACATTCGGCGGGACCTAACACCGCCTCCAAATTATGTCAGACAAAAACGGCGAAGAGTGCTGGTATGCACTGAAAGTATTTTATAACCGGGTATTCGAACTCGAAAAACAGCTCTCGCAGGAAGGAGTGCGGAGTTATATTCCCCTGCTCCACGAAGACACCGTCGCCGGGGACAAAAAGATACGGAAACGCAAACCGGCCGTTTCGTCCCTGATGTTCATCCGCCAAAGCGAACACTATCTGCTCGAATTGCAGGACCGGATGAAAGCGAGTTGTCCGTTCATGGCCTACTTCGACCGGGAAACGAAAAAACCGGCAGTCATTCCGGACCGGGAAATGGAGCTGTTCATGCAGATCACTTCCGCCGACACTTCCGACCTGGAATATTTCAGCGACGAAGCGATCGACTACCGTTCCGGCGACAAGGTCCGGGTCACGGGCGGCCCGTTCAAGGGAGCCGAGGGGTACATCAAGCGGATCCGGGGCAACCGCCGCCTGGTCGTCGCTCTGGAAGGCATCATCGCCGTAGCGACGACCTACATCCCGGGACGTTTCCTGGAAAAAATGCCCGAAAACTGACCTTCGCGCCTCGAACAATGAAAGTTGCACGGTAATTGTCGGAAAACGGGACAGCGGTCCTGCGGGTCTTAAACCCGACGCCCTGTTCCGTTCCGAATACGGCCCGCTTCGAAAATCGACAGATTACAACATACACGACAAGAGCTGACGAACAATCAGTCCTTTGCAAAATATTTATTCTAACGAACCATGTACCGTCTGATAGAAAAATTGCACCTGGAACGCTATCTGAACACCAGATTGATCCTTGCGATCGACCTGGCGGTATCGGGGTTAGCCTCCTTATGCGCACTGGTGTCGGTGAAGCTGCTGCTGCACCTCAATATCTCGGATTACACCCTGTTATGGCTTTGTTGTTCGGTCGTTTATTCGTTCGTCACCTTCTATCTGCTGAAAACCTATCACTCCGTCATCCGCCACTCCACCCTGCGGGAACTCTCGAAATTCGTCGTAGCGACCTTCGGCAAGGAAATACTGCTGGGGCTGACCGTAGTGCTTTATCCGCCTGCCCCGCAGTTCAGCCTGCACATATTGGCCCTGTTGTTACTCGACCTGCTTCTGACGCTTTGCGGACTGATCCTGATCCGCGTCGCCATGATTATCATATACGATCTGGTCAAAGACAACCTGAAATACCGCAAGCAGCGACAACAGGTATTGGTTTACGGGCTCAGTGAAAAATCGGTATCGCTGGTCACCCGGCTGCAGAGTTCTCCGCACTACAAGATCGTAGGATTCCTGACTTTCGGCCGGAACATGAAAAACCACACCATCGCGGAGTGTCCGGTCTATTATTTCGAAAATGAATACAGCATTCGATACCTCCGGCAACGATACGACATCGATGCCGTGCTGTTCCCCACCAACGAAGAGGCACAGGCCGAGCAGGAGCGCCTGATCCGCTACTGCGTCGAAAGCAATCTGAAAATCCTGATCGCACCGCCTATCGACGAAGTCATCGACGGCAAGATCATGCGGCAGTCTATCCGCGAAATCAAGATCGAAGACCTGCTGGGCCGCCCCGAAATCAAGATCTCACTGGACGAAATCATCGCCAATTTCCGGGAAAAAACCGTCATGGTCACCGGAGCCGCCGGTTCGATCGGCTCGGAACTGTGCCGCCAACTGGCATCGTTCGGAATCGAGAAATTGATCCTGTTCGACAATGCAGAAACTCCGATGCACAACCTGCGGCTCGAACTCGAAGAGCGCTTCCCGAAGCTGGAATTCGTCCCCGTGATCGGCGACATCCGGCTGCCCAACCGCTTGGATTTCGCCTTCCGCACGTTCCATCCCCAGGTCGTATTCCACGCCGCCGCTTACAAACACGTCCCCCTGATGGAGGAAAATCCCTGCGAAGCGGTGCTGGTCAATGTCATCGGCACACGCAACGTCGCTCTGAAATGCCTGGAATACAACGTCGAAAAGATGGTGATGATCTCGACCGACAAAGCCGTGAATCCCACCAATATCATGGGCTGTACCAAACGCCTGGCCGAAATTTACGTACAGTCGCTCGGGCTGGCCATCGAACAGGGTACGATCGAGGGGGCCACGAAGTTCGTAACCACCCGTTTCGGAAACGTCCTCGGCTCGAACGGCTCGGTAATTCCGCGTTTCCGCGAGCAGATCGCCAAGGGCGGACCGGTAACGGTCACCCATCCGGACATCACCCGTTTCTTCATGACCATTCCCGAGGCCTGCCAGTTGGTCATGGAGGCCGCAACGATCTCCACAGGCAATCAGATCTGCGTTTTCGATATGGGTAAATCGGTGAAAATCGCCGACCTGGCCAAACGCATGATCGAACTGGCCGGATACGAACCCGGCGAAGAGATCAAGATCGAATACACGGGATTGCGTCCGGGTGAAAAACTGTATGAGGAGGTACTCTCGAACACCGAAAATACGATCCCCACGACACACGACCGGATCCGTATCGCCAAAGTGCGCGAATACGACTACGCCGAAGCCTGCGCTGCGACCGAACAGCTCGAACAATTCGCCAGGATGGTAAACGTCCCGGACACGGTTTGCCTGATGAAAAAGATCGTTCCGGAATTCAAATCGAAAAACTCCGAATTCGAACGCTTCGACAAAGTGCAGCCCGCATAAAACATAAATCATCACTATCCTCAATAACCATGAAAGGAATCGTACTGGCCGGAGGCTCCGGCACCCGTTTATATCCGATCACCAAGGGTGTTAGCAAACAACTGCTCCCGATCTACGACAAACCGATGGTTTACTACCCCATCTCCGTCCTGATGCTGGCCGGAATACGCGATATTCTCATCATTTCCACGCCGGCCGACCTTCCGGCTTTCCGGCGTCTGCTGGGCGACGGATCGGATTACGGCGTTCGGTTCGAATATGCCGAACAGCCTTCGCCCGACGGACTGGCCCAGGCGTTCCTGATCGGCGAGAAGTTCATCGGCAGCGATTCCGCCTGCCTGGTGCTGGGCGACAACATCTTCCACGGCTCGGGCTTCTCGACGATGCTCCGGGAAGCGGTCCGAACGGCCGAAGAGGAGAACAAGGCCACCGTATTCGGCTACTGGGTCGATGATCCGGAGCGTTACGGCGTGGCGGAATTCGACGGAAACGGCAACTGCCTTTCGATCGAGGAAAAGCCGGCCAATCCCAAATCCAACTATGCTGTAGTGGGACTCTACTTCTATCCCAACAAAGTGGTCGATGTGGCTAAAAAGATCAAACCTTCGGCCCGAGGCGAACTGGAAATCACGACTGTAAATCAAGTCTTTCTGCAAGACAGCCAACTGAAAGTCCAAACCCTCGGACGCGGCTTCGCATGGCTCGATACGGGCACGCACGACTCGCTGGCCCAGGCCTCGATTTTCGTCGAGGTGATCGAAAAGCGTCAGGGGCTGAAGATCGCCTGTCTGGAAGGCATCGCCTACCGCATGGGCTGGATCTCGGAGGAGAAGATGCGAGCGCTGGCACAGCCGATGATTAAAAACCAATACGGACAATATCTGCTCAAAGTAATCGACGAATTAAAACGCGAACAGAAATAATGAAAGTCATTGCCACCGCAATCAAGGACGTGGTTATCATCGAGCCGCAGGTGTTCGGCGACGACCGCGGCTATTTCTTCGAAAGCTACTCCCAGCAACAGTTCGACCAGGCCGTCCGGCCCGTACACTTCGTGCAGGACAACGAATCCAAATCCCGCCGGGGCGTACTGCGCGGACTCCATTTCCAAAAGGGGGCCGCAGCCCAATCCAAACTGGTGCGGGTCGTTCAGGGTCGGGTTCTGGACGTCGCCGTCGATATACGGCGCGGATCGCCCACGTTCGGCAAACACGTCGCAGTCGAGCTGACCGCCGAGAATCACCGCCAGCTCTTCGTACCGCGCGGATTCGCACACGGTTTTTCCGTATTGAGCGACGAGGCCGTCTTCCAATACAAATGCGATAACTTCTACGCGCCCCAGTCCGAAGGAGCGATTGCCTGGAACGACCCCGACCTGGGGATCGACTGGCAACTCCCCGCAGAAGAGGCGATCCTCTCGCCCAAAGACCGGGCACATCCCCGCCTCAAAGATGCCGACGAACTTTTCGACTATGGAATCGACTACTATGCATAACATACTCGTAACCGGTGCCGACGGACAGTTGGGCCGCGAAATGCGCACGCTCGGCGCAGCTTCGCGGCACCGCTATTTCTTTACCGACGTCGCCGACCTGGACATCACCGATGCGAACGCCGTACGACGGTTCGTCGAAAACGAGCGGATCGACGCGATCGTCAATTGTGCCGCCTACACCAATGTAGATAAAGCGGAAGAGGAGGCCGAAACGGCCGACCGAATCAACCACGAAGCCGTGCGGAACCTGGCCGAAGCCGCCAAAGCGTGCGGCGCCACGCTGTTTCACATCTCGACCGACTATGTGTTCGGCGGCATGGGAAATATTCCCTTCCGAGAGGAGGATCCGACCGCACCGCTGGGCGTGTACGGCAAAACCAAGCTCGCAGGGGAAGAGGCGATCGTGGCTTCGGGATGCAAACACCTGGTTTTCCGCACCGCCTGGCTCTATTCGCCCTACGGCAGAAATTTCCTGAAAACCATGTTGCAGCTCACGGCCGACAAACCGGAATTACAGGTCGTTTTCGATCAGGTGGGAACTCCGACCTGCGCCGCCGACCTGGCCCGCGTGATCTTCGACCGCATCGAATCCGGCGACTATGCCGGACGGGAGGGCTTCTACCACTTCTCGAACGAAGGAGTCTGCTCTTGGTTCGATTTCGCCCATGAAATCGCCGCACTGGCAGACCATACCTCCTGTAAGATCCGTCCCTGCCACTCTGCGGAATTTCCGTCCAAGGTGCAACGGCCGAACTTTTCGGTACTCGACAAGACCAAAATCAAAACGACATTCGGAATCGACATCCCCCACTGGCGGGATTCGCTCGTACGCTGTATGGCCACCCTCCGGTGAGCCGAAGCGAACCGCCGGGATCATCCCGAACAGCGAGAAATAAAAACAAAAAAAGCGAATACATGAAACGCAACATTCTCATTACCGGCGGTGCCGGATTCATCGGCTCGCATGTGGTGCGGCTCTTCGTGAACAAATATCCCGACTATCGGATCGTCAACCTCGACAAGCTGACCTACGCCGGCAACCTGGCCAACCTGCGGGACATCGAAAATGCCCCGAATTACACCTTCGTCAAGGCCGACATCTGCGACTACGACACCATCCGCGAGCTATTCCGCAAGTACGACATCGACGGAGTGATCCACCTGGCCGCCGAAAGCCACGTCGATCGCTCGATCAAGGATCCGTTCACCTTCGCCCGCACTAATGTCATGGGCACGCTTTCCCTGTTGCAGGCCGCCAAGGAACAATGGAACGGCAACTGGGAGGGGAAACGCTTCTATCATATTTCGACCGACGAAGTATATGGTGCGCTGCAATTCGACGGCACGCTCTTCACAGAGGAAACCCGCTACGATCCCCACTCCCCCTATTCGGCGGCCAAAGCCTCGTCCGACCATTTCGTGCGGGCCTACCACGACACCTACGGTCTGCCGACGATCGTAACCAACTGCTCGAACAACTACGGGCCCTATCAATTTCCCGAAAAGCTGATCCCGCTGTTCATCAACAACATCCGCCACGGCCGGCCGCTGCCTGTCTATGGCAAGGGCGAGAATGTCCGCGACTGGCTCTACGTCGAAGACCACGCCCGCGCCATCGACCTGATCTTCCACAAAGGCCGCATCGCCGAAACCTACAATATCGGCGGATTCAACGAATGGAAGAACATCGACCTGATTAAAGTCATCGTCCGCACCGTCGATCGGCTGCTGGGCAACCCCGAAGGCGAGAGCGAGAAGCTCATCACCTACGTCACCGACCGTGCGGGGCACGACCTGCGGTATGCCATCGATTCGCGCAAACTGAAAAACGAGCTGGGCTGGGAACCCTCGCTGCAATTCGAAGAGGGCATCGAAAAAACCGTGCGCTGGTACCTCGAAAACCAGGAGTGGATGGACCATATCACCTCGGGCGAATACGAGAAATACTACGAATCCATGTATAAAAACCGGTAGTAAGCCCGGCAGTGCATGATTCTGACACACAAGACAACCCCCTTTTGCAAACATCAATAAATCTAAAAAACAAAATCAATGAATATAGCAATCGTCGGCACAGGCTACGTGGGTCTCGTATCGGGAGCCTGCTTTGCCGAAATGGGAATCGATGTTACCTGCGTGGACATCAACCCGGAAAAAATCAAGTGCTTGTTAAACGGTGAAATCCCTATCTATGAACCGGGACTGGACGACCTGGTAAAACGGAACGTCGAAGCGGGCCGGCTCCATTTCACCACGGACCTGACCACCTGCCTCGACAACGTCGAAGTCGTTTTCTCGGCCGTAGGCACGCCGCCGGACGAAGACGGTTCGGCCGACCTGCAATACGTACTCGAAGTAGCCCGGACTTTCGGTCAGCACATCAAAAAATACACGATTCTGGTCACCAAGTCCACCGTACCGGTAGGTACGGCAAAAAAAGTCAAGGCCGTCATCGAGGAAGAGCTGACCGAACGCGGCGAGCAAATCGATTTCGAAGTGGCTTCGAACCCCGAATTTCTCAAGGAAGGCGCAGCGATCAAGGACTTCATGTCGCCCGATCGTGTGGTCGTCGGCATAGAGAGCGACCGGGCAAAAAAGGTCATGGAACGGCTTTACCGTCCGTTCCAAATGAACAACTACCGGCTCTACTTCATGGACATTCCCTCGGCCGAGATGACCAAATACGCAGCCAATGCCATGCTGGCCACACGCATCTCCTTCATGAACGACATCGCCAATCTGTGCGACCTGGTCGGAGCCAACGTGGACATGGTGCGCAAAGGTATCGGCGCAGACACCCGCATCGGTTCGAAATTTCTCTATCCGGGATGCGGATACGGCGGCTCCTGCTTCCCGAAAGACGTGAAAGCCCTGGCCCGTACCGCCCGCGAATACGGCTATACGATGGGAGTGATCGAAGCGGTCGAAGCGGTCAACGAACGCCAGAAAGAGATCGTAGTCAAGAAACTGCAAGATAAGCTCGGAACACTCCGGGGCAAGACGATCGCCTTGTGGGGCCTGGCCTTCAAACCCGAAACAGATGATATGCGCGAAGCACCGGCTCTGGTCGTTATCGAAAAGCTGCTCGAAGCGGGAGCCTCCGTGAAGGTATATGACCCGGTAGCGATGGACGAATGCCGCCGCCGAATCGGGGACCGGGTCGTCTATTGCAAAGATATGTACGATGTGGTGATCGACGCCGACGCTCTGGCGGTATTGACCGAATGGAAGGAGTTCCGAATTCCCTCCTGGTCGGTCATCAAACGGGTTATGAAACAATCGGTATTGGTGGACGGGCGCAACATTTACAGCAAGGACGAAGTGATTGCCGAAGGATTCGAGTACGCGGCGATCGGCAAATAGCTTTCGAACGACGAGAAGTCACAATCCGTTTTTTCGAAATTTCGGCCTCCTGTACCGTAAAATATAGAAGGTCGATTTTTGAACATACAGCCTAAAACCGAAAATCGTAAGGCCGGTAAAAAGTTCGAAAACCATGAAAATATTAGTGACCGGTTCTGCCGGATTCATCGGCTACCACCTATCCAAACGATTGCTCGAAGCGGGCAATCAGGTCGTCGGCATAGATTCTATCAATGACTATTACGATGTCCGGCTCAAATACGCCCGGCTCGAAACGGCAGGCATTCACCGGAATCTCGTTGCGAAAGGACAACCGGTGCAGAGCGATCGTTATCCCGCTTACAGGTTCTTCCAAATGCACCTCGAAGACCGACAGGCCCTGCAAAACCTGTTCGGAACTGAAAAATTCGATGCCGTCGTCAATCTGGCGGCACAGGCCGGCGTACGCTATTCGATCGAAAACCCCTATGCCTACATCGACAGCAACATCGTAGGATTCCTCAACCTGCTCGAGTGCGTGCGACACAATCCGGTCCGGCATTTCGTTTACGCCTCCTCGAGTTCGGTTTACGGCGGCAATACGAAAACACCCTTTTCGGAGGAAGACCGGGTAGATAACCCCGTATCCCTCTATGCTGCCACGAAAAAATCGAACGAACTGATGGCGCACGTCTATTCCGGATTGTACGGAATTCCGACCACCGGTTTACGGTTTTTCACGGTATATGGTCCCTGGGGACGTCCCGATATGGCCCCCATGCTATTCGCCGGAGCCATCCGGGAGGGGCGACCGATCAAAGTATTCAATCACGGCAATCTTTCACGCGACTTCACCTATATAGACGACATCATCGAAGGGATGGTCCGCGTCATCGGCAAAGCCCCGGCCCCGACACAAGACCGTCCTATTCCGGCCGAAGTCTATAACATCGGATGCGGACATCCCGTTCAACTGATGGATTTCATCCATACGCTCGAACAGGCCCTCGGCAAGAACGCCCAACTGCAAATGATGCCCATGCAACAGGGAGATGTACACACGACCTACGCCGACACGACAAAACTCGAACGCGATTTCGGCTATCGGCCGCAGGTTTCTCTGGCGGAAGGGATCGCTATTTTCGCCCAATGGTACGAAAAACAACAAACGACAGGCAACAATGATTAACTCCCGAAAAGATCTCGAAAATTACATTCGAGCCGACCGGCAGCGCAATATCGGATCGATCGGCTTTCTGAAATACAGGCTCGGACTATTCATGAAATCGGAGTCCTGTATTGCCTTCCATTATCTGACCGCATTGAGACATTGCGAATATTACCACAATACACGAGCGAATCTTTGGCACCGGCTACTGGCCTGCTATTGGAAAATCCGACTTTCCCGTCGCGGAGGTAAATACCAAATCGCAATCGGCCTGAATATGGTCGGCCCCGGCCTGCGCATCCCGCATTCAAGGGGGGGGGAGTGATAGTAAATTGTCTGTCAATGGGATGTAATTGCCAGATAAACAGCGGTGTCGTCATCGGATTAAATAAGACGCCGGACAACCGCCCTATCATCGGCAACAACGTATTATTAAGTCCCGGTGTCAAGATAACCGGAAAATGTAAAATAGGCGACAATGTAGCCATACAGCCCAACTCCGTCGTATTCCGGGATATTCCCGATAATTGCATCTGCAGCGGTATTCCCGCTCAGATCATCAAAAGACGCAGCGATAGTTCCCAATCGGTTCCATGAAATTCACGAAACAGACAAAACAAGTCGTCATACTCTATGCCTCGACCCTGTCGGGCGTTCTATTGGGCGTCGTCGCCTCGATAATCAACACCCGATTTTTATCTCCGGCAGATTATGGCGACGTGAGATACGTACAAAACATCATCAATTTCATCGCTTCGCTGCTGCTATTCGGGTATTTCCTGTCCGGCAGTCGATTGCTGGCCATCTCATCGGGGGAATCCGAAAGCAGGCGCATACGAGGATGTATGATCGTCATTCTGGGCGGAGCACTCGTTGTACTGATAGCCGGCATTTTAATCTGCACAGGATTGCAATTCGCACAAGGAAAAGACCACATCGCTCATCTGTTTCTCCTATCGGTCCCCGTTTGCGCCTACCCTCTTTTCCTGAACTATGTAAACACGACCGCCATGGGCGACAACCACATCAAACGGCTCGCCGCAGCACGGTTGCTGCCCAATTTAAGTTATATTCCGATCGCATACTTGCTATACAGCCAATCGGGCGCCACCTCCTCCCGCATGATTCTATTGCAATGGGGACTGGCGTCGTTAATTCTGTGCCTCATAATCTTATCGACCCGCCCCCGGTTCAAGCGACTATCCCCCATATTCCGCACTTTGAACAAGGAGAATAAAAGTTACGGACTGCAACTTTACTACGGATCGCTGGCCATGGTCGCAACAAATTACATTGCGGGTATCACCTTGAGCCTATTCGGAACAGACAACACAACCGTCGGATTCTTCACGCTGGCTCTCACCATAACGACTCCGCTACAAATGTTACCGGCCATAATCGGAACAGCCTACTTCAAACAATTCGCCACGCAACCCCGCATTCCGCATAAAGTATTTCAAAATACGATTTTACTGGCTTCGGCCACGTGCATCCTTTTCATCCTGTTGATTAAGCCGCTCGTTTCATTCCTGTACAGCGAACCTTACAGCATAGTGAGCACCTACGCGTCCTGGATGGCGGTCGGGTTCTCGATTCACGGTGTCGGCGATATGATCAACCGTTATCTGGGCTCACACGGCCAGGGAAAAGTCATCCGCAACAGCAGCTACTTCTGCGGAGCGATAAAAATATCGGGCTATATCCTGTTCGTCTATCTCTGGGGGATCAACGGAGCCCTTCTGACCAATGTTTTGAGTTCGGGGGTTTATTTCATTACTCTGTTTATTTATTATACACGATTCATAAAAAACGGCACGACCTACGCGAATGGATTATAATTTCGTCATATTCGGATCCGACGGAGGGTTTTACAAGACGGCTTACTCCGATATTATGGAATTGAACTCCGTAATATACAGGGAATCCTTATGGGGTGTAAACAACAAAATAACAGCACTGATTTACAAATTATATCACACCTCCCGGCTTCCCAACCGTCATCTTCCCTTCAAGAATTTATTATACCGCGCCATCAGTGACTTTCATTTCTCCGACAACCGCCCTGTCTGCTTTCTGTCCTTCGGAAGAAACATTCACGAAAAAACCTACCCGTTTCTGTTTTACCTGAAACGGAACTATCCGGACGCGAAATTCGCCATCTACTACCAGGACCTCATAGCGACCCATCCCCATACGGACATCAACTGGATCAAACAGCATTTCGATCTCGTCCTATCCTATGACTACAACGACGCGGAACGATATGGCATATTGTACTATCCGACCCCATACTCTTCCATTCCGGTCGAAACTGGAATCGGGACGGAAAAGGACCTCTATTTTCTGGGCGCGACGAAAAATCGCTTTACAGAGATCATCGAAGCTTACGAAAGCTGCACGCAAAATGGGTTGAAATGCGATTTCAACCTGGTGGGAGTTCCCGGCAAACAACAAGTATATAAAGACGATATTCACTATATCAAATCCATGCCTTATCGGGAAAACCTTTCCCGGGCCTCCCGCTCGAAATGCCTGCTGGAAATCTTACAGAAAAACGCAAAAGGCTATACTCCCAGGATGTGGGAAGCTATTTTATTGGGGAAAAAGATCATGACCAACAATCCGACGGTCCGATACAGTCCGTTTTACGACGAAAGATATGTCTCGATATTCACCGACACAAAAAAACTCGATACGGATTTCATCCGGGCCAATCCCGATCTCAAAATAGACTATCACTATATCGATCAGCTATCGCCCCGACATCTGCTCGAATTCATAACCGCCCGCTTAAACGAAACTGTATGATAATATGATATATATTGTAATCGGCATCTACCTGCTCGCACTGGCCATACAGTTCGATTTCCGGGGCAAAGGCTCCGCCGCGACCCGAAAATTCCATTTTCGCCTCGCATTTCTGATTTTAGTGGCTCTCATGGCCTTCCGTTATCGGGTCGGAGGCGATACACTCCGCTATATGGATTCGTACGAGCATATGTACGGAGCCATCGACACGTTCGATATCGGAGGTCGCCTGCAACCGCTTTGGCTTTTACTGAACAACTTCCTGCACTCGATCTCGCCGAAATTCCTGTTGTTCCAGATCGTCCACGTATTGTTCATCAATACCGTATTCTTTTCATTCTTCAAAAAATACTCGAAATACCTGTTCGTCGCCATTTTCCTGTACTACATATACCCTTATTTCATTTTCAATATGGAGGTAATCCGGGAATCTTTCGCAATCGCCTTCTTCCTGCTCTCCATAGATGCCTGCCTGCGGAAACGGTGGCTGATTTACTACCTTTACATCGCCATCGCCTTCCTATTTCACGCCGGCGCTATTTTCCTGATTATCGTCCCGTTCCTTTTCAACTGGAAAATACGCCCTTTATCCATATTTGTCGTCTGCGGAGCGGGAGTCGCCGTCTTGTATTTTTTTCTAAACACGTCTTTCGCCAACACCTACATGTTCTTGAATAATATTGAAGAGCAAGGACGCGCTTATATTTCCATAAAATCCAATATCAACGGTTATATCGCTCCGCTACTGTTCCGCATTCTTTTCCCTGCGATCATTTACTATATCGGCATAAAACGAGGATTGAACAAAGACAAATTGGCCCCGCTGTTCTTTTTCATCCTGTCCGTTTCCATTTTAACGACAATATTCCCTCAGTTGTACCGCCTTTTCAATTACCTTCGACTGTTAGAGGTCGTTCTATGCGCCAACGTGCTGTATCTGATCCAGCATACGGAATCTCCCCGGTACAGAGTAGCCTTTCCCAATCTGTATATCCTGCCTATCCTTTTGTTAATTATAGCGAACCAAGTTGTAAGATATCAATTTGACGACACATCCTCAATTTACATGAACACTCAAAAATACCAACTGTTCTACCCGTACTATTCCGTTTTCAATCCGGAAATATCCGAAACGAGAGAGATGATGATGCGAAATCAATTTTACCACAACGAATATTAATCATCATGTCCCATAAAAACAGCCTGCTCTTCATCGGAGGCGTCGATAAAGGCCATACTCCGACTAATGGGGAAACGATGAAAAACCAACTGTATCTCGATCGATTCGAAGAGTTCTTCGATATAATCCATGTGATAGATACCCACAACTGGAAACACCGCCCCTGGGTATTTTTGCAAATACCGCTTTACGTGTTGTCATTCCCCCATGCAAAAATATTCCTTTCCATCAACAGAGGGCTCTCATTATGCCGTCTTTTATATTATATCGGGCAGAGTAAACGTACCTACTGCAGCGTCGTCGGAGGGAATCTGCTCGAGGTGCTCGAAAAAAAACAAAATTACCTTCCTTCGATTCAGAATTTAAGGGGCATATTCGTCCAAGGAAGAAAAATGGCGGAAACCCTGAAAAACCAATATCGCATTCCAAATGCCGTCTATGTCCCGAACGCTAAACCCTATTACGCAATAACACCGGCAACTTGCGCCCCCGCAGCATCCGTTCTGCAGTTCGTTTTTTTGTCCCGACTTCATCCCGACAAGGGAATCGACCTGATCCTCCGGTGCGCAGAACGCCTCGATCGGGAAGGATTCGGCAATAAATTCCGGATAGACTTCTACGGGAAACCCGCAACGTCGGACTACGAACAGGAATTCCGCAAGCGGATCGAAACTCTCGAAAACGTCAGCTATTCCGGAGTCCTCAATCTGAAAGAAGAGGCCGGCTATCGGACATTATGCCGATACGATATGATGTTGTTCCCGACCTATTGGTATGGAGAGGGATTTCCCGGCATCGTCATCGATGCCTATATCGCCGGTGTCCCTCTGATCGCCTCCGATTGGAATATGAATACCGAGGTCATTACCGAAAAAACAGGCGTCATCATTCCGCCGAAAGACGAGGAAGCGCTGTACATTGCAATGAAAAATTGCATCTTGGGACGTTACGATTTATCAGCGATGAAACGCAACTGCCTGAATGAAGCGAAAAAATACGACAACAAAAAAATTCTTTCCCGACATTTCCTCCAGGAAGTCGGATTACTCGACTGATTACGACATGCTCAAAGAAAATTTGAAAATCTGGTTACGCGGAGTTTCATTCCTACTGCTCTTCATTCTGTGGGGGGGGAATTATTTCGCTTAAAACGGTCTTATCTCCGAAAAAAGAACCGGTTGAAATCTTTCATTTACTACTCCTGCCTGTCCGGTTACGGAAGCTGGATCGGTATCGAAAGCAAGATCGAAGATGTCCCGGTATTCCCGCATGGCATGTACGGTATCTTTGTTTCAGACGGAGCTGAAATCGGGAAAAATGCAGTCATATTCCAACAAGTGACCATCGGATCCAACACTTTGGCCGACAGCCGCAAACAAGGAAGCCCCGTTATCGGAGACAATGTCTATATCGGCAGCGGAGCGAAAATCATCGGCAATATTCGTATCGGAAACAACGTACGAATCGGCGCCAACTGCATCGTCGTCGAAGACATAGAGGACAACAGCGTCGTCGTAATGAACAAACCGCGAATCATAAAAAAGACACATAGTCAGAACAACACGTTCATAACAAGAGGAGAGTTGAAATCACAAGACCGACATGATAATCATTAGCCAACCTAAATTGGAGGTGCGAGAAAACGAAGTTCTCGTATCGTCATGTATCGAGGACGACAAAAAACATTTCCGCGAAACGATTTTTTACAAGACATCCGCAACATACCGCCCGTATGTAGTAACGGAAAAAGCCGATCTGTTCGTCCTTTCCGCACTCATGCCCGCCCTGTTCTCCCAATCGGACATCCGTGTCGAGGGCACACTCTCTTCCGATCTCAAATACGCGTTGGAAAACGGCCTGATCTACATTCTGGCAAAAACCTACGGAGTGCGCCCGATCAAAGTCCATGCAGAGCGGATAGAAACTTTCGAATTCGGAGGAAAAGCAGTCGGAGCGGGATGCAGCATGGGGGTCGATTCCCTGGCGACAATCAAACAACACTATATCGACGATAACCGATACGGCCACAAAATAACGCATCTGGCCATTTTCAATACCTGTGAGTTCGGATTCGAAGATGCAAACGAAGCGAACAAACTTTTCCGGTACGAATACTCCCGTGCAGCGGCTTTCGCCCGAGAAACGGGACTGGAACTACTGTACGTACAATCCAACGTCACCTCCCTGCTGAACAGGTACGGAACCGGACTTTACGACACCTGCACGCTCGTTCATGCCGCCGCGATTCTATTCCTGGAAAAACTCTACGCCGTATATTACCACTCGAGCGGGTATCTGCTCGACAAGCTCAAATATACGACACAAAGTCTGGAACATTTCGATTTCATCCTGTTCGACATGTGTTCCACCCGAAATACGAAAATATTCTCCACCCTCGCAACACAAGAGCGAACCGAACGCACGGAATACATCATCGACGACACTCTCACAAAAAAATACCTGCACGTCTGTATCAAGACCATCGACGACGGTCCCGTTCACAACTGCGGACGTTGCTACAAATGCCTAAGGACATTGGCAGCGATCGACATACTCGGGAAGCTCCCCGAATACGAAACGATCTTCGATCAATCCTACTACAAAACGCACAAAGCCGCCATCTTTGCGAAATATCTCGGATACCGGGCGGCAGATCCCTTTTTCGCGGATATCCTGAATTTCGCAAAGCAAAAAGGGTTTCGAATACCGAAGATGGCTTATTTGTTGAGTGTAAAATACTACCTATTATTACCGGCCTATATGCTGGGCAGAGAATTGCCGAACCCCACCAAGAAAAAAATCAAGAAATTCTTAAGAATGAAAGGATAGCGGAATGGGAATAAGAAAAATATTCGAAAATTGCATATATACCCTGTACGTACGCATGGCCCGACAAGCGGCAGCCAAGGCCGACAGATACATCGGGAAGCGTCCCCGACAGCCCTTGACGACCGATGAAAAGGCAAAAGTCCGCGAGGTATGGAAAAGTCTCGGGTTCCCCATCCGATACGACTTCTTCGAAACCTGTAAGACGTTGGTCGGGTTCGATGCTTATTATCTTCCCGAATCGCTTTACAGTCCGGTTCTCAAGGGAGCTCTCAACCCCATCTGGAGTACTTACGCTTACGAACACAAAGGAATGTACGGCTTTCTGTTGAAAAACGTCCCCCAACCAATAACCGTCGTGAACAATATCGACGGTCAGTTGTACGACGCCGATTATGTTCCGATATCGTTCGAAGCCGCCGTCGAAAAAATGTGCCGATTCGAACGGGAAATGATTATCAAGCCGAGCCTCAACTCGGATTCGGGGCACAATGTTTCGAAGTTCAGGGGCAACAATCGTAAAGGCATAGAAACATTATTGAAAAACTCCGGCAAAAATTACATCGTTCAGGGTGTCGTGGAGCAGCATCCCGCCCTGAAAGCCTTCAATCCCACCTCCCTGAATACGATGCGAATAACTTCGTTATACCTGAACGGGAAGGTTTCGATCATCTCCTCCATCTTCCGCTTCGGCAGCCCGGGGAGCGTGGTCGATAACACCGGTGCGGGAGGCTTCGTGTGCGGCATCACGAAAGAGGGCATATTGAAAGACATTTGTTTCGACATCAAGATGAATATCTATTGCCGCACAGTCAGCGATATTCCATTCGCCGGACAACCGATACCTTCCTACGAAAAAGCGATAGAGGTCATCCGCCAGAGCCACACACGACTTCCGAATGTCCATCTGATCGGCTGGGACATAGCGATCGACGAAACGGGAGAACCCATACTGATCGAAATAAACATATCCTATCCGGGTATCATATACGAACAACTATGCTCCGGCCCCTTGTTCGGAGAAAGAACCGGGGAGGTTATCGAATATGTAAAACGAAATCGACCCAAAATCACCCTAAAATTATAGGTTTTTATATGCTGCAAAAAATCATCTATAAACTCGGTGTCAAATGGAGAAACCCCTCTCTTTTAAGACAATTCGAATCGCTGAAAAAAAGCGACAAATGGAGTATTGAAAAATTGCAAGCGTACCAATTCGAGCGTTTGAAAGCACTTTTACAGTTCGCATACGATCACTCTCCGTTTTACAAAAAGGAATTCGACGAGGTCGGGTTCCATCCCTCGCAAATGACGAGCCCGGACGACATGAAGGTACTGCCCGTCATTGACAAATCCGTATTGATTCGCAACAACGGCGACATACAATCGACTTACAAATTCGATAAGCTCCAATTTTCCGAAACTTCGGGTTCTTCCGGAAAGCCCTTGCTCTTCTATCGAGATGAAGAGTGGGATTCAGGACATCGGGCCGCCGTAATGAGAGGACAAAGCTGGTACGGCATCATGCCCTGGGACAGAAACGGATATTTGTGGGGATACAATATAGACCGTAAAAAAACATTGAAAACCAAAATTCTGGACAGACTCTGCAATCGATTCCGGATGTTTTCATACGCTCCCGATGATATGGAGCGATTTTGCCGTAAATTGCGGAAATCCGCATTTCTGAGTGGCTACGCCTCCATGATTTATGAAACTGCACGATATATTAACACACATCCTCACGACAAAACGAAATATCATCTGAAGCTCATCAAGGGCACTTCGGAAAAGATATATCCCAACTACCACGAAGAAACGCAAAAAGCGTTCGGCTTGAAAATAACCAGCGAATACGGTGCAGCCGAAGCCGGAATCATCGCATTCGAATGTCCGGAAGGTAAAAACATGCATATCTGCATGGAAAACGTTTATGTGGAAGTAATCGACGGCGAAATCGTAGTTACAAATCTATTGTCCCGCTCCTTTCCGATCATTCGGTATAAACTGGGTGACGCCGTGGTTCTGGCATCGCCCGATTACAAGTGCCCCTGCGGCAGAAATCATCCGGTGGTTCTGGACGTATGCGGCCGTATCGGAAAAAACATCCTCGGAAAAACCTCTAAATACCCGAGTCTAACCTTTTATTACGTTTTCAAGAACATCGCCATCCAGGACGGTATTACACTGAACTACCAGGCCCGTCAGGACGAAAAAGGCAAAATCACGATTAACATCGAACAGAATCCTGAAAATATTTCCGAATTGCAACAGTTGGTTCGACGAGAGTTGGATAAATATTTCCACGACGACATCGACTTTACGATCAACTGGGGCGTACAACTCCACACCCATAAAGAGAAATTGAAAGATTTTATCACGACAATCGAGTAAACCGACCGAATCTACATGTCAGAACTGGTATCCATTATCACCCCTTCCTATAACTCGGCCGCATATATTGCCGAGATGATCGAATCGATCCTGGCCCAAACCTATACCAACTGGGAGCTGCTGATCACCGACGACTGTTCGACGGACGACAGCGTCAAAATCATAGAATCCTACGCAGCAAAAGACTCCAGAATAAAATTATTCCGGCTCGCAAGTAATTCGGGAGCTGGTATCGCCCGCAACAAATCCATCGAAGAAGCCCGGGGACGTTACATCGCCTTCTGTGACAGCGACGATCTGTGGAAACCGCAGAAATTGGAAAAACAGGTCGAATTTAGTCGTAAAAATCATTATGCATTCACGTTTTGTCAATCGGAAGTAATCGATTGCAAAGGAAACATTATCGGATTCAATAAAAGAAAGCCAAAAGTAACTTTTAGCAGCACAAAAATTATCAATTACATCGGAACTTCCGGCGTATTGCTCGATACAAAAGAAATCGGAAAATTTTATATGCCGCCGATACGACGCAGACAGGACTGGGCTCTTTGGTTAGATATCCTGAAAGTTACCCATAACGCCCACTGCTATGGAGAATCATTGGGTTATGTCAGAACCGGCAACAAGGCCTCTTTATCCGGGAAAAAATTCAAACTTCCCAAATATCATATCGCAATCTATCATAATCACCTTGGATATCCCAAAATAATCGCTATATTGATGTTTTTGAGTTTGAATCTACCTTGTACTCTTTTCAAAAAAGCCCAAATTTCCTATCAATATAAAAAATACGTCCAGCACCTTATTTCCTGTAACCTACCGAAAAATATCTACGAACATGATTGATAAAAAGAAGGTCGTTTACGACAGACCATCCAAACGATACTATTTAGGCTGGATTCTGTGGTCTATATTGACTCTGCAGGCTTTCGTTTATCTGGCTAAAGTATTCGCTTATTACCAAGTAAACCATTCGCTTGGAAAGCGACGAGCTAAAATAGGTAGCAAAACAAAAATCCACCCTACAGCACTGATTCGTCACGGAGAACGAGTTTCGATCGGATCGAATTGTTTGATCAACCACAACAATATCATACAAGGCGGCAAATCCATCGCTCATGTGCGAATCGGAAACTATGTCCAAACAGGACCGAATGTCATGATTTTTGCATTCAACCATGGAACAGACCTCTCCGACACACCCATGATCCAACAAGATTATTATGACGCAGACGTAATAATCGAGGACGATGTATGGATCGGTGCAGGCAGTATCGTCACGGCCGGAGTACACATCGGACAAGGGTGTGTCGTCGGAGCGGGAAGCGTCGTCACTAAAGACCTTCCGTCTTACACCATTTGCGGAGGGATCCCGTGCCACCCCATTAAAAGCAGACAATAGTCATGCAAAAAATTTTATTACTGGAGGCACATACGATCCAGGCAACAAGTATCGCCAAATCTTTATACAAAAACGGCTATCATATAATATCGTTTTGCGACGAGAAATTCTCATACGGCTACTATACCCGATATGCTCACGAAAAGCGGCTCACCCCTTCCTGCACCAAAGACCCAGACAAGTATTATCGTTATCTGCTTGATTATTTACGTTCCGAAAAAATAGCAGCCGTCCTCCCGATGAGTGATGATTCCGCAGCCTTGTTGTCCAAGCATAGGGAAACGCTCTCCCAATACACCGCTTTTGCGGCCCCCTCTTATGAGGTTTTCGAAAACGGATACGACAAAAACAAATTAATGGCAGCCTGCCGAGAAAATGATATTCCTCATCCTTATACCATCGACCTGTCAAAACATTTCGACCTGCAAACCATGAAATATCCCGCCATTCTAAAACCCAACATAACATCCGGGGCCCGCGGAATGGTTATCATACACAATCCTGAAGAATTTTGGGAAAAGTACCCCTCGATCCAAAGGGAATACGGAAACTGCCATTTACAAGAATATATTCCAGCTGGAGGCAATCAATTCAAAGTACAATTATACCTTGACAAAAAAAATAATCTAATCCAATCCTCGGCTATCTGTAAATACCGCTGGTATCCAGTCCACGGTGGCAGCAGTTGTTGCAACGAATCAATCGAGAATCCCGACCTGATAAATACCTGCCATAAATTACTGGAAAAAATTAAATGGGTCGGCTTTGCCGACTTCGATCTCATAGAAGATCCTCGGGACCACTCGCTCAAGATCATGGAACTCAATCCGCGAATTCCGGCTTGCGTAAAAAGCGCTATCGTTTCCGGTATCGATTGGGGCAATGTCATCGTTGATGACATCCTGGGCAACACACAAAATAACTATACCTACACTCCGGGAAAATTTTTGCGTTTCCTCGGATTTGAAATACTATGGTTTTTGAAGAGTCCCGACCGTTTCAAAACCCACCCCAATTGGTTCAAATTTTTTGGAAAAAATATCTTCTATCAAGATCTAGAATTTACTGATCTGAAATCTTTCTTATTTGGAACCTGGGGAAACATACGCAAACTCTGTAATCCAAAATTCCGACAGACAAAAAAAGGGACTAATAAATAAAAACGATGAATATCCTGACTTTTGACATAGAAGACTGGTACAATCATGACGATTATTCGCAGGATTTCGAATGGGATAAATTCGAAGTCCGGCTCTACGAAGGAGTGGATAAAATTCTCGAAGCACTCGATCGTCGCCACCTCCGAGGAACATTCTTCTGTTTGGGATGGGTTGCCGAGAAGCATCCCGCTATTATTCGTCGAATAGCTGATGGAGGACACCAGATCGGTTGTCATTCCTACCAGCATCAACTCGCAACCCGTTTTACTCCCGCACAATTCGAACAGGACACAGGCAAAGCGAAAAAACTGCTTGAAGACATCGCAGGACGAGAAGTAAACGCTTATCGGGTCCCGTCGTTCTCTATCACTCGGAACAATCTGTGGGCTTTTGACCTGCTTGCAAAATTGGGCTTTCGTTACGATTGTTCGGTCTTCCCCTCCCAGCACGAATTCGGCGGAATACCGGAATTCCCCTCTTCCCCCTTCCTTATTCGGACTGCACACGGAACGTTGAAAGAATTTCCAATAAGTTTGGGAAACTTTCTGGGGAGATCGATCGTATATTCCGGCGGAGGATATTTCAGAATCATGCCTTACATGCTCATAAAATCCCTGATGAAAAAGTCGGACTACGTAATGTCCTATTTTCATCCGAGCGACTTCGATCCAGGGCAACCCCCAATGCCCCACTTAAGTCGAATGCGCCAATTCAAAAATCGGGTGGGACTAAAAAACGCTTATTCCAAATTTCAAAAGTTAATCGCTGATTTCGACTTCGCCTCGCTCGAAGCCATCGACCGGCGCATCGACTGGAGTACAGTTCGAATTATAAATCTGTAAACCAACATTCTACCATGAATACGAAAAAAATACCCTTCTCGCCACCAGACGTAGGCGCAACCGAAGCACAGGAAGTTACCCAGGCACTTCTTTCCGGATGGATTACCACAGGACCGCGTACCAAGGAGTTCGAACGGGAAATCGCAGCATATTGCCATACGGAGAAAGCCGTCTGTCTGAACTCGGCGACAGCCTGCATGGAGATGATTCTCCGCGTACTGGGTGTCGGCCCCGGAGATGAGGTTATCACTTCGGCATATACCTATACGGCTACCGCGAGCGTCACCTGCCACGTCGGAGCCAAAGTCGTTCTGGTCGATACGGCGCCAGGCTCCTTCGAAATGGATTACGACAAACTGGCCGATGCGATCACCGAGAAGACGAAAGTCGTGATTCCGGTGGATCTGGCTGGCATCGTCTGCGATTACGACCGTATTTTCGCAGCGGTCGAAAGCCGCAAACAACTATTCCGCCCCACGAACGAATTGCAGAAAGCCTTCGGCCGGGTCATCGTTCTTGCGGATGCCGCCCACGCTTTCGGAGCAAAACGTGCGGGCCGGGTCTGCGGCGAAATCGCCGATTTCACCTCTTTCTCCTTCCATGCCGTTAAAAACCTCACTACGGCCGAAGGCGGGGCCCTTACGTGGCGTAATATTCCCGGCATCGACAACGAATGGCTTTACAAACAATTCCAGCTCCTTTCGCTGCATGGCCAAAGTAAGGACGCCCTGGCCAAAACGCAACTGGGAGCCTGGGAGTACGACATCGTTTCTCCGGCTTACAAATGCAACATGACAGACATCATGGCCGGTATCGGGCTGGTACAACTCAAGCGCTACCCCGAGCTGTTGAAGCGCCGTCGAGAAATCATCGAGCGTTATGACAAGGCGTTGCGCAAGCTCAACGTACAGGTACTCGACCACTACGGTTCCGCTCACGCTTCGTCCGGGCATTTATACCTGGTGCGGCTACTCGGGAAGGACGTTGCCGAACGCAACGATTTCATTACCAGGATGGCGGAACGAGGCATCGCCTGCAACGTCCACTACAAGCCGCTGCCCATGATGACGGCTTACAAGGCGCTCGGCTTCGACATCGAGGATTACCCCAACGCCTATGACATGTACCGCAACGAAGTAACTCTTCCGCTGCATACCCGCCTGACGGATGAAGATATCGACTATGTCCTTACGAATTTTACCGAAATCCTGTCCAAATAAACACACCGCTTGAAACGCACGTTCGATCTCATAGCAAGTAGTCTGGGTTTACTGTTATTGAGCCCTCTTTTCCTCATGCTCGCCATTTGGATCAAAATCGATTCCGAAGGTCCGGTTTTTTACCGCCAGGTACGTGTAGGAAAAGGAAACCGGGATTTTCGATTATTCAAGTTCCGCTCGATGCGCGTAGGTTCCGACCAAAAAGGACTTATCACCGTCGGAGGACGCGATCCACGCGTGACTCGTTCGGGATATTACATCCGTAAATACAAACTCGACGAGTTGCCTCAGCTCATCAACGTATTCATCGGCGATATGAGCCTGGTGGGTCCCCGGCCGGAAGTCCGCAAATACGTCGATCTTTATACCCCCGAGCAGATGCACGTACTCGACGTTCGACCCGGCATTACGGACCTGGCTTCGATCCGCTACCGCAACGAAAACGAACTGCTTGCACAAGTCGAAGATCCCGATCGCTACTATGTGGAAGTAATCATGCAGGATAAACTGCGTATCAACCTGGAATACGCACAACATCATTCGTTCGCAGGCGATATTCAACTGATATTCCGGACATTCCGGGCCATTTTACGATGAACGATCTCACAAATACCCTCCTTCAGTTATTACGTGCAGCCCTCGAGCCGACCGTATCACCGCCTTCTATCCCCCGCCTGACGGAAGAGGACTGGAACCGTCTTTTTACCCTTGCGGCCCAACACGGCGTTACGGCCCTGCTCTTCGACACGATTCTCCGGCTCCCGGAACAGCAACAGCCCTCCAGAGCCCTCAAAATCCGTTGGGCCCTGAGTTCGGAAGCCATCGAGAAGCGCCATGCCCAACAGACCCGTGCCGCATACGAACTGACAACGCTCTTCGCTTCGCACGGCGTCCGTACGATCCTTTTGAAAGGGCTGGGCCTCAGCATTTACTACCCCCGGCCGGAGCACCGCGAATGCGGCGACATAGATCTGTGGCTCAACGACTGCGACAAGGGCAACCGTTTGATCGAAGAGCTGGGGATTAAAATCAATCACGATAGTGAAAAACATGCCGTTTTCCATTACAAGGGCGTCATGGTCGAAAATCACAGCCATCTGCTTATGCCGTCGCACCGCCGGACGGAGCGTGCCATAGACGATTTTCTCGTGGGTGAAGCCGAGAACAGCCGATTAGCGCCGGCGGGCTATTACACCCCATCCCCGATGTTCAACGCACTCTATCTGCTGCGCCACATGGCCCGGCATTTCGGGACGGAAGGCATCAACCTCCGACATCTGCTGGATTGGGGACTTTTCCTGCGCAGCGAGCAATCGGAAATCGACTTCGAGAAAATCCTTACGCTTTACGCTGCAACCGGTTACGACACGGTCTATAACATTTTCACGGCATTGGCCGGCGAATTGCTCGACGAGGATTTCACACCGCTGCTCTCTGCCGTTCCGGATCCACAGCTCAAACAGCGGGTACTGAACGACATTCTCGGCTTCGGAGTGTACCGCACTCCGTCAGGTAACCGCCTGACCCGTATCGGCCGGAAAACCCGCAAACTCTTCTCATGCCGCTGGAAATACCGCACCTTGCTGCCTGAGAATTTTTGGCGGGACGTAATCCTGCCTTCGCTCCTGTTCCACCTGAAAAATCCGAAAAATATCTGAATCGAAGCATTCCGCACGCCATCGGCAGAGCAGATCCGCATCTCGATTGCCGCGGAAGGGTGTTCCCATATCTGCACGAAGGACATCTGCAACCGCCTGTCGAAAAAGTCCGCTCGTTTCGTTTTTCCGTCCGCCAGGGAGGTAGCCTGTAAAATCCGATTGCCATAAAAATATGAATCGAACGACAGGGAGTCTTTGACTCCCTGTCGTTTTTTCCTCCGATAAGAACCTTCTACTTCTCTTTTTTCTTATCTTGCGATCGTATAACAGAATCCTGAACGATATGCCCATATTCACTCCTCCATCCCCTGCCTTGCAAAAAGCCTGGTGGAAAGAAACGATCGTCTATCAAATCTATCCCCGCAGTTTCAAGGACAGCAACGACGACGGTATCGGGGACCTGAACGGAATCACCGAAAAACTCGACTACCTGCATGGGCTGGGAATCGAAACCCTGTGGCTCAATCCGATCTTCGCCTCGCCCAACGCCGACAACGGCTACGACATCAGCGATTACCGGCAGATCATGCCTGACTTCGGCACGATGGAGGATTTCGACCGGCTCCTGAAAGAAACACACGCACGGGGCATGCGTCTTCTCCTCGACCTGGTGCTGAACCACACCAGCGACCAGCATCCCTGGTTCCGCGAGGCCCGCACCTCGCGGGAGAACCCCTACTACGACTACTACCTCTGGTGGCCGGAGGAACAGGGCCACCCGCCCTACCGCAAGAGCCATTTCGACGAGAAGGGCGATGCCTGGTGTTACAACGCCCCGACACGCTCCTACTACCTGCACTATTTTGCCCGGCAGCAGCCCGACCTCAACTGGCAAAGCCCCAAGGTGCGGGCCGAAATCTACGACATTCTGCGTTTCTGGCTCGACAAGGGGGTCGATGGATTCCGTCTGGATTCGATTCCCTACATCGCAAAAGACACGTCGTTTCCGGAGATCGACCTTCGCAAATACCCGGACGTATTTCCCTATTACTCGCTGGGACCGCACCTGCACGACTACCTGCACGAAATGAACCGCGAGGTATTCTCCCGCTACGACTGTACGACCGTCGGCGAAGGCTCGAAAACCGCCCCCGAAGAGGGGTGGAAATTCATCGCACCCGAACGGCAGGAGCTCGACATGCTCTACCACTTCGGCGCGGCGGACATCCGCAACGAAACGGAGGCGGACGATCCCGCAACCGGTATCCCGTACAGCCTGCTCGCCCTCAAGCGTATGTACGCCGAATGGGACGCAGCCGTAGGCGACGGCTGGCCTACGATCTATCTGGGCAACCACGACCAGCCGCGCATGGTTTCGCGCTTCGGCAGCGACGCCCCCGAGTGGCGCGACCTGTCGGCCAAAATGCTCACGATGTTCCTGCTCACGATGCGGGGAACCCCCTATTGGCTGGCCGGCGACGAACTGGGCATGACCAACATCCGATTCACCCGCATCGAAGAGTACGACGACATTGACACGCGCAACCACTACCGCAAACTCCTGCGGGAAGGCGGCGATACGGAACAATTCCTGCGCGAGCAGCAGGAAATCGGACGCGACAACGCCCGCACGCCCTACCAATGGGATGGAACGCTCTACGCGGGATTCTCCACGGCGAAACCCTGGCTTCGCGTCAATCCCAACCACACGGAGGTAAACGCCGCCCGGGAGCTATGCGACCCCGATTCCGTATTGAACTTCTTCAGACGGGTCGTAACGCTGCGCAAAGAACATCCGGACCTGGTTTACGGCTCGTTCCGGCTGGTCGATGCAGACAACCCGCAGGTATTCGCCTACCTGCGGGAAGGGACAGGCCGAAACTACCTCACAGTCCTGAACTTCAGCCCGAAGGCTGCCCGGTTCGACCCGAAAACGGATTTGACCGAAGCCATGCCATTGCTGCATAACTACCCTGCCCCACCGATAGCCGAAAAAGAAGGCCCGATCGAACTACGGCCTTACGAAGGGATACTGTACCGGCTCGCATAACAGCGAACCGCACCGAAGCTGCGTTTAACCCATTCCGAACGCCCCCACAAGTAAAGGCCGGCCGCCAAACTCCCGCCAAAGAACCGACATTTTACAAATGCAAAAGACGGAAACCGCAGGGTTTCCGTCTTTTGCATTTTCGACCTAAATTCCTATTCCCACTCGATCGTTGCGGGCGGCTTGGAAGAGATGTCGTACACTACGCGATTGACCCCGCGCACCTTGTTGATGATGTCGTTGGACACCGCAGCCAGAAAATCGTACGGCAGGTGCACCCAGTCGGCCGTCATGCCATCGGTCGAAGCTACGGCACGCAGCGCCACGCAGCTCTCGTACGTACGCTCATCGCCCATTACGCCGACGCTCTTCACGGGCAGCAGAATCGCTCCCGCCTGCCATACCTGGTCGTAAAGTCCCCACTCGCGCAGGGCATCGATATAGATTTTGTCCACATTCTGCAGAATTTCCACCTTCTCCGGGGTAATATCGCCCAGAATACGGATCGCAAGGCCCGGACCGGGGAACGGATGCCGCCCCAGCAATTGCGGATCGATACCGAGGGACTTACCCACGCGGCGCACCTCGTCCTTAAAGAGCAGGCGCAGCGGCTCGACGATTTTCAGGTGCATCTCTTCGGGCAGGCCGCCGACGTTGTGGTGCGACTTGATCATCGCGGCAGGTCCCTTGACCGATGCCGAAGCGGACTCCACCACGTCGGGATAGATCGTACCCTGCGCCAGCCACTTTACGTTCTCGATCTGCTTGGCCTCGGCATTGAACACCTCCACGAAATCGCGGCCGATGATCTTGCGCTTCTTCTCGGGATCGGTCACTCCGGCCAGGTCGCCCAAAAACCGGTCGTGGGCCTTGACACCCTTGACATTCAAACCCATCCCCTTGTACGATTCGAGCACGCTGTCGAACTCGTTCTTGCGCAGAAGCCCCGAATCCACGAAGATACAATAAAGGTTTTTGCCGATCGCCCGGTGCAGCAGCACGGCAGCCACCGACGAATCGACACCGCCGGAAAGACCGAGCACTACACGGTCGTCGCCCAACTTCTCACGCAATTCCCGGACGGTCGTTTCGACGAAACTCTCCGGCGTCCAGTCCTGTTTGCAGCCGCAAATGCCGACCACGAAATTCCGAAGCAGCGTAATGCCGTCCGTCGAATGATACACCTCCGGATGGAACTGAATACCCCAACTCCGCTCTCCCTCAATACGGAAGGCGGCATAGCGCACGTCCTCCGTGCTGGCGATCACCCGGTAGGTGTCGGGAACCGAGGTAATCGTATCTCCGTGCGACATCCACACCTGCGTAGGCGACGGAACTCCCTGCATCAGCGGATCGGACGGCTCGACGACCGTAAGCATCGCACGTCCGTACTCCCGGCTGGGAGCCGACTGCACTTCGCCGCCGTAGAAATGAGCCAGGTATTGTGCGCCGTAGCAGACGCCCAGCAACGGCAGACGACCTTTGATCGCCGTCAGATCGGGCTTCGGGGCTTTCTCGTCCCGTACGGAAAAGGGACTTCCCGAAAGAATGACGCCCCGCACCGAAGCATCCAGTTCAGGGATCTTGTTGAAAGGGTGGATCTCGCAATAGACGTTGAGTTCACGCACGCGGCGTGCGATCAACTGCGTGTACTGCGATCCGAAATCCAGAATGACTATTTTTTCCTGCATCTATCCTAATTTGGTTTTATTTTCTTCACTCGCATTTTCCGAATTATCCTTTTTCATACGGTACAGATTCACGGCGATACGGACGACGAAAAAATAGAAAAGCGCCGATGCCAACACCAGATGGCGCATCCATGCGTACCGACAGCCCGTAAACCACCAGATCGCCAAAAGCGTCAGAACAACGAACACCGCCGCCCAATCGTATCGGGTCGTTCGCAACCGATTTCTTCGGAAATTCGACATAGCGGGTCAGGAGTTTAGCGCTCGCTGCTGTAATTCGGCGCCTCGCTCGTGATGGCAACATCGTGGGGATGGCTCTCCTGCATACCCGACGAGGTGATGCGGATGAATTGAGCCTGCTTGAGCGCCTCGATGTCCCGCGCACCGCAGTAACCCATACCGGCGCGAATACCGCCGACCAACTGGAAAACCGTTTCCGAAAGCATTCCCTTGAAGGGCACACGGGCCACGATACCTTCCGGGACCAGTTTATTGATATTCACATCGCCCTTCTGGAAGTAGCGGTCGGCCGAACCGGCTTTCATAGCGTCCAACGACCCCATGCCGCGATAGCTCTTGAACTTGCGGCCGTTGTAAATGATCGTTTCGCCCGGAGCCTCCTCCGTACCGGCGAACATCGAACCGATCATCACGCAGTCGCCGCCTGCGGCAAGCGCCTTGACGATATCGCCCGAATAACGCAAACCGCCGTCGGCAATGACCGGAATGCCGTACTTGCGGGCTACGGACGCAGCGCCGTAAATAGCCGACAACTGCGGCACGCCCACGCCCGCAATGACGCGGGTCGTACAGATCGAACCGGGGCCGATACCCACCTTCACGCCGTCGGCACCGTTGGAAATCAGGAACTCGGCGGCTTCGGCCGTGGCGATATTGCCTACGACCACCTCCAGATCCGGATAAACCGCCTTGATCTTGTGCAGCGTATTCTTCACATTGACCGAATGGCCATGGGCCGTATCGAGCACGACGGCATCGACATCCTCATCGACGAGCGCCTTCACGCGATCCATCACGTCGGGTGTGATGCCGACCCCCGCCGCAACGCGCAGACGGCCTTTCGCATCCTTACAGGCGTTGGGATGGTCCTGCACTTTCGTAATATCCTTATAGGTAATCAATCCGACGAGCTTGCCGTCGGCATCGACTACGGGCAACTTCTCGATTTTGTTGCGCAGCAGAATGTCGGCCGCACGCTGCAAGTCGGAGTTGTGAGTGGTCACCAGCCCCTCCTTGGTCATCACCTCGTCGATCTTGCGGTTCATATCGCGCTGGAACCGCAAATCGCGGTTGGTCACGATGCCGATCAAATGCTGATCCGGAGCCACGACGGGAATACCGCCGATCTTGTTCTCCTTCATCAATGCCAGCGCATCGCCTACGGTATCGTCCTTGGAAATAGTGATCGGGTCGTAGATCATACCGTTTTCGGCACGCTTCACCTTCCGCACGTGAGCCGCTTGCTCGGCAATCGACATATTCTTGTGAATTACGCCGATACCGCCTTCGCGGGCCAGGGCGATAGCCAGAGGCGCCTCGGTCACCGTATCCATGGCGGCCGATACGATCGGGATGTTGAGTTGGATGTTTCGGGAAAAACGGGTCACTACGCTGACCTCACGCGGCAACACTTCGGAGTATGCGGGCACCAGAAGCACATCGTCGAACGTCAGTCCTTCGGGTTGCACCTTCTCATTGATAAAAGACATAGGAGTGAGATTTTGTTGCCTGCAAAAGTAATCATAATTTTTGGATTATTTTTCGTACACTCCCCGAATTTCCAAAAAATCGGCTCCACAGCAAGAAAAACATCCTTACAGCAGGGCGACCGTTTCAAAATCACGGGCATCAAGCCACCACGACGCTGCCGAAGCGTATTGTTTGCCTCTGGGGAGCGAGGTTTCGGCATCCAAGTATCACCTTTTTCAAAAAACAATTCCCGTATGAAATTTTATTACAATTCTATCGTTTAATTAATATAGTGGGCTTGATTTTAAGTTTTTACTTCATAAAAATATAGACGGCGCATCGGCAAACTATCGTCCTGCAAGCCGAATCACCGAAAAGATACATGATACGTTAGACACTCTTCTATCATGAAAAGAATTCTGCTTTTTATTACGGCAACGCTTTTGCTCGCCTCCGGAACCTCCTGCTCGGACGACAATACCAATTTCGATCCGATCGGTGACGAACTGGGAATTCCTTATAAAGATGGTCACGATGTCTATGGCGTGGAAGTTTGGGAAGAAACATCAGTAATTCTTACAAACTATTATTCCTTAATTGAAGAAATCATTCAAGAAAAAACAGCAAAAATCCAATCAATCTGGTGGCTTTCTCCTGCCAAAGAAAAGTGTAATGTCCGTTGGAACTGTTCGGCTCCTATTATGGGGAAAACAGATCATTCATCCTCATATATAATCAATCCCGATTACAATATGAATTCATCGCAAATTACGATTGACTTAACAGATGTAACGGACAATTTTACCGTCGAAGCAATTGTTTCCATTGGGAATCTATCCATACGTCGATTCCAAACTATCCCAATTGTGACAAATGAGATTCGATGCGATGCATTTTATTACACCTTCGGGACACCACTCATGCAATTAGAAAATAATATAGACAATGAAAATACACTCAACTCTGATATATTAAAGGCGACCTATTATGCAAGAACTCGTCCGGTCAATTTTCTCGGATTTACGAATTTACCGGGACAAAGATTAGAAAAATTATACTGCACGGCCACAATTGCAGATCCGAATCCTCTACATGATTTACAATATGCGTGCAAGATATGTTTATCTCCTGAAGAACCGGAATTTGAATTACAAAGCGGATCGGAGAATGTATATCGCGTTCTGAATCCCCAACAGTGGGAAATCAACGGTTTGCTCTGCACACTCGAAAATACGACCTGGCAACAGTTAGGTGCTTCAGAAAATACGGACGATACAGAATTTGCATGTTTAACTATCAAGAAACTATAAAAAGAGAGGAAAATTTTCCTCTCTTTTCAGTGAATATCGTTATAGTTTGATACCTAAAGGGTAAAATTTACCAAATTGATTTTCTGCAAAAGGTTCATCTGTATTGATAAAAATATGATTAGTGGGTAAGGTTTGAATCCGAGAATCTTTAGGGCCGCCTTGTGGAAGATTATGGAGACGGATAACCGTGTATAGATTACCTAAAGTTGATAATTCAATATATGTAGTATTATCCTTTTTCAATACAATTCCATTCGCAGACAAATTACCTGCTAATGCGGGTCCTTTACAGGTGATTCCTTCTTGATTTAATATAATGTTTTTATCTTTCACTGTAACGGTATCGAACTCTCCATTGAGAGCTTTCACAGTCCCCGAAGCCGTAACGGTATTAACCTCCAAGTCATCCGGTATATCCATGGGGAAATCGCCCTCGATCTTTGAAGCGGTCAGGGTTCCCTTCGTCGTGATATTGCCTGTGGCGACGATGGTCCCCGCATCGATCCGACTCTTGACATTCAACGTATTAGTTTCCACTTCGCCTTTATTATTGATCGTTGAAGAATTAATTGTACCCACGTTCATAACTTCAGCATCCATAGCTCCGTTGCCTATATGCATACGATCCCGGTCGGTCATACTAAACGAATCAATTCCTTCATACCATACGACAAGGATTTTACCTTCTGAAGTAAATTCCTGTACTAAAGCTGACTGGCGTTTAGCATCACTGCGATTACCGAGCTGAGCGATCCAATCGCCCGGTTGAGGCTCGCCGGTTCCTTCGGAATCGGTACTCGAAAACTCGATCCAGTCTTCTCCCGCAGCTGTTACCAGTTTCCAATATTGACGAGTTGCAGCACCGGATGCCGAATTTTTCTGAAGGAAATAGACTTGATCGTTTTTCACAAAGTTGTTGTAACCGTAAAGAAATTCCAAATCGGCATGCCAAATATTATCCTGGGTTTGCGGCGTATAGAGTGTCGGTGAAGAGGAAAACTCGACCTTCGCATTCCGGAAATATACAATGGCTCCAGCGGTATTATTATATATCTGAAAATTCCGCATACCGGTCGGTGTCAAAACCGTCGATATCCGAATCCATCGCCCCACTTGATATTCCGCAAGCTCGACGATACTTTTCGTTTCATCCGCAGCTCCCAAACGAATCTGCGCCGGAGCCTCGGCGAAGACATCGACCGAAGTCGCCATCGGCCGTCCCTGGGAACAAAGCGGGGCATCTTCGAAATAGTCGAGCCAGACCCCTGCCGATGATCCGGCACCTACGGTTTTCATACACGATTTACCGTGAAAATTTCCGAACGAAAGGTTGCTGCCGTTCGTCGTTTTCCAGTTGGCAGCCGATGCCAGCGAAGTGTCCGCACCCGGCTTCATCGCTGCGATTTTGTTTCCCTTTACCTGTTCCGCAGCGACGATCCGGGCGGATGCCGAAGAAAAAATCACGCGGTCGCTCATCATAGTACTGAATGTTCCGGGACGGGATGCCTGTTCGGAACGGTCGGCGGACAACGCCCTTGCACTTGCGTTCTCCAGTCTGGACGGATTTTCCGTCGCATCGATCTTCTTTTTCATAAGCAATAGCGGTTTAATTATTTATTTACTTGGGTCAGCAGCGGGAATCTTCGCCAGAAGATACCCTCCCGCCATTCATTCTCAATCGATCTTCACCTGCGGTCAAAACCCGAATCGGCCTGTCTGCCGGGATTTCGGCCTCATTCTTTTATAAAGATAGCAAATAAATTATTGCATTCCAAACGAAACGTGCGCTATTTTCGAAGATCGGGACAAATCCGTTCCCGTCCCTTTCCCGAACTTTCGAGATCGGCAATCCCCGTAATGGATCCGGCACTCTCACCCCGCCGCCGACATATCGCCGTACATACAGCGGTGAAAGCCACAATACGGTCTCGCGCCGTCCATCCGGCACGAAAGCCTATTCCCCTCAAGCATCGGTTCGCAGGAAACAGGACATAACGAAAAAATATCGGAAGCTCCGCCGGGAACTTCCGATACACATAAAAGAGGATATAAAAACCCGTATTTCTAATATTGCTCCGACTCATTCGGGAAATCGCCCGATTTGACGTCCTCAACATAAGACGTGACCGCACCGGTCATCACCTCGTGCAAATCGGCATAACGGCGCAGGAAACGCGGCGAGAAACCCTTATTGATCCCCAGCATATCGTGAATCACGAGCACCTGTCCGTCCACGCCGCCCCCGGCCCCGATACCGATGATCGGAATCCGCAGTTCGGAGGCGACCCGGGTCCCCAGCGCCGCAGGAATCTTCTCGAGCACGATGGCGAAACATCCCGCGTCTTCGAGCAGATGGGCGTCCCGCACCAGCTTCTCGGCCTCCTCCTCGTCTTTGGCCCGCACGTTATAGGTACCGAACTTATGAATCGACTGTGGCGTCAGGCCCAGATGCCCCATCACGGGGATTCCCGCCGAAAGGATACGGTTCACCGATTCGAGGATCTCCTCGCCGCCTTCGATCTTCACCGCATCGGCCTCGGTCTCCTTCATGATGCGGACGGCCGACTCGAGCGCCACTTTCGAATTTCCCTGGTACGTACCGAACGGCAGATCGACCACCACCAGCGCACGGCGCACGGCGCGTGCGACCGAGCGGGCATGGTAAATCATCATATCGAGCGTAATGGGCACCGTCGTTTCGTAACCCGCCATCACGTTGGCCGCCGAGTCGCCCACCAGAATCACATCGACCCCCGCCGCATCCACGATGCGGGCCATCGAATAATCGTACGAAGTCAGCATGGCGATCTTCTCCCGGCGCTGCTTCATCTCCCACAGACGATACGTCGTGACCGCCCTCACTGTACTCTCTACTGACATAGCATTATATATTTTCAATTTTCGAATCGGGAACCCTCCGGGTATTCCTCCTTTTCCCACCGGTAACCCGGGGCAAATTTAGCGTTTTGGCCGGACTTGCCAAAAAAAGTTCCACAAAACGACTCCTCCGGCCACCGAAACGTTCACCGAATGTTTGGTTCCGGCCTGCGGAATCTCGATCGCCCCGTCTGCCGCATCCACGACCTCCTGCGCCACGCCGTCCACCTCGTTGCCGAACACCAGGGCGTATTTCTGCCCCGGTCGAGGCCGGAATTCATCCAGCATGACGGCTCCTTCGACCTGCTCCACGACGTAAATGAGATACCCCTGCGCACGCAGCGCAGCGATGCAGTCGGTCGTCGCGGCGAAATAGTCCCACGCAACGGTCAGCTCGGCTCCGAGCGCCGTCTTGTGGATCTCCCGGTTGGGCGGGGTGGCGGTGATGCCGCACAAGGCGATACGTTCGACGGCAAAGGCGTCCGCCGTGCGGAAAAAGGCCCCGACGTTCTGCATCGAGCGTACGTTGTCCAGCACGACCGCCACCGGCATTTTCTCCATACGGGCGAACTCCCCGGCAGAGGGACGCCCCAGCTCTTCGTTGGTAATCTTTCTCATCGTTACAACTTCCCTGTTTTCACGGCAAAAGTAAGCAAATCCGAATATTTTAGCTAACTTTGGCGACCTAAATACACGCAAAAGCGTCCCGTTCCGCAGACGGCTCCGCCCGGCGGACCGGCAACCGGACGGAACGCGCGACAAACGACTACGATCGCCTATGAAGCAAATCGCACTTATCCTGACACTTCTGCTGGCTGCCGCCGGCGCCTCGGCCCAGGAGGTTTTCATCGGAGCCGACTTCGACACCCGGTTCGACAACCGCGAACACTCGGACTGCAACATCGACGATTCGCACACGTTCTTCAGTATGCGCCTGACCCCGAAAGCGGGTGTTATCTGGTCCGAAAAGAACCGGCTGGTGGTAGCCGTCGATCTGTTGCAAGACTTCGGCGACAAGGAACACAAGTTCTTGAGTAAAGTGGACCCCCAGATCTACTACCAGTTCAACTCGAAGACGGCACAGGCCGTAGCCGGTATTTTCCCGCGCTCCCTGCTGCTGGCCCGATACGATCCGTTCTTCCTGGGCAGTGCCTACTCGTTCTATAATAATCGCATCCAGGGCCTGGCCGCCCACTATAAATCCCAAACGGGCTCCTTCATCGAGTTCGCCATCGACTGGGAGGGAATGCGCTCGTACCAGACGCGCGAGAAGTTCCGCATCCTCTCGGGCGGCGAATACAAGGGACGCCATTGGTACGGCGGCTATGTCATGACCCTGCTCCACTACGCCAAAACCGACAATACGGAGTTGGACGAAGGGGTCGTGGACCACATCCTGCTCAATCCCTACGTCGGCTACCGCTACGAAGGAGCCTACACCTTCGATGCCCGGCTGGGTTACCTGCAAAGCCTGCAGCGCGACCGCCGCACCGAAGAGGGCTGGAAAGCGCCCAAAGGCGGGCGCCTCACCCTGTCGGTAAGCCGCTGGGGTGTCTGTTTGCTCAACGAACTCTACGTCGGCGAGAACATGCTCCCCTTCTGGGACATCTATGGCACCGGACTCTATGCCAGCGGCCCCTTTTACGCAACCCCCAAGAAGATCTACAACCAGACGGCCGTCACCTACAACCGCCGCTTCTTCAACAACACGGTGGGCGTTTCGGCCGGATTCTATTTCCATTACGACGGCGTGGGCCTGGGCCTGCAACAGATCCTGAAAGTATCGGTCAATCTGCAAAAAACCGTTTACCGTCCCAAAAAATAGACGCAAAGGCGGAAAAAAGTTGTAATTTTGTGAAAAATATACCTGCTATGGCAATCGCAACCAACGACACCAATACCAAGGAGAAAGCCGCGAACTTTCTCGAAGAGATCATTCAGGAGTCCATCGCCAAGGGCGACACGCGCGTACAGACACGTTTCCCGCCCGAACCCAACGGCTACCTGCATATCGGCCACGCCAAGAGCATCTGCATCAACTTCGGCCTGGCCAAGAAATACGGCGGCAAGTGCAACCTGCGTTTCGACGACACCAACCCGGTGAAGGAGGACGTGGAGTACGTGGATTCGATCAAGCGCGACATCCGGTGGCTGGGTTTCGACTGGGCGTTGGAACGCTATGCGTCGGACTATTTCGACCAGCTCTACGACTGGGCCGTCGTCCTGATCAAGAAAGGATTGGCCTATGTCGATGACCAGACGCAGGAAGAGATCCGCCTCACGCGCGGCACGGTATCCGAGCCCGGCAAGGAGTCGCCTTGGCGCAACCGCTCGGTCGAGGAAAACCTCGACCTGTTCGAGCGGATGAAAAAGGGCGAGTTCGCCGACGGCGAGAAGGTGTTGCGAGCCAAAATCGACATGGCGCACCCGAACATGCTGTTCCGCGACCCGATCATGTACCGCATCCTGCACGCCGAGCATCACCGCACGGGTAACAAATGGTGCATCTATCCGATGTACGACTATGCGCATGGCCAGTGCGATTCAATCGAACGGATCACCCACTCGATCTGCACCCTCGAATTCGACGTGCACCGTCCGCTCTACGACTGGTTCATCCAAGCGCTCGACATCTACCCCTCGCACCAGTACGAATTCGCCCGTCTGAACCTCACCTATACGATGATGTCCAAGCGCCGTCTTCTGAAACTCGTGCAGGAGGGCGCCGTGATGGGCTGGGACGATCCCCGCATGCCGACCATCTGCGCCCTGCGCCGCAAGGGTTATACGCCGGCTTCGGTGCGCAACTTCGCCGAAATGGTCGGCGTAGCCAAGCGCGACAACGTGATCGACCTGGGCAAGCTGGAGTTCTGCGTGCGCGAAGACCTGAACAAGGTCGCCGAACGCCGCATGGCGGTACTCAACCCGCTGAAAGTCGTCATCACCAACTACCCCGAAGGCAAAACCAAGCTTTTCACGGCGATCAATAATCCCGAAGACGAAAACGCCGGCACGCGCCAGGTGCCTTTCTCGCGCGAGATCTATATCGAACGCGACGACTTCATGGAGGTCCCGCCCAAGAAATACTACCGCCTGAGTCCCGGTACGGAGGTGCGCCTGCGCTACTCCTACCTGATCCGATGCGAAGAGGTCGTCAAGGATGCAGAAGGCAACATCACGGAGCTTCGCTGCACGTACGACCCGGAGTCGGGCAACGGTTCGTCGAGCGACGGCCGCCGCGTGAAAGGCGTGATCCACTGGGTATCGGCGGCCGATGCGATCGAAGCCGAAATCCGGCTCTTCAACCCGCTTTTCACGACCGAAGATCCCGACGACGTGGCCGAAGGCGGCAGTTGGGAGGACAATCTCAACCCCGATTCGATGATCGTCACCCGAGGCTATCTGGAACCGTCGCTTGGGGAGGCTCCCATCGGGCAGCCGTTCCAGTTCGAGCGCGTAGGGTATTTCTGCGCCGACACGGACTCCAAGCCCGGACACCCGGTATTCAACCGCACGGTGACCCTCAAGGATTCGTGGGCCAAGATCAACAAATAGATATTTCTTCTACGGTAAAATGAAAAAGCCGGAGCTATCGAAGCTCCGGCTTTTCGATTGATAAATCGTGTTTTCAATATTCGCCGTAAACTCCATATCGGACATTCACGGAAAATTTCCGACGCCCTGTCGTTGCTGTATTCAGGAGTAAAATATATCTTACATTTTAAAATACAGAGGGGTTCTAATTTCCTTCATACTCCAATCGATACCTTTGGCCCAATAGTCCTTATGCGTCGTTTTCAACACAAAGCCTTGCTTCTGATAGAACTTATAAACCAACTGCGAAGTTCTGACGGTTATCTTGCGGACACGATCAATTGATTTCAACTTGTCGATTCTATATTCGAGCAGTTGCTTCCCAAGCGATTTTCCCTGATAATCGGGATGTATGATGTCCCAACTTATTTTGCCGACGGTTTTATCATCGGCAAAATTTATTCCGCCGCAACCAACGATCCTGTCATTCGTGACCAGCACATAATACGACTCTATTTCTCGATCCAGATAATCACTCAAATCAATTTCTTCTTCCGCCGCAAAATATTCTGGTGTATTCCGCCGGATCAATTCCATCACATCATCCTTGTCTGTCGTCCGATATTCCCTTATCGTAACCATTTCTCCGTTTTCCCTCTCAACACTCTATTTACCGCCCGCATAAGAGGAATACACTTCCCGGCAACGCAACGACCGTTATTTCTTCCGGGCGATCGTTCGAAACGGCAGGGCCAGCACCCCGAAGAACGCTTCGCCGAAGATACCGCCCGACATCTTGGAGGTTCCTTCGGTCCGGTCGGCAAAGATGATCGGCACCTCGCCGATACGGAATCCCATCTTCCAGGCCGTATATTTCATCTCGATCTGGAATCCGTACCCCACCATCTCGATCCGGTCGAAATCGATCGCCGCAAGCACTTCCCGCTTATAGCCGACGAATCCGGCCGTCGCATCGCAGACGGGCATCCCCGTCACGATCCGCACATACCGCGAGGCACAATAGGACATCAACAGCCGCGACATAGGCCAGTTCACCACCGTCACCCCCTTCGAATAACGCGAACCGACGGCGACATCCGCTCCAGCCTCCAATTCGGCGGTAAGCCGCAGCAGATCGTCGGGATTGTGCGAAAAATCGCAGTCCATTTCGAATACGGCATCGTACGGGCGAGCCAGCGCCCAGCGGAATCCCTCGATATAGGCAGTGCCCAACCCCAGTTTTCCCGAGCGTTCCAACAGAAACAGACGATCCGGAAACTCCGCCTGCCGCTCCTTGACGATCGCTCCCGTTCCATCGGGCGAGCCGTCGTCCACCACGAGCAAATGGTAACCGCCCTCGAGCGACATCACCTTCGAGATCATCTTCGAAATATTCTCCCGCTCGTTATAAGTAGGTATGACAACCAATTTTTCCATCCAAATACTTTCTTCAGGGTAATTATGTATTTCAGCGTACCTTTATCCGACAGTCACAGCTCCGAATCCGGCAGCCGCTTATTTGCGATTCGCAGCCGCATTTATAATTCTGCCTCTCCGGATCTCCTCTCGGAGAGGACTTGGGCCGCTACACACCCCCAAAGGTACACAAAAGTATATTATCGCCAGCTTAAATCGCCCCCGTCCGAACATCGACACATAAGGCAGCGGTCGCATTCGAATCGCCGCCCCTTTACAGCAACTTGCCGAACCGTCTGCGACCTAATAAATAACGCAGAACGATCGACCCGCAGTATATGCCCCGGGGCTTTCCCTTCACCGCACCGCGAACAGCCCGCCGCTTGGCGGCCAGCGCCTTGTGCGCCCGCAGAAAATCCCGCCACGCACGTCCCACGGCCCGCACGTAATCCGGACGCCCCTGCATCAGGTACGACAGCGCCGCGCACGAGTCGAGCACCGGACGCACGATAGCCACGACGCTCCGCTGCACCGGCGACGCACACTTGTAGAGCATCGCCAGATTATTGCGATGGTTGTAAAACACCTTCGAAGGCGATCCCTGCGCCAGACTCCCCCCGCCGAGGTGATAAACCCGGCTCCGGGGCTCGATCCGCACCCGGTAACCGGCCAGTTGCATCCGCCAGCAAAGGTCGATCTCCTCCATGTGGGCGAAAAAATCCTCGTCGAAACCGCCCAATGCCCGAAATACTTCGGCCCGGCAGCAGAAAGCAGCGCCGCTCGCCCAAAAAACATCGCGGGCATCGTCATACTGCCCTTCGTCCCGTTCGACACACTGCAAAATACGACCTCGGCAGAAAGGATACCCCAAGTAGTCGATGAAACCGCCCGAAGCTCCGGCATACTCGAACCGCGCAGGCTCGACGAGCGACAGCAGCTTGGGCGCTACGGCAGCCACGGTCCGATCCCGATCGAGCGTTTCGACGAGCGGTTCGACCCATCCGGCAGGCGTTTCGACATCCGAATTGAGCAGAATGAAATAGTCCGCATCGAGATACTCCAACGCCCGGTTATAACCTCCGGCGAACCCGTAGTTACGGTCCAGTACGATTCGCCCCACAGCGGGAAATTCGCGTTCGAGCACGCCGAGCGAATCGTCCGTCGAACCGTTGTCGGCCACGACGACGCCGACCCCTTCGGGAACCGATGCGAGCACCGAAGGCAGGAAACGGCGCAAATGCCCGGCACCGTTCCAATTCAGGATCACTATTTCTGTTTTCGTTCGCATTCCATGCGGGCCAGATCGGCCGGGGACTTGTGTTTCCACCGCTTGTGCGACCACATCCACAGGTCGGGGTATTCGCGGATCTTCTGCTCCAGACGCCGCACGTAGCGTTCCGTTATTTCATGGGGAGCCACCTCCTCTTCTCCGTCGTAAATCCGGTCGAAATCCATCTCGTAATAACCCGGTTTGACACGCCGCAGCCAACAGCAATATACGGGCAGACCGCAACGCAGCGCCAGCTTCTCCCCTCCGTCGAAAAAGATCGTATCCCGATTGAGGAAGCGGAACCAATGGCTGTCGGGACGGCGCGGCGGATTCTGATCGGCAATCAGTCCCATCACGATATTCTTGCCGTCGATTCCCTTCTCCCGATTTCGCAGATAGAAGCGCAGGGACTCAGCCATCGGTACCGGGCAGATATTCGCATGGCTGCGCAGACGTTTGTACAATTCGTCGAAAACGCGACTCCGCAGGGGATGATAGACCGCCACGACCACCTGCGAAGGGACGATAATCCCCCAGAACGAACAGTACTCCCAGCACCCTAAATGAGCCGTCAGAGCGATCCAGTCCCGGCCCTCGACCGCAGCCATCTGCTTTTCCAGATCCTTTACGACGACTACCTGACGGCATTTCTCGTCGGTGAGTCCGGCCAGACTGAAGGTATCCACGAAAATCTCCGCCAAAGTACGGTAAAAACCTCTCCGGATAGCATGCAACTCCTCCAGGCTTTTCTCCGGAAAAGAGTTCCGCAAATTCTCCGTCACGACCCGATAACGGTAACGCAACAGGCGCAACGCACCGAAAACGGCCGGTTCCACCACGTAATAGCGAAACCAATACGGCAAAATGGAGAAAAACTTACAGAAAATCCAGAGGCTTTCCAGTCCGATCCTTCCCCAAAAACCCAGATTCGGGCTTTTCTGTCTTTCTACCTCCGGCTTACTCATTCGATTTCGGTTCTACGAACAGTTTCACATTATCGACCTTCGTGCGGACCGAAAGCCACTTGCGCAACTGCTCCCGGTCTATCTGGCGTTGGAAATCCTTCGGCGTAATGACACAGACCAACAGCGTATCCAGCGGTTTGCCCGCAACGTCGAACATCACCCCTTTGGTAAGCGACATCGACTCCACGTTATCCGACATCACGCCCACCTCCTGCGAAATATCGCCGATATCGACATTCGTCACCTGATAGCGAGCCAGTCGCTGTTTCATCTCGGCGATTTGCCGATTCTTCTCGTCCAGCAGCTCCACATAACTCGACTGCAGCGACTGCAAATCGACCTTATCCGAGTTCGATGCCTGTCGCACCACCAATTCTGTCCGAGGCAGCCCATAGCTTGCGAGCTGTCCCCGCGCATTCTCGATCACATCTTCGCCGAGCGGCTCCCCGACCAACAGCAGTTCGATACGGGGCGATTCTCCGCCCCGCCGGTAGATCTTGCTGGATTCGATCACACGGGTCTGCGGGAAATTGAACACCTGGGCGATATACTTATCGGCCTGCACCTCGAAAATCGAAACCCGCACCATATGCAAGCCGATGAATACGCTGGGAATAAACGTAACGAGCGTAATCGCCAGCATCGTCCGCTTCACGAAACGCTCGCGGGATTTGTTGAGAAACGTCTTCTTCCTGTACTTCAGAAACCGGGTAAAAATATAAGTAGCCAGGGCGATAAAAACCGTATTGATGAAAAACAGGTAAAACGCCCCGAAGAAAAAACGATACTGTCCCGTCGCCAGACCGAACCCCGCCGTACAGAGAGGCGGCATCAACGCCGTAGCGATCGCAACGCCCGGAATAACGGTCGAATTACGATCCTGGCGCGATTGCGCCACGATACCGGCCATACCGCCGAAAAAGGCGATCAACACGTCGTAAGTCGTCGGAGTGGTACGTGCGAGCAACTCACTGCTCGCATTCCCCAGCGGGGAGATGAAAAAGAAGAGGGTCGAAGTCGAAATCGCCACGACGAACATCAGGACGAAGTTCCTGACGGATTTTTTCAGCAGGTCGAAATCGTTGATCCCGAGCGAAAAGCCGATACCCATAATCGGCCCCATGATCGGAGAAATACACATGGCGCCGATAATTACGGCGGCCGAATTGACATTCAGGCCCAGCGACGCCACCATCGTAGCGCAAATCAGGACCCACAAATTGACGCCGCGAAACTCCGTACCCTTGCTGATGTTGGCAGCTACTTCATCCTGCGAGGCCTTGTCATCCTCCAGACTGAAACGGTCCCGCATAAAAGCCCGGAACTCCGCCCAAAGTCGGAACGAATGACGGGACTGCTCTTTCAATTCACTATTTTCCATATCACTCATTTACTCTTCTTCGGATTCTGTATCCATATTCTTTCCCGGTTTCGGAAGCCCCGCCACCACGATCACGAACTCTCCTTTGGGCGTATGTTCCCGGAAATAGTCCGCAACCTCGGCAAGGGTTCCCCGCACGGTCTGTTCGAACTTTTTGGTCAGTTCCCGCGACACGGCCGCCATCCGCTCCGGACCGAACACCTCGGCGAACTGTTCGAGGGTCTTGACCACCCGGAAAGGCGACTCGTAAAAAATCATCGTACGCGGCTCCGACGCAAGGCTCTGCAAATGCTTGTTGCGGCCTTTCTTCTGGGGCAGAAAACCCTCGAAGCAAAACCGGTCGCACGGAAAGCCGCTCTGCACGAGCGCCGGAACGAAAGCCGTAGCTCCGGGCAGCGTCTCCACCTCGATCCCCGCTTCAAGACAGGCCCGCACCAGCAGGAATCCCGGGTCGGAGATTCCCGGCGTGCCCGCATCCGAAATCAGAGCCGCTGAACGGCCCTGGGCGATGTTGTCGGCCACCAGACCAACCGTCGCATGTTCATTGAACTTGTGGTGGGCATACATCTTTTTCTCGATGCCCAGATGCTTGAGCAGCACCGACGAGGTGCGCGTGTCTTCAGCCAGAATAAAATCGACTTCGGAAAGCACCCTGACGGCCCGAATCGTGATGTCGTCCAAATTTCCGATCGGCGTAGGAACGATATAGAGCTTAGCCATCGTCAGGAGAGTTTACGTTCCAGCAACTCTATCAGGAACCTCACTCCGTCGGACGAAGGGTTCCAATCGTAATTCTCGGAGATATAGATAATGCAGTCGTCCAGGTCGTCAAACTCGTTCAGACGGTCGATCGTCCGTTCGTACCGCTCGGTATCGCCGCCGAACAAGTCCCGCAGCAACAGGAATTTGTCGTTGATACCGATCGCCTGCTTCAGGTCGGTGATCCGCTCCTTGCGCACGATTTCGGAAGCCATGTCCTTCGGCGCGGCGATCGTGTCGGCCAGCGTATGCACGTCACCGCCCAACACCTCGCCCAGCACCGGCTCCGGCTCGGCGGCAAACGGGTATTTCGGGGCATCGGTTTTAGCCGAAGTCGTTTCGGCGACGCCCGTCTTTTGCGAAGCGGCAACGGAAGCATCGGCATCCGCCGCATTATCCGCTTGCTCCGAAATCTCTGCAGCGACAGAGTCGGATTCCGATGTTTCGGACTGTGGCTCCGGCATTTGCGACGTTACGGACTTCTTCGGTTCATCCATTTTTTCGAGGAGTGTTTCCAGCTGCGGAGCCGCTGCATCGTCCTGCTTCTTTCCGGCGGTTGCCTGTTGCTGCGGAACCGCTGCATGCCCCGGCTTCTGCCCGGTCCCGACCGGAATCTTCGAAGCAGCGGCTTCCTGCGGCCCGTCCGTCTCGTAGAGAGACATGATGACCCGCCGCTTCTCCCTGTGACGGATCACCAGATCGTCCAGATCGAACAGACTGTCCGATACGACGACTTTCTGCTTCGATTCGGCATCGGCTTCAGAGGAGGGAGCAACCACCTGACCGGCAGACGATCCGGCAAGCCCCTCCCGGCCGGTCCGAACCGCAGCATCGTGCCCGGTTCCCGACGCTTTGTCGGACTGCCCTTCCATCGAAGCATCCTGCCGCGAAAGACCGGACGTCACAGATACCGCGACCGCGACAGCTATAGACTCCGCTGCAGGTGCAGATTCCGATACAGGCACGGATTCAGGGGCAGATTCGTCGGCAAGCACCGGATCCGGCTCGGCCACAGGAGCAGACGCAACGACAAGTACAGGTTCCGGCTCAGGTTCTGTAACGGCAGATGCCGAAACCGGCTTCACGGAGGGCGCAGATTCCGGCACAGCAGCAGACACCCCGGCGGATTCACCCAAAGCTTCGGGCATCGCAGCCGGCTCCGGCAGGGAGTCGCGGACAGGCTCCGCCAGCAAATCGTCCAGGTCGATACTTATTTCGGACACCGGCGCAACTTCGGCGACGGACTGCTGCGCAGCGACGGACGCGGAAGCGGAGGAATCCCCTTCGTCGAAATTCGCAAACCGTATCGCTTCATACAATTTTTTGAGCTTGTCCAAAACCAAATCCCGCTCGATGCCGGGGACATCGTGCGAACCCGCCCAGCCATCGACCAGTTCGATCAAACGGGCAAGTTCTTCCTGTATCTTGTTCACCTCCATAACAAAATCGGTTTATCAGAGCCAAAGGTACGAAAAATATCGGATGCGGGAAACGGTTTGTCCGCAGATTGCCAAAAATTCACCGATGCAGCTCGACGATTATTTTCCGAATCGGAAAAACTATGTATATCTTTGCTTCGGATGCAAAACCGAACGAAAAACCTTCGAACGGACACCGCACCCGCTTTGCTGCATATACCCACACTAAAAAAATCATCCTGAAATGGATATTCTGGAACTGCGCCGCTATTGCCTCTCCCTGCCGCTGGCAGAAGAGTGTACCCCGTTCGACGAAACGACCCTGGTCTTCAAAATCGGGGGCAAAATGTTCTGTTACACCGATATGGTGGAATTCCGATGGATCGCTGTAAAGTGCGATCCGGATCGGGCCGTTCTGCTTCGCGAACGCTATCCGGAACTGGTCACTCCCGCTTTCCACAGCAACAAACGCCACTGGAACGGCATCCGTACGGATGGTGATCTGCCCGACGCCTTTATCCGCGAGCAACTCCGCCACTCCTATCTGCTCGTCGCGGCAGGCATCACCCCCAAAGCCTTGCGGCAGGAAATACGAAACCAGATCGAAAAAGCCGGGCTCCCCGAAGAGTAACCCGGCTTTCGCCTCTTTCCCGAATCAGCCCCGCATCTGCCGCCGCATCATCCGACGCCAGCGGAAATACCCGGCCAGCGACATCGTCAGGTAAATCGTGTAGAGCAATGCGGTGAGCGGGATCTCCTTGTAGAAATAGAGCCCGACCGTCACCAAATTGACTACAAACCATACAAACCACTGTTCCAGATACTTGCGCGAAAGCATCCACATTCCCACGATGCTCAGCGACGTGGTCAGGCTATCCCAGAACGGCACGGTGCTGTTGGTAAAGGTCACGAGCACCCAGTAGATGAACAGATGGATCGCCGCATACGCCGCCGCGATCATCGGCCAGCGGCGTGCGGGCGTACGGGAAATACCGCCGCCCTTTTCGGTTTTGGGAGCGTTGCGCCATACCAGCCACCCATAGACACTCGCCAGAAAATAATAGACGTTCATGCCGAAATCGGCATAAAGCCCCGTCTGGAAGTAGAGCGTACCGTGCACGACGGGCATCACCAGCCCCACGAGCCAGAGGTAGATGTTGGCCCGGTATTCGAGCCACAGATAGAGCAGCCCCAGCGTAAAGCCGACGATCTGCAGGATGAGTTTGAGTTCCATCGCCTAAAACCGCACCGTTACGTTGGCCAGCACGTTGAACATCGCCTGGGGAAAATAGAAGGCCGAATCTTCGCGCACACCTCCGACAATCGACGAATAACCGTAGCCGTTGTTACAATACTCCGTATTGAAAAGATTGTTGATCTGCACGCCGAAACGCACGCTTCCGATCTTCGAGGCAGCCAATTCATACCCCAGGTTCAGGTTGGTGACACAGTAGTCGTCGAGCGACAGCGCATCGTTGCGGCCGTTGGTAAAGTATTGTTTGCCGACATACTGCGTATGCAGCAGGGCGCTGAACCCTTTGACATGGAAATCCAATAGCACTCCGGCGATGACCGACGGAGAGTAGGAAAGGGTCGAGGTCCCGAGATACAGCTCCTTTTCGCCCAGGTAGTTCCAGTCGGCGTCGTACTCCGAAACATATTCCGTATAGTTCTCGATCCGGTTCTGGCTCAGGGTCGCATTGGCTCCCAGCGAAAACCAGCGGGCGATGTTCAGCGAAGCCGAGAGTTCGATGCCCCGGCGGTAACTGTCTGGAATATTGCGGGACAGCTCCTGCCCCGTGTCCGAGAGTTCGCCCGTAGCGACCAGCTGATCCTTGTAGGACATATAGTAGAAGTTCACGCCCGCCTCGAAACGGTCGTTGTGGAAAAGATAGCCGAACTCCCAGTCGTACAGCCGCTCCGAGGTGGGATACTCCCCGTTCTTGGTATCGGTGAAGTTGCTGCGCGTAGGCTCCTTCTGCGCCACGGCGAACGACACATAGACCTTGTGATTCCGGGCGAAAGTGTAGTTCACGCCCGCTTTGGGGTTGAAAAAGTGATAGGTACGGTGAATATCCAACTCCTGAAGCGCCGAAGTGGTGCTGTTGAAATTGTCGTTGGTGCCCGTAATGTTATGCCGGATGAAACGGTACTGCAGGTCGGCATAGAGGTTCAGTCCTCGTGCAGCCTCCCAGTTGATCTTGGAGAAGACGTTGGCATCGTACTTGGTCGAGGCGTTACGATAATACTCGTGACGCGGGAAGCCGGGTGCATCGACGACCGACATCACGTTTCCCCAGTGGCCGCCGTCATATACGCTGCCCGCACCGCCCAGGGCCAGTTGTACGCGGCCACGAGTATAGTTGGCCGATGCAACCACGCCGCCGAAATGGTTGTCCATCGACTTGCGGCGAATCAGATTGCTTTCGGTAATCGGCTCGTTCGGATCGTCCGTAGGGATCGGCGCGATACCGTACTCGCTCAACGTCTGTCCGTTCTTATACTGGTTGTAATAACCCGAACCGTAGGTGTAGTGGCCCGTGACATTCAGCGTCCAACGGGCGTTGAAGCGATGATTGACGATCAACTGATTGTTGATCTGGGTATAGTTATCCGTCTGGTTATCATAAAACGAAATCGATCCGTCGGCATGTTTGACAAGCCCCTGCGAATTGTAGCGCCGGTCGGTTTCGAGCTGCTCCTTCGTCACGCCGTCATAAGCCAGTCCGACTCTGGCCACACCGCCGAAGGAGATCAGCTTCACGGCCGTACCCCCATCGTAGTACCCGACCTGCAACATGTAGGACTCCAGGTTGGTGAAGGCCCGATCGACATAACCGTCCGAGGAGATATGCGAAAGCCGGGCATCGACGGTCCAATGGCCGCCCATGAGTCCCGAACCGATCTGCAACGACTGTTTGTTGGTGTTGTAGGAGCCATAGGAAAGGGACGCTTCGCCAGAAAATTCGCTCGACATCGGGGCGGTGGTCATATTCACCGAACCGCCGAAGGCTCCCGTACCGTTGGTCGAGGTTCCGGCACCGCGCTGTACCTGGATCGTTCCGACCGAAGAAGCCATGTCGGGCGTATCGTACCAATAGACCGAGTGGCTCTCGGCATCGTTCATCGGCACGCCGTTGGTTGTGACATTGATGCGCGAAGCATCCGAACCGCGCAGACGGAACGCCGTACCGCCGATGCCGTTGCCGGCATCCGAAGTGGCGACCACCGACGGAGTCATTTGCAACAACGTCGGCATGTCGCTGCCGAAATTCCGGCGAGAAATCGCTTCTCGGCCGATATCGGCATATGCCACCGGAGTTTTGCGATCGACGCGGGTAGCGGTCACCTCGATCTGCTGCAATTCGTACAGTTTCATGGAATCCGGAGTCATGGAGTCCGTTTCCACCGGTTCGTCCGCGTGCACCGGCATCGCGCACCAGACAGCCGCAGCCGTAAGCGGCAGTAAGAAAATCCTTTTCATAACTTTAATTGAATTAAAAGAACAGAAAAGGGGTATGTCGTATCGATTATAGATTCCCGGTTTCAGCATTACCCGTATCCGGTACAATGGGTATAATCTCAGCCTGACAGTAAGGCACCCCTTCAAGAATACGGGCGCAAAGATAACATTAAATTTCGGAAAATCGCACCGCATCACAAAAAGAGTACGCCACCCGGCTCGACCCCAGGAATGGCGCACAGCTTTGTTCGAACAACTCACTCCGAATGCGGCGGACAGCGACGAAAAACCGACTGTTCGGATATTTGCCGAAAAAAACGTTTACAACCCGGAACCAGGCAAAACCCGGGACCGTTTTCCGGCTCCGACAGTTGAAAAATCCGGTATCTTCCTCGGGACAGGGCAAGCCTGGGGAGAGTCATCACCTACCGGAAAGTACCGAACCGATAGACGGTCTTCTGGCAATAAAATCCGTCAGGCGCAAGCAGCGGAGAAGGAAATTCCGGCCGATTGACCGCATCGGGATACCCCTGACAGACGACGGCGACCCCTTCGTAATCCCGGTAGCGGCCGCCCGACTTCGTTTCGGGGCATCCGCCGCCCAAGCGATTGCCGGTGTAGAGCGTCACGCCGGGCTGCGAAGAGAGAATCTCCACCCGGCGTCCCGAACGTGCATCGCGCAATTCGCCGACTTCGGTCAGGATATTCTGCCGCCAACCGTCCACGGGGAAGAAGTGGTCGTACCCCCGCAGCATCCGGATCCGGTCGAAATCGGAATCGACGCCCTCACCCAAGCGGCGCAGTGAACGGAAATCGGCGGGCGTACCGGCAACACCGAGCAGTTTCCCGGTAGGAATCAGACGATCGTCCGCTTCCAAAACAGTCGAAGCATCGAGCCGCAGCTCGTGGTCGAGTACCGACCCGCTGCCCTCGCCGCCCAGATTGAGCAGCAGGTTGCAGGCCATGTTCACGGGCGTCGTCCGGTCGGTTCGAGCGATATAAGTTATTTCCAGCGCATTATCTTCGTCGAAATCGAAAGCGGCCTCGACCTGCAAATTACCGGGATACCCCTGATCGCCGTCGTCGGAAGAGAGCGACATCACGACCCGGTTGGTTTCGACACGGCTCTCCCACAAGCGCCCGGCGAAGCCCTTCACACCGCCGTTGAGATGCCCGGCCATGCCGTTTATATCCAAGCGGTATTCTTCGCCGTCAATCCGCATCGTCCCGTAAGCGATGCAACCGGCCACGCGGCCGATGCTTTTGCCGCACAGGGCCGGATCGCCGAAATAACTGCGGAAATCCTTGTAACCCAGCGCCACATCCGCCAAATGTCCGTCACGATCGGGAACCAGAATCGACACGACAGCCGCGCCGACATTGCAAAGCCGCACTTCGGCACCTGCGGCATTGCGCAGCGTATAGAGCACAACGGCCTCGCCCTCCGAAGTGGCGCCCCAGATCTGCTGTTCGATCTCCATCCCTATTCGCCCGGCTTCAGATTACGCAGCAGGTTGTCGATACGACGCAGGGTCTCCTCCTTCCCGATGAAAGAGGTAACGTCGTACATACCGGGACCCTTGCCGGCTCCGACCAGCGCCAGGCGCAGCGTGTTCATCACCTGTCCCAGCGAATAGCCCTTCTGCTCGATCCAGCCGTGCACGATCCGCTCGGTATTTTCGAGCGAAAAATCGTCGATGCCGGCCAGCACCTCGCGCAGTTCGCGCAGCATAGCCGGATTATCGCCCTTCCAATACTTCTTAGCCTGCTTCTCATCGTACTGAGTCGGAGCGACGAAGAAGAACGAGGTCAGATCCCACAGATCGGTGATGAACGTGGCCCGCTCTTTCATAATGCCTGCGGCACGCCCGGCCAACTCGTCCGAAACCTCGATGCCGTGCTCGCGCAGGATCGGCTGATACAGTGCGGCCAGCTCCGCGTCGCTCTTATGGTGCATATACTGGGCGTTGAACCACTTGGCCTTGTCGGGCTGGAAGCGGGCGCCCGATTTCGAAACGCGCTCCAGCGAGAAGCTGTCGATCAGCTCCTGCATCGAGAAGATCTCCTGCTCGGTGCCGGGATTCCACCCCAGCAACGCCAGCATGTTGATAAACGCCTCGGGGAAATAACCGTCCTCGCGGTAACCGCGTGCGGTTTCGCCCGTCGGGGATTTCCAGAAGAGCGGGAACACGGGGAACCCCATCTTGTCGCCGTCGCGCTTCGAGAGTTTGCCGCCGCCCGTAGGTTTCAGCAGCAGAGGCAGATGCGCGAAGCGGGGCTGCAGGTCCGTCCAACCAAAGGCCCGGTACAGCAGATAATGCAGCGGCAGCGACGGCAGCCACTCCTCGCCACGGATCACGTGCGACACCTCCATCAGACGGTCGTCCACGATATTCGCCAGGTGGTACGTAGGCAGCGCATCGGCCGACTTATAGAGCACCTTGTCGTCGAGCGTCGAAGTGTTCACCTCGACATGCCCCCGGATCAGGTCGTCCATTTCGACGATCTCGTTTTCGGGCATCTTGAAGCGAATGACCCACTGGTCGCCCCGCGCGATGCGGGCTGCGACCTCCTCTTTCGAGAGAGAGAGCGACGTAGGCAGTTTCTCGCGGATCGAATAGTTGTATGCGAAAGTTTCGCCGCGCGCCTCGTACTCCTTGCGCAGGGCGTCCAACTCCTCGGCAGTATCAAAAGCGTAGTAGGCCCATCCGGACTCCACGAGCTGTTTCGCGTATTTCAGGTAGATGTCGCGCCGCTCGCTCTGGCGGTACGGCGCATGGGGGCCGCCGACGCCGACACCCTCGTCGATCTCGATGCCGCACCACTTGAGCGACTCGAGGATATACTCCTCGGCACCCGGCACGAAACGCTGCGAGTCGGTATCTTCGATACGAAGAATCATCGTACCGCCGTGCCGACGCGCGAACAGGTAGTTATAAAGCGCCGTACGTACGCCGCCGATATGCAGAGGCCCCGTAGGGCTGGGTGCGAAGCGCACCCGGACAGGTCTTTCCATATTTCGTTACTCTTTGTTGATTTCCTTTTTATCGTCATGTTCGGATTCGGCCGTCTTGCGACCGGCCGCATCCTGCGTCGCCGCACCCCCTCGGGCAGGTTTGCGCAAAGTCGGCGCCACGGCCCACAGCGCACACATCACCCACACTACGAAGGCACCCGATACCACGCGCCAGACCGCATCGTTCCTCAAAGCGACCGCTGCGAGAAGCAGGACGAAAAATATCCGTTCCGTCCATCGGGAGGTAAGCACCCGGGCGATTTTTGCACGATTTCCCATACCGTTTACTTAATGCGGTATTCGACCCGCATGGTGATACGGGCCTTTTTCTGCCGGCTCGAGGTGTTGAACGATCCTCCGGCCGAGAACTCCTCGTTGGTATTGGCACCCGTGATCTGGAACACGCCCATACGGGCCGAAGCCACTCCGCCGAGCTTCGCTCCGGCATTGACCGCGATCTTCTCGGCACGGACACGGGCATCGGCCGATGCTTTCTCGATGAGCGACAACTTCACGTCGTCGAGCTTCGTATAGTAATAATCGGGCTGCATAGCCTCGATCGAAACGCCCTGGGCTATCAGCGAAGAGATTTCACGCGAAACATTCTCGACGGCATCGACACTCTTCGACTCGACGGTGAAGCCCTGCGAAAGCCGGTAACCGGTAAACCGCTGTCCGGCCCAACTGCCATTGGCCGAATAGACCGGCTCGTACTGCTTGGTGACGTTCACGAACTGGAAGACCACGGCTTCGGCAGCGATCCCTTTTGAGAGGAGGTAGTCGTACACCTTCTTCTTGCTGGATTCGATCTGCGCGTATCCCGCTTCGACGTTCTGCGCCTCGGCGGTGATGAAACCGTTCCAGACGATCAGGTCGGACGAGAACTCGGTTTCGCCGAGGCCCGTCACCACGATCGTCTCCTGCGCGTGGTATTTATATGTGTACGCCCTTGCGAGCAACCAGGCGCTGACGACGATCGCCGCACCGATGATGAGGTACTTCCAATACGCTTTCATAACCGTAATATTTTAAGAATTATATTTGCTAACCCGCCGCAATTCATCGGCCGCTTCCGGTCCGGCGTTTTCAACAGGACACGATCACCGCATCCGGCGGCGCCCCGCCCGCTACCGTAAACGGCAGCGCGGCACTACACGTTGAACAGGAAGTGCATGATGTCGCCGTCCTGCACCACGTACTCCTTGCCCTCGACCCCGATCTTGCCCTGGTCGCGGCAGGCCTTTTCGGAACCCAGCGCCACATAGTCGTCGTACTTGATGACTTCGGCACGGATGAAGCCCCGCTCGAAATCGGTGTGGATGATACCGGCGGTCTGGGGCGCTTTCATGCCCCGGCGGAAAGTCCAGGCACGGCTCTCGTCGGCACCGGTCGTGAAAAACGTCTGCAAATCCAGCAATTTATAGGCCGCTTTAATCAGACGCGCCACACCCGACTCCTTCAGGCCGATCTCTTCGAGGAACATCTGGCGCTCCTCGTACTCGTCCAGCTCGGCGATGTCGGCCTCGGTAGCTGCGGCGACGATCAGCATCTCGGCCCGCTCGTCGGCAATGGCGGCCTCGACGGCCCGGGTATGTTCGTTGCCCGTCACGGCGCTCTTCTCATCAACGTTGCAGACGTAGAGCACCGGTTTGTCGGTCAGCAGGTTCAGGTCGGCGACCAGCTTGCGGTCCTCTTTCTCGAGCTCCACGGTCCGGGCGCTCAACCCCTGCTCCAGGACGGCCTTGTACTGCAACAGGATCTCTACGGCACGTTTGGCCTGCTTGTCCCCGCCCACGACAGCCTGCTTCTGGGTCTTGGCAAGGCGGTTCTCGATGGTTTCGAGGTCCTTGAGCTGCAACTCGGTATCGATGATACCCTTGTCGCGCACAGGGTCGATCGAACCATCGACATGGGTAATGTTATCGTTCTCGAAACAACGGAGCACATGAATAATGGCGTTCGTGTTGCGGATGTTGGCCAGAAACTTGTTGCCCAGCCCCTCGCCTTTCGAGGCACCTTTCACCAGTCCGGCGATATCGACGATCTCGATGGTGGTGGGAACCACCCGCTTGGGATTGTCGATCTCCGCGAGCCGAATGAGCCGCTCGTCGGGAACGGTGATGACGCCCACGTTGGGCTCGATCGTACAGAAAGGAAAATTCGCCGCCTGCGCCTTGGCGTTGGACAGGCAGTTGAAAAGGGTCGATTTACCCACGTTGGGCAGCCCCACGATACCGCATTGTAAAGCCATTGAATATCTTTCGTTTTTAATATTATCCGTTCGACAGGCATCGGCAAAATGCAGGTGCCCCCGCGAAGACGGTCGATATACCGTCGTTCGGAAATGCAAAGATACGAATAAGCCGCGTGCAAAAGCAAATTTATTTGCATTTTGCCCAGACGAAGTATTTTAGACGAAGTCAAAGATACGAAAATCTCCCCGATAACTTGCGTTTGACGAAGACTTTATTCATTGATTCCGAACAGACAAGCCCGACACAGGCCCCGGGACTAAAGACCGAACAACAGCTCCGGTATAAATTAAAGAATAAAACGGCAAAAACAGCCGGGTTTCGACAAGACGACAAGCGCGGAGCAAGAGGGTAACCGATTACAATCTTGTCAGGTACGCAACCGATGCGCCGATAAAAAATCATACTCACCCTTTCGCATTCCGAGAAAGAGTTCCGCAGCGCCACAGGAGCCGATAATTTCAGCAAGAGTGCGCAGCAGCACCTACAGCAGGCGCAACAACCGCCCGCCAAAAGCAAACCGCACAACGACGATGGAAGCGGCAAGACCGACGAAGGCCGGAATCCGACGGATTCCGGCCTTCGTCGCATAATACGATCAAATCAGACGATATTGCACGAACACAACGGATAGCTCTCCCGCTTGAGGAACTCCTCCGAAACCACGATCCGAACAGCTCGGTGCAATACGGAAAACTCCAACGGAGACTCCCCCAACAATTCGCCATCGACCTCGACGCTGATCTCCGGCGAAGATTCGATGCGGATACGGCTGCCCCTCTCCTGCAGGATATGCCGAATCCGGTAAATCCCGCCGTTGAACAGATAACGGAAGCGGAACAGGATATGCCAGAAATGGACGGGACGGATCAGCGACACGTCCAGCAGTCCGTCGTCGGCCACCGCCTCGGGCAACTGCTGCATACCGCCGCCGTTGTATTTGCAGACACCGATGGCGATGCTCATCAACAGGTTGTTGTAAACCAGCCGGTCGTCGATCCAAACCTTCACGCCCGTCGATTTGTAGCTGAAGAACGAACGGATCATGCACCACGTATAGAGCCACTTGTTGCGGTGTCCTTTCTTCTTGAGATGGGCGTATTTCTTGACTACCATCGCATCGAACCCCATACCGGCCACATTAGCCATATAACGGTGCTGACGGTAGTGAGCCTCTTCGTAAGAAACGACTCCGACATCCTGTAAAAACGAATGTCCCTCCTTGATAGCGCGGATCGCATCCTGATAGCGATTCGGCACGCCGAACGTGCGGATCCAGTCGTTCCCCGCTCCCACGGCGACAACAGCCAGCAGCACCTCACGGGGATCGACCGTCTGCTGAATAAAAAGACCGTTCACGACCTCGTGCAGCGTACCGTCGCCCCCTACGGCGATAATGCGGCGGAATCCCTGCTTCACGGCCGACACGGTCAGTTCCGTCGCATGGAACTTATGTTCGGTGAAGACCGGTTCGGTCTGGATTCCGGCATCCCGCAGGAGCTTGGAGATCAGGGGAAAATGGTCAAGCCCGCGGCCACCTCCGGCCACGGGATTGACAATGACGAACCAACGCCGGCCGCCGCCGGGCAAGGACATCTCCTCCAAAACGACTTATTTTAGGGGAGCGTTCTTCAGCGTATCGACCAGGAATTCATAGAACTTGCCGACGGAGGCGATGTTCACCTTTTCGTCCGGAGAGTGGGGATAGCAAATGGTCGGGCCGAAAGAAATCATATCGAGCTTGGGGTAATTCGTACCGATGATGCCGCACTCCAGACCGGCGTGAATGGCCGTAACCGCAGGTTCCTTGCCGAAAAGGGCTTTGTAGGAAGCTTTCATCGCGGCCAGAATCGGCGAATCCAGATTGGGTTTCCAACCGTTGTAGGCACCCGTGAGTTCCACCTTGGCGCCGGCCAGCTCGAACACGGCGGAGATCGCCTCGCCCAGCTCCTCCTTCTCGGAGTTCACCGAACTGCGGAGCAGACACTGCAACTTCACCGTCTTGCCGTCGGACACCACGCGGGCCAGGTTGCTCGACGTCTGCACCAGTCCGGGCATCGACACCGACATCTTCTGCACCCCGTTCGGGCAGCCTACGACCGCACGGATCAGATTCTCCGCCACCTCCTTGGCGATCATCGTTTCAGGGGTTTCGGTTTCGGTCAGTTTGATGGAAACAGCGTCCTCGATCCCGGCGAACTCGGCCTTCACGACCTTTTCATACGCTTTCAGCTCTTTGGTCAGCTGCTCGAGATCCTTGGTGCGGACCATCAGCGTAGCGGTCGCCTCGCGCGGAATCGCATTGCGCAGACCGCCGCCGTCCACCGAGCAAAGCAGGATGTCCATCGACTTCTTCTGCTCACGGATGAAACGGAACAGCAATTTGTTGGCATTGGCACGCTGTTCGACAATCTGGATACCGGAGTGCCCACCCTTAAGACCTTTGACAACCAGCTTCACGGCCCGGTAATTCCGTGCCGGAGTCGGCTCCGCCTTATACTTGAACGTGATGTTGGCATCCACGCCGCCGGCGCAGCCTACATACAACTCGCCCTCCTCCTCGGAATCGAGGTTAAGCAGGATGTCACCGTGCAGCACCCCTTTCTTCAGGCCGAACGCACCGTCCATACCCGTCTCCTCGGTCGCTGTGAAAAGCGCTTCGAGAGGACCGTGTTCGAGCGTATCGTCCTCCAGGACGGCAAGAATAGCCGCCGCACCGATACCGTTGTCCGCACCGAGCGTCGTACCGTTGGCCGTCACCCATTCGCCGTCGATATACGCCTCGATCGGGTCCTTGGTAAAGTCGAACTTCTTATCGTTGTTCTTCTGGGGAACCATATCCAGATGCGCCTGCAGAACGATACCCTTGCGGTTCTCCATCCCTTTGGAGGCAGGCTTGCGGACATAGACATTGTGGGCCGCATCCTCCTTGCACTCCAGGCCGAGACTCTTGGCTACGCCGATCACGTACGCACGGATCTTCTCCTCGTGGGAGGAAGGACGGGGTATTTTAGCGATTTCTGCAAAATGCTTCCAAACCAACGCGGGTTTCAAAGCGGTCAAATTCTTATCCATAGTAGTTCTATTTTAATTGGTTATCGTTTCTATTTTCCATTTTCCGGAGCAGGTGCCGCTTCGACGGCAGCGCTGCGGTCGAAAGCCTCAACGATCTGTTTGACGAGCGGATGCCGCACGATGTCGCGGCGGTCGAACTCCACGATGCCGATCCCCTCGACACCGCGCAAAATCTCCATCGCCCGCGTCAATCCGCTGTCGGAACGACGGGGCAGGTCGATCTGCGTCACGTCGCCCGTGACGATGAATTTGGCATTGCGTCCCATGCGCGTAAGGAACATCTTGATCTGCGGCAGGGTCGTATTCTGCGCCTCGTCCAGAATGACGAAAGCGTTGTCGAGCGTACGGCCGCGCATATAAGCCAGCGGCGCGATCTGCACGGTCCCCTCCTCGATGTATTTTTGCAGCTTGGCGGGCGGAATCATATCGTTGAGCGCATCGTACAGAGGTTGCAGATAGGGATCGAGCTTCTCCTTCATGTCGCCCGGCAGGAAACCCAGCTTCTCGCCCGCTTCGACGGCCGGACGCGTCAGGATGATCCGCTTGACGTGTTTTTCTTTCAAAGCCCGCACCGCCAGGGCGATGGCCGTATAGGTCTTGCCCGAACCTGCGGGGCCGATGGCCAGCAGCAGGTCGTTGCGGTCGTAGGACTGCACCAGCTTGAGCTGATTGACCGTGCGGGCCCGGACGATCGTGCCGTTGTTGCCATAGACGATCACGTCCTTATCGACGGGAGCGTCGTGTTCGATCACCCCGGTCGAAAAAGCCTGTTGTACCGACTCTTTGGAGATATAGCCGTATTTGAGGTAGTAAGCGATCAACCCGTCCAGTCGTTTCCGAAACCGTTCGGAATCGCTTCGGGGGCCGAGCACCGTGAGCGCAGATCCGCGAGCGATGATTTTGAGGTTGGGATGCAGCTCCTGCATCTGTTCGAGGTAAATATTCTGGGGGCCGTACAGCTCCCGGGGATCCACCCCCTCGATGTCGATCTTCTTATCTTCGGAATCCATCATAAGCTAAAAAACAAATCCTACGCTCAATGCCAGGGAGTAAGAGCGCATGTTGAACCCGACCGCCTCTTCGGTGGGATAATAACACTTTTTCGAATCGAACTGCCCGTTGTAACGGAAGTCGATCAGTGTATGTCCGAAATTCAACCCCAGGCCCAACATATAGGAAACCGTCGGGCGCATACTGCCGAAGAACATCTCGTTGTTGCCCTCGGCATACTTGCAATCGTTCATCACCGTAAAGACGGGACCGACGTTGATCCGCAGCATCGGAAGCGCCCGAAGCGAGAAGATGAGGGGAATATCGATCGAATTGGTTTTGATTTTCAGAGTTCCGTAGTCGGCATGGCTCAACTTGATCGACTGCCGCACGTAAAGCACCTCGGGACCGATGGTGAAATAGCGGAATTTCAAGCCGATCTGGAGTCCGGCCTGCCAACCGAGCCGGTTATCTATACCGAAATCCGGACCGGAAGTCGAAAAATGGGGAAAGTTGAGTCCGGCCAGTACGCCCCACTCCACTCCCTTGATCGCCGATCCGCTGCGGCTGCTGCGTCCATAATCGTCGTATCTGCGGGACTGACCCGAAGAAGGGAGAGTCAAAATACTCAACAACAACGCTATAATCAGGAATTTACAGTTTTTCATAACTCTATTTCTTGGTATCGGATTTCAATACGGCAGCGGCCCAGAGCAGGTAGCAGACACAAGCCGTCACCCAGATCAAGCCCGCCTGGGGATGACCGAAGCCGCGGATCAGCGCGCCGCAGATCGGGCCCGAAAGGGCGCCGGCGGAAATGGCCAGGATCATCAGTCCGGCGACTTCGTTCGAACGGCCCGGAGCACTCTTGGTCGCCACGGCATAAAACGTGGCGAAAACGCAGGCCATCGTGAAGCCGAGGATGCCAACCAACGCATAAACGACCGCTTCGGAGCGCACCGCGAAAAGGGCGATGCAAAGCGCCAATGCCAGCAGCATATTCCAGCGCAGGTATTTGACATCGACGACACGGATCAACACCCAGGCACCGACGAGCGTACCCACGATGCGCAAAGCGTAAAATCCGGTGGTCGTAAGAATCGAATCGGGATTGTCGATCAACCGCACCGAAACGAAGCCGATACCGACATCCGCAGCGATGAAGCAGGCCACGCCCAGCGTACAGAGCAGCACGGCGCGGTTACGCAACAGACGGAAACACTCGGCCATACCGACCGCACGGGACGATTGCGCCGGTTCTGCGACCGCAGTCACCTGTAACCAGACGGCCCCGACGAGCGTAAGCCCCGCATAAATCGGCAACAACAGACGCCAGTCGCCGAAAAGCGAAACCAGCCCCGTGATGATCGGGGCGAGCAGCAACAGAGCAGTATTGCGGAAGATCTGTCCGACGGTCAGGTAGCTGGTCATCCGCTCCTCGGGCACGATGGTCGCCAGCAGCGGATTGACCGCCACCTGGATAGCGGTATTGCCGATGCCCAGCAGACCGAAGCCGATGAAATACCAACTCAAGGCACTGCCGACGCCCGCAGCATAGGGCACGAGCAACCCGGCGATGGTAAAGGCATAGCCGATCATTGCCGTTCTCTTGCGGCCGATGCGGTTCATCAGCGCCGCGACAGGCGTGGAAAGAAGCAGGAACCAAAGGAAAACCATCGACGGCAGAAAACTCACGGCACTCTGCTGGCTCTCGGCAAATTCACCGCTGATGATGTTGGTCACCGGAGCCACGATATCGCAGAAGCCCATGATAAAGAACCCCATCAGCACAGGTGCCAGCAATCGTTTGTCCACTCTCCTTTCCGTCATAGCACGTCCTTCAACATTCATTATTTGGTCAAAGTTAAGTTTTTTTCTCGGAATACACAGAGAAAACCGTGCATTTTTTTATCCGGAATCCCTGTTTTTCGGCAAAAAAAGCATTGCTATTCCCCATTTTTTGCTATCTTTGACATAGTCTTAGATAGGATGCGCCTCGGGAAACCGGGAACAAGGTCCCGTTTTCTCTCGGCTTTCACTATCTTTGTTTCCGTTAAATTTTCATGCAGCCAGGTCGCTCCCGACAAAACGAATGCCGTCCCGGTCGGAATACGATCAGCCCGCACGAAAACAACTTCAAGCCAATAGCCCGCCGGGCCTTACGGATTTTTCCGACAGGCGGGCACTTTGAGAAATATTACCCGATCGGCCCCCGCTCCGGCGAACACGAACACGTCCCGGTTCGCAGACGGTCCCGATCACTTAACCCTAATTCCGACTCCGCATGATGCTTCTATTCGCCGGCATAACCCTCCCGCTCGAGGATCCGATTCTCAAATTCCTGCTGATTCTGGTCATCATCCTCGCCGCTCCCCTGCTGCTCAACAAGCTGAAAATTCCCTACCTGCTGGGGCTTATCATCGCCGGTGCGGTGATCGGACCGCACGGCCTCAACCTGGTGTTGCGCGACAGCAGCATCATCCTCTCCGGTACGGCCGGACTACTCTACATCATGTTCCTCTCCGGCCTGGATATGGACATGTCGGATTTCCGCAAGAACGGCACCCGAAGCCTCGTATTCGGACTCTATACGTTCTGTGTTCCGCTCCTGCTCGGTATTCTGGCGGGATATTACATCCTGGGATTTTCGATCTACTCCTCGATCCTGCTGGCCGGGCTCTTCGCCTCGCAGACCCTGATCGCCTACCCCATCGTCAGCAAACTGGGCATCGCCCGCGACAAGGCTGTCACGATCGCCGTCGGAGGCACGGTCATTACCGATACGCTGGCCCTGCTGCTGCTGACGGTCATAGTAGGCATGGTCACCGGAAACACGGACGACATGTTCTGGTACCGGCTCGGCATCTCGGTCGTGCTCTGCATCGCATTCATCATGCTGCTCTTCCCGCTGATCGGGCACTGGTTCTTCAAGCATTGCAGCGACAACATCTCCCAATACATTTTCGTGCTGGTCATGGTCTTTCTGGGCGCCTACCTGGCACATCTGGCCGGACTGGAGCCGATCATCGGCGCCTTCCTCGCGGGTCTGGCCCTCAACCGCCTCATCCCGCGCACCTCGCCCCTGATGAACCGCATCGAATTCGTCGGCAACGCCATCTTCATCCCCTTCTTTCTGATCGGCGTAGGCATGCTGATCGACTACCGGGCCTTCTTCCGCGACTGGGAGAGCATCAAGGTCGCTGCCGTGATGATCGTCCTGATCACCGCCGCCAAATACATCGCCGCGCTGCTCACTCAAAAAACGTTCAAACTCTCCAGCGACCAGCGGACGGTCATCTTCGGCCTGAGCAGCGCCCACGTAGCCGCCACGCTCGCAGCCGTGATGGTGGGCTACAACGTCATCGTCGGCCAGACACCCGACGGAGAACCGATCCGTCTGCTGGGCGAGAGCGTGCTGAACGGCACGATCCTGATGATCCTGGCCACCTGCACCATTTCGACCTTCGCCACTCAGCGCGGCGCTCACAACATCGCCATCAAAGGGGTCCGCGAAAACGACGAAAGCACCGAACATCAGGACGAACACATCCTGATCCCGGTGTCGAACGAAGAGAGCGTCAGGGAACTCGTAACTCTGGGCAACGTGCTCAAATCGAAGAAAAACCACAACGGATTCTACGCGCTGCACGCCATAGACAACAAGGTGGAAGACAGCGGGCTGGAAAAACGGGCCCGCAAAATTCTCGAAACGGCGGCGACGGCCGCTGCCGCATCGGACATCTACCTCCACGAGCTGCTGCGCTACGACGTCAATATCTCAAACGCAATCGCAAGCGTCGCCAAAGAACAGAGTATCACGGACATCGTAATGGGACTCCACCGGGACAAATCCCCCGCGATCTTCCTCGGCAAGATCACGGGCGACCTGCTGGGCGAAAGCAACGTCACGACCTACATTTACAAACCGGTACAACCGCTGGCGACCATAAAGCGACATATCGTAATCATTCCCTCCCAAGCCGAAAAAGAGGCCGGATTTCTCATGTGGCTGCATAAAATCGGAAATCTGGCCCGCAATACCGGGACCAAAATCGTCGTCTATGCCCCGGAAACGACGCTCAAGTACATCGAACCGCTGCGGCGCAAGCAGACCGCAACCGTAGAAACGGTACTTTTCAAAGACTGGGAAAAGCTGCCGGCCCTGCTGCGCGAATTGCGCACGGACGACTGTCTGTGGCTGGCAATGAGCCGCCGCGAACGCATCTCCTACCAACCGACGATGAACAAGATCCCGGCTTACCTGGATCAATACCTCGGGCGAAACAGTTTCGTGCTGATCTATCCCGTACAGGCCGGTGATCCGGAAAGCCGCTATTTATAACCCATAATACGTGCCGCATACCTCCTGTACGAACCGTCTCCCTTTTACCGCTGTAACGGAGACATCCGCCGGATGTCGGAACATGGCCTGTCCGCAGACGAAGAGACGCTGCACCCCCGTTGAAAAGGCATCGTGGCTGTTCGGAAAACCTTCGGAAGCCGCATCTCCCGATCGGAAAAGGATAAGATGTGCACACCCGATACCCGCCCCTTATGCCCCGACAATCGGGTAAAATAGACACCGGGTTTGGTTTTACCCGCAACTTGCACTATCTTTGACCTTGTTTTAGACCGGCCGCATCCATCGATGTCCGAATAAATTCGGTTTCGCGTTCGGCCCGCACCGCATAATTCGTTTCGCATAAACATAAACGTAAAATAACATTATGAGTCTTGTAGCGATCGTAGGACGCCCGAACGTGGGCAAAAGCACACTGTTCAACCGCCTGGTCGGACAGCGCAAAGCCATCGTCGATGCGACGGCAGGCACGACACGCGACCGCCATTACGGTAAAACCGACTGGAACGGACGTGAATTTTCGGTGATCGACACCGGCGGCTATTCGGTCAATTCGGACGACATTTTCGAAGACGACATCCGCCGTCAGGTGATGCTCGCCATCGAAGAGGCGGACGTCATCCTGTTCCTGGTCGAAGTCAATACGGGCATCACGGATCTCGATCAGATGATGGCCGACATCCTGAGGCGCACTTCGAAAAAAGTGCTGCTGGTCTGCAACAAGGTCGATAACTACGACCTGATCTACTCCTCGCACGAATTTTATTCGCTGGGACTGGGAGAACCCTACTGCATCAGCTCGATGAGCGGCAGCGGCACGGGCGACCTGATGGACGAAATCGTGCGCGACCTGCCCCCGGAAACCAAGAACGAGGAAGAAGAGCTGCCCCGCATCACCATCGTAGGCCGTCCGAACGTGGGCAAGTCGTCGCTCACCAACGCCCTGCTGGGCGAAGAACGCAACATCGTCACGCCGATCGCCGGCACCACGCGCGACGCCATTCACTCGCGCTACAACAAGTACGGACTCGATTTCTACCTGGTCGATACGGCCGGCATGCGCAAAAAAGGCAAGGTGACCGAAGACCTCGAATTCTACTCCGTGATGCGCTCGATCCGCGCCATCGAGGAGTCCGACGTCTGTATTCTGATGCTCGATGCGCAGCAAGGCCTCGAATCCCAGGACCTGAACATCCATAACCTGATCGTCCGCAACCGCAAAGGGTGCGTGATCGTAGTCAATAAATGGGATCTGGTGGAAAAAGGCAACAACACGATGAAGGAGTGGAAAGAGGCCCTGGCAAAAAAACTGGCGCCCTTCAACGACATTCCGATCATCTTCACCTCGGTACTCAACAAACAGCGCATCCTCGAAGTGCTCCAGACCGCCATCCGGGTTTACGAAAACCGCAAGCGGCGCGTGGCCACCTCGGCGCTGAACGACTACCTGCTGCCGATCATCGAGAACTATCCGCCCCCGGCGACCAAAGGCAAATACATCAAAATCAAATACGTGATGCAGCTGCCGACACCCACGCCCCAGTTCGCCTGCTTCGTCAATCTGCCCCAATATATCAAGGATCCCTACCGCCGCTTCCTGGAGAATAAGATTCGGGAAGAGTGGGATTTCTCGGGAGTACCGATCCAGATCTATTTCCGGCAAAAATAGAGATCACCGGATATCCTCGACACCATATTCAGGGATCCGGCGGCGCACCCATAAAGAATAATTTATCTCATTTACAATCGATAAAACCTTTATTCCAAACCGTTTATCTTTTCGCTATGAAAAAATTCTTACTATTCGCTTTCGCGGCCGTAATGCTGGGATTCGCGGGATGCAACGACGATGAGAACAAGGACAACATACCTCCCACTTTGAGGGAATACGAAGCTCCCGTATTCATGTACGGCAAGACACGGGAGGAAGTGAAAGCTTCGGTGCCCTACGCCTACAGCGGAGCATCGGAAACCTCGCTGTATTTCGAAGGCAAGGGCATCGTTAAAGAGTACATATATATATTCGAAGACGACAAAGTATATTCCTGCGGATCGATACTTTCAGACCTGTACATCGACGACCTGCACACCTACCTCTCGCAGCTGTACATCTACCTCGAATACCGTCCGGGACAAAGAATGTACGTATATGAAAGCGAAGACAAATCGCTGAGCATCGGCCTCTATCCCCTCAACGACGGTCTGGCGGCAGTAGAATACCTGAAAAACTGACCCTCGGGATCAGCCGGGAAAACTTCCGACGGAAGCGTCCGAACTCCGCCCATAAAAGACATACTATCAAACAAGAAACAGCCGCATGAAATCATGCGGCTGTTTCTTGTTTGGTGGAGAATACGAGGCTCGAACTCGTGACCTCTTGCATGCCATGCAAGTCTATAATTTCAAGGTAAAATCCCCTAAAAATCTACCATACAGCGCATTTACCATAAAATCAACCTTCTACGCCCGTCTTATTTTACACACTTTTACACACATTTCGGTAAAAATATGTAGCTTTGTTTGTCCATTGTTTGTCCAAAATTCAAAGTGTATGCCTACATTTTCTATCGAGATCAGAGAGAAGAACGAGCGGCGGGACGGTAAATTTCCGGTATCCATCCGCCTTACCCATAAAAGGGAAGTAAGAAAAATATCTACCGGCGTATATGTCAGTCGGAAGCAGGTAAAGCCTGATTTTTCCGGGATCAAAGATACAACAATTTTGAAAGGATTGTTAAATGACATATCGAAATACGAGGATATGCTGGCCAAAGGACTGGGCACGGACTTGAGCCGATTTTCTGCGGCCGACCTGGTAAAGTATATCGAATCACAAAAGGCAACGGAGGGCGGCGTGGGCATTGACTTCATTGCATTTTGCGATAACCATATTCAGGCGTTGAAGGCCGAGGGACGGGATGGTACCGCTGGACGATTCGAGGCCGTTATTCGCAACCTAACCGACTATTTCGGGCGTTCTATCGTATTCGTCAAGGAGATCAACGTAAAGAATTTGCAGGGATTCGTTGAGTATATGCAGAAACCGCACGAACAGACGCGGACAAACCAGCACGGAAAAGAGGTTACGGTGCGGCGCCCCGGGTGCAAGGCGCAAACGGTAAAGGATTATTTGGCCGACATCCACACCCTATTCAATGCGGCATGCGACCACTACAACGACGAGGATGCCGAAACGGTTCTAATCACCCACCGACCGTTCGGGAGTAAGAAATTACAGGTCGAGGTCAAAGAAGAACCCGAAAAGCGGGATTTGTGCATCGAGGATCTCGTAAAGATACTAAACGCCGAGACTGTCCCGGGTAAGCGTATGCAGCTGGCACGGGACGTGCTGGCGCTCTCGTTCTACTTGTTGGCCATGAACACCGCCGACTTGTTCGGTGCCGATGTCGAACTCGAAGACGATCGGATCATCTACCACCGGCAAAAGACGGCTAACCGTCGTAAAGACGAAGCGTTGATGTCCGTGAAGATCGAACCGGAGGCGCTGTCACTGATTGAAAAGTACCGAGATCCCGACAAACGGCGGTTGTTCTCATTTTATAAAATGTACGCTAATTTCCGGGACTTTAACCACAACGTAAACGCGGGCTGCAAACAACTTGCCGCGCACTTGGGAATCGATGTGCCTTTAAGTACTTATTATATGCGCCACACATGGGCTACTCTTGCCTCCGAGGAGTGCGGGATTTCGGAAACTGACATTGCGCTGGCGCTTAATCACGTTGGGGTGGCTTCCGGCTTCGAAAGCGGCAAAAGCCTTAAGACCACGCGGGGGTACATTCACCGCCGGTTCACGCGCAACGACACGAATAACCGCATTGTTTTGGACTACGTAAAAAGTAAATACTAATTATTATCTATAAAAGTATAAAATAATATACTATTTATTTGGATAATAATATATTTTGCATTATCTTTGTACTGTCAAACAATAACAAAGGGTAATATGAAATCAAGTGAGTTGCACCGCCTAATCCTAAAAAACGGATGGCGATCTATCCGACAAGCAGGGAGCCACGTAATTTATGAAAAGGATGGCAAAACGGTTTCGGTTCCTTTTCACGGTTCGAAAGAAATGGGTTCAGGAATAGCACGGCGGTTTATCCGGGAGATGGGGCTGAAATAAGCCCCCTCCCCGGGCAACCGGAAACGAAATAAATACACACGATTTATGGAAAAGGTAAAGGTTATCATCGAATGGGCATCGGACGGAACGATTTCGGCCATGATGGAAAAGGATATGTTTGCTGGAATGGGCGATACCGTCAAGGCGGCCGTTGCCGACATGAAAGAGGGCGTTGCACTCTATATCAAAACGGCCAAAGAGATGGGTTTTCCCTACAAGGCATATTTGGACGGAGCGTATGAGATCGAACTGGAGTATGACGCGGTTAGCGCATTGAAATATGCACGAGAGTATATCAAGGATACTAAATTGGCGGAATTGACCGGCATTCCGGCCGCCCAGTTGGGACGTTATGCCAATGATAAAAGTAAACCACGCCCGGCACAACGTCGTAAGATTATCGAGGCGTTGCACAAATTCGCGGCGCCGTTCTATTCGATTGTGTTGTGACGAATTGCTGTTACCGGTAGTTATTGTTTGACGACGACCTATTTGGAAACGGCAGCCCCCGGATTACTCCGGGGGCTTTTTTATTCTTCATCTTCGGTCTGCAATTCCGCCTCGTCCGTCTTCTCGATTTGTAATACCTGATGTGCATTCAACGGAGAAACCACCTTGCGGCCGGTTCTTGCTTCGAGTTCCAGCCGGGCATTGCGGGCAATTGTGCCGCCTTGTCGCGCGACCGCTTTGTGTGCTGCAAGCGTCCGAGGGTCGGTTGCTTCGGTTATGTCCTTTGTCGAAGCCTCCGCAAGCATGTTGAGGATGAGTTCTGTGTTGGTCATATTATCCCGCAAGTTTTCTTTCCGCAACCCTTTATATGCCTTGTATTCACGGGTGGTGAAGCCAGACCACACATTCGTGATTATGTCAGTCAGTGTGGCAAATTGCTGGCCCTCCTGCACCCCTCGCTTTTTCCACGCGTCGGTCAGGTCTTTACGAACCTCGATCGCTTTCAGACGCTGGTTGATCCAATTATCCGAATACCCCAATCGCTTGTAATCGACCATTGCTTGCTGAATCGACAGTTCCGGATCCTGCATCTGATCGAGACGGTCGGCAGCCACCTGCGCCATCCACTGTTTGAACGGCTCCGCTTTCGGCGAGGGGATTGACTGGATGATCCGGAACATACCCTGCGTCGTGGCGCAGTTCACCCGTTGGCGACCTCCAGCAGTCTGCACGGAAAGGGGGGTGACAATTTGTCCCCACCCTTTGGATAGCTCCGGATCGCGCTTCTTCATCTTTTTGATATAGTCCGTAGGATTCACGCTGTCGGTCAATACACCGACGACATCCACGATCGAAAAATACCACTCCTCCGTTTGGTCATCCCATACGGTGCGCACCTTGCGCTCTTCAAATAATTGTATGGCTTGTTTCTGCGTCATATGTATATTTGATATTCATGTTGAGGTCGAAAGGACAACATCGGCAAAGATAGAGGGAAAACGACACCCCGGATCACTCCGGGGATTTTTTATTATGTTGTTGTGGCTAACAATATAATCAGGAATATAAATCCTAAAATACACCAAAGTACTCGGATGATTTTTTGGAGTTTTTTATTTTGCACTATATTCTTTTGAGTGATGTTAGTCGGTATTTCGGTTATGGTTGTGCTGATCGTTGGGGTGTCAAGAACCGATATTTTCATTAACGATATTTTTTGCCCCTCTTGCCTGTAAGTCTCTATTTTTAGACGCGTATATTTGGATGGTCTTCTTTTATCGCCGACCAAAACACAATTTGTTGATTTTTTTACAAGGGTTTGAAAATTTACACCCATATCTTTCAAAATATTCCTTATTGTCCCGAAAAGGTACATATTGAAAGTTTCAGTCTCTATAACGACATTTTTATCCCTCAATTCCAACTTTTCCAATTTGGAACGCAGATCATTAAGGAGGACTTGGGCATCCGATAAATTCTGGGTATTTGTTGTCTCGCCTATTTCAACGGGGAGTGTATGACTTTTCTTTGTTGAAGAGCGGGATATTTTTGTGCGTTTATAAATCCCTGTGCCCGGCAAACCATTATTTATATATACTCCTCTTTTACCAACACTAACGGATGCGCCTTTTACACCAAACGAGGTGCTAATGCCTCCTTTACTTAAATTCAAATTTACGCCCGGAGCAATTTTAATTCTTTTTCTAAAGCTAACCATAGCATTGGATTATTCTGCGAAAGCGTGAAACAATAATATATCCAGTTTTGTAATCCGTTTTGTCGTGGCGGTCGTGTCGAGGTTGTGAGGCCGGGCCGCGTCTTTGATCGGATAATCGGGTGTCAGTATAAATCGTTCGGGTTGTTTTATCCTTGTACCGCCTTGCCAGCAACACCCTGCACATCCGCCGCAGCCCCTTTTTGGGCTAATAATTCGATGGTCTTTTGCTGGGAGGCAACGATGTCTAATAGCTTATCAATTCGCTCTGAATTTTTATCAATTTTTTCGATTTGGGACTCATTTTTTTTGAACATATCCCCATCTCCCATAATTATCCAATCTAATGATATTTGTGGGTATTTGATAAGTATTTGCTTCAATTTGTTCGCACCAACCCCATCGGATATACTGGAATAAGAGCCAGGTGGGAGTCCACACTCCTTTTCGAACTGTCTACCAGATAATCCTAACTCCTTGATTATTAAATCCAATCTGTCTTTTAACATGATTTTGAAAAATATTTTCTTCAAATTATTTGCATGTGATAAATATTTCTATCATCTTTGCAGTGTCATTACGTTAGTAATTACAAATATAATCAAAATAACGAGATTATGAGAGACGTAAAATTTAGAGGGCAATCGAAGCAGACCGGTGCATGGTTGTACGGTTCGCTGATCCGCCGAGGCGAACGGTGTTTTATCCTGCCTTTCACGGGGAAAATGAGGGCCGCCGACACGGAGGTTATCCCCGCCACCGTCGGCCAGTACACGGGCCTCAAAGACATGCACAGTGCCGAGATTTACGAGGGCGACATCATCGGTGGAAGCAACGGGAGTATTAACGGCAGATATTGGCCCTTTCAGATCATAATCGAATGGGACGAAGCCGCATGTGGTTTCAACACCCCGAACTGGGGCTACATGGATTCTACCCATTTTTTCGAGATCAAGGGCAATATCCACGACAACCCTGAATTGATTGAAAAACAAACCGCCGAAAGGCATAAAAACAAAAATAGTATGTTCAAAAAGTTAGATTATCAAGTGTTCCCGAGTGAGGAAAAAACCATCTGTGTTGTCGATGACCCGGTATATGGCGGGGCGCATTGCTATGCGATTCAACACTCGGAGGGCTTTTCTGACGGAAAAGCAAAGTATGTGCCCGTCGAAACCCGCATTCAGTTTGTACAGAAAAATGACGACGGAAGTGTCATTAATGGCGTGCAGTCGGAGCAGTTAGCCTATATTCTGCTCGACCGTGCTATCAAACTGAATAACCGTTTCCCGTCGCCGCAGAACGAAAAGCAGATCGCCGGGCTGCGGATGTTCCTTGAAGGTTGCGAGGAGCGTGTCCGTGATCGCATGAATCGCGGAGTAATGGGTGACCTCAAACAGTGACGCTGATTGTTCTGAAATCAAGTTATTGAGTGCAACACCCTCCCGCGAACCGTCAAGCGGTTACCCGGAGCGATACCGGCGCGGGAACAAAACATAAACAGATTTTTAATTATGGCCGAATTAGTCCGAACCGTAAACTTTGCCGAAACCTTTGCCGCGTTGAGGCTTGGCGAAAGCGTCGAGTTCAGCGTTGCCGAGTTTACCGAATCGAGCGTGCGGGCCAACGCCAGCCGCTACTGCAAGGGTAAAAACATCAAATTGTCGGTCTCCGCGTTGAGGGGAACCGGCGTTATCAAAGTAACCCGTAAATCGTAATACCATGAACCACGAACCTCTCGACCGACTGCATTTGCAGCAGATAGCCGCCGCCTACGCTGCCGGGTATCGTATGGCCCGGGCGGAGCTGGCCGACGATGCGAAATACTACACCCTTACCCAGTGCTACCGGAAATTCGGCCGTGGTACGGTCGACCGGTGGGCCGCCGAGGGGCTGATCGAGATAATCAAGGACGGAACACGAAACAGCAAGTGCCGAGTGCTTGCGGAGCGCATCGAACTGGTGGCGTCGCAAAGCAACCGCGCCAGCTGGTTCGACAAACACGAATAACCCGCAACAATGGAAAAGAGGAGCAGACGATGGGAGAAACGCGACGTGCAGGACGTGATCGCTCGGTATATGGCCGGCGTGGACGTCTTCACCATCGCCGAGGAGTTCGGGCGACCGGTTGCCAGCATAAGGACGCTGATATATCGGCACGAACTTCCGCGTAAAAAAGTGCGGGCAATGGATCGCGTAAAACTGGACTGTATGCCCGACCCATTCGGGTGGATGGGAGGTAAAAATAACCTACATAAAACCGTATGCCATGAAACCGACATTTGAACAGATGAAAGGCGCCGCGATAGATGTTAGACGTAAATTTTTTCGCGGATGTTCCGGCGCATTCTACAATATTATCGAGTGCAACAGCGAGCGAGAACTACGTTTTCTCACCATTCGTTATTGCGAGGATATTTCTCGCAAATACATTTCCGATTACATCAGAGGTAACTATGAGGATGTTTTGGAAGCACTTGGCCTGCGGTTCCAGCTATACGACGACGGCCGCGTGCGGTTGTATTTGACAAACTAATACCCCCGATTATGGAATGGAACAATCGACCATTTGAAAAGGACACGCCCGTGAGGACGTTCGGAAGCGGCAGCGAGCTGGCAACCTGGGATGCCGAGAATTGCGACCGGTGCATCAAGCACGAAGAATGCGAGCTATGCGATGCGATCACCGCGGCATACCTCGGCGACGGGCGGATCCCCTTGTGGGTCGCCAAGCAAATCGGTTGCCAATACGACCCGCTCTATTTGACCGCCACACTCGGCAAGACCTGCCGAGAGCGCCGGACAGAGGAGCAACGAGATTTCCCATTTTGACCCTAAAAAAGAGATGAAAAGCGAAAGAGCAAAAGAGTTTATCGACGGATGTATGTCTCACCTCGAAGTAGATATGTCAGAGCACGCCAAATGGCAACTACGCACGGCGATGGCAAACGTTGCTGAACTCGCCGAGGAGGATGCTCGGGTGCGAGCCGGAATAGCCCTTTGTAAGGCCGTTTGCGGTGGCCGAAACGGCTGCACAGACTTGGGTTGCAAAATGTTACCGTCATATCTAAAACATTACGATAATGAATAATCCAAAAACATGCCCCGAGTGCGGGATGCCGCTGGTGCAATGCGATAATTGCGAGGAGTACGGATGCCCGGATTGCAATGAGGAGTGGGTCGTCACGAGCGATGAATCGGTGCTATGTCCCGAATGTTCCGCCGACATCAGGGCGGAGTACAACAAGGCGACGGAAAACGGAACAAAGGTGTGCGGATCGTGTGCTTGCTTCAAGAATGAGGATGCCAATGGAGTCGGAGAATGTGAATACCCTGAAGATCACAAAAACAGGACAAACTGCCTCGACATTAACCACGGTTCAAATTACTGCGAAAATTGGACGAAAAAGACAGAACGGGATCCCGCGACGCAAAACATTACCGCGCCGGCGCCGAGGGGCAAGAAAATCGCCCGAAAGTTATCCCGCCGTGAATGGTTTGCGGGGATGGCCTTGCAGGGCATCATGGCATCGAATGATTGCGGGATCGGACACATACCCGAAAAGGCGGCGCAGTGGGCGGTAAGAGTTGCGGATGCCATTTGTCGGGAGTTGGACGCACCGGAAGAATAGAGATTGAAATTTAAGGTTGGAGTATGAAAAACAAAGAAAATGCGGGTAAAGGTACATTTATCTTACGCTGCGATTTTTACCCGCAGGTACAATTACTATCCCGAGAGCAGCGGGGAGATTTGTTGACGGCGCTTTTTGCGTATACATCCGGAGAAGATATGCCATCCTTGGATGGCATAACGTCCATGTGCTTCGAGTTCATCAGGGCCTCGATAGACTCATATTCGGAAAGGTACGATGCCAAATGTCAGCAGAACCGAGAGAACGGGAAGCGAGGCGGGCGCCCGAAGAAAGCTGACGCCGAAACTGTGAACCAATCGGAAACATATAAACCAATCGTAAACGAAGATAACCGAATGGAAAGCGAAAAAACCGAACGGTTTAACGGAAATACGAATGAAACCGAGAATGTGGGCGAAAAGGAGAACCGATTGGGAACAGAAAAAACCAAACGGTTTGAAAAATATCCAAACGAAACAGAAAAAACCAAACGTGGCAAAAAAAACCATGATTATGATATTGATTATGATTCTGATGGTGATATAATAACACACACAGTAGTTACTGAATGGAAAGGGGGTTTGGGGGGAAACCAAGCTGCCGAGTTTCTTGCCTGGCTGGAGTCCGCTTTCCCCGCGATCACCATGATGGCCGAACCGCTCACCGAGGAGCAGGCCCGCGACATCCTCGCCAAGTTCAGCGCCGAGGACATCAACCGCATCATCGCACAGATCGACAACAAAGGGGCCTACAAGAACAAATCCGCTTACTCCACGTTCGCCTCGTTCGTGGCCCACGACTTCATCATCAAGAGCCGTAAAGCCACGACGGGCCGCAAATACACGTACAACGAGATGTGCGACGAGGTTTATAGTCGCCGCGCCTCCAGCGACGACTTCCAAATGTTCCAAATGCCCGACGGCACGAAGTACTGGCAGCGTAAAATCGACATGACGGGGCCGCAAGCATGAAGCCGAAAGCAACCAACAATACCGACACCATGACCGCCGAGGAGTTCCGGAGGATGATACGCACCGGCATGACCGCCGAGGAGTTCCGGCGCAAGATGCGCACCGGAGCACGGCCGGTTGAGGCGCCCGTCCCTTCGGAGAACCGCAAAGTCCGCAATGCCGTGAAGACCGAGGCCGACGGGGTTGTCTTCGACAGCCGTCTCGAACGCTACATGCACGACCTGCTGAAATCGCACGGCATCGGGTTTATGTTCCAAAAGCGCTACACCCTGCAAGAGCCGTTCACCTACAACGGCGAGACCATTCGGGCGATCACCTACACGCTGGACTTTTACCTGCCGGATTACGACATGGCGATCGACACCAAGGGCGTGGCGACGCAGCAGGGCAAGCTCCGCATCAAGATGTTGAAGCGCCTATTTGCCGACCTTGGCCGCACCACCACCATCGAGCTACCTCGAACGAAAGACGAATGCGCCGCGCTTGTGGCTCGGCTGACCGAAAACCGATAAACAAAAGCTATGATCCGATTTCTCTACATAGACCTCTTTTGCGGTGCCGGTGGTACCAGCACGGGCGTTGAGGCGGCACGCTTGCACGGCGAGCAGGTCGCCAAGGTGATCGCATGCGTCAATCACGATGCCAACGCGATCGCTTCGCACGCGGCCAACCATCCCGACGCGCTGCACTTTGTCGAGGACATCCGCACGCTGAACCTCGACCGGCTACTGGCCCATGTCGAGGTCTCACGGAAACAATACCCCGCCGCCCGCGTGGTGTTGTGGGCATCGCTGGAATGCACCAACTTCTCGATCGCTAATGGCGGCCAAAGCCGCGACGCCGACAGCCGCACGCTTGCCGAGCACCTTTTCCGATACATCGACGCACTGCGGCCCGACTACATCCAAATCGAGAACGTCAAGGAGTTCATGACGTGGGGGCCGCTCGTGGTGAAAGTCGTCGAGGCATCGGCCGGTCATGGCGAATACTGTCCACTGGCGATAAAGACCGAGGGCACCGGCAAACACAAGCGCCGCACCATCGCCCCCGTGTGGGTGCCCGATGCCGCCCATCGCGGCGAGCATTACCGCCGGTGGGTGGATCGCATTTGCGCGGACGGAGGCTATCGGTTCGACCACCGCATCCTCGATTCGGCGGACTTCGGGGCCTACACCTCCCGCCGCCGGTTCTTCGGGATTTTCGCCGCCGGCCGGCTGCCCATCGTTTTCCCGACGCCCACCCATGCCAAGAAGCCCGCCCCCAACTTGTTCGACGCCCGCGCTAAGTGGCGCCCGGTTCGTGACGTGCTGGACTTGCACGACGAGGGCGCCAGCATATTCGGCCGCAAAAAGCCGCTGGTGGATGCAACCTTCGAGCGCATACACGCCGGGCTGGTGAAGTTCGTCGCCGGTGGCAAAGAGGCGTTCATGGTCAAATACAACTCCATGAGCCAAAGCGGCAAATACGTCGCGCCAGGCATCGACGATCCATGCCCGACGGTTGCGGTGCAGAGCAGGCTCGGCGTGGCAAAGGCGTGTTTCCTTGCCAAGCATTTCAGCGGATCACCGGCCGACCGTGCCATCAGCATCGACGGGCCGGCGCACGCCATCACAACGGTAGATCATCACGCGCTGGTCTCCGGCAACTTTCTGACGGCGTACTATGGTAACGGATACAACTCGCCAGTCGAGGCACCGGGGCCGACCGTAACGACAAAAGACCGGTTCCAACTGGTGCAGCCTCGGTTTCTGAATATGCAATACGGTAACGGAGGAGCGGTATCTGTCGAGGAGCCGGCCGGTACGGTAACGACGACTCCGAAGCACCACCTCGTTACGTGTCGCCTGGCGATCCCCGCCCGCAAGGGTCGCTATCTGCTGAATCCGCAATACACGTCCAAGTGTGGCAGCATCGAAACGCCGTGCTTTACGTTGATCGCCCGCATGGACAAAATATCGCCCTACATCGTCACAACGGAGCGCGAGGGTCAGCAGGTCGCTCCGTTTATCCGCCGCGAGGGCGATACGCTGATCTACGAGGTATATACCACAGACAGCCCGATCGTGGTGCAGATAAAGGAGTTCATGGCGCTGTACGGGCTGGTCGATGTGAAGATGCGAATGTTGAAGATTCCCGAACTGAAACGCATCATGGGTTTCCCCGCCAACTACAAGCTGGTAGGCACACAGGCCGAGCAGAAGAAGTTCATCGGCAACGCTGTTGAGGTTACAATGGCCCGCGTGATCTGCGAAGCACTGGGGCGTATGATTTTGGATTTTGAAAATGCAGCATGATATGAAAAGTATAAATTTATTCGGCCAAGAGGAGCACGTGTTCACGAATCGCGGAAAGTCGCAAAAAGGGCTTTTCAACGATTACGAGGGCTTTGTGGAAAAATTCAAGCCCAAGAAAACGACCGACGACTGCTATACACCTCCAGCGGTGTACGACTATGTTTTGCAATATGTAGCCGATCATTGCGATATCGACGGAATGACCGTTGTCCGCCCGTTCTATCCGGGTGGTGATTACGAGAGCCTGGTCTATCCCGATAATTGCGTGGTGATCGACAACCCGCCCTTTTCGATCATCGCTCAAATTGTCCGGTTCTATCTGAAACGAGGGATCAAGTTTTTCCTGTTTGCCCCGCATCTGACATTGTTCAGCGCTGACCTTGACTGTACACGGATCGTATGCGGCGCCGCTATCGTTTACGAAAACGGGGCAAAAGTAAATACATCTTTTTTGTCCAATATGTTCGGCGAAGCCGGTGTAATAGGTGATCCTGTGCTATATGAGGGGATCGACGCCATTTGCTCGGCGCCGAAAGCGGAATTACCGAAATACAAATACCCGGACTGCGTGCTAATGGTTTCGGATGTAGCGTACATCGTGAAAAACAAGGGTGAGATAAGGATAGACAAGCGGGAAATGCTGCACCGCTCTGCACTCGATGCTCAAAAAAAGCACGGGAAAACGATTTACGGTTCCGGTTTTTTAATCTCACATACCGCCGCCGAAAGAGTTGCCGCCGAAAGAGTTGCCGCCGAAAGAGCAGCGGTGAAAAAAGAGGCTATAGTGTGGGAGTTATCCGAACGAGAGATGCGGATCGTTGAAAAATTAAGCGGGCAATAAATGGAACCAGCCAACCCTTTGCACGCCGAGATACGGCGCCACGTCCGCGAGGTACAACGCACCCGCCGGACTACAAACAGGATGCCCGCCGACGCTCTGGTCATACGCGACGGACTTATGCTGAAAACGCGGTTTTCCCAATCCCTCACCGCTTTTCGTGCCGTATTGGAGGAAATGGTCGCGTTGAGGTTGATAGAGATAGGTCGAACTATAAACGATACCTACGTGCGGGTTATTGAAGATTGATCGATCACCAAATGCAGCAAAAATTATTCTGAAATGGATATGAAAAAACGGATAATACGAGTATTCCCAACCAAGACGAATGCTACGCCAACCGACGAGCTGGTACGTATCCGCGAAACTCCGTCCTTTTTCGACGAAGCGGACGAGGTGCACGTTTCTGTAACGTTCACCTGGGACATACCGATCGCTGAATGGCTGGCGAAACAATGGGAGCCGGTTGCAACGGCAATGGGCCAATCCGACAATCACGATCTGTAACTGTATAAAACACTTTGGTAGATGAAAATAATCGTAACATTTTCCGGAGGAAAGGATAGCCTTGCGGCGCTGTTGTGGGTGCGCGAGCATATTACCAAGAACTTTACCACCGTGTTCTGCGATACGGGTTGGGAGCCAACGTACAGGATAATATGCTGATGATCCAAGGCATACGCGCGGCGGAATCTCCGAACCGTGCGGCTATGTCAAAGCAATGCACGTACTTTAAGTACTATTTCGAGCCATACGGTTATGATAAAGCGGGCAAACCAAAGATGCACACCTATCGCGGTCACGACGTGCGGGTGTTCCGAAAGCAATACGCTGACGATCTACTGCGTCCCGTATTCGATTGGTCGGCGCAGCAGGTGATTGACTACATCCTCTCGGCGGGGCTTGAACCCAATCCGCTCTACACGATGGGCTATAAACGTGTAGGGTGCTGGCCGTGCGTCATGGCGAGCCAGCGGGAATTTCCCGCCAATCTCCGGATCGCATCGAGCAGATTACCACGCTGGAGCATGACCTGAAGTCATCGTTTTTTGGACCGGGTAAAATCCCCGCCCACGCGATTACCAGCGGCGAGAAATATCCGACAATAAACGATGTCGTGCGCTACGTCCAATGGCAGAACGCGACGGGCAGTTTGTTCGACGACGATACGACTTATCGGCTTTTTTCGATAAGGAACTCTGTGAAATCTTTCCGTTCCGTGAAAAGTTCGAGGTACACGTTAAAGACACGTTCGAGGACGAGCTGGCCGACGCGACCATTCGCCTGCTTGATTTATCCACCGCACTCGGCATCAATCTCGAAATGCACGTTCTGCTGAAAATGCAGTACAACGAGGGCCGAGGATATAAGCACGGGAAACGCTATTGACTATGTGGAGGCTGACAGACACCAGCGCCATGCCATACGGCAAATACAAGGGGCGTCCCATGTCGGGCGTCCCCGCCGATTACCTGCTATGGCTCCATGAGAACGGCAAATGTTCGGAAAGTGTAGCGCGGTACATTGAGGAGCACAAGCCCGCCATCGAGCAACGCAGGGACACCGAGGCTGCCGATCGGAAGCAGAAGACGGCCGACCGTATGCCATTCGGCAGCTACAAGGGCGAAGTAATAGCGAAAGTCCCTGCCGAGTATCTACTGGCCATGTATGAGAGTGGCAAGTGTCCCGCGAATGTGCAGGAGTATGTCGAGCAGAACATGGCGGAGTTGCATCTGCGGGCCGAAAGAGATGGCAGGTGCAGGAATGCGTTGAAATCAATGTATTTATAATTTTTTTTTGGATTATGAAAAAAAGCGACAAAGACTTGGCGAACGACATCCGACGACGGGCGAACGCGGCTAATGTATCCATTTCGAAGTTGTGCCGCGAGGCCGGCGTATCGCGACAGTGGTATGAGGATCTAAAACGCCGGACGCCCCAGCCGGTGGATTTGTACCTCAAAATCGACGAGAAACTGAAAGAATACGAACGAGGTAAGGCGGCCACCCACACAGCGGACGCTCCCCTGCAATAATCTGACGTTATGGAGATCAAGATCACACAGGAAAAGCGCGACGAGGTAGAGCGAATACAAAACGAGTTTCGCAGCAAGCTATCCCCCAATGAAATATTACGCGGCACAGCGCAAGGCGTCAATAGTGCGCTTACGCGCTCGATACCCCGCATAAACAAGCGGATAAAAGAGCGGTACAATATATCGCAGAAATACCTATCACGCCAGGCGGTAGTGTCACCCAAGGCTAACAGCGGCAGCTTGTACGGTGGCATCAAGATAAACGAAAACCGGCTACCGGTTATCGCATTCAAGCCAAAGCAATCGGGATCCTCGATTTCGGTGGCAATCCACAAGGGCAAGACAACCATGATCCGCCACGCCTTTGTCGCGACCATGTCCAGCGGGCACAAAGGGGTGTTTTCTCGCGGCCGCTATCAAAAACGTATAGGCTTCGTGCCCGGGCGAGAAAAGACGGCCAGCGGTAAGATACGCATCACAGAACTGATGACGGCCTCGCCGTTCACAATGGGCATTTCGCCGGACGTGCGGACGGACGTTGCGGAGTTTATGGGCAACGAGGTAACAGCCCGCGTCCACGGAATACTAACCAGTTGCGTGAACAAAATCGCGGCAAAAAACGGATGACATGAAACGGATAATACAGCACGGAAACAGTAGTAAGATGGCGATATATGTACGGAAATGCCCTTGCGGATGTCAATTTGAGTATGGCGCCGCCGATGTGGATGAAACCTTTTTCGATCCAAGAGATCGCGTAACGATGTGGTATGTAGAATGTCCCGAATGCGGAGATAAAACCGGATTTGAGAAACCCGATCCGGTAAGGTACGAACAAGAATGATTTTATAGGTTCTTCCTGGTCCCTACATCGGGGGTAGTCGGCATCGCGTTTTTTCGCCAGTCAGCAGGAAAAAATTATCATAGCAGGTAGCAAGCAGATACGAATGAAGAAAAAAGCGCCCAAAGGTTGGGTTAAAATATCTGATTTCGAAGAAACAACCGGAATAAGCGCCAAGACCATAACAGCGGCCATAAAGCGCGGATATATACCGGACAATTTCGCGGATGTCGTCGGGACGTCCGCGACTTCGCCGTATTACCTGAACCCACAACAGGCCGCCGTATGCTGGTATAAGTCGCTGAACTCGGCGCACCCCAACCAGCGCAAGGTCCGCAACGCGCTGGCGGGCTACATCAAAACCTTTGATAAAGCGGTGATCGAGCCGGAACCGACGGCCAAGGCTGTGGCAACTGCTACGATGACCTACGAGGACGCCCAATTACAGGAAAAAATCGCCAAAGCCAGGATCGCCGAGCTGGAATTACAGGAAAAAGAGGGTGCGCTGGTGTCGCGCGAGCGCATAAATGCCCAACTTTTCGCCGCCGGCAAGGAATTGCGCGACACATTGCTCGCAATCCCCGACCGAATAACGGACGTGGTTATGGCGGAAGACAATCGGGCAATCGTTCACAACACGATATACGACGCGATCGCCGATGCGTTGCAGAAGCTCGCGGATTTTCAAACAAGAATCGACCAATGACAGCCATTTTCAACGAGATAACCAAGTTTTTCCAGGGCTTACGACCGCTCGACCGGATCACGGTGTCGCAATGGGCGGACAAATACCGGTTTTTGTCGCCGGTCAGCTCTGCCGAATCGGGCCAATACCGGACGAGCCGCACCCCCTACCTGCGCGACATCATGGATTGCTTGAGCGTTCACGACTCGCACCGCAAAATTGTCTTCGTAAAGGCCGCGCAGATCGGAGGAACCGAGGGCGCCAGCAACTTCGTAGGCTATGCTATGCACATCGCGCCGGCGCCCACCATGTTCGTACAGCCGACCGACAAAATGGTCGAACGGTTGTCCAAGGGACGCATCGACCCGCTGATCGAGAATTGCCCCGAACTGAAGCAGCGCGTGGCTCCGGCCAAGAGCCGCGACAGCAACAACACGATCACGCAAAAGAATTTTCCCGGCGGTCTGCTGCTGATGGTCGGCGCCAACAGCGCAGCGGGGTTACGGTCTGTCCCTATCCGGAATTTGATTTTGGACGAGGTGGACGCTTACCCGCAGGACTTGGACGGCGAGGGATCGCCGATCGACTTGGCGATCGCCCGTACTCGAACCTTTCCAAACCATAAAATTTTCATGTTGAGTACGCCCACCATCGAGGGACTTTCGGCAATCGAACGGGAATTTTTGGAAACCGATCAAAACTACTATCATGTCCCGTGCCCGCACTGCGGCGTTATGCAGCCGCTGGTATTCGCAAATCTCAAGTGGGAGGAGGGCAAGCCCCAAACAGCAAAATACAAGTGCAACCATTGCGGCGAATTGATCGCCGAGCGGCACAAGATCACCATGTTAGCAAACGGCCAGTGGGTACCCGCCAAGCCGGAAAATGTAAATCACGATGTGATTGGCTTCCATCTTAATAGTCTCTATTCGCCCTACGGGTGGCATAGCTGGGAACAGATCGCGCGAGATTTCATTGCGGCCAAGGAGAACCCGAGCAAATTAAAGGTTTTCGTGAATACAACCCTCGGGCAGACGTGGGCGGAAAAGGGCGAGGCGCCGCCGTACAAAAATCTTTACAACCGCCGCGAGCAGTACAAAACCAACCATGTGCCCGCCGATGTGTGCTTCCTCACCGCCGGTGTCGATGTACAGCGCGACCGCCTGGAGTTAGAGATTGTCGGCTGGTGTGCCGACAAACGCAGCTATTCGATCGACTACCGCGTAATCGAGGGGGACACGGCCGGAACCGCCGTATGGGACGATTTGGCAGCCGTCGTGGGTGAACGGTGGCCGCGCAAGGACGGGATGGAGTTTCCTATCCGAATGATGGCGGTGGATACCGGCTACAACACGACGCACGTCCATACCTTTTGCCGCCGGTTCGTCGGTGATCGCGTCATACCGATCAAGGGTCAGGATCACCTCGGCATGGCGTTTTCACCACCCAAGCAGGTGGACATCACCAAGGCGGGTAAAAAGGTCGGAAAGATGCGCCAGTGGAATATCGGCGTGTCATTCCTCAAAACGGAGTTATACGCCCACCTGCGGCTGGAAAAGGACGAGAACGGCATCCCTCCGCCGAACTATTGCCATTTTCCCGAATATGACGAACACTATTTCCGTGGCCTTACCGCCGAGGAGCAGGTTGTCAAGGTGGTGCGGGGGTACCGAAAGTTGCAATGGGTGAAGCGGTACGAGCGCAACGAACCGCTTGACTGTCGTGTCTATGCTCGGGCTGCTGCGGCTATCCTCGGGCTGGATCGGTTGAACCCACAGCGTTTGGCGCAGATGGGTGGTGCAACCGCCAAAAAGAGAGACGCTCGTAACGACGAAAGCACCGGGCGCCGTCGAGGTGGCAGTTTTTGGGATGATTGATATACCGAGATGTCGGTATATTTAGAAAAGGTTTACCGAGAACTCGGTAAACCTTTTCGCGTGGTATTGTGAATGTAAAACACCTCTCATAAATTCGTTGCAAATCGTTACGCTGCCATGTCTTTTACAATCGAACAATATACCGCGCTCAAGGAGGCCATCGCCACCGGTGCGACAACCATAACCTACGGCGACAAAACCGTGAGCTATCGGTCGCTTGCCGAGATGAAAGATTTGGTTCGAATGATTGAGGAGGAGTTGTTTCCGGAACGCCGCTTGCGCCGTCGTCGCCTCGCTTGTATTGACCGAGGCTATTTCAGCAAAAGATGAGAATTTCATTTGAAATATCGCGTAGCCGTAAAAAACGGGCCTATGAGGCGGCCGACAAAGGCCGTCGCGGCAAGGCGTTCCGGTTGGCAAAGTCCACGAGTGTCAATAGCGAAGTATCGGCCGCGCTGGTTACGTTGCGGGATCGTTCCCGTAATATGGTCCGTAACAACGGATGGGCGCGGCGGGCTGTCGAAGCGATCACCAAGCACACGATCGGCGATGGCATCCAGCCGGCGCCTGACGCCGATTTGGCAACTTGCCAACTCGTAAAACGACTTTGGAGCAAATGGGCCAATTCGACCGCCTGCGACTGGTATGGCAAAACGACATTTTACGGGTTGCAGGAATTAGCGATGCGGTCCATCGCTGAGAGTGGCGAAGTGTTGATTTTGAGACGCTGGGTCATGCCCGACGACAACAACCCGCTACCGCTCCAGTTGCAAGTTTTGGAGGGCGACCAGCTCGACCACACCCGAAATGGCAGCAACGATATGGGTTATTGTCGGCTTGGGGTTCAATTCAGCAAAGAGGGGCGCCTGCTCGGTTACTGGCTTTTTGATTACCACCCCGGCGACAGCTTTATCGTTGCACCGGCGCTTGCCAGCAAGTTTTACCCCAAGGAGGATGTGCTACATGCTTTCGAGGTGTTGCGGCCTGGACAGGTCCGAGGCTTGCCGATCGGAGTGTCGGCGTTTATGAAAACGAGCGATTTTTCCGACTACGAGGATGCCCAGCTCGTAAAGCAAAAGGTGGCCGCGTGCTTCGCCGCATTTGTATTGGGGTCGGAAGATGACGGTGGCGAGGATGGTGCGATAGGTATCGAGCGCTTGGAGCCTGGCATCGTCGAACACCTCGGAGCTGCCGAATCGGTAGAGTTCGCCAATCCGCCCAGCGTGTCCGATTACGATGCTTACGCCAGCCGCATATTGCAGGGAATGGCCGCTGGCTATGGCATCACCTACGAAATGCTGACGATGGATTATAGCCGTGTGAATTTTACCTCGGGGCGCATGGCGAAAATCGACGTTACGGCCAACTTCAAAAGCTGGCAGTATTTTATGATCGTACCGCAGATTTGTGCCCCCGTGTGGAATTGGTTTATCAGCGCGTGTATGATCAAGGGAGAGTTGTCCCGATATATATCCGCCGACTGGACGGCACCTCGCATTCAGCAGCTCGATCCGCAGCGCGAGACCGCCGCACAGGTCGATAGGATCAAGGCCGGTCTTGCGACGATCAGCGAGACGATCCGAGAGATGGGGCGCGAACCCGAGGAGTTTTTCAAAGAATATAAACAGGACATCGACCGGCTGGCCGAGTTGGGTATTACCATTGACAGCGTGAATACCGCCGCTACGGTCGTCCAAAAAGAAAATAGCAATGGCAAAACAGGAAACGAATAACCGCACCATGGGCGTGCTGTACGGGCGGGCGCTCGTGCAGCCTACGACCATCGACCAGGAGGCCCGCGAGGTAGATGTCGTTTGCGCGACCGAAAAAATGGTTACGCGCTTCAGCTGGGACGAAGACTACGACGAAATGCTGGTCTGCGAAGCATCCGCCGTTCGAATGGACCGCGCAAATCAGGGGCTTCCGCTTTTGGACTGTCATAATTCGTACTCGGTGCACAGCCAAGTCGGTCGCACGGTCAAGGTGTGGATCAACGAATCGCGCCAGCTTTGCGCTCGCGTTCGTTTCTCCAGCCGTCCCGAGGTGGCCGGACTGTTCCAGGATGTGGTGGACGGGATCGTCAAAGGGATCTCGGTCGGCTACGAAATCTACAAGTTCGAGCGCGAGGAGCGCCCAGACGGTGCACGGCCTATCTACCGGGCTACCGACTGGATGCCGATCGAAATTTCCCTCGCTCCAGTACCCGCCGACATCGACAGCGGCATCCGCACAGGACAACAGCAGCATCCGGTCGAAATCATAAACAAACGAATCACAAATACCACCACCAACATGAAAAAAACGAGAGCAACAGAAACAGGTAAGACCATGGAGTACGTCGTCGAGGGCGATCCCGTAAAGCAGGGAGACATCGTAACCGTTGATGGCGTTAAGGGCGTTGCCCTTTCCGATGGCGAAGTGGGCGATACCATTACACTCACACTGATTGAGGAAGAGGTCACGCCGACTGACTCCGACGAAGCCAAAACGAACGAGGATGTAGTTGCAGCGGCCGAGGATGCAGCAGCCGCAGCCGAGGATGCAGCCGCAGCTGCTAAAGATGCCGCAGCTGCGGTAACTGAAGCTACCGGAGGAACGGAACAGACAGAAGAGAACCGCAAGCGAACGCAAGCGATCCAGCAAATGGCCCGTGCCGCTGGCCTTTCCGCCGATTACGCGCTGGCACTGGTCGGTACCGATCTTACCGTGGAGCAGTGCAGCACCGCGATTATGCGACGGCTGGCTAAACGAAGTCAGGAAAACGGCGTGAACGGTAACCATAGTGTCCGTGCGACCGGCTTGGATGCTGGCACCAAGAAGCGTATGGCCGTGGAGAACGCACTGCTGCACCGCATTTATCCGTCCAAGTTCTCGTTGGACGCCGGCGCCCGCGAATTTCGCGGCATGACCATGGTAGAGATCGGGCGCGAACTGTTGTCCGAGCGCGGTATCAACACCCGAGGCTTGGATCGTTCCGAAGTGGCCAAAATGGTTTTCAACCGTGCGCACAGCACCAGCGACTTTCCGCTGTTGTTCGAGGGTGTGATCAACAAGATGTTGCGGGCACAGTATGAGTTCGCACCGGAGTTTTGGGACAAAATCGCCCGACAGACCAGCGTGGACGATTTCCGTGCACGCGGTCTTTACTCGGCCGGTGTCGCCAATGGCATGAAGAAGATCCCCGAGGGTGGAGAAATCAAGTACACAACGCTTAAGGAAAGCAAGGAGCAGATCCGCGTCGAGACGTTCGGCGAGGGCATCAGTTACACCCGGCAGGCGTTCATCAACGATGATTTGGGCGTGTTCTCGATCATCCCGTCGGCATTCGTCCGCCATTGGGATATGCTCCGTGGAAACCTCGTGTGGGGTCTGCTGACCGACAACGTGAAGATGTCCGACGGCAAGGGGATTTTCGATGCTACCCACGGCAACCTCCTCACGGGTGCCAGCAGCGCATTAAGCGAGGAGAGTCTTGCGGCGGCAAAGACGGCGATGATGAAGCAGAAAGACATCGCGGGACAGATTATTCGCATGGTGCCACGTTACCTCATTGTGTCACCTGAGAACGAGATGATGGCCAAAAAACTGGTAACAGCGACAACGCCCGTCAAGTTCGAGGACGTGAACGTTTTCGCCGGTGCGTTCGACGTGATCGTCGAGCCGCGATTGACCGATCCAAAAGCTTGGTATCTGATGGCCGACCCGTATGCAGTGGATAGTCTCTACTACGCATACCTGGAGGGCAACGAGGGTCTGCGTGTGGACAGCACAGAGGAGTTCAAAACCGACTCCATGGACTATGCCGTCCGTGGCGATTTCGGTGCTGCGGCGATCGACTATCGTGGCATCGTGAAAGCAGCGGGGAAATAGCGTAACGGCAAACTTCCCGCAGGGGCGGAATTTATCGTGCCTGCCCCTATTTTAAGCAAAAACTAAAAATACAGAGCAATGAAAAACTTCATCCAGGATGGTAAGACCATCGAGTATAAAGTCGCAGAAACTGCGATCAAGAGCGGTGATGTACGCGTAATCGGTGACGTCGCTGGTGTTGCCGTTACTGACGGCGCCGTGGACGAAACCGTCGTGTTGAACGTTACGGGCGTGTACGAATTGGCCAAAGGTACCGGTGCAATCACGCAGGGCCAAAAGGTGTATGCTGCTGCCGACGGTTCCGGTATTGTGGCAACGGCCGAGGATAACAAGGCTGTCGGATGCGCTTGGGAGGCTGCCGACGCAGGCGATACCACGGTGTTGGTCAAGTTGAACGTATAACCTCCGAGCGTATGAACAACCGATTTGACAGGATGGCCAAAATAGCATCTTCGACCATTTCCAACCTTATGGGCGAACCCGCTGTTTGGCTATCCCCAAATCGGGGAAATATTCCCGGACGGGCGTTGTTCAAGGACCCGAGCGAACCCACGCAGATCGGAGACTCCGAGGGCTACGAATATAGACCGAGCACGGCCACCGCAGAGTATTACGAAGGTAATTTCGTCGGGCTGAAGCAAGCCGTGGATGCCGAAACGACCGAATACCTCGAAATACGTGGAAAACGGTATTTGATTACTGCGGTGGACACCAAATTTGACGGAAAAACCTATGTGGCGCATTTGACACCGCACGCCGAAAGCGAAGAATAGATCATGGAGCAACCAATGACAACCAAGGCAGACGCCAGCATGTCCCCTTACGAAAGGTATGAGGACGAGCTGGTCACGTTGTTGCAGATGCCGGGTGTCGATGTCAAGCCGTTACCCAAGATCGAGGCTCTGGAGTTGCCGCGTCAGACCGAGAAACCGCAGATTTTCGTGCTGGTAAACGGTACGGAGTTCGCCGAACGCGAGGAGTTGGCCGTCGTGGCTCAACTGGGAACCGTTCAATGCGAACTATTCATCCGCGCGAAAAACCGGCGGGGAAAACTGGGTCTTTTTGATGTTTACGAGGCGGCGAAATCCCGTCTTTTGGGGCATCGGATGCTGGGTGCGAAAACACCCATTTACTTTAATTCGTTCGGCTATGTTTCGGGCCTGCACAACTATTGGCAATATGCGCTTACATTTTCATTTGCAGCCTATACTGTCGAAGCAGACCGCCCCGATAGTGTGCCGACGATCAAGGAAATCAAAAACGAATTTACTGAAAAATGAAAAAGTACGAGGTAGTAAGTCCTTACGTTGTTTTCAGCGTTAAGGCCGGCGCAGGTCGAAAGGAGTACGCGTTGAAAAAAGACGATGCCGTCGAGTTGCCAGAGAATGACATCGCGGTTCGTGCGATGGTAGCCCGCCGCCAAATCAAAGAGGTGGCTGCGACAACTGTCGAACCGGCTGACAGCAAAAAGAAATAGCCGGATAAATACAAACCACGCCGGAAACGGTATAACAATTTTATGACATGGCAGATTTTTTACATGGTATAGAGCACATCAACGTCACCAGCGACACGGTGCCCGTGAACGACATCGTTACGGCGGTTATCGGGCTGGTGGGTACAGCGGATAAGGGCGACACTAACGTCCTCACGTTGTGCAAGAGCGCGGCGGACGATGCCGCATTCGGTACAAAAGGAACCATCCCCGAAGCACTTAAGGCGATCCGCATGCAAGACAGCACTGCCGGCAGCGCCTTGGTGTTTGTCGTCAAAGTAAAGGATGCCACCGCCGAGATCACCGGCGCCGACATTGTGGGTACGGTTTCCGAAACGGGTGAGCGTACAGGTCTTAAACTGTTTGAGACCGCAGGAAACAAATACGGCTTTGAACCGATGATCTACATCGCACCGCGATATTCCGCATTGGATGCAGTGAAGCAGGAGTTGATTGTCATTACTGAGAAAACCGAGGCGATGGCATATATTGACACACCCGACGGCTGGGGCTTCAACCAAGCCATTGAGTCGCGCGGTGCGGAGGGTGACTTTGCCACACTCAAAGCCGGGCAAAAGCTTCTTTTCCCGCATGTCCTTGTTGCGAACCCGGAATATAACCCGGATGTCGAGGACCCAGGGGAAAGATACCTCACGCTCCCGGTGTCAGCTTACGCGGCGGGTTTGCGGGCCAAAGTCGATTTAACAGAAGGATGGCATGTGTCATCGTCGAACCACGCCTACACGGGGATCGAGGGTACCGACGTGCCCATCACGTTCGCGCTCTCAGATAAAACATGTGAGGCCAACCTGCTGAACGCACAAGGCATCACGACAGTTGTTAATATGTACGGCAACGGCATTGTGGAATGGGGAAACTACACCGCAGCGTTCCCCAGCACCACCACTCCCGACGCGTTCGAGTGCGTTCGCCGGTCACTGATGATCATGAAGCGTTCGATCACGATGGCCTGCGCCCAGTTTATCGATGTTAAGCAGGTAAAACAGGCCGACATCGACCTGGTTCGCAACATCGTGAACCAGTACTACAACCGGCTGACAGCCGAAGGTAAGATCGTTTACGGGCAGTGCTTTTTCGACCCTGCGAAGAATCCGGCCACCGAGTTGGCACAGGGATACGTCACGTTTTCCAACGAGTGGACGCCCGCCGTGCCTATGCAGCGCATGACGTTCGACCACAAAATCGACATTAACAAACTCTCAACCATCGAATAGCCATGAATATCGCAAAAGTTTACGACGCAAACGTCTATGTGAACAATGCCAGCAAGCACGGGCTGGCGTCGGAGATCACCGCCCCGACCATTACGGCCCTTATGACCGATTACAAGGCTATGGGCATGATTGGTTCGGCCGAGTTTTTCAACGGGTTCGATAAACTCGAAACGACGATCAAATGGACGTATCCGGACAACGAGGCGCAGAAAGCTTTCGGAAATTTCCTCAAGCCCGTGGACCTGATGATCCGTTCCAGCAAAGCGGAATACGACAACACGGGAATCACGGAGGAGAAGCCCATCGTGATGTACATACGCGGGTACTCCAAGACACTCCCCGGTGGCGCGTTCAAGGCCAAGGAGGACACCGAACTGGAGTCCACCGTTTCCGTCCAGTATTATAAGTTGGAAATAGACGGTGAGGAGATCGTCGAAATCGACGTAATCAATAACATCTACAAAGTCGGCGGCGAGGACTTGCTGGCTGAACGTAGGCAAAACCTTGGATTGTAATGGGACAGCAAGCACTGAATCGCAAGCCGAATTTGTCAGTTCGGCGGCGGCTCCAGCTCGACGCCAACACCGAGATCGCTGAGATTGGTATCACGGTACGCAAGCAGATGGAGCTAACCAACAACAAGAGCCTGACGGACGTCGAGCGCGGCATGCACCTGATGGCCGCCAAAATTCTCGTAAACGGTCAGCCGATCGTTTACGACGATCTGATGGACGGCTTCACTACCGAGGAGATGGATAAGATCACCGAGTTCCTTTTCCCCGACGCAAAAAAAGAGGTAGAAAGGGACATCTCAAAAAACGGATAAGGTCCGACGCTGGCGCAAGGGTGCTAATCAGACAAATCCCACATGCGGATATTGTTTTTTTAGCACACTTCACCGGCGGCGGAATAGATGGCGTTCTCGATCTGATCGTGGAAGATTATTTTGCCTACTTGGACCGCGCAGTCGAGATTTACGAAAAAGAGATCACAACACCCCGCCGGGTGGTATTATCCGGCATCGAAAAGCGATAACGACACATGGCAGCCAACACTCTGAAATTAGCGTTCATTTTGTCTGCAACGGATAAAATGAGCCGCATTATAGACGAGGCCGTCAAAAAATCGACGGACAAACTTTCTGCATTCGAGCGTACCACAAGCAAAATAGGTCGCTCAATGACGAAAGCAGGAACCGTCATGCTGGGCGCGAGCGCAGCCGTCGGAGGTAGTATTTTGGCCGTTGGAAAATCGACAGCCGATTACGCCGGTGATATGTACGATATGGCCCGGGGAGCCGGGATCGGTGTAGAGGCATTCCAAAAACTTGCGTATGCCGGTAGGATGTCAGGGGTCGAAACTGAAAAATTGTCCGCGTCGTTAGTGAAGTTCGACAGAATGGTCGCCGAAGCTACCGGCGGAAATAAGACGTACATGCAGACGTTCGAGGATCTCGGTATCAAAATCAAAGACAGTGCGGGTAATCTCCGCCAGCCGAACGAGATTTTCGAGGATGTAGCCGATATTTTTCATAATACCGAAGACGGCATCGGAAAGACCGCTTTGGCGGTTGAATTGTTCGGCAAGTCGGGTGCCGATCTGATCCCTATGCTGAACGATGGCAAGGCCGGTCTAAAAGCGTTTTACGCCGAAGCCGAGCGTTTGGGACTTGCGTTAAGTAACGAGATGATTGCCAAGGGCGACGCATTTAGCGACCAACTCGAAAATATCGGAGAGCAGGTCAAAGGCGTTAAGTTACAGTTAGGTGCAGCACTGATCCCAGCATTGTCGGCGGCAACCGAAAAAATATCAAAGGTTATCGATAAGATAACAAAATGGGTACAGGAAAATCCCGAACTGGCCGCCACAATCGGCAATATAGCGATGACCACGGGTAAATGGATCGCTATATTAGGCACGGCTGCCATTGCGATCGGTAGCGTGACGTTCATCGTCGGGCAGTTCGGTAAGGTATTCCGAATAGTGTCTGATTCCATAAAAATTGGTACCAAAATCGTCAGCGAGTACAAAAACGGCATGTTGTTGTTTCGTATGCAATATGCGTTATTCTCCGTTTGGTCGAAGATCGCCGCCGCCGGCCAGTGGGTATTTAATACATCCTTGTACGGGTGTCCAGTGGTGTGGATTGTCGCCGGTATCATGGCGATTATCGCAGCCGTGGTATTGTTGGTCAAGTACTGGGACGAGGTGGCCGCATGGTTTAAAAAGTTGTGGGACGCTATCGTCGGGATATTCAAAGCAGCGTGGGAAGCGATCAAAAAGGTGTGGAGCACTGTAACGGGCTGGTTCTCGAACTTGTGGGGCAGGATCAAGGCCGGTGCGGGGAAAGCTTGGGATGGCATCAAAAATACCATCAGCAAGGCCCGCGAGGGAGTGCAAAAGGCATGGGGATCAGTGAAAGGCTGGTTCTCTAACCTTTGGGGTAACGTCAAGAGCGGCATTTCGAACGCATGGGGAGGGATCAAAGACTGGTTCAGCAACCTGCAACCCGTCGAATGGATGCGCGGCGCGTGGGAGAATGTGGGGACGTTCTTCGAGAACCTCGGCCCCCGCTTTTATGAGTGGGGCAAAAACCTATTGCAAGGGCTTTGGAATGGAATAACCTCTATGGTCGATAAGATTGTCGAGGGAATGAAGAATATCGGCCGTAGGATTGCCAACGGCTTCAAGTCTATTCTCGGTATCAATTCCCCATCCCGTTTGTTCGCCGAATATGGTCTGAATATCACGCAGGGGCTGGTCGTTGGCCTTGATCGAGGGGGTGCAATCGTCGAAAATGCTACCGAGGGCGTGGCCATGCAAGCGACCCGTGGAATCACGCAGTCGATGCAATCCAGCACGGTGAATACCTCGACCATTGTAGGCGGCGGGAATACCGGCCCGTCCATTACCTATGCCCCGCAGATCACATTCGCCGGATCGACTACGCAGGAGGTGCGGGACGAGTTCGGAAAAATGCTGAAGCAGCATGCGAACGAGATCATGGAACTGATTCGTAAATATGAAGAAAACAAGACACGTTTGTCCTTTGCGTAATAGCTGGCACCCATGTTTGCACAACTCGGAGATCACATATTTCAAGGGCTGAAAACTCCCGTATCGACCAGCGAGGCAGATGCCGTAAAATACGGCCAAATCCCTCGTGTCAATGACAAAGACGCCATCCAGCCGACTGGTGCCGAGCTGCGGGAGTTGAGCCTGACAATCACATATTCATCAGAATTTTGTGATCCGCAGGCCGAGATATATGCGTTGAAAGCGTCGATGCACGCTTTCGAGGTGCTGCCGTACATTACCGGAGACGGGCGAATTGTCGGGAAATTCGTTATTACGAGCTTGGACATCGCCAACCAGCAGTGCGCGGCGGATGGATGGGTGGAGCTGGCAACCGTCACCGTGAATTTGCTGGAGAGTCCCGGCGAAGAGGAAGCAGCCCCGACAGGGCGGGCGCTGAGTAGTCAGAAGCCGATCGCGGTGGCGCCTGTTGCGTCGGCTCCAAGCCCCGCCACAGGTATAACCAACGACGTGTCCGCAGCCAAGGAAAAGGTTAGCGGAATGAAGCAGTCGATTGCTAAGGTGAAAAGCAGGACCACCAGCCTTAAGCGCGGGGTGCGCGAGGTCCAGCAACTGGCCGCCGATGCGCAAGGACTCTATGCGTCGGCCAAAACGAAAGTCGCGGCAACAAAGAAAATAATCGATCGCGCTGGCGACTTGCCCACATCATTGGACGAAGCGATTGCATATGCCAGCAACCTCGCAAAAATCGACAACGTGGTGGATGTGTCGGTGCTGGAGATGAATGTCGGGCAGTTGTCCGACAGCGCGGAAAAAGTAACGACCAGCGCCACGCCGGTAGCGGGGTTCGCAGGAACAAAAGAGGGAGGCAATTAAATGTCAAGTTTCAACTATACGACCGTTGAGGGAGACCGGATCGATCTGCTCGCTGCCAAGTTTTACGGCAGTATGGACGGGATCGCCATCATATCGGATGCCAACCCGCTCATACCGCTTACGGCGGTCTTCCCGCTGGGCACGGTGCTGGTGATCCCGATCGTCGAAGACAGCGATATGCACGTAAATACAGACCTGCCGCCATGGAAACGTTAGAGAAAGTCATTGCGAAAATCACCGTCAATGGTAAGAACGTAACCGCCGACGTGTCGCCCTATCTCTCCCGATTGTCGTATGCAGACAAAGAGGAGGCGGAAAGTGACGATTTGACGCTGACGTTCGAAGATACCACTGACCATTGGAAAAACGGATGGTATCCCGAGCAAGGCGACACGCTGGAGGTGTCGATCGGCACGCCCGACGCTCCGCTGGATTGTGGACTCTTTGAGATAGACGAGATCGGGCTGGAGTTCCCGCCCGATACGGTTGCAATCAAAGCTATCGGTGCCGCTATATCCAAGGCGCTGCGCTCGAAGAACAGCAAGGCGTTCGAAAAGCAGTCGTTGAAGCAGATCGCCCAATACTTTGCGACGAAGCACGGGCTGAAGCTCGTGGGCAATGTCAGCGACCTGCAAAAGATAGAAGTCGAGCGCAAGACGCAGGAGAAGCAGACAGACCTCGCATTTTTAAGCAGGCTGGCCAGAGAGTACGGGATCGTATTTTCCGTTCGTGGCGATCAACTTGTGTTTATGGACACCGAGGAACTGGAGTCTCAGCCCGTGGTGATGACCATTCACAAAAACGAATTGAGCCGGGCGTCGTTCACTGACAAAACGAGCCAAGTATTTGGCGGGGCTGTCGTGGCGACCCGCAATATGAAGACCAACAGCGTCCGGCGATGGAAGATCGAGCCGTCAGACCAAGAGGGAGGCAAGGGCACATTGTCGAAAGACACGTGGCAGGGAGACGTTACGGTAGAGAACGAGACGCAGGCCCAAGCCAAGGCCAAGGGTGCGTTGAAAGAAAAAAACAAGGACAAAATAACGGGGAGCATCACCGTTGCGGGGAATGTCAAGCTGGTAGCGGGGATCAATATCGAGCTGACTGGCATCGGCAAGTTTTCCGGAAAGTGGCATGTGGTATCGTCGGCTCATGACCTCGATAATTCAAGCGGGTACGTAACCACGGCGACAATTAGAAAAATAGAGGTATAGGTATGTTTCGGCTGGGTATAATATCAGAGATCGGCGAGGGTGAGAACCTGGGCTATGCGCGTGTTTCGTTCGACGAGAACGAGATCGTTTCCGGCTGGCTGGCCATCCCGTCTATGGCTACCTACAAAACGAAGCACTGGATACCGGTCGAGGTAAATGCGCAAGTGCTGTGTTCAATGGACGAGAATTGCGAGCAGGGCGCCATTGTATTGGTACTTTGGAGCGATACGGACACACCACCCGACTGGGCTGGACCTGACACTATGGGCGTAAAATACGCTGACGGCGCCGAGGTGTTCTATGATGCCAAGGCGCATAAGTTGAGCGTGAACGCACCGGATTCCGAGCTGTCGATCGCGTGCAAAAAATTGAACGTCGAGGGTGAGGTGAACATCACGGGCGACACCACTGTTACCGGGGAGATCACCGCCAGCGTTGAAGTTACCGCCGGAACGCAGAAAATAAAATTAACAACACACAAGCACCCGACCAGTACAGGCGTGTCGGGACCGCCAACACCATAAGCGTATGCCCGTACAGAAATCAGCATTGAAAGCGGCGATCAAGGCCGCCATGCTCGCCGAACGAGACAAAACAGATAACCCCGAGGCGTCCGCCGATCGTATCGCCGAGTCCATCACGAACGCGGTGGCTGCCGCGATCGTCGAGGGGGTAAATACCGCCGTGATCACGCTGGCGAATACCGCCGGCCCAGTAACGGGAACCATAACCGCAAGCGCCGTATGATTGCACCGAACGACACACGAAACTGGCAGGTCAGCATGGACGATCCGGCGGCGATCGTCGAGGGGGTGGATGATATTGTACAGTCCATCAATATCATCCTGACGACCATCCCGGGCAGCGATCCATTGCGCCCGGAGTTCGGCAGCAACGTGTACCAATATTTAGATAAACCCCTGCCATCGGTGTTGGGAAAAATCATCTACGAAGCGACCACGGCCATCGGCCGGTGGGAAAAGCGCCTCGATGTAACCCGCATTTCCGCGAGCCGTAACGATGCCGCCCACACAGTTTTTAAGATCGAGGGCACGGTGGTAGGATCGGCAGAACAGATAACGATAACAACGATCATATAATGGCTATTGACAACAATATCCCAACATTCGTGGAACGTGATCCCGCCGTAATCATGGCGGAGAGCAAGGCAAAGCTGGAGGAGCTGTTGGGGCGTGAATTGCAACCTGCCCAAGTCGAGCAGTTGATCCTCAATTTCGTGGTGTTCCGCGAAACGCTACTTGTGAACCGCTTTAATGCGGGTATGCGGCAAATGCTCTACCAGTTCAGCACCGCGCCAATCCTCGATTACATCGCGGGTTTGGTGGCCGTCGAGCGTTTGCCGGCGGCCAGTGCTGGGTGTACCGTCCGCTTCACTCTTGTTGCAGGGCACGGCTCCGTTTTGATTCCCGAGGGAACCCGCGTATCGAGCAGCGACGGTTTGGCGATATTCCGCACGATCGACGACGCCATAATCGCCCCCGCCACTATGACCGTAGAACTGTCCGTTTTGGCCGACGTTGCGGGCAAGGTGGGGAATGGTTATGCCGTCGGTACGATTAACAAAATACTGGACCCGCTGGCGTTCGTATCGACGGTAGAAAATATCGACGTCACGGGCGGAGGTTCCGATGTGGAGAGCGACGCGCAGCTCCGTGAGCGCATCAAACTGGCGCCATCGCAATATTCATCGGCAGGATCTCGGTCGAGTTACAAGTTTTACGCGAAAAGTGCCAACGCCATGATTACCGACGTGTCCGTGTCTTCGCCGGTACCCGGTAGTGTGTTGATCGTTCCACTGACGAATGAAGAGGAAACGCCCGCGCAGGTGATTACGGATGTGTACAACGTGTGCAACGCTGAGAATGTGCGGCCGCTCACGGACACGGTAATCGTATCGGCGCCGGAGCGCGAGGATTATGCGCTCATGGTGGACGTGGTGCTGTACGACGGCGCCGATGCCGCGACCGAGCGGGCAAGTATCACCAGCGCCTTGGAAGATTTTGCCAAGGAGAAGCGGGCAAAGCTCGGTTTGGACATCATACGGTCGCACATTGCCCAAGCGTGCCGGTTGTCCAGCGTGTACGACGTTACGGTCGTCGCGCCGGCCGCAAACCTGATCATATCGGACGAACAATTTCCAAATTGCACGGGAATAACCGTGAACGTAACAGGATTTAGCCGTGGATGACAAAAACGTCATAGCAAGCGCGATCAGCGACAACGAACTGGCACGGGCCTTTTCGGAAATGGTGGCCGACCGATGGGACAACTGGGACCTATCGGAGTTCCTGCCGTACTTGGTGGACACGGTAGCCCCGAGCGCCTTGCCGTATCTTGCCGACCAGTTCGACATCGACGGGTTGCAAGGATTCGGAATGGCAGAGACCGAACAGCAACAGCGGGACATCATTAAGAAGTCCATCGCGCTGCACAAGTTTATCGGTACGCCGTGGGCTATTCGCGAAGCGTGCCGCACGGTGGGGTTCCCGATCGTCATTTTGGAGGAGGGCGTAACGGCTCTGCCCGGCGGCCCTGAAAGCCCCGAAGACTGGGCGCGGTTCCGCGTATTCGTTGAGGCGGATGATAGCCGCCACATCACCGCCGAGGAGAGCCGAAAAATACACCTGTTCGTCGAGTTCTATAAAAATGAGCGGTCGCACCTGGTCGAAGTAGGCTATTATCAGAGAATCGAGGCCAGCGAAATAGTCTTCAACACCAACGACTGGCTGAATGTTGAAGTTACCACCCGCCGACGTGCATTCTCGGCGGGGTTTAATCGTGGATTCAAATAAAAAGGCAAGAATATGGCAAAAAAAGAGGACTTAAAGGGGCTGCTTGAGCAGTATTTCCCGAACAACGACACGGGCGAGATCACCGAGCCGAAGATCAGAGAGTTTTTGGGCAAGGTGATAGACTTGATCCCCGAGATCGCCGGTGGTGATCTCGCCGGTACGTACCCGAGTCCGACGGTTGGCGCGAAAAAGATTACCGCTGCAAATATAGCCGATAAAACTATTACAGCGTCCCAAATCGCAGAGGAATCATTGAACGATGAGAGCATTTTCGCCGACGAAATAATCACCGGTCGGGTCATACAGAAAAATGCAATAACTGCGGAGCTACTTGAAAGGACTTTAGCGCCGTGTGTTGTGGAAGGTATTAAAAATATCAGCATATCCAACATTCTCACAATTCCGATAACTGATCTTTTTACATATAATACCGCAAATGGAAAATGGCAATCAACGATAGTTAATATTACGAATGCAACATCGTCAGGTAATAATGCAGACCTGGAAATAAATTGCGGCGACATCGGTATCGACAAAGTAAAATTCAGCCAAATGCCTGCGATAATTCCTGTTATAATTATATCGGATGGCGATATTATTACTGTTAATGTATCAGTAAAAAGTGAGTTTAAAGGTCATAGTTATAAATCCGACAATATAATCCTTGTCTCACAAGGTGGATATGTAAGCCTTATGTTGGCTAAAACGAATATTGGATATTTTGTAATAGGGTCAAACAATCGTACAGATTTCTAATTATGAAGCAGATCGTAAAACCAATAGACGGCGTCCTGCATTTGATCGCCTACGACCAGCAGGGACGTGAGTTGTGGAGCCTGCAACAAAGCAACCAAATCGTAAACGGGGCCTATGAGATCGCCGCCGAGGCGCTGGCAGGATTGCCAAATGCGGCCATTTCAAAGGTCGCGGCGGGAACGAACGGAACCGCGCCGACCGAGAACGACACGTCGATAACCGACCCCACTATCGTCGATGTGCAGACGGTCGAGTACCCCGCGCCCGACACCGTGCGCTTCAACTTCACCTTTGGCTACATGGACGCCGCCGGAAAGTCGATCGCCGAATTTGGGCTGCTGACAACCGATGGCCGTTTGTTCGCCCGCAAGGTTCGGCAGCCGATCGAGAAAACCGAATACATGACCATCAAAGGTTCGTGGGAGATCAGCGGCGCCGGTATGGCAAAAACCCCAACGGAAGCCCCGAAATACCCCATCACGCTCACCATTGACAACTATAAAACCGGCGACGTTGAGGATAAAGGTAAGTGGCCGATAATATCGCTTTACGGCGTGGGCGACGCGGATAATGTTGCCGACTATAAAATTTATCTTTTCCGCCGGACAAAAGGGCGGTACAAGTTTGCGAGCGGTCCTACTGGATCGACGCGTAAAATATCCAAGACCTGGAGGCATCCCAAGCATGGGGTATCTATCGGGCAGGCAGATTTTGCCCTTGAATTTGGAAACGAATCGCTCGACAAAGCGATAACTGAGTTTGGCATAGAAAAATTCAAGGAATCGACATTAATCTACAATAACTCCCGAGCAAGTTTTGGGCACATTGTAGGCTGGATGTTTTGGTACGACTCGGGCCTGGAAACCACCCGGCTTTGCTTGGGCTTAACCTACAAGATCGAAAAGGCAGATTTTGACAAACCTGACAGCCCTAACCCGGATTATAAAAATTTTATGATAAAAAACATCGGATTTGCGGCATTCAAAAATGGGATTCAGGTGAGTGAGATCAAGGAATTTAAGGTAGTATGTAGTGCATCCTACGGGAAATTGGAATATGCTGTTTTAACTGACTAATAGCCGTTATGCCCTGGATTTGACCGTTCGGTTTTTGCCAACGGTTTGACGAGTCGGTTTTTGCCACTTGGACGATCCAGCGGTCTTTTTTTACTGCTGGCGATATGATCGCAATACCGCCGTTTTTTAGAGAACAATAAACTATTATGCCCTGGATTTGACCGTTCGGTCTTTGCCAACGGTTTGACGAGTCGGTTTTTGCCATTCGGACGATCCAGCGGTCTTATCGGAATAAAATATAACGACAAATATGGATTGGACGACAATCATCAGTGCGGCGATCGCCGCAATCAGCGCGGGCGGTGGCATAGGTATTTTTTTCGACCGCAAGCACAAGAAACGGGCGGCCGAGTTAGCCAATGAGTCCACCGTATCGTCGCAGTGGAAAGAACTGTTCGAGCGATCGGAAAAGAAAGTGGATGCCCAAAGTGACAAAATCGAGGGGCTTTATAAAACGATCGGCAACATGCGCTCTCAACTCGACGGGCTGGCATCGCAAAAGGCCGTGCTTACTCTGTACAAGTGCTGTAAAGTAAATTGTCCCGATCGGGAGCCGCCTTTCGGATCACAAGAGAAAACACATAATAAAAACCACGAACAACAATGAACAACAAACAAATCGAATTTGTCAAAAAAGTGTACCCGGCAGCGGAACGACTGGCCAAGGCCGGCGGCGTCAGCCCCCTATTCGTAACCGCGCAGGCGGCGCTGGAAACGGGCTGGGAAATCCGAGGGATCGGTAACAACATTTTTGGGATCACAAAAGGAAGCTGGACCGGCGACGTGTCGCTGGAGCTGACAACCGAGTATTTCAAGACCCCGACTGTGGCGTTCAAGGCTCCCGAGCGGGTTGTGTCGGTCGAGCAAGTTGCGCCCGATCGGTACAAATATCGCGTGTATCGCCTTTTCCGTGTATACCCGACCGTGGACGCGTGCCTCGACGATCACTTGGCGCTGCTGAAGAAACCGATGTACGCCGATGCGTGGCCCTACCGGGGTGATGCCAAGGAGTACGCCCGCCGCCTGGTGGACAACACGGGCGCAAAATACGCCACGGCGCCGAATTACGCCGCTATTATGGCCTCGGTGATCGACACCGTGGCAAACATCGTAAAATCACTTTAGCCATGAGAAAAATCTATTACAACAACCTGTTGGCCCGCCTGCTGTTATGGCGGAAAGATTACGAAACAGCTATGATTTTCGGTTTCATCTGCACGAAGCGCAAACAGGCGCAGCCGTTGAGTTCAAAAGCAGTGAACCACGAGGCCATCCACGTCGAGCAGTATATGGAGGTTACGGCCGTCGCACTGCTTGCCGCCTTGATGCTCTCTTTGGCGTTCGGGTGGGGCGGTTGGCCATTCGTCGTGGCGCTCCTGCTCTACTACATCATCTATTTTGTTGAGGCGGGGATTTCGTGGGTGTACAACACCGTGCGGCGGAAGCTCTCCGCGACCGCAGCGGCGGACACGGCCTATTACGCATCCATGTTCGAGATGGAGGCGCACGCCAACGAGGGAGATAACCAGTATATTCGCGGCCGCAAATCGTTCAACTGGATCCGTTATTTCGGGAAAGTATGAAAAAGTATCTGATCGTGGCGCTGGTAGCGCTGTCCGTGATTACGGCATTTGGCTTCCTGATCCATCAAAACAAAAAATTGCGGCGGGAGCGGGACGCATACCACAACAACACCGAGGTACTGCTGAGCGAGGTGGAACGTTATCAAACCAAAAGCGGCGAGCAGGCCGTTAGAGTCGGCGAATTGCAGCTGCGGGTGGCGGAGTTGGAGCGGTACCGCGCCGACGATGCCGCGTTAATCCGCGACATGGGCGTTAAGAAAAAGGAGTTGGAGCAACTGACCAAGATACAGCAGCAGACCATTTACAAGTTGCAGGGCAAGGCCCGCGATACCGTTTTTGTCGAGGTCACACCCGACAGGGCCGCCGAGGTTCCGGCAAGGTGCGCCGAGCATCACGACGAATGGCTCGATTTCTCGTGCTGCATTTTCCCCGATAATAGCTACAAGGCCGACGTCATAAGCCGCGACCGGATTACCTACGTGGAGCGCGTCAAATATGCGCGGTTCCTCGGATTCCTTTGGCGAACGAAGCGTGTCAAGTCGCGCGACCAATCCATCATAAACCACAATCCGCACGCTGAAATTATCGACGCAGAGTTTATAACTATCAGAAAATAGCGGCTTGCAATCGTTATAAATCGCTATTTTGTTTGTCCATTGTTTGTCCAAAAAGAATAATCCAACACGGGCTCTTTTACAAAAAACCGCCTCAAACATTAGTTTGAGGCGGTTTTTGTTTGGTGGAGAATACGAGGCTCGAACTCGTGACCTCTTGCATGCCATGCAAGCGCTCTAGCCAACTGAGCTAATCCCCCGTTAACGGGACAAATATAGTGAAATTTTCCAAATCCTCGAAAAACAGAGTCGATTTCCTGAAAAATTCACTCCGACAGTCCGCTCCTCGCAGAAAAAACATATCCCCAAAGAGGCAACGCCAATCCGTATGGCAATGTTTTTGCTCTGAATTACAACGATATGAAACTCAATCATAAACCGGTCTGGCATTTTCTGCATGCCGACAAAAAACAATAGGATATGGACAAGAAAAGACTGACCTCCGAAAACGGGAAACCCATTGCCGACAACCAAAACATCCAAACCGCCGGCGTGCGCGGCCCCGCCATGCTGCAAGACGTATGGTATCTCGAAAAACTCGCCCATTTCGACCGGGAAGTGATCCCCGAACGCCGCATGCACGCCAAAGGATCGGGAGCTTTCGGGACCTTCACCGTGACGCACGACATCACCAAATACACCCGGGCCTCGATCTTTTCGCAGGTGGGTAAAAAGACCGACTGTCTGGTCCGCTTCTCGACCGTAGCCGGAGAGCGCGGCGCCGCCGATGCCGAGCGCGACATCCGGGGCTTCGCCATGAAATTCTACACCGACACGGGCAACTGGGACCTGGTAGGCAACAACACGCCGGTCTTCTTCCTGCGCGATCCGCTGAAATTCCCCGACCTGAACCACGCCATCAAACGCGATCCGCGCACCGGCATGCGAAGTGCCAACAACAACTGGGATTTTTGGACGCTCCTCCCGGAAGCGCTCCACCAGGTGACGATCACGATGAGTCCGCGCGGCATTCCGGCCTCGTTCCGCCATATGCACGGCTTCGGCAGCCACACCTTCAGCTTCTACGACAAGGACAACAAGCGCACATGGGTCAAATTCCATTTCCGCACCCTGCAAGGCATCAAGAACCTCACGGACGCCGAAGCCGAGGCGGTCATCGCCAAAGACCGGGAGTCGAACCAGCGCGACCTGTTCGAAGCGATCGAACGGGGCGATTATCCCCGCTGGCTGATGCAGGTGCAGCTGATGACCGAAGAGGAGGCCCGAAACTACAAAATCAATCCCTTCGACCTGACCAAAGTGTGGTATCACGGCGATTTCCCGCTGCATGACGTGGGTATTCTCGAACTGAACCGCAACCCGGACAACTTCTTCGCCGAAATCGAACAGGCGGCGTTCAACCCTGCGAACGTCATCGAAGGCATCGGCTTCTCGCCCGACAAGATGTTGCAGGGGCGGCTCTTCTCCTACGGCGACGCACAGCGCTACCGGCTGGGCGTGAACAACAACCTGATTCCCGTGAATAAACCCCGCTGTCCGTTCCACGACTACCACCGCGACGGACAGATGCGCACGGACGGCAATTACGGAGCGACGATCCCCTACCAGCCGAACAGCTACGGCGAATGGCAGGACAGCCCGAACCTGAAAGAACCGCCTTTGGAGGTGAACGGTGCCATCTACAATTACGACGAACGGGAACTCGACAGCGACTATTTCACCCAACCGGGCAAGCTCTGGCGGCTGATGTCGGCCGAAGACCAACGGGCGACGTGCGAGAACACGGCCCGCGCGATGGGCGACAGCGCCCTCTTCATCAAACAGCGGCACGTGCGCAACTGCTCCTACGCCGATCCCGAATACGGCAAAGGCGTGGCGAAGGCATTGGGTATCGACTATGAGGAAGCCCTGAAAGCGGAGGACCCGGCACACCCGACGTGGGATCCCCGCAACAAAAAGTGATTCGCAGCAGACGCACCGAAAGGAGGTTCCTCCATTTCGTTAAGATCGCTACAAAATCCCGGATGAATATGTATTCATCCGGGATTTTACGCAATACGTCCTCTTCACCCTGTCCGAACGCCCCGCAAAACAAGGCCCGTCCGGCACGAACGGCCCGACGCGAAAAGCCTCATACGATGGGATCGATGACGCCTCCGCCTCCGCCACTCTTTCCGGCTCCGCAGGCTTTCTCCCCTCGACAACGATACTTCGAAAAATGCCAGCCGACACCTTGCTCCCGGCGACAACATCGACAGGCCGGTCCGCACAAGCGGATCGGTTTCCTTGCAAGAGGCAATCAAGGACGGTATTCCAGCATCGTTCCGGGACATTGGACATACCTTTACGGGGTCTTGGCCGGCTCCGTAAAATACAATGCCGGACTGCGATCCCGCACTTTCGGGAGCCGCAATCCGGCGCTGCGAATTTCAAAAGGCACTATGCCTGCGGCGTATCGTCGCCGCCTTTATTGCGATTACGGTTGCGATTTCGGTTACGACGACGCCCCCGGTCCCGGCTGCCGCGATTACCCTCGCCACGACCTTCTCCGTGGCGGGACTCCACATTCGCAGCCGCGACGACACCTTCTGCAGGTACCGGACCGGCACTCTTCGCACCGTCGCGTCCACGGCTCCGACCACGTCCCCCGCTGCGTCCGTTTCCGCCACGGCCCGACCCACTGCGTCCCCGGCGGCCGCCATGACCGGAAAAAGCGGCGGGGTTATATTCAGGGCCTGCACCTACGGCTTCCGGCAAGGACAATTTCGGAATCTCCCGCTCGATAAACTCCTCGATACGGTGGAATTTACCCTGCTCCTCCTCGTTCACGAACGTAACGGCCCGCCCCGTAGCGCTGGCCCGCGCCGTGCGGCCGATGCGATGGATATAATCTTCGGGATCGTGCGGCACGTCATAATTGATGACCATGCCGATATCCTCGATGTCGATACCGCGTGCGACGATGTCCGTCGCTACGAGAATCCTCACTTTATTATTCTTAAAATCGAGCATCACCTGCTCGCGTTTCTCCTGATCCAGATCGGAGTGCATGGGAGCCACGTCGAGCTTCATACGCTTGAGCGTATGGGCCAACTCCTTGACCTTTTGTTTGGAAGAGGAGAAAATGATCGTCTTGGACTCCGAAGGCCAGGAGAACATCTCGCGGACGATCCCCAGCTTTTGGCCCTCGTAACAGATATAAGCACCCTGTTCGATCGCCTCGTTGGGCTTCGAAATGGCGATATTGACCTCGGCGGGATCGTTCAGAATCTGCTTGGCCATCTGCCGGATCTTGGGCGGCAGCGTCGCGGAGAACATCAGCGTCTGCCGCGATTTGGGCATATAGGAAACGATCTGCATAATGTCGTCGTAAAAACCCATATCGAGCATACGGTCGGCCTCGTCCAGAATCAGGTAATCCACATGCGAAAGATCGACGCGGCTGTTCATAAGGTGCGAAATCAGGCGTCCGGGCGTGGCGATCACCACATCGGCACCCATTTGCAGGCCGCGCTTCTGCTGGTCCCAGCCGCGGCCGTCGCCGCCGCCGTAAATTACGGCGGTAGAAACGGGCATATAGTAGGAAAAGCCCTGGAACTGCATGTCGATCTGCTGTGCCAACTCGCGCGTGGGTACGATAATGACCGATTTCACGACGTTCTTCTCATTGCCTTCGAGCAGCAGCCGGTTCAGCAGCGGCAGCGTATAGGCAGCCGTCTTGCCCGTACCGGTCTGGGCGCAGGCGATAATATCGCGCCCGTCCAGAATGATCGGAATGGTCTGCTCCTGCACAGGAGTCATCTCCTGAAAATTCATGGCGTCGATGCCGTCCAGCACCTCGTCTTCCAGATCGAGTTCGTCAAATCTCATACTATGCGTTTTCTTTCTTTTCCAATTATTACACTTCAAACGGGCGGGTTCTTTCGACCAACTCTCCCTGCAACGTCGCCGACGAGGAGGCGGTCACCCGCACCCGCACGTAATCCCCGATCCGGCACTCGCCGCGATCGAAGACCACCACCTTATTCTGCGACGTACGTCCGAAAAGCTGCCGGTCGCTGCGCTTGGAAGTACCTTCCACCAGAATTTCGAACTCTTTGCCGACATCGCGGGCGTTGCTTTCGGCCGAAAGCGTATTCTGCAAGGCGATGATTTCGTTCAAACGGGCCGTCTTGACCGAATCCGGCACATCGTCGGGCATGTGACGTTGAGCGAACGTATCGGGCCGCTCGGAATACTTGAACATATAGGCGAATTCATACCCCACCTCCCGCATCAGCGAAAGCGTCTGCCGATGATCCTCGTCCGTTTCGCTGCAGAATCCGGCGATCAGGTCGGTCGTAATCGCGCAATCGGGCATATAGCGGCGGATAGCGGCGATGCGGTCGAGGTACCATTCGCGTGTATATTTGCGGTTCATCTTCTCGAGCATCCGCGACGATCCCGACTGGGCGGGCAGGTGGATGCAGCGGCAGATGTTGGGTTTCGACGCCATCACCTCGAGCAGACGGTCGCTCATGTCCTTGGGATGCGACGTTGCGAACCGCACGCGCAACAGTGGCGAAATTTCGGCCACAAGGCGCATCAACTCCGGAAAATCGACCGCTCCATAGCGATACGAATTGACATTCTGCCCTAACAGCGTTACCTCCCGGTAGCCGTTCTCAAACAGGCTGCGAGCTTCGTTCAGAATGGTCTGCGGATCGCGGCTGCGCTCCACGCCCCGCGTATAAGGCACCACGCAGTACGAACAATAGTTGTTGCACCCGCGCATGATGGCGATATAACCGCTCACGCCGTTGCGGTCGAGCCGCACGGGAGCGATTTCGGCGTAGGTCTCTTCGCGGGAAAGCAGGACATTGACACCCCGGCCGCCTTCGCCCGCTTCGCGCACCAGGCGAGGCAGGTCGCGGTACGCATCCGGACCAGTGACGATATCCACGGGGTTCTCCCCCTCGAGCAGCCGTTCCCGCAAACGTTCGGCCATACAACCGATAATACCGACGAGCACTCCCGGCCGGCGGCGGCGCAGATGAGCCATCTCCCGCAAACGCCCCCAAATGCGCTGTTCGGCATTATCTCGGATCGAACAGGTATTGATCAGAACGACATCCGCCTCCTCGATCTTGTCGGTATAGACATACCCCTCCTGCTGCATGATCGCTACGACGATCTCGGTATCGCCGACATTCATCTGACAACCGTAGGTTTCTACAAAAAGTTTACGGCCCGCCCCCTGCAACGGACGCAAGGTATTTATCTTTTTTTCGTCATTCATATTCACAGTCCGGAACCACCCGGTAAAATTAGGACCGAAAAACGGGAATCGACGATCGCGGTTCCCGTTTCCCCGGTATTTCTGAAAATTACTGTGCCTGAATTGCACCCGCTTCCGGGAAGGGCTTGAAGCCCTCTCCGTAGGTATCGTAGGCATCCGTAACCACGAAGAATGCTTTCGGGTCGATCTCCTGTACCTTACGCTGTACCGCATGCACCTCCTTGCGATCGACCACCAGGAAAATCATATCCTTTTCCTCCTCGGAGTACATACCCCGTGCCTTGATAAAAGTAGCGCTGCGTTCCAGATCCTCCAGAATGAACGTCCGGAGTTTTTCGTTTTCATCGCTGATGATGAACAGCAACTTGTCGTACGACGCACCGTCGATCACCCGGGCTACGACCCGCGAAGCGAGAAAAATCAAAATCAAAGAATAAAAAGTAAGCACCCAGCCCGAACCCGAACTATCGCCCGTACCGAGACCGAAACCGATCACCACCAAGCCTGAAAGGATCACCACGCAATCCGCCAGGAAGATACCCGTGGAAAACTTGATGCCCGCATACTTCTGAAGCAACATGGCGATAATGTCCGTACCGCCCGTGGTAGCCTGTGTCCGCACGACCATACCCTGCCCCACGCCGATAACGACCGCACCGATGATACAGGTCAGCAACAGATCGTTCGACAAGTTGAGCGAACCGCCCAGCAATAGCGCCGGATCGAGATTGATACCGTCGGCCGTAAATGCCGCATCGGAATAGACCAACCGCGTCAGGATATTCATAAAACCGGGCGTGAACAGCGCAGCCACCACCGTCCGGGCGCCGAACTGTCCGCCGAAAACCAATACGGCGGTAATCATCAGCGGCACGTCGAACATATAGCCGAAAGTACCGACCTGGATCGACGGGAAAATATTATGCAATACGATGCCGGCGCCATAGACTCCGCCCGGAACGAAATTGTAAGGATTGATAAAAAAAACGAAACCGGATCCCATAATCGCACAACCGACAAACAACTGAATCCAGGAACGCCACCAGGCCCAAGACCCCATCGGCTCCAATAAAGCTTTCGTATTGATCATAAAGTTAACTGTTTTAGAGCGGTTAATAATCGATTTAATTTTGCAAATATACGAAAAACTCCCGGATTTCCCGTTCGCTTCGGACTATTTTCCCAAAAAGCCGCAGTATTTAAATTTTTTTCGTTTATATTTGCATATACAATCCTGACAAATAAAGGGCATGATACTAACTTACTATTGCATTATCACGATGATAATCATCGCCTACCTGCTCGGCTCGATCCCCAGCGCCGTATGGATAGGCAAAAAATATTACGGCATCGACATCCGGGAACACGGCAGCAAAAACGCCGGTACGACCAACATGCTGCGGGTGCTGGGACGCCGGGCAGCCCTGCCGGTCTTTCTGCTGGATTTCCTCAAGGGATTCGTCGCGGTCACATTGACCGAGATCCTCAAATACGACGCCTACATCAACGATATGTGGCTGATAAATATCAAGATCATCGCCGTATTCGCCGCCGTGCTCGGACACATCTTCCCCATTTTCGCGGGATTCCGGGGCGGCAAGGGCGTGGCAACGCTCGTGGGGGCGATCACGGGAATTTATCCGCCGGTCGTACTGCTCTGTTTCGCCGTATGGGTCGTGATCCTGATGATGACGCATTACGTTTCGCTCGCGTCTATCGTGGCCGGTTGTTGCTTTCCGATCTTCACGATCGTTTCGCCCAAGGTAAACCAATCGGTGCCGTTCATCGTCTTCTCATTCGTCACGGCCGTTCTGCTGCTCTACACCCACCGCAAAAATATCGTTCGGCTGAAAAACGGCACGGAATCCAAAATATACATCTGGAAGCCCCATCGAAAAGCGGACAAATAGCACGGTAAAAACGATTCGCTTGTTTGGCGAATCGTTTTTTATCGAATAAGGTCCGAAACCGGAACCATATCCGAATAGGCACAAAAAAATCCGACTGCTCCATCTCCTGCCCCAACGGTCATTCGGATCGCTTCATCCGCCCGTTTCAGATCGGACATTCAATCCACGGTGAATAGCGAGCCGGAAATCACCATTATTCAACACGCTTGTATTGTCCGATTTCGATCTATTTGTGTCTGTTTCCGCTGCGATCCGATCTGTCGAAACCGGCTGAAACGGCCTTGTAAAACAAAAGCGGAGGCATCCCCGGATTCTTCCGACAAAAAACGGGTATTTTACCGATTGGATAGATTTTCATATATTTGCTCGCAACGAATACCGATTTGTACGAACTGTCAAAAAGCAAAACACACGAAATTTGCTTTGTTCCCGGCATATATTATCTTTGCCGGAAGAGGTTAGGAAGGATAACCCGAATCCGGCCGGACACCAATCCCCCGGGACAGGCGTTTCGCCCTAAAAATTGAATTATCCACTACTTGATACCGAAAATTCTATGTTACGCGAAAACCTGATTAATATTTACGAAACCAGCTTCCGGGAGAACTATGCACTGCCGGCATTGACCGACTATTTCAAGCAGGAGAACTTCACCTACCTGGAAATGGGCGCCGAGATCGCCAAACTGCATCTGCTCTTCGACGAAGCGGGCATCCGGCAGGGCGACCGAATTGCGCTGATCGGCCGCAACAATCCCCGCTGGTGCATCACCTACATCGCCACGATCACTTACGGCGCGGTCATCGTGCCCATTCTGCAGGATTTCCATGCCAACGACGTGATCCACATCATCAACCATTCGGAAAGCCGACTGCTTTTCCTGGGCGACACGTTCTGGGACGCGATCGAAGCCGACCAGATCCGGAAAGTCGAAGCCGTCTTCTCGCTCACGGACCTGAACGCGATCTACGAGCGCCGGGATCCGAAGAAACTGACGGATTTCCAGAAGAACCGCGAAAATCACTTCCGCAAAGCCTATCCGAAAGGGTTCGGACCGGAGCATATCCGCTTTCACAAGATTCCCAACGACCGGATGATCCTGCTCAACTACACCTCGGGAACGACCGGATATTCGAAAGGCGTCATGCTCTCGGTCAATAACCTGACGGGCAACGTGCTCTTCGCCCGAGGAGCCATAAACACCCAAACCGGCACGAACTATTTCCAGCGCGGCGGACGCACGCTCTCGTTCCTGCCTCTGGCACACGCCTACGGCTGTGCATTCGACTTTCTCGCGCCGCTGGCCGTCGGAGGCCACATCACCCTGCTGGGCAAAATTCCCACTCCGAAGATCCTGATCGAAGCCATGCAGGTCGTGCGCCCCACGATCATTTGCTGCGTACCCCTGATTCTCGAGAAAGTCTATCGCAAACAGGTACTGCCGCTGCTCGAAAAGGGGCCGATGAGTATCGCTATGAAGATTCCGCTGCTGAATACCGCCCTGCGCTCGGTAATCCGCAAGAAGATGATGGAATCGTTCGGCGGAGAGGTGAACATCTTCATCGTGGGCGGTGCACCGATGAATATGGAAACCGAAGCATTTCTGATGAGTATCAAATTCCCGATCACGATTGGATACGGCATGACCGAATGCGCTCCGCTCATCAGCTTCACTCCCGACAACGAATTCAAGGCCGGTTCCTGCGGGCGTTTCCTCTCGGAATTTATCCAGGTGAAGATCGACTCGCCCGATCCCGAACACGTCGCGGGCGAGATCCTGGTGCACGGCGAGCACGTCATGATGGGTTACTACAAGAACGAGGAGGAAACCCGGAAGGTCCTGGACGAAAAAGGGTGGCTCCATACGGGCGACATCGCCACGATGGATCCGGACGGCACGCTTTACATCCGCGGCCGCTCGAAAACCATGATACTCACGGGAAGCGGACAGAACATTTACCCCGAAGAGATCGAAGACAAACTCAACAACATGTATATGGTCCAGGAATCGCTGGTTCTGGAGCACAACGGTCGTTTGACGGCATTGGTCGTTCCCGACTTCGAACAGGCGGAGCTCGAAGGGATCGATAAAGAGGAACTGCCCCGAATCATGGAAAACAACCTCAAGGAACTCAACAAACTGTTGGCATCCTACGAACAGGTCGCAAGCATCACGGTCTATCCCACCGAATTTGAAAAGACGCCCAAACGCAGCATCAAGCGCTACCTATACAATACGGCTCTGCTGGAGAAATAGGCCGATTCGATGACGCACGAAAAATCGCTATCGAAGGGTTTTCCGCCGACAATCCGACAAGTTTCCCTTCGAAACAGCTTGCCGCCTTTTCAGGCGGCAAGCTGTTTCGAAGGCTCCTCGGAAATCTTCGCAATAGTCCGTACGATTGTCCTTACCTTTCACTATCTTTGCAGAAAACAGGATGCGCCTCGGAAAACGATGAACAAGTTCCCGTTTTCTTCTCGGCTTTCACTATCTTTGTATTTGTAGAAGATAGGATGCGGTTCGGCAATCTTTGCGTGCAAGCCTGCACGATTGACCTCACCTTTCACTATCTCTGACACCGAACATTTCGCCTCGACAAAATGCAAATAAATTTGCGTTTGCCTCCGGCTTATCGCTATCTTTGCCAATATGAAATTCAGCAGCAAACAAATGATCGGAGAAAACCTCCTGTACCTGATGGTATGGATGGTGATTATCCTAGTACCGGTCCTCAACTCGAAAATGCTCGAAGAGGTACACGTCAGTCTGGAGAACATTCTGATCGCCTGGCTAAAAATCGCACCTTATCTGCTGATCTTCATCATCCACAACAGCCTGATCGCTCCCAGACTGTTACTGCGAAAACATCGTTATGTATGGTATCTGGTCGTCAATCTGCTGACCATTACGGCCGTTTTCTCGCTGGTCGCCATCTATGAAAAATACGCTCCATACGACACCGAACCCTACATCCTGAACGGCAAAGCGTCATTCACCGATCTGGCGATCTATTGGAACATCCTGCTGGGATTCTTCATGACGGGCCTGAACATGGGTATCAAACTGCTGTATCGCTCCCTGCGCGACGAACAGCAAATGGAGGAGCTCAAACGTCAGAACCTGCAAGCGGAAATGGATTATCTGCGATACCAGATCAACCCCCATTTCTTCATGAATACGCTCAACAATATCCACGCCCTGATCGACATAGATACCGAATACGCGAAAAGCGCCGTCATCGAACTGTCCAAGATGATGCGGTACGTTCTCTACGAATCGGGCAGCGAAACCATATCGCTCAAAAAGGACATCCAATTCATCGAGAACTACATCGAGTTGATGCGCATCCGTTACGACAGCAGCATCGATATATGCTTGGATTATCCGGCCACGATCCCGAACAAAGTGGCCATCCCGCCCCTGCTGCTGATCGTATTCGTCGAAAACGCGTTCAAGCACGGAGTAAGTTATAACCACGCCTCGTTCATCCATATCCGAATCGGCTACCGGGACGACGCGGTGACGGCCGTCATCAGCAACAGCCGTCACGAAAAATCCCGGCCGGGTACTACGGGTATCGGACTCGAAAATGTCAAAAAACGGCTGGCATTGATTTACCAGGACAACTATACGCTCTCAATCGACGATTCCGATCCGGCCGTCTATACCGTCAAACTCATAATCCCCATCATGCCATGCTGAAATGTATCGCCATAGATGATGAGCCGCTGGCACTGCGGCAATTACAGGGTTATATCGCCAAAATCAATTTTCTGAAGCTCGAAAAAGCATTCACCAACGCCATCGAAGCCCAGCAATATCTAGCCGGGAATCCGATCGACCTGATTTTCGTGGATATCAACATGCCCGACCTGAGCGGTGTGGAGTTCGTACGTTCGCTCGTCAGCCGCCCGATGATTATCTTCACGACGGCTTATTCGGAATACGCCGTCGAGGGATTCAAACTCGATGCGATCGACTACCTGCTCAAACCGTTCAGCTTCTCTGATTTCAGCCGCTCGGCAGCCAAGGCGCAGTCGCTGTACGAACTGCTGGCCTATCGGAAGACACAAGGAAACGCTCCTGCCCCGGAAGCCACTCCACGCGACCGGGAGTACATCTCGATCAAAGCCGACTACAAAACGACACTGGTACGCATCAGCGACATCGTTTATCTGGAAAGCGAAGGCGAATACGTACGGCTCCATCTGGACGACCGATCGACCATCACGACTCTTTTCCGGCTCAAGAACATGGAAGCGGCCCTGCCGTCGGAAATGTTCATGCGGGTCCATCGCTCCTACATCGTCAATCTACAACGTATCAGGAGCTACGTAAAAGGCCGGGTTTTCGTAAGCGACAGCGAATACATCCCCATCGGCGAGAACTACCGGGAAACGTTCCAACGGTACATCGAAACCCATTACCAGAATCTATAACGGAGAATCGCGTCCGAAATCTTGAGGAAAAATCGTACCCGTCCCGGAACGGGCATTCGACAGCCCGGCAGCAGACAACAAAGCGCGATCATATGCTTTCGGGGTACCTATGGGAGGCAAACATATGGCGGTGTGTCATAAAGGCGCACTGTTACGTCATTATCGGGATGCGAGTTAAATCATTTACGACAGTAAATTCCTGTTGCCCTTGCCCTCAATGCCTCGCACTGCATCCATTCTGACTCCCCTTAAGGATTGTGCTCGACACAGTCCCTTGTCGGCATTACAGACGCGGCCACAGCCAGCAGACAAGCCCCCTCGAATTCGATACTGTGAGCATGGGATAACGATATATGGAAAGATATGAATCCCCAATATAAACTCTGCATTCCCAGAGTACAGGCACGCTTGCCACCAACCCCGACTATGAGGGGCGAATCTTATTTGCGATCGGCCAGGCAGCTCTGAATATCCAGACTGACCGGCTCACCGTTGAGAGAAAAAGAGAGTGTGCAATCCTCGAAAGCGGTAAGTTTCTCGAACTGCAAAATAACGGTGGAATTATCGCCCCAAATTGCATCGACACTCTTTGCCTGGAAGGTTTTACCACTGTTATAAAGCACCACATCTTCGATTGAAAGTCCGTTGGTTTCATCACGGTCGGATGCAGGGATTTCAATTTTGATAGTTGTTTTGCCGTGTTTGTTGTTCAAACTCAAAAATTTGGGAGTTGCATGGGCGCTTCCTATCGCCAACAGAGCGGCAGCGCACGAAAGAATAATTTTTTTCATAGCAAATGAATTTGAAGTGATGTAAAAGAGTTGATTTCCAATCGTTACGAAATAATATCCAAGATACGAAATAATGTCTTTTACTATATGCAGAAGATTCCGATATTTTTACAATAAATTATTGTGGGGGGGGGCTTTTACTCTTTTCGGTACAAAACTAATATAAAAATCCCCCCCCCAAATATTTTGATTAAATTAACCAAAATATATCCGAATGCAAAAGTATCGGGAAAAATCCATGCGCATCAGGCCCGCATAAAGCCTATGACTTACAAGCGGGGAAAACGGTCCATACGGGTATATCGCCCCTCGGCATACTCGTAACAATAGTGCACCAGGCCGTTGGTCAGGACCACGTAACGGGCCCCCAGCACCGAATTGTACCGGACGGCCTGCGCCAGCACCTGACGGTCTATTCCGATCCCGGCAGCCTTGCACTCGACGAGCATCAGCGGACAGGCCCGATCGTCCACGACCACCACATCGGCACGCTGCGGAGATCCGTTCATCGCTACGGCATACTCCTGAACGATCCGCATGGGCTGTGCTCCGCAATGGGAAATCAGAAACCCGATCAAATGACGGCGCACCCACTCCTCGGGAGTCAGCACCAGGTAGATTCCCCGAAGCGGGTCCCAGACGGTCGTCTGCTCCCCGCGCTGCGAAATCCGCAATTTGACGGCAGGAAAATTGAGCCGGGGATAGTCGGGAGTCATATTCGGAAAAAATTAGTAACTTTACAGGGACAAATATACGAAAAGGCGACGGAATCCGTATCGCCCCGCGTACAAAGAGCGCCAAGCCGCAGAGCACAGCGCAAAGCGGGAGCGAACGTACGGGTTCGCAGACAAAGAGTGCCGATCGTATCTTATTACTTAACTAAACAGCGAAAGGCGGACGGCGGGTCCAACTCGTCCGCATCCGCCCGAGCCGCATAAAAAATTTATCGCCTTATGAAGAGTCTTTTGACCTTGCTCCTTCTCTCTTCCGCATGGATGGCCTGCGCCCAGGATTACGCTTCGCCGGAGCCGGTCGAGATAGGCAAGGAGCTTTCCCGCACCACCTTCGTCGTCTATCCGACGGCAGAAGAAGCCGCCGCCGGATCGCGCGAAGCCTCCAAATACTTCACCCCGCTGGCAGAGTGGGAAAAGACGACGACCGAAGCCGGCACGGAGTTTTCCACGAAATTCACGGTGCCTTTCGCCTGGGTAAACCGCCAGGTGCTCCTGCATGTGGAGTGGGCTTCGTCGGCCTACGAAATTCGCCTGAACGGGAAGGTCGCGGGGTATTGCCAGAACGGGAGCAATCCGGCGGATTACAACTTCACCAAACAGATCCGGGAAGGGGTCAATAATCTGACGATCAAGGTGCTGTCCAATCCAGCAAGCGCCGTACTCGAGAGTTGGACGCATCCCTCCGAACCGGCGTTAGGCAGTTGCTACGTATTTTCCCAGCCGACCATCCGCATCCGCGACCTGTTCACCAAAACGTACCGAAACGGCAGCGTCTTCAACGGCGAGGTCGGCATCGTGGTGAAAACCGACGCGCTGAATCCCAAGAAAGCGAAAATCCACTACGAACTGCTGACGCCGCAGGACGAAGTCGTGACATACGGCAGCCAGGAGATCGAACTCGACATGCGCAGGGAAGACACCCTGCGTCTGGTCGCCCAGATTCCCGATACGATGGTATGGAGCGCCCGCAACCCGATACTTTACACCCTGCGGCTCAAGACACAGACCGAAGGCCGTTATACGGAGTACGTATCGCTCAAGGTCGGCTTCCGCACCGTCGGCAACACCCGGGGGCAGTTGGCGATCAACGGGTATCCGGCAGCACTCAAGGCCGTACCCGACCTGGGTACGACCGTATCGCCGAGCCAACTGCTCGAATGGAAGGAACAGGGGTACAACCTGATTCTGCTTCCGGCAGGCGGCGTATCCGGTGCGCTGTACGACCTTTGCGACCGATATGGCTTCTATGTCGTCGAACAGGCTCCGATCAACACCAGCCGCAGCGGTATGTCCCGCCGCAAGGGAGGGAATCCCAGCAACGATCCCGCATGGCAGGCGGCCTATATCGCCCGTATCGAGGAGAGCTACCACACCACGAAACTGCATCCGTGCGTCGTAGCATTCTCGCTCGCCGAAGATTCCGCCAACGGAATCAACCTCTACGAAGGTTATCTCCACCTCAAGGGCCTCGAAAAGGAGCGCCCGGTTCTCTACCCCGATGCCGGCGGAGAGTGGAACAGCGACAAACTCCGGCTGTCGGCCGAACAATAAGGTTTCTGTCAAAGGATAAAAAGAGGCTGTGTCAAAACATCCTTTTTGAAAAATCCCCCCCCTGTTACAACTATCTGTAGCAGGGGCAAATCCTTCTATTTCGCATTATGACATACTCCTCTTTTTGGCATACAGGAACGAAGCAAGCCCCCTCGAAATACGATGGCACTGATAGCACGATACACCGGCATGCAGGCAACAAGCGCCCTGCTTTTGCCGCAGAAAGGCCACTCCTTATGCTCAGAACCGAATTCGCACCAGGGATCACAGGTCCCAATGCCGGAAATCATGTACCCAGCATCAAAAAAAAAACGAACAATCGCCCGAATGAACCGCACAGCCAATAAAAACCATATAGTCTACATCACAAGAACAACCGCCCCGTACAAACAACATATATATCCGTATAAAAAAACCGTATAACCGACGTCATGAACCCATACTTCGCAGCGAGATTCACAGGACCTGGGCCGAATACAGGATTATAGGTCTGGACCGAAAATCAAATGCCGCCCCCTTCACGGACCTTGACTTTCCGGCACAATTCGGTCTGACATCGTTCCCGAAATCCAAATAAGACCGATCCTTTTTCGATCATCATCGTTCAAAACACAAATGGACGGATCCACCCTTTCGGCCGGGACTGGTGCGCCCACAAAACCATCCATCACCGCTCCCATATCGCCCGATAAGAAAAGCCACTCCGGAGCTACCAACAATACGCTCCAACCAATAACAAACTCCCCGAATCAGCCGGTAACTCTCCCCGGTAGCAAACAAAATGCCCAGGACCTCCGGAAAACATTTCCGGACCGGCCGTAAGCACGCCCAATTAACAGAAAAAAGCTTCTCTCGACAGACAATCCGAGCAACAAAAAGAGGGGAAGAGATCGCTCTCTTCCCCTCCGGGATTCCGTTACTCATCGAAGATCGACGAATAACTGTTCGACTTCAAATTATCGAATATTATCAGTGATATTCTTCAACTGTGCATCCACATCGAAATCCACGTTCACCGTCGCCTCCTTTTTAGGCGTATTGAAGATAGTGGCTTTTCCATGGTCCATACGCTCACGCTCGATCTGAATAAACGAAGCCTGGCTGAAGCGGATCGGAGCAGAGAGGCTCACTTTCGATACGGTCGATACACTGGACTTATCCTCGCGCTTATCGTCGAAACCATCGGTCGGAGCAGTATCGATATCCCCCTGGTGGTCAGGATCGTTCATCATGATTGTTTCGTAGCCCAACGGTCCCCAAGCACCGGTTTCGTCCTGACCTGCATAGTAGAAGCCCCAAGGACCTACTCCCGGCGGGGAACAACGACCGTGCTTAGCATCCTTATAGATGGCTACAAACGGATAATTCTCGAAATAATCGAAGATCAACATATCCGGCAGAGGCAGATCGCCACCACGAGGAGCATGGACAAAGACCCACGTGTGAGCAGTTTCCTCACTAGTCGGCTCCGCTTGGTAAACGCATACATACTGCACTCCCTTATAGTCCTTCCAAGCCGAGGGATAACGAGCTGCAAGTTCATCACCGTTGTAAACCTGCCATGTTCCAGACACAGTTGCGTTATCATTACGCGGCAGCGGTTTCGACTCAACCCGGCCGGTCGACAAGTCGGACTGATAGGTACCGCTCGCATAAGCAAAACCATAAGCTACATACTGGGTACCGGGCGTACAATCGGTCGACAATATCTCCTCACCCACATACTGCGACAAGTCTCCGCCGCCATCGCCATGAATCAAATCGTCGAGGAACTTAAGCCAGTTGCCGTTATACGAATCGAAGACTTCTGCGTTAATGATACCGACATGATACCAAACGTCGTCGTGAGACGGAGTAACTTTACAAGTAAAGCTACGCATTTCGATCTCCGAGAACTCGAATTCCAACTTAAAATCTGTAGGAGCGACATATTCCGGAGTCGTGAATTCGGTCACCGAAACATCGGTAGTACGATGTCCGTATTTGTCGAAACCGAAAATAAAGATTTCGTAAGTGCTCTCCGGCTCGATACGCCACTCCTGATCGGCCCCCATCTTGGTCGTCATTTCGCCTTTCTGCACCCATTCGTTGGTCTGCCAGTTGGGAGGGGTGCCATCACCCAGGCCCGAACCGGAATCATACATATCCAGACGCTGGAGCAGACGCTCGACACAAACGCTTTTACCGTATTTCTCGGCACTGCCGCCGGGATACATACCGATGAAATATTTCGTCTCCAGATTCGAGGGCGTAATCTTGATCTCGCAATCCTGAGCTGTCACATTCAACTTCTCGACCGTGAACGTGCAATTATCGGTTACAGGAATCTCTCCGGTCGTAACCGTGAAATATTCCTCGGCATTTTCGCTGTTGATATTGTAGTTGTCATCCATGCCGAAGCACCAGAAATAGTAGTCGTTACCGCCCCATACACGGTTTTTTAAAGACGTGTTCAACATGAACTTCTGCTCGCCCTGATAAAGAGTCGGACGCTGCTTACGCGCACTGGACTGCAACTCCTGCAAATACTCTTTGCTGGTCCACTCGTCAACCTTGTAAACATAACTGTTCATCGTCGAGAACATCCACTTCGCATCCGGATTGCTCGGAGTGATCGTTACCTCTACGTTGTAAGGATTGTTGTCGGGATAAGGGTCGGCATTGACCTGCTTGGAAGTAACCGTGAACGTAAGGTCGGTCATCTCGACATTCTGGGTCGTGAACTCCGCCTTGAAAAGGTCCGTAGTAGGCACGCCCTCGGACGTACAACCGTACACATACCCATAATATGCCGTATTGGCAAGCGACAAGTCATCCACGGTATTGGTCTTCGAACCTTTCATGAGTAAGATGTTCAACCATTCAGACAACTTCATCCCCCGACTTTCGGCCTGTTCTTTCACCGCCTCCAAGTCGGCCTGAATGAAAGCCTCGTCGGACTCGAACGAATCGACGTATTCTTTAGTCATAAAAGCGCACAGATAGGTCTCGCTCTCGTTCGAAGGAACGATCTGCATTGCACAGCCGTTTGCCGTAATCGACTTCGGATCGATCGTAAGTTCGAACGTCATGGTACCACCCTGATTTACGGTAACGACTACATCGGCTGCCCCCGTATAAGAAAGGGTGATCTGCCCCGAACGAGACTCGACACCCTCGTCGAGTGCAGTGTAATCAAACTGGACGTATCCCGGCTCCGCATAGTTGAAATTCTTGATCCAATCCACGTTCGTCGTTGCCTCGACAATAGACGATTTATCGGCCCCTTGAATTTCATACGCCAAACGACCCGTTCCAGCGTTTTTCGATAAGGAAAGCGTAGTTTTAGCTACGATGGTGACGCTGTAATCCACGCCATCGTCGCTTCAGCCACTGCTTGCACTCACCATTGCGAGCATCGCCACAAGCGCCATCGCAAAAGAAAAATACTTTTTCATAGAAAAAAATAACAAGTAGTTTAGTGAAAGAGCTACCGGATCGAAATCCGGACACCCTTTCGGGTTAATAAAAATTAAAAGTTAGGTATTAAAAACATCATAAAAAAGCGAAAATCCACCATGCAAGTATCGTAGAATAATCCTAATACACAATATAACCAACAAAATTCAATTCTTTTGTCCCGTCCGTTCCCCAGCGTATTCCTGCGATAAAGCAACTGCACCGAACGGAATCAATATTCTCGCCTTCATTCGGAATCGAATTCTTAATCCGAAATTCTCTCAAAGGTAGGAAATTAATCTAACTTAAACAACTTTTTAAGACAGTTTTTCAACAAAAAAAGCGAATCAAAAATCACAATATATTGAATATCTTACATTTAAAATTCAAATATTCGTACCTACAAAAAATCCCCCAAAAAAATGATTTTTAGCCCTCAGGCGGCGTTTTTTCCATCACCTGGACGGATGTACCGAAATAATAAATCTTGAAACATAATAATTCGGTAACCAGTCGATGCACCCATATAACTTAAATAATATTCTATTTAGTATATACACAAGGTAAAAAAAGCAAAATTCCGTTTCGAAGCCCTCCTCTGCATTTTTTACGAAGAAAAAATATTTTTTTCTTGCAGAAATAAAAAAAACATCCTACATTTGCACCTGCAAACGCCTCTTTAGCTCAGTTGGTAGAGCACGACACTCTTAATGTTGGGGTCCAGGGTTCGAGCCCCTGAGGAGGTACGGAAAGGCGGAAAACTTAAGTTTTCCGCCTTTTTTATTGTCCAAACAGCCCCTTATAGCTGATATATCTTACCGTTTCGTGTATCTTTGTAATTGGATCCCACCGTAAAGGATCTATGTAGGATAAAAAAATTTTACAAAGTCCCTTATTCAGCCGAGGTATAAAGATAAATTCAAACAGGTTATGGAGATCAATAAAGATAACTGGAAGCAGATCGATCTAAATGTGGACAGCCTGTGGTTGATCCCCGAAAGAGATAGGCAAGGCAAGCACAAGAATATCTATCACGGCAATTTCGTTCCCCAACTACTCAAACGCTTACGAATGCCGGAAATACCGTGCTGGAATTGTTCGCAGGCAGCGGGACTACCCTGTTCGCATATGAAAACCTGCGCAAAGATTATATCGGATTCGACATCACCCAAAAAATTATCGATTATGTCAATAGCATTATGAGCGAATGGTCTTCGATCAACTACGCAATCAAGAATGTCGATGTCACCGATCGACAGCCGTTTTCCGAGGCGATCGCAGCATAGCTGGGCGAAAGGCACCGAGAGTAGGTCGATTTTATGATCGCTCATCCGCCTTATCTGGACATCGTAAAATTCACCGACGACAGCAGGGATCAGGCCAATATTTCGAACATCGATGCTTTCTAGAAAAAAGCTCTGCTCGGACCGTATCTACGGCATACGGATAATTGAATCCGGATATTCCGATTCATCGATGAAACCAGAATACCTGCATTTTATGATCGGAACGATACCTCGTAATCGTATTCTTTTCCGGAGACACCTCATCCCAACCGCAACGATCGCAATAAAACCCGTTAAAAGGCGGATAATTCAACAAGACACAACTGTCTGCACCGACAGGTTTATAAACTTCATAATAATGCACGGAATTCCGCAACGGACTCGTTCTGCGAATCAGAATTTCATCCTTACCGTCGAAATCGACATCCTCGAATACAAACGGCCCCCGATCATCCTCACCTTGCAATGTACTGTAATCGAAACACAATGTTCCTTCGGTATTTCCGACTTCCGGATTGAAGAGATATTCCCCTGTTTCATCATACCACCCGGGAATTGAATTTTCATCACAATAATGTTCACAAAAAATATCGTATCGACAACCGGTCGATTCGTTGTAAAACGACAGACGACACGGCCCTTCGAGTCGGTTTCCCAGTCCCTGTGGAGTATCGAACGCAAATAATCGCCCTTCGACACGATACCCCTGAACATTCGGTTCGTATTCGAAAGAAAACGATATGGGATTATAGATTTCTACATTCCGGGAGGTATCGCTCTTGCATCCGGATCAGTTCCAATCTTTCGTCAGTAACTTCGTAAACATAAATCGAATCCCCATTTTGACGGCCGTCTTGTTCCCAAATCGCAAAAGTCTGCTGAATCGCAGCAAGTTCGAAGTCCGCCTCCCCCTGTTCGTTATATTTTTGCAACAACCGCCCGCTTGTCGCATCGGCCAGCCGATCCGGTACAAGCAAAGTTTTTCGCCGCTTCCGATTTTGTCGCTTCCGAAATGTGGACCAACTGCTATCGTGCACCCCGTCATGTGCATACAAGACAATCGTCCCGACCGCCGGATAGAACTCCGTTTCGTTATCGATCTCTGCGAAAGGCAGATAATCTTTCCGATACAGACCCTTTGCCGTAATATCGAAAACCGTGTACGAATTTCCCTGTCGATCCATTCCGAAATCGTTCACCAGCAACTCATCCTCTCCGTCGAAGTCCGCATCGAAAAACTGAAAAGCAGTATAATATCCCAACGGTGAGTTCGGATAATATTCTCTATTGATAGCATCAGTCGCAGATACGTAATCGAAATAATAGACATCCCCATTCCGATGACCTTGAAAATTCTTTGCGAACGTAATATCCATCAACATAGGATTGGAATATTTCCCCGTATCGGCATACTGAAAATTCCGGCCGCCGGATACGGAACGGAAATTCATCACCCACTGGCCGGTTTCACTATAAGCATCGAACGGCATCCAACACGCCGTCACCTCATACCCGCAAACAGGTTGATTGTATTTGATATAAACACGGATCGCACGATCCTGCCCGGCAGGTATCACCCCATTCAATCTATTTATCCAAACGGAATCCGTCGGCTCCGCACTCCGCCGATACAGTCGCCGACACTCCGAAGATTCCGGATCGCCCGAATCAGCCAGACAAACTTCATTCTCCGTATCTGCAATTGCAGCGGAAAGCATATCGCTGTCCGGTGCTACGGGAATTACAGGAACTGCGGCACAAGCATCGGAAGTACCGACGACCGGACGCCCGCTCCGGCATCCGGCCATCGACAATACTCCCAAAGTAAGTGCACAATATATTAATCGTAACATTACTTTTTATAATCGACAATAATCTTTATAATCAACTCACTTCACTTTAGAATATAATACCAATCGTGTTTCATGTAAATTCGCTAAAAGCGTTTCGAAAAAGTCAGCAATTACAGGTGTAGAGTCAATATACATCTCTATAACTAACCACACACTATTTTTGACCAAAAAAGCCTTTACGCTTTTTCTCTCCAGATTTATCCTATTCAATATTTCAAGTACGTACTCTCTTTTTTCTTCAACCACATCATACACATTCGGGAAAACAAGCCCCAACCAGTTCCTGTCACTTTTAGGCACCTTAATCATAAAATTACCTCCTTGATAACAAAAATACAACGCTTCCCCGTCTTCATCTTCCTGAAAAGAAACATTGTTATCTCTCAACCATTTTCGATAAATTTCCAATTGATCGTAATCTTTTTGGGCATCAACAAATGTTTTCATAAAACTCTTCCTCATAAATTTAATTATTAACTAATCCTAAATTAAGCCTGCTTTTCTTCAATTATATTTTTCAAGCACAAAATTAATCGCTGTCCTTTTTTAGCTAAACGCTCTTCTATCATCCTTGAACGAGGTATAGAGTCATATACTTTTTTATAAATCTTTTCATCCCGTCCGATTTCTATATCTCCGGCATATCGACTTTCTTTATCAATAAAATGACAGCAAAAAATTTCCATATTGTATATGATATTATCAATATCTTCCTGGGTAATACTACTTTCTACAATTATTTTCCCCTCTTCATCTACTAACCTTCGAATTAATTCATCCCTATAATCAAACAAAACCGCAGCTAAATACTCCTCATAAACACGTAACAGTATTAATAGCCTTTTAGCAGCAGCAACTTCCTCATTCAATGAAGCTTTATCTCTATTAAAGGCCTCACTCCCGGATGCAGCTAATAAAGCATCTCGCACGACATCACTAAACTCATCCCGTTCTAAAGCAATTACTTTTGAAAAAGCATAGAATGCGTAACCACACAACTCACCTGTAACAGAAATTGATTTAACAATATCATCAGAATTAAAAAGAAAAGTTGATCGTCTCGAAAAAACACGTTTTTTCAAAATGTCAGAAATAGCAACTCCAATAATATAAGGATGTTGTGACTGCATAATTGCTCGAAAAGACATTGCATCTCTGAATTTTTGAAAAAAATCAGCATCTACATCAACAGCATCTTCTACAACTGCTCTTGCATACTCTACCAATTTAGATTCCATAATATTTTGAATATTTTCTCGCCCGCACCTCGACGATAAATAATAAAAAGGAAAGCGTGGTGCTGAAAACTTATTTTAGAAAGTCAGGTCGTAGGAAACCTTATAGCATAAAATAAGCAACAGCCCCACGCCTATATCCACAAGTGGATACGACGCGAGAAGATGTCCGCCTATTCTCTGCTAAAAAGTGGAATTTCCTACGTTCGACTTTCGAGAATAAACTTACACTTTCCGTGTATTCAATATGTCATCGCAAATATAGCGATATAGACGGAAAATGCAAAACATCCTGCCCTTTCGGGCGCCATTGCCATTATGAACGGTGCAAAGTTCCTCAAAACAAACATTTTCTGCAACAAGTGCAACTGTGGATTCGAAACTTTGTTAGTTGCAATTTGGGGCTGTGTCACCTATGATTTTGCGGATCGTACGGGCCTCACACAACGAAAGGAGGGTGCTGAACTTCGATTCAGCACCCTCCTTTGGTCTTCCAAAAATAATTTTACTTTTCGAGCCCCATCTTTTCGATCAGGGCCTTGGTTTCGGGCTTGTGTCCCCGGAAATTCACATAGAGCGTCATCGGATGTTCGTGACCGCCCTTCGAGAGAATCTCACGGCGGAAAGCCTCCGCCACTTCGGGATTGAAGATACCCTTCTCCTTGAACAGCGAGAAGGCATCGGCCGCAAGTACCTCGGCCCACTTGTAACCGTAATAACCGGCAGCATATCCGCCGGCAAAAATGTGGCTGAAAGCCGGCGACATCGCAGCACCCTCGACAACCGGGAGTACCTGGGCCGGAGCCATCGCCGTCCGTTCAAACAGTTCGACATCGCCCTCGAACGGCTTGTCGATCGAATGCCATGCCATGTCGTTGAGCCCGTACAGCAACTGGCGGACATTGAAATAAGCCGCCTGATAGTTCTCTGCGGCGACGATCTTGGCAATCAGGTCGGCAGGAATCGGTTCTCCGGTCTTGTAATTCACGGCCCACAAGTCGAGGAACTCTTTCTCGGTCGCCCAATTCTCCATGATCTGCGAAGGCAGCTCAACGAAATCCTGATATACGTGCGTACCGCTGATCGACTCGTGCTCTCCCTCCGAAAGAATGGCGTGCAGCGCGTGTCCGAACTCATGCAGGAAAGTTTCGAATTCACTGAAAGTAAGCAGTGAAGGAGTCGTATCGGTCGGCTTGGTGAAGTTCATCACCAGCGACACCAGCGGGCGGGTTTCGTGTCCCTCGACGATTGAAACGCTCCGGAACTCGGTTTCCCAAGCCCCGCCGCGTTTGGTAGCCCGGGGGAAGAAGTCGAGGTAAAGTTCCGCCAGGAAGCGACCGTCCTTGTCGGTCACGTCGTAAGCCGTCACCTCGGGATGATAGACCGGGACTTCGGGATTCGGCGTGAAATTAAGGCCGTAGAGCTTATTGGCGAGCAGGAATACCCCCCGCTTCACACTGTCCAACTGCAAATAGGGTTTCACCAGCTCTTCGTTGAGCTCGTATTTCTCATGGCGGTACTTCTCCGAGTAATAAGCCATATCCCAGGGCATAACCTCGCCTTCGAAACCCTGCGAGCGGGCATACTCCCCGATCGTATTGTAATCCTTCATGGCATACTCCTTGGTCTGGGCAAGCAATTCATCCAGGAAAGCATTGACCGTCTGCGCGTTTTCAGCCATCCGATCGGCCAGCACGTAATCGGCGTACGTCGGGTACCCCAACAGATTGGCGATCTTCAAACGCAGATTGACCATCCGCTTGATGTTCTCCGTATTGTCGAACTCACCGCCCAGGCAGAGGGAGTTGCTGGCTCTCCAAAGCTTCTCCTTCAGCTCGCGGTTGGTCGAATACTCCATGAAAGGGACGTAACTCGGCGCCTGAAGCGTCACCGTCCATCCCTGCTCGCCACGGGCCTTGGCTTCGGCGGCCATACCGTCCCGCACGAAATCGGGAAGCTCGGCCACCTGCGCCGGATCCGTGATATTGATCGTAAAGGCATTCGTGGCAGCCAGCACATTGCGGCTGAACCGGAGCGAAAGCTCCGAAAGTTCGGTCGAATATTGTCGGTACAGCTCCTTGTCCTCATCGGAAAGGTTCGCACCGCTGCGCACGAAACCGTTATAGGTTTCCTCCAGCAATTTCTTGTCCTCTTTCGAAAGGAACCACCCCGGATGTTCATAGACGGCCTTCACACGCTCGAAGAGCTGCGGGTTGAGCGATATGTCGTTGGACAGGGCCGTCAGTTTGGGCTGTACGTTCTCGGCCACCTGCTGCATCTCGGGCGTAGCATCCGCTTCGAGCAGGTTGAAAAAAATACCTTCGACCCGCGAAAGCAGCCGGCCCTGACGATCGAGCGCCACGATCGTATTATTGAAGGTCGGCTTGGCTGGATTGTTTACGATCGCGTCGATTTCGGCACGCGACACAGCGATCGCGGCATCGAACGCCGGTTCGTAATCGGACACCCGGATCCGGTCGAACGGCGGGGTTTCGTGCGGCGTATTCCACTCCGCGAGCAAGGGGTTGTTCGTATCAATTTCAGGCAGCTGGGCAACGGGCATCGTATGGTCCGCGCATCCGGCTGCCAAAGCGGTTAAAAATGTCATAACAATCTTTTTCATCGGTTAAATTAGATTTTAGGCTTTTCATTCGGTTCGAGGGTCACGACGGGCACGGCAAGGCTGTCGGCAGGTTCTTCGGGCAGCTCCTCCATCAGGCCACAGGCCACGAGCATCGCCCGTTTATCGGGATCGGCCCCGCGAAAATCCCGGTAGAGGGTCATACCGTCCGCCGAACCGCCCCGCGAAAGCAGCGTCCGGAATTTCCGAGCAGTCGCACGGTCGAATACGTCGCCGGTCTGTTCGAAGGCCCGGAAAGCGTCTTTGTCGAGGACCTGCGCCCAAATATAGAAATAGTACCCCGACGCATAGCCCCCATCGAAAATATGCAGGAAATAGGGATAGCGGTAGCGGGGCTGTATCTGCGGGATCAATCCCCGGCGACCGTACACGGCATCGGCTTCGAACTCATTCACATCGAAAGGTTCGTACTCCGTAATAGCGTGAATATCCATATCGGTAAGAGCGGCAGCTACCAGTTCGGTGACAATGAAGCCCTGGTTGAACTTGCCGCTTTCGCGGATGCGTTTGATCAAGCGTTCGGGAATCACCTCTCCCGTCGTATAATTGATCGCATAGTGGCGCAGCACCTCGGGTTCGGTCGCCCAATTCTCCATGATCTGCGAAGGGAGCTCCACGAAATCGCCCTCCACCCTGCCGAGCGACCGGTATTTCACGTCGGCGAAAAGCGCATGCAGCCCGTGCCCGAACTCATGAAAAAGGGTCTGGACCTCATCGAGCGTAAGCAGCGAAGGCGTCAATTTGGTCGGCGGAGTAAAATTGCATACGATGGCGACCACAGGAGCGATGCGTTCGTCGCCTTCGTAGCGCTGGCTGCGGAACGCGGTACACCACGCACCGCTGCTCTTGCCGCTGCGCGGAAAAAAGTCGAAATAGAGCACGCCCAAATGAGTCCCGTCCACGTCGAGCACCTCATATACCGAGCAATCCTTGTGGTAAACCGGTGCGACCAACGGACGGAACGTAATCCCGTAAAGCCGGTTCGCCAGCGAAAAAGCGCCTTCCCGAACATTTTCGAGCGAAAAATAGGGCCGCAGCGCAGCATCGTCGAGCGCATATTTGTCCTTGCGCACCTTTTCGGCGTAATACCACCAATCCCAGGGTTCGAACGTCGCCCCCGGCACATCCCGCTGCAACATCGCATTCATCTCGGCCATCTCTTCCTTGGCCCGATCGAGCGCCGGAGTCCACACTTCGTTCAACAACTCATAAACGGCAGCGGGCGTTCCGGCCATCTGGTCGGCCGTCACATAAGCCGCATAGGAGGGATAGCCCAGCAAGCGGGCTTTCTCGTTGCGCAAGCGGGCGAAATCGTTCACCAGAGAGCGGTTATCGTACTCACTGCCTTCGTTGCAGCGGTCGATATACGCTTTGTACAACTGCTCCCGCAAATCGCGTCGAGCAGAATACGTGAGAAACGGAATCCGGCTGGAAGCGTCGAGCGTAACGACCCACGCATCGTTCATCCCCAGCTCCGCAGCCTTCTCCCGGGCTATGCCCTGCACGCTTGCAGGAAGTCCGTCAAGCTGTTTATCAGTCAGTTTCAGCACGAAATCATTCGTCGCCCGAAGAACATTATTGCCGAATTTCACGGGCAGCAGCGCCAATTCGCCGTTAATTTGGCGCAACCGCTCCTTCTGCTGCGGATCGAGCAGCGCTCCGGCCCGCACGAATTTACCGTAAATCTTCTCCACCAGGCGCGTCTGCACGGCATCGAGACCCAAGCTGCCGCGACGGTCGTAAACGGCTTTGATCTTGTCGAAAAGCACCTCGTCGAGCAGAATATTGTCCCGATGGGCGGCCAGCAACGGCATCGCCTGCTCTTTCGCCGCCAATAACTGATCGTTCACGTCGGCCGAACAGAGCATGTTGAAAACCAGCCCCACCTGCTCCAGCATCAAGCCCGAGCGGTCGTAAGCCAGGATGACATTCTCGAAAGAGGGCTGATCGCCGTTGGATTTGATGGCGTCGATCTCGGCTTCCTGGATCGACATCGCCCGCTGGAAGGCAGGCAGAAAGTGTTCGGGCCGGATCCGGTCGAAAGGAGGCACGCCGTAGGGCGTTTCCCACTCCTCGAAAAACGGATTCTCCGCCACCTCTTTACGCTGGTTGCATCCCGTAGTCATAAGCAGAATCAATGAAATTAAAAATAAAGAATATCGCTTCATCGGTTCGTTGGATTTTATTTACCTTTGCAAAGGTAAACAATTTATAAAAAATGCAACTGTTTTACGCCCCCGATATCGTTCCTCCGGAATATACGCTCAGTGAGGAAGAGTCGAAACACTGCATCCGCGTGCTTCGCATGGCCTGCGGCGAAGAGCTGCACATCACCGACGGCCGCGGTAACCTCTACCGCTGTGAAATCGTGGACGACAATCCCAAACGCTGCCGGGTGCGGGTGCGCGACACCAACAGCGAATTCGGCAAGCTGCCCTACCGCCTGACGATGGCCGTCGCCCCGACGAAAAACAACGACCGGTTCGAATGGTTCCTCGAAAAAGCCACGGAAATCGGGGTCGCGGAGATCATCCCCCTCGCCACGGAGCATAGCGAGCGACGCACGCTCAAGCCCGAACGGGAGAACAAGGTCATCACGGCTGCCGTGAAACAGTCGCTCAAAGCCTACCACCCCCGCCTGCACGAAATGACCCCGCTGCGACAGGTCATCAAGCAGCCCTTCGACGGACAGAAATTCATCGCCCACTGCGACGCTCCCCGTTCGGCCCTGGGCAAGGCATTCCTGCCCCGCATCCTGCACAAAGGAGGCGACGTACTGGTTCTGATCGGGCCGGAAGGGGACTTCTCGCCCAAGGAGATCAACCTGGCCGTCCGGGGAGGTTTCCGCGAAATCACGCTCGGCTCGCAGCGCCTGCGCACGGAAACGGCCGCCGTCATGGCGACCGCATTGGTGGCTGCCGCCAACGAACCCGAAATCGGAACGGACGACAGACAACCGTCTTCAAAACCGGCACAATGAAACAACTTTGGGAAATATTCTGGTCGTTTTTCAAAATCGGACTCTTCACCTTCGGAGGCGGCTACGCCATGATCCCGCTGATCCAACGCGAGGTGATCGACCACCGCAAGTGGATCCCCGCTTCGGAATTTCTCGACCTGCTGACCCTGGCACAATCGGTCCCCGGCCCTATTGCGATCAACACGGCCGTCTTCGTCGGATACAAACGCTCGGGGCTCCGAGGCGCCTGCGCATCGCTGCTGGGCGCCGTGCTGCCGTCGTTCCTCATCATCCTGGCGATCGCCCTCTTCTTCGCGGGCATCCGTCAGAACCCCGTCGTCGATGCAGCCTTCAAAGGAATGCGCCCGGCGGTCGTTGCCCTGATCATCGCTCCGCTGGTCACCCTCACGCGGGGCATGCACTGGAGCATGATCGTGCTGGCCGCCGCACTGGCCGGACTGATCTGGTGGCTGGGTCTTTCACCGGTACTGATTCTTGCCGCCGGTGCAGGTGCAGGCATCGTCTGGGAATTGTCTATCGCAAAAAAGAGTAAGCAATGATATTCTGGGAACTGTTCGTCAGCTATCTGAAAATCGGATTCTTCGGCTTCGGCGGCGGTTATGCCATGCTGTCGCTGATCCAGAACGAAGTGGTCGTCCAGCACGCCTGGATGACCAACGCCGAATTCGCCGACATCGTGGCCGTATCGCAGATCACGCCCGGCCCCATCGCCATCAATTCGGCGACTTACGTGGGTTACACAGTTGGAATGCAAAGCGGCAGCGTATGGTACGGTATTCTGGGCTCGGTCATTGCGACTTTCGCGGTCTGCCTGCCGTCGATGACGCTGATGATTCTGGTCGCCCGCTACATCGCCCGACTCAAGGGCAATCCGCTGGTAAGCGGCGCCATGCGGGGACTCCGCCCGGTAGTGATCGGCATGATTGGGGCGGCCGCGCTCCTGCTGATGTTTCCGCAGGACGCAGGCGACGCCAGCTTCATCGACTTCTGGAGTTGGATTCTCTTCGGCGGCGTACTCGCAGGCTCCTACTTCAAACTCAATCCGATCCTGCTGATCGTCCTCTCGGCTGCCGCAGGCATCGCGATCTATCTTTAACCGCGCTTACTCTCCTCCGGCGACGAAGAAGATGCCGCCCGTAAAGAGCACTACCAGGAAAGAGATCAGGGCCAATGCCGTAAGCACCATGAATCCGATATGCACGAAGCCCCATTTCTCGCCTCCGTGCGGCAGTCTCGGCGAGGTCAGAGCCGCGATAAGGCCCACGACAGGCGTAAGGATCAGACTTAAAACGAACGTCCAGGCGAATCCGATCTTGCGGCGGCTGCCGACGAGCCCGATCAGTACGGAAATAAGACACCAGGTCAGGATACCCAGTACAATAGAGAGCGTAGTCATAATTTCATAAGTTTTTCAAAACCGCTCTGCCCCGTACCGGCAAACCGATCGTCGGCTACCTGACAAAACGACAGTACGTCCCCAGGGGAAGCCGCTTGCCGGCCCGGTCGTCGAAGCAGAGTTCTCCGAATTGTTCCTCAAACGGCGTGCCGAAGGCCTGTCGCACGGCGGTCGAAGCGAGCGTTGCCGACAACCCCATCGAATAGAGGTTCAACACCAGAAACGCTCCGCGCGGCTCCAGCAACCGGGCGCAACATTCGAGCATCTCGCCGATGTTATCCTCCAGAATCCACTTTTCGCCGTTGGCACCCCGTCCGTAAGCCGGAGGATCGAGGATAATTCCGTTGTAGCGGTTACCTCGCCGCACTTCGCGCTGCACGAATTTGAGCGCGTCTTCGACGATCCAGCGCACCCCCTCCAAACCGCTCTGCTCCATATTCTCCCGCGCCCAGGTCACGACCTGTTTGACCGAATCCACGTGGGTCGTATCGGCTCCCGCCGCCCGGGCCGCGAGCGTCGCTCCGCCCGTATAGGCAAAGAGATTCAGGACCTTCGGAGTCCGTCCCTCCGCTCTCATCCGCACACAGTTATCGTAGATGAAATTCCAGTTGGCCGCCTGCTCAGGGAAAAGCCCCACGTGTTTGAACGAAGTGAGGCCCAAGCGCATGCGCAACCGCATCCCTTCATAGGCATAGTCCACCGTCCACCGGGACGGCATCCCGGACCGCAACCGCCACTCCCCGCGTTCTTCGCTGCGTCCGTCACGCAGGAACGAGGCGTCGGCCAGGCGGCGCCACTCCTCCTCCGTAAGACTCCGCCGCCAGATGGCCTGCGGTTCGGGACGGCGCACGACATAGCGGCCGAAACGTTCGAGTTTCTCGAAATCGCCGGAGTCGATCAATTCATAATCGGGAAATCGGGGAATCAGGGTTTCAAACATGGAATTATCTTTTATCATACATCATATAACGAATTTTCCGGTCCCGTGCACGGCATACTGCCGACATCCTTCTTTTACCGGCCTGCAGCGAACAGGTGTGGGCCAAGCAAATTTCACCAAGCCGCCCCAGCAGAAACGGAACTCGCCCGCAACTTCCACCGCCGAAGAAACAAGACCGTTCCGGCCAATCGGAAGCACGGGACCCTTTTGTTATTTTCGATCGCTCTCGTCGATCAGGCTCATCTCGCACCGGGCACAGTCGAACCGGAGCCGGTATCGGAATCGGCCGCGCACCAGAAACAGCTCTCCTTTCAGCGTCGGATGCTCCTTCAGGCACTGCCCGATCTCACGCCGAATGCAATAGGCCGAACGCATGACCGGATGCCCTGCCGTCGCAGGTTCCAGATCGAGTCCGCGTGCAATTTGCCGCACCCCGTGATCGCGGTAAAACTCCTCGGCCAGACGATTCGTCACATTCTCCTCGGCCGCAAGGATTTTCGACGGATAGGGCGCGGAACGATCCTCGGGCAAAATCGCATGGACGACAGGACGGTCGAGCCGCGCCCGGCGCAAACGCTCCAATCCTTCGCGGCGCAGCTCCGCCAGCAACGACACCGGCACGAAACGGTCGCACCCTTCGGAGCGAACCTCCCGCACGTCGAAAATCGTATCTCCGCTGCGGGAAAGTTGTGCGGCGACGGTTTCCGACATCTTCCGGGAATCTTTCGCCGGTTCGAACACCCCGTCGCGCGTAACCTCGGCCGCAACCCCCTCGCAATCGGTAAAACGCACCGTTACTCGCTGCGGCGTTATCGCCGCGTCGGCACGCACGGGAATCACGCGCCGCGTACGGCTGCGGTCGAGGGCCAACGAAAAGCGGCGGTCGAAATTGCGGAACACCTCCGCCCCGGGGACGACACCCTCCATCCGGTTGGGCACGATCCGATTTCCGGCGACCTCATTGACATTGGTACCCGCCAACCCGTTTCGGGTCCGGAAACAGATGCCGTCCCCAGGCGCCAGGTCGTGTGGCTCGGCCAACGTGAAACTCCGGCCATCGACCCGGGCTACCCGGCCCACGAACTCGCCGACAGCTTTGGGCGTGTCGAACGATGCGACTCCCGCCCGGCGACCGTCGAAGAAATACTCCGACTCGCCCCGCGTGAAACTCTTCGAAGGATCCGGCTGAAAGTCCGGCCGGCTCTCTCCCACCGACGAGCGGCAGAATCCCGGCCGTGACGCGAGCTCCCGATCGATCCGCTGGCGGTAATGGCTCACGACATTTTTAATATATCCGACATCCTTCAGGCGTCCTTCGATCTTGAACGAGGTAATCCCCGCATCGATCAGCTCGCCTATACGGTCCGACAAATTCAAATCCCGCACCGACAACAAATGCCGCCCCTTGACGACCGTACGCCCGGACTCGTCCACCAGATCGTAGGTCAGGCGGCAGGGCTGGCTGCAAGCGCCCCGGTTACCGCTGCGTTCGCTCATCGAACGCGACAGGAAACAGCGGCCGCTGTACCCCACGCAGATCGCCCCGTGGACGAAACACTCCAGATCGCCCCCGCAGGCGGCGCGGATCGCACGGATCTCGTCGAACGACAAGGCCCGCTCCAGAATCACGCGGGCAAAGCCGCAGCGCTCCAGAAAAAGCGCCTGCTCCGGCGTGCGTGTGGCCGCCTGTGTCGAAGCGTGCAACTCGACCGGCAGATTCATCCGCCGCAGCGCCATGTCCTGCACGATCAGGGCGTCCACCCCAGCGGCGATCAGCTCCCTGGCCTGCCGCTCGGCTTCGGCCAATTCGCCGTCATAGAGCAACGTATTGAGCGTAGCATGCACCCGTACACCGTATTGATGGGCATACTCTACCGCCCGGGCGATCTCCTCGGCCGAATTGCCCGCCGCGTGGCGCGCACCGAAGCGGGCGCCTCCGATATAGAGGGCGTCGGCGCCGTAATCGACCGCAGCGACGGCCGCCTGCAAATCTTTGGCGGGAGCAAGTAATTCGATGGATTTCACGGTGCTTTGTCGGAAAATATGCCGAAGAAAAAACCCGAAACGACATCCGGTTCCCCCGGGCCGCGTCGAGGCGTGTCTTATCTCGGGGCAAAAGTAAAAAATAATCGGCAAATGTGCTTGCGATTGGGGTTTGTTTTGTAATTTTGCTCTCCGAACACGTAATATTTCAAGACCATGCTTACGATCAAGCAACTCAGGGACGACCGCGAGGCGGCCATCCGCCGTCTGGCAAAAAAAGGAGTGGACGCCGCTCCGGTAATCGCCGAAATCGAAAAACTGGACGACCGCCGCAAGGCGATCCAGCACGAACTGGACGAATGTCTGGCCACACAGAACCAGGCGGCCAAACAAATCGGTGCATTGATGGGTCAGGGACGGCGCGACGAAGCCGAAGCCAAAAAAGCGGAAGTCACGTCCCTCAAGGAGCGGTCGAACGCGCTGAATGCCGAATTCAAAGAGGTTTCGGATGCTCTTCAGGCCGCGATCGTCACCCTGCCGAACTTCCCGGCCGACATCGTGCCCGAAGGCAAAACGGCGGAAGACAATCTGGTCGTGAAACTGGTCGAAAGCTATACGCAACTGCCCGAAAACCCGCTGCCCCACTGGGAGCTGGCCCGCAAATACGACATCATCGACTTCGACCTGGGCGTAAAGCTCACCGGCGCGGGGTTCCCCGTTTATAAGGGACAGGGCGCCCGGTTGCAGCGTGCGCTCATCAACTTCTTCCTCGACTGCAACACGCGGGCCGGGTATCTGGAAGTGGAGCCTCCGGTCATGGTCAATGAAGCCTCCGGCTTCGGCACGGGACAACTGCCCGACAAGGAGGGGCAGATGTACCACGCCACGGCGGACAACTTCTACCTCGTCCCGACGGCCGAAGTACCCGTGACGAACATCTACCGCGACGTGATCCTCGACGAGAAGGATTTTCCGGTGAAGATGACCGCCTACACCCCCTGTTTCCGCCGCGAAGCCGGGTCGTACGGCAAGGATGTGCGCGGACTGAACCGTCTGCACCAGTTCGACAAGGTGGAGATCGTACAGTTGAGCCTGCCCGAGAAGAGTTACGAGGCGCTGGACGGGATGGTGGCCCACGTCGAAAGCATCGTCAAGGCACTGGAGCTGCCCTACCGCATCCTCCGACTCTGCGGCGGCGACATGTCCTTCACCTCGGCGCTGACTTACGATTTCGAGGTATATTCCGAAGCGCAGAAACGCTGGCTCGAAGTGTCGTCCGTGTCGAATTTCGAGTCGTTCCAGGCCAACCGCCTGAAACTCCGCTACAAGGATGCCGACAAAAAGACGCGGCTGGCACACACGCTCAACGGCTCCTCGCTGGCCCTGCCCCGCATCGTGGCGGCCCTGCTGGAGAACAACCAGACGCCCGACGGCATCCGGATTCCCGAAGCGTTAATTCCTTATACGGGCTTTGATATGATTAAATAAATTTTTATATTTGCACCGTCAACACACAACTTAAACAATACAAAAAAATGGCTTACAAAATTAGTCCCGATTTGTGCGTAGCTTGCGGCACATGTATCGACGAATGTCCGGTAGAGGCAATCTCGGCCGGTGATGTTTATGTAATCGATCCTGACAAGTGCATCGACTGCGGCACCTGCGCAGGCGTTTGCCCGAGCGAAGCGATCAAGCCCGAATAATTTTACAAGAAGGCATAAAAAAGCTCTTCCCTCGAAAGGAAGAGCTTTTTTATTGTCTATTCCCAAGTGGATCTGCCGACACGCCCGAAACCCGGGGCCGATCCACCCATACGGCCTGTCGCCACAACGGATTCACAACCGTTTTCCAGCCGATTTCAACGGCAGATCACGATTCCGCCGACCGTTATACAATACGTCCCGAAGCTCCCTCGAAAGGAATTTCGCGGAAAGGTCGAAATACATCGGACGATAGCGGCGGGACCGTGCATCACAGGACATCGAAAGACACGTGTACAGGGATTTTGCCGCAAACGAACCTTTCCGTTTGCAGAATCTATCTATTATACTTAATTTAGAGCACAGAAACATCGCGGGAGAAGCGTAAAAGTCCGGCACCGGAAACCCCGCCGGAAGAACAGCCGGTACAGCCTTCAGAGGAGTATAAGGAGATGTATCATTCGATGGAGGATAACATAAAGGACGAAGAACCCAGTCTCTATTACACGTACTTCCGTATGCGAAATGACAGCGACCAGCCGCTGTACATTGCAGTAAGAGTACGGATGAATCCATACGGATTCTTCTACTACCTCAAGCCGAAGGAACAAGCTACGCATTGGAGTTGTACGGAAAATAGCGCGGGTTTGAATTTCGATATGGACCAAGTATTAATCAAAGACTTGAACAAGGGACTGACTGCTGTTGAAATTTACTATCGAGACGATAAGGCCGGGACTTTGGCCCCGGAGAAAGACACCGCAATGCGTTATAATTTTATAAAGCCTATGACGGAAGAGATGGTCGGAACGCTACGCGACCCGGCCCGTTGGGAGTATGAAGAGTTCCCGGACCGCCCCCGTGCCGTGCGATGGACGATTCATATCACCAATGAGGACTATGAAGAAGCCGTCCGTGCGACCACCGAGCGGTGGAAAGATTGGGATCGCTGGAGCGGTGAGCCGATAGAATGGGAATGATTTTCAATTTCGTCTATATCGCAGAAGCGGGCCGCAGCGTAATAGCTGCGGCCCGCTTTTATCCCCCGCCTTACTGCCGAACCGAAAAGACCGATTCGCTCCTTCGAAAATCGTCTTTCGCAGAACTCCGACCGGGCAAAAGGAGTCCCCCGGACACGGATATTTCGCAGCAACGCTGCCTTCGGTTACTTCCGTTCCTTGATCTGGCCGCTGCGATAAGCCGCCAGCAGGTTCTTCAGGTCGTCGATCTGCACCTGCAACTCCTTGCCGATAGTCGTATCACGCACTGTGATCCGATCGGTCGTCGCCTCGACGATCACCTTCGTAGAGATGATGTCCTGTCCCTCCTCGACGGCCTTGACCGCCGACTCGAAAGGCTCGTGCTGCACCAGTTGCAGCCCGTGCGAATTGTAAATCAACGTGTAACCGGCGATGCCCGTTTCGGAATGGTACGCCTTGGAAAATCCGCCGTCGATCATCAGCAGCTTGCCGCCGGCCTTGATGGGACTTTCGCCCTTGCAGGTCTTCACGGGCACGTGTCCCGAAATGATATGGGATTTCTCGGGATCGAGTCCGAAAGCCGAAAGAATCATACTACACATCTTCGTATCATCCAAGTGCTTGTAATAAGCTCCCTTCTCCTCGTGGTGCGTCTTCTTGTCCTCGATCAGATAACGCTCCAGCGTCGCCATCTTGGCCTTATCGAAGAACGGGGATTCGGGGCCGCACCACAAGTACCACATGTAATCGAGCGCCATCTGCTGACTCTTGGCCCCGTTGCCACCGAAATAGGCCTCCCGGGTCAGGCGGTCCAGTTTGTCCAGCAGACTCCGTCCGGCATAGGGTTTTCCGTCCACGATGACTGTTTTGAACTCCCCTTCGTCGGTCATCGGAATCGAAGCGTGGTACATCAGGTTCGAATTGACGATCAGGTACATACTACCCTTCGAAAAGAGCAGCCGGATATGTTTCTGCAACTTGTCGCTGTTCAGGAACGAGGCCTGCAACGTACGAATAAGCTGATCTTCGCCCGGAGTCAGCTTATAAGGATCCCGGGGATCGACCGTCGGAAAGTCGGCGTCCTTCAAGGGATAATCCTTGCCGTCGATCTCGATGGTTCCCTTCTCGTAGTCGATTTTCTCCAACAAAGCCCGCCCCTCCATCTTGTATTCGGGATGGCGCTTGATCATCTGTCCCTCGATCTTGAACTGGATCACCGAAATCGCCTTGTGCATCTGGGCCATCAGCAGTACATCGCGCTCCGTAACGCCCGAATTCTGCATCACTTTGGGCTGGTAAGGCTTGCAGGGTGAGTTCTCATAAACTTCCATGGCGAAGCGGGCCAGCGGCAGCAGGTTGATGCCATAGCCGTCCTCCAACACATCGAGATTATCATAGCGGGCCGACACACGGATCACATTGGCGATCGAAGCTAAATTTCCCGCCGCAGCGCCCATCCAAAGAATGTCGTGATTACCCCACTGGATATCGTACATCTTGTACTGGGCCAGCGTATCGAAAATGAAGTGCGGACCGGGCCCCCGATCGAAAATATCGCCGATGATGTGCAGACGGTCGATCGTCAGGCACTGGATCACATTGCTCATGGCGATAATGAAAGCATCCGCCCGTCCGATCGAGATGATCGAATTGAGAATCCCGTTGAAATAACTCTGTTTGGGCGATCCCGGCGAATCGGATTCGTGGAGAAGCTCCTGAATGACATAGGAAAAATCCGGAGGCAGCATCTTGCGCACCTTCGAGCGGGTGTATTTGACCGAAACAGCCCGGCAGACCTCCGTCAGCTGGTTGAGGGTAACCTTATACCAGTCGTCCAGATTCGATTCCTTCTGCTTGATGAGTTGCAGCTTCTCGGCGGGATAGTAGATCAGCGTACAAAGCTCCGTCATTTCGGATTCGCGCAAAGTATTGTTGAAAACCTCGTGCACCTTTTGCCGGATCACGCCTGAAGCGTTCTTCAGCACGTGGCGGAAAGCCTCGTATTCACCGTGAAGGTCCGTAAGGAAATGCTCGGTACCTTTGGGAAGGTTCAGAATAGCCTCCAGGTTGATGATTTCAGTCGTAGCGTCGGCAATGGTCGGGAATTTCTCCGAAAGCAAATTGAGGAATTTCAAATCGGCCGCCGAATATGTCTTGTTCACAGATACACTCATTGCAATAAACATTTTGGGCAATTATATATTTCAGTGTACCATCATCCGAGATCGCAGCATCGCAAGGGTCGCCTATTCGCAGCTTGTGGCTGCGTCTGTAATGCAATTCTCCCCTACATCCCCTCCTCGGAGGAACTTGGCGCTACATTCCCAAAGAGATCCACCAAAATATATCATTGCGATATTTTTTACTAAATTAAATACTTTTCCACAAAGTGCCAAATATTTCGGACTCAATTCCCGGAATTTCCTCCAGCTGCTCCTCCCCGGTTCCGAAAGACGCAAAAAAAGATTCCCGAAATTACTTCGGGAATCTTCGGTTTCGGTCAGCGGCCGAATTACAACACGCTAACGATTTTCATCGAATTTACGGTCTTCGGACACATCTTGCCCACCGAACTGAAAGCTACGGAAGAGATTCCGCTCTTCGAATTAGACTCGGGGAAAAGTTCCTCCACCGGACTGAGGTTAGCCTTGCTCACCTCGAACGGTTTACATCGGTAAATATTACCATACTCTCCGGCCTCGTTCTGTGCTACGATATAAGCGTAAACCATAAGGCCCTCAGGAAGCTTGACTATATCCATCATAGAAGTATTTGCATCAAAGCCCATACTCATAATGTAAGACAAAACCACGTCGTCAGACTCACCCGAAAAATCCACATCGGTCACCAACATATTCCAAACCTCGGCACACTCTTCGGAGAACCGGGGTACGTATCGCAAGAAATAGGCACCTCCGTAATCATCGGGCTTATACGTAGTCGGATCAATTGACGAAGCCTCCTCACCGTCATACAGACGGACATCCACGCTCTCCACCGTAGCATCCGAAGCGACATATTCCAACGTTTCAAAGTCCTTCACGCTGACATCCGTCGTCGGACGACCGTACTCATCCATACCGCACACGAATACGACATACCCCGTTTTAGGCAGCAAACCAGTAAGAGTGAACTCCTCCAAATCACCCGTCATCCGCTGTTTCTCCATAAACTCGGAAACAGACATCTGGTAAGCCTTGGCCAAGTTAGCGATAAAAGAGGGGAGCAGCTCTTTCAGTATCGCGGGGTCGTTTTGACATTCCGAACTATACTCTTCAGCTGTCAGCGCATAGAAGAAGTAGGGCACCTCCTTATCGGAAGGAGTAAAACTCATTGTTACGGACGTCGATTTAGGCTCAACCGTCCATTCGAAAGTACAATTCTCCTCCTCCAGGCCGGGCAATGTCTTCGTCGTAAACTCGGCAACGATTCCGTTAGCGACAATTTCAAGGTTCTCGTTGATACCGGCAACGACAACCGAGTAGGATGTACCCGCCGACAAACCGGGGACATCCAACTCCAAAGGAGTTACACTACCATGCAACTGCCCCTGCAGAGTAATCACATTGTAAATATCAGCAACAGTGACTCCCTGCGACATATATTCCGCCTTATAATAGTTGATGACACCTTTCGCAATATCATTATCCGTAATTCCGGGAATTTGCTGCTCCAGGAACGCCGTCTCAAACACCACAGCCATAAAAGACTGGGACTTGGCATTCTCTGTAATCGCCTCGAACGTAGCAACCGAACTGTAATAAGACGTGTCGGAGAACGTCACCTTATATTCGCTCTCGACAGGATCTCCTCCCGTTCCGTTATTGCCACCGCCACCGTTGGTTTTGTTTTCGTCGTCGCTACAACCAGCGAACAAGGTCGCAAATGCTGCCAAAGCAGCAAACATAAACATTTTGATTTTCATACGTATTAAAAAATTATTGGGTTTATTTATGCAAATTTCTTCGTTCCTGCTCCTCATTTATTCAAAGGGCATCGTTGCAAATATAGAAATTTATTTCGAATCGGCCTGAAAAATCGGATAAAAAAAACAACATTTCCTCCGCTTTGCGAGCGATTCCGGCATACTCGCAGACTTTATTCACGAATGGAACGGAATAAAGGTCGCTCTTCGTATAAAAGAGATGGCTTTCTTTGAATACGGGACAACCCGATATCCTCCCGCCACCGGTTGCGGATCTCCTCCGCAGCATATCCCTCGACAACCATCCGGCACACATATTCCACCCCGCCTCGTATCGTTCTTCGAGAATCGGTCCGTCGATGAGCATTCCGTTGAGATTGGGCCGCTCCGGGCCAATGGCTTCCCGCTCGAAACCTACGCAGGCATCCAATCGCTCTATATAATTTAGGTATAACACGCCCGCATCCAACCTGTTCACGCCACCTCGAACGAGTGCATCGCCTCGTCGGAAGGCCTCCGCGTGTTCCCGTCGCAGAGCGACCGGATCGGAATACCCGTCGCCGCATCGACGGAACCTCCCATGTGCTCTCCGGGATCGGCCGTTCCCCGGAATCCGTGCTCCGGAGCGAAGATTGCAGTCACATCGAATCCCCTCGCGTGCAGAATATCAACCAAATGCCGTTCGCCGATCATCGAAGTATGATTCGCAAGCAAGGCCACACGCTTCCCTGCGAGCCGGGGATAATACATCGCCGTATCGGTCGTACCGACCCATACGGACTCCTTCGGAACCAGGCTGATCGCATCCGACAGTAAATTCCGCGCTGCGACGGCATCTGCCGCCTGTCCGGAAGCGACAGATACGAAAAAACGGATAAACCTAAAAATATCAGTCAATCAAAAACAGAAAATTTACTATCTTTGATTAACTGAACTTATACCATATAAAAATGAAAAACCGTCTGATCCAATTTTTGCCGGTATTGCTTATCGCTTTTGTTTCTTTTGCTACACTCGGAATCGTTCAAGCCCAAAACCGTAACCCTTGCGCAGACACTCCAGAAGCGGAGCGCCTACTCTCTGAACTCACTACGGCATGCTCCGAGCAGTCTTCGGAAAAAATCGAAAAATTCATCGAAAAATGGGAGCAGGAAAGCCGAACCGCGACGATATACGACACAAACGATAAGCTAACAACAACTGTTTATCAACTTTTGGACTACCTAATGGAAAAATATTATTTCAATAACAAAGAACTCTCTCCGGACAAACAGGGGCGGATCGTCAACGGCAACTTGGTTTTTCCGGGAGAAGTTCCCGTCTATATTTTAAGTGACGAAGAATATCTCGATTGTTTCCGTCCTGAAGACTTATCGTCGCATCGATGGTTTTCCCAAATGGATTATACACCGCAACGAATCATCAAAGGGTACCGTCCCTGCAATGCGCCTCAACAAATTCGGTTCTTAAAACTCATTCCATCTTACAAAAAAGCCATTGACAGTTTTATCGACTCCGAAGTCAAAAAGTCGAAAAGCTTTATTTATTCACAACATGCTCTCAACTTTTATACAAGTAAATTTCCCGTGTGCTATTCATCCTTTTTACATTATCCGAATCCACGATCATCACCCTACTTCAGCTATATCGTAATAAACACTTCACTCACGGAAGCTATCATCCAATGCGACTACGGATTCTGGGGTGAAACGGACGCCCTGCAAAAAAAGAATGGAAAATGGGGACCCGCAGCAGGAAATACGATTTCGATCCATTCGATCGAATAAAACAAACTTAAAACAAGAGGGAGGGCGAAAATAAAATTTTCGCCCCCCTGCAATATTCTCACATCCCCACGCTTACGCCTGTCCGCCGAACTCCATCAGGTAGGCCTTGATGAATTCGTCCAGGTCGCCGTCCATCACCCCCTCGATATCCGAGGTCTGGACTCCCGTGCGATGATCCTTCACCCGTCGGTCGTCGAAGACGTAGGAGCGAATCTGCGAACCCCATTCGATGCGTTTTTTCGTAGCTTCGAGTGCCTGCTGCGTGGCCATGCGCTTGTCCAGCTCCCGCTGGTAGAGTTTCGACTTGAGGATGCGCATGGCATTTTCGCGGTTCATCAACTGCGAGCGGGTTTCCATGTTCTCGATCAGATACTCGATCGGCTCGCCCGTATCGGCATCCTTGCCGTGATAGCGCAACCGGACCGCCGTTTCGACCTTATTGACGTTCTGGCCGCCCGCACCGCTCGACCGGAAAGTGTCCCACTCGATGTCCGCAGGATTGACCGTGATTTCGATCGTGTCGTCGATCGCCGGCGACACGAACACCGACGCGAAAGTCGTCTGCCGCTTGTTATTGGCGTTGAACGGCGACAGGCGCACCATGCGGTGCACGCCGTTTTCGCTCTTGAGGTAGCCGTAAGCGTATTCGCCCTCGAATTCGAGCGTGCAGGACTTTACACCTACCTCCTCGCCAGCCTGATAGTCGAGCACCTTGACCTTGTATCCGTGCGCCTCGCCCCAGCGGGTGTACATGCGCAGCAGCATCCCCGCCCAGTCGAGCGCCTCGGTACCGCCCGCACCGGAATTGATATCCATGATAGCGCCCATACGGTCCTCGTCACGGCGCAGCATGTTGCGCAATTCGAGTTCTTCGATGCGGTGCATCGCACGCGCATACTGCTCGTCGAGCTCCTGCTCGGTCACCACGCCCTCCTTGACGAATTCCGGCATCAACCGCAGGTCTTCGACCTCCTTGACCACAGCATCGTACTCCTCGACCCACTCCTTGATTCCCGCCACGCGGCGCAACTGTTCGCGGGCCTTGTCGGGATTATCCCAAAAGCCCGGAACCTGCGTCTTCTCCTCCTCGTTCTGGAGTTCTATTCTTCGCTGATCGATGTCAAAGACACCTCCCCAACGTATCCTGACGTCTTATAGCCTCTTTAATCTGTTCTGCAAGTACCATATTTTCCGATTGATTTTTACAGGCGAGGCAATCCGTACAGACTCTCCCGCAAGGATAGCCGCCTCTCCTGTCTTTCTTCCAACAAATGTAAACAAAATTTCCGGTTTTCGGAAATAGGAACCGGGCTCGTTGCCAATAAAAACGATCCCGCCCTGGCAGCTCCTGGCCGAAAAAAGTCGGACGCCCAAACCCTTCTACCGAAAAGATCGCCTCGGGCGACGGGCTACCGAACGTTATCACAACCCACCGATCGAAAACCGATCGAAAACAGACTCCGTCGCACCGGCACTGACCGTCCGAAAACCGTTTCCTTCATCCCTTCCCAAAACCGTCCGACGCATCCTTGGATTATGCCGAACACGCTCGAAGCCGCCGACTACCGCCCGGACAGGTTCATCTTCAGTTTACGCTCCGCGAACTCCCGGATAAAGTCGGCCGTACCTTCGATCCCCAGCACCGAGGAATCGATGCAGAGATGGTAGGTTGCGGCTTCGCCCCACTTGCCGCTGCTGAAATAGTCGTAATAGGAAGCCCTGCGGGCATCCGTACGCTCCATCTGCGCTTCGGCCTCTTCGGGCGTTACGTTCTCCTGCTCGCAAAGGCGACGCACCCGATCTTCCGGAGCCCCCGTAACGAAAACATTCACCGCGCGGGGATGATCCCGCAGGATATAGTCGGCACAACGGCCCACGAAAATACACGATTCCCGCGAGGCGATGTCACGGATCACATCGCTCTGTATTTTGAACAGCGCCTCGCTGCTCAGCACATCGGTCACACTCCCCTCTTCACTTGCAAAAGGCATGCGCAGATAACCGATCAGCGAGGAAAAGAGGCTCCTCGACTTCTTCTCGTCGGCCTGCTCGAAAAGTTCCGTGCAGAGGCCGCTCTGCTCGGCCGCCAGATTGATCAACTGCTTGTCATAGACGTGCACGCCCAGACGACGCCCCAGCGCCTCGCCGACGGCTTTGCCGCCGCTGCCGAGCTGACGGCCTATATTGATAACGAACTTATCCTGTTCCATAGTGCAACGGTTTTTATTCATTCACTCTGCGATCGTTTTCGACTTCGGCTCCCGAAACCTCGCCTCTCCCCGCAGCGGCCTTGGCCTTGAACTTCCGGAATTGGCAGAACAGCATGACACCGGCAACCAGCGAAGCCAGGAAATCCGACAGCGGCATCGAACACCATACGCCCCAACTGCCGTCCCAGGGCGTCAGCTCGTCGAAGATGCGGGGCAGGAAAATCAGACCCGGCATCAGGAAAAGCAACTGCCGCGACAACGAAAGGAAGATCGCCTTGCCCGCCATGCCGATACTCTGGAAAAAGTTGGTCGTCACCATCTGGAAACCGATGATCGGGAAGCAGAAGAAGACGATGCGCATACCTTCGGCCGAAAGACGGACCAACTCCGGATCGTCCGTGAAAACCGACACCGCCAGGCGCGGCGCCAATTCGCCGATCAGGAATCCGAGCGTGGTGACGCAGGTAGCGCCGATGATCGTCAATTTCAGCACCCGATCCACCCGGTCGAACTGCCGGGCACCGTAATTATACCCAGCAATGGGCTGCATACCCTGATTGATGCCCATGACGATCATCACGAAGAAGAATCCCAACCGATTGACGATACCGTAAGCACCGATATTGAGATCGCCGCCGTACTCCTTGAGTCCCTTGTTGATCAGAATCACGATGAAACAAGCCGCAAGGTTCATCAAGAAGGGCGACATGCCGATAGCCAGCACATTACGCACGATCTTGCCTTTCAGCCGGTAGATGCCGCGCCGGAAATGCAACAGCTCGTTCCTGTCCGAAAAGATGCGGAACTGCCAGACGAGCGCGAGTATCTGCGCCAGCACGGTCGCAATGGCCGCGCCGCGAATGCCCCAGCCGAAGCCGAAGATGAACAGCGGGTCGAGAATCGCATTGATCGTCACCGTCAGGATCGTGGCGTACATCGCCTTGCGCGGGTGCCCGGCGGCACGCAACACGGCGTTCAGACCCAAATACATGTGTGTAACGACGTTACCCCACAGAATGACGGACATATACTCCCGGGCATAGCCGATCGTCGCATCGCTGGCTCCGAAAAAGTAGAGAATCGGATCGAGAAAAACCAGCGTCAGCAACCCGAAAGAGATTCCGATAATCAGGTTGAGCACCACGACATTCCCCAGAATCCGCTGGGCCGTTTCGTAATCCCGCTGCCCCAGGCGCATCGACACCAGCGTCGCGGCGCCCACACCCACCAACGAACCGAACGCCGCCGCGAGGTTCATCAGCGGGAACGTCAGGGCCAGCCCCGAAATGGCCAGCGCCCCCACGCCGTGCCCGATAAAGATGCTGTCCACCATGTTGTACAGCGACGAGGCGGTCATCGCGATAATGGCCGGCACGGCATATTGAACGAGCAGCTTGCGGATACGCTCGGTTCCCAGCTCCATCGCCGCTCCTTTTACTTCACTCATACACAAATCCTCCCTTCAATAATCATTCGGCGCACGAAACGGCTGCGACGGTCTTTCCGCCCCGGCAACCGCCCGCACGATCCAAACACACCGTTCCCGTCCGGAATACACCGAACAGGAACGATCGATTTATCAATACATTAATTAAAACGACGAAACGCTACTCGATCTCCCAGTCGCAGCCGTCCTTGCGGTCCTTGACCCGGATACCGATGGCCGTAAGCTCGTCCCGGATCTTATCCGACAGCGCCCAATTCTTCTCGGTCTTGGCCGTCTGCCGCAGGTCGAGAAGCATGTTCACCAACGGCGTGACCAGATCCTTGCCGCCGGCCGAAGCCGCCTTTTCGTCGCGCAAACCCAGAATATCGAACACATAACGACGGACGATCTCCCGGAGCTTCTCCAGGTCGGCCGCCGTGATCCGTTGCTGCCCCTCGACCAACTGATTGATGATGCGCACCCAGTCGAACAGTGCGGAAATCGCCATCGGCGAGTTCAGGTCGTCGTCCAACGCTTCGCGGCAGCGGGTTTCGAGCTCCGCAGGATCCACCGTGGATTGCTCCGACGGCTTGATCTTGTCGAGCGCCTCGACAGCCTTCATCAGGCGGTCGAGTCCCTTTTCGGCGGCTTGCAACGCCTCGTTCGAAAAGTCGAGCGTCGAACGGTAGTGAGCCTGTAATACGAAGAAACGGATCGTCATCGGCGAATAGGCCTGCGTCAGCAACTTATGATTGCCCGTGAAAAGCTCCTCGAGCGTGATGAAGTTGCCGAGCGACTTGCCCATCTTCTGACCGTTGATCGTAATCATGTTGTTGTGAATCCAATACTTGGCCGAGTCGTGGCCGAGCGCCGCCGTCGATTGCGCGATCTCGCATTCGTGATGCGGAAACATCAGGTCCATACCGCCGCCGTGGATGTCGAACCGCTGGCCCAGGTATTTGGTGCTCATGGCCGAACACTCCATGTGCCAGCCGGGAAAGCCGTCGCTCCAGGGCGAAGGCCAGCGCATGATATGCTCCGGCGAAGCCTTCTTCCAGAGGGCGAAATCGCACGAATGGCGCTTGTCGCCCTGCCCGTCCAGCTCGCGCGTGTTCGTCAAAATATCGTCGAGGTTGCGGCCCGAAAGACGGCCGTAGCTGTATTTCCGGTTGTATTTCTCCACATCGAAATAGACCGACCCGTTCGATTCGTAGGCGAAACCGTTGTCGAGAATCTCCTTCACCATAGCGATCTGCTCGATGATATGGCCGCTGGCGCAGGGTTCGATCGAGGGGGACAGCACGTTCAGCTCGTCCATCGCCCGGTGGTAACGCTCCGTGTAATAGTGCGCCACTTCCATCGGTTCGAGCTGCTCCAGCCGCGCCTTCTTCGAAATCTTGTCCTCACCGTCATCAGCATCGTGCTCCAGATGTCCCACGTCGGTCACGTTGCGCACGTAGCGCACCTTGTAGCCGAGCGACCGGAGATAACGAAACAACAGGTCAAAGGTCACCGCCGGCCGGGCGTGTCCCAGATGCGGATCGCCATATACGGTGGGTCCGCAGACATACATCCCCACATGCGGGGGATTGATCGGCTCGAAGGTTTCCTTGCGGCGGTCGAGCGTGTTGTAAAGGGTCAATTTCGATTCCATAACAAGCAATATCTTCCGAGCCACAAAATTAACATTTTTCCCACAAAAACAGTAAAAACGAAGACAAAGTTTGCGGATCCGCCATCGTTCGGAGCGACACGCTCCCGACCTGATACCGCATAAACCCCGAATAAAATATGAAGCCCCCTGCAAATCAAAAATAAAAATCATTTGCAAATACAAAATATTTTATCTATTTTTCAGATAGATAAAAACACATTTCTCTTCACACACAAAAAACTCCCGGACAGAATCGCTTTTTTAAGACCGGCCTCGTTTCTGCCGAAAATAAAAACCGCCGTAGGCCCGGCACTAAAACCTTTTATACTATGAAATATTTTAGATTCGTATGGTTGTTGATGATCTTCGGGGGGGGGATTTTGGGTTCCTCGCTCTTTGCCGGGTGTAACAACGACGATCCCGTCACACCGGATGCACAGCCTGAAATCGTATTCGCCAAAGAGAGCCTCGATGTTCCGGCCGAAGGAGGACCTTTCCAAATCGAATACACGATCGAAAACCCCGTCGCAAATG
>PPYF01113965.1_pt1 | contig 196130 bp, 150 predicted proteins | sample 1559871 | NCBI WGS metagenome assembly PPYF01 (sample SAMN08240021, study PRJNA423297) | Human gut metagenome, whole genome shotgun sequencing project.
CGAACAGAGAAGTTAAGCCTCGTCACGCCGATGGTACTGCGTAACAGTGGGAGAGTAGGTAGCCGCCGTTTTTAAGAAGAGTCCCCTTCAGTAGAAATATTGGAGGGGATTTTTAATTTCTTAAAACTCTGTATATTCAGAGGAAATGTTTTTTTTAACATATTAAGTCGCTAACTCATCGAACAAAACATATTGTAGCTTGTTTTTATAAAAGAGTTAAACTTTAATGTTTAAATGATGTGAACGACGATGAACATATACAATTTATTGCTACATTTGTGGCCGAATCTATTGGAATCGATTAAACAACTAAAAATACAATGAAATTTTCGCCGAAATTCATACTCGCTTTTCTTCTGCTGATGCTATCATTTAGCGTAAGTGGGAATGCTGTGAATTTCTCTCCCCGTATTTTTAGTGACTCACCTTGTCAATTATCGGAATTATCTTCTGACAGCCATCAGCGCTCTTCTGTAGATGGGCAGTCTGTTAGCTATGATAGCGTCCGTTCTTTGTCTGTTTCTGATGTAGAATTAGGACTTAAACTCGTAACAGAATCAAACTCGAATAATTATCGTCTGCGTAGAATCATTGAAATCAATGACTCTTTGAAAGACGTTATGCATAAGTTTCTCGTGTTAAGAGAAAACTCTTTAGTATTAGATCAAAGTAAATCATTTTATTCGGATAAGGATCCACATTACTCCATTACGTGTAGCGACTACTACGTGTTCGCTTTAAGACGCATCCTTATTTAGTCTTTTCCCTATTTTATTCGTTTTTTTTCGTACTCTGTATGAAACCGTGTGACTTTACCTTTTAAAAGTTGCAGGGTCTGTAGCGCAGTGTGTCTAATCGAAATATTTACTTCCTAAATAACTAAAATTAATTTCTTAACAAAAAAACTTATTATGGAAACTACTAAAAAAACTCAAGTTGTAGGTATAAAGAATGCCGGTATCGTAATCATCTGCTGTTTAGTAATAGCTGTATGTATCTTTCAATTCCTATTAGGTAACCCGTCCAACTTTATGAACAATGACCCTAACAATCACCCGTTGAATATGTTGGGTACTATTTACAAAGGTGGTATCATCGTACCTATTATCCAGACATTGTTGTTAACCGTACTTGCTTTGAGCATCGAGCGTTATTTTGCTCTTCGTTCTGCTTTCGGTAAAGGTTCATTGTCTAAGTTTGTAGCTAACATCAAAGACGCTTTAGCTGCAGGTGACATGAAGAAAGCACAGGAAATCTGTGACAAACAACGTGGTTCTGTTGCTAACGTAGTAACTTCTACTTTGCGTAAGTATGAAGAAATGGAAAAGAACACAGCTCTTCCTAAAGAACAGAAGCTGTTGGCTATCCAGAAAGAACTTGAAGAAGCTACTGCTTTGGAAATGCCTATGATGCAACAAAATCTTCCGATCATCGCTACTATCACTACTTTGGGTACATTGATGGGATTGCTCGGTACTGTAATCGGTATGATCCGTTCATTTGCTGCTTTGTCTGCTGGTGGTGGTGCTGACTCTATGGCTTTGTCACAAGGTATCTCTGAAGCTTTGATTAACACTGCTTTCGGTATCTTGACTGGTGCATTGGCTGTTATCTCTTACAACTATTACACTAACAAAATCGATAAATTGACTTACGGACTCGACGAAGTCGGATTCTCTATCGTGCAAACTTTTGCTGCTACTCACTAATTCTGCGAACCCTTATAAAATCTATTATTAATCATGGGTAGAGCGCAAATTAAAAAGAAAAGTACGTTCATAGATATGACAGCTATGAGTGACGTTACTGTATTGCTTCTGACTTTCTTTATGTTGACTTCAACATTTGTGAAGAAAGAACCAGTACAAGTTACCACTCCGGCTTCCGTATCGGAAATCAAGATTCCGGAGACGAATGTACTCCAGATTCTGGTTGATCCGGAAGGAAAAATATTTATGAGCCTCGACAAGCAGCAGGATATGCAGGCTGTATTGGAGAGCATGGGTGAAGAGTATGGCATTAAGTTTACTCCGGAACAGGAGAAGAGATTTATCTTGTCTTCTACTTTTGGAGTACCTATCAGAAGTATGCAGAAATATCTTGATCTCCCGGAAGATCAACGGGATAAGATCCTAAAGAATGAAGGTATTCCATGCGATAGTGTTGACAATCAGTTTAAATCGTGGGTACGTAATGCACGTACTGCTAACGCTGATCTACGTATTGCTATCAAGGCAGACGCTACGACTCCATACTCAGTGATAAAGAACGTTATGAACTCACTTCAGGATTTGCGGGAAAATCGGTACAATCTGATTACTTCTCTCAAAGCAGAATCTGAAAATTAAAAAGGAGGAAATACAATGAGTGCTGAAGTACAAGAGAGCGGCGGAAAAAGAGGAAAGAGCAAGCAAAAGAAAATATCTGTCCGGGTGGACTTTACACCGATGGTGGACATGAACATGTTGCTGATTACTTTCTTTATGCTTTGTACCACACTGAGCAAACCTCAGACGATGGAGATAAGCATGCCGAGTAATGACAAAGATATAACTGAACAACAAAAGAGTATGGTGAAGGCTTCACAAGCAATTACGTTATTGCTGGGAGCTGATAACAAACTCTATTATTACGAGGGAGAACCTAATTATAAGGATTATACCTCGTTGAAAGAAACTAGCTACGGCGCAGATGGACTGCGTGCCGTACTTCTTCAGAAGAATGCTGTTGCTGTCAATAAAGTAAGAGAATTGAAGCAGCAAAAACTTGATCTTAAGATCACGGATGATGAATTTAAGAAGCAGGTTTCTGAGATAAAGAGCGGAAAGGATACACCGACCGTAATTATCAAAGCTACTGATGATGCTTCTTATATGAATCTGATTGACGCGCTGGACGAAATGCAGATATGTAATATTGGTAAATATGTGATAACAGATATCGCTGAAGCTGATGAATTCTTGATTAAGAATTACGATGCGAAAGGTGGATTGTCACAGAACTTAGCCGATAATTGATGTAACACCTAAAAAAGAAAAGTAAAATGGCAAAATTAGATTTAGCTTCTTCGGAATGGTGTCAACTGATTTTTGAAGGCAAAAACCAAGCATACGGCGCATATAGACTGCGTGCCAATTCAACAAAACGACATAATGTCGCAATGTTGATTGTGGTAATCATAGCAGCAGTTGGATTCAGTATCCCTACACTGCTTAAGTTGGCAACTCCGGAGCAGAAAGAAGTGATGACAGAAGTAACTACTCTGTCAAAATTGGAAGAACCTGAAATCAAACAGGAAGAGATGAAACGCGTAGAACCGGTTGCACCTCCTCCCCCTGCATTGAAGAGTTCTATCAAGTTTACAGCTCCTGTCATCAAGAAAGATGAAGAAGTGCATGAAGACAATGAAATCAAGAGCCAGGAAGATTTGAATGCTACCAAAGTATCCATCTCTATTGCCGACGTAAAAGGTAATGACGAGGCTAATGGTAAAGATATCGCAGACCTTAAGCAGGTGGTAACACAGGCTGCACCGGAACCGGAAAAGGTTTTCGATATGGTAGAACAAATGCCGACTTTCCCTGGTGGACAGACTGAATTGATGGCTTACCTGGGTAAGAATATCAAATATCCGACTATTGCACAGGAGAATGGAACACAAGGTCGCGTTATTATACAGTTCGTTGTAGAACGTGATGGTTCTATTTCTGACGTACATGTGGCTCGTGGTGTAGACCCTTATCTGGATAAGGAAGCTGTTCGTGTGGTAAAAAGCATGCCGAAATGGCTCCCTGGTAAGCAGAATGGAAAAGCGGTACGTGTGAAGTTCACCGTTCCGGTAATGTTTAGATTACAATAAAAGATGATGAAGAGACAATTTAGGCTGATAGGACTCGTAGCGTTGGTGGTCTTGAGTGCTTGTAACTCAAAATCAAAAGGACCGACGGATACTTATTCTTCCGGTGTGGTATCTATCGCAGCGGATGAGAGTTTCGAACCTATCATACAAGAAGAGATAGAGGTGTTTGAAAGCCTGTACCCTTTGGCCGGGATTGTCCCTCGCTACACAACTGAAGTGGAAGCGATAAATTTACTTCTGAAAGACAGTGTCCGGTTGGCTATTGCAACTCGGACACTGACTAAGGAAGAAATGAATTCATTCCACAGCCGTAAGTTTTTCCCTCGCGAGATAAAATTGGCTACGGACGGTCTGGCATTGATTGTGAATCGTGCTAATCCGGATTCTTTGTTGAGTGTACGTGATTTCCGCCGCATCCTTACCGGTGAGGTGAAAAACTGGAAAGAGGTTAATCCGAATTCCCGTTTGAAAGGGATTCAGGTGGTGTTCGATAATAAGAACTCCAGTACCGTACGTTTTGCAATGGACTCAATCTGTGGTGGAAAAGAGTTGGCTGAAGGTAACGTCAGTGCCTTGAAAACCAACCAGCAGGTGATAGATTATGTAGCGAATAATCCCGACGCTATGGGAGTTGTTGGAGTAAACTGGTTGGGGAACCGCAGTGATACAACCAATCTTTCTTTTCGCGAAGAGATCAGAGTGATGTCAGTGAGTGCAGAGGATGTGGCAACTCCTGCTAACAGTTATAAACCTTATCAGGCTTACCTGTTTTATGGTAACTATCCGTTGGCACGATCTATTTATGCATTGCTGAATGATCCTCGCAGTGGGCTGCCTTGGGGATTTGCTTCTTTTATGACATCCGATAAAGGGCAGAGGATTATATTAAAATCCGGACTTGTTCCGGCTACTCAGCCGGTGCGTATTGTCCACGTGAAAGACGAATAATAACTAAAATTAGAGACTATAATGAAAAGAGTACAAATGTTTTTAGCTGGAGCGTTTATAGCAGTAGGGTCGCTCTATGCGCAATCATCTGACGCCGAATGGCAGGCTGGGGTTGCGAAATTGAAAGAAACTATTCAGACGAATCCGGCACAGGCTGCTGAAGAAGCTGAACATCTGATTAAAGGAAAAAATAAGAAAAATGTGGAATTGTTGGTGGCTATTGGAGACGCATATCTGAATGCTGACAAGATTCCCGAAGCGCAGGAGTATGCAGCTCTTGCCAGAAAAGCGAATGGTAAATCGGCTCTTGCTTCTGTATTGGAAGGAAATATTGCCGTAAAACAGAAAAATGCGGGTCTTGCTTCTCAAAAGTATGAGGAGGCAATTTATTTCGATCCGAAATGTACGGAAGCTTATCTGAAATATGCAGATATTTATAAATCAGCCAATGCAAGTCTTGCCATTGAGAAGCTGAACCAATTGAAGGACCTGGAACCGTCCAACACAGCTGTAGATAAAAAATTAGCCGAAATTTACTATTTAAAAAATGATTTTAATAAGGCAGTAGAAGCTTATGCGAATTTTGCAATGGGACCTACTGCTACGGAAGAAGATTTGGTGAAGTATGCTTTTGCTTTATTTTTGAACCATGATTTTGATAAATCACTCGAAGTAGCTAATATGGGATTGCAAAAGAATGCCCGTCATGCTGCGTTCAATCGTTTGGCAATGTATAATTATACTGACCTGAAACGTTTTGATGAAGCGTTGAAGGCTGCCGATGTCTTCTTCAAGGAATGTGATAAAGCCGATTATTCGTATTTGGATTATATGTATTATGGACATCTGTTGGAGAGTCTGAAAAAATATGATGATGCAGTAGTACAATATGAGAAAGCGGTAAAGATGGATCCGACGAAGACGGATTTATTTAAAAATATCTCTTCTGCTTACGAACAGAAGAATGATTATAAAAAAGCAATCAGTGCTTACCAGAAATATTATGCATCTCTTGATAAGGAAAAACAGACTCCGGACTTACAGTTCCAGTTTGGTAGACTTTATTACGGTGCTGGTACGCAACCTGATTCATTAGCAATCACTGTTGAAGAACGCAAGCAGGCGTTAATGTCCGCCGATTCTACTTTCCATGCAATTGCGGAAGCAGCGCCGGACAGCTATTTGGGTAACTTCTGGAGAGCACGTGCCAATTCTGCACTTGACCCTGAAACAACTCAAGGACTTGCGAAACCTTTCTATGAGGAAGTGGCCGCTTTATTGGAAAGCAAAAACGATCCTCATTACAATTCAGCTTTGGTTGAATGCTACAGTTATCTTGGATATTACTATTTGTTAGCTATCGAAAATCCGGCATTGAAAGCCGAAGCAAAGGCTAACAAAGATAAATCTAGAGAATACTGGAGTAAAATTCTGGCTATAGACCCCGCTAATGCTACTGCTAAAAGGGCATTGGACGGCATCAAATAGTGAATAATTTTAGTTGTTTGTCGTGACAGGAGGAGTGGAGAGTGATCTTAGCTCCTCCTTTTTTTTGCACTTTTTTCTCCTTTTCTATTGGAATATTCAAAAGATTGTCTACTTTTGTGGTGTACTATTACACTAATACACTTAAAGGTCATTATTCATTAAACAGAAATACTATGATTACAGTAGAAAATCTTTCATTTACTTATCGTAAATCGAAGCGTGCGGTACTACGTGATTTTTCGCTTTCGTTCGAATCCGGCAGGGTATATGGACTGTTGGGAAAGAATGGTGCGGGAAAATCTACTCTTCTCTATCTGATGTCCGGCTTGTTGACTCCTAAAAACGGCAAAGTGATGTTTCACGATACAGATGTGCGCCGTCGGTTGCCGGTTACTTTGCAGGATATGTTTTTAGTTCCCGAAGAATTTGAGTTGCCTTCGGTTTCTTTGGTCAGCTATATTGAGTTAAACAGTCCTTTTTATCCTCGTTTCAGTAAGGAAGAGATGATTAAATATCTCCATTATTTTGAGATGGATATAGATATTGATCTCGGATCGCTTTCTATGGGGCAGAAAAAGAAAGTGTTCATGAGTTTTGCGCTTGCTACGAATACCTCTCTTTTGTTGATGGATGAACCGACCAACGGGCTGGATATTCCAGGCAAAAGTCAGTTCCGCAAGTTTATAGCATCGGGTATGTCGGATGATAAGACGATTGTGATTTCTACACATCAGGTTCGTGATATCGACAAAGTGCTCGATCATGTGTTGATAATGGATGACAGTCGTGTGTTGCTTGATGAATCGACAAGTAATATTTGCGACAAACTTTTCTTTGTGGAGAGTGATGATCGGGAATTGGCCAAAAGTGCGCTTTTTGCAATTCCTACTATTCAGGGTAACTACCTGATCCTTCCTAATGAAAAGCAGGACGAGTCGGAACTAAACCTGGAACTTCTTTTTAATGCTACACTGGCTACTCCTGAAGAGATAGCCCGATTGTTTCACACTCAAAAATAAAAGACGATGATAAAAGATACTTTTTTCAGTTTGCCTCGTTTTATAAATCTCTGCCGTAAGGAGATGGTGGAGAATTGGAAATCGAATGTGCTTCGTATGGTGTTGATGTATGGAGTGATGGCAGTGGTAATGGTTTGGAATGGATATTTTGAGTATAGAGGTACTTATAATTATCAGGAAGATCCGGCGTGGATATTTCTTCTTGTCACTTTTATCTGGGCTCTGTGGGGATTCGGCTGTTTGAGTGCTTCGTTTACAATGGAAAAGATGAAAACGAAAACGAGCCGTACTTCCATGTTAATGATTCCGGCAACTCCTTTTGAGAAGTTTTTCTCCAGATGGTTTGTATTTACAGTTGTGTATCTGGTTGTTTTCCTGATATGTTATAAGTTGGCGGATTATACGCGTTTTACTATTTATTCTTTGGCTTATCCGGAGAAGGATTTTATTGCTCCTGTCGACTTGTCGCATTTGGTTGGTGATGAAAAATATTATACTTTATGCAGGCGAGGGTTGGAATTTGGAGCGCTGATATCAGGTTATTTCTTTGTTCAATCCTTATTCGTACTGGGCAGTTCGATTTGGCCTAAAAATTCTTTCCTGAAAACATTTGCGTCGGGAACCATTATTGGTATGGTATATTTTGCTGTCGGTGCTTTGGTGAGCAAAGTGCTGTTAGAAAGCGGCAGGTATTATTCAGGAGGTGTACTGGAGTCGAAAGAAACCACTCTGTGGATTGTAATTGTTGCCGGCATCTTCTTTGCGTTGGTGAATTGGGTACTGGCTTATTTCCGCTTTAAGGAGTCTGAAATTATTAATAGAATGTAATACCTTAGCCTATGAATTTTAAAGAAAGTAAAGCTATTTATTTACAGATTGCAGATAGAATCTGTGATGAGATATTGCTGGGGCAATATCCGGAAGAGGAGCGGATCCCTTCTGTCAGAGAGTATGCTGCCATTGTGGAGGTGAATGCTAATACGGTGATGCGTTCCTTTGACTATCTTCAGGTACAAAATATTATTTATAATAAACGTGGCATAGGGTATTTTGTAGGTTCGGGAGCAAAAGAGCTGATTCATTCTCTCCGTAAGGATACCTTTCTGAAAGAAGAATTGGACTATTTCTTTCGTCAGCTGTATACGCTTGATATACCGATAAAAGAAATAGAGACAATGTATCATGAGTTTATAAAAAAGCAGAAATAGAATAAAGACGAAATATTATGAAACGTACTACTTATATATTTATAGGCCTTCTCGTTTCCGGATTGATTGTAATTGTGGCAACTATTATTTTCATATTTATGTCGGGGAAGCCTTATCAGGAAGATGGAGTCTTTTTGGGTAATGAACAGGTGAAAATGGATTTGAATGGCGTACATGTTATAAAGGTGTTTACCAGCCAGGATGGAGTATCTGAAGCGAGACGTGTGTTTATTGGCGGCGAAATGAAAATAGGATCTACTGCTGCTTCGTCAGGGAAAGAACTGGTTTCATATCCGAAAGGTGACTATTTGAATGTTACCCAAAAGAATGATACTTTGTTTATGAAGTTAGATCTTAATGTGAACAATATTCCGGAAAAGTATCGGGACAGAGATTATATCTTTGTGAGTGGTTTTGATGTGAGTTTGGCTGTGGATTCGCTGACCGGTATAGTTACCGGTGAAGAAGGTTTGAAATTGAATCTGATAGGTATTGAAACAGATTCATTGTTTGTCCGTGGCAATCGTTATAACATATCATTGGATTCTTGCCGGCTTGGTTCGTGTGATATTCAGGGAAATGGGCTGGACTTTCATGCAAAGGATAGTAAAATTGAAAACTTCTATCTGAATTTGGATGGTGTATGGAGATGGACATTTGAGAATACAGAAGTGGGGACGGAATATCTGAGTGGCAGCAATCAGCACTCTAATGATCTGCAGAAAGGAGAATGTAAGCGGGTGGTCTGGACACCTCTGGCAGAAGATGCACGTTTGCAGGTGAATGTAAGGGAGAAAGCGGAAATTACGATAACACCGGAATAAACAGGAACAGGTATGAAGAGATAAAATAGGATACGAATTACTAGACAGTATCTAAACTAAAAAGGAGCAATAATGGATTTTAAAATGCCTGAGGCATATTTATTCCGTTATTGCTCCTTTTAATATATGAGGTTATATAGTCAAATTACAGCGCTTTCTTCAGAGTGAAGCAGTCGATGTCCGGTGCCCAGTTATAACTATTACCCATGCGAATAGTGTTGTATCCGGCTTTTAATTCAACGGGAACTGTGATTTGGTTATGACCATTATCCTCTCCCAGAGAGTCGATTTTGGTAATGATACCGTTTACGTCCAGTTCTATTTGTCGTCCTTTGCCATATAAATAATGGATGGTCATATCATAGCGTCCGCCATTTTCGCTATATACTTCCCGCCATTCGGCATAGTTTTCAGGTTGTCCGCCAAGGAAACCTACTTTCATTTTGCCGGAGGCTTCCTTATCATGGGCATAAATAATACCTTTAGGATTTTTGCCAAGGTCATTGAAAAGAGGTAGGTAAGCCCATTCCGCTTCGTAGAGGGTCGGTTCCAGACGTGTTTCGCCTTCTATGCGGAGGAACATGGCACTGTGTGCAGGAAGCGTTTGTTCGAAGGTACCGGAGAAGTTTCCTAAATCGCTATGTTTTACCAGATCACGTACTTTTACGTTTCCTCCAAATTCCAGTGAAGAGAACGGCACGGAAAAACTACAGATGGTATCAGAAGGATTGTAAAGAGCTACTGCACGTACATTCCCACGTTTCTGTTCAATATCTTTCACGAGTACATAACCTTCATTTTCATGTTGCGCTACATAAGCCTGTAAGCCCAGCGGATCTTGGTTGAGGGCGATCAGTTCTTTATTTGTCAGCAGTTCGAGCGAAGAATCCGGCATGTTTTCCAGATTGCATCCGATAAGCAAAGGAGAACTCATGATACACCACAAACCGAAATGAGCTTCTTCTTCTGTCGGAGTAAGACCTTGTCCACCTACTTTACTGTCGTTGCGGAATCCGATGACCATCATATCCATGTCATTATAATGTCCGTTTCCGGCATAAGCCGACAGGTAGAGATTCTTTCCGACTACATATCTTAATGATCCCCAATGTGCATTAATATCTCCACTGATACGCCAGGAAGTTGCCGCATCTTTAGCCCAAGTGCCCGGGAAGGCCCATCGGCAAATATTGATGGAAACATCTTTGTTTACTTTGTCTATACTGTTCCGGATGGAAGTGTAGCGTTCCTTTTCATTAAGTCCCAGCGCATCTCCTCCGCAGTAATCAATTTTGATAAAGTCGAAACCCCAGTCGCCAAAGTATAATTGGGCGTCTTGCGGTTCGTGTCCATAGATACCAGCTCCTACACCTGCTGCATCATTGTCCCACATGGAGCCACATGTACTGTTGCCCGCATCGGTATAGAGACCGGCTTTCATTCCCAGGCCGTGAACGTAATCCGCAATCGGTTTCATCCCATTCGGGAAACGTTGTTCGTGGGTATGCATAATTCCGTTGTCATCGCGCTTTCCGAAATAGCCGTCATCAACATTGACATAATGATATCCGGCATCTTTCAGACCTTTTTTCACCATCAGGTCGGCTTGATGCTTGATGATGTCTTCGCTGATGTCTACGCGAAATGCATTCCATGAACTCCATCCCATGATGGGAGGATTGACTGTCTTTTCATTCTCGGAAAGGGTAGTTTGAGTCTTTGTACAACTGATGCACATAAAAGAAGCTACTGCTACTGTAAAGAGATAAATCCTGTTTTTCATGATATAATAGGTTGTGTTTTATTACATATCCGTCCTGAATTTGTTCAAGTGACTGAATAGAAATAAAGGGCAACTTACTGTACTCCAGAAAGCTACCCTTTATTTTTGTCGGAATGAGGCGACTCGAACGCCCGACCCCTACGTCCCGAACGTAGTGCGCTACCAACTGCGCTACATTCCGATTGCTTAAGAAGTGGTGCCACCAGGAATCGAACCGGGGACACAAGGATTTTCAGTCCTTTGCTCTACCAACTGAGCTATGGCACCTTTCTCGTTTGCGGGTGCAAAGATAAGTATATTTTTTAATACCGCAATAACTTAAAGGGAAATTTTTACCAATTTCTGACTCGTGGAAATATAAATGCATTTTTGTTAGAATAAATATGTAGATAAACAGTTATTTATGCGACATATTTTATAAATTTACGCACTGAAACGATCAAAACAATATAAACACTCTATTACTATGTCATCACTGGCGATTATTGTTATAATAGTTTTGTTAGCTGCCTTCATCTATATGTGGGCAAAGTGCCAGTCACTCCAGAAAGAGGTGCATTCGAAGGAAAACAAAGAGAATGAACTTAAAAAGTTGGCTCTGGTTTTGCAGAACATCAATGCTTACTTCTTATTGATTGACAAGGATTTTGTGGTTTGTGACACCAATTATTATTCTTTAAACCGTCTTCCGATTCAGGTAGGTGGAGTTACCAAAAGAGTCGGGGATTTGCTGCATTGTAGAAATGCGATTGCAGCCGGTGAATGTGGTCAGCATGAACAATGCAAACTATGTTGTATCCGTGCGTCTATCGGAAAAGCTTTTTACAAGAAAGCAAGTTTTAAAAATCTGGAAGCTTCCATGAAGCTATTAAGTGAGGATGAAACGAAGGTGACTCCTTGCGATGTATCGGTATCGGGCACTTATTTGAATATTCATGGCGAAGATTATATGGTGTTGACTGTTTATGATGTGACGGAGCTGAAAAATGCGCAAAGGCTGCTGTCTATTGAAAGAGAACATTCCATTTCTGCTGATAAATTGAAATCTGCCTTTATTGCTAATATGAGTCACGAGGTACGTACACCGCTAAATGCGATTGTCGGATTTTCCGGTTTGATGGTATCGGCTTCCAGTGAAGAGGAACGAAAAATGTATGCTGATGTTATTGCAGAGAATAATGAACGCTTGTTGCGCTTGGTGAATGATATTTTCGATCTTTCTCAAATAGAATCGGGAACAGTAGATTTTGTTTATACGGAGTTTGATGCCAATGATTTACTAAGAGAGTTGGAGGGAATTTTTAAGACGAGATTGAATAACTCGTCGGTGGAATTGGTTTGCGAGGCACACATACAACCTATAATGATGTATTCGGAACGGGAACGTATCATTCAGGTATTGTCCAACCTGTTACATAATGCAATGAAATTCACCGAATCGGGTGAAATTCGTTTTGGTTGCCGCCTGAAAGGAACGGAAGAGGTTTGCTTTGTTGTGTCCGATACAGGCATTGGCATACCGAAAGAGGAACAGAAAAAAATATTCTCACGTTTCATAAAACTAGATCGTGAAATGCAGGGGACAGGACTTGGACTGACTCTTTCGCAAACGATCATCCAAAATCTGGGTGGAAATCTTGAACTTGATTCGGAAATTAACCGGGGATCTACTTTCAGTTTTGTGTTGCCACGGGTGATAAAACCGGAACTGATAAAGCCACAGGCAATAAAGTAATCTCCAATCGCTGGGTATTGTATCTATTAAATGATGGTTGGCATACTTCTAAATAAGAGGGCCTGCAAAAATCCCTAAAATAAATTACCCTCACTACAACCGTGAAGTGCATCCCAAAGGTTTTATAACCGACTAAAGGGGAGCACTTCACTGTAGTGAGGGTAATTTTATAAGTTCAAGGCTGTTTGAATAGCCTCTTACTTTTTTGTGAACAGGATGAACACTTAGTCTTTACGACTTAGGTGCATCCTTATCTTTGTCTCCGGTTCCCGGAGATGCTTTGCCGGAAGTAGAATTTCCGCCGGATGTAGCAGAACTGCTGCTTGATGGAGTAGCACCGGAAGCGGTGGCACCAGAGGATGCCGCATCAGGAGCTGCTGCATTAGAAACGGTTGCACCAGGCTTAGCTGTACTTGCCCCGGTTGCTCCTCCTGTATGTGCAGAAGTTGCGGTAGGACGGGCAGCATTAGCGTTATTTGCACTGACATTGACAGTGGCAGGTTGAGCCTGAACTTCCCAGTGGAACGGTTCGAAATTGGAGTTTGGATCTACCCAAGACGGTTTCTTGGAAGCATAGATGATAAACGGAGCAACAACAACGATAATAGCACCGATAATCAGTACGGAGAACCAAACGGTGTTGCTACCTGTAGAGATCTGGCTGGGCGGGATGAAGCTGAGGATAAAGGCAAGCAATGATCCGCAGAAGCCAAGACCACCAACAAACCACATCAAACCGTTACCAGACTTACCAATACGGAATGGACGGTTGAGTTTCTTCATCTTATAACGCAATGCGATAGCTCCGGAGAACATCAACAAGTACATAATCAGATAAAGAATAACTGTCAGCTGTGACAGAATCTGATAGAAGCTCTGTACGGACGGCATAACGACGAACAACAGACTTAATACGGTTACAGCGATACCTTGTACGAACAGGATATTCTTCTGTACACCCAGTTTGTTTGTTTTCTGGAAGAACGGAGGCATATACCCCGCTTTACCTACGGCAAATATACCTTTTGACGGACCGGCAACCCATGTTAATACACCTGCCAGTACACCGAATGCAAGAGCGACAGCAATGATTGGTGACAACCAGGAAGCATGAATATATCTGAAATAGTTGTCGAAGCCGACAAGTAGACTTTGAGTCAGGTTGATATCTTTTGCAGGGATAATCACACCTAATGCAAAAGTACCCAAAACGAAGATCAACACTGTGATAAGTGCACCGATGAATACGGCTTTCGGATAGTTTTTGGAAGGGTTCTCTACGTCTTTTACGTGGATACCACCCATTTCCATACCGGCATAAAACAAGAAGATACTGGCAGCAAGAACAACATTATCAAAGTTGGTAAAGTCGGGGAAGAAGCTGCTGTTGAAATCCATATTGGAATGTCCGCCGCTTGCCAGATAAATGATTCCCAAGATAATCAACAGGGCAGCCGGGATAATTGTACCGACCATACCACCGATTTTGGCAACTTTACCTACCCAGCTCATACCTTTCAGAGAAATGAAAGTAGCCAGCCAGTAGATGATAAGCACTACGACGAGCGTGTAATACTTATTGTTTGCCAGTGACATGTCATGTACGTCATTCATTCCGATGAAAGCGATAGATACGGCACCAAACGTTAACACTGTCGGATACCAGATCGTACTTTCGATCCATTGTACCCAAATGGCGAGGAATCCCAGTTTTTTGCCGTAGGCTTCGCCTACCCACCGGAACACACCACCCTGCTTATCCTGAAACATCGCCGCCAACTCGGCTGCAACGAGCGATGTAGGGATTAGAAAGACAATAGCTGCAAAAAGATAATAGAAGGCCGAACTCATTCCATATACGGCCTCGGCTGGTAGTCCACGCAAGGATACTACTGCCGTAACGTTCATGATAGCCAGGGTAAACACACCCAGCTTCACTGCATTTTTAATATTCGCCATAAGTTAAGGTTTTAAGTGAAAAATATTTTAAAGTCAGTGTTATAACAACATTTTGCGCGAGATGTTTCCGCAATCTCTTTCAAAGTTCGTTAATTAACATCCCCGAAATGGGAGATTGTAACCTCGGATTTGCTTCTTCCGAAACAATCGCTTTCTTCGATTGTTTCTAAACAGTCTAAATTATAAATGAATCATTTTATTATAAACTAAGTAGTTATGAAATCAGCACTTTCAGATTTTATTTTCGGGAAAAAGGGGATCTATGGTATTCTTCACATTATTATATTAGTAATGTCCTTATTCCTGGTTATCAGTATCTCGGTGGATACTTTTAAGGGAATTCCTTTCTATACACAATCTTCTTACATGAAAGTACAGCTATTTATCTGTCTTTGGTTTCTTTTTGATTTTGTATTGGAGTTCTTTCTGGCAAAACATAAGGGGCGTTATTTGCGGACACATTTTATCTTTTTATTGGTGGCGATTCCTTATCAGAATATTATCGCTTATTATGGGTGGACATTTTCGGATGAGATCACCTATCTGCTCCGTTTCATACCTTTATTGAGAGGAGGATATGCACTTGCCATTGTGGTCGGCTGGTTGACCTACAATCGTGCTTCGAGTTTGTTTGTCTCTTATCTGACGATGTTGTTGGCAACAGTTTATTTTTCCAGTCTGGCATTTTTTGTGCTCGAGCATCGGGTCAATCCCTTGGTGAATGGTTATGGAGATGCTTTGTGGTGGGCTTTTATGGACGTTACTACCGTCGGTTCGAATATCATAGCGCAGACAGTGACCGGACGTGTGCTTTCCGTTTTGTTGGCTGCTCTGGGTATGATGATGTTCCCTATCTTTACGGTTTATATTACAAATCTGATTCAGCGATCCAACAGACGTAGAAAACAATATTACGAAGAGGAGGAACTGGAGAAAAAGGCTTCCGAGAAAAAAGAGTTGGCAGAAAAAGCAGCCGTACAGAAAGCAAGCACATCATAATGTGCTTGCGGATAAGATGAAAAAACAGATGAAGTGATGATGAAAGTAAAGTATTGAAAACCAAAGATGAATTACTTTTCTTAATACTATAATTACTTTTCTTTATAAGCGGGGAAGGAAAAGGGGTGGAAAAGAGGTATTACTTTCTATCTTTGTTGAGAAGAGACAAGACACGACGCTGTTATAACCGTTATTGAATGAATCAAACTTTACCTTATCCGGGTTAATAACAGCTATCTCATTTTAATAACTAGAGTTGTTCAGGGGTAAGTTCAATTTGTAGCATTTGAAAAATGATGCCGTTTGTATTGAAACATTGGCGGGAAATCAAGAGGGTAAGGGGAATAGAAAAAGGTTACTATCAATAGATAGTAACCTTTACCTTTCTTATAAAAGAGATTGAGAGAATTTTAGTCAACAACGGTGATATGGTTGTTGCTAAATACATTCAATTCCAGCTTGTTCATGATGTATTGAATAGCTAACTGCGCTTTCACGGAGTTGCCCGAACCATCCAAAGGAGGAGCAAATGCGGCAATACCGAACTGTCCGGGCAGTACGCCCATCACACCACCACCTACACCTGTTTTAGCAGGAATACCGGAAGTGTACATCCAGTCGCCGGTATGTTCGTAGAAACCTACGGCGGCAATCATGGCAGTGATTTTAGGAGCCAGGACGGCATCAAAAACTTCTTTTTTAGTCACAGGGTTCACACCACCGTTGGCGATTGTACCGGCTGCGATGGAAAGCTGCAATGCAGTAACTCCCAATGAACACTGGCGGGTGTAAAGGTCTAATGACATATCCGGGTCATCATAAATCCGATTGTAATTCTTCAGCAGCCATGCGATAGAACGGTTGTTGAAGTTGGTGTCCGATTCCGACTTGTACAATTCATCAATCAGTTGCGGGGCACTGCCGCATAGGTCTGTCACATTTCCTACGATGGCATCCCATTTCTTGGCAGAGTCACCGATAGGTTGCACCATACTGCAGGCAGAGATGGCTCCGGCATTTACCAGTGGGGTAGACGGATGATCGTTCTCCAACAAGATAGCGATGATTGAATTGAAGGGCAAGCCTGTTGCGTCGGCTCCAATCTTGTCCAGAATCTCTTTAGCACCGTATTGGCGCAGTGCCAGGATAGCCGTATGTACTTTGGATACGGATTCTATACCGAAGCGATAGTCAGTATCTCCCACATGGATGGTCTGCCCGTTGAGCAGGCAGACACTGATTCCAAAGAGATCCTTGTTGACATTTGCCAGATAAGGAATATAGTCGGCATTCTTGCCGCCGGTATTGGTCTTTACCTGATCGTATGCCTCCTGTACCACTTCTTTCAATTGAGCGAGTGTTACTTTTTTATCCATAGATCATTTTATTTTTTTACGGTTTTACGACGACCACCGTGGTTGAACATCTTGACTTCTACCGGAAGATTCTTTTCTTGAGCCATACGGGTAGGAGTTGGATATTCCAGTTTTTCCAGTTCGGCGATGGCATTGTTGATGTCGCCCAGAAGCATATCTGCCATGTCACGGCTGAATCCCTGACGAACAACGACACGCATCACTACATAATCTTCCAGTTTAGAAGGCAATGTATAAGCAGGAACCATCCAACCATGTTGAGACAGTTTATCTTGCAAATCATACAAAGTCCATTTGGCGCTTTTTGCATATTCCGGTTTCAGATACCAGATGAATAGCGGGTTCACAACATCTTCTGAGTAGTTAACGAACGGAACCATCTTGGCTATTTCACTATGGATATATTTGGCAATTTGCAGGGAGTTGTACTGCACTTCTTTGTAACCCTGGAATCCTAAGCGGATGAATTGATAATATTGTCCCAGAATTTGTGCGGCCGGACGAGAGAAGTTCAAACCTACCTGTGTAATGTTGGCGCCCAGATAGTTGACGCTGAATGACATTTCTTCGGGCAGATATTCTTTGCCTTTCCAACAAACCCATCCGAGTCCCGGATATACCAAACCAAACTTGTGGCCGGATACGCTGATAGAAAGTACCCATTTCAAACGGAAGTCCCATTTCTTTTCCGGATACAGGAACGGAAGGATGAAACCACCACTGGCGGCATCTACGTGGATAGGAATGTCATAACCGGTCTTGGCATTGTAAGCATCCAGAGCTTTATCCAATGCTTCGACATCATCATTCAGTCCAGTCCATGTAACACCTTGAATCGGTACGATACAGATGGTGTTTTCATCACACATTTTCAAAGCTTCTTCGGGGTCAAGAGTGGTTTTTTCAAGTGTCAAAGGCACTTCACGCATTTCAATCTGCCACAACTGTGCAAACTTTTCCCAAACAACCTGGAAACCTGTAGAAATAACAAAGTTTGGTTTATCAAATGGTTTGCCCTGTGCTTGTCTTTTCTTACGCCAACGCAACCAGGCAGCTACACCACCCAACATACATGCTTCTGAAGAACCGATAGCCAAAGCACCTGTTTTCCAGGTATCTTTTTCAGGAGAGTTCCACAAGTTGGCAACGATGTTGATACATTTACCGTTCATCACAGCGATACGCGGATATTCTGTTTCATCAATGTAGTTGATGTTGATGGCCTCATTCATCAGCTTGGTTGCATATTCGTCCATATAAGTGGTAACGAAAGTAGCCAGATTCAAACGGGGCTGAGTTTGAGCAAATGTTTCATCTTTCACCATTTGATAGGCGACTTCAGGAGTAGTAGGTCCATCAGGTATTTTCTCTACCGGAGAGGGTTGTAACATTCTGTCTGAACCAAATACATCGGTTTTTGCATCACCTTTTCTGAAATTTAAATCTTCCATACTAATTTGTTTTTTTAAAGGTTTAGGGCGATGGGGATTTTCCCCGTCGAATTTCCCACAACAACAGCAGATAGGTTTGAAAGTTTCCGGCTTTTACATTATTTGGCGTTTATTAAGGGGGCGAGTTTTCCTGTATGGAAGAGCTTCCCGGCACATTGGCAGTTGTTGCTTTGACTTCCTCCTAATAAAGGAACATTCTCATCGCAATGAGAAAAAATTCTCACTACGATGAGAAATTATTCTCATTACTATGAGAATTTTTTCTCAAAGAGATGAGAATGGTTTGAGAATAGAATCCTGCTCGTAGCACCTTGTAGCATCATAATCCACTGATAACGGTTGACTGTTTTTTTATCTTATTCCTGAATTTTATTGATTCAAAGAATGGTTTTGATGCTTTTAAAGCAATAAAGTCCGGATATACGTCTTTTGAACTTTATAAGAAGACTATTGTTTTCTTCAAACCTAAACTTTTAACGAATAAGCATTATGAAGATACAGACGGGACGAGGAACAATTCCTCTTATTACTTTAATAGCCATCTGGTCTATTTCGGCATTGACTTCATTGCCGGGACTGGCTGTTTCACCTATATTGGGTGATCTTACGAAGATATTTCCGGAAGCTACGGATCTGGACATACAGATGTTGACTTCGCTGCCATCACTGCTCATTATTCCTTTTATATTGCTGGGTGGTAAACTGACAGAGAAAGTCGATTATGTCCGTGTATTAAAGGTCGGACTCTGGCTTTTTGCCGCGAGCGGCATTTTGTATCTGATTTCCAATCGAATGTGGCAATTAATTGTGGTAAGTGCTTTGCTCGGTATCGGTTCCGGTTTGATTATCCCTTTATCTACCGGGTTGGTTTCCAGATACTTTGTAGGAACCTATCGGGTGAAACAGTTCGGATTAAGCTCCGCTATTACTAATTTCACGTTAGTGATAGCAACTGCCGTAACGGGTTATCTTGCAGAAGTCAGCTGGCATTTGCCTTTCCTTGTCTATCTCCTCCCATTGATTTCCATTCTGCTGGTAGGACATTTGAAAGAAGACCGGACGGGAGAAGTCGCTTATACACCCTCTCCTTCCTCTTCTGCAGATACTACAAAAGACAACGAAGCCTCCGAACAATCTACTTCCATAGATATAGGAGGTAGCAAATACGGTATTCACATCAAACATCTGATAGAGTTGATGCTCTTCTATGGCGTGATAACATATATCGTGGTAGTAGTGATCTTCAATCTACCTTTCTTAATGGAAAAGCATCACTTTTCCAGTGGCAATTCCGGATTGATGATTTCACTTTTCTTTCTGGCCATCACCGCTCCGGGGTTTTGTCTGAATAAAATTGTAGCCCTGCTGAAAGGACGTACGAAAGCATACAGCCTGCTGTCTATAGCGTTGGGACTGTTGTTAATCTGGATAGCTCCAATCGAATGGCTGATTATTCCCGGATGTATCCTGGTTGGCTTGGGATATGGCATTATCCAGCCTATGCTTTATGATAAGACCACCCAGACCGCACTGCCGCAAAAGACCACATTGGCTTTGGCGTTTGTGATGATGATGAATTATCTGGCTATCTTGCTTTATCCCTTTATTGTCGATTTTTTCCAGTGGATATTCCATACCCAATCACAGGAGTTTCCTTTTATCTTTAATCTTCTGATAACTATTGTTACTCTTTTCTGGGCATATCGGCGCCGTAATACCTTTTTGTTTAACGACCAATTAAAATAGAAAATGAAGAATAAGAAACTGGAAGCCAATCTTAGCATGGCTGTCTCGAAAGTATTTAGCGGTTTAAATATGAATGCCTTAAAGTATCTTCTGCCTTTGTGGATGAGTCCATTGACAGGAGCCACGCTTCGTTGCACATTTGCAGCAGCTGCTTTTTGGGTGATCGGGTGGTTTATGCCTCCGGAGAAATCGTCAACCAGAGATAAATGGCTCCTCTTTCTGTTGGGGGCTTTGGGACTTTACGGCTTTATGTTTCTCTATTTGGCCGGATTGAGTAAAACAACTCCTGTCTCCAGTTCCATATTTACCAGTCTCCAGCCTATTTGGGTTTTTCTTATCATGATATTCTTTTATAAAGAGAAGGCGGGCGCTAAAAAAATAATAGGAATTTCTATTGGTCTGATAGGAGCGTTGGTTTGCATCCTAACCCAGCAAAGCGATGATTTGGCCTCTGATGCTTTTACGGGGAATATGCTTTGTCTTCTAAGTTCTGTGGTGTATGCTGTCTATCTGATTCTTAGTCAGCGCATCCTCACGGCCATTGGAGCGATAACGATGTTGCGATATACCTTTTCCGGTGCTGCCGTGTCTGCCATTATAGTCACGTTTATTACAGGATTTGATGCCCCGGTATTCTCCATGCCGTTCCATTGGACGCCTTTCCTTATTCTGATGTTCGTATTGATTTTCCCGACCACTATCAGTTATATGCTGCTGCCTGTCGGTTTGAAATATCTGAAGACAACGGTCGTCGCTATCTACGGTTATCTGATTCTGATTGTGGCGACTATTACCTCCCTTGCTCTCGGACAAGACCGTTTTAGCTGGACGCAGACGTTTGCAATCATTTTTATTTGTATTGGAGTTTACCTGGTTGAAGTGGCCGAAAGTAAAGAAAAGTAAAGAAAAAAGGCATTCCATCACGGAATGCCTTTCATTATTTCATCATCATGTTTTATAGAGAGGAGTTGATTGCTTGCGCTATGGACTTGAATTCTTCATCCGACAATTTCAGTTTCGGATTCGAAAACAACATATCCGATTCCTTTTGAATAGGAATTAAATGAATATGTGCATGAGGTACTTCCAGTCCGATAACAGCTTCGCCTACCTTTTGGCAAGGGAATGCTTTTTTAATGGCACAGGCTACTTGCTTTGCAAACACATGCATAGCAGCCAGGTCTTCATCGCTCAAATCGAAAATATAGTCTACTTCCTGTTTGGGCACTACCAATGTATGTCCCTTTACCAACGGATTGATATCGAGAAAAGCAAAAAACTTGTCGTTTTCCGCCACCTTGTAGCAGGGGATTTCTCCTGCGATGATTCTACTGAATATTGTTGCCATAACTTTTATTGATAAATTAAGGCAAGCCCCACACGGAGACCTGCCTTTACGTTAAATTGATATGTTTACTACTTCCAGTGCAATTTTACCTTGTGGAACAGTAATTTCTGCTACATCACCCACCTTCTTGCCAAGCAGACCTTGTGCAATCGGGGTATTAACGGAAATCTTTCCTTCCTTCAGGTTAGCTTCACTTTCTGAAACGATGGTATAAATCATCTTCATGCCATTCTTTACATTCTTCAGTTCCACCTTATTTAAAATCTGTACGGAATCTGTTTTCAATTTAGATTCATCGATGATTTTTGCATCTGCAATGGTAGCTTTCAATTTGTTGATACGCATTTCGAGCATACCTTGCGCTTCTTTTGCTGCATCGTATTCAGCGTTTTCAGACAAGTCTCCTTTATCTCTGGCTTCGGCTATTGCCGCAGAGATCTTCGGGCGTTCCACTGTTTCCAGTTCCTTCAGTTCCGCCATCAGTTTCTTGTAACCTTCTTCTGACATATAAGCCATGATGTTTTCCTCCTTTAATTGTTTTAAATGGTCATATAAACAAAAAAGAATTCCAACATGAGCCATGTTGGAACCCTCTTTTCATTATTTCTTTGCAAAGATAGCCTTTTAAGTGATACGTGTCAAGTGAAAAAAGATGCTATGTAACATATTTAAATGAAATATGCTAAATTATAACAACTTAGAGTAATGACTTGACAGCTGCTTCCAAATCCTTAATATCTTCGCCACGAAGCTTCAATTCGTTGTTACGATTAATCAAAAAGATAGATGGAACCTGACGAACATTATATACAGCTACGTTGGTAGAGTAAACTCCGTTTCCATCGCGCACACAGACCCATGGAAGGTTGTCTGCCGCTGTTTTCCAGTAGTGTTCGTCCGCGTCGAGAGATACCTGGTATATTTCCAGTCCTTCTTTAGCGTATGTATTATACAGTTCGCGGAGCATCAGGTTGTGAGGAGCTCCGGCAGGCGACTGGAACACAGAGAAATCGAGCAAAACCACTTTGCCTTTCAGGTCGGTCAGCTTGCGCACATTTCCTTTCACATCACGCAAAGCAATGTCGATAATACCGGTTTCTACGATTTTATCCTGCGGAATTTCCAGAGCTTTCGTTTGCGGCTGACGCGTATTCTTCATTCCTTTGATTACAATATTATAAAGGTTCTTAGAACGTACCGCATGAGGGAACGCGTTGTTGAGGCTCGTAGCAACAGCTGCGAAGCATTTCACGTCGTCTTTATTGTTCAACGGATCGAATATCAGATAATTATTGAGCTTCTGGAACAGGGCAAAGTAAGCTGCCGCCGTGTTGGGAGCAGCAAAAATATAGTTCACTTTGACATCTTCCTTATAGTTGTTGAGCAATGTTGCCAGGCTGTCTTCAAACACATCATGCCCTATTCCGTTGCTGCGCAGGGATGCCAGTAAATTGTCCACCTCTTTTTGAAGGCGAATCTGCTTCAACGTCAGTTCTTTTATCTTATTGCTGTTTTCCGAACCTTCCACCGTATAGGTAGTAGAGAAATCCACATACGGAGCTTTGATTTGAATCGTTTCGATAGAATCTACAGAAAAATTGATGATTTTGTCGTCGATCCGCAAACGGTAAAATTCGGGTGACTCGGGACGAGGCTGCTTGAAACTGAATGTACCTTCCCCTTTCAGCTTCACTGAATCGAGCGGAACAATACCTTCCAGACCGGAAGCTTCGAGATAAAGCATTTTACCGTCGGCTCCTGATACATCCCCGTTCACCTGGAATTTAGGGCCGGAACTACAAGCAGTAATAGTAAGTGCGGCGAGCGCTGCAAAAGTAACCTTTTTCATATAGTGTGTGTTATTAACGAGATGCAAATATACTTCTTTTCGAGATTAGTCAAAGCATTTTGCTGTGTTCTTCATCCTAATTTTGAAAAAAAATCAGTTCGCCACTAACTTTTTACCTCATTTCCACCTAATTACCACGATAAATGTATATCTTTGCAGGAATTTTGAAAGAAAAAGTATAGATAAAACAATTTTTATGATTAACCCAATTGTTAAGACAATCGAGTTACCTGATGGAAGAACCATCACACTCGAGACGGGAAAGTTGGCAAAACAGGCAGACGGTTCTGTAATGCTCCGCATGGGAAACACCATGTTGTTAGCTACTGTTTGTGCCGCTAAAGATGCAGTTCCCGGAACAGATTTTATGCCTTTACAGGTAGAGTACAAAGAAAAATTTGCGGCATTCGGCCGTTTCCCTGGTGGTTTCACCAAGCGAGAAGGTAGAGCTTCTGATTATGAGATTCTCACTTGCCGTCTTGTCGACCGTGCTCTCCGTCCTTTATTCCCCGATAATTATCACGCAGAGGTATATGTGAACATCATCCTCTTTTCTGCTGATGGTGTGGATATGCCGGATGCATTGGCAGGACTTGCCGCTTCTGCAGCACTTGCCGTTTCAGATATTCCTTTCAACGGACCGATTTCTGAAGTACGTGTAGCACGTATCGACGGTCAGTTCGTTATCAATCCTACTTTTGAACAACTGGAAAAAGCTGATATGGATCTGATGGTAGCCGCTACTTATGAGAACATCATGATGGTAGAAGGTGAAATGCACGAAGTATCCGAAGCTGAATTGCTGGAAGCAATGAAAGTAGCTCACGAAGCTATCAAGGTTCATTGTAAAGCTCAGATGGAGTTGACTGAAGAGGTTGGAAAAACAGTGAAACGTGAATACAACCATGAAGTGAACGACGAAGATTTGCGTAAGGCTGTTCGTGAAGCATGTTACGAAAAAGCTTATGCTGTTGCCGCTTCCGGAAACAATAACAAACACGAACGTTTTGCTGCTTTCGAAGCTATCCGTGAAGAATTTAAAGCTCAATTCTCTGAAGAAGAGTTGGACGAAAAGGGTGCATTGATCGACCGTTACTACCACGATGTAGAAAAAGAAGCAATGCGCCGTTCTATCCTTGACGAAGGTAAGCGTTTGGATGGTCGTAAGACTACTGAAATCCGCCCGATCTGGTGTGAGGTTGGTCCTCTGCCTGGTCCTCACGGATCTGCTATCTTTACTCGTGGTGAAACACAATCACTGACTTCTGTTACTCTGGGTACCAAACTGGATGAGAAGATCATTGACGATGTTTTGGAACACGGAAAAGAACGTTTCTTATTACATTATAATTTCCCTCCTTTCTCTACAGGCGAAGCAAAAGCACAACGTGGTGTAGGCCGTCGCGAAATCGGTCACGGTCACTTGGCTTGGCGTGCTTTGAAAGGACAGATTCCTGCTGACTATCCGTATGTAGTACGTGTGGTTTCAGATATTCTCGAATCTAACGGTTCTTCTTCTATGGCTACTGTATGTGCCGGAACATTGGCATTGATGGATGCTGGTGTGAAGATCAAGAAACCGGTATCAGGTATCGCTATGGGATTGATTAAGAATCCGGGCGAAGAGAAATATGCTGTATTGTCTGATATCCTGGGTGACGAAGACCACTTGGGTGATATGGATTTCAAAGTAACAGGAACAAAAGATGGTATTACGGCTACTCAGATGGATATCAAGGTAGACGGTCTGTCTTACGAAATTCTGGAACGTGCTTTGAATCAGGCAAAAGAAGGACGTATGCACATCCTGGGTAAGATTACTGAAACAATCGCTGAACCACGTGCCGACCTGAAAGAACATGCTCCACGCATTGAAACGATGACAATTCCTAAAGAATTTATCGGTGCTGTAATCGGCCCTGGTGGAAAGATTATCCAAGGTATGCAGGAAGAAACCGGTGCTGTGATTACTATCGAAGAAATTGATGGTATGGGACGCATCGAAGTTTCCGGAACAAACAAAAAATGTATTGATAATGCAATGCGCATGATTAAAGCAATCGTTGCTGTTCCTGAAGTGGGCGAAGTTTATAAAGGTAAAGTTCGTTCTATTATGCCTTACGGTGCATTCATCGAATTCTTGCCGGGCAAGGATGGTTTGCTGCACATCTCTGAAATTGATTGGAAGCGTCTGGAAACAGTAGAAGAAGCTGGAATTAAGGAAGGTGATGAAATCGAAGTAAAACTGATTGATGTTGACCAGAAAACTGGTAAATTCAAACTTTCAAGAAAAGTGTTGATGCCAAGACCGGAAAAGAAGTAAAAGAGTCATATCTTCTATATAATGAATAGTCTGAAAACTTAGTTTTCAGACTATTTTTTTTTAATTCCACTTTTCAGAAAGCATGGTATCAATGAGGCGATACCTTCCCCTTGAAGCGTGATTGTTCAAGGGCTTTTTTGTGTATGGATGTATAGGAATCTATTCGTTGCTAATTTCGAATATCGAAACTTGAATTTTGCGAATTATGTGAAATTCGCAAATGCTGATGCGTTGCCAATACGCTTTTTGCATTTTACAATATATGTGCCTTTGATTTGCATAATCAGTTGTTATTCAATCCGTTTATTGCTTATATCAGAAATGGATATAATTCATAGAGTTGCCCGAATTCACGATATTTGCATATTGAGAATAGAGAGAGATTTTGATGTTGTGTAAAAGGAAACAATGAATGATGAAGAGTGGAAATAGAATATATAGAAATTGGCTTTACGCGTTATTGCTGATTGTCTTTTCTTCTTGTATAGATGAAACTTTCACTGAGAATCCTGTGGAAGGGACATTTCTGACAGTGAGAGGGATAACACCTCTGGGAGCAACCACACACGAGGGTACTCCGGAAGATCGGGTAGTACGTACCCTGCGTATTCTGGCATTTGACAGAACAACGGGAAATAAGATTAGTAATGTATATTATACAGCATCAACAGGAGATATCATTCGGCATCCTATTGATCCGGGAACGTATGATTTTGTGTTTCTGGCTAATGAACCTCCCCATATACCGGTTAAAACGAAGTTGGAAGCCATAAGTAATTACAGTGATTTGGATCATATTGCTTATCCAGCAAGTTTTTTTTCATCGGAACAAGTCATTCCGATGATGCAGGAGATAAAGAAGGTAACCGTACTTTCCGATGGGCAGGGAGCCACATTGGAAAATGGTACGACAGTGTCCATGCTACTATTGGCTTTGGAGCGACTTGGAGTGAGGGTAGATGTTGAACTGAAGGCGGTAGATAATTTGAATGGTGCTTTTAAAGGAGTAATATTCAGTAATATCCCCAACCTTGTTCCGCTGACCGCAGGTTATGATGGTCCGGCTATTGAAAGGAATGTAGTACGTAAGTTTACCTTAACCGACAATGGAAATTATTTTGCCGACGGCACTCCTACGGTCGAATGGGGATGGGACAAGAAAGTCAACCGTATTATCTTGCCGGCAAGTGAACCGGTATCTGTCAATGACGAAGATGAGGCTGTGATTTTCACAGTTGACATGGTAGATAATTATAGTCCGTCTTGTGAGTTGAAGATAAATTCGAATCCGGTGAATTATAGCTTGCCTAAAAATACAAAACTCGATCTGACAGGATATATACAAGACCCGCTGCAGGTAAATATTATAGCATCGGAGTGGGAGGACGTGGATGAAGATTGGGACATAGCGGGCGTTAAAGTCCTGAACCTGTCGGCTTTGGAAACCAGTATTACCGATTTTAACGGAGCGCGAATTTCTTTCACTTCCAACATGCCGATAGTGAAAGTATTACCTGAATTGTATGTGGGCGCCACGGGTACTGCTACGGACGAAACAGAAAAGATATTTAATGACCTTGTGTTAAAACAGAATGATACCCGGGACAATGGGACTACGATAACATACGCCACTTCCCGTTTTCTGTACACCTATGATAAAGCGTCTCAAACCGGTACAGGATATATGGATATATTGCTTGATGAACGGAATGTAAAAGGTGCCCGTGAAACTTACCGGATTGTTTTGTCTGTGGAGGATGAAGATGGTGGTAAACTGCAAAGAGAAATAAAGATTAATACTGCCCAAGATGGAAAGCGTTTTGTATTTGATGCATACGGAACTGGATATATAGGTGCTTTTTTCAGAGATGATGAGGTTGGTGAAAGAATTATTACCGGACAGCAGGGTAGGATAGCAGGGGCAGGTGAACGTCCGGAAGATTTAGGAGCACTTTCTCCCTGGAGAGCGACTGTAGAAAACGGTGATTTTGTTGTCTTGAGTTCTACTCCAAGCTTCGACCCTCGTGTCGGAATGGATGATCCGGGGAATCCTGAACACTATCAGGTGTTGCCTAATGCTTATAAAGGAGAAGGAGGAACCTATGTGGAAGGTAGGGGACGTGTCTATTTCCGTATTGGTGTAAAAGGAAAAAATACGGCAACAACTCCAAGATATGCCAGGGTTAAAGTGGAACGCTATGGAGGTAGATGGGGGACAGGAGACGATCACGTGTGGTATAGTACAGAATATCTATATGTCCGACAGGGGGAGGAACCCGATTATCTTATGCGGCCGGGAACTGCAGACCCTATAGAGAAGGGGCCATTACAAGGTAAATCCCGTGATTATGCCCGCAAGTTATCACCTTATAATCTGACCTCACCGGCTTATTATAACGGTAGTAATGCTCTGTATACTCCGGTGGATCATAAGCAGGCAAAGTTTGTAAAGTATCCAACACAGGTTGGGGCTTTCTTTCAATGGGGACTTCCCAAGAATGCAGATCAGGATTATTTCCGGTTGGCTTATCATCCTACTGCCCTTACTATAGATCATTGGAATAAAGATATACAGTTCCTCAATGAATCGTATAAGCTGTTTCTACCAGTGTGGGGAGCGGCTTCTGCTTCACCGGAAATTATATACGATTATGGGTATACAGACGTTTTTGAATCTTGTCCTGAAGGATACCATCGCCCGTCAGACGGGTATATTGACAGGGTCTCTTATAATGGACCGTATCCTAATAATATAGATCAGGATGGCGATCATGTGATTGTTGATACTGATAAAAATGTCACTAAGACAAATTTGGTAGATTATAGCAGTGATATAGCTTTTTCCGAGTTACGGCAGTCTTTATTTATAAACCCATTGAGTGGAGATGCTGGCATGAATTCAAATCTTGGAGGATATGATGGTTCAGCGGAAGCGGGTGGAATTAAGGTAGACCGATATCAGAACTTCTGGAAAAACAAAGATGATACGGATGAAGCACAAGAACATGTAAAATTCTCTATCGGTTTTTATGCCGATGGCTTCTTTGACCGCCGACCTATTAAGATGGGGAAGGATGAAGGGAATTATCCTTATTGTGTATCATCGGATAATGCGCAAGCGGCATATTTGGGCATTCTAGTCTATAATGAGTCTAATAAGGCTTCTGTATTCTTTCCTTCTGCGGGAAGGCGTCGTAATAAGGATGGTGGATTGGAGTATGCAGGGCAGACCGGATACTACCATACTGCTTCGATAGCTGCATCATCTTCCGAAGATCCTCATGCCGTATGGAGTATGTTTTTGGGTAAATGGCCGAATCCGGGACTTATGTATCAGTTGCCTACTTTTGGTCAGTCTATCCGCTGTGTGAAGGATTAAACAGCTGGTACGAGATAGTCGATAGAATTTTGTTATCTGACTCTGACTTAATTTATTGCTTTGGTTAAGTCGAGTTTGTTTTTCTTTGCATTAAATCCCGTTTTTTTAAAAAAACGGGATTTTTTATTAGTATCATTCGGAGTTGAGCTGTTTTATATAAAAAGAATCGGAAAGTACCCCCATACTTCCCGATTCGAAACAGTCAAAAATCGACCTTAATCAATTTATTAACTTAACACGTCGCAAAGATATGAGAAAAATTTCTTTGAAAGAGCTTTTTTGCTCAAAAAGTTTATGATACAGGTGAATATACCCGCTAATAAACTCGTTTTTCTTGCTTTAAAACCAAAGCCTCGTTCCTTTTAAAGGAACGACCCCTTCCTTTAAAAGGAAGAGGCCGTTGGTTTAAAAGGAACTGGTGGGGTATTTATATAGAAAAAAGGATTAATGATTTTTCGATTATATAGGTCGGTTTATTAGTTTGTTTTATACTCTTCTTCTATTCGTTTTATATGTGCGAGGTTTCTTTCCAGTAATTCATTTAGTTCGTGATTAGAAAAGCAAGCTCCTAGATAGATCGTGTTTTCTGCTTCAAAGTCAAACGGTTCATTGTCTTCATTCACCACAATCTCAATTTTTCCTTGTGCATCTGTAGAGATTACTACATTGTATTTATCCATCAATCCTTTGAGCTCTTTTATGAATCTATATTCTTTGTTTGTTAATATTCTTTTCATGTCGGTCAGCTCTTTTGTTTTGCTATTCTTTTGTGTGGTAAAGTTCGTAATTATTTAACACATTACACGCGATTTGATGTATTCATTTTATTCTATTTGGCAGGTTGTAATATTCCTTTTATTCATATTATCACATCTATTCGTTTTTTTCGTATATTTGCTTCGAGCGAAACTTTTCATTTGTATATTTGTTGGATTTTAAAAAGAAAGAAAATAAAAATGGAAACAGAAGATTTGATTATTGGGAGAGTCCATCACGGACGCAATATACGTCGTACCCGTGTTGAAAAGAATATGAACCAGGAGGGGTTGAGTGAATTAGTACATCTCTCACAGCCTGCTGTTTCTAAATATGAGAAGATGAGAGTGATTGATGATGAAATGTTGCAACGCTTTGCACGGGCGTTGAATGTGCCTTTCGATTATCTCAAGACTTTGGAGGAGGATGCACAGACGGTGGTGTTTGAGAATATTACAAATAATGGTAATGCAGCCACAAATGCTAATATTGGATTTGTTGATGAAGTTGGTGAGGACAATCGAGTTAATAATTTCAATCCTATCGACAAAATCACCGAACTTTATGAGCGTCTTTTAAAAGAAAAGGATGAAAAGTATGCTGCTTTAGAACGTCGTTTGCAGCATATTGAAGAAAGTCTGCAGAAATAAAAAACAGATAAATTGAAAGGAATCGCAAACTGAAAGGAATCGCAATATGATGAAACAAATACCTTATGGAATAACTGATTTTGAAGCAATAATCAAAGACAATTTCTATTATGTAGATAAAACGATGTTTATTGAGAAAATAGAAATGCAACCACGTTATCTGTTTCTGATTCGCCCTCGCCGATTTGGAAAGAGTCTGACTTTGGCAATGTTAGAAACTTATTATGATGTAAGTTACGCAGAGCAGTTTGATGAACTGTTTGGTCAGTTATACATAGGCCAGCATCCGACGAAACTTCACAATCAGTTTCTCATTATGCGGTTTAACTTTTCAGAAGTGAGTTCTAATGTCAATGAGGTTGAACAATCGTTTAAACTTCATTGCTGTAACAAGCTGAAGGACTTCGTGTACAAATACGAGCGTTTGCTTGGAAAAGAAATCTGGGAGATTCTGGATGAAGGTACACAAAAAGACCCCGGTGCTTTTTTATCGGCAATCAGCACCTATGCCAGCCGTAAAGGAAATCTCCGCATTTATTTGCTTATTGATGAATACGATAATTTCACCAATACCATTCTTTCAACCTACGGTACCGAGTTTTATAGAAAAGCAACGCATGGTGAAGGTTTCATTCGTGGCTTCTTTAACGTGATAAAATCTGCTACAACAGGAACAGGGGCTGCCCTTGAACGGTTGTTTATTACCGGGGTGAGTCCGGTAACGATGGATGATGTCACAAGTGGATTTAATATCGGAACTAATATAACGACTGATCCTTGGTTTAATGATTTGGTTGGCTTTAGTGAGAAGGAATTGCGTGAAATGCTGACATATTATAAAGAGGAGGGAGTACTTGAAGAATCTATAGATGAAATAGTTGCCATGATGAAACCTAATTATGACAATTATTGCTTTAGTGAAGATACATTGGAGCAGTGTATGTTTAATTCCGATATGACTCTTTATTTTCTGAAATCTTTTGTACTTCATCATAAAAAGCCTAAAGAAATTGTAGACCCCAATATTCGTACCGACTTCAACAAACTGACATACTTGATAAAGCTCGATCACGGATTGGGAGAGAATTTTTCCGTTATAAAAGAGATAGCCGAGCAGGGAGAGATTACTACTGACATCGTTACTCATTTTTCTGCATTGGAGATGACGGATCCTAGTAACTTCAAGTCTTTGCTATTCTATTTCGGGCTTCTCTCCATTAAAGGTGTAGATATGGTGGGAAGACCCATTTTGCATGTGCCGAATTTAGTTGTAAGAGAGCAGCTATTTAATTTCTTGATACAAGGCTACATCAAGCATGGCATCTTTAAAATTGATATGAACAAGATGAGTGCTTTATTTGAGAATATGGCTTTCAGGGGGGACTGGAAACCTTTGTTCGATTTTATTGCCGACGCTGTTCGTGAGCAAAGTCGTATTCGTGAATATATTGAAGGTGAAGCGCATATTAAAGGTTTCTTGCTTGCGTACTTAGGAATGTATCGTTATTACCAGCTCTATCCGGAATACGAATTGAATAAAGGCTTTGCAGACTTCTTATTCAGACCTAGTCCGTCGGTTCCTGTATTGCCTCCTTTCACTTATCTGCTTGAGGTGAAATATGCAAAAGCCGGTGCTTCGGAAAAAGAAATACGTGTCCTTGCCGATGAGGCACGTGGGCAGTTGCTTCGTTATAGCGAAGACGAACTGGTGGCAGAAGCCAGAGCAAAAGGTGGGCTGAAGTTAATAACGATTGTTTGGCGTAGTTGGGAGCTTGCCTTATTGGAAGAAGTAACTCTTTCTTAAGAGATAAGTAGCATACGTGTTGCTATAAGGTGTGTGGCTCATCTATCTTTTCCTGATTTTGAAACGTTGATGAATAAGGAGATCATTTTTTCCTTTTAATGAATATCCCCTAATAAGTCTTGAAGAATAAAATTTGCCTCTGCTATGGATTTCCATAATAGAGGCAAACTTATCAACATGAAACTTAATTAAACAGTCCCTTGTTTTTTATGAATTTAACGAATCTTTTTTAGGACTTTAGAGAAGGAGTAAGGAAAACTTTCCTCTTCTGTTCCTCTGTTTAAATTGGGCTGACTTCCCATTTGGAAGTTGATGTTTCCTCCTTTTAATAAGTCTTCATGGTGTAGATAGTTCTTTTTATATTCTGTGCCGTTCAGATTCATTGTTTGAATATACATATTCTTCTTGTTGTTGTCGGTTGCCTGGATGATGAGGCTGTTACCGTTTTCAAGATGTAAGGTTGCCTTTTTAAAAAGAGGAGCACCAACGACGTATTCGCCGGTTCCCGGACATACGGGGTAAAAACCTAATGCGGAGAAAACATACCATGCCGAAGTTTGCCCGTTATCTTCATCTCCACAATATCCGTCAGGTCCCGGTGTGTACATTTTATCCATGACCTGGCGTAGCCAATACTGCGCTTTCCAGGGTTGACCGGCATAGTTGTATAGGTAGATCATGTGTTGGATTGGTTGGTTGCCATGCGCGTAATTCCCCATATTCATGATTGTCATTTCACGAATCTCATGAATAACCTGCCCGTAATAACTTTCATCAAAGACAGGAGGTACGGAGAATACAGAATCCAGCATAGTGATAAACATATCTTTTCCTCCCATTAAGTCAATTAATCCTTGTGGATCGTGGAATACAGACCATGAGTAGTGCCAGCTGTTTCCTTCGGTAAATGCATCCCCCCATTTCAATGGTGAGAATGGAGATTGGAATGTTCCATCTTCATTTTTTCCTCGCATGAGCTTGGAGTCTTTATCGAATACATTCTTATAGTTCATCGCCCGTTTGGCAAAGAGCTGTATTTCTTTTTCCGGTCGCTTTAATTCTTTGGCTAATTGATAGATACACCAGTCGTTGTAGGCATACTCCAAAGTTCTGGCAGTGTTTTCATTGATTTTTACGTCATAAGGGACATAGCCCAGCTTATTATAATATTCGTATCCGCGTCTTCCTGTGGAAGATACGGTGGGATGTACGCTCTTTGTTCCGTGTATTAACCCTTCGTACAAGGTTTTCACATCTTCTACTTTAATACCTTTTAAATAAGCATCTGCCAGTACGGAAGCCGAATTATTTCCTATCATGCAGTCTCTGTGTCCGGGGCTGCCCCATTCGGGGAAGAATCCGCTTTCTTTGTAGGTATTGATGAGCCCTTCCTGCATTTCTTTATTCATCGACGGATACATCAGATTCAGTAATGGGAAAAGACACCGGAAGGTATCCCAAAATCCGGTGTCGGTAAACATATATCCTGGTAGAACTTGCCCGTTATAAGGGCTGTAATGAACAGGTTTTCCGGCTTCGTCCAGTTCGTAGAATTTTCGGGGGAAAAGTAACGAACGGTATAAGCAGGAGTAGAAAGTGCGGTATTGATCGAGGTTTCCTCCTTCCACTTCGATTTTTCCCAGTACTTGGTTCCATGCTTTCTGTCCCTTTTGTTTTATCTGCTCCAGATTGTCATTTCCTAATTCTTTCATATTCCTTGTAGCCTGTTCGAAGCTGATAAAGGAAGAAGCGATGCGTGCGTGTACTTGTTCTCCACGTTGAGTTTTAAAGCCTATAATGGCTCCTGCATGGTCAGTAGTCTGTTCGGTTGCATTTTCTTGAATACTTCCATTATTCACAGTGGCTTTATAGGTGAAAGGCTTATCGAATTGAATAATGAAATAGTTCTTGAAGTTTTCGGGAACTCCTCCGCTATTGCGTGTACTATAACCAATAATTTTGTTTTCTTCTGGGATAATCTGAATAAAAGAACCTTTGTCAAATGCATCGACTGCAATATACGAATGTTCGTTTTCCGGGAAAGTGAACCGGAAGAGTACAGCACGTTCGGTCGGAGACATCTCCGTGACAATATCGTATTCGGCCAGATACACCTTGTAGTAATAAGGAGTTGCTTCTTCTCCTTTGTGTCCGAACCAGCTAGCCCGCTTTTCTTCGTCGAATTCAGGTTTACCCACCATCGGCATAATGGAGAACTGTCCGTAATCGTTTATCCATGGGCTGGGCTGATGGGTTTGTTTGAATCCACGGATTTTATTGGCTGTATAGACATATTGCCATCCGTCTCCCATTTTTCCGGTCTGTGGCGTCCAGAAATTCATTCCCCAAGGGCGGGCAATGGCAGGGTAGGTGTTACCTGTTGATAATTCAAAAGATGATTGTGTTCCCATTAACGGATTAACGTATTGTGTCCAGTCTTTGGACTGGGCAAGAAGCGTGCAGCTAAGCACTAAAAATAATAACCAACATTTCTTCATAATTTTCTTTTTGAGTTTATAGCTTGCGAAGTAATCACAGCGTTTTCATGTGTTGCCAACGTTGAATGTTCCAACGGGTTGAGACATGACAAAAGTATAGCTTCGTGGTTAAGGTCGTGGTTAAAATCGTGGTTAATGCGATGGCTAATAGGCGCTTTTTTTATTAACCCCGCTAAAGAAACTATCGCAAAAGTATTTTTTTACTATGTTATTCAACTATCTATGTGAAATAGACAAATATACCTTACTGTTATTATTTGTATTAGTGTCCTTTTTTTGTCGAACCATGTATGTGCTCAAGGCTTTATATTAGCAGGCATTGTGAAGGTGCTGTACAGTTAGCCGTTTCCAATTAGAAACAGAAACTATCAGACTGCTTGGTGATTGGTTACTAAATAGTCTTTTTGTGCGACTGCCTATTTATAGATTTGTATCGGCAATTCCCCCTTTAGTGCTCCTATGGCATTAAATGCTAACGACTCCATTTCATTCTCTCCGGGATAAACATAGATGGGAGCCAGGAAAGAGATTCTCTTTTTCAGTCTTGAAATCACATGGTCCGAATAGGCGATACCTCCTGTCAGAAGGATGGCATCTATCTTCCCACAAAGTACGGTGGCACTGGCTCCTATTGCTTTTGCAACATTGTAAATCATGGCATCCAGTATCAGTTCCGCTTTTTTATCTCCTTCTTCGATAGATTGTATAATGGCGGGAACATCGGTTGTACCTAGATGGGCGGTCAGTCCGGCGCGTCCGGAGATACGTTTTTTCAATTCGTCTTTGGTGAGTTGACCGCTAAAACATAGGTCGATCAGTTGACCGGCGGGAAGTGTACCGGCACGTTCCGGTGAGAAAGGACCTTCACCGTCCAATGCATTGTTGGCGTCAATGGCTCGTCCGTGGTGATGGACTGCGACAGAGATGCCACCTCCCAGATGGCAGATAATTAAATCCAGATTTTCGTATTGGGTTCCCTGCTCTTTGGCAAAGCGGCGGGCGATTGCTTTCTGGTTTAATGCATGCCAGATGGTGATCTTCGGCATTAAAGGAGAACCTGTAATGCGTGCTATATCCTCCAGTTCATCCACCACTCCCGGATCAGCAATGAAAGCCGGACAGTTGGGTAATGTAGAAGCCAGTTCGCTGGCAATTAATCCTCCTAAGTTACAGGCATGGGTACGCATGGCATGTACGGTATCACGTTTCATGGCCTCATTTACCTCATACACTCCGCCCGGTATCGGTTTCACTAAACCGCCGCGTCCGATGATTGCATCAAAAGAAAAAGGTATCTTATTGTTTTCCAATTCTTGTAACACCAGGTTTTTCCGGAATTCAAACTGGTCTATCACCTCGGGAAAAGCGGATAGTTCTTCTACAGAATGTTTTATATTACTGACAAACAGCGGAGTTTCATTTTCGTAAACTGCTATTTTAGTAGAAGTAGAACCGGGGTTGATAACCAGAATTTTCATGAATAGTAGGCTTTTAGTGGTGAATTTAGAATGATGAGCCGGTGACTTGGCTGACTTGTTTTCTGCATTTGCAATCTCCTGACACTTGTAAGCATGCCATTGCAATGCTGTAATATTTGGACAAGCCGGAATCACTACGCGATGGAAGCACTACAGGGCAAATAGGACCTTGCAGCAATCCTGCCATTTCTGCCTGTGCGAACAGAGAGACGGATTTGTAGAATGCATTACCCGATTCAATGTTCGGGAATATCAAGACATCTGCCTGTCCGTTGATAGGAGATACAATCCCTTTAATATCACCACTTGCTTGTTCGCAGGCAGTACGTACATCCAGCGGACCGTCAATAATTACATTTCCGAATTCTCCCGCTTCGGCAAGTTCTACAATATTCACATAATCTAGTGAATGAGGGAACTTGGCACTCACTTTTTCTGTGCAGTGAATCAATGCGACACGCGGTTGTTCGATGCCAAAGTGACGGCAGGTGCAGATAGCATACCAAATCATTTCTATACGTTGCTGTAAAGTAGGACGCGGAATGACGGCGGCATCCGAGAAGAAAAGCAGTTTATGGTAAGTAGGAATTTCCATTACTGCCAGATGCGTGAGGATTTTCCCTTTCGGTAACAAACCTTTTTCTTTGTCGAGTATGGCATGCAGTAAGTTGTCCGTATTGATAATCCCTTTCATCAAAATATCCGCTCCTCCTTCACGCACAATGCGGACAGCTTCGCGCGCCGCTTCATCCGGATTTTCTATGTGGATGGTTTTTACGTATTCAGGATATTGTTTGAGCGTGGGATATTTCTTCAGAATGGTAGAATCTCCAATCATCAGAAATTCTGCAATCCCTTCTTCCAAAGCACGGGAGATGGCATATTCAGTGTTAGGATCGTTCGCACAGACCACGGCAATTCGTTTTCTATGGTTTAGTTTTTTAAGATGAGCCGTTAACTGGGCAAAATTTAGAATAGGTTCCATAACGTTAGATTTTTAGCAAATATCAGAAAAATGATTGAAAAAATAATGATTATAACCCGAAAAATTACATCCATTATGTAACATTTTGCTATATTTTATTTGTTTTGGCTGTTGGATGTGCATGGAACCGTTTTTTCCTGTATTTTTGCAAATAAATCCCCCAATAAAATAAAAGTACCATGAAACAGTTTAAAAATCTATTATTTCTTAGTTTAATTCTCCTTTGTTGGACGCTTGTTTCCTGTAAAAGCAGCAAGACGTCTTCCGGTTGGTCTTTGATCTGGGAAGAGAACTTTAATCAGAAAAAGAGTTTCGATTCACAGGTCTGGAGCAAGATTCCACGAGGTAAGTCAGACTGGAATAACTATATGACAGACTTTGATTCCTGCTATGCCATGCGTAAAGGCAAACTGGTGTTGAGAGGTATTGTCAATCATACCCAACGCAATGACACTGCCCCTTATTTGACAGGTGGTGTGTATACAAAAGGTAAAAAGGCTTTTACGAACGGGCGTGTTGAGATTTGTGCCAAGTTGAATGCGGCGGGAGGAGCGTGGCCTGCCATCTGGATGTTGCCTGAAGGAGCGGCATGGCCATCCGGCGGTGAGATTGATATCATGGAACGTTTGAATAACGATTCTATTGCTTATCAGACAGTCCATTCCCATTACACTTATACGCTGGGGATCAAGGATCATCCGGTATCACATTCTACGGGAGTGATTCACCCTGACCGCTACAATATTTTTGCAGTCGAAATGTATCCGGATAGTCTTTCATTTTATGTCAATGATGTACATACGTTTACTTACCCCCGCATACAAACGAAAGAAGAAGGACAATTCCCTTTTAATCAGCCCTTTTATCTGCTGATTGATATGCAGTTGGGAGGTTCGTGGGTGGGAGCAGTCTCTCCCGAGGATCTTCCGGTAGAAATGGAAGTGGACTGGGTGCGTTTTTATCAACGAAAGTCAATAAAATAAGAACATATATGGATATTCAATTTCCTCCCTTTTTGCAGAAAGGTGATAAAGTGGTTATTGTATCACCTTCGAGTAAGATAGACCAACAATTCCTGAAAGGAGCTAAGAAACGGATGGAATCATGGGGCTTGAAAGTGGCTATAGGAAAACATGCCGGAAGTTCATCCGGAAGATATGCCGGGACAATCAAGCAGCGGCTGAAAGATTTGCAGGATGCGATGGACGACCCTAAAGTGAAAGCTATTCTTTGCAGCCGTGGAGGGTACGGGGCGGTACATTTGATCGATAAAATTGATTTTACGACCTTTCGTGAACATCCGAAATGGTTACTGGGCTTTAGCGATATAACCGCTTTGCACAATCTGTTCCAGAAAAATGGATATGCTTCCCTTCATTCATTGATGGCACGTCATCTTACGGTGGAACCGGAAGATGATCTTTGTGCGAACTATCTGAGGGATATTCTATTGGGAAATATTCCTTCTTACATGTGCGAGAAGCATAAACTGAACAAGCAGGGGACGGCACAAGGCGTTTTGCATGGCGGTAACATGGCGGTAGCCTACGGTTTGCGTGGCACTCCTTATGATATTCCGGCGGAAGGCACTATACTATTTATTGAAGATGTTAGCGAACGTCCGCATGCCATCGAACGTATGATGTATAATTTGAAACTGGGGGGCGTGTTAGAAAAACTGTCCGGATTGATTATCGGTCAATTTACAGAATATGAAGAAGACTGTTCGTTGGGCAAGGAACTGTATGCTGCTTTGGCAGATTTAGTAAAAGAGTATGATTATCCCGTCTGTTTCAATTTCCCGGTGGGGCATGTGACTCATAATCTCCCGCTTATCAACGGTGCAAAAGTAGAGCTTGTGGTGGGAAAGAAAAATGTGGAACTAAAGTTTATATGTTAATAATCCATTCCATCTGAACGATGCTGTGGTGAAAATGACTAATTTTGAGGCTTTAATAGATAAAAGGACGATGAAAAAGAAAACTATGATAGTATTAATGAGTGCCTTTTTGTTATTATCAGCATTCTCTTGCGGTGGAGGTAACAAGGCAAATAGTACGAGTGAACAAGACGAAAAGACAGTTGTAAATGTACCTCAGTTTGATGCGGATAGTGCTTATTTGTATGTAAAGAATCAGGTAGATTTCGGACCTCGTGTTCCTAACACTAAAGAACATGTTGCCTGTGGCAATTACCTTGCCAGTCAATTAGAGGCTTTCGGTGCTCAAGTGACTAATCAATATGCTGATTTGATTGCTTATGACGGTACGCTGTTGAAAGCGAGAAACATTATCGGTTCTTATAAGCCGGAAAGTAAAAAGAGAATCGCTTTGTTTGCACATTGGGATACACGCCCATGGGCTGATAACGATCCTGACGAGAAGAACCATAAAACTCCGATTCTGGGTGCAAATGATGGTGCCAGTGGGGTAGGAGCTTTGCTCGAAATAGCTCGTCTGGTCAATCAGCAACAACCGGAATTGGGGATTGATATCATTCTGTTGGATGCAGAGGACTATGGTGCGCCACAGTTTTATACAGGAAAGCATAAGGAGGAATTCTGGTGTCTGGGATCGCAGTATTGGGCACGTAATCCTCATGTACAAGGATATAATGCACGTTTTGGTATCCTGCTCGATATGGTAGGAGGTGAAGGCAGTGTGTTTATGAAAGAAGGGTATTCGGAAGAATTTGCTCCGGACATAAATAAGAAGGTTTGGAAAGCGGCAAAGAAAGCGGGTTACGGGAAGACTTTCATGGATGGAAACGGAGGATTTGTAACAGACGATCATCTGTTCATTAATCGCCTGGCACGTATTAAAACGATCGATATCATTCCCTACAATCAGGAAGGTGATTTTACCCCGACATGGCATACTGTCAATGACAATATGGAACATATTGATAAGAATACGTTGAAAGCAGTCGGTCAGACGGTATTGGAAGTGATTTACAATGAGAAATAATAGAATTGAGAAATAATACAATAAGGTGTTGATAGATTGATATGCCGGTTTTAAATACGGCATCTGCTATTCGCACACTGGTATATTGTCTAATTAAATAATTACTATAATGTCAATTAATGAACTACAAGATGAAGTGATTGCGGAATTCAGTGACTTCGACGATTGGATGGACCGTTATCAATTACTTATTGATTTGGGAAATGAGCAGGAACCACTTGAAGAAAAATATAAGACGGAACAAAATCTGATTGAAGGATGCCAGAGCAGGGTATGGCTTCAAGCGGATGATGTGGATGGTAAAATCGTTTTTAAAGCAGAAAGCGATGCTTTGATTGTAAAGGGGATTATTGCCTTGTTGATTAAAGTCCTTTCCGGACATACTCCTGATGAAATCTTAAATGCAGATCTTTATTTTATAGACAAGATCGGACTGAAAGAGCATCTATCGCCAACGCGTAGCAACGGTTTGCTGTCGATGGTAAAACAAATACGAATGTATGCATTAGCATTCAAAGCGAAAGAGGGGAAGTAAAAACTTCCCTTTTTTATTGCTGCTTTTGGGAAGTCAGGTGGTTCATGGTCAGTATGATACCGATAAACAGGAGGATTGACCCGAATAGGACGATGAGATACGGGGTACCGTTAATCAGGTCGTCCATATTTTCAGCTTCGGGATATTTGATGCTAAGATAGACTGACAATGAGTTGTTTAGTACATGCATCAGTATACAAGGTATCAGACTGCCTGTTTTGTAATAAGTCCATGCCAGCAGGATACCGGTCAGAAAAGCCGGAAGGATCTGGGCGGGATTTATATGAAAGACACCGAACAGAAGTGCGGAAATCAGAATTGCTTTAGTCGGATTGTATTGCTGAAGTAAAGCGTGTGTAATGGCTCCGCGAAACAATAACTCTTCAAGTACGGGACCTACGATGGCTATTGCAAGAATGCCGCCCCAACCGGATTGGAGAATGTTGAAAGATTGTTCCATGATATTAGGAATCCAATCCAGCAGGCTCATTAGTGAGGAGACTGCAAACCCGCAAGTGAGGATTGCAATGGCACTACAGACCAGATAAGGGGCTGACACAGGTAACCATGTTGCCTTCTTTTTACTGATATAACCGGCTTTCCATAGATAAATACCCATCATAATCTGACCGGCTAGTTGTGCCGGGATCATAATCATTTGCGTCAGAGTGACTTTATCCAGATTTCCCGTGGTGACGAACAAATAGATCGTACAGGGAATCATAATCAGGATTGGAGCAATAATCTGTGCAATGAGAAGGTCTATTAATACTAACTTGATAGCCGTTTTCATGTTTTTTTATTTAGTGGTAAAGAAACTATAGATAAACATAGCTAACATGGATATAGCTATTACCACCAAAGAGATGCTCATAAATGACTTTTGCATAAGAATCTATTTTTTAAGAATTGTTTCTGTCTCTTCAGCATCCTTATGGAGCTGTGTTATTAACTCGTCGATACTGGAGAATTTCAGTTCGGGACGTGTCCGTTTAACAAAAGTAAGCCGGATGAATTTATCATATATGTCAGAATGGAAGTGGAGGATATTCACCTCAATCGTCCGGTTCGGACCATTGTCTATCGTCGGGCGGACACCTATATTCAGCATCCCCATATACGTTTTCCCGTCAAATGTTACCCATACGGCATATACGCCATCGGCAGGAATCAGTTTATCGGGATCATCCACCCGTAAATTGGCTGTTGGGAAACCTATCTTTCTGCCTACCTGATAGCCGCCTACTACGATCCCGTCAAGGAAATATTCATATTTCAGACAATGGGCGGCCAGGCTAACTTCTCCTTCATGAAGAAGTTTGCGGATCAGGGAAGAGCTTACCGGAATGTTGGGTTCGTTCCCTATTTCTATATTGCTGGTATACGCTTTGGCGCGAATCACTTCTATGCCAATTTCTTTTCCATAACGTACATAATCCTCGAAACCTTCGCTGCGGTTATGCCCGAAACGATGGTCATAGCCGATAACCAGATATTTTACCTGATAACGCTCTTTTAGCAACTGTGTCATAAACTCCCGGGCAGTGAGCCGGGAAATTTCCGGAGTGAAATCAAGCATCAGGCAGTAGTCCACCCCGATGTCTGCAAGCAGACTTATTTTTTCTTCGGGGGTAGTCAGAAGTTCCGGACGATACTCCGCATTCATCACTTTTCGGGGATGAACGGGAAAAGTAACCAATGCAGAGCGTAGACCTTTGGCGGCGGCTATCTCTTTCACTTGCTGAATCAGATAGCGATGTCCTGCATGTACTCCATCAAAGAAACCGATGGTAGCTACGCAGGGTTCCGGGGTAATTGCCGATGTGTCACGTATAATCTGCATATCTCTAAAATTATTTGAGGTTGAAAAGATGGCTCCAGTCTTCGCCTGCTTTCGCTGTATAGGTAGAAATTCCTAAATTTTGGGCTGTCTTACAGTTCATTTCAGAGTCATCAATAAAAAGCGTTTCTTTCGGCTCGATACCGGCATCCTCTATGATTGCCTTGAATATCTCCGGTTCGGGCTTGGCCATTTTCATTTCAAAAGAGAGATACGTTTTTTCAAAATAATCTTCCACCTTAAAGGTGCGGTAAGGAAACAAATGAGCGCATGTCCATTCCCAATGAATTTGGTTGGTATTGCTCAATAAATAGACGACATATTTCTCACGTAATTTTAATAATAAATCGAGTTTTTGTGTGGGTATATCTACCAGAAAACTATTCCAGGCTGCATCTATTTGTTTGTCGCTAACTGCTTTGCCTATCATTTTACGAACTCCGTCACGGAATTCGGCAGATGTAATCAATCCTTTTTCCTGTTGCATCAGGAGTCCGTCCTGGTTCTGGATATCCAGCAATTCATCCACGTTTTGGAGCCCTAACTTCTGAAAGTGCTCAATGCAACGTTGGCGGTCGAGATTGATAAGTACACCACCTAAATCAATAAGAAGGTTTTTTATTCCTTTACTTTTCATTTCTGTCTTTTTTGTGAATAATACGTTGAACAAGGCGAACAAGTTCTCCAACCCATAACACCGTGGACGAAACGCCTATAATAAGAAGCCAGGTTTGCCAGTCGAGCGGTTCCGTGCGGAATACGGCTCCACCGAACTGTACGATGAGGAATTGTCCGGCAAGAATAGCCAGTACAATAAGCTCCATCCCGTACGATTTGGAAAGTCCCTTGAATGCCGAATCGGTAGTACCGAATACACGGGCATTGAACAGATTCCAGAATTGCAGCATGACAAAGAAGGTGAAGAAAATAGTCAGGTTGTGTACATTCATTCCTTGCGTGCTGTGGTCGAAATAATAAATCATTCCGAGCAGTACGATGAGGAAGATAGAACCCACACCTATTATATTAGCCCGCATTGCCTTACTGATAATAAAATCGGTACTGCGACGAGGTTTCTCAAGCATCACCGTTTCGCTGGGTGGAATGGAGGCAAGAGCCAAAGCGGCAAAAGTATCCATAATCAGGTTCACCCATAACATTTGTGTTACAGTCAGCGGAAGTTCCGTACCGATTACGGAGCCTAGCAGAACGATAAGCAATGCCACAAAGTTGATCGTTAGCTGGAAAACGATGAAACGTTGGATATTCTTATACAGTGAACGTCCCCACATAACAGCGGTTCCGATACTGTTGAAGGAGTCATCGAGCAATGTAATATCACTGGCTTCTTTAGCTACAGAAGTACCTGTACCCATTGACAAACCTACTTGAGCATGATTCAAAGCCGGGGCATCATTCGTTCCGTCTCCGGTTACCGCTACCACTGCTCCTTTTTGTTGAAGCAGTTGTACCAGACGTTGTTTGTCTGTCGGACGGGCGCGAGACATGATTTTTAAGTCCATCACTCTGTCCAGTGCTTCTTCATCGCTCAATTCGGCAAATGCAACACCGGTGATTCGATTTCGTTCCGTATCAGTTTCAGGGTTCCAAAGACCTATCTGGCGTGCGATTTCCGTGGCAGTTCCCGGAGTGTCACCGGTCACGATTTTGATACCGATACCTGCAGACTGGCATTTCGCAACCGCAGCAGGTACATCCGGACGAATCGGGTCGGAGATGGCAACCACTCCCAAGAAATTGAGGTCGTTGGCTGAAACAAGTTCCGTGCAATCGTTCGGCTCATTTTCTCCGACAATCTTGAATGCAAATCCAAGTGTACGCATAGCCATATTCTGATAGCTCAACAGTTGTGCTTCCACTGTAGAACGATACTCTACCGCATCCACTTGCCGTCCATCCAGAACAACTTCTTTACACTTGCCCAGAACAATTTCAGGAGCTCCTTTTATATAAAGTATTTTTTTGCCGATCAATGGAGATTCAACAAGAGTCGCCATGAATTTCCGTTCGGTAGAGAAGGTGAGTTGATCGAGAACATGAGCTTGTTCGCGGAGTTGCAGGTAATCTCTTCCCTGTTTGTTAAGCCAGAGCAATAAAGCCACTTCAGTTGGATTTCCTACGCCTTTGGGTTTTTCTCCATTGGTTGATTCTTCAAGGAAAGCTGTTGAATTGGCGCTGATTCCTTCTGCGATAAGTGCGCTGATATCGTCATCAGACAAGTCACTGCCATTTTTGATACCATAGAAATTGGGTTCGTGCACTTGCATCAGATTTTGAGTCAATGTACCGGTTTTATCCGTACAAATCACGGTGATGGCTCCCATTGTTTCGCAAGCATGCATTTTCCGCACCAGATTGTTGGTGGAAAGCATACGACGCATGTTCAATGCCAGACTAAGCGTGACACTCATTGGCAATCCTTCAGGCACAGCTACTACAATCAGTGTAACTGCCATCATAAAATATTTCAGTGTCCGTTCGAAAACCGGAAGCCACTCATGCCATCCGTTCAGCGAACTGAAATCAAAATATAGTACTACATCTTTCACAAAGAAAATAAGGAAAGCCAGACCGGCAACGGTGAAACCGATCTTTCCGATCAGATTTGCGAGTTTGGTGAGCTGTATGTTCAGCGGGGTGGGTTCGAGGTTATCCTCTGTACTCTGTCGGGCTACTTTTCCGATTTCAGTAGCATCTCCCACATGCAGCACGCGCATGCTACCATGTCCATCCACCACTGTAGTGCCACGCATCACCAGATTGGAGGCATAAGTGGCTTCTTCATCAAAATCTGCTTCCACAGTAGTTTTATTAATAACAGGTTCTCCGGTCAGATTGGATTCGTTCACTTGCAGAGAGATAGCTTCCAGCAACTCTCCATCAGCGGGAATTTCTTCACCTGTTTCCAGAATGACGATATCACCTACCACTATGTCTTTACGAGGGATTTCCTGTACGCGTCCGTTTCGGACCACTTTTACCAGGGTTTCTTCATTGACCGCATTCAGCAGATCGAACTTCTTACTGGCATCATATTCGAAGAAGAAACCGATTCCGGTAGCCAATAAGATAGCGGCTATAATTCCGATTGTTTCGGCATATTCGTTTTCGATGATGGAGATGATTAACGAGAAAGCGGCTGCTACTAATAATACACGGACAACCGGGTCTTCAAATTTTTCCAGATAAAGTTTCCAGAGAGAAGGACGCTTGGGGGGCGTTAACAGGTTAATACCATTTTTCTCCCTGCTTTGTAGGACTTCGTCATCAGTAAGTCCTAAATGATAATAGTCATTTTTATTTGTACTCATGCAGATACATGCGTTTAGTTTGAACCGCAAAAATACAACATAAAATTGTGATAGAATGTTTAATTAAAACTTTTTATGAAGTCGTTTTTGTTAGCGTGGTTTACCACATGACCGGTAAGGAATTGTAAACCAGAATGTAGAGCCTTCACCTTCTACGGAATCCGCCCCGATTTGACCGCCAAGTTTGGCGACAATAGTTTGAGATATGGAAAGTCCCAGTCCGGCTCCTTTTTTATCTTTATTCAGTTTCACAAAGCGCTCGAATACATCCGGTAATTTCTCTGCTGGAATTCCGGCTCCGGTATCCTTGACATAAAAGTAAAGCTCGGTGTCCCTAGCTTCATAGCCGAGGCGGATGCTACCTTCATGGGTGAACTTAATGGCGTTGCCGGCAAAGTTTGAAAGCACTTGTGCCACCCGGTTCCGATCTGTTTGAATCATGCAGGAATAACAGGATGGTTCCGCTATAATTTGTATCTTTCCTCCGGCGTCATTAACCCTCATTTGAAAAAGTTGTTGTAAATCTGAAAGTAACTGGTTGACGTCAACCGTTGTCTGTACAAATTCCAATGTTCCGGCTTCGATTTTTGACATATCGAGAATGTCGTTGACCAGTTGCATCAGGAGGTCGGCATTCATTTTTATGATTTCTTGATATTGAGCCTTTTCCTCTTCTGTTGTTGCGCTGCCTAATACCTCTGCAAATCCGGTAATAGCATTGAGAGGGGTACGGATTTCATGGCTCATGTTGGCTAAAAAGGCAGATTTTGAAATATCGGCTTTTTCTGCTTTTTCTTTGGCTAGTTGTAGTTCCTTTTCAGCTTGTTTTCGGCGGGTAACATCATGTACGGTGATTACCATGTTCTCTTCTTCATTCAGAAGGAAGTAAGAACCGGATATGACTGCATCACATTCCACGGTAGTATTATCAGACGTAACTACGGATAAAGTGGCTTCAAGATCCGTGAAGTTTCGTCTCTGTTCGAAAGCTTGGCGTATGGCGGTACGTATCGGGCAAGAACCGCAGAAACTATGTGTGCCGCAACCTCCTTCGGCTGCCAATGCATTGCGACATTGCAACAGGTCACCCACTCTTTTTTCTTCTGTTCCTTTTCTGGTTCCGGTTTTTTGGTAATAGTTGGTCTTTAGTACCTTGAAATCATTGTCTATTAATAGGATAAAGGCATGCACATTTTTCAAGATGGCACCGGCGATATGGCTGGTACGTTCCAACTTTCTGGATTCACGGAACAATCGTTGTTGCATCCGCAGGCATTTCCTACGTTCCCATAAAAAACTGATTAGTAGGACTGCGCATAAAATTATTAAGGTAGACAATAGTGCTATAAGCATAGTATAATATTGTTGTTTTAGCTTGATAATATGACTACAAAGATAGTTTTTTTCTTTAGTTTAAAAATAGTGTTGAACAAATATCTTGCTATTTGTGTTATATTATTTAGAAAACCAATTAAAAATACGAACGTTATGAAAAAGTACATTTGCACGGTCTGTGAATATATTTACGACCCCGAACAAGGAGATCCGGAAAGTGGAATTGAACCAGGAACAGCATTTGAAGATATTCCTGATGATTGGACTTGTCCATTATGTGGAGTCGGAAAAGAAGACTTTGAACCGTACGAAGGATAAAACCAAGAGAGAGAATTATTAAGAGGAGAATGACTGGGTGTATAAATATATACCCGGTCATTTTTTATTTTTATGGTTGGAAATTATTCTGCTGATTATAAATGTAATATCTTTGATGCAAAAATCGGAAGTTATGTATAATAGAGCAACTGTCATGACCGATCTAAGGTATCTATCATACCCTGTAATCTTTGTGTTATTGATATTCAGTCTTCTGATGGCTGGTTGTAGCGACGATGAGAATGAAGAACAACCTCCTGCTCCGGATGTTCCGGATTATAGCACGATTGTAGTAAAAGATATACAGAATATACCTGCGGACTTCACATTTGACCGGGTTGAGGTGAAAGTGACGGGTGTTGATTGGCAAGTGATTGAGACTCTTAGCTTTCCTTATGAGAACGGGCAAATAGTAATGACACTTCCTACTAGTTTTTCTTCGGAAAAGCTCCAGACAGTAGATCGGCGTAATGGTATGAGTGGTTATTGGACCGGAACCTCAGATGATGCGGATGCTCTTGTGGCGACATTAGGAGATTTCTTTGTTTTTAATGGAGATAAAAGAGTGGGGCGAATTGCTATTTCCAACTGGTCTGGTAAAGGGTCTTCTGCCGGAAAAGCTACACTGGTGAGTTATCAGTATGCCGACCGTCCTTTTACATTGACAGGCAGTGACAAATCATACTATTATAGTAACTGCTCTTTTAATAAGGGATGGAATATTTTTGCCAATATAAATCCGGCCTCGGAAGGCGGTTCTGCAAAAGTGCTTCGTACAACTACTGTTCCGGAATCTACCTTATTCTGGCGTTTAGCTGAATCATACGTATATAATTGATTTTATAAAAGAGACTATTAGATATAAAAAGGAGAATCAGGTATGCCTATTGATACTGCTGATTCTCCTTTTTTATTCTTTATTTTATCTGTTAAGAAGCTCTTTTCTCTTTCACATCACTGCTGGCTTCCACTACATTCACTACATAGTCACCAAGTTTCTCGCATTCGGCGATAATATCCATGTAGTAAACTCCCATCTGATAATCATATTCTTTGTTGTTCACATCCAGAATATTCTGATTCTTCAATTGGTTACGATAATTATTAATTTCGTTTTCAATGTTGAAGGATTTGTTGATGTCAATGCTCTGATGCTCCGGTTTTTCTACTACCACAATCATTTGGGCAAGTGCATCGTTGGTCAACTTCATCATGAAATGAATATGCTCATATTGTTTCTCGGTAAAGTCCTGATTAGTCTGACGTTTCCGGTTGATGGTACGTGCCAGATTATAGCAGCTGTCGCCAATACTTTCAATTTCTGTCACTTCACGCAACATGGCGCGTATCTGTAACTTACTTTCAGAACTCAAACGGCCTTCGGATACCTGATTCAGGTAGTTGGCTATTTCAAGCTCCATATTGTCGCTGATATTTTCGTATTTCTCTATCCGGCTGAACAGTTTATTGAAATCGTCATCCTTTTCCGTATGTAACAGATCCTGCACCATGCCGAACATCCGGTGCGTACGTTCTGCGAAAAGATGGATTTCCTTACGTGCCTGAAGAATAGAAAGTTCAGCAGTGGAAAGCATACCACCAGTGATAAACCGCAGGCGAGGTTCTTCGTCTTCTTCTTTCGGATGAATTAAAGCGCATACGGTACGTTCAATCAGTTTCACACCCCATATCAGGATACATACGTTGCAGATGTTGAAGATAGAGTGGAAAGCAGACAGCTTGTAAGAAATGGCAACTTCAGGGTTGTTTGTCTGGAAGAATGTATCTACTACCCAGTTCACAAACTCCATGAAAGGATGAAAGATAACCAATACCCAGATGACACCGAACACATTGAAAACAAAATGGGCCAATGCTGCCCGCTTAGCCTGTGTGTTGGCTGTAAGTGCGGCAAGATTGGCCGTGATCGTAGTTCCGATGTTCTCTCCTAATACAAGTGCTGCTCCTAGTTCCAGACTAATCCAACCGTTGGCACACATAATTAATGTGATTGCCATGGTGGCTGCAGAGGCTTGCACAATCATGGTCAGTATGGTACCGATGAGCAAGAACAGAATAATGGAGAAGAATCCCATATCTGTGTAGTTCTGTACGAAGGCAAGCATTTCCGGGTTGGCATTCAGGTCGGGGGCGTTTGCTTTCAGATAAGAGAGCCCCATGAAAAGGAAAGAAAAACCGAAAATGAATTCACCGATGGACTTGCGGTTGCTTTTACCGGAGAAGATGAGCGGAAGAGCGATGGCTAGAAGTGGAAGAGCAAAGGCAGCCATGTCGACCTTAAATCCGAAAATTGAAATGATCCAGGCAGTTACAGTAGTACCGATATTGGCACCCATAATAACGCTGATGGATTCGGCAAGTGTAAGTAACCCGGCGTTCACGAAACTAACGACCATCACCGTCGTTGCTGAAGAAGACTGGATAAGGGCTGTAATCAACACTCCTGTTAGAACTCCCGTTACCCGGTTGGTGGTCATTGCCGTTAGAATACTTCGCAATCTATCACCCGCGACCTTTTGTAAGCCCTCGCTCATGATTTTCATTCCGTAGAGGAAGAGTCCCAATGAGCCTATGAGCTTTAAAAAATCATAAAAAGAATATTCCATCTATAATATTTTTAATGGTTATTTGTTCTCAATCTGATTATAAGTATATTAGTCCCAAATTATTCACCTTTTAACGAACTCGATGAAACAGATGTTACAAATATGTTGCAAAAATAACAATATTTCCAAAGAATTCCCTATCGGAAGCTCACTTTTGGATATTTATTACGGTTTTAATCTTAATTTTCCTTATCAAGTAGTGAGTGCCAAGGTCAATAATCGCTCCGAGGGACTTAATTTCAGGGTATATAACAATAAGGATGTAGAGTTTCTGGATGTGAGAGATCAGTCCGGTATGCGTACTTATGTCCGTTCGCTTTGTTTTGTCTTGTTTAAGGCTGTCACAGAGCTCTTTCCCGAAGGAAAATTGTTTGTGGAACATCCTGTTTCAAAGGGTTATTTCTGCAATTTGCGGATTGGACGCCCCATTGAACTTGAAGATGTGACGCGTATCAAGCAACGGATGCAGGAGATCATAACTGAAAATATTTCTTATCACCGCATTGAATGTCATACGGCGGAAGCGGTACGGGTTTTCAGCGAGCGGGGGATGAATGATAAAGTGAGGTTACTTGAAACTTCCGGTTCTCTTTATACCTATTATTATACGTTGGGTGATACTATTGATTATTATTATGGTAATCTGCTGCCCAGCACCGGATATCTTAAATTGTTCGATATTGTGAAGTATTATGACGGGTTGCTACTCCGGATTCCGAGCCGGGAAAACCCGAATATGCTCGAAGAGGTCGTGAAGCAGGAAAAAATGCTGGATGTCTTTAAAGAATATCTGAACTGGAGTTATATCATGGGGCTTAATAATGCCGGAGATTTTAATCTTGCCTGTGAAGAAGGGCATGCCACTGACTTGATTAATGTGGCGGAAGCATTGCAGGAGAAAAAGATAGCGCAGATAGCCGACACTATCTTCCATCGTGGTGAAAACGGCAACCGGGTAAAACTGGTATTGATTGCCGGACCGTCTTCTTCGGGAAAGACAACATTCAGCAAAAGGCTTTCTATTCAGCTGATGACAAATGGCTTGAAGCCATTCCCGATCTCTTTGGATAATTATTTTGTAGACCGTGAGGAAACCCCTTTGGATGAAAACGGAAACTATGATTATGAATCACTTTATGCGCTCGATCTGGAATTGTTTAATCAACAGCTGCAGGCGCTTCTTCGTGGAGAGGAGGTGGAATTGCCCCGTTTTAATTTCTCTCTTGGCAAAAAGGAATATAAAGGTGATAAACTGAAAATAGAAGATAATACCATTCTGATTCTGGAAGGTATTCATGCCTTAAATCCGGAACTGACACCGCATATACCAGCCGAACGGAAATTCAAGATTTACGTTTCAGCATTGACCACTATTTCGTTGGATGACCATAACTGGATTCCAACTACTGACAACCGCTTGTTGCGCCGTATCATCCGCGACTTTAATTATCGGGGATATTCTGCACGTGAAACCATATCACGCTGGCCTAGTGTACGTGCCGGTGAAGACAAATGGATATTCCCTTATCAGGAGAATGCTGATGTCATGTTTAATTCAGCGCTGCTTTTTGAGTTTGCCGTGCTTCGATTGCATGCCGAGCCTATTTTGATGGGTGTTCCGCGTAACTGTCCTGAATATTGTGAAGCCTACCGGTTGTTGAAGTTTATCAAATACTTTGTTCCGGTACAGGATAAGGAAATTCCGCCTACTTCTTTGTTGCGTGAATTTTTAGGAGGAAGCAGCTTTAAATATTAAGCAGAAAAATTAGGATATATTCGTGAATTGTGTTTCCTTTGCAGAAAATACAAATAAACCTTTTGTTGTAGTGAAGCAAGGGAACACAAAAATAAACAATATTTGAGTGATATTTAGGGAAAGAATGTTATGGTTATTATGCAAAACTTTAAAATATTGAACCTTTGATTACTTTTGCTGTTAAGAAGGGACTACATACAACAAAAAAAATGTGAATATGATTTTTTATAATAGTCTTTTAGCAAAGTGGTTCTTAGGAAAAGGGAAGAAGCACTATTTTATGTTAGGCTGGTTTTTCTTTACCCGCTATAAATATCTGGAAGTCTGGGAAGATATGGAACTCCGAATTCATGCCAGACAGTATTGGGAATGTTTTTCTATAACCCTGATACCAGCACTTATTTTATCAATCCTGTTTTCATGGTGGTGGATGGTGTTGCCATTCGTGACTTATCACATACTTTATTGGTTTGAAAAAATCATCCGTCCTCATTCCATCTTTAATTGGGAGGCGATAAAGCATAGTGGCGATACGCTTTATCTCAGGAAGAGAAAAGCGTATGCCTGGAGGAAATGGTACGGGAAGAAAGAATTGCCCGCATCCAGATGGAATGATTAAAACTTCACTTTAAATGCTTCTTTATCCAAAGCAGATGTCCATACTCGGTATCGTTGGAAGTCCAATGCTCATTAATGGGAGTAATCAGTGCTTCTTTCGGACAGTTTAGTACATTGTATACGATGTAGCTGGTTGTCGGAGGACATACATCATCGTTGAATCCCCATGTCATATAGGTATCTGCTTTGATTAATTTCGCAAAGTTCACAACATCATAATAGGCCATTGTCTTTATTTTTTCAGGAGTATCCATATCTACCGAATTCCTGAAAAAATGAGGATATCCGCCGGCACGTCCGGCTTTATAGCCTGCCATGTCACTTAATGCAGGATGATTGGCGACACAAACTGTCACCCGTTGATCCAGTCCCGCAGTGATTAATGCCAAGGCTCCTCCCTGGCTACCTCCTTGTGCTATTATGTTTTTGCCATCCCACTCCGGTAGGGAAGTCAGGAAATCAATAGCGCGTACACAGGCCAGATATACTCGTTTCATATAATAATTGTCGCGGCTATCGAGTCCATTGGTTAAGTAGCCGTTCTCTCTGCCATTAAAAGCATTGCTGATTTCTTTGAATGCTTCGTCACTCATTTCCGGATGAAGGCCGTGTATCTCGATCTCAAAACGGATGCAGCCTTGCTCTGCATAATATTTGTGTCGCAGTGGTTCTTTGATTGTTTTGATTCCTGCTCCCGGAGGGCATAATACAACGGGAAATTTACCCTCTTTCTTTGGATAGAACAAATATCCGTAGACGCATTGCCCACGTTTGTTCAATTGCAGCTTTACGAGATAACAATCTATTTTATCGGTTGAGTACTTTTCTACATGTTCTTTGGTGTACGTTAGAGGAAATTCTTTTTGTTCCGCTTTCGCTTTTTCCCAGAATTCTTTGAAGTCGGAAGGCATGGTAGTGTACGGAAGAAGCTTTTCCGGTGAAAAACCAACTTTAACATGATGTGAATAAGTCTTTCCATCTACGGTGGCTTTCAGTCGACAATCACGGAAGCCGGGTTCTTTCATTGTGCCGAGAGAAATTACGGCTTTGCCGTTTTTCAAAGTTACACTTCCCTTGGTGTCAGCGGTAGGCATCATATCTCCTCCTATTTCATAGGTGACGGTTACGTTATCCCTGGGAATACCATATTTATAGAATTGTACTTCCACAGTTGCTTTTTCTCCCGTTTTATAGAGCCAGTCGGCATGGTTGGGAACTGTGACCCAAAGTACATCACTTTTATAAGGGTAGTTTTCGGCTACGGCGGATAATAAAGTTAGTGACAATAGCCATACGGATAAAAGTAGTCTCTTCATGGTGTTATTCATTGTTTTTATCTTAAAGCTTCCACTTCTTCCGGTGTCAAAGGAATCTTCTTGCCTAATCGGCGGGCACCGGTTTCTGTAATCAGATAATCTTCTTCATTGCGGATACCGCCGAAGTTCTTATAAGTTTCCACTACATCATAGTTGATGAAATCAGTGAATTTCTTTTCTGCTTTCCACATATCGATCAGTTCCGGAATAAAGTAAATACCCGGTTCTACCGTATGTACGAATCCCGGTTCCAATGGGATGGCGAGGCGTTGCGATTTGCGACCGAACTGTGTGCTTTTCGGCTGGCCGTTGTAACCTACCCATATCTCTCCCAGATTCTCCATATCATGTACATCCAATCCCATCATGTGACCTAATCCGTGCGGATAAAACAACGCATGGGCTCCTTCGCGTACAGCATCCTCGGTATTCCCTTTCATCAATCCGAGCGCCTTCATGCCGTCCACCATGACGCGGGCCGACAGCTCATATACGTCCATATAAGGAATACCCGGACGGAGAGCCTTTACGGATTCCAGGTGCATGGCGTTCTGAATCTCGTATACTTCACGCTGACGGGTGGTGAACTTCTTATCGGCGGGAATGGTAGACGACATATCACCCGCATAACCTGATTCTACTTCTGCACCGGCATCGATTAAGAACAAATCACCCGGTTTCACTTTATTTCCGTGATAATGATTGTGCAGAGTCTGTCCGTTGATAGTGGCAATTGTAGCGAATGAGAGCTGGCAGTTATTAGATTCGGCCACCCGGTTCATTTCAGCTACCACTTCATATTCGTACATACCCGGACGAAGTACCTTCATGGCTGTAATATGCATATCGGCAGTAACATCGCAAGCCTTTTCTATTTCTACGATTTCTTCTGCAGATTTATAGTTGCGTTGAGCAATCACGGCACGGATGAATGGAACAGAACCTTCCTGATGTGCGGGAGGGATACCCAGCCAGTCCATCAGTTTCAGTTTATGTTCGGGGCGGTAAGGAGGCAGATAGTGAACTGCTTTCCCTTTCTGTACACACTGATGGAGATAGCTTACAATGTCAGCAGACGGCATCAGATTTTTTACGCCTACACGTTCGCATTTTTCGTGTAATGTCGGCTGTGATCCCATCCATACGATTGCGTCGATAGACAACTCATCACCAAAGATAATTTCTTTGTCTTCATCTATATCGATAATAGCCGAAAGTCCGGCACATGAAAGTCCGAAATAATAAAGGAAAGTGGAATCCTGACGATAACGGAATGTGTTATCTTCGTAATTCAGTCCGCACTCGTCATTTCCGAGAAATAACAACACTCCGGAGCCTAAGTTCTTTTTTAGCAGGGCTCTCCGCTGCATATACGTTTCTTTGGCAAACATATTGTCCTAGTTTTTAAGTTCGTGCAACAAAGATAACGAATTTTGTGTTATAGGATTAAAAATTATCTCCCTAATCTGTGTAATCTCTCGTTAAAAAGTTACTTTTGTAGCGAGAAACAGTAGAAAGCAAAAACGAATATGGCACAAGGTTCCCGTCAAATACAATCTCAGGCGCAACAGCAGGTACAAACGCTCTCGCCCCAGCAGATTCTGGTCGTGAAACTGTTGGAGCTTCCCGCAGTAGAGTTGGAAGACCGTATCCATGCTGAACTGCTTGAAAATCCGGCACTTGAAGAAGGTAAGGAAGAGAATGCTGCGGATGATGAATATTCTGATACCGACAATGCAGAAGATGGCATGGATAGCGATGCCAATGACTATGATTCTTTAAGTGACTATCTGACAGAAGACGATATCCCTGATTATAAATTGCAAGAGAACAACCGTTCGAAAGATGAACAGGCGGAGGATATTCCATTTTCCGACTCCACCTCTTTTTATGAAATCCTGAAAGAACAGTTGCGTGAACGCAACCTGACAGAGCACCAGTGTGACTTGGTGGAATACCTGATCGGTTCATTGGATGATGACGGATTGCTTCGCAAATCTTTGGAAAGTATCTGCGACGAACTGGCGATTTATGCCGGTATCGAATCGACCGAGGAGGAACTGGAAGAAGCATTGAGCATCTTACAGGACTTCGATCCGGCAGGTATCGGTGCGCGTAGTCTTCAGGAATGTTTGTTGATACAGATTTGCCGGAAAAAAGAAGAAGAGAAAACTCCCAGTCCTATCTTGAATCTGGAAGAACGGATTATCAGGGAATGTTACGAAGAATTCACCCGTAAACATTGGGAGAAGATTATAAAGAAACTGGATATTGATGAAGAGACTTTCCAGGAAACCATTACTGAAATAACCAAACTGAATCCACGTCCGGGTGCTTCTTTAGGAGAAGCAATCGGCAGGAATCTCCAGCAAATAGTTCCCGACTTTATGGTGGAAACGTATGATGACGGAACCATTAATGTAAGCCTCAATAACCGCAATGTTCCCGAACTCCGTATGAGTCGTGACTTCACGGAAATGGTGGAGGAGCATACAAAAAACAGGGCTAACCAGTCTAAGGAATCTAAAGAAGCGATGATGTTTCTGAAACAGAAAATGGATGCGGCACAAGGATTTATCGATGCTGTCCGTCAGCGTCAGAATACCTTGATGACTACCATGCAGGCGATTATCGACCTGCAACGTCCTTTCTTCCTGGAAGGAGATGAATCGCTATTGAAACCGATGATTCTGAAAGATGTAGCCGAACGTACTGGATTGGATATTTCGACAATCTCCCGTGTGAGTAACAGTAAATATGTACAGACGAATTATGGTATCTATCCGCTCAAATACTTTTTCAGCGACGGATATACTACAGAGGATGGCGAAGAGATGTCTGTCCGTGAGATTCGTAAGATCCTGAAAGAGTGTATTGAGGGCGAGGACAAGAAGAAACCTCTGACCGATGATGAATTGGCGGATATATTAAAGGAGAAAGGTTATCCCATTGCCCGCAGGACAGTAGCCAAATACCGTCAACAACTGAATATCCCCGTGGCGAGACTACGGAAATGAGAGTATAAAGTATTAAGTATAAAGTATTAAGTATTAGTGCTGATGGACAGAGAGAGAGAACATATCATAGCGGATAAGACGATGTTGCAGGTGGCGAGAGTCACTTCGATGGTCTTTACTCCATTTTCTATTCCGTTTTTATCGTTTCTGGTGTTATTCCTGTTTTCTTATCTTCGTATCATGCCGATACAATATAAGTTGATAGTGTTGGGAATCGTTTACTGTTTCACCATACTGACACCTACTATTACCATTTTCCTGTTTCGTAAAATCAATGGATTTGCCCGTCAGGAGTTGAGTGAACGTAAGAAACGTTATGTGCCTATTCTGCTGACCATCATCTCGTATGTGTTCTGCCTGCTGATGATGCGTAAGCTGAATATCCCGTGGTATATGACTGGTATCATTCTTGCTTCTCTGGTAGTGTCTATCATTTGCATTGCAGTAAACCTCAAATGGAAGTTGAGCGAGCACATGGCAGGAATGGGCGGGGTGATCGGAGGCTTGATTTCTTTCAGCGCCTTGTTTGGTTACAATCCGGTCGTATGGCTATGCCTGTTTATTTTGATTGCCGGTATATTGGGCTCTGCACGCATTGTTCTGGGACATCACACGCTGGGTGAGGTGCTTTCCGGTTTTGCTGTCGGTCTGATATGTGCCCTTTTGGTACTTCATCCGGTGAGTAACATCTTATTTCGAGTATTTTTATTTTAAAACAGTATAAATCCTAAAAACTAATCATTATGAACTTTCCACAGAATTTAAAGTACACGAACGAACACGAATGGATTCGCGTTGAAGGAGACATTGCATACGTTGGTATCACCGATTATGCACAGGAACAATTGGGCGATATTGTGTTCGTAGATATCCCGACTGTTGGTGAAACGTTGGAAGCCGGTGAAACTTTCGGAACGATTGAAGTAGTGAAAACTATTTCCGATCTTTTCCTGCCGATAGCAGGTGAGGTGCTTGAACAAAATGAAGCATTGGAAGAAAACCCGGAACTGGTAAATAAAGATCCCTATGGCGAAGGTTGGTTGATTAAAGTGAAGCCGGCTGATTTGAAAGCGGTAGAAGATCTGCTGGATGCCGAAGCCTATAAAGCCGTGGTAAACGGATAGTGCAAACAGAAATATAACTAATATAAGTTGAATGTAGCTGAACCCCCTCTCTTCGTGAAAGGGCTGTGAAGAGGCTTTTAATTTTTATTCTATGACTCCAATTGTAAGTATTATCATGGGCAGCACGTCCGACCTTCCTGTTATGGAGAAGGCTGCACAGCTGCTGAATGATATGCATGTACCGTTCGAAATGAACGCTCTTTCTGCTCACCGCACGCCCGAAGCTGTGGAAGAGTTTGCGAAGAATGCCCGTAACCGTGGCATTAAAGTAATTATCGCTGCTGCCGGAATGGCTGCCGCCCTTCCCGGTGTAATTGCGGCTAACACTACATTGCCGGTGATCGGAGTACCTGTAAAAGGTTCCGTGCTCGATGGTGTGGACGCACTTTATTCTATCATTCAGATGCCTCCGGGCATTCCTGTAGCAACGGTTGCCATCAACGGAGCGATGAATGCCGCTATCCTTGCCATCCAGATGCTGGCATTGAGCGATGAGAAACTGGCAGAAGCTTTTGCTGCTTACAAGGAAGGACTGAAAAAGAAAATCGTAAAAGCAAACGAAGAACTGAAAGAAGTGAAGTTTGAATATAAAACGAACTAATGGATCTATTCAATTATTTTCGAAGAGAAACCACAGAAGTAAATATTGGGGCTGTGCCGTTGGGCGGCCCCAATTCTATTCGTGTCCAGTCGATGACAAACACGTCTACGCAGGATACACAGGCTTGTGTGGAACAGGCGAAACGTATTGTTGATGCAGGTGGAGAGTATGTCCGCCTCACAACCCAGGGCATCAAAGAAGCTGAAAACCTGATGAACATTAATATCGGACTACGTAGCCAGGGATATATGGTTCCGTTGGTTGCCGATGTGCATTTCAATCCGAAAGTGGCAGACGTGGCTGCTCAATACGCCGAAAAGGTGCGAATCAATCCGGGAAATTATGTAGATGCTGCGCGTACTTTTAAAAAACTGGAATATACAGACGAGGAGTATGCGCAGGAAATACAGAAAATCCATGACCGGTTTGTCCCGTTCCTGAATATCTGTAAAGAGAATCACACGGCTATCCGGATTGGAGTAAATCATGGCTCTCTGTCCGATCGTATCATGTCCCGTTATGGTGATACGCCCGCAGGGATGGTAGAGTCCTGTATGGAGTTTCTCCGTATCTGTGTAGAGGAAAACTTCACAGATGTGGTGATTTCCATCAAAGCCTCCAATACGGTGGTTATGGTAAAAACCGTCCGCTTGTTGGTAGACGTCATGGAGAAAGAAGGGATGGCTTTCCCATTACACCTCGGGGTGACAGAAGCCGGAGATGGAGAAGACGGACGTATCAAGTCCGCCCTTGGCATCGGTGCGCTGTTGAGTGACGGATTGGGAGATACCATTCGAGTATCTTTGAGCGAAGCTCCTGAAGCTGAAATCCCGGTGGCCCGTAAACTGGTGGATTATGTTCTGTTGAGGCAGGATCATCCTTATATCCCGGGATTGGAAGCACCGGAATTCAATTATCTGTCTCCCGAACGTCGCAAGACAAAAGCCGTCCGTAATATCGGAGGTGAACATGTACCTGTGGTTATTGCCGACCGCATGGACGGGAAGACAGAGGTAAACCCGCAATTCACACCGGACTATATTTATGCCGGAAGAACCTTGCCCGATCAACGGGAAGACGGAGTAGAATATATTCTTGATGCGGATATATGGCAGGGAGAAGACGGAACCTGGCCTGCATTCAATCATGCACAGCTGCCTTTAATGGGAGAATGCAATGCAGAACTTAAATTTCTGTTTATGCCCTACATGGCACAAACAGACGAAGTGATAGCCTGCCTGAAGCATCATCCGGAAGTAGTGATTGTTTCCCAAAGCAATCATCCGAACCGTTTGGGTGAGCACCGTGCACTGGTACATCAACTAATGACGGAAGGTTTACAAAATCCGGTTGTCTTCTTCCAGCATTATTCGGAAGATGATGCGGAGAATTTGCAGATAAAGTCCGCAGCCGATATGGGAGCCTTGATTTTTGACGGTCTTTGTGATGGCATCTTCCTGTTTAATCAGGGTAACTTGAGCCATGCCGTCGTTGATGCTACTGCTTTCGGAATCTTGCAGGCCGGACGTACCCGCACCTCCAAAACAGAATATATATCTTGTCCCGGTTGCGGCCGTACACTTTACGACTTAGAAAAGACTATTGCCCGTATCAAGGCAGCCACTTCACATTTGAAAGGGCTGAAGATCGGTATCATGGGATGCATCGTAAATGGTCCCGGTGAGATGGCAGATGCAGACTACGGTTATGTAGGAGCAGGACGGGGGAAAATCAGTCTCTATAAAGGCAAGGTGTGCGTAGAGAAAAATATTCCTGAAGAAGAGGCGGTAGAACGACTTCTGGAGTTTATCCGGACAGACCGGGAAGAAAACCAACAATGATATTATATTGGGCACGGAATACAGGTGATGGGGTACTAAGCTCATAGAAAACCTGTAATCCGTGCCTGACTAAGTACTGTTTCAGATAGTCACCTACGCTTTTTTCTCCTGGTGTTGCTGTATTTTTACCTCCGCAATTGCGCTTAAAATAGAAAAGTAGGTTCCATAATTTTTCCAAATTCTTCTATCAACAAATTTTTCCTTCTTCGGCTCAAATGCCGATTGCTGAATTCGTTTTAATTCCTTTAGTTCTTCTTCCCTATTAAAACTTTATGATTATCTCTATTGATTTACCTGTTTTATTGTCAAACTGTCAGGATTGTATTTAAGTATATGAATGTCAGCATTATATCACCTGATAATAGATGCTGATAATAGGCTGACAATAAAATATATCTACTTTTACTGTCAGCCTTATTTTTATCTCTTATGATACCTTTAATAACTTGATAAACAATAACTTTATGGGTATATTCCGAAATAATACTGCATTTTTCTAATAGCTTTCCAAAGTGATATCCTTTCATTAATATACCTATATAGTTCCGATAACATGCCTGTATAGTTCCTCTAGAGTGTCAGTATTGTTCCACTAAAGTACCGGTATCTTTAGTTCGTCACAGCCGTAGTAACTTCTTCTCACGGCCGTGACGAATTCCTACTACGGCCGTGGGAAGATCTCGTCACGGCCGTGGGGAGTTAACAATACCTACACTTTAATGAAACAATACCTGCTTGGTAAGTGAAAGATACCGGCTATGTAGCATTCATTTAATAAGGGCGTATTCATTTTATAAAGCGTATGTGTCCCTTATGCCGATGATATTGTTACTGTAGACAATGACAGTCTTCAGTAGTTTATAAAATGGATCAAGCTGGGAATTAAGTCAGAATATATCGACACATTAGAACGAATCCTACAATCTTGCCCCAAAGGGATCAAAAAACAGGCTGACAATAAAAGTTCTAATTTTTTATTGTCAGCCTATTGTCATGGCTTATTGTCAGTATGTAAACCTATGATAATCATTATACTATCGGGGAAAAACTTTAGTTGACAATAAGAATCATCAAATTTATATGTAATCTTCTTCTGTCCTGTCTATAAATGCCATGGAAAGAATAAAAAGCTCTAATGGGCGGATAATTGGGAAATTATTCTGGGCTAAGCACCTGCTACTGATAATTAGTGTTAAAATCAGTATTAAAAGTTGATGTAAATAGTTTGAAAGTTGTATAAAATGTGTATTTTTACAAAAGTTATATACGGGTTGAAAAAATAAACGTGTATAGTTAGCAAACAAGCAATCCATAATAATAAAATAGCGATGAAGAAAATCTGTTTTTATTCTTTTATCTTGGGAGCTTTACTAATAAGTAGCTGTTCCAATGATTCTATGAGTGAGCAACCATCCGGCAACGGAGAAGAACTTCCTACCGTATCGAAAATCACATCAGTTTTCAGCAATGGTACCAATATGAGTGTTGGAAATAATCAAAGTGGTACACGTGGAGGAGGTACTTTGACTGTAGGTGAAGAGGAAACACTTTGTGCCAAATACGATGTGGCAGCCGGATTCCAATCGAATGGTACGGTACCCTATATTAAAGTATCAGTACACGTTTATGAAGAATGTGCCAGTGAGTGTGAAAAACTACGTCTGACATTTAAGGGGGTAGAAGACCTTGTATGCAAAACCGATGATTTTGCTATCCGTTCTACAGATGGAACTTTTCTTGACGGTTGCTTTGGTGTCGATGATGAAGGCAACAAAATTAACGAATATAAATACGGCAACTTGTCGGTTTCCGGTGATCTTGATATCATTATCGGTGGTCTTGACAACCTTTATGGAGGTAATAAGCAGGGGGGGAGTGAAGAACCTGTGATTAATACTTTCGAAGTATGGATTTGGCCACAGAACACTGTGGGGCATACATGGACCGAAGTGGAGCTTAAAGCTTTGGCTGACAGTCACGACCCGTTGATGTGTGTGAAACCCAGTACTCCTGAAGATTCTCATCCGGGCAAAGATATGGGAGAAATTATTTGGGCTGAAGAGAACATCGATGGTTATTATGCTTGGGGTGAGATTTTTACAGGAAAAACCATTGACCATCCGGGAGACGATGAGAATACTTCATTTACGTATAATGGCGTAACTTATAAGAACGATGCTTCTTATTATCCATACGCTAACAAATCCTGCAAGAACTACTATAATTATAATGATTACCGCTATTTTGCCGGTACGCTTAAATTGACAAAATATCAGTGGACGGAAGGCAAAGTATCGCAGGACGGAAAGACGCGTCTTGACCCTGCAGATGACGTAGCTGTAATGCGTTGGGGAAATGGATGGCGTATGCCGACCAGTGCCGAAATGGATGACTTGTTTAATGGTCCGAATACAATGTGTGTACAGGGTAAAACTAAAGTTCGCCGGTATAATCATGAAACAGGTGAATCTTATGATGTAGAGGATGTGGATGCGTGGATGGTGACTTCAACAATTACCAATAATACTATCATACTTCCTAAAACCGGATATTATGGTAGCAATGAAAAAACGGATTCGGATAAAAGTACCACTATCAAAGAACTTGATGATAATTGGTGGCCTTATTCAGGATTATATTATTGGACAAGTGATTTATCTACGCAAATTCAACAATCTTCTAGTAATAAGGACAAGCGTTATGGAGGTTTTCTCTTTGGTGCCGGTGAGAAGCTCGGATGGTGTGATGAAAGTCTTGCTACAATGGGCTTCGACTACGCTCAATTGAATGGCTATGATCGTTGCTTTGGATTTAAAATTCGTCCTGTGAAGGACAAGTAGAAGTTTATAACTAATTAATGAGAAAGGGGTGTGTCAATGCGGCACACCTTTTTTTGTAGTTCACCCGGTATGGATATGGCTTCATTCCACGACCATATCAAGTATAATTGGATTTCAGCTCGGAAATGAATTTGAACAGGAACTTATCTATGTATTTGGAATATTTTCGACTTTTCTCTGGCACAGAAATCGGCTAAATGCTTTTTCGTAAAAACAGATAATACAGCCGCGTGTATGACTATACCTTAATAAGGTTCATATCGTTTATCTTTTATATTTTTACCAAATCTCTCGAAGTTGTGCGAATTATTATTATTTTTGCCTCACATAATTTCTAAACAATAATTAAATTATTTATTCGTATGAAAAAGGCCTTATTATTATTCGCTTTAGTAGCGATAAGTGCGGTGAGTATCAATGCTCAAGACAATCTGAAATGGGGTGTGATGGCAGGTATGAATGTTAGTAAATACACCATTACAGGTTTTGACAGTAGGATAGGCTTTCACGCAGGTGTTAAAGCAGAGTTGGGATTGTCGCAGGATGCGAATGGTAGTGGTGCCTATATGGACTTCGCTGCATTGCTTACATTGAAAGGTGCTAAAATTGATGGAGGATCAGTTGCGAGCATAAAATTTAATCCGTACTATTTAGAAGTACCGATACGTGTCGGGTATAAATATGCCGTCAATGATGATTTTTCGTTATTTGGTAGTGTAGGTCCTTATATGGCTGTCGGGCTGTTTGGAAAAGCAAAATTGAAAGTGGACGGTGATATTGCAGATATTGCGGAATTAGGAGATAACTCCATGTCCGAAGATATATTTGGAGACGATGGTCTAAAACGATTCGACTTCGGTCTTGGACTGAAAGCCGGAGTTGAGTTCAGTAAGAAATATCAAGTTGCCATCAGTTATGATTTTGGACTTGTTGAGGTAATCAAAGAAGTAGGAATGAAGAATAGGAACCTGATGATCTCATTAGGATATATGTTTTAAAACCGATTCAGATGGAAGGTTCGTCCTGTAAAGGATAAGTAGCAGTTGACAAATAAAGAAAATAGTAGCTACGGTTGGAAAGAAAAGGGAGTCTTGCTTACTATATTAAGCATGTTTTTGCTATATTTGTGCAATATAAAGAGCATATTTTATGGAAAAACGAATAATAAAGGCAATTATAGCCGAGCGTCAGCAAGAAATTAGTAAGATTCAGCTGGTTGAAAGACCGATATATTTTGAGGAGCAGGCGAATTATGTTCTGGTTGGTATTCGTCGTGCGGGTAAGTCTTATCAAATGTATCAGGATATACAGAATCTTGTAAGATTGGGTAAAGTGACTTTTGAAGACTGTCTTTATGTTAATTTCGAGGATGAGCGTATCTCTTCTATTGAGGCTTCGGAGCTAGGACTTCTGTTGGAGTGTTATGCTGAAATGTATGATAACCGTAAGCCTTTGGTATACCTTGATGAGATTCAGAATATTGACGGATGGGAAAAATTTGCTCGTAGACTGGCTGATTCTAAATATAGGGTTTTCATTACCGGAAGTAATGCGAGAATGCTTAGTAGGGATATTGCCACTACTTTAGGCGGACGATATATCATACGGGAAGTATTTCCCTTTTCATTTGCAGAGTATCTAACTTTTCATCAGATTCACTTGAAGACAAACTGGGAATTTGAACCGGAACAACGGTTGGAAGTCATTAAGCAGTTCAATACCTATTTTCATTTCGGTGGATTTGCCGAAACGTTCTCTTTGATAGATAAACGGGAATGGATTAATTCGCTATATCAAAAGATTTTGCTGGGAGATATTATAGCACGCAACGAGATTCGCAATAGCGGTGCTATCCGGCTATTGGCAAAGAAGCTTGCTGAAAGTGTCATGCAGCCAACCACGCAGACACGACTATTGCATATTGTAAAATCTTCTGGTAGTGGTATTAGCCGTAATACATTGGCAGATTATCTCACTTATATGAATGATGTTTATTTGACTTTTAACATCCCCAATTTTACGGATTCAGTAGCTGAACGTATGTCTAGCTGTAAAAGGTATTTTTATGATAACGGGTTGCTTAGTAATTTTCTGATAAATGCCGAAACTAAACTATTGGAGAATATCGTTGCTGTAAATTTAATAGAGCGATATGGAAAAGAAGAAGATAGAGTGTTCTTTTATAATAAGGGTATTGAGGTGGACTTTTATATTCCTGATGAAGGAATGGCTATACAAGTATCATATAGCATTGATGATCCGATGACCCGGGAACGGGAGGTCAGGGCTTTATATAAAATGTCGGAAGTTTTTGGCTTAAAAAAGACTTTTATCATTACTTGGGATGAAGAAAGGACAATTTCAGGGAATGGGTTGGATATAGAAGTCGTGCCGGTTTGGAAATGGCTGTTGCGGTATTGCTGACATTGAAAGGTGCTAAAACCGATTTTGCAACTTTGTTGCATGAATCATTTGCTACCTTTGCATCAACTAAATGATGAATGTTATGGGACATTGTAGTTGTGGCGCTCATTCATGCGCAGCAGAAAAAAAGGTTGATGCAAAGGTTTCGGTATTCCATGAATATGGGAAAGTGATATTTTCTCTCCTGCTTCTGGCAGGTGGAATAATTATGAATGCTCTCGATTTAGCATTCTTCCGATCTGTTGCCTTGATATGGTATATCGTGGCCTATCTTCCGGTAGGAATTCCAGTGATGAAAGAAGCCTGGGAAAGTATCAGGGAAAAAGACTATTTCAGTGAGTTCACTCTAATGATTATAGCTACTTTGGGAGCTTTCTATATTGGTGAATATCCGGAAGGAGTAGCCGTGATGTTATTCTATACAGTAGGAGAACTGTTTCAGGATAAAGCGGTAGATAAAGCCAAACGTAATATCGGAGCCTTATTGGATGTAAGACCCGAGAAAGCATTAGTGCTCCGGGAAGGCAATCTTGTTATTGAAAGCCCTAAAAAGATAAAAGTCGGTGAAATCATAGAAATAAAGGCAGGCGAACGGGTACCATTGGATGGAACCATGCAGAATGAAGTGGCTGCCTTCAATACAGCCGCATTAACGGGTGAAAGCGTTCCTCGTAATATTCGGAAAGGTGAAGAAGTACTTGCCGGAATGATTGTAACCGATAAGGTTATCCGGCTCGAGGTAACGAGACCTTTTGATAAGAGTGCACTTGCCCGAATATTGGAACTTGTTCAGAATGCTTCCGAACGTAAGGCTCCGGCTGAATTGTTTATTCGTAAGTTTGCGCGCATTTATACACCTATAGTTATAGCGCTTGCAGTATTAATTGTTTTGTGTCCGTTTGTCTATTCACTTATTAATCCTCCATTTGTATTTGCATTTAATGATTGGCTATACAGGGCTTTGGTCTTTCTGGTGATTTCGTGTCCTTGTGCATTGGTGGTTAGTATTCCGTTAGGCTACTTTGGGGGGATTGGAGCGGCATCCCGGTTGGGAATTTTATTCAAGGGTGGTAATTATCTGGATGCTATCACTAAGATCAATACAGTGGTATTCGATAAAACAGGAACCCTGACAAAAGGAACCTTTGAAGTACAGGCCTGTAAAAGTGCAGGTGAGGTTTCGGAAGAAGAATTAGTGAAACTGGTTGCTTCGGTAGAAAGTGATAGTACTCATCCGATTGCCAAGGCTGTTGTGAATTATGCGAAAGAACAAAACATTGAACGTGTAGCTGTTACCGGTACAAAAGAATTTGCCGGCTATGGTTTGGAAGCAACGATAGACGGGATTACGGTTCTGGTCGGTAATTGCCGGTTACTGTCTAAGTTTGATATATCCTATCCGGAAGAACTGTTGGAAATAACGGATACCATCGTAGTCTGTGCTGTTGGAAACCGTTATGCAGGTTATCTGCTGCTGGCTGATGCCCTGAAAGAGGACGCAAAGGCAGCTATTGACAATTTGAAAGCTTTAAATATTGAAAACATCCAGATACTATCCGGTGATAAACAGAGTATTGTTACTAACTTTGCAGAAAAGCTCGGTATATCGAAAGCTTATGGTGACCTGTTGCCGGAAGGAAAGGTGAATCATCTGGAAGAGTTGCGGCAGGATGAGGCAAACCGGATTGCATTTGTCGGTGACGGAATGAATGATGCGCCGGTGCTCGCTCTAAGTCATGTTGGCATTGCTATGGGTGGACTGGGTAGTGATGCGGCTATTGAAACAGCCGATGTCGTGATACAGACAGACCAGCCGTCAAAGGTAGCCGAAGCTATAAAGGTAGGAAAACTGACACGAAGAATCATCTGGCAGAACGTATCACTGGCATTTGGAGTGAAATTACTTGTATTGATTCTGGGAGCCGGTGGAATTGCTACTCTTTGGGAAGCTGTCTTTGCAGATGTGGGTGTTGCGCTACTTGCCATTATGAATGCTGTCAGAATACAGAAAATGATAAAATAGGAGAAAGATGGAAGAAGATATTTATTTGGATAAGTTGGACAGAAGAGGTATCAAGCCAACTGCCATAAGACTTCTGGTGATAAAAGCGATGATGCAGGCAGAGCGTGCGGTGTCATTGCTTGATTTGGAAACACTGCTCGATACAGTCGATAAATCGACTATATCCCGAACAATCGCTCTTTTCTTGTCTCATCATCTTATACATAGCATAGATGATGGAAGCGGCTCTTTGAAGTATGCTGTTTGCGACAATTCTTGCAATTGTGTGGTGCAGGATTTACATTCGCATTTTTATTGTGAGAAATGTCATCGCACCTTCTGCCTGGAAGGTACACATATCCCGGTGATTGATTTGCCTAAAGGATTTACTTTGCATAGCATTAATTATGTTCTTAAAGGAATTTGTCAGGAATGTTCTTCTCCAAAATAAGAAATCGACAGTGATTATATAGTAGAGAGTCTGAATCTGTTTGTTAATTTTGGACATAATAATCACTATTTTTTATGACTTAAGCGCCTAAAATACGAGTTTAGGCGCTTTCTTTATTTTAATCATTTTTTTATTCTATAAAATATCCTCACCTTTGTGGAGTAATTGGGATTTGGCAGTATTTTATGGGAAATATATGAATAGTGAAAGGCGATAGTAAAAACACGCTAATAAAACATTTTAAATACATTAAGATATGACTAGAAAATTATTCTACTTAATTCCTTGCCTGATGATGGCAATGGTGACATTTACAGGGTGTGGTGATGACAATAATGACAATGATGGTCCGACAGGTGGTGTATTATCAGCTGAAAAGAGCAAAGAAAAATTGAGTGAAATCGGACAGAATTTGATTAATTTGGTGAACGCTGACGATCATAAACAGTTGGCACAAGTGGGAAATTACTTCTCTGAAATAGTCGGCTCATTGGAAATCCGCGAAAAAGCAAATGTACAGCAAATGGTGCACTCTTTAGTGGCTGCTTCACAGGGTGATATGGCTAAAGTGTATGCGATGGCGGCTGTTAATAATGAAATGTATCAGGCTAGTGATTATTATGGTATTTATACTTATAATGAAGATACTGAAGAGTGGGGATATGCAGAGTCGAACTCTGAACTTGCATTGAAGTTTGATTATAGTGATGGTCAAGTAGCTGAAATAAAAATTGCAGCTACCGGAGCTACAACAGACTTTACTTATGATGATGTTACTGTGAAAATTCCTGCTAAACTTACTGCTACCATCAAACTGGGATCAACTACTCTGACTTCTTTTGAAATTACTACGGCAAACGTAAGCAGCTCTCCAAGAAAGGCTGATATTACAGTAAATATAGATGCTAGCGGTTACAAGATATCTACTTCGGTAAGTGCAACACCGCAGGCTGTGAAAGCTAACTATTCGATCAATATAAAAGGAACAGAAGCCATCAAAGGCGAAGCTTATCTGAATGGCAGCAATATGACAGCGGACGAAGGTTCGAATGAGAATATAGGAGATCGTTTTAAAGATGCGCGTGCAGTGATGAATATAATGGGCGAAGCTGCTATCGTTATGCAATGCAGCAGTTATAAGGAATTGGCTCATGAACTTGAACAAGTTGAAGACCAGTATGATAATCCTACCGAAATGTGGGGCCAATCTCATGGAGCTGCACAAGCTACTGCAAATGTATATAAGAAGTATCTTAATGGAAGCCTGACATTTGGAGGAAGCGATGAGGCTTCTGCTACTCTGGCATTCCAGCCTTATATTGACTACTCATATACAGATGGTCAAGGGGTGAAGCATGAATACTGGGATACAGAACCTCTGTTGCAGTTTGAAGATGAATCCCTGATTAGTTTTGAGGATTATTTTGATGCTGCTTCCGGACCATTTAAATCGTTGGCTGACAGCTTCGATGCATTGGTTAGAAGTTTTGAAGGATTCGTAGAATAAGAATGGGGTATAGATTAGATAGATGCGAATAAATTGACGAGGACCGAGGAGGGGAATAATTCTCTTCTTCGGCCTTTTTTTATAAGTAAAGTGAGTTGAGTGCGATAAGAAATATATTGCTATTGTTTGCGGCGATGGGGAGTATAAGTGTATATGCCCAAGCGGACGTGCGTGGTGATGATACGATTCGAACCGATTCTATTTGGAGAATTCAGGAAGTGGAAGTGGTAGCTTCCAAGAAATCACCTGCATTGCAACGTAGTGCAAAGGGAGATTGGAAGCTTGATCCGAATGCGGTGAACTTCATGCCTCGTATGCTGGGAGACAGCGACCCGATAAAGGCTTTTCAGCTGTTACCGGGAGTGACTACTGCCGGCGAACTGAATGGCGGACTTTATGTGCATGGCAGCGAACCGGGACATAATCTGATATGTATAGACGGTGTGCCTGTGTATAACTCTTCGCATCTGCTAGGCTTCTTCTCTATATTCAATAATGACCATTTTTCTTCTTTCTCACTGAATAAGTCTTACCAACCGGCAGACCGTGGTGGAAGATTAGCGGCAGTAGTAGAGATGACTCCCCGTGATTCGGTGGTGCAGCGGGCAAGCGTGTCCGGTAATGTCGGTATATTGGCTTCGAGAATCACCGGTGGAATACCGGTAACTCCCAATAGTGCTATTTATCTATCTGCGAGAGTCACTTATGTAAATCCGATTATCTCTTTGATAGAGGGAGGTTTTGAGGATAACACAAGACTGCGTTATGGCTTTCAGGATTATAATCTTACTTATGTGTGGAAACCGAATCCTAAAAACAAAATAGTACTGAACAGCTATGTCGGCAATGATTTGTTGAAACTGAAAGAACATCAGTATCAGGTAGATTTCAATATGCAGTGGCTCAATGGAATTGCTTCTTTGAAGTGGGAACGTAGCTGCAACGAAAAGACGTTGTTGACACAAAGAATCTATATGACGCATTACCGTACCAATCTGCGAGCAAACCAGAATACACTACGTATGAAAATGCCTTCCCGATTGACCGATTTCGGATATATGGGAAATGTAGACTGGCAGTTGGGGACATGGAAAATGAAGTCAGGCGGAAATTTCATACATCATATACTTCATCCGCAATACCCTGAATCGGTGAATATATTCGAAGGTATCAATGCCGGAAATCCCGGTAGATACGAAATGGAAGAGTTTGCTGTGTATACCGAAGCGGAGAAAAAATGGGGGAAATTGACGATGAATATGGGATTGCGTTATAGTGGCAGCATACAGGGTGATTATTATAATGGAGGAGCCGAACCACGCATTCGTCTGGAATACGAATTGCCGGGGAACAGAGTATTGAGCTTTTCCTACCAATTGAACAGGCAATATATGAATCAGATTACGGTATCGAGTGCCGGATTGCCTATTGATTTTTGGATGCCTTCGACGAAAGATATATCAGGGCAGAAAGTTCATTCATTAGATGTCTCTTTCTCACAGCCGCTTCGGAATGGAGATTATGAATTGTTGGTGGAAGGGTACTATCGGAAACTGTCTCATCAAACGATATTCAACGGTGGATTGTTAGATATGTTTAATCAGACATACCGGATAGAAGACCATGTACTGACGGGAAAAGGGCGGAATTACGGAGTAGAACTGATGTTGCGGAAAAGCAGAGGACGATGGAATGGCTGGATTGGTTATACGCTTGCTTGGGCTGATCGGCAATTTCCGGAATTGAGAGAAGGAAATATATTTCCTGCCAAATATGACCGTAGGCATAATTTGAACGCGATGATTCATTACACGTTGGATAATCATTGGGATTTTGCGATGACATTTGTGTATGCTTCGGGTAATGCGGTAACATATCCGAGGGCTATGTATATGATAGGCGAGAATGCAGTTTGTGTATACGATGAGTATAACAGCAGCCGCATGCCGGCTTATCACAGAATGGACTTGTCGGTGAACTACTGGTTGGGGCATACAAAAAAGAATTGCATCAATTTGTCGCTTTATAATGCTTATATGAGACATAATCCGGTTTTTGTGCAAGTAGGCGTCAAGCCTTCAGAAGATAAATCCGGTTTGCTGATTAAGAAAAAAAATATGTCTCTTTATAGCTTATTGCCTTCAGTCAGTTACATATTTAAATTTTGAAGATGTTGAAAGCTGTTTTATATGGTTGGATAATGATTCTGGTTGCAGTCTTTACGTCATGTGATCCTGACTGGAACTTTGACAGTGACTATGAATCGGAAGTTGTGGTGGAAGGTGGTATCACAGCGGACGGATTTGCAAAAGTGTATCTGTCACAAAGTAAAATCCTGAATAGTACATGGGATAGTATAGCGCTTTCCAAATTGCCTATAATGAGCGCTAAAGTAACTGTTAGCGATGGAAGTCGGACTGAAATTCTGGTGGGAAGGGTAGATAAGGGCAGGTTGCCATATTTTGTCTATACAGGTTCGCAAATCAGAGGGGAAGTGGGAAAGCTGTATACGCTGACTATTATATACCGGGGAAAAGAAATAACAGCGCGTACTACCATTCCTAAACCAATTTTGCTGGATAGCATACGTTTGCAGCCTACAGAGGGATGTGATACGCTTTATCAGGCTACTGCATACTTCAATGACCCGGCTGGTGAAGCCAACTATTATAAAATCTTCACTCAGGTAGAAGAGAAAGATGAGGATTATTATAATGCATTTATGGGTACGTTTTCGGATGAAATATTAGTGCCTCCTGTTGCAAAGGCGGAGGTTTACCGGGGATTCCGGCATACGGAACTCAACAAGTATACTCCTTTCTTTACTCCTGGTGAAAAGGTGGGTATTTGTTTTTCCCAGATAACGGAAGAAGGCTTCCGTTTTTGGAGTCAATATGAGAATGAGGTAATCAACAGTGCTAATCCTGTGTCTCCCAATACAACCAATCTACCCGGTAATATAGATGGAGGATTGGGTATCTGGATGGGGTATGGAACTGCGGTTTATCATGTTGAAGTGAAGAATACCTGTTATTATTATAAGCATTGATGAATTGTTTTATTTTCCCTGAAATGGAATAAAAAAGGCCGAAACCCGAGACGATGAAAAGATCGTCGGGTTTCGGCCTTCTGCTTTCGCTAATATTGTTTGATTAGTCAATATGGGGGTTCAATGCGTGCCAGTCTTTAATGGCTGGGATGATCCCCATTTCAATCACTTCATCACGAAGTTTGCATAAATGCTCGTAGCTCTTTTCCAATTCTTCCTGTTCGGCAGGAGTTCCGGCTACTTCTTTATAAGTGACGCCGTCTTTAGTTATTGAAGTTTCCATCGCCATCATGATATGGTCGAACTTACCGTTAGAAACATACGTTCCGGCAGGCCAGCGGAAAGGTTGTCCACCCATAGCAGCGGCAATCATTTCGATAGAAAGATAAGCCGGGCTTTGGAAAGAAGAGCGACCGCGCAGGTCGATAATATGCTTACCACCCTGAATGACACGTACTTTCAGTGCTTCCCAATCTGCCAATGGAAGGCGGGTAGTGCCGATGAAATCGGTCAAGGGTTCTCCTTTTATTTTGGTTGTAGATGCGAATACAGCCATTTGTTCACCATGACCACCATACGTACGGCAATTCTGAATGTCGGAAGCCGGGATATGGAAGAATTTCACCAGTTCGTTTTGCAGACGGGTGCTGTCCAGGGCAGCCAGTGTAGAAACTTGAGAGGGTTTCAAACCTGAATACAACAAAGTAATCAATCCAGTGATGTCTGCAGGATTAAAGATCACAACGATGTGTTTTACGTTCGGGCAATATTGATGAACATCTTTACCGAATTGAGCGGCAATTTCTGCATTTCCCTTCAGCAAATCTTCGCGGGTCATACCTGCTTTACGGGCAGCTCCACCGGAAGAGACAATATAAGAAGCTCCTGTCAGTGCTTCTTTGATATCGGAAGTAAATGTAAGGTTGACACCTTCAAAACCGCAATGATACAATTCTTCAGCTACTCCTTCCAGAGCCGGGGCAAATGGATCATACAGGCAAATATTCGGAGTGAGTTTCATCATCATGGCTGTTTGTGCCATATTGGAGCCGATCATTCCGGCAGCTCCTACAATCGTAAGTTTCTCGTTGGTTAGAAATTCCATAAGTTTATATGTTTAAAGGTGAATAATTTACTTTTTCTTTTTGTCGCTACAAAGTTAACATCTTAGAAAGCAGATTGTTCATTGCAAATAGTTTTGCCCGATAACGAAAAGTTATAGCTGACTGTTTGAGGGATCTATTCAAAATAGATTATCTTTGTGTCTTATTACAATAAATAGATAAGAATATGAGCATCGAATTAGGAAAGTTCAATCAGCTTGAAGTCGTGAAAGAAGTAGATTTCGGCGTATATCTCGATGGTGAGGAAGAAGGTGAGATTTTGTTGCCTACCCGCTATGTGCCCGAGGACTGTAAGATAGGAGATTTTTTGAACGTGTTTCTTTATCTGGATATGGATGAAAGACTGATTGCTACGACGCTGACTCCGTTGGTGCAGGTAGGTCAGTTTGCTTGTCTGGAAGTCTCCTGGGTGAATCAATATGGAGCTTTCCTGAACTGGGGATTGATGAAAGACCTGTTCGTTCCGTTCAGCGAGCAGAAGATGAAAATGCAGGTTGGACGGAAATATGTGGTTCATACGCATTTGGATGAAGAGAGTTATCGTATTGTGGCTTCAGCAAAGGTAGAACGTTATCTGTCGAAAGAAAAGCCGGAATATACTCCGGAAGCAGAAGTGAATATCCTTATCTGGCAGAAGACGGATTTGGGCTTTAAAGCGATTATAGATAATAAGTATAGCGGTTTGCTGTATGAAAATGAAATATTCTGTCCGTTGGAAACAGGAATGGAGATGAAAGCTTTTGTGAAACAGGTGCGTGAAGATGGTAAGGTAGACCTGATTCTTCAGAAACCCGGTTTTGAAAAGATTGACGATTTTTCGAAAACGCTGCTCGACTATATCAAAGCGCATGGAGGACGAATCTACTTGAATGATAAAAGCCCTGCGGAGGATATTTATGACACGTTTGGTGTTAGCAAGAAAACCTTTAAGAAAGGAGTGGGCGACTTGTATAAGAAACGTCTGATTACCTTGCATGAGGATGGCATTGCTTTGGCGGATTCCTAAACAGAATAGGGATTTCCCTACATACGAATAGAGAGAATCATTGGGGTGGGGAGTTTCCTCACCCTATTTTTGTGCTATCAGATTAAAGATATAAATAATAAAAACTAGATAAGCTATGCGTAAGATTATAATAAGTTTCTGCATCCTGTTCGCTGCCCTCTCTTTACAAGCGCAGTCTGTTAACGGAATCCGTATCGATGGCGGGAATACTCCGATTCTAGTTTACCTGGGAGGGAACCAGATATGTTTACCCACTACTACCTGCTTTATAGCCAATTTAAATCCCGGACATTATACTGTTGAAGTGTTTGCCACCCGCTTTACCCGTGCGGGAGAGCGAGTTTGGAAAGGTGAAAAATTATATAAAGATCTCGTTTATTTTGATGGGAGAGGAGTGAAAGAAATATGGGTAGATGGACGTGATAACATGCGCCCGGAAAGACCCGGCCGTCCAGACCAGGGAGAACATCGTCCGGGATATGGTTACAACAGGGTGATGAACGATCAGCTCTTCCAAACGTTTTATAAAGAGATGAAGAATGAGCCTTTTAAAGATGACCGTATGAAGTTGCTCAATGCTGCATTGGCTGGTTCTGATTTCACATCTGCCCAATGTCTCCAACTGACCAAACTATATACATTCGATGATGACCGGATGGAGATTATGAAGATCATGTATCCCCGGATTGTAGATAAGGAAGCTTTCTTTACGGTGATTAATACCCTGACATTTAGCTCCAGCAAGGAAAAGATGAAGGATTTTATGATAGGGTACGGTAAACGTTGATACTATTAACTAAAAACGATACGGTTATGAAAAAGATACATATTATGCTGTGTTTGGCGTTGGGAATATTGGTCAGTGGCTGTTTTACCAGCTATGTATCTACCAAACAGATGATGGGTATATATCAGGGAATGACTCAATCGCAGGTAGAGTCCGTTTTAGGAAAACCTGATTTCCGGCGTTTTGACGGTGATATGGAAGAATGGGAATTCCATCGTGATAACGGTACGCCTGTACTTACTTCGGAACCTGTGACGATAATCGTTCAGTTTGTAAATAGGGAGGTGGTTAGTATGGATACGTTCAAAGGTTATGGCAGACCTGCACCAATGCATTCCGTTGTAGTACCGCCTGCTGTGAACACTACCGTTGAAGTCTTTCCTAATCATGAACAGGTGGAAGAAGCTCGTTTGATGACTGATAGTGAGTTTAAAAGCTTCATAGATAAGCTGAAATTTACGATTCCGAGGGATGACCAAAAGGCGTTGATTAATAGTATGCTGGGAAACCATGATGTCAATTCAACTCAATGTGTGGCGATAGTAAAAGAATTTTCTTATACTCCCGATCAAGTGGAGGTGATGAAGAAGCTGTATCCTTATGTAAGGGATAAGAGGAATTTTAATAAGGTGATCGATATTTTATTTTCTAATGCATATAAAGATGAGATGCGTAAGTTTATTGAGGAATATCATCAGAATAATAAATGATAGGAGATTGAATTATGAAACGAATACTGTTTTTACTCTTTGCTGTCGGTCTGACTGCCAATATGACCGTAATGGCTGGAATGAGCACTAGCAAGGTACGTAAGGAGACGCGTTTTCTTACCGATAAGATGGCATATGAATTGAGCTTGAGTACACAGCAATATAATGATGCGTATGAAATTAATTACGACTTTATTTATTCTGTCCGTAATATCATGGATTACGTAGCACGTGGTTACGAATGGGCATTGGATGATTATTATGAAGCGTTGGATATCCGTAACGACGATCTTCGCTGGGTATTGAGTGATGCACAGTATCGCCGGTTCCTCGGTGCCGAGTATTTCTATCGGCCAATCTATGTAACCGGAGGGAAATGGAGTTTCAGGGTTTATGTTAATTACCCGAATCGTAGTTTGTTTTATTTTGGTGTGCCTTACCATTACCGTACTTATTGTGGAGCACATTATCGTCCACACTTTCACCATGTGAGTTATTATCGGGGCAGATATGCTAATTTTAACCATTATTCTGCACCGCATCGGGTGAGAGATCAGCGAGTATTCCACTCTTATCGTCGTTCGGATTTCGGTTCTGTCCGGTTCCGTCCGAATACTTCCACTCGTCCGCATAATGCACCGACACGTCCGGGTAATTCTTCCCGTCCGGGTTCATCGACAACGCGTCCTGGTACGTCTCGCCCAAGTACCTCTACTCGTCCTGATACTTCTACTCGTCCCGGAACGACAACAAGACCTGGTACGTCAACACGTCCCCGTCCGGAATCTGGAGGAGATCGGCCTTCGACTTCTGTCAGACCATCTACACCGTCCGGAAGTGGAAGACCTGGTAACAATGTTGCTCCTGATAAAAATGGGAATACGAATAGAGTAGAAAGTGATCGTAATTCTGGTCGTCGTCCGGAAACAGGTTCCGGTTCTTCAAGCTCTAATCGCAGACCAACAAGCGGAAGTTCAACAGGTTCCAGTTCCTCCAATCGTGAAAGTGGAAAAACAAGTAGCAGTTCGAGAGAAAGTTCAAGTAGACGAAACGATAGTAGTTCCTATAATAGAAATAACAGTTCCGATAGAAATAACAGCTCTTCCAGTTCCAGCCGCGGTAGTTCCAGTCGTAGTAGCTCCAGTCGCAGTGATTCTGGTCGCAGTAGCGGTAGTACGACCAGTCGTAGCAGCAGTACTACTTCTAACCGGAGTAGCGGTAGCTCGAGTTCTACTCGAAGCAGCGGCGGCTCTACCCGGAGCAATGTCTCTAGCGGACAAACAGAAAGACGCTCTTCTTCCGGAAGTACGAGAAGCAATAGCACTCAAAGTTCTTCCCGTTCCTCTGAAAGAAACAGCGGCAGTTCAAGAAGATAACCTATTCCTTTATTATTTATATCAATCTCATTACTCCTCAGCGGAAGGAGAACTAGACTCCGGGTTTTCACCGGCTAGACTATTCCGGGCAGCGCCCGTAACTTGGATATCGGGGCGGATACTATCCGCCTCGATTTCACTTATTACTCCTTTTTGTGCAAGCCGCTTGGCAATCAACTTATAATAGCCTTCCATATTCTCCTTTAACTGTCCGCCTTCAGCAAAAGAGCTGCGGAAATGCTTGGGCTTCGGGATAATGGAAGCCAGGAAAATACTTTCTTCCGTGTTCAGTTGTGAAGGGCGTTTATTGAAATAATAAGCAGAAGCTTCCTGAATACCATAAACGAGCGGTCCCCATTCAACAATGTTCAGATATACTTCGTACATGCGTTCTTTAGAAGTTAATCTTTCATTTTCTATTAGCCATACAATCAATGCCTCTTCCAATTTACGTGCAAAGTTCTTATTACGGTTCAGGAATACATTTTTTACGAGTTGCATGGTGATCGTGCTTCCTCCACGAGCAAAACGTTTCACTTGCAGGTCGTAAATCAATGCTTCCCGTAGGGCGTCGGGCAGGAAACCGCGATGGTAAAAGAATGCTCCGTCTTCACTTTGCATAACGGACATTCTTAGGATGGGTGAAATGCTATCCAATGGTGTAAAGTGTGCGCACGAAGGGCCAATGGGAAAAGTCCGTACCGGTATTCCGTTCTCATAAGCTGTATAAATGAACTCGCCGGACATTTTGGAGAGTGAAGTGGCCCCATAGCTTGTGATGCGGAAGTCTTTCTCTTTCAGCTCGGATTCCAGTTTGAGACTATCCAGTTGTGCAAAATCAATATCTAATAGAAAATGATAGGCCAACTCGCCACTTGTCTTGATGCCTTCCAAGTTGCTGAATAATCCTTTGGGGAGAGAGCTGAACAGATCATCTGCCGGAAACCAGGATTTGTTGACTGCAGCAGTGAAATGCCAGTTTCCTTTCTCTTTCTCGGCTCGCAAATAAGGATGAAACTGGAGTTTGTTGAAATCAACAAAGGTCGTACTATCCAGCTCGAATGAGTGCCCGCTTATGTTCATCTCGTAACAGAGTTGTCCACGATCGAGATGAATTACTTCAGGAGAGAGGGCTTTATGAAATACGTCAAGTCCGTTCACTCTCGCTTTTCCTTTGAGGAGCAGTTGATTGGATGCACGCTTATCTTTAGTCATATTATAAGATAGGGTGTCGAAAGTGACTTCTGCTCCAAAACGGCGGGTAATATAAGGTAGTGAGATTTTTCTTTTTTCCGGGGCAAAGAGAGATGCTTTTAATGTATAGTCTCTTCTGTTCAGTTCGCCGGTCGCTTCCCATAGTTGTTGAGGCAGTGTATCTTCTTTTATCTGAATGGTTGATTGGAAATGATTGTTCTCAATAATAAAAGAAGGAATGTTGACTGCAACGAAATTACTATCTTTACGTTCGGTTATATTGATTTGACTGAGTTGCCCGTTTTCAGGCAGGAAACCGTAAATGAGGTTTAATATCCGGTCAATACGGTTGGCATAGTTACTTTCTATGACAGGTTGGGGTTCTGCTTCTTGTTGCCGTTTAAAGAACAGGAAATCGTAGTTAGCTGTGCTATCATGCTTGATGAAGTTGATTGTCAGGCCATTCATAAGCACATTCCGTACTTCGATTTCTCCTTTTAGTAATTCCCAAAAACTTAGTTTTACATTGACGGATTGTAATGTCAGGAGGGTATCCCGTTGGTTGGGAACAATAGAAAGTCCTTGTAAAGCCACTTCATTGCAGCCTTTCATTCGTAACTCCTGATAATGAATTTGTAGACCGTATGTTTGTTCGGCACGTGTAGTTCGTTTGTCAACGATATGGCATAAAATGACATTGCGGAATGCAAAGAGACAAATAAGGCTGGTAAGCAAGATACCGATAGCCGATAGAATGATAATTCTTTTTTTGCTGGACGTTTCCATCTTCTTTTTCTTGATATGATAATCGCTGCAAAGGTAGATAATAATTCGGGCAACAAGCGGAGTATTTTCCCATTTTTAGAGTTATATTCATCAGTAGAAAGAAGAAAATACAAAAAAAGGCGCTTTATTTGCAATATTAATCTTTTGTTAAGGTCTGTATTAATCTTTTCGTTTACTCGTTAATGTTACTTTTACGCTCAAAACCAATACTTTTGAAATTATGATGCGAATGAACAAACCGATGACTACTGCAATGTTTTGCATGGCATTATTGCTTGGAGGACTCTCATCTTGTACCACAAATGATGTGGAAGATATACAGGGAGATGGTGAACAAGACCTTTATGAAATTAAGGATCGTGCGTTGGGAGAATACCTTGTTTATAACTGTAGCCGTACAGACGAAAACAAGCTTCCTTATGAAATGGCTGTTGCGGAAAATGGCAAATTCTATCTGAACACCCAAAAAGCCGCTACCGTGGAAAACCTCTATCTGGTAAAAAACGATGCGCAGATATCTAAATTGGAGAGTGCAGGGTTGGCTACGGCTGCAGTGAAAATTGTAGATATGGACGGTTTGCAGTTCTTTACCGCTCTAAAGACATTGAAGATCACCTCCAATTCAGTGGAACGTATGGACCTGACCGCATTGACCCAACTTGAAACGGTTGAGATGAACAACAACTGCGTTGCAACACTGGACTTATCACAGAACACTAAACTCGTTCGCTTTCGTTATGGTGGGAACACTACTACTACCGATACGTCTACCAAACTTTCGACAATTAGCTTCGCAAATAATAATGTGATAGAACATATTTATTTAAAGAACCAGAATCTTCAGGAGAATGGGTTTACTCTTCCTTCAAACTATTCAGCATTGAAAGAACTTGATTTGAGTAATAACCCGGCTGCTCCTTTTGCTATTCCGGAGGATTTAATGAACCAATTGACTACTGCTGTCGGAGTGGTGGCTGACTCTGAAGGAGGAGGCGACGAAGACGGTGAATTGTTCACGATCCCGGATCAAGCTTTTGGAGAGTACCTTTATTATCTATCGACAACAGCTGGCAAGTTGCCACAAGGACTTGTTGTGAAAGAGGGAAATGAATATCAATTGGATAAGACAATTGCAGCTACTGTCACTTCTGTGAATGTCAATAAAATGAAGGACACGATTACTGAATTACAAGCTGCTGGTTTAACAACTGCGGAAACTTTGATAAGTTCTGCAGATGGATTACAGTTCTTTATAGGATTGGTTGAATTTACAGCTACCTCAAATAAGTTTACCGAGGCACTTCCGATTACTGGACTTAGCAATTTGGAAGTCTTGCAAGTGAACACGGCAGGAGTTAGTTCATTGGATTTGAGTGGTAACCCCAAATTACGTGTTCTGAACTGTAATGGTAGTACGAAAAGTGGATATGGTACGTTGTCGTCTATTAATCTTTCATATACATCCAATCTGGAGACTCTTAATCTGAAAAATAATAAACTGGAGGCAATCAATGTGACGAATCTGGTTAAGCTAACAGAACTCGACTTAAGTGGTAATCCTGGTGCAAACTTCAAGATTCCGGCAGGAATATTTAATAATTTGACTACTACTAAAAATAAAGGCGTAGAAGCTGAATAATTCAAATAAAGGATACTATGATGATATATATAGGTGCATTTATAGCCTTACAGGTAATTGTATTGGTGGCTTATTGGCTAATGAAAAAGAATAATCCGCAGGGAGTATTGATGGTAGCCGGAATTCTGATGTTGGCACTTAGTATGCTGCTTGGTATGCATTCGCTAAGTCTGACTGAAACAACGGGAACGCCAGTTTTCGATCTCTTCCGGATTATCAAAGAAACTTTTTCATCGAATATGCTTCGTGTCGGTTTGATGATTATGACTATTGGAGGTTATGTAGCTTACATGAAAAAGATAAAGGCTAGTGATGCATTGGTATATGTGTCTATGCAACCGCTGGCCATATTCAAGAAATTTCCTTATATCGCTGCTTCCATTGTTATTCCTATCGGGCAAATGCTTTTCATTTGCACACCGAGCGCAACGGGACTTGGACTGTTGCTGGTCGCTTCTATCTTTCCTATTTTGGTAGGCTTGGGAGTGAGTCGTTTGACGGCAGTATCTGTTATTTCTGCTTGTACCATTTTTGATATGGGCCCCGGTTCGGCCAATACTGCCCGGGCGGCGGAACTTGTTGGTCAAAATAATATGCTGTACTTTGTTGAACACCAGCTTCCGCTGGCCATTCCGCTTACTATTTTGCTAATGATTGTTTACTATCTCACCAATCGTTATTTTGACCGCAAGGATCGCCAGTCTGGACGTACACAGCCTGAAATGGTGGATACGAAAGATTTCAAGGTAGATATTCCTTTGATTTATGCGATTTTGCCAGTGTTGCCATTGTTCCTGTTAATCATATTCTCGAAGTATGTACACTTGTTCGATCCTCCGATCGAGTTGGATACCACTACGGCAATGTTCGTCTCTCTGGCAGTTTCCATGTTGTTCGAGTTGATACGGCTTCGTTCCTTTAAAGCGGTTTTTGTGACTATGAAATCATTCTGGGAAGGGATGGGTAAGGTATTTACCAATGTGGTGACACTGATTGTTGCAGCAGAAATCTTCTCTAAGGGATTAATTAGTCTTGGCTTCATTGATGCGTTGGTTGAAGGATGCACTAGTCTGGGATTCTCTGGAACTTTGGTTTCTATTGTCATTATCCTGATTCTTTTCCTGGCTGCTATCCTGATGGGAAGTGGCAATGCTTCTTTCTTCTCGTTTGGCCCGCTGGTTCCGTCAATCGCTACCAAAGTCGGTATGGCACCCGTAGATATGATATTGCCTATGCAATTAGCATCGAGCATGGGACGGGCGGCGTCACCTATTGCCGGTGTGATTATTGCTATCTCGGAGATCGCTGGTGTATCGGCTACCGATTTGGCCAAACGCAATATCATTCCGCTGACAATCACACTGATTGCCATGATAGTTATTCACTTTTTTATTTAACAAGTAATACTGATTATGATGTTCAAACTGATTCAAAATATACATCTTTATACTCCTGAAGACAAGGGGATGAACGACCTGCTTATTTGTGGTGAAAAGATTGCTTGTATCGCACCCCATATCGATATTCGTGGAATAGAAGTAGAAGTGATCGATGGAGCAGGTATGAATGCTGCTCCCGGCTGTATCGACCAACACGTACATATCATTGGCGGAGGCGGACAAACCGGATATTTCTCTCTGGCTCCTGAAGTGCCGCTTAGCCGTTTACTGGCTTGTGGAACGACTACGGTAGTCGGACTATTGGGAACCGATGGCTTCGTGAAGCAATTACCGGCACTTTATGCTAAAACAAAAGCACTATGCATGGACGGTATATCAGCTTATATGCTTACCGGCTACTATGGACTTCCCACTCCTACATTGACAGATTGTATTGCCAATGATTTGATTTTCATTGATAAAGTGATCGGCTGTAAGATAGCTATAAGCGATGACCGTAGTTCCTATCCTACCAAAAGTGAGCTGATGCGTATCATTCAGCAAGTACGTCTGGGGGGCTTTACTTCTGCCAAGGGCGGAGTGATGCATGTGCATTTGGGAGCTTTACCCGGAGGCATTGATCTGTTGCTTGAGATAGCGCGGGAATATCCTTCATTAATCAGCTATATTTCTCCTACCCACATGGGACGTACACACGATCTGTTCTTGCAAGGAATTGAATTTGCCCGTATGGGGGGAATGATCGATATTTCCACAGGCGGAACGAAATATTGCGAACCCTATGAAAGTGTATTGGAGGGATTGAATGCCGGAGTATCTATTGATCGTATGACTTTCTCATCGGATGGTAATGCCGGTGTGCGTCGTAAAGACCCGGTTACCGGGGAAGACAGTTATACTGTGGCACCCTTACATCGAAATCTGGAACAAGTAATCCGGTTGATAGTGGATGGAGGTATTGCCCCTTCGGATGCTTTCCGCCTCATAACAACGAATCCTGCCCGTACAATGAAACTGAAAGGAAAAGGAGAACTCCGGGAAGGATGGGATGCGGATATAACGCTGTTTGATGATAATTGGAAATTGCAGGGTGTCTACGCCCGTGGTGCGGAAATGATGCATGAAGGCATCGTGATACGTAAGGGAAATTTTGAAATGTAATACTAAAACAACATGGATATGAAAAAATATCTATTATTCCTGATAGGGCTATTCTTGTTCTTTCCGGTAATGGCGCAGACAGACGAAGGTAGTGATGACGCCGAAATAGTGGAAGCCAGCGATGAAAGTTTATCAGATATCGACAACAAGGTAGTTCTCCATCGCTATAAAATGGGGGATGGCTTAAGACTCACAACACAGGGCGGCAATAAGCTGGTTATTAGCGGAATGGTACAAACCTCGGTAGAAAGCCGTCGCTTTGAAGATGTGGATCAGATGTACAACCGCTTCCGTGTGCGACGTGCCCGTGTGCGTTTTGATGGAAGTGTCTATCATGATAAATTGCGTTTCCGCTTGGGACTCGACTTGGTGAAAGGTAGTGAGACGGACGATGATTCCGGTTCCTTATTGATGGATGCTTATGCAGCCTATCGCCCTTGGGGTTCTAAACTGGTCGTTTCGTTTGGGCAGCGTTCCACTCCTACGGATAACTACGAATTACAGATGAGTTCCCACACTTTACAGTTTGGCGAACGTAGTAAGATCACTTCTGCATTTAGCACGATTCGTGAACTGGGAGTCTTTGCCGAAAGTTCTTTCCGGGTAGGCAGCAAAGGTCTTCTACGTCCTGCTATTGCCATCACTGACGGTTCCGGTCCAATTTCGGAAGGAAAACGTTATGGTGGATTAAAGTATGGCAGCCGACTGAATTATCTTCCTTTTGGGGCTTTCCGTTCGATGGGAGGAAGCAGAGAAGGGGATATGGCTTACGAACTGACTCCGAAGTTAAGTGTGGGTATTGCTTATAGCTATGCGGACGGCACATCCGATCGTCGTGGCGGCCGTAGTAACGGGGATATTCTTTATATGAATGACCGTGATGAAATAGATCTTCCCGATTATGCTAAATTGGTGGCAGACTTTGCCTTTAAGTATCGCGGATTTTCCATGTTGGGCGAATATGCGAAGACCTGGGGATATGTTCCTTCTTCTATTACGAAACGGGTAAGAAACGATGGTACCACCGCTACTACCTTTGACGTGAACGGAGAGCAGAATGTAGAAGCTTATATCAAAAATAGAATGATGTTGGGGCAAGGGTTTAATATTCAGGCAGGATATATGTTTCGCAGTCTTTGGAGTTTTGACTTGCGTTATACATACCTTAAGCCGGACGAATATTCATATATGAATAATAATCTGTATTTCAACAGACATAACTTTTATGATTTTAGTGTCTCCAAATATCTGACACGTAATTATGCTGCCAAAATACAATTAACTGTCGGACTGGCCCGTAGCAATGGTGAAAACCGTACTCCTGACAGTACATACACCTATAATGGTAATGAGTGGATAGGAAACCTATTGTTCCAATTTAAATTCTGATGAAGCTATGAAACGAATATTATTAATACTCTGTCTTTTATTATCCGGTCTTCCATTCTATGCTCAACAGACCGGAAAGGTGACGGCGAAGTTCTTCCCCGACCCACAGGTCGACATGGATACACCGGCATTTGCCAAGAAGCATGGTTTCACCACTTATCGTGAGTTGATGACGTTCTTGCATGATTTGGCTACCGCTCATCCGGAATGGGTGAAACTTCAAATTGTAGGTCGTACCCAGCGTGGACGTGAAATTCCTATGATAAAGGTGAGTAAAGGAGGAAGTGATAAGTTACGTGTCCTCTATACAGGATGTGTACATGGAAATGAACCGGCTGGTACGGAAGGACTTCTATATTTTATGAAGCAACTGACCCGTGATCCTCAACTGTCTGCCCTGCTTGATAAGATGGATTTCTATATCCTGCTTTCGGTAAATATTGACGGAAGCGAACAGGGAGAACGACTCACTGCCAATGGTATAGACCTGAACCGTGACCAGACTCTTTTGTCAACCCCGGAAGCACGCACTTTACAACGGGTTGCTCTGACAGTCAAACCTCATTTGTTTATCGATTTCCATGAATACAAACCGCTTCGTGCCTCTTACGAAGAAGTGACCGACGGGCTTCTGGTTACCAATCCTAACGACTTTATGTTTTTGTGGAGTAGCAACCCGAATGTATCTCCCGCATTACGTACTGTTGTAGACGATTTTTATGTGCCTGAAGCTAGTCGTATGGCTGATGCGGAAGGACTGACACATCATACCTATTTTACTACTAAAAGTAATCGTGGAGAAATTATATTCAATATCGGCGGTTCCTCTCCCCGTTCTTCCACTAATATCATGGCATTGCGTGGAGCTATTTCAATGTTGATGGAAGTACGTGGTGTCGGCTTGGGACGCACTTCTTATAAACGTAGGGTATATACTGTTTATAAATTGGCAGAGTCATTTGCCCGTACTACTTTTGAGCATGAAGATCAAATACGAAAAGCTGTAGATGAATCTGCTCATTATAATGGTGATATTGCCGTGACTTTCCGTTCGAAACCCGCTTCCGACTATCCGTTGAATTTTATCGATATCCTTGCCTGTAAAGAGATAACTGTGCCTGTTGAGGCCCGTATCGCTCCCGAATCGGAAGTTGTACTGACCCGTGAACGCCCTGTTGCCTATTATCTGGACGCCAACCAAAATCGTGCTGTGGAAATATTGCAGCATTATGGGGTTGAACTGGAACGGCTGGAATCTCCTGAAACGGTTGAACTGGAGTGTTACACTGTTACAAAAGCAGTAGAAAGCCATGATTTGGTAGCCGGTATTTTACCGTTGAATGTGGTAACAAATACCAGTAACCGTACGATTACTCTTCCGGCCGGCAGCTATCGTATTCCCATGTCCCAACCTTTGGCCACCCTTGTGACAGTATTGCTGGAACCGGAATCAGCCAATGGTTTCGTCAACTACCGCGTGATTGATGCTGCAGTAAACAATACGCTGGGTGTCTATCGTAAAATGAAATAGATTAATTAATGACGATAAATAGAATACAAGATATGAAAAAGATAATAATAGGAGTTTTCTCCTTGATTTTGGCTACAGGTATGTATGCTCAGACAATTGGAAACGAGGCATTTCCGCAACTGAAAGATGGTTTGCTTGACTTGAACTTGAGAACACCCGGTCAGAAACTGCGTTTTGGCGGTTATCTTCAGGGATCAGGTTATTATACGGACATAAAGAACGCAGAGTCGGAATATGGATTTGATATTGAACATGCTTATTTAAGTCTGGAAGGTTCGTTCCTGAATGAGAAACTGGGATTCTTTTTACAGGCAGATTTTGCAGATTCCTACCCTTTGTTGGATGCATGGGTTTCGTATGCTCCCTGGAAACAGTTGAAAATCAGTGCCGGACAGAAACAGACTTTTACCAATACCCGGCAGATGATGATGCTCGATCAGGGACTTGCTTTTGGTGAACATTCATTGATGGATCGTACTTTCTCCCGTACAGGCCGTGAGTTGGGATTATTTGTTGAAAGCCGTTTGTCACTTGGCAAACTCGGATTCGATTTGGGCGCTGCTGTTACTTCCGGTGACGGACGCAATTCATTTGGTTCATCAAGCACTGACCCTGATTTGGGTGGGTTGAAATATGGCGGACGTGTCACTGTTTATCCGTTGGGCTTCTTTACGAGCGGTAATGAAATGGTCTTTAATGATTTTATTCGTGAGAAATCTCCCAAATTGGCTATCGGTGCGGCCTATAGTTATAATGTCGGTGCCAGTAATATGGTAGGTGAGGGACATAATGATTTTCAGATGTATGATAAAGAAGGTGCTGCGGATTATCCCGACTATCGTAAGTTGTCTGCCGATTTACTCTTCAAGTGGAATGGTTTCTCCTTGTTGGCAGAGTATGTCAATGCAACAGCGAACGGTTTGAACGGGCTTTATGTAGAAAAGGATGAGGGTGCAAAATTGAAACCGCATCAGATAGCCAATTACCTGGCTTTGGGAAATGGATTCAATGTGCAGGCTGGGTATCTTTTCCGTAAATTATGGGCACTTGATATTGCTTACAGTAAAGTGAAACCCGAGTGGAAGGAGACTGAACAGAGTGTTTTGCGCGAGGCGGATAACATCACTTTCGGAGCATCGAAATATTTCAATAATAATACGTTCAAGCTACAGCTGGCAGGTTCATATACTTCATACAATCAGTTAGTGGGGGTAGGATCTAAGGAATTTCAGGTTAAGTTGAATCTTCATATTCTCTTTTGATAATGATGCGTGTAGCAAACTTATTGATTTTAATCATTGCCGTATTGATGACGAGTTGTTTTAAAGACGACGAATCGGAATCTTTGGGAGAAACCTCCGGGTTTCTTCCGGGAGACGGTATCGTGACATATTCCGGATATGCGCCTTTGGCCGACCGGCCTGTCCGCATACATTTTCATATCCCTGTCAACGGGGATATGAAAAAAATGCCGGTGTTGTTTGTATTTCCCGGATTAGAAAGAAATGCCGATGATTATTTGAATGCATGGCGTGCAGAAGCATCCAATAGGGAGGTAATGGTCTTTGTGTTTGAGTTTCCTACGGAGACTTACTCTACTGCACAGTATATCGAAGGAGGTATGTTTCAGGGAAATACGTTGCTCGATCGTTCAGAATGGACATTCTCACTTATTGAGTCCGTTTTTGATACTGTCCGGAAAGATACCGGTTCTTCGCGGAATAAGTATGATATGTGGGGACATTCTGCCGGAGCGCAGTTCGTGCACCGGTATGTGACGTTTATGCCTGATACCCGTGTTGATAGGGCGGTAAGTGCCAATGCGGGTTGGTATACATTGCCCGATGTGGATGTTGCTTATCCTTATGGCTTGAAAAATACGGATGTCGCAACTACCTCCCGGGTGGCATCGTTGTTTGCCCGTAAACTGATTGTTCATTTGGGCACGGCAGATACGGATCGTAACGGACTGAACACTTCAGCAGGTGCCGAAGCACAAGGGGCAAACAGGTATCAGCGTGGTAAGTATTATTTTTCAGAAGCGAAGCGTATCAGTACCAAAGATGGTTGTTCATTGAACTGGGACAAGTATGAGGTGGCAGGTGTTGCACATGAGTATGCTAAGATGGCGGCAGCCGGAGCAAAAATACTCTATTAAGTAAGACTAAAATTTTGAGCCATCGGTTAAATAGCTTATTTTTGTTGACCTATTTATCAGACAGGTATTTAAAATGTTTCTATCGGCATCGTACATACAAGGATTGTATTCTTTAGGGCAAAAGATTATGCTATTGATATTCTGCCTCTCTTTTACTGTATCCGTACGTGCTGTACCTCCCGCAGAAGAGATTAAGAGAGTGAAGGCAGATCAGATACTTGATACCAAACAGTTTAATTATCTGGATAAAGGGAGCATTATCACATTGCAGATTGTGCTTCCCGAGCAGGATAAAGTGGTGTTTGAGTCGCTGATGCGCATTGAAAGTACAGATAAAGAATTATATAATCTGATTCTTTCCCGTTCTCCGCAGGCAGGTACTGAACTTCTGTGGGTGTGTAATTCAGAGGTTGAGAAAGTGCGGATAGGCTCTCCAAAAGATTCAATCCGAACTGATACCATGTCAGTAGGCTTTTCGGTTCGTTTCCCGGCAGATTCGGTTTATATATCCGCAAATGAACATTCTTATGCATTTTCGTCGCATGGCATTCGCTCGGACCGGGGGTATCGATTTCATATTCTGGGTGATAAACGTTCCCATTTGAAGTTGGTGGAGGGGCATGCTGAATTGTTGTCGATTGGAAAGGAGGAGCAACATCTGTCCGCCTGGTACTGGATTTTATTGATTATTGTGGTGGATATGATTGTGTTCCTGGGAATGCATTGGCGGCGTAGGCGTCAGAAGAGATTGAAGGCAAGCAACCGGATTGAGATACTCACCTCATTTGGCGATGAAGGAGAAAGGGTTAAGTTACCCCGGTATAATGCCGTTTACCTGTTTGGCGGATTGCAGGTTTTTGACCGTAATGGTGAGGAAGTCTCGCAACGTTTTTCTCCACTTCTGCGTGAGCTGTTTATTTTGTTGATTTTGCGGTCGGCGGAGAATGGAATATCGTCGGAAGAACTCACGACCATGTTGTGGTTTGATAAAGATGATGTAAGTGCCAAAAATAACCGGGCAGTAAATCTTTCCAAGTTGCGTGTGTTGGTAGAATCTGTTGGTGGTTGCACTATCTCCAAGATTTCGGGTAACTGGCGGGTGCAATTTGATAAAACAGCTTTTGTGGATTACTATGAATGTCTTCCGGAACGGATTCGTCCCGATAGCCTGACAACCGAACGAATTAAAATCATAGCAGCACTAACAGCTAAAGGCGGCTTGCTGAATGAGTGTGACTATCTGTGGCTCGATACTTTTAAAAGCCGGATAGCAGACAGCCTGATTGAATCTTTATTAAAGTATGCCACTTTATTAGATGAGCATGAAGCTTATGATACCAAATTATTAATATCCGATATTATCTTCCGGTTCGATTCCGTGAATGAAGCGGCTCTTAGACTCAAATGTGCCACTTATGTATCTATGCGTAAGCAATATATGGCTAAGACTACTTATGAACATTTCTGCAGGGAATACAAATCACTGTATGACGAACCTTTTGAGCATTCTTTTAATAGCATTATTAGTCAGTAAATTATTTCCTTATTTGTTCGTTTCTTAATGGGTTGTTCGCTTTTGAGCGTACAACTGTTCGTTTTCGTACACCTTTCTGTTTTATGATTTCCTTGATTATTAGCTAGTTATCGTTTTGGCACGCTCGTTGCATCTCTATAGTCGCAAGCGGGCAACGAAGAAAAATGAAAAAAACTTCAGAAGGTTGCAACCGTTTGAGACGCTTGATCCGTCTAATAAACAGAAGAACAAAAACAGAATGTTGAACAAATAAAAAATATACAATTATGAAGACTACAGTATTATTCAGAATGATCGTTTTAGTTGCTATGGTATTTGCAGGAATCGCTAATACAACAGTGAAGGCACAGGGTAATAACTTCATTACTAATGAAGAAAGAGTAGATGATCTTGTAGTATCGAAAGTGATTTACAGACTCGATGGTTCTCTCTATCGCCACATGAAATATGATTTTACCTATGACGATCAGAAGAGAATGTCTTCCAAAGAAGCTTTCAAATGGGATGCTTCTACTGAAAAATGGATACCGTACTTCAAAATTGATTATATTTATTCATCTAATGAAATCACTTTGGTATATGCACGCTGGAATGACTCTCACAGAGCTTACGACGCATCTGTTGAAAAGAGCGTTTATGAACTGAACGACGCTAATATGCCGGTTGCTTATATGAACTATAAGTGGAATGATAAATGGATTGAAGAATCCGCTGCTAGCTGGGCTATGAATGTATCTACTCCGGCAACTAATGAAGCAACTCTGCTGACTGCCAGCAGATAAAAATAAATCGGAGTTGTGAAACTCCTTCTCTCTCTTTTAATTTAACTACATTAAAAACGGTGGATTTCCTTATGGGATAATCCACCGTTCTGTTTTTCTAATGAACAGTTACGATTAGCTTTTGTAACTCTTCAATATCTATTTAACGAGTGGTAGATATTCTCCATAACCTTCCTCTTTCATTTTATCTTTCGGGATAAAACGAAGTGAAGCGCTATTGATGCAATAGCGTAATCCACCTTTCTCTTTCGGCCCATCTGTGAATACGTGTCCCAAATGAGCATCTCCGATTTTACTGCGTACTTCCGTACGTATCATGCCGTGCGAAGTATCTTTCTTTTCTGCGATTAGACCTTTTTGAATCGGTTGGGAAAAGCTTGGCCACCCGCAACCTGAATCAAACTTGTCGGTAGAGACAAACAGAGGTTCTCCGGTAGTAATATCCACATAAATGCCGGGACGATGCTCATTCCAGTATTCATTGTGGAAAGCTGGTTCAGTGGCATTCTTTTGGGTTACGGCATATTGTTCCGCCGACAATTCCTTACGGAGGGTTGCATCATCCGCTTTTTGATACACTTTAGCTTTCGGCGCATTCGCTTTGCGTGCCATTTCGAATAAAGCGGGATTGATATGGCAGTATCCACCCGGATTTTTATCCAGATAGTCCTGGTGGTAAGTCTCTGCCGGATAGAAATTTGTCAATGGCTTTACTTCTAGGACGATAGGAGTTTTATATTGTGCGGATAATAATTGAATTGCCTGCTTGATGACAGGGAGATCTTCTTTATCTACATAATAAATTCCGGTTCTATACTGCGTTCCCCGGTCATTACCTTGCCGGTTGAGGCTGGTAGGATCGATTGTCTTGAAATATAGATCGAGCAGTAAATTCAAATCTACCGTTTTCGGATCATAAACCACCTTTACTGTTTCGGCAGCATTGGTTTTTCCTGAACAGACCTGTTCATAACTCGGATTGGCAACATTACTGTTGGCATATCCTACCTGAGTACTTTCTACTCCTCGAATTTGTTTCAGGAAATGTTCTGTTCCCCAGAAACATCCTCCCGCAAAATAGATTTCTGCTTGATTCTTCATTGGTTTAGCAACTCCTAAAAATGTATTACTAATCATTACAATCACTATAGCGATAAAATACTTCATATCCGTTAGTTCTTTCTATAATAACGAATGAACCAACGGATATGTTTTAAGGAACTACTATACTAAACTCAACTTTATTTCTTTTTTATTCAATGACCTGTCCTTTGTAGAAATCCAGAATTTTAGTCCGGAACAGGTAGTCATATTTTGCCTGCAACTTATCCGAAAGAGCTTTCGTCAGATTAAGTTTGGCTTCATTGTATTCCACAAAGGTAGCCTTGCCGTTATTGAACTTCTCACTCATCAGACGGAAAGACTCTTCGTTGGCTTTTACTGCCACTTCACTGGAGTTGTATTTACTTTCTGCTGCCAGAGCATTGTACCAGGCTTGCTGAATTTCTTTATAGAGTACTTTTTTACTGTTATCCAACTTCAAGGATAAATCTATTTGTTGTAAACGAGCCGTGCGTACCCGGTTTCTTGTGGCAAAACGGTTGAAGATTGGCACGCTCAAATTAAATCCTATATATTTATTCAGATTGTTTTTCATCTGACTGCCGAAGCTGCTCTCTGATCTTCCGCTAACCGTATAATAATTACTTCCCAGACCGGCACTGAAAGAGAGTTGTGGATAAAACGCACTTTGGGCAATACGAATACTATTAAGACTACCTTGCAAACGATATTCTGCAGCCTTAATGCTTGGTTTGTAAGTAAGTGCCTGTGTATATATGTCATCCGGCGGAGTGAGAGATTCGAACTCTAATTCTTCCTTAGGGTTTTCGAGTACAAATCCTTCAGGCGTGGGTAATTCCAAGAGTTGGGTGAGATCCAGTAAGGATAGTTTGTACGTATTGTCTGATTGTACAGCAGTCATTTCATCCTGTGCGACACGGGCTTGTGCTTCGGCCACTTCAGAAGAGGATGCCTTACCCACTCCCTGAAGACCTTGAATACGTTTTAACTGGTCTTTGCTTAAATCGACCTGATTATGAGCAATCTTACTTAATTCTTGATTGAATAAAACCTGTAAATAAGCAGAAGTGACATTGATTGCAATATCTTCTCTGGCTTTATTCAAATCTTCTATGGCAGCTTTTAAATCCAGTTTGGCAAGTGAATATTGGTTGGACAATTGCAAACCGGTAAATATAGGTACGTTTGTTCCCAAGCTGAAACTGGTATTGGCGCTGTTAATGTCACTATACGAGTTGTCTATCGGAGAAGCAGTACGGCCCCAACTCCAGTTTTGGCTGGCACTACCGCTCAAATTCGGAAGGCGTGCCCATTTAGTGGTGTTTACACTCACTTTGCCTGCTTCGACATTATTGGCCGATTGACGGATTTCTATATTATGTTCAATGGCATAGTCGATACATTGCCGCAGCGTCCATGCTTGCGAAGAGTTGTTCTGTGCCTGGATGGAGGTGATTCCGACTCCGGCAAGCAGAAGGGCTGATATGGTTTTACGAATTATTTTCATCGGATTCAATTATTTATCTTTTTTCTCTGCACCACGTATTTTGTCCTGAACGGTTACCCCTTTCTTGATTTCTATCTTGATTCCATCACTCATACCGGCAGTCACCTGTGTACGCTGGAACTTTTGTTCGGGCACTGAATCTGTCATGATATACACAAATGTAGAGTCACCACTAAATTCAACAGTGCTTTCGGGCACTGCCAATACCTGATTGGCTCTTTGTAACACGATTTCCGCATTAGCCGAATATCCGGAACGAATCTGAACAGAATCCGGAATGGTAATCGCAGCTTTGATTTCAAACTGGTTGGCTCCATTGGTTTCCACTCCTTTGGGAGATATATATTCCAGAATAGCGTTGAAAGTCAGATTCTGTAAAGCTCCGATGGTCAGTTTGATTGGCATTTGTTCGTGGATACGTCCCACTTCTGTTTCATCAATATTACCACGGAAAATCATGTCGTTCATGTTGGCTACCGTAGCAATCGTAGTTCCATCATTGAACGTGTTACTCATAATCACCGAATTACCAGCTTTTACAGGCACGTCCAGAATTAACCCGTCAATGGTAGAGCGAATCATCGTGCTACTGAAAGAGGCACTGTTTTTGGTAATTCCTTCTTTTACGATTTCCAGATTGTCTTTAGCCGTCTGTCTCTCTTCGCGAGCCTGCTTCAAAGCCACTTCACTTTTCTCGTATTCCTCCCGGCTGATTAACTGACCGTCATACAACTTCTTCACACGGGCAAAATCCGTTTCTGCTTGGGTTGCATTAATTTCTGCCAGGCGCACACGACTTTCTGCAGAATTCAGTTGGCCGAGTTCAGGGATTACTTTTACTTTGGCAATAACTTCCCCTTTTCTTACAGCTTGTCCGGCTTCTTTATATACTTCGTCGATAATACCCGAAATTTGCGGTTTGATTAAAATTTCGTCTCTCGGTTCCACCTTTCCGGTAGCTACTGTCGTTTTTTGGAGATCAGTCATTTCCGGTCTAACTGTTTCGTAAGTGATTACCTTAGGCTTGGATTTCTGATAAAGGAATACGAATGTTCCGACAAGAATGATAGCAACGACTACCAATAATGTGATTTTCAGATACTTTTTCATAATTTTATTTATAATTTTATTATTTACGATTGATGATTGAAACTAAACTCCTCACATATCCAGATAACTGTTCCACTTCCTTATTCATCCCGAATCGCTTCAATCGGTTTGATAGCCATGGCCCGGTAAGCAGGTGCCAGACCTGCCAACATTCCCAGTGCAATTAGAAGCGCACAAGTGCCGATTGCCAGTCCGAAAGTGACTTGAAAACGAGTGTCCCCTCCGTCAGCGTTGGCTCCCATCTCTACAAGTTGCAACACCATGACGGCAAAGGATATTCCACACATTCCTGCAATGGTGGTAAGTACCATACTTTCCGATAGAATTTGTTGCAGAATATCTTTCGGTCGTGCACCGATTGCCCGGCGGATACCAATTTCAGTGGTACGTTCTTTGACGGTCACCATCATAATATTGGATACGCCGATGGCACCTGCCAGCAAAGTTCCCAATCCTACCATCCAAACCAGTATGTTGATACCGGTAAACAAATTATCGACCATAGAGAACATGGCTTCGGCATTCAGGCACATAACAGCCTGTTTGTCATCCGGAGAGATATAATGTGCGGCTTTGATGACCTGTTCCATTTTGGGTTGTACTTCAGATACTTTGACTCCATGCTTCGCAGTGAAACAGATCACATCAATTCGTCCTCCCAGATTATATGTTTGCTGCATCGTAGTGAAAGGAAGAGTGACAGCTTCCGAAGCCCGTCCCTGTATATTCATATCCCCTTCGGAAGAAGACATGCCAATCACTTGATAATAAATGCCATCTACTCTTACATATTTGCCACACGGGTCTTCTCCCGGTTTGAAAAGACTTTCATAAATTCGTTTTCCGATGACACATACTTTGCGCGCTTCCTTTATATCCACCTCATTGATGAACCTGCCGTATGCCATTTCCTGTGACTCAATGTGGAGATAATCCGGATACAATCCTTTCACGCTACAATCATATTTCTTATCTTCGTATACGGCTTTGGAACCCCAACGGGCTACGGACGGAGTAATAATCTCCACCTCTTTCACTTGGGAGCGAAGACGGTCGATATCGGTAGATTCCAGATTCCACCATCTTCCTTTGCGGAAGCCTTTGTAAGCCTCGCCCGTTCTTTGCGAGACAAGGAAACCGGAATTGGTGGCAAATCCTTCAAAGTTCTTTTTCATCATGTCCTCCAATCCTTGCCCGCCGCCGATAAGGGCAACGAGCATAAAGATTCCCCAGAAAACACCGAATGCAGTCAGCAGGCTTCTCGTTTTATTTCTTGTAATGGTAATGAGGATTTCCTCACAGGTATCCATGTCTATTCTCATAGTCTTAATCTGCTCTAAGTGCTTCGATCGGTCGGATGCTGACTGCTTTTCGGGCAGGGAATAATCCGGCTAACGTACCAGCTATTATTAATGTGAGTGTAGCCTGTATGGCGATTCTTATATCTACTGTCGGATTCAGGAAAACGGTTTCCGTCCACATTCCGGTGTCCATAGTCTGATTGCCGAAAGTGCTGTTCATCCATTCGGTCACTCCGATACCGGCTACCATGCCGATATATCCGAATATGGTGGTGATGGTGACACTCTCTACGATAATCAACCAGAGAATGGAAAGTGGTTTGGCTCCCAAAGCCTTACGAATACCAAACTCGCGGGTACGTTCTTTGACGGTAATCAGCATGATGTTGGAAACTCCAACGATTCCGCTAAGCAACGTAAAGATACCGATTACCCAGATGGCGATACGCAACATGCCCGAACCTTTCTGCTGTTGCAGATAGTTGGTAAACCGGTTCCATATCCAGATGGCACTGTGGTCCGTAGGGTCAAACCGGTGATTGGCTCCCAATACTTTGCGGTAATGGGCTTCAAAAGCCTCATTGGCCTCTACTGTTTCCAGATTTTTGGTAGTCATGACCAGGTTATTCAGCTTGTCTCCTTTATTATAAATCGTTTGCAGAGTGGTAAAAGGAATGTAGGCATCACTGTCTCCGCTATCTCCTTTATCATTGTAGAGACCTACTACCTGATAAACCACATTTCCGGCATTGACAAACTGTCCGATTGGCTCGGTATGAGTCTTGTTAAAAAGGATTTCTGCTGTTTTCTTATGGAGTACAATTACTTTCCGGCGTTCCTTGATATCGATTTCATTGATAAAACGTCCTTCGAAAAGTTTCACGACTTCTACCTCGGTATGATTGGGATATACGCCGGAAAGGTTCAGGCTGACGTATTCTTGCCCGAAACTAAGATTTACGCCTCCCTGCCACACGGTTGCTCCGGCCTTGATGACATGATTCGGGAAATAATGGCTGGTAGCATCCATGTCTTTATTGTCCAGTTGCACCCGTCTTCCTTCTTTCAGTCCGTCGTATGATTTACTGGTCCATCCCGGAAAAATCTTGATGGAGTTCATGGCACGTTCGGAAGCCGATTGCTCGAATGCGTGGATCAGTCCGTTACCTGCACCTAGTAGGACGATAAGCATAAAGATTCCCCATGCCACGGCAAATCCTGTGAGAAAAGTCCTTAGCTTGTTACGTTTGATGGTACTATATATTTCTTGCCAGATATCAATCATTTTTTTAAGTATTAAGTAATGAGTATTAAGTATTAAGTATTGGGCTGCGCTGTGGCCGCATGGAATTAATACTTATTTCATAATCCCGTCTTTTCCGAAAGGAGAAGCGTCATGGTCGATATTATCTTCAATACGTTCGATGATTCCATCTTTGATATGTATAATCTTGTCTGTCTGGTTGGCGACTCCACTTTCGTGGGTGACAACGACAATCGTCATTCCCAGTTTATGAAGATCTTTCAGAATCTGCATTACTTCCACAGAAGTTTTACTGTCCAAAGCTCCTGTTGGCTCATCTGCCAGAATGATTTGTGGTTGAGTGATTAAAGCTCGCGCAATGGCTACACGTTGTTTCTGACCGCCACTCATTTCGTTCGGCATGTGATGTGCCCAGTCTTTTAAACCCAGGCGGTCGAGATATTCCAAGGCAAGCGCATTTCGTTTTTTGCGACTTATCCCCTGGTAAAATAAAGGAAGTGCTACGTTCTCTACGGCATCTTTAAAGGAAATCAGATTGAATGACTGGAAGATAAATCCGATCATACGGTTCCGGTATTCGGCAGCTTTGGTTTCGCTCAAGTTCTTGATAAGTACGTTGTTCAGGTAATAATCTCCGGTATCGTAGTTGTCGAGGATTCCCAATATGTTGAGTAAAGTTGATTTCCCAGACCCGGATGCTCCCATGATAGAAACAAATTCTCCCTGTTCGATATTGAGATTGATACCTTTAAGTACATGGAGAGGCGCTCCGTTGTTGTAGGTCTTGTTGATATTCGTTAGTTGTATCACAATTTTCTTTATTTAGTTTCTGTTTTCTGATAATTTTCTACTATTAGACGTGCGAAAGATACGAAAAGTTGCAAACAGGTTGAACTTTTTTCAAAAAACATTTTGTAGACTCAATCTTCTTTACGTAATTTGTGTGCAGTAAACTTAATGATTAACTAACCCTTTTAAATAAAAGTATCATGAATTCAAACATGGAAAAACCCTACGTAGTAGGTATTGACATTGGCGGAACGAATACCGTCTTTGGAATTGTAGACGCACGCGGAACTATTATTGCCAGCAGTTCAATCAAAACATCTGGTTACCCTACAGTAGAAGAATACGCTGATGAAGTGTGTAAAAGTCTGCTTCCATTGATTATTGCTAATGGTGGTGTTGATAAAATCAGAGGTATTGGTATCGGCGCTCCGAATGGCAACTACTACACGGGAACGATTGAATTTGCTCCGAACCTGCCTTGGAAGGGAATTCTTCCGTTGGCTGCCATGTTTGAAGAAAGACTGGGTATCCCCACTGCTTTGACAAACGACGCAAACGCTGCTGCTATCGGTGAAATGACTTACGGTGCTGCCCGTGGTATGAAAGACTTTATCATGATTACACTAGGTACTGGTGTGGGTAGCGGTATCGTTATCAACGGTCAGATGGTATATGGTCATGACGGTTTTGCAGGTGAGTTGGGACACGTTATCGCCCGTCGCGATGGTCGTCTTTGCGGTTGTGGCCGTAAGGGATGTTTGGAAACTTACTGCTCGGCTACCGGTGTAGCTCGTACAGCCCGCGAATTCCTTGCTGCCCGTACGGATGCTAGCTTGCTTCGTAACATTCCTGCAGAAAACATCACTTCAAAAGATGTGTATGATGCAGCTGTACAAGGTGATAAACTGGCACAGGAAATCTTTAGCTTTACAGGTAACATCTTGGGTGAAGCACTGGCAGATGCTATTGCATTCTCCAGCCCTGAAGCAATTGTATTGTTCGGTGGTTTGGCTAAGTCCGGTGACTATATCATGAAACCAATTCAGAAATCAATTGATGATAATATCCTGAATATCTATAAAGGTAAGACTAAATTGCTCGTTTCCGAATTGAAGGATTCTGATGCTGCTGTACTGGGCGCTAGTGCATTGGCTTGGGAACTGAAAGATTTGAAAGAATAACATTTCATTATTATAATAAAGGTAATGGAGCCTCGGGAGTTTATGACTTTCGGGGCTTTGTTTTATTTAGTCCTTTCTGACGTGTATGGCTTATTCAGACAAAGGGTTATTCTCACCGTAGTGAGAAAAGATTCTCATGGGCATGAGAATGTTTGAGAAAATGCACAATAAAAAAGGGAACCTCATAATGAAGTTCCCTTTTTTATTTCGAATCGAAAAGTTCGGCTTATTAGTTAGCTCTTTTTTCTTTGATTCTAGCTTTCTTACCAGTAAGAGCACGCAGGTAGTACAATTTAGCGCGACGAACTTTACCTACCTTGTTCACTTCGATGCTATCGATAGCCGGTGATTCGATTGGGAAAATTCTTTCTACGCCTACAGTTCCTGACATTTTACGTACAGTAAAACGTTTTTTGTCTCCGTGACCGGCGATTTTGATAACAACACCACGGTACAACTGTACACGTTCTTTGTTACCTTCAATAATACGATATGCTACTGTTACAGTGTCTCCTGCTTTGAAGCTCGGGTGCTGTTTTCCGGTAGCGAATGCTTCTTCTGCAATTTTAATTAAATCCATTGTTGTTATTATTAAATTGTTTCATCGTTACAACGCAACATACCAAGTATCTCTTCTCTTGACAGCGATTGCGCGAAAGCGGTGCAAAGTAACGAATTATTTGCCAGATAGCCAAATGTTTTTGTATATTTGTAGCATATCTAAAAATAGCGAACATGAAACAGACTTATGCAAAGTATCTGATGGTGGCAGCGTTGGCAGGAGGCTTCCTGTTTACTTCCTGCCGGACCGCACGCGAGACTACGGCTCAGTACGAAGTAACTAAAGTAGAGGGTAGCATGATAACAATTGATTCTGTTTGGGACACCCATCCCAATGCGAAAGCTGCCGAAATATTAAAGCCTTATAAGGAAAAGGTAGACGCGATGATGTATGAAGTCATCGGTACCAGTGCGATGAAAATGGAAAAAGGAGCTCCTGAAAGTTTGCTTTCCGACCTTGTTGCAGGTGTTTTACAGCAAGCAGCGGTTCAGGTGTTGGGGAAACCTGCCGATATGGGATTGGTAAACATGGGCGGCTTGCGCAATATCTTGCCCGAAGGGGATATCACAGTAGGCGATGTGTTTGAAATTCTTCCTTTTGAGAATTCTCTTTGCGTATTGACTATGAAAGGAACAGACTTGAGACGTCTTTTTGAAGCGATTGCATCTCTGCACGGAGAAGGAGTGAGCGGTATCCGCCTTGAAATCACCAAAGATGGAAAGTTGCTGAACGCCTTTGTCGGTGAAAAACCACTAAAGGATGACCAGCTTTACACGGTGGCCACTATCGATTATCTGGCAGATGGAAACGGACGGATGGATGCTTTCCTGCAGGCAGAAAAGAGAGTATGCCCCGAAAACGCAACCTTACGCGGACTATTTCTTGATTATGTACGCAAACAGACTGCCGAAGGCAAAGCGATTACCTCCAAACTGGATGGACGTATTACCATAAAATAAAAAGGAGAATCTAAAAATATTGAATATGAAAAGAATTCAGATATTATTCCTGTTATGTATTGCCTTGAGCTTTACTTTCTCAATTTTTGCGCAGGATAAGGATACCAAAGAAGTGATTATTTTACAAACAAGCGATGTGCATAGCCGTATCGAACCTGTCAACCAGAAGGGGGACGAATACTATAACAAAGGCGGTTTTCTTCGCCGGGCTGCTTTTCTCGAACAATTCCGCAAGGAGCATAAGAATGTGCTGCTTTTCGACTGCGGAGATATTTCTCAGGGAACACCTTATTATAATATGTTCCGCGGAGAAGTGGAAGTTAAACTAATGAATGAAATGGGGTATGATGCTATGACTATCGGTAACCATGAGTTTGATTTCGATGTGGATAATATGGAACGCATTTTCAAGATGGCTAATTTTCCGGTTGTTTGTGCCAACTATAATCTGGATGCTACGGTATTGAAAGATATAGTTAAACCCTACGTCGTTCTTGAGAAATATGGTTTGAGAATTGGTGTGTTTGGCCTTGGAACCCAACCCGAAGGGATGATTCAGGCTAATAAATGCGAAGGAGTCGTTTATGAAGATCCTATCCGCGTATCCAACGAAATAGCTGCTTTGTTGAAAGACGAAGAAGGTTGTGATTTGGTAGTATGCCTGTCTCATCTGGGCATTCAAATGGATGAACATCTGGTTGCCGGAACACGCAATATCGACGTGATTCTGGGCGGGCACTCTCATACATTTATGAAAGGCCCCAAAACATACTTGAATATGGACGGAAAAGAGGTGCCTGTTATGCACACGGGAAAAAATGGTGTTCGTGTAGGCCGTCTCGATTTGACTTTGAAACATAAATGAAGATAATCCCCTCAATAGTAACGCTTTTATTCCTTATTGCGGCCGGCACGGTTTCAAGTCCGGCGCAGAATGCTACAACCGTTGAACCTCTGCTGGTATATAAAGCCCTTCAGGACAAGGACTGCCGGCACTGGGTTGATTCGGTTATGGATAAGCTTTCCTTTAAAGAAAAGGTAGGGCAGTTGTTCATCTATACCATTGCCCCGGTAGATACCAAACGAAATCTGGAACTGTTGCGCGAAGTCATCGACACCTATAAAGTGGGTGGACTTCTCTTTTCCGGTGGGAAGATGCAAAATCAGGTTGAACTGACAAACCGGGCGCAACGACAGGCTAAAGTCCCTTTGATGATTACCTTTGATGGAGAATGGGGACTGGCCATGCGTTTGCGTGGTATGCCTGTTTTTCCACGGAATATGGTATTGGGATGTATCCGTGACAACAAGCTGCTCTATGAATACGGGCGTGAAGTTGCTCGTCAATGCCGACAGATTGGAGTACAGGTCAACTTTGCTCCGGTGGCGGACGTGAATATAAATCCTGAAAATCCCGTAATCAATACCCGTTCTTTTGGAGAAGATCCGATACAGGTGGCTGATAAGGTAATCGCTTACGCTTCCGGTTTGGAAGGTGGAGGGGTTTTATCTGTGTGCAAACATTTTCCCGGACATGGAGATACTGATGTCGATTCGCATAAGGCGCTTCCGGTACTTCCTTTCACTCGTGAGCGTCTGGACAGTGTGGAACTTTATCCTTTTAAAGAAGCCATCCGTGCCGGATTGGGCGGTATGATGGTAGGACATTTGCAAGTTCCGGTGATAGAACCGATTGGTGGACTTCCGTCTTCCTTGTCCCGCAATGTCGTATACGATTTGCTGACAGATGAGTTGGCGTTCAAAGGACTCATATTTACGGATGCGCTTGCCATGAAAGGAGTGGCGGGAAATGGAAATGTCAGTTTGCAGGCTTTGAAAGCTGGTAATGACATGGTGTTGTCTCCCCGAAACTTGAAGGAAGAGATACCGGCCGTACTGGAAGCCATTGAAAAAGGAGAGTTGACCCGCGAAGATATTGAAAGCAAATGCCGTAAGGTCTTGACTTATAAATATGTGTTGGGACTCAAGAAAAAGTCGTATGTACAATTATCCGGCCTGGAGCAACGGATCAACAGTCCGCAAACGCGGGATTTGGTTCGCCGGTTGAATTTAGCGGCAATAACAGTCCTGAACAACAAGAATCATATTCTCCCCTTGCATACCGACAAAGAGCAGACGATTGCATTGCTCGAGGTAGGAGATCCCGGAGAAACTGATGCGTTGGCGAAACAACTTTCCCGCTATACGTCTTTGGCTCGTTTTTCCCTTCGTGCCAATCAGACGGAAGAGGAAAATCAGCGGTTGCGTGATTCTTTGTCTACCTATAAACGGATCATTGTAGCCGTCAGCGAACAGCGGTTGGCTCCTTTTCAGCCTTTCTTTGCGAAGTTTGTTCCCGAAAGCCCGACTATTTATTTGTTTTTTACTCCCGGGAAGATGATGTTGCAGATTCAGCGGGCGGTGGCTCATGCTTCGGCAGTGGTGCTGGGACATAGTTATAACAGTGATGTACAGCGCCAGGTAGCAGATGTGTTATTTGCCAAGGCATCTGCAGACGGACAGTTGTCGGCAAGTCTGGGAGAACTGTTCCCAACGGGAGCAGGAGTGACTATTACCCCTAAAACACCGTTGCATTTCGTTCCGGAAGAATACGGGCTTTCCTCTGCTCATCTAAAACGGATTGATTCCATTGCATTGGATGGTATTCGTCAGGGAGCCTATCCCGGTTGCCAGGTGGTGGTGCTGAAAAACGGTCATGTCATGTTCGACAAGGCTTTCGGTACTTATACGGGCAAAGGAAGTTCTCGTGTCGAATCTACGAATATCTACGATCTGGCTTCCCTTTCAAAAACGACGGGTACCTTGCTTGCCATTATGAAACTCTACGATAAGGGACGTTTTAATCTGACAGATAAGATTTCGGATCATTTGCCGTTCTTGCAACGTACTGATAAGAAAGATATAACGATTCAGGAAATTCTGTATCATCAGTCCGGTCTGCCCTCTTGGATTCCTTTCTATCAGGAAGCTATTGACAAGGATAGCTATGATGGAAGGTTATTCAGTGCACGAAAAGATGCACACCATCCGTTACAGTTGGGGACCACCTCATGGGCGAATCCGAAATTCAAGTTCAAAAGTGAATATGTTTCTTCCGTCAAAACCGGTGATTATACTGTTCAGATCTGTGACAGTTTGTGGTTAAACCGTTCTTTCCGAAAGGTGATAGAAGAGAAAATTGCAGAAGCTCCGTTAAAGCAGAAGCGCTATGTATATAGTGATGTCGGATTTATACTCTTGGGAATGTTGGTGGAACAATTGGCCGGTATGCCTATGGAAGCCTATTTGCAACGTGAGTTTTATGAGCCGATGGGGTTGGAGCATACAGGCTATTTGCCTTTACGCCGTTTTGCCAAATCGGAAATTGTTCCTTCTAATAAAGACCGTTTCTTGCGTAAAGAGACTTTGCAGGGGTTTGTACATGATGAAGCTTCCGCTTTCTTTGGCGGATTGGCCGGAAATGCCGGACTTTTCTCTACTGCCCGTGATGTAGCCCGCATTTATCAGATGTTACTGAATGGAGGGGAAATAGATGGTCAACGTTATCTAAGTAAGGAAACCTGCCAGTTGTTTACTACTGAAACATCGAAGATCAGCCGGCGTGGTTTAGGTTTTGACAAGCCCGATGCAGATGATCCGAAGAAAGGGAATTGTGCTCCTGCCGCACCTGCCGAAGTGTATGGCCATACCGGATTTACCGGTACATGTGCATGGGTGGACCCGGTGAATGAACTGGTTTATGTATTCCTTAGCAACCGGATTTATCCAGACGTAACGAACCGCAAATTGAACCAGCTGCACATTCGTGAGCGAATACAGGGAGCTATTTATGATGCGATGAAGAAAAAATAAAAAAAGAAAGGTAAAAGGTGCCTATATTAAAAGCTACCTTTTACCTTTTTTATTATTAACGCAATATTCTGATAGTTGCAGTTCTTTTTAGAACGATACACCCAGGCGGAAACCGAAGTTACTCAATCCATCTACACTGTAATGCAGTACGTCAGCTTTGTTGGTACCATAGCTGTAGTACAAAGCAAAGTGCAAGCCCGGTCCGTAAACCCATGGGAATACATTGATACCTACTTCAGGAGAAGCGTAGAATCCCCAGCTGTTTTCTCTTGCTTCCAGCATATTGAAGTTAGAGCGGACTTTTGCATATTCAGCACCTAATTTAGCACTGACATAAGGTTGGAAAGATCCGCCACGATTCCACTGGTAACGTGCAGCAGCACCGAAAGGCAATTGGAAAACAGTATGCTGCTGGTCGGTAGTAACTTCACCGGCACCCATTTGGAAGGTTTCGCGACCTACATATTCATGGTTGCTGTGATAGTTGAGGAAAAGACCCAAGCCAATGTTAGGAGTCACGAAATAACCACCTTCGAAGTTCATACCCCAACCACTTGCTTTATCTGCAAAGTGATTACTTAGTGGAGCGTTGAACTGCCAGTCTATATTCGCATATCCGTTGTCTGATAACTGTGCCTTAGCCGGCATAGCGAAGGCGATGGCAATAGCCGCCAAGGCTACTACCTTGAAGTATATATTTTTTCTTGTTTTCATAACAGTTGTAGTTGATTATTTGTTAGTAAGATAAGGTGACTGAGTGAATGATTGGTTGACAGCTTCTACTGCAAGAGTGCGGTTGATAGCTTTGGAACCAGTCTCGAATCCGGTCAGATAACTTGTCCATATAACAGGCAGTTTTTTACTGTCTCCTTGTTCAGCTTTCAAGTTCACCATTTCTGTCAGGAAGGAATTGGTACTATAGCTATAAGTTACAGCATACGGGTAGTACCATCCACCACCCCAGTTGCCACCCCAGTAGCCAGGTCCCCAGTATCCGGGATAACCCCACCACCATTCAGGTTGTGTGTAGCTGGTGAAATAATAAGTACTTGCGATGTAGCTCACTTGGATACCAAGATCTGCACTTTCCTGATCTTCTGCTGCTGCGTAGCCTCTAGCTTTCATATTGTCTGTATAAGCAGCCAGAATTTGTTCTGCGCCTTCACCTTCGAGATATTCCGGTTCTTTACTGTCACTAATCACCAGAATCTGGGGTGCCAGATAGAATGTAGGAACTTTGAAATCGGCTTTCTTGTCGTAGTTAGTGTATACCAGATAATTGTCATCCAGCTTACCCATGTCCGGGTCTTTTTCACATGAAGCGAGTGCAAAGACCGCCAATAAAATAGGAATTAATTTCTTCATATCTTTTATAATGTTTAGGTTATATAAAAATCGCGCCCAGGTACCTTGGGCTTTTGATAGAAACAACAAGAAAGGTGGAAAAAGGTTCAGATGGAAATTTCTTTTGCCGGAAAATTAACATATATCTTTTGCCCTGTTTAAAGAAAAACGGTGAGCACTCTGCCCCATTATCAGGGAGTTTGCTCACCGTTCATTATTTACAGATAATTGTTTGAAAATCCGTTTATTTAAACAGGGGTTTAAGTAGATCGGGTATCTCTACCTTATCAAGTTCCAGTTCATTTACTCGCTGCTTGCCCGTATGGGTCAGGTGGAAGTACATCTGTCTCCGGTCTTCGCTTCCGAGCGACCGGACAATCAGTCCTTTTTCCTCCAGTATTCGCAGCATTTTAGATGTGTGTGAGGGGCTTAGCTCGGTTTGTTTGGACAGGTTGGTAGCCGTCACTTTCTCCGATGCCTCTTTGAGGGCACACAATATCATTGCTTCATTTAGCGTTATCTGGTACATTTTTTCAAATGCTGTTTCAAAATTTCCCATTGCTTTGAATACATCACGCATTGCACATATTGTTTTCATACCTTATTTGAATATTTTATTAGTTCATTTTTTAAATAAATAGATTAACGTTTGCGTTATCCGCCCGTTCCATATACGTTGCCACACCGCCAATGGTCACCTCGTCCAAGAGTTCTTCTTGTTTTACTCCCATCACATCCATTGACATCTGGCAAGCGATAAATTCCACACCGTTTTCCAGAGCTTGCTGGCGCAAAGATTCCAGTGAATCAATCCCTTTCTTGTTCATGATATACCGCATCATTTTTCCGCCCATTCCACCCATGCTCATCTTAGAAAGTTTCAGTTTCTTGGAGCTGGAAGGCAGCATCATACCAAACATTTTTCCGAAAATATCCTTTTCGGTTTCCGGTTTGTGCAACTTCTTGATAACGTTCAGTCCCCAGAAAGTAAAGAAGATGGTGACTTTTTGTCCCGTAGCTGCTGCGCCGTTTGCCAGTACAAAAGTAGCCAAGGCTTTATCCAAATCATCACTAAACATGATGAAGGTTTTTCCTTTGCCCTCACATGAAGTAACAATATTGCACGATTTTGGTTCTCCTTTTTCTATTACAACGATAGATTTTCCTCCGGAGGTATCTTTCGAAATCAATTGATTACCCGTCGAACTGCACCATGCGGCGGCGTCGCGCGGAAAACCCGGATCGGTTGAGGTGATTTCCACCCGTTCGCCTGAAACCAGTGTATCCATTGTTTTCTTCATTTTCAGAATCGGACCGGGACATTGTAACCCGCAGGCATCCACCCGGACTGTTTTGGCAGGGGTAGCAGAAGCATCAGCTGCAGCAGCAGTGGCGGGAGCCGTAGAAACGTTGGGCTGACTGGCTTGGGAAGCCGTTTCCTGTTGTATGGGTGATTGGTCTATTTCGTTTCCATTTTCTTCCCGTATGATGATGGGAGCAGTGGCAGCCCGATAAGTTTTTAATCCTCCCGAGAGATTACGTACCTTGTCAAATCCGTGTTGTGTCAGTATACGGTAAGCAAGGTAGCCCCGTAGCCCGACTGCACAGAATGTATAAATCATTTTATCTTTCGGCAATTCAGCCAACCGGTCGCGAAGTTCATCCAACGGAATATTCACGGCACCCGGTAAGCTACCCAATGAAAATTCATCCGGGGTGCGGACATCCAACAGGAATTTATTTTCCATTTCAATTTCCCGCAATTCTCTCCAATACACAGGATTGGTTCTACCTGTGATTATATCTTCAGCTACATATCCTGCCAGTGCTACCGGATCTTTGGCCGAAGAGAACGGAGGAGCATACGCTTGTTCAACTTTCATCAGATCGTAGATTGTTCCTTCGTGCTTGATGACAAGTGCGAGTTCGTCAATCCGTTTGTCCACCCCATCGTAACCAACGATTTGTCCGCCATACAATCTTCCTGTCTTTTTATCGAAAGTGATTTTAATGCTCATCGGCATGGCATCCGGATAGTAACCGGCATGGGAAGCGGGATGAATGGTAGACGACATATAGTCTATCTCTTCCTGACGCAGACGCTTGCCGGGTAAACCGGTTGAAGCAACGGTCATGTCGAAAACCTTTGCGATGGAAGTACCAATAGAGCCTTCGTAAGGAATCTTTGCTCCGAGGACATTGTCCGCGACGATACGTCCCTGACGATTGGCAGGTCCGGCGAGATAGTTGAGCCAGGGTTTGCCGGTGATCGGGTGGCGGAACTCGATCGCGTCACCGATGGCATAAATAGACTCGTCAGAGGTTTGCAGGTAATCGTTTACAGCGATACCTCCTGCAGGACCGATAGTCAGTTCGGCAGCCCGTGCCAGATTAGTTTCCGGGCGTACGCCGATAGATAGAATAACGATGTCGGCGGAGATTGACTGGCCATTCTTGAAAGTTACTTTCAATCCTTTTCCATCCCGGCTAAAAGAGGCGACAGCTTGTTCCAGGTAGAGGTTTACTCCTTTATCCATCAGATGTTGATGAACAAGTGATGCCATCGAAAAATCAATAGGGGCCATCACTTGATTGCCCATTTCCACAATCGATACTTTCGCTCCCTGTGCGTGTAAGTTTTCCGCCATTTCAAGGCCGATAAATCCGGCTCCTACGACAACGGCTTTTCGTGGGGCGTGGCTCTTGATATATTCTTTGATCCGATCTGTGTCGGTGACATTCCTTAGTGTGAAGATTCCACTTAGGTCGATTCCGGGAAGAGGGGGGCGTACCGGAGAGGCTCCGGTAGATATGACTAACTTATCATAGCTCTCTTCATAAGTATCTTCACTGCTTTGGCGGACAGTCACTGTCTTTCTTTTCCGGTCAATGAAAATCACTTCATTTTCTGTGCGTACATCTACGCGAAAGCGTGTAGAAAAGGCTTCGGGCGTTTGCACGAACAATTTATCCCGTTCCTCTATCACTCCCCCTATATAATAGGGTAGGCCACAATTGGCGTATGATATGTACTTTCCTTTTTCTAAAAGGACAATTTCAGCTGTTTCATCTACTCGTCTGATTCGGGCAGCAGTGGTGGCTCCTCCTGCAACTCCCCCAATAATAATTATTTTCATCTGTTTATAGCGTAAATAGTTTCCTGTGGAAATAACAAACTGTATCGAAGAAATGTTCATGGATTCAGATAAAAAAACTATATTTGCGCACCCTGTTTTTCATTCTTCTATTTAATGTAGATAAATTGTATGAATAAAATTCTTATTATTGACGATGAAGTCCAGATTCGCAGCCTTTTAGCTCGTATGCTGGAACTTGAGGGCTATGAAGTGTGTCAGGCAGGTGATTGCAAAGCTGCCATCAAACAACTGGAAATTCAATCGCCCGACGTAGCTTTATGCGATGTTTTTCTTCCTGATGGAAACGGAGTAGATCTGGTGTTGAACATCAAGAAAATAGCTCCCAATGTAGAGGTGATTCTTCTTACTGCTCACGGCAATATTCCCGACGGGGTGCAGGCTATTAAAAACGGTGCATTTGATTATATAACGAAAGGAGATGATAATAACAAGATTATTCCTTTAATCAGCCGTGCCGTGGAGAAAGCAAAGATGAATGTCCGTTTGGAAAAACTGGAAAAGAAAGTCGGGCAGATGTACTCGTTCGATTCTATTCTGGGTGAGTCAAAGGTGTTGAAAGAGGCTGTATCTCTGGCGCAGAAAGTGTCTGTGACAGATGTTCCCGTATTACTGACGGGGGAAACAGGAACAGGAAAGGAAGTCTTTGCGCAAGCTATACATTATAGTAGTAAACGGAGCAAACAGAATTTTGTGGCGGTCAACTGTTCGTCTTTCAGCAAAGAATTGCTCGAAAGCGAGATGTTCGGACATAAGGCTGGCTCGTTTACCGGTGCGCTGAAGGATAAGAAAGGACTTTTTGAAGAAGCTAATAACGGAACGATCTTTCTGGATGAAATCGGAGAGATGGCTTTCGAACTGCAGGCAAAGTTACTGCGTATCCTTGAAACGGGAGAATATATAAAGATCGGTGATACCAAGCCGACAAGAGTCAATGTGCGTATCATTGCTGCTACCAACCGCAACCTGCAGGAGGAGATCAAAGCAGGACATTTCCGTGAAGACTTGTTTTATCGTCTTTCGGTTTTTCAGGTGCATCTTCCTTCGCTCCGTGAACGTACCGGTGATATCAGAATTCTTGCAACTGCTTTCGCCAAGAGTTTCTCCGAAAAACTTTCGTATGCCATCAATGAGATGACTCCTGCTTTTCTGGAAGCTCTGGAACAACAGCCGTGGAAAGGGAACATCCGTGAATTGAGAAATGTGATTGAGCGTAGCCTGATTGTGTGTGAAGGGGGGCGACTGGATATTTGTGATCTTCCTTTGGAAATCCAAAACACTCATTATGAATGTTCGGATGATAGTGTAGGCAGTTTTGAGTTGGCCGCAATGGAGCGCAGACATATTGCACGTGTGTTGGAATATACGAAAGGGAATAAAACGGAAGCTGCCCGTTTGTTGAAAATCGGACTTACCACCCTGTATCGGAAGATAGAGGAATATAAAATCTAAGTATACATTTTCTTAAGTCCTTTTATGCTGGCTTTGGGATATATAGCATTTCAAAATAGGCAAAAAGGACTTGAGAAACCATACCATAAGGACTATCGGAAATTTTTTGCATCTTCTTCCTCTTTGTCAATCAAAGTTGTGGCACTGCTTTTGATGGCTTGAATAATAGAAGAAGTGAAGCCTTTGTGCTCCAGTTCGTTCAATCCTTTTATAGTGGTTCCGCCTGGAGTGGTTACTTTCTCTATTTCCAGCAATGGATGAGTGTTATGATTCAGAATCAGTTCTGTCGCTCCTTCCATGCTATACGCTGCCATTTGCATGGCATCCTTGCCGGGAATTCCTAGCTCAATCCCTGCCTGCATAACCGCTTGCATATATTTTAAGGCGAAAGCTATTCCGCTGGAGGTTAATGCGGAAGTGGTATCTAGTTGTTTCTCTTGCAGGAACAGGCATTTTCCTCCTTCTTCAAATATCTGTTTTATTAATTGCTGATATTCTTTATCGGTTCCGCGGGAAGCTATCAAAGTGAGGCTGGAACGTTCTGTAATGGCCATATTGGGAACTGCCCGAAAGATAGGCATCTCGGCTTCTGTCAAATGAGCCAGGTGGGAGATACATACTCCGGACACGAGAGATACGAGGATTTGTGTACGTGAGAAACGTAGAGGAGACAATACTTCATCTACTTTCCAGGGATTGATGGCGAGGACGATTACTTCGGCTTCCGATATGGCTTGTTGGTTATCGGTCGTTATGTGTATTGCCGGGAAATGTTCTTGCAGTCTCTCCAGTTTATCGATATTTGGATTGGAGACAATAATGTCTTTTTCATTGTAAAGATGTCCTTGCGCCAGACAAGTGACAATTGCACTCCCTATGTGTCCGGCTCCTATAATAGCTATTTTCATCTCTTTATTTTTTTTATTTGGCTTTCAGATGTCTCTTTTTTATCCGGCTTTGAGTCAGGCTGCGCACTGACTCTCGAAAAATTGTCTGGATAGCGAACTAATCAGTCTGTTTTTATCTGTGGTATGTACAGATAGTGTGAAACAATGATCGCTTCCTCCATAAGAAATGAGAGATACGGGGATATCTTTGATAGTATCCATAATATGGCTTTCTACTTGTGTGCGTTCCCAATGAAGGGAGCCGATGATATGTATTACAGACATATTTTCGTCCATAACCATTTCGGCATATTTATGTAGTTCCCTTTGAATGATTCGCAGGGTGTCCCGGCTGGCTGTCAGCATCATCGAGATGGATACATTGGATGAGGCCATTGAGATGACATTGATTTGATATTTGTTGATAACTTCCAATATTTTACCCATAAACAAATATCCGGGCAATACATTTAATGAGGTAAAACGTACAAAGGTAGCCGAATCCTGTGAGAGGATGGCCTTGACACTGTTGCCTGTGTCATGGGAAGATATATAGAGTCGTTCTGTTGACAGATCGTGTGTATCGGTTAGGCGGATAACTATATTAGAGCGTGCCGCAAGGGTGATACAATCTGCGTAGAGCAGGTGTACTCCGCTGTTAATCAGTTGTTCGGCTTCTATGTAAGTTAGTGAATGTTGTTCTCGCAGACAATTCCGGTTTGCGTAGATATGATTGATAGGGGTGGATAACAGTATTTCGTCCGCTTTGAATAGGGTGGCAAGCACTGTTGCATAGTAATCATTGCGTTGTTCGCTCATGAAGTCTATTTCACCATACACATTTCTGCAAATGGAAAGTGGGGCGATAAAAATATCCACATTCCGGTTCTCGTCAATGTATTGTTGGATAGATTCTTGAATATATGGGATATCCGGCTTTCTTTCCAGGTTGATCTGTATAAGTTTGCCGGTATCTAAAGTTTGGGCACGAAGACCCTGTTGACGTAAGCAATAAGTGAATAAATCACTGGATAATCCGTATACTTCCGCTTTTATCATTTTATCAATCAGTAAATCTGCTTTGTCTTCTACAAGTATATGTATTTTCTTTATGCACTCCAGAATCCGGTTTTTAATTTCCTGATTTAGGTGCGAATCTGTAATGAGATGATTGGCAAGGGCACAGCAATATGCTTCGATGGCATTGACTGTGGCATGAGAAGCTTCATCTTCTTCGTGAAACCAACTGATGGAAATAGCCTGTAACCACTCCTGTAATTGTGCCAATATAGGGACTACAGCTACATAAGGATGTTCTTTCTGAATACAATTGATTACTTGCTTCATTTCATCCTCATCTTTAATTTTCTCGAATTTACAAACTTTCATTGTTATCTGGTTATTTATTGGTTACTACTCTTTTCAAAATGATATGCCCTTTTTCAAAAGAGAAAGATATTTAAGAATCATTCTTTAGCTTTAGAATATGGTATATCTTTATAAGTCAATCTGTTAATGTCGTAATCAATGTTTTTAATACATCTCTTTACTATAAGTAATCTGCTAATACCGTACCACATTGTGATATAAAGTAAGATTTATTATCTTTGTAGCGTAATTGATTGATAAACCAACAGTATTCATCTATTTATGAAACTCTGCATATAGCTATGCTCAACGAATAGCATCATTTCTAACAGGGCTATTCACCTATCCGACAGGCAACTACTCGCCTGCCAAAGAGTTTTATATCCATTTTTATAAATTTACGGAACTGTGTGCTGCTATGATGTGGTATACTGTATCGTGCTATTTTAAAGTTGAGCAATGAATTATACATATAAGCAAATATGGCTCATCAACTTTCCTGTGATGATGAGCATTCTGATGGAACAATTAATCAATATTACCGACGCTATTTTTCTGGGGCATGTGGGAGAAGTCGAACTGGGAGCTTCTGCGCTTGCCGGAATCTATTATTTGGCTGTTTATATGCTGGGCTTCGGATTCAGCATCGGGCTGCAGGTAATGATTGCCCGGAGAAATGGGGAACAACATTATAAAGAGACGGGACGTACATTTTTTCAGGGATTATATTTCCTGTCGGGGATGGCAGTCATTCTTTGTTTGCTGATTTTGTTTGTTTCTCCATTTATCTTACGCCGGTTGATAACTTCGGATGAGATTTACCGGGCAGTGATTCATTATCTGGATTGGCGTAGCTTTGGTTTGTTGTTCTCATTTCCTTTTTTAGCTTTCCGGTCTTTTCTGGTAGGGATAACAACGACCAAAGCATTGTCCGCAGCAGCTATCATGGCTATCTGTATCAATATTCCTTTTAACTATCTGCTGATATTCAAACTGAATCTGGGTATATCCGGGGCGGCGATGGCTTCTTCTTTGGCAGAGTTCGGAGCTTTTATCGTACTCCTATTATATATGTGGGTGAGGGTAGATAAAGTGAAATATGGGCTGAAGGTCGTTTATGATGGGAAATTGTTAATAAAGTTGTTGAGGCTATCTGTATGGAGTATGCTTCACTCTTTTATCAGCGTTGCTCCCTGGTTTCTGTTCTTCGTTGCTATTGAGCATCTGGGAAAGACAGAGCTTGCTATTTCCAATATTACCCGTAGTGTTTCTACCGTCTTTTTTGTGATAGTCAATTCTTTTGCATCCACTACGGGAGCGTTAGTCAGTAATTTGATTGGAGCAGGAGCGGGGAAAGAACTTTTTCCTGTTTGTCGTAAAGTTCTTAAGCTGGGCTATGTGGTGGGACTTCCGTTGATAGGGATAGCTCTTTGGAGCAATCAATGGATTGTCGGATTTTATACGAATAACGATAATCTGGTGAGATTAGCTTTCTATCCTTTTATAGTTATGCTGTTGAATTATGCTTTTGCACTGCCCGGATATGTTTATATCAATGCTGTTACCGGTACAGGAAAGACGAAGCTCGCCTTTATCTTCCAGTTAATCACTATTCTGGTATATTTGATTTATCTGTATCTGTTAAGTGAATGTTTTCATGCTTCTCTGACTGTGTATATGACGGCAGAATATCTGTTTGTTATTTTATTAGGGATACAATCCGTCATTTACTTAAAGAGGAAATCCAACTAGAATATGTACTTTTGTGCTTTCAATACTTGATACTTTCTCAAAATGACTGAAGATATAAAGAATAAACTTTTGATGTGTGCGGAGATTTATCATCGTGCAGACTTTATTATAAGTGATCCGGTGCAGTTCCCTCATCGATATACGTTGAAACAGGATATTGAAATCAGTGGTCTGTTGACGGCAATTATGAGTTTTGGCAATCGCAAACAGATATTGAACAAGGCGGACGAACTGCATAGATTAATGGGAGATTCACCTTATCAATATGTATTGTCCCGCCAGTGGGAGAAGGATTTTCCTTCGGGAGCGACCAATAGCTTTTATCGGATGTTGTCGTATGCTGATTTTTATGGATACTTTCGGCGATTATATACAGCTTATACACAGTTTGAAAGTCTGGAGGAAGCTTTGAAGACATACCCCGGAATACCGATGGAAAAGCTATGTGCATTTCTTGAAGTCTCTGTCAAAAGTCCTCAAAAGAAACTGAATATGTTTTTGCGTTGGATGATTCGTCGGGATTCGGAGGTCGATTTGGGGATTTGGGAAAGTTTTGATCGCAGAGATTTGATTGTTCCTTTAGATACACATGTATGCCGGGTAGCACATTATTTCAAGTTGACGGATACGGAAACTTTTTCTTTGAAAAATGCCCGTCAGATAACGGTGGCATTGGCCAAAGTGTTTCCTGATGATCCTTGCCTGGGCGATTTTGCCCTGTTTGGATTAGGAGTAAATGGAGAGATTTAATACTAACTTGATAAAAAATCGGTTATAATCAGAAGAAGTGCAATCTGTATTGAAATCTTCGATTATAACCGAAAGGCTATGAATTGTTAAGACGTTGCTATTTTATTTGTATAATCTTTCCAACCGTTTGCATTCTTGTATTTATCTACAGATTCGGCTGGAACACGAATAATGGTAATGTCATCCGGAAATCCGTACCATACTCTTTCCAATACTTGAGGAGGTGTTGTTCCTTCTACTTTTACTTCCTTAATACTTGTATTATTGAAAGCTGAAAAATTAATCTGTGTGACGTTGGCTGGGATTGTTAATTGGGTGACTTTTCGATTTCCCCCTAATAACCCTTGTCCCAATATCCGGATGCTTTGTGGAATCTCGAAGCGAGTCAATTTGGGGCATCCTTCCAGGCAATAGGCGTGAATCATTGCATTGGGATCATCGTTGGACATTGTTCCGTAGGTGATTACTTCCGTCAATTCCGGACAGTAGTAAAAAGCCCTGCTTGCTATGTTTGTAACACCGTTGGGTAACTTCACAGTCGTAATACCACTTTCCCGGAATGCTTCCTGACCAATGGTGCTTACATTCTCCGGAATCTCGATGGTTTTCAATTGAGAGGTCTTGAGGAATGCCTGTGATCCGATTTCTTTTAGTGTCACGGGTAATAACACTTCTTCAATACCTGCATATACAAATGTACTGGCAGGAAGTTTAGTGATTTTAGTCTTGCTTAAATTTGCTTTTTTCAGGTTGTAGCAATAATAGAATATGTCTTCTTTAAGCTGCTCCAAGGTTGATGGAAACACAATTTCCTGGACGGTTGAATTGAAGAAAGCCATGTCTCCAATAGATTCTAGTCCTTCATTGAGTACCACCTTATTTATTTGGCTATTCCTAAAGGCGTCTTTAGGAATTGATTTCACACTATTGGGGAGTATGATTTCATTATATCCTTTCAGGACTTCTGTCAATACTCCATTTTCTACACGGACAGGTGCAACCTGAATGGTGAAGCTCTTCTGCTTTCCTTCTATTGTTATGGTCACTTCTTGTTTGTCGACAGGTGTGGATGAAGAGAAACCACTGATCTGTGCCAAAGTTACATTCACAGGGCGTTTTTTCCCGTCATCGTATTCACCTGTCACGTTAAGGCCGGTTAAGTCTATATTTTCTCCTAATGCATAAATCGTCTTTGAGGGTAATTGTTCTATGGAGAAATTTTCAAGTAAAGCTCCTGCGGGAGCAGACGGCTTTTCCTCCAAAGGTGAATCTTTCTTGTATTCGTCATTTTCAGTGCTGCAACTTAGTAATGTAACTGCTATAACTATTTGCAGGCAAAGTGCTGTCATTCTATGAAGTTTGGTTTGTTTCATGTGATAAAAGTTTAGTTGGGAAATTGGGTTAAACGTATTTCTATTTTGACGACTTTTCCGGCTTCTACAGTCTTGCCGGCAGACCATATCTGGTAGTTATCGGGGCCGCCTCCCTCTTGCACCACGAAGGTCAGGAATCGTTGCGATTGCGCTGCAAACCATTCTTCTTGTGGCAGGGTAAAGGTTGCTATGCCACTCTTATTTGTCTGAATAATTGCGGTAGGCGAGGTTAAATTATCTTTTTCAAAAATCTTATAATCTTTTTCATTATACATTTTTACGGGAACTCCCGTTATCATTTTTCCATTCTCATCATAAACGGATACTACTACCTTAGCTTCTTTTACTTCTTCGTTTCCTTTTTCGCATGCTACCATGAAAAGCATGGCGCTTAGTAGAATAACAATCTTTCTCATAATCTTTTCTTTTTTCAATTTTTACGAATGCAAAAGTACTAAGATTACATCGGTTTTGAGTTATGATGCGATTTTGTAAATCTAACACTTTGTTTTTAAATGTATTGATATTCAGTAGATTATTTGGATTGTATTCTAAGATTTCTAACACTGGTCTAACACCTATCCGAAAAGAGCTAAAAACAGATCTTTATTGATCGTTTCTACCGATTTGATACGCGATTTAAGTCGTGATTTACGGGCATATACATTGGCAACCGTGTCTTTCATAAACAGGCTGATTACTTGTGGAGAAAAACCTACGAAAATATAGCAAAGTAACCGGATGTCAGCTTCTTTCATTGTCGGAAAATCATTCCGAAGTTTCTCCATAGCATTATCATGACAGGTATTCACGATTAGTTCCAGTTCTTGCAGCATTTCATTATTCTCTGCAAAATTGGTGATTATCTGCTTTACTTCGTGGAACATGGCAGCCTGTTGGGATGCGGTATTTTCACGTTCGTAGTAAGTTTTTCCCAGTTTATCTATAATATCGAAACGTGAAGCTATTAAACCTTTTAAATGGCTTTCTGCATTGCGTTGGCCTTCCAGATGTTCTATCAGGGTCTTGTATTCGGAGTTGGCTTCTTCCGCAAGTAACAGATAGTGATCGGTACGCTCACGTTGCAGGCGCAGACGTTGACGAATGATATAGTAGGCCACTCCTATTATCAGGAAAACGATGGCTGCTGTGGCAATCTCCCAAATTATGCGGTTTTTCATCCGGTATTCAGTAAAGTCCGATTGCTCTTTGAAATACTCACGTTCAACCATGCCGGCGGAAAATTGCATGTTTGAGCGTGTCAAAGAATCTGTGAGGTAGATGTAACGGTGTATATTATCGGTTGCTTGCTTAAAATTCTTGGCTTGTGCTTCAATCCGATATGCGGTGTATTGCAGTTCTGCCATATCACGAATATCGGTGGTATTTGCTTCTGCAAGTGTCAGATAGTGGCGTGCACTGTCTAGACGGTTTTTTATGAGATTCACGTCTACTAGTGTATGATATCCGTACAGTGTATCTCGCCGGGCTGAAAATTCGATACGTTGCAGTAGATCATGGGGAATCTGTTTCTTACCTGACACTACATAGAGAGAGGCGAGATTGGTGAGACTTGTTTGGGCTAAGTGATCGTTCTTTAGTTCATCGGCTAAATCAAGTGCGGCGGAATAGAGGCGCATCGCTTTTTCTATGTCTTTCGAATGAAAGGTAGCGGCTGCCATATCGAGAGTAGCCTCTGTTTCTTCCCGGACATTATTTGATTGCCGGAAGTTGTTGCGAGCTTCCCGAAAATAATGATAAGCCCGGTTATAATTCATTTGTTCATAATATACTTCACCGATTTGGCTGTATAAAAGCCCTGTATAATAAGGTTCATTGGTATCTTTTAGTTTCTCTTCAATTTCCAGGAAAAGCCGTAATGCTCCCGGTTTGTCTCCTGTCCGTAGCTTGATTCGTCCCCAATAATAGAGAGTTTTACATTGGCGACGTAGATCTTGAGGATGATGTTTATAATGATTCCAGGCCTGGCGAATCAGCGAATCATTGGTTACCTTAATATGGTTTTTATCTAAGGCTTCAGAATAAAGTAGTGCATATCTGGCCTGTTCTGCCTGTCTTCCTTCCGGCTTGAGCTGTTGTAATATTGTAAAGGCGCTGTCCGGCTTATTTTGTAACAGCGCTTCCGCCTCGTCGAGCCGGGAAATCTGTTCTCTATTGTAACATCCTGTAAAAAAGAGAATTGCTAATAGTTCGAGTATAATTCTGCATTTCATGCTGTGAATGTAATAAAAATATTTCGATTTAAATTGGGAATTATCACATCTTTATTTTTCTTATGAGCGTAATCTATTCAAATACCTACATTTATGCTGACATTCGATACTTGGATAGGAGATAGTGAAAGTGAGATATTAAGAACAAAGATATTTATACGATACATAAATTCTTGTTTTTTCGAAAGGTTAGCTTATTTTTGGTATTACTACCATATATTGGGGTATTTTATTAAACAAAATATCTACAAGTTTTGTTTTTTATCTTACAGATTGTTATACCATATTGTCTTTAGTTTAGAAAGATAACTTCCTTTTTCTAAATAGTTAAAAATAGATACTTGGAATTAGATGATAACTATTTTCTTTGAACGGATGAAGGGGCCGTGATAAAGCGAGTATTTCTCCCCGATAGGGATGGCTTACGAATATGTGTGTTAATTATTTTTTAGTAAATAAAATAGGGTTATGCAAATAAAAAATGGTCTTGATGATTGTGCGTGTTGTAGTTCAAATGGGTCGGATACACATCGTCGATTTGTAAAACGTGAATTTGGACAATGGGAAAGGATCTCATTTTCTCCTGAAGCCGGGCATATATTGTTTATTCTGGAAGGAGAAATCAAAATAGAGGATGCAAAAGATACCTATGTACGGGGGATTAATCAAATGATATTACTAGGATATAATCATGAATATCGTATTAAGGCATTGACAAAGGGAATAATGCTTGTTCTCTCTTTCACTACCCACTATCATGTATGTGTTAATATAAATGCTGAAAGAGTTTGGCGTACTATGAAGACGTTGACGTACAGATTCAATACTCTGGAAATGGTTCCTCCTATGTTAGATTTTGCCAAATCAGTCATGTTCTATCTGGATCACAAAATATACTGTGATTATTTGCAAGAGTCTAAAGCGGTGGAGATTTTTATTGTATATAGATTCTTTTATACCTCTGAAGAGTTAGCTCATTTCTTTTATCCGGTTTTATATAAGGACCTGTCTTTTGATACTTTGGTGAGAACCAATTATGAGAAAGTAAAAACTGTTCAGGAATTAGCTGACTTGTGTGGCTATAGTCTTTCCAGATTCAAAAAGATATTTGTCAGGCATTTTGGTATTTCACCTTATCAATGGATACAGCAACAAAAAATATCAAAAATAAAAGCCAGTTTATTAGATAAAACAGTTCCTATAAAATCTATTGCTTATGAATTTGGATTTGTCGATCAATCTCATCTGAATACATTTTGCAAGAAGTATTTAAATGCGACTCCCTTACAAATAAGAAATAGTTCGGAAGTTCAAAACCCATCGAAGGATTGAGGTGGATTCTAATTTAGAAAGGCTCCCCCTTATTTTAGTCTATGTCGTTAATGAAATAGCTAGAATAAAGGGGATATTTTATTTTTCAATTCTTAATTGGGGACACACCGTAGGCTTAAAGCATGTGTTCTGGTAGAAGACAATTGCTGAGCACCTAATGCAGGAGTTCCAACGAAATACCACATGTCAGTTCCATTCGGAGCAGAAGATGATAAAATAAGAGAAGCTTCTCCTCCTTCTATAAGTGCTCCGGATTCAGAATGCCTATCTCCCGCAGCCGGAATAAAAAGAGAGGCATTTTCATGCAAACTACCGGCAACAGGATTAAAAAGAAGGCTTCCAATATATGCTACATCCTTAGTGTTCCAAGAAACTGCAGTATTGCTTGCTATAGCACTACCTCCAAATCCAGTGCTTGATATAAAAGGATTGTTGTGGTCTCTTCGGTCAAAATACCCATCTGCATAAAATCCCCATCTGAAATTTATGTTATTACCCAAATCATTTATCATAGGGGTGGCATATAAAGACTGTCGAAGCTCGGAGTTTCTTATGGCAGCGGAGGTACTGTTCGAAGTCGAGGTAGTGATAGAACCATCATTGGGACGACGATATCCTGGGGGGCAGCCTTCGGAAGTTGCTTGAAGTGTATTCCAAAAGTCGCCAGTTGGTACATTATTCCATATAGTAGATGTTACGGGGGTAACCGGATTATATGCTAATGCTCCATAAGGGGGGATTTTTGACCATTGAAACAAGGCTCCGGCTTGAGTGGGATAATCCGTAAACACTGCGTTTGATCTATCGGCTAAAATTTCTACAAGTTCGTCCATATTCGTCAAGTCGGAGGCTGTAGCATTATACGCACAAACACGTACTGCGGCAGAACCACGTGCATTGTCAGTGGGATCCATCAGATAGTCAGGCTCGTTGCCCTGGCGTATATAGATTATGTGATATTTTTGTGGAGTTCCATAACGAAGGAGTACCAAGGCATAACGTGCCGAATAGGTCCCTGTCGGTGTATAAGTGGAAGTCAGTCCTATACGAAAATAAATATAATTTCCTGCTCCGCTGACAGCAGTACCTGATGCCGATGATACATAGCCCGGTACTGTATATGTAGCATCATTGGTAAGCATGCTGGCCGGATTTTCTGTAGTGGAATTATAGGTGATTCTGGTGTCATCGGATACGTCGTTGCTGAATACAATGTCTCCGGCTCTCCATCCCGTCCCCAGCCAGTAAACTGAAGCATCCCAATTTCCCGAACGTGTCGTTCCATTACCGACCGGAATGCGTATAATGCGTTCTCCCTTTTGGTTCGCTTTCCAAAAAGCACCTACATACTCGCCTGACATATAATTATCACGCACTGTTGCCATCGGATAATTCGGCAACTGGATAACCTTTATAGAGGCGCCGCTCACGTCAATAATATTATAAATAGTTCCTGCCATTTCAATACTTGTGCTGGAGTTCTCCGTATATTTCCATACATATAATGTTTTTGTACCTGTTCCGGTAAATTGATTGGTGGTGCCTGGGGTAGTGCCATCCTGATTACGAACATTAGCTGCAGGTAATGAACCATTGGCCCAATTAAGGATATCTGTCAGATTATCACATATAAGGAAGTTAGAGTTATCAATAGCGATAGTCCAATCTAAAGAAGAACCGTTGGCAACTATTACGTTGAATTCTGAAAACCCTCCCGTTGGAGGTAAGACTATTTTTTCCGGAGTAAGTAGCAATGCTGCTTCCGGAGTGATTGACAAAGTGTAATTAATAAACTGTCCGGTTCCCCATGTGAGTCCCTCAAGATCGAAATCGAAGGTTCTCCCTGTATTGAGTTCTACAGTTAACGTGGCTCCGGAAGTCAGGGTTTGTGGAACCATCATCAGATATCCTCCACCTGTATTGATAAGTTCTGCTGTAGATTCCAGATATACGCCATCATCAACTATGGCCTCAAAATTTTCGTTCGTAGCTCCGGAAAGATCCCAAGATGGGGTTCCGTCGGTAGCTATGCTAAGTTTACCGGACTTCTTAACACCTTTGACTGCTATTTTTTCTATTTTCTCTCCATTGCCTGAAGCTTTAAATCCAATACAAGTGAGAGCATGTCTCATCTGAAAATTGACTGATGATGAGCCGTTGTTAGTTTTATTCCGATCTTGCAGGAGGGCGGAAACCATCAGGTCTGGCTGATCGGAACAATTTGTAGGGACAGTATAATCAATGGAAGGGATGCCTGAAGTCACGTTCATTGTGATACCATTTGCGGCAGTGGCGTATGGCGAATAAGCGAAGAAACTAACATTGGCATCGACAGCTTGGGGCCAATATACAGGGTTGTCATAACTCCAGACACCTCCAGTGTTAGTTATTTCAATATTATCCATAAAATTGGGAGTAGCAGTCGTCCCTTTTGCACCCCAATTATTGGCGGTCCCATTACCGGTATAATAAGCAAATACACCCATATTCGGGATAGTATTGGCAGAAGAAATAGGTAAACCGCGTGACTGTGGAATATCAGATATAGTTGCAAACTGAATCCCATTGGCTTCGTAATCGTAATGGTTTAAGTCTGTTGTTTCTGTGCAGGAGACTGTCAAGAAAGAAGCCGCCAGACACATTAATGTCAATTTGAAAGTCTCCATAAATTTCATTGTTTAAATCTAATAAAGGGCTGGAAAATTATATTTTCCAGCCTGTAAATGCATTCCCTAAATTAAGGTTGAGGCAATGGAGTGTCTGTACCTCCCACTGTATCCCAGTCAGCAACATTAGCAGAGAATGTGATTATGTTGAAGATGTCTTCTCCACCACCGCCTGTTGAGTCATCGGCAATGGTTAAATTCAACATATAGTGTTTACCCATGCCGAACATGTCAGCAGGTACCGTACCTACTGCGGGCACATTACCTGCCACGATTGTATATTGTGACAAATCACCGCTATAAATTGTATGGTCATTAGCATCTTTGACCTCGATTCCACCAGTTACCTGTATCGTGCAACCGATTGAACTTTGTGGCATAATCATATATGAGGCAGCTCCTGTATATGAGGTAGCAGTTGCATTAGGGGCAGTCCACGCAGCGTCGGCCGTTTTAGGATCGATGGTTCCTCCTGTTGATTTGACTCCCAGATTGGCAGTAAGCCCAGTTGTACTAAGAGTATAACCTGCATCTAACAGATCTTGGCTCAATGAAGCTGTTACACTGATTTTAGCCAGTTTATGAGCAAATTCAAAAGCAACGGTACCGGCACTCAAACCCGTTTTAGGATTGGCAATAGTAAAATCTTCAGCTGCATCACTGGGAACGGCATACGCTATTGAAAGAGTCGGGTAAGTACCTGTTGCTGTAACAGTTGCCGGAGCCCATGAGTAAAAGTCTACTGTACCCCCGGTAGTTGGCCAGTAATAAGGACCACTTTGAGGTAAATTAGTTGTGCCATTAGCCACATCGTTGATAAACCAGTTATTGTTAGTTGCACCACTCCAGACTGCATAAACTTTGTAATTGGAATTATTATCATTTGCAGCACGAGTCACCTTATCGTTCAAATTCGAAAATTTAATTTCTTTTTGTCCAACAGAAGTTTCTTCTAGTTCAGCTTGTGAGCAACTGGCCAGAATTATGGCTGTTGCTACCATTGTAAAAATCTTTTTCATTTCCCTTTTTTTAATTTAGTATTAATCTAATTGTTTACATCAGTTTTTGCTTAGCAAATAACTGAATCTCCAGATAGTTACTTCAAGGTAAGCTATCTTGTTTCTTTTATTCCCTATTTACATACTCCAATTCATTTTAGACATTACAATTATTTTATATTCAGAGGGACTTCTATAATGTCCCAGTCAATTACTTCCGTTTCAAAACCCGAGTTTCCGCTTCCTTCCGGAACAACATCAGGTAAAGGATCAGGTAGTTCTACATACAGATTCAAAGTGGTTGCTCCATTAGTTTCGGGCTGGAAGGTAACCAAGGAAGTCACGTTTACCTGTTGACGGATAAGAGTTTTTTCTGCATCAACCAACATAAATAAGAAGTCTATTTGTACTGGTGAATCACGTTGTACATTGGTTTCATTGGGCTTTTCACCCAAAAATCCCCAAGTATAAATAGTCTTCGAAATGGTTCCATTCTTCTTTGAATCACTATCATACGTTCTATTGTTCATGGTAAATTGCTGTGTAGATGCAATCCGAGAACTTTTATCTTCTTTGATATTGAAAGATTCTGCTATTCCGAGCAAATCAACTAATGCCGGCATACGCGCGTTGTTCAGTCCTTTCACGTGAGCAACAATATTGAACTTATGCACTTTGCGTAAGGGTATTAATCCGACAAGTGCTTCTATAGACTCCTGTATAGCTTGGTCTACGACTTCTCCATTTGAATAATAACGGGAATAATTGATCATCTCATTAGTCACGTTAAAATCGGAAACTGTCACCGAAGCTAAAATATCCGGTTCGTATGCATATGAATTGTCATTACTTCGGCTTTTAGCAGTAGGATCAGGAGTGGCATACGCCTGAAGAGTGGAGAAATTATCATATCCCCGAATGCCAACTCCTTTAATCTGTCCCCGAAGCTCATTGAAGATGACAACGGTATATTTGCCTGCCGGTACATTGGCGTATGTTTGAATACGATTCGTATTATTTTCAAATCTATGTTCCAGAATCAGTTTGCCATCATCCTGATTATAAAACAAAGCGGTAACATTCTGTGGATTGATGTTAGCTTGAGACCACACCGTTCCTATCGGAATGAGAGCATTATTCTCACATGTCTCCTCTAATGGGCGGCGGTGACAGGAGAGGAGGAGTAACAATGTACTCCAAACCAAAATATTGTATTTTAAATATATAAGTCTCATTGTCCGAATTCTAGCTGTTTTTTATATTTTTGATTGATCATCCACACTAAGGATACCTTGACACGTGTAGGACCTATCCAAGTGGACTTTCCACTCTTTTGTCTTATCAAGTGCCATTCGTCATCATATTCACACTTTTGAGGAATATATTCTCTGTATTTGTTGGTCATATATCCTATTCCAAGTGAATACTCCAGTCGCCAGTTTTTGGAGATTTTATGAGCAAAACCACCGGTCAATCCAAACGGTATAATAAATTCTCCTTGGTAGCCTTTGGTTTTCCATTCGACATCATATGATCCGGCTCCACCATAAATACCCATGTACCACCCGGTTAGTAAATTGTCTTTCGTATGGTTCCCCCACCAATAACGCAATTCCAAATTTCCATTCAAAATTTCGAGTGCATATTGTTTTTTCTCCCAAAGCCACCAGGGAAATATCCATTCACCAGCCAAGGAAAGGTGTTTACCAATAGGAACTTCAACTTCTACATTAAGGCCAGACAATAGATCGTACAAAAGATTGGTTTTCACAGCAAAAAGTGGTCTGTATGTTTTTTGCAGTGGTGGTATTATTGGAGAAACTATTTCCGGCAGTTCTTCTGGTTCGATAATTGTTTCTTCAACCACTATCGGTATCGAATCATCCTGTACTGCAATGGTTTCCGGTTCCTTTATCTTTTCATGCTTTTCTTTTATGCGAAAAAATACACTTGTAGCTGTACGCATATATTTCGCAAAATTCTTAGTTATATAGAAATCTGTACTGCCTCCACTTAGTTGTTTAATTTGAATCACTTTCAGTCGATTGCTAACGGAAGAGTGTAATATTCTCAAAGCCTCTTCTCTATTAGGGACAAGCGGATCATTTTGAATTAGGTCAATCAAAACATCCCAATTGAATACTGATGGCAAAACACTTATCCTATCGTTGTAAACTCCCGGATGTTTCCATCTGATATAAGTTCTTAATGCCATAGCGCGTTCATATGAGAGACGTGAGTTGACCTGAAAATCTCCTATAAGAGAAGCGCTTCCGAAGATTGTTATAGAATCCACTCCGGAAATGAAATCTGGATTCTTCAACATTTCGTCAAGTTTTTCAAGGGCACTCTGATTGGTATAATAGTCACGCATGAGCAATGAGCTATTATTTGCAAAGTAAAATATCAAACGTGCCGGCAATTCACTACTGGACGGAGGAGCTGAAGCACGACTTAAATTTGAAAAACCGAAAAGCAACGTTATTATAAATGCCATTGCGGTTGATCGTTTTTTATCTATTCCTAATATATACATAATACCTAATACCTATCTATGAATTTCAAATACCTGAAAACAGAATGCAAATTTAAATGGTTTTTTTATGCGCACATGTAGTCCCAACATGCTGAATATTGCATAAAAAGACATTTCTATTGCATAAAAAGATATTTTCATTGTTGCAGTTTAATGCAATCGTACGTACCATATATAATGGTTCGGAAACAAAGGTGCTGTCTGAAAGGAGAGAAGATACTTCTCGTGAAAGATTAATTGATCCACTGATAAATCGACCTTTAGTAATTATTCTATCTGCGCTATCGGCCTTCCGATAATAAATTTTAGTTTTGGTTGGCATGGCATTTGTTTTTAATTAAGGTTATTATTTGAAAATATTTATAATTATCTCATATTAAGCTTTTTAGTAATACGGAAATTTGCAATAAAACGTAGATGGATATAAATTGTTCGTTGACTTGATTGGTCTCTTACCAACATGAAGATGGTATTTTAATTGCTGTGTTTAATATAATATCTTGATATATTCTTATGGAAAAGATAAATGACTGATTATATATTATAAATTCCTTAATGCAATTTGTGTTTGACTTGTAAAGTCTTTGTTAATATATCGCCATGCTTAATATGAATATTAGTATTCTTGTGTTGAAATATTTCTTATGAAAGGGTAGTTTAGATGGAATTTATGTAAAGCGTTGCTTTATAGCTTGTTACGCTTTCTTTTTTTTCTTTAAAACCAACAGGTTGTTCCTTTAAAAGGAACAACCTGTTCCACACCGAGAAACACTTCGTTGGTTTAAAAGGAACGGAATGCTTCCTAGAATCAAAAAATAGAGTTATGGTAAATTGCGCAAATTTTCGAAATTGAGAAACTTATTAATCTTATTTATGTAAAGAAATAGTCTGAATGTTATTCGTGTAAATAAATATGTAAGTGTTATATATTAAGATTTTTCTAACGAATAGTATTTAACATTCTAGGAATGAGTTTTTAGACTTGCATACTATAACCAGAACCTTAGTTTTTGTATACTGTCATATTGTGTGAAGGAGGGAGGGAAGTTGCACTTCTTACTTATCCCTTTAAATCCAAATCATAATTTCTACCTCTTTTTCAGTTTCGATTTTTTCCTTTTTTCTGATTTCTGCTTTGAGAGGAAGCAAATAAGTACCGAGTTTTATATCAAACCAGATTGCGGTTTCCCATTGGGTGTTGCCGATTTTAGCTGTCATCTTCAATCGCCCCCAGCCTTCTTCTAAGAATTTAAGATTCTCTCTTATTTCTTTGGACATTTCTTTCGGCAGGCAGGCGATGTACCAACCACCTGTTCCGGCTGTCGATGAGTAATTCCATACTTTTGCGGTAAACTCGTATTTTATTCCCTTATTTTCCATATAGTTGCAAAAATAGGAAATAATAGGAGATTGGCTATTATATTCTCTCTCAATTCATTTTTAATAGTTGTTTAAACACATGTTCACAGGAATCGACAAATGCGCAAAGGGCTAGAATAGGTTAAGGTAAGTTTGTGCATTGCTCTTGTTACTGCTACATAAAGCATACTTTTGTCAGTACTGGAATGATAGTTTTTATCATCTGCTTGCGGAATGATGACTTCATCAAATTCCAGTCCTTTTGCCATGTGGGCAGAAGTGATGATGATACCTTTTATATAGGTTGAACTTTGGTTGGATAAAAGTGAAATACAATCTGTATATGGCTGGAGCTTTTGAGCAAGTTCTTTCGCTTGGGATTCTGTTTTGCAGATGATTCCCAATGATGTATAATGGGAACTTTTGAAGGAACTTACCAGATCAGCAAGACTTTGTATTTCTTCTTCTGTATTTCTGAATTGAAGAATTCTTGGGTGTTCTCCATGTCGCATAATCGGTTCTAACTCATTGTTCGGTTGAATTTTTTGCGCAAAGCTGGTTATCTCAAAAGTTGAACGATAGCTTTTGCAAAGTTTCATTATTTCTCCTGTTGTAAATGCTTTTTGGATCATATCGGCCGTAGAAGAGCCATAAGGATTGACGGATTGGGAAGCGTCTCCAAGAATTGTTTTTCGACAGGGATAAAGTTTTTGAATCACTTTGTATTGTATGGGAGAATAATCTTGCATTTCGTCTATCAGAAGATGTTTGACATAAAATTGGGTGTTGTTTCCATTTAATGCGATATGCAGGTAGGCTAAAGGTGCTAAATCTGCATATTCCAGTAGGCGGTTTTTACGCATCTTGAACAAGTCCGGTTTTCCGGTCCACTCAAAAAAGTCCTTATAGGTTTGAAGATCATTATTTCCTGCAAACATATTTTTTATCTCTTTCTTTAGTTGGTTTTTCTCCGGAGTACTGACCGTTTGATTATATTGGAGTTTCATCATTTCCAGGATATAATCTGTCATAGTCTCAAATCGTTGACGTATGGGATAACGATGGAATCGTTTGAACTGCTCGTTAATAAATTCAGCAGGAATAGTGATGTATTTTGTGAGTTTTACATCTGTGGCTTTGAAATAGTTGTTTTCCATATAAAGGATGAACTTGTCAAGTTGTGATATAAACTCGAAGGAGGCTTTGTATTGTATCCGTCTGATAAAGTCCTGTGTCGGCTTTTCCAATAATTCTGTTACTTGCTCAAAGAAAGTCTGGTATTTATATTTATTATCAAGTACATTTGAAAGAATTTGTTCCATGCTGGTTTCGGGAACGGTCTCTTCGCCAAGTTCCGGAAGTACATTCGATATGTAATCGGCAAATACTTTATTGGGTGAGATAATTAATATGTCTTTGGAAGAAATCTGTCCTTTCTGCGCATAAAGCAGGTAGGCGATACGATGGAGGGCAATAGAAGTTTTCCCTGAACCGGCAACACCTTGTATGATAAGTACGGTGGCATTCTCATTACGGATAATTCGGTTTTGCTCCCTTTGGATGGTCGTAACGATATTCCTCATTTTGTTGTCGGCATTGGAGCATAGTTCTTTTTGCAGAATATCGTCATGGACAGTTACAGAACTTTCAATCATGTACTCCATATTTCCTTTACGAATACGGTACTGGCGTTTGAGCAAGATTGTTCCATTAATTTCACCTGCCGGAGAAGAATAGGTCGCTTCGCCTAATTCATGATCGTAGAACATGCTTGAAATAGGAGCTCGCCAATCATAAATAAGATTTCGTTTTTGCTTGAAATCATAGAAAGTGTGTATTCCTATATAGATTGGATTTATCAGGCTTTTGTCTTTCTTTTCCTGAAAGTCGATTCGTCCGAAATAGGGGATATCCAGTATTTTGCTTAGCCGTCTGCGTTTGTCAATTACGTTTTCGCCTATTGCAAAATGATTTAATATGCTTTCGCGCATAGAACGAATTTCGTGCGGATCGATATCCTTATTCGACCATAGATAATCTTTGTACTCCTGTAGGGTGTCTATATGTTCTTTGACAGAAGTACTGGTGGTGTTGATCGTATCATTGATGGTGGTTATGACTTGCTGCAAGTACTCTTTTTCCTGTTTTTCTGTTTGATTGAATATCATAATCTTTTTGTTAATGGTATGGTGAAGAATTGAAATTGCGGCAAAGTTAGCTCTGCTCATTGAGGGATTAAATAGTTATTTATAGCTATATATTTGTCCTTTTTCCTATTTTTGCATACTTACTTAAAAAGGAGAAAGATGAATGTTCTTGAATTAGCTGAACGTAACCAACAGAAAGCCTGGGAGATCATAGAGGATACTCATATCATTCAGATATGGGAAGGGATTGGTGCCAAAGTGAATCTGGTGGGCTCATTGCGTACTGGATTACTGATGAAGCACCGGGATATTGACTTCCATATTTATACTTCTTCTTTGAACTTGCATGATAGCTTTCGGGCGATGGCTGAATTGGCGAAAAATATGTCTGTCAAGAAGATTGAGTGTGTTAATTTGTTGCATACAGTGGAAGCGTGTGTAGAGTGGCATGCATGGTATCAGGATATGGTAGGTGAACTTTGGCAAATTGATATGATTCATATCCGGGAGGGTTCTCGTTACGACGGTTACTTTGAGAGAGTAGCCGAACGTATTTCTGCGGTGATGACAGATGAAATGAAACTGGCTATCTTGACTTTAAAGAATGAAACGCCTGATATGGAGAAGATTATGGGAGTGGAATATTATCAAGCTGTAATTCGGGATGGAGTACGTAGTTATCCGGAATTTGAAGAGTGGAGGAGATTTCATCCGGTTACGGGTGTGGTGGAATGGATACCTTAACCGGATTGAAAAGTATGGAAAGAAAGAAGGTGTGAATTAACCTAGCAATCCAATTTCCTGTCCTAAACGAATGGCTTCAATAGAATTTTGTACGCCTAGTTTTCGTAACAGGTTTTGCCGATGAATATTAACGGTATGAATACTGATACATAGTTTGTCTGCAATTTCTTTACTTAACAGACCTTTTTGAATAAGACATAATACCTCTATTTCCCGGTTAGTAAGATTAGTAGAAGGTTGAAATGAGAGAGAAGGAGAGAATAGCTCTCCATTTTTTAGATTCAGAACGGTGCAATCTACCATTTCTGATTTTTTCTGGTCGGGCGATATGTCCATGTTTCCTATTATAAGCCAGGCTTTACCATTACGATCTTGTTCCAATACCTGATGTCTACTTGTGACACGTATGTACTGTTGTTTAGCATTAAGTATGCGGAAACTGTAAATATTAGAGTAGTTGTTCCGCTGTTCAAAGGGCAGGCTATAGATAAATTGCCCTAGAGTGACCTGCAATGCTGCTAGTTGTGCACGATCATTCGGATGAATGCGCGATTCCAAATAATCACCTTGCCTTTCTAGTGTTTCTATCTTGTGGCTGTCGTATCCCAATAAATCAACAAAATTCGGAGAGGCGTAAATATATTTGCATTTATACACATCGACAACAAATGTACAGTTACGACTAATTTTCGAGAGTTGATGAAGTATGGATTTATCCTGTTCCCATACGGAATAATTAATGTCGGTGGCAGACAGATGTTGCTTTGCCCACATTTCTTCTCGGGTGGTATTAATTGGTTTCATACAGAATGACTTAACTGGGAGATATATTGCTGATTAATAGTTAGCAAAAATAGATATATTGTAAGAGACTATCAAGGAATATAGGAGTTTGTTTCAAAATAGATTAATATTTTTGGGGTATCTGTTTTGTAAATAATAAAAAATGTGTATATTTGCAACACTACTGGAAGTAGTACACCTGGATAGGTGTTTTCGTGTCTGGATAGATACAAGGTATTATGATTGGATAGTCATTAAGGGTTAATAGGGATGTACTTAGTTACTCTTCCTCCATAATATTATATTATTTATTAAGCATCCCTGCAATAATATAAGATGGCGACAATAATTATTAAATTAGAACATTCTAATTTGCTTCAACATTCAAGAGAAGGTGTTAAAATTCAAAAGATTGTTTCTAGTATTTCACCTTTAACTTTTATTAAATTGCTTTTTAAAGCAGATACTAAAGTTAATCCTCGAACTGCAACAGTAAATCCTATTACAAAAAGTATTTATGAGACTTTGGATAAATCACCAGAGTTGTTTTGGTATAAAACCAAAGGCATTCTTTTATCTACGGAAGAGTGTGAGATCTTGGATAGAGGTAGAGTGAGGATATCTTTAGATAATGCCGATTATGAAGGCATTATGGATGGTGGGCACAATACATTTGCTATTGCGAGATTTATTATAGATAAATTGTATGGTATTTCATTCAAAACATGGGATGAATGCAAGAAGTTCTGGGATGAAAATTATGATAATGTTTTGGAACGATTTGAACAGGTGAAAGAGCAATTCAAATTTTCGATTCCTATTGAAATATTATCTCCTTCTGATGAAACCGGAGCTTTGGACGAGTTTTATGATTATATATCAGAAATATGTTCTGCCCGTAATAATAACGTACAGCTAAGAGAAACCGCAAAAGGTAATCAGGTTGGTTATTATGAATATTTGAAAGATAAATTGTATGATTATAAGATAATATGGAAGACTGGCAGTATCGGTAAGATAAAAGCAGAAGATGTCATTAGTCTGGCTACTTTACCATTATTGTTTTTGCAAGATAAAGGATTATTACCTCAAGATATAAAGACGCTTAATAAGATTAGTATTTATTCGCAGAAAAGTAAATGTGTTGATTATTTTAATGAGGTCTTGGCACATTCTGCTGTTTCAGAAGGAGAAAAAGGCAAGTATATTTTAAAGAATGAAATTGTTAAATCGGCTTTAGATCTGGTAGAAGACATTATTAAATTCTATGATAAGCTTTATTTTGAGTTTCCAGATTTATATGGTACTAGTCATGGAAAATTTGGTCGTATTGGTGAAGTGAAAATTAAAGAAAATGATGTTCCATTTGGTACAATTGAAGAAAAAGCTAAATATCAGTATCCTCATGGTTATTTTTATCCACTTTTGTGTGGGCTTACTAATTTGATGAAATATGATGAACACGAACAGAAAGTCGTGTGGAAGATAAATCCCATGATGCTTAATTTCGAACAACTTGATTTCTCACAGTATATAGCATTAATAAAGATGTTGAACTATGATCCACAGAAAGTAGGTAAAACTCAACCTATGTATCGGGAAGCCGAAAATATTTTTGATAAAGTAATGTAATGATAAGAAATGGGATGGATAGCGGAATGTTAACCATCCCATTATTTTTTTAGACTTATTGTTTGAATATTTGGCCTTCGGTGGATTAAGAGAATGTCTAGTATGCTAACAAATGATAATAATCGTCTTTCTTCCGAAAAATGATGATTAAAACAACTGTTATCTGATTTATTGTGTTACCTTTGTACCAAGAGTTTGAGTTACGAATCATTATCGTATAGTTCTTCTTTATAATATTTTATTAGCAAGCAGTCCTTGTCTTTAATTATCCTCCTCACTCCAAATTAGTATTTATTTTAATAAAATTTTAAATGAACATTTACATTTCAGGTTTAAGCTATGGCACTAATGATGCTGACTTAACAAATTTATTTGCAGAGTTTGGAGAAGTTTCTTCAGCTAAAGTAATTTTTGACAGAGAAACTGGTAGATCCAGAGGATTTGCTTTCGTAGAAATGCCGAATGATGCAGAAGGACAAAAAGCAATTGACGAACTGAATGGAGTTGAATACGACCAGAAAGTTATTTCAGTAAGCGTGGCACGTCCTCGTACTGAAAGACCGTCTAACGGTGGTGGCCGTGGTGGTTATAATAACTCTAGAAGATATTAATATCCGAATAAAAGCAGAAGATAATATCTTCTGCTTTTATTTAATAAGTTATTTCCGTTTCATGATTCAACGGAGGAATCTTCTGATTGACACAGGGGAAGACAAAAAATCATATTACATTTAAGTTCTGCTAATTCTGGCTCTTTTTCTATGCAATATCAGGAATATCTACTCCTGCACTTTCCATTCTGAAAATAGATTTATTAGACTTTTTTGTAATACACAATACTCTTGAAGAAGTCAGGAGTAAAGGTTTAATAGATTACACCCAACAAGGCAAATAGTCAATGACAGGGCCAATCTTGAGCGCTTGAATAAAGTGTGCTCACACTGTTTATCTTGTTCAATTGCTCCAAAGCAAAATAAAACATATGAAATCATTCTTTATAGGAAATATTGAGATAAAAACACCTGTAATACAAGGTGGAATGGGAGTAGGTATCTCGCTCTCGGGTTTGGCTTCGGCAGTAGCAAACGAAGGAGGAGTAGGCGTTATATCATGCGCAGGTTTAGGTTTGTTATATCCCAAAGGGAAAGGTACTTATCCTGAAAAATGTATTAACGGGCTGAAAGAGGAAATCCGGAAAGCACGTGCGAAAACAAAAGGTATTATTGGCGTAAACGTCATGGTTGCTTTATCGAATTATGCGGATATGGTGCGCACCGCAATCGAGGAAAAGATTGATGTGGTATTTTCCGGTGCCGGGCTTCCACTCGACCTGCCTTCATATCTGACTCCGGAGAGTACAACCAAGCTGGTGCCTATTGTATCTTCTTCACGAGCAGCCAAAATCATCTGTGATAAATGGCAGAAGAACTATAATTATCTGCCCGATGCAATCGTGGTGGAGGGTCCTAAAGCCGGTGGACATTTAGGATTCAAAAAAGAACAATTACAGGATCAGCATTATGCTTTGGAAGCTTTGATTCCGGAAGTGGTAATGATTGCATCCAGTTATAAAGAACAGAAACAGATTCCGGTGATTGCCGCCGGCGGCATTTCGACGGGTGAAGATATTGCACATTTTATGGAGCTGGGAGCTTCAGGGGTACAAATGGGAAGTATATTTGTTACCACCCAGGAATGTGACGCTTCCGAGACGTTCAAGGAAGTATATATTCACTCCAAGTCCGAAGATGTTCTTATTATTGAAAGTCCTGTGGGAATGCCAGGACGAGCTATTGACGGGGAATTTATTCACAATGTGAACAACGGTTTGGAAAAGCCTAAAAGCTGTTCATTCCACTGTATCAAGACATGTGATTATACAAAAAGTCCCTATTGCATTATTAAGGCTTTATATAATGCAGCCAGAGGAAATATGAAAAAAGGCTATGCTTTTGCCGGTAGCAATGCCTTTCTCGCTGAAAAAATCAGCAGTGTCAAAGAAGTGATGAGTACACTGGAGCGCGAGTTTTTCTTAGCAACCCATAAACTGGCTTAATCTTTGGGAGTATGCATTCTCATGATGGAGTTTGTCTATCCCTTTGCAATATAAATTAATGGCTGTTTTAATACAGCAAAAATAACAATTATGACATTTAAAGAATTAAATATAACCGAACCGATTTTAAAAGCTATTGAAGAAAAAGGATATGCAGTGCCTACTCCCATTCAGGGAAAGGCAATCCCGGCTGCATTGGCCAAAAGAGATATATTAGGCTGTGCGCAGACGGGAACAGGTAAGACTGCTTCGTTTGCTATTCCTATTATACAACATTTACAAACGAATAAAGAGGCAGCAAAGTGCCGGGGAATCAAGGCGTTGATATTGACGCCTACCCGCGAACTTGCCTTGCAAATAAGTGAATGCATTAATGATTATGCCAAATATACCCAAGTGCGGCATGGGGTTATTTTCGGAGGGGTCAATCAACGTCCGCAAGTTGATATGTTGCACAAAGGAATTGATATCCTGGTTGCTACACCAGGACGTTTACTTGACTTGATGAATCAGGGCCATATACGTCTGGATAGTATTCGTCATTTTGTACTTGATGAAGCTGACCGTATGCTTGATATGGGATTTATTCATGATATCAAACGGATATTGCCGAAACTTCCGAAAGAAAAACAGACTTTGTTCTTCTCCGCTACAATGCCTGATACGATTATTTCTTTAACGAACTCTTTGTTGAAGAATCCTGTACGAATCAGCATAACTCCGAAATCATCGACTGTGGATGCTATTGAACAGGTGGTTTATTTCGTAGAGAAAAAGGAAAAGAGTCTTTTACTGGTTTCGATTTTGCAAAAATCAGAAGATCAGTCGGTGTTGGTATTTTCACGTACGAAGCATAATGCTGATAAGATTGTAAAGATACTGGGCAAGGCAGGAATTGGTAGCCAGGCGATTCATGGAAATAAAAGTCAGGCAGCGCGGCAGTTGGCTTTGGGAAATTTCAAGTCGGGTAAAACACGTGTGATGGTTGCTACTGATATTGCTGCCAGAGGTATCGATATTAATGAACTTCCCTTGGTTATTAACTATGATCTTCCTGATGTGCCGGAAACGTATGTGCATCGTATCGGACGTACCGGAAGAGCTGGCAATACAGGGACAGCACTGACATTCTGCTCGCAGGAAGAACGTAAACTCGTTAATGATATTCAGAAACTGACGGGTAAGAAGCTGAATAAAGCCAATTTTACTATCTAAAATCAACAAATAACAATCTCTTTAAAATTAATATAAAACTAAATATAAATTCTATGGCAAAATCCATGACAGTTGGTAAACGTGAAAATGAAAAGAAAAGACTCGCTAAACGAGAAGAAAAGTTGAAAAAGAAAGAAAGCAAGAAATTATCGGGCAGTTCAAATAGCTTTGAGGATATGATTGCTTATGTAGATGAGAACGGAATGATAACTTCGACTCCTCCCGCTGATGATATCCGAAAAGAAGAAATTAATCTGGATGAGATCGTAATAGCAACTCCGAAAAAAGAGGAAGAGGAACCTGTCATCTTGAGAGGTCGTGTGGAATTCTTTAATGTAGCAAAAGGTTTTGGTTTTATTAAAGACCTTGCCGGAGTTGAAAAGTATTTTTTTCATGTGAACAACGCTGTGTCGGAGATTGCAGAGAATGATATTGTAACATTTGATTTAGAACGTGGTCTGAAAGGAATGAATGCTGTTAATGTTACTTTAGAAAAGAAGTAGGATTAATGTCGGCTCTTGTCTGAATTGATCCTTGGATCTTCTCATCTGTTATATGATAAGGCAAGAGCGAAACTGATAAAATAAAAAATCCCTTGAACTTCAAAAGTTCAAGGGATTTTTTTATTACCGAATCGATAGTGGTGCCACCAGGAATCGAACCGGGGACACAAGGATTTTCAGTCCTTTGCTCTACCAACTGAGCTATGGCACCTCGTGCTTGTTCGGTCCGGTAATATCTCTTTTGCGGTTGCAAAGGTAGTGAAACTTTTGGATTCTGCAAGTCTTCTGGAAATAAAAAACACTGATAAAAAGTTAGTCGGCTTATTATCAGTGTTGTATAAGATAAAAAATATTTCAGGTATGTGATGAAATCTATTGCTTATCTTCCTTTAATGGATTCCATCCCTGTGCTTTTAATTCAAATTCTTGTCCATCGCGGGTAATCAATGCACAGCCAAGTTCGGGTTTGGTAATATGTCCGATGAGACGAACTCCTTCCATTTGTGAAATTTTCTCATGATCGGCGATGGAAACAGTAAAGAGTAGTTCATAATCTTCTCCACCATTCAAGGCACAAGTCGTAAGATTCATGTTAAACTCTTCGGCCATAACAGCTGTCTGATAATCGATTGGGATATGTTCCTCGTAAACGCGGCAACCAGCATTGCTTTGTTTGCAGATATGCATCAGTTCTGATGACAGGCCGTCGGAAATGTCCATCATAGAAGTAGGGACAATATTGGCGGCTGCCAATTTCTCAATGATATCTTTGCGCGCTTCCGGTTTCAATTGGCGTTCTAATAAATACTCTTTGCCGGAGAAATCCGGTTGGACATCTTTATCACCTTGCAATACGACTTTTTCACGTTCCAAAAGTTGTAAACCCATATAGGCTGCTCCCAAGTCGCCGCTGACACAGATCAGGTCAGTGTCTTTGGCTCCATTACGGTAAACGACTTTATCCTTATCGGCATCGCCGATACAAGTAATGCTGATAGCAAGACCTGTCAGGGAAGAAGTGGTATCGCCTCCCACAATGTCGACATTGTATTGCTGGCAAGCCAGACGGATACCGGAATAAAGTTCGTCCATGTCTTCCACGCTGAAACGCTTGGAAAGACCAAGAGATACCGTAATCTGCCGGGGAGTACCGTTCATGGCATAAATATCGGAGAAATTAACTACTGCTGATTTATATCCCAAATGCTTCAAGGGAACATAAGTCAGGTCAAAATGCACACCTTCCATAAGCAGGTCGGTTGTTACCAGTACTTGCTTTTCTGAAGGGTAGGAGAGAACGGCGGCATCGTCGCCCACTCCATATTTACTGGATTCGTTTTCCAGTTTGATTCCCTCGGTGAGGCGGTCAATCAGACCAAACTCACCGAGAGATGCTATTTCAGTTCTCATAAATCGGGATGATTGTTTAGGCACGGTTGATAAGTTCGCGCATGATCGTGGTCATTTTCGGTTGAGCAGCGTCAGCGGCTTTCTGAACTTCTTCGTGTGTTACTTCTACGATTTTTCCTTCTACTCCCAAGTCGGTGATGACGGAAATACCAAAAACTTTGATACCACAATGGTTGGCTACGATAACTTCCGGAACGGTAGACATACCAACCGCATCAGCACCAAGGATATGGAATAATTTATATTCGGCAGGAGTTTCGAAAGTAGGACCCTGCGTACCAATATACACTCCGTGTTGTACTTTAATTCCTTTTTCTTTGGCAATCTCGTCAGCCTTACAAATCAATTCCTTGCTGTATGCTTCGCTCATGTCCGGGAAACGAGGTCCGTAAGGGATATTTTTTCCGCGAAGCGGGTGTTCGGGGAAATAGTTGATATGGTCAGTGATAATCATCAGGTCACCGATTTCGAAATCTGCATTTGTACCGCCACTGGCATTGGATACAAACAAGGTTTTGATACCTAATTCACGCATGACACGTACAGGGAAAGTTACTTCTTTCATCGAATAACCCTCGTAATAGTGGAAGCGCCCCTGCATAGCCATGATATCCTTATTGCCTAGTTTGCCGAAAATCAGCTTACCGCTATGACCTTCGACGGTAGATACCGGGAAGTTGGGGATATCCGAATACTTTATTTCATACTTCTCGGTGATTTCGTTTGCCAAACTGCCAAGTCCGGTGCCTAGTATAATAGCAGTTTCCGGACTGGTATGCATCTTACCTTTCAGATAAGCTGCGGTTTCTTGTATTTTCTCTAACATAGTCAATAATATGTTGGTTAAATTTATCTTGTTGATTTTGTAATATTTCAATTTCAATAGGCAAGGCGTAGATAAATGGTTTCAATTCCTTGTCCAAAGCCGGATGGTTAATCAGGCGTGTTGCATCTTTCTCGGTGGTAATAATCAACCGGTGTTCTCCTTTCAGTTTATGAAACCGTTCTTTGATAAGCTGTATATCCCGATGAGTGAAATTGTGGTGATCGTCAAACGATAGTAAATCTATCTGTTTGGTACAACCTTCCAGTCTTTCGAGAATGGGAGCAGGTGAGGCAATTCCCGTCATCAATAATATATCAGTGTTTGCCAGTGAGGACAAAGCAATCTCATGGTTTGTCGAAATTGCATTTGTATCCGGAGACATGGTAGGGAACACTGGTTGCAGGTTACCATACCGGAACGATGAGAAGAATAACTGTTGATATGGATAAAGGTTCAGACGTTTCGTGATAATGTTATAATCAATAGGCTTGATGTCTTGCGGGCATTTGGTGACAATAACGATTTGCGCCCGGTTCTTGCCGCTAATTGGTTCACGAAGCCGTCCTGCGGGGAGCAAAGTGTCATCACAGAATAACCGGTGATAATCCGTTAACAGAATACTCAATCCCGGTTTGACGTATCGGTGCTGGAAAGCATCGTCCAATAGGATAACATCTACTGAAGGCTTTTGCAGTGCAAGCAACTTTTCTATGCCATGACAACGCTTTTCGTCGACAGCTACTGTAACAGACGGGAATTTTTGATGCATCTGGTAAGGTTCGTCACCAATGCTTCTTGCCGTACTTTCCGGAGTTGCCAATACATAACCTTTCGTGTGCCGTTTATATCCCCGGCTTAATACAGCTACCTTATATTGATTACAAAGAAACTTTATCAGATATTCAGTGTGCGGAGTTTTTCCTGTCCCTCCTACAGCGAGATTACCCACGCTAATAATAGGTATATCAAAACTCTTTGATTGGAGAACTTCCCAGTCAAAGAGTTTATTTCTCATCATTACCACTGCTCCGTAGAGCCAGGAGGCAGGGTAGAGCCACTTATGTATCTTGATAAAGTGTTCGTCCATGAATTACGGTTTATTTAATATTCAGTTCGAACGGAATACGCGCCTGAATCATGGATTGTTCTTGCAGATTTTTCAGTAAACCGAATTGCTGGTAGTACTCGCCTAATTTACTTTTCAGTAATTGTGATTCTACATAATTCGTCGGTTTCGTATCAAGCAGGGAAGACAGGAAATCTTGTTTCTCCGGATAAGAGACAACGGTATAGCCTTCGATACCGGCTTTTGCAACAGCAATGTCCAGTGCCTTGTCAATACCACCTAATTCGTCTACTAATCCCAGTTCTTTAGCAGTTTCCCCAGTCCATACACGGCCTTCGGCAATCTTCTCGATAGCTTCCTTCGTCATGTGACGTCCTTCGGCACAACGAGTTACAAAGGTATCATATCCTTCAGTTATCATCATTTGAAGCAATGATTTCTCATCCTCGTTAAACGGACGCATGATATTTCCGAAATCAGCGTATTTATTCGTTTTTACGACATCATAACTTAAACCGATTTTATCAGTCAATCCTTTCACATTAGGAATCATACCGAAGATTCCGATAGAACCGGTCAGGGTAGTAGGCTCTGCAACAATCGTATCGGCAACGCAAGAGATATAGTAACCTCCTGACGCAGCATAATCACCCATAGAGACAATGACCGGTTTCTTTGTTTTCAGCTCTTTCACAGCATGCCAGATTTGTTCCGAGGCGAAAGCACTTCCACCTGGAGAATTGACACGGAGTACAACAGCTTTCACATCATCATTATCTTTCAATTTGCGCAGGTCACGAATGACTTTCGAACCGACAATCCCATCTTCGGAAGTTGCAGAGCTCGGATAGTCTGTAATTTCACCGGATGCATAATAAACAGCTACGATATTACCGCTTTTATCTTTCGGCACATTTTTCCTTACGTTCATCATGTCGCCCAATCCTAATATAGGAAGATTATCATCTTCATTGATCTCTACCAATTTCTTAAGATAATTGCGCACATCATTGCGATAAATCAGAGTATCAGCCAATCCGCATTTTACACTCTCTTCTGCCGGATAGAACATGAGCATGCGATCTGCATAAACATTCAGTGAGTCTACAGAAATATTACGTGAAGTAGATACCCCTTCCGTAACCTGTCCCCAGATAGAAGTGATAAATGTGGTAACCTGTTCGCGGTTGGCAGGACTCATTTCCGTAGCAATAAACGGCTCTACGGCAGATTTGTAAGTTCCTACCTTGAACACCTGCATCTCAACTCCTATTTTTTGCAGCAGATCTTTGTAGAACAAGGGAGCAGAGGCGATACCTCGCCATTCAATCATTCCTTTGGGATTGAGCAACACCTTATCGGCTGCGCTGGAAAGATAATAAAGTCCCTGCGTATAGGAGTCTGCATAAGCAATAACGAATTTTCCACTTTCTTTGAAGTCGAGCAGTGCGTTGCGGATTTCCTGCAAAGAAGCATAGGAGGTGCCTAATGAATTTGCCTGCAGATAAATCCCTTTAATATTTTCGTTTTCTTTAGCCTTCTGGATAGAAGAAAGAATATCGTCTAGTCCGTACGTGTTAGATCCGTCACCCAACAACTGTGATAAAATACCCAGCGGATCTTCTTGCGTACGTTCAACCAACGTTCCATTTAAGTCGAGCATCATTACAGAATTCTTTTTTACGATTGTTTCCGTGTCCGAAGCAGACATGATGCCAAACAACGTTACCATGCTGATTATAAATAATACAATACTTGACAAAATGATACCTGTCACCGTGGCAAGTGTAAATTTCAAGAAATCTTTCATTATACTTATTGTTTTTTGCGCCAGCTTGTTATTAAGCTAACAAAGATAAATAATTGAGTTGATATTTATTCAATAAGTCGTACGAATTTTTGTTTTATCACAGCGAATCCACATAAATAGGAACTTCTTCCATTTAAGATTTAAGTATATTTGTCTGTATCAAATCCTTTTAAATGAGAAGAAATCTCTAATTTTGTGGCACAACTATTAATACATTGAATAATACTATCATGAAAAAACTCACATCTATTCTTTTATTGCTTTTGTTTGTATGGACGGTACAAGCGCAAACTGCTCGTGAAGAGATCCGTGCAAACCGGTATTTATCCGCTAATAATTATTATGCATATCCTACGCCTACTGCCAAGCAGACAGCTGCTCCTAAGGGGTACGAACCTTTTTATATCAGCACATATATGCGTCATGGTTCACGGTATCTGATTGATCCGAATGATTATCGTTTCCCCAAGCAAACTTTATTAAAAGCCGACTCTTTAAACAAACTTACTACAACAGGTAAAAACACACTGGATATTGTTTTGCGCATGGCTGATATGGCGGAAGGTCGTCTTGGTGAACTGACTTCGGTGGGAGCACGCCAACACAGAGGAATTGCAAAGCGTATGTATACTAATTTCCCACAGATATTTGCTGATGGAACAGAAGTGGATGCCCGTTCCACAGTTGTCATCCGGTGTATATTATCCATGACATCCGAATGTCTCCAATTGCAGGCGATGAATCCTAATCTATGTATCAAGAATGATGCAAGTTACCATGATATGTATTACATGAATCCTCCTGCTAAGGATTTGAGTAAAATAGCTGGTTCCGATAAAGTGAAAAAGGTTCAGAAAGATTTTGAAGCTACCCATGTACGTCCGCAACGGTTGATGAAAGCATTGTTTACAGACGAAGCGTATGTAAAAGCAAATGTTGATGAAGCGCGCCTGATGAGACGTCTTTTTGATTTGGCTTGTAATATGCAGAGTCATGATACAGATATGCAGCTATATTCTCTTTTCACAGATGAAGAGTGTTATGATCTATGGAGTTGTAACAACTTATATTGGTATCTGACACACGCTTGTTCTCCTGTAACGGATGGTTTGATGCCCTATCGGGAAGCCGACTTGTTGCGTAATATTTTAGATAGGGCAGATGCTGCTTTGAAAGAAGGTAAGAACCAGGCCACTTTAAGATTTGGTCATGAGTCTTGTCTGTTACCGTTAGTCGCTTTATTGGAACTGAATCATTATGGAGAATCTTACCCTGACGTAGAAAAGTTATCCGAACAATGGAGAGCGTATGATATTTTCCCGATGGCTAGTAACGTGCAATTCGTCTTTTTCCATAAAAAAGGAAGTAACGATGTATTGGTAAAAGTATTACTTAATGAAAAGGAAGCTAAACTACCGGTGAAAACAGACGTAGCTCCTTATTACCACTGGAAAGATGTAGAAAGCTACTATCGTGAAAAATTAGATAAATATCAGCATATATAATGCGACATTAACTTAACATTATTATATTTACCATGAGAAGAAAAACCCCTTTTATGGCTGCAACTCTGGCAGCAGGCTTGTTTTTTTATTCTTCTTGTACTCCGGCTGAAAAGACGGATACAAAGGATTATACTCAATACGTTAATACCTTTATCGGTGGCGCAGACAACGGGCATACATTTCCCGGCGCATGTTATCCTTTCGGTATGATACAGACCAGCCCTGTGACGGGTGCAGTCGGTTGGCGTTACTGTTCTGAATATGTTTATGAGGATTCTCTGGTTTGGGGATTTACACAGACACATTTGAATGGAACAGGCTGTATGGATTTAGGCGATATTCTGGTGATGCCGGTCACGGGTACACGTGTCCGTGCGTGGGATGCTTATCGTAGTCATTTCCCTAAAGACAAAGAAGCGGCTACTCCGGGATATTACACTACGGAACTTTCCGATCCGCAGGTGAAAGCGGAACTGACAGCATCTATCCATGCTGCCCTTCACCGCTATACTTATCATAAAGCTGATTCTGCCTCTATATTGATCGACCTGCAACATGGTCCTGCATGGAGAGAAGAGCAATATCATTCACAGGTCAACAGTTGCGAAGTAAACTGGGAAGATGCCCAGACACTGACAGGACATGTCAATAATACGGTATGGGTGAATCAGGATTATTTCTTTGTGATGAAGTTCAACCGTCCGGTAGTCGATTCGATTTATCTTCCAATGGGAGAGACAGAAAAAGGCAAACGTATTATTGCCTCTTTCGATATGCAACCGGGAGACGAGCTGATGATGAAAGTGGCGCTTTCTACTACCAGTGTAGATGGGGCTAAAAAGAATCTGGAAGCAGAAATTCCTGCCTGGGATTTTGAAGGAGTGAAGACTGCTGCCCATAATGAATGGAATAACTATTTGAGCCGTATTGAAATAGACGGTACGGATGATGAAAAAACAAATTTCTACACTTGTTTCTATCATGCATTGATTCAACCCAATCAAATTTCGGATGTAGACGGTATGTATCGTAATGCTGCTGATTCTATAGTGAAAGCCGGAACGGGTACTTTCTATTCCACATTCTCTTTGTGGGATACTTATCGTGCTGCTCATCCATTTTATACATTAATGATTCCCGAACGTGTGGATGGCTTTGTTAATTCTCTTATTGAACAAGGTGAAGTGCAAGGCTTCTTACCTATTTGGGGATTGTGGGGCAAAGAGAATTTCTGTATGATTGGTAATCACGGCGTATCAGTTATTGCCGAAGCCTATCGTAAAGGATTCCGTGGTTTCGATGCTGAACGTGCTTTCAATATAATAAAGAAGACGCAGACGGTGTCTCATCCGTTGAAGTCCGATTGGGAAGTTTATACAAAATATGGTTATTTCCCGACAGACCTGATAAAAGCTGAATCTGTATCTTCTACTTTAGAATCGGTATATGATGATTATGCTGCTGCCGATATGGCACGTCGTATGGGTAAAGAGGAAGATGCGGCATATTTTGCAAAACGTGCTGATTATTATAAGAATATGTTCGATCCGCAAACGAAGTTCATGCGTCCGCGCAAGGCTGATGGAACTTGGAAAGCTCCATTTAATCCAAGTGCACTAGGACATTCTGAAAGTATCGGTGGAGATTATACAGAAGGAAATGCATGGCAATATACCTGGCATGTACAACATGACGTACCGGGATTGATCCAGTTATTTGGCGGTGAAGAGCCATTCCTGAATAAGTTAGATTCATTGTTTACCGTTAAGTTGGAAGGCGAAAGTCTGTCAGATGTAACCGGACTGATTGGGCAGTATGCTCATGGTAATGAGCCAAGTCATCATGTAACTTATTTATATGCATTGGCAGGTCGTCCGGAACGTACACAAGAACTGGTTCGTGAAATATTCGATACTCAATACAAGAACAAACCTGATGGACTTTGTGGAAACGATGATTGCGGACAGATGTCTGCCTGGTATATGCTTAGTGCGATGGGATTCTATCCGGTAGATCCGGTGAGTGCAGAATATGTATTCGGTGCTCCACAATTACCAAAAATGACCTTGCATTTGGCTGATGGCAAGACTTTCACAATTATTGCAGAGAATCTATCGAAAGAACATAAATATGTAGATAGTATTACATTGAATGGTGAACCATATACGAAGAAAACAATCTCACATGAAGATATTGTAAAAGGTGGTACACTGGTGTATAAGATGAAGTAATTCTCAAGCATTCTCACCGTGATGAGAAAAAATTCTCATCGCGGTGAGAAATTTTTCTCATTACGATGAGAATTAATTCTCGTTACTATGAGAATAATATCCTTATTAAAGTATACGGAAACGCCCTTTTTGAATTAGTTGAACCACTCTTTGCTTATTATTGCATAGTCTTGCTCACTTCTATACGCTGCTTTTCAAACTTCTCGCTATTGTTGCTACGGTTACTGACTGCTTTGCACTGGATGGGTGCACTCATTTCGAGCAAGCGCAAGATCTCATTCAAAGATTCACCCTCAAAAGTCGCCTTATAGGAATATTTTCCTAATTCGGCATCTTTCAAAATAAACTCCACATTATAAGTTTGTCCCAAACGTTTGAATACATATTCCAGTGGGTCGTCTCTAAAAATGAGTACTCCATCTTTCCATGAGCACCATTTGTAAGTATTGGTTTTGTTGACGTTATACAAAGCAGTTGCCAGATTATAGTCTATTTTCTCTCCCGGTGAAAGGGAAATTGTTTTTTTCTTGTCAAGAGTTACTGCTACCTTTCCTTTTACTAATGTCACTGCTGTTACATTGTCCGAGGTATATGCATTCACATTGAATGCTGTGCCGGTAGCTTCTACAGTCAGTTCTTTCGTTTTTACGATGAACGGATGCTCCTTGTCGGATTCTACTTCAAAATAGGCTTCACCTTGCATTGAAACCACTCTCTGCTTATCGTTGAATTGAGTCGGATATTTTAGAGAACTTCCGGCATTTAGCCAAACCTTAGAGCCGTCGGGCAGATTCACTACCGACCAGGTACCGTAAGGAGTGAATAACTCCTGATAAGTTTCTGCAATTTGAGAAGCCGGTTTCAAATAAAGATAAGCGGATATTATCAGCAAAGGGAGAAGCAGTATAGCTGCAATTTGTTGCCAGTAGTACAGAAAGGACAACTTTGGACGAACCGATGTCGGCTGATTTTGATGAAGAATCTGCTCCATAACTTTTCTGTGCGCGCTGTCCACATCTATCTCTTCCGGATTAAAAGCCGGGTGACTGACTTCCCACACATTCTTTTGTGATAGAAAGCTCTTATAGTTTTCGGGAGTAGCCGATATCCAATCTTCCAGTACCTTTATTTCTTCTGGTGTAGCCTCTTTCGAGAGATATTTGGAAATTATAATTTCTATGTCTGAATCTTTATTTATCATATGCATTTTACCTTATATATAATAGACGTTTCAGAAAGAAAATCCCACATCCATTAGTGGAAAAGAAAGAAAAAAAGTAGCAAATAAAAATCTTTTAATAAAATGCGAAGCTGTTTCAAAGCCTTGCTGATGCGTACTTCCACTGTTCTGACAGAGATGTTGAGGCGATTGGCTATTTCCTGATATTTAATATTTTCTAACCGGCTCATTTCAAATACTTCTCTTTCCTGGGGAGGTAATTGTTCCAATGCATTTTTGAGTTGCCGGCATAAATCGGAGTAAAGTATGTAGTTTTCCGTTGTATCTATATCTATAGAGCCCGATTTAAGTTCATAAGCAACGTGCTCATCTATAATCCTGCGATGGCGCAATTCATCCAGGCAGTAGTTTCGGACAGCTTTCAGTAAATATGATTTTAGTGAGTTCTCAATTTCCAGTGTTTTCCGGTCATTCCATAATTTGAGAAAGATATTCTGCACAATATCCTCACAGGTAGATTTCTCTGGAATGTAAGTACCGCCAAACAACACCAGATCTTTGTAGTAGGCATGGAATAATCGGGTAAAAGCCTGTTTATCATCCTGTTTCAGTGCTATTACCAGAAAACGGTCGTCGGAAGTCTGTTGTTGGATATTTGACATAGTATTGTAGTAGAGATTCTATTGTTGGGGGTAAAAATAGAAAGATTATTTGGGATAAACGATAGTTTGATGAAAAAATAGTCCGGATGAAAAAATAATGTGATATGGGATGTGGCTTTTATTTTTAGAAACGTCTTATTGATAGGAACGAGAGAAAAACACATTTATTAACCTTTAAATAATACAAGCCATGGGAAAGACATAATCAGTGAATTTTACTTCCGAAAAAACTGATAAAAAAGGAAGGTCTGACTCACCTTCCTTTCCTAAGATTCAGTTATTCGTTAATCAACTTATTTGTAGAACCAATAACCAAACATGTAAAGGTATGAAACTTATTTCAATTAGAAAAATGAAAAAGAGAATTAATGTACCTGCGAATGTAAAAATGGGGAGAATTTGTGCTATATGGTTGTTTTGTATAGCTCTGCAAGCCGTCAGTATACCTATCCTTGCACAATCCGCCAAAATTACATTACGACTGAAGAACGTGACTGTAGAGGAGGTCTTGACTAGTATCGAAAATCAGACAGAATATCGCTTCCTGTATAACAAAGATATTGTTGATGTTAGCCGTATAGTGAGCATTTCTGTGAAGAATGAACTGATGACTCTGGTACTGGATAAACTTTTTAAAGGCGAAGGAGTATCTTATACGATTGAAAAACGCCAGATTGTATTAAACAAAGTTTCATCTCAACAGCAGGATAACAAGCCGACAGTCAAGGTGACAGGAAAGGTCGTGGACGAATCTGGAGAGACTCTTCCGGGAGTGACTGTGATGATAGAGGGGGTGACTCAAGGAACCATCACCGGTATAGACGGCAATTATCAGTTGCAGGTTCCGGAAGGTTCGACACTGAAATTTACTTCGATAGGTTACACTACATATACGCAGAAAATAACCAGGCCGATGACGTTGAACGTGACGATGAAAGAAGATTCAAAACAATTGGATGAGGTTGTTGTGGTAGGTTATGGAACGCAAAAGAAAATAAACTTAACAGGAGCCGTTTCAACGATTAATGTTGAAAAAGAATTGGATTCTCGTCCTTTGACTAATCTTTCAATGGCATTGTCCGGAATGAGTGCTGGAGTGCAGACTTTGCAGTTATCTGGTAAACCCAATAGTGATATGGCGACTATACGCATTCGTGGTGTTGGTACTTTGAATAATTCTAATCCTTTGGTGTTGGTTGACGGAATGGAATTATCATTTAATGATATTAATCCTAATGACGTTGCCTCCATTTCCATTTTAAAGGATGCAGCTTCATGTGCTATTTATGGTAATCGCGGGGCAAATGGCGTTATAATGATTACCACTAAAGAAGGAAAAAAAGGAAAAACATCAGTGAATTATTCGGGGAAATTTTCTTTAAATCAACCGTCGAATCTAATTCAGCTTGTGAGTAATAGCGCCGATTATTTCGAATTAATGAATGAATCTGCACGAAATATCGGGCAAAGTGATATTTTCAGTCAAAATACAATAAACGAATGGAGAGAGGCAGAAAAGAATCCAAATGAACTTACGGAGTCAGGTTATCCTAACTATGTCGCTTATCCAAATACAGATTGGTATAAGGAACTGTTTCAAAATAAAATTATGAGTGAGCACACAATTTCTGTTGTTGGTGCTTCTGATAATGTGAATTATAATTTCTCCGGTTCTTTTCTGGATAATCCAGGATTGGTGCAAAATACAGGACTACGGAAATATTATATACGCTCAAATATTACTGTAAAAGTGAAAGATTGGTTACAGATAGGCAACCGTTCACATGGCTATCATACAGACCAGGACCGTAATGAGGTAGATGCTTTTACAGGTGGAATACATGGGCAGAAACTTCCGCCGGATATTTATCCTGAATATGATGGAAAATTAGGACTTCCCGAAGCTGTGGAAGAAGATCCGACGTCTTCTAATCCTCTTCATTTATTAGCTTCTTCGGGTGGTTCTTTTAAATATGAACAATTAAATACTTCTATGTTTGCTGATGCAACAATTCTCAAAGATTTTGTATATCATGTAGAGTTTGACTATATGCGTTATCGACATGATGCAGACTGGCTTTCCAAACAAATTGGGAGATATAGTTTTAGAAGAGGTAAGTTAGTAGAACAACCTACAACCTTGGAAAACATGTCGAAGGCTGTTTATTCGGAAGAGTCTAAAAGATGGCGTTTTGTACAGACGTTGGATTGGACTAGAAGTTTTGGTAAACATGATTTGGGAGCACTTGTTGGTTATGAGGCTATACGTAATTGGGGATTTAATACGGATATGGCCAAGCAAGGAGCTGCCGATGCTAGTCTGACTGACTTGTCTACGTATACGGAATTGAGTAACATAACAGGGACTACTTGGGAAAATACTTCCCGGTCTTTTTTCGGTCGTTTGACTTATGCTTATAAAAGTAGGTATTTGTTTGAGGTCAATGCCCGTTATGATGGTTCCTCTCGTTTCGCACCGGAAAGCCGTTGGGGATTCTTTCCGTCTTTTTCTGGGGGGTGGCGTGTTTCTGAAGAATCGTTTATGCAGGGTTCACCTTTTGATAATCTAAAAATACGGTTGTCATGGGGGAAATTAGGTAATAATAGTATTGGAGACTATGAGTGGCAAGCTACTTATTCAGGGAGTAATTACATTTTTGGAGATAAGTTAACTTCAGGATTGGCACAAACTGTGATTGCTAACCAGAAATTACGTTGGGAGAGTGTTACGCAGACTAATATCGGACTGGATTTTGCTATTTTGAATAATAGATTGGTGGGAGAGTTTGATATTTATAATAAAGTAACTGATGGTATTCTCTATCGTCCGGGCGTTTATGCAACTATGGGAAACAAGACACCGGCTCGGCAAAATTATGCAGAGGTTACTAATAAGGGTGTTGAGTTCACATTAAATTGGAATGACCGTGTCGATGAATGGTCCTACTCTTTCTCTGGAAATTTCTCTTATAACAAGAATCTTGTTAGTAAATTTAAAGGAGCCTTAAAAAAAGGTTGGGAGTATGATGAAAATGGTAATTATATCTATAAATCAAATTTAGGGGATGTTTCTGATGGAGGAGATAACAGGATAATTGAGGGACATATCATAAATGAATATTATTTAAAAGAACCTTATAAAGGAGATGCTACTTACTTTTTTAACAATGGATTGGTTAATCCTGCCGGAGGTCCTAAAGATGGGATGATTCGTACAGAGCAAGATATGCAGTGGTTGAAAGCGATGCAAGATCAGGGTTATGTGTTTTATCCTAACCAGAAGATTGGGAAGGCCAATTTATGGTATGGTGACTATATTTATGCAGATATAAATGGAGATGGACTTTATGGGAATGATTATGATAAGAAATTTCAGAAGGTATCATCCGTTCCGAAATATTATTATGGATTACAAGGAGCAGTAACGTGGAAGGGATTTGATGTTTCTATGAATTGGCAAGGGGCAGCAGGATTTTCTATTTATTGGTATTCGGTAGGACAGAATTCTACATCCACAATTTTGGGTTATGGACTGTCGAAAGAACTTCAAAAAGATCATTATTTTTATGATCCGGAGAATCCCAATGATCCTCGTACCAATTTATATTCGAAAAACTCTCGTTTGACACTTAACCAAACTAATCAGGCTACAGAAGCTAGTACGCTGCATCTTGAAAAAGGAAACTTCTTGAAGCTACGTAATCTGACTATTGGTTATACACTTCCACAGGCATGGACACAGAAGTTTTATGCCAATAAAGTACGTATATATTTTTCGGGTGAGAATCTGCTGACTATCACTAAATTTTCTGGCATGGATCCGGAAATGCAGACTGGTATGGGGTATGTTACAATGCGTCAGTTAGCATTAGGTATTAATATTAATTTTTAATCTGTACAACAATGAAAAAGACTATCTCGATTATTACATTTGGAGGTATATTAATGTTGTTTGTCTATGCTTGTTCTGCAGACTTCTTAGATACGAAACCGGCTAATGTTATATCTACAGCCGGAGTTTGGGATAACGCAGATTTGGCAGTTCAAGTTGTGAATGGAGTGTATAATGCTCTAAGAGCCGACTATGCGACAAATAGCGGGTACGACGGTGATTTGCATTTTTATGATTATCGTTCCAGTATAATGGATATGGATCGTAATTGGATTTGGCATACACCGACGCTTTTTGGCGTAGCTACTCCTTCATCAACAGAGTTTCTCTCGGCTTGGAAGCGTTACTATGAATTAATTCACAGAGCTAATGATGTAATAGCCAATATAAAAAAGACACCGGGTATGAGTGACGGGAAAAAGGCACAATATATTGCAGAATGTAAGTTTCTTCGGGCTTACAACTATTATCGGATGAATATTTTATGGAAAGGAGTTCCGCTTTATCTGGAGCCTGTGACTGCAGAGGAATGCATTAAAGGGCGTTCTACGGAACAGGAAATCTGGGATGCAGTGTTGACAGATTTAACAGCTTGTGTCGAGGAATCTAATTTACCAGAAAAATATGCTGCCAGTAGCTCTGAGTATGGACGGATAACTAAAGCTGCTGCTTATTCATTGCGGGGGAAAACTTATTTGTGGCTGAAACAATATGATAAGGCAGAGGACGATTTCAGGGCAATTACTAAAATGGGGTATTCATTATTCGGAGATTATAAGGCTCTTTTTAAAGAAGCTAATGAGCGTTGTGATGAAATGATATTTACTATTCCTTGTATAGAGAATCCATCAGGTTACGGGTCTGTATTTAATTGGGCTTTTGGCAATCGGACAACGAGTGGCTCCGGATGGAATAATTATCTGCCGAATCCAGCTTTTGTGGATAGTTATGAATGTGTGGATGGTAAACCGTTCAGTTGGGATGATTATTTGCCCGGTTATTCTACAATGACTCCGAGGGAACGTTCTGTATTTTTTTTAAGGGACAATCTAACCGATGGAGAAATTAAAATAATGGGGAGTTATGGTGCTGATATGAAGCAGTATCTTCCCGATGGTAATGAAGCACGTATTAAAGCTGCTTATGCTAATAGGGATCCACGTCTGGCTATGAATGTAATAACTCCTTATGCTACATATTTGGGAGGTGTAACTGGCTCTGCTATTTCATATACATTACGTTGGCCATATCGAGGAGCTGATGATGCGGAACCTTATGATATTCGGACAGACACTAATGATAAATTTTATTATTTGATCCGTAAGTTTGTGTATGAAGGTACGGAACATACGATAATGGAGCGTTCTCCGATTGATATTCCATTAATTCGTTATGCAGATGTACTTCTAAATTTGGCTGAGGCTTTGACCGAACAAGGGAAATGGGAAGAAGCTATACCGTATGTAAATGATGTTCGTAACAGAGTAGGAGTGCAGGCTTTGAATTCTAATGATTATACAACAGTAAAAGGTTTGGATGATATGCGCCAACGTATCCGCAAAGAACGATATTGGGAATTAGCCTTTGAAGAATATATGTTTTTTGATGAACTTCGATGGGGAACCTGGAAAGAGAAAAAGTTTTACGAAGGTAACGGTCTAATGGAAGTCTGGGGAAATACTACCTATTCTTATATGTGGGGTGGCGATTATCTTTGGAAATGGGCGGTACCTGCTTCGGAGATGGAAAAAAACTCAAATTTAGTACAAAATGAAGGATGGAATAATTAATATGAAAACACATATGTTTATTATAATAAATTTATTAACTACATTGATGTTTTTTACATCATGTAAGCAAGATGCAGAAGAGTCTTTTTTCTTTAAAATAGAAACTGGATTATTAGAATGGCATGTAGGGGCAGAAGGAGGACAACAGGAATATATAGTTGAATCTAATGCTCCGTGGCAAATTGTACATAAAGGTATAGGCACATGGGCTAAAGTATCTCCTCGTAGAAGTGAAGGGACAGGAAGCTTTCTGATAACAGTCAAGGAGAATGAGAGCGAGGAAGAGCGTTCTGTATCACTTGCTGTACAACTGGCAGGTAAGGATTATCCTGTTAATATTACTATTATGCAGGAAGGCATATCTTCAGAACCTGTGCCGCCGGTAGAGGAAGATTATCCGATAGTGTATAATTCATTCCGTATACGTGATCCGTTTATTTTTGCCGACCCTGTATCTAAAAAATATTATTTGCATGTTCATGCGGATGATGCGCTTTATCCAACAGCAGCTAATCAGATAGCTGTGGCCATTAGTCGTAATTTGCGTGATTGGCAGAAAGGTGGAATCAGCTACGAAGCACCAGCAAGTTTCTGGGGAAAGGCAGATTTCTGGGCTCCTGATCTTTATTATTATGAAGGTAAATATTATATGTTTGCTACTTTTAGTGGAACAGATGGAATACGGGGAGCATCTGTATTGGTATCTGATAAACCGGAAGGTCCATTTATTCCATTGGTTAACCGGCCGATTACCCCTAATGGATGGCAAGCATTGGATGCCGCACTTTTCGTTGATGAGAATAAAGATCCGTGGATTGTATTTAGCCATGAATGGACACAAATTTCAGACGGAACAATTGTTGCACAGAAATTAACAAAAGATTTGAAAGAAGCGGCTGAAGAACCGGTAACCTTATTTGCGGCGAGTGAAGCACCTTGGGTTATAAGAAATTCATATTATGTATCAGATGCTCCATTTTTATATAGGGCAAATAATGGTGAACTTTTGATGCTTTGGTCTAGTTTTTTGTTGGGAAAAGATGGGAATGGCCAATATGCCATTGGGGTGGCACGTTCTCAATCGGGTACTATTTTAGGACCTTGGCTACAAGATCCACAGCCATTGAATCCGAATGACAATGGAGGGCATGCTATGATTTTTAGGGATTTTGATGGGGTTCTGCGTATCTCGTATCACTCTCCTAATACTCCGGGGGGAAGTGAGAGGCTTACAATACATAGAATTGTTGATAATGACGGACAATTATCTATTGATTTTACCTCGGCATTAAGTAACTAAACTTGATATAATATGAAGTACATAATTCTATATGGAATGTGTATAATAGCGCAGATGTTATTATTCACAGGATGTGAAGATAAAGAACAGGTTTCTTCTTATTTGGCATTGGATAAAGATGAACAAAGTCAGTCGTTTACGGCTGCGGCTAGTACAAAAGAGATAACTCTGTTTTCTAATTTGGGAGTTATTGCTGATATATCTCCTGCGGAGGCAACAGCTTGGTGCCGGTTTAGTTTAAAAAGTGTGACAGAAGCTGAATCGGTTCTGATTATTAGTGTAGATGAAAATACGGTAAAGAAAGGGAGGAAAGCGATCATAACTCTCACTGCCCCTGATTATCGGAATGTAAAAGTCAATATTACCCAATCTGGTATCATTTTACCCATCAAATTAACAGAGTTTGAACCACATAATGGAGGGAAGGGTGATATAGTGACACTCAAAGGTGAAAATTTTGGAGATATAGCAGCTAATTTACATGTTTCTTTTGGAAATACTGTTGCAGAGATTCTTTCGGCAAGTGATACGGAACTACAGGTTAAGGTTCCTAAAATTACGAATAATCAACCTTGTAGAATAAGTGTGAAATTGGATAAAATGGAGGAAGCTTATACTGATAATTTTGTTTATGAGAAGCGCTGGTGGATAGAAAATTTGAAAGTGGATGTATTACCTTCAGCAATTGCTGTTGATAATACAGGAAAGAACATTCTCTTTCTACGTCGTTTTCCAGATGATCGGATTCCGGCAGAATTGGGACTTTATCGTTTGTCGGAAACTGGTGAAGTATCTTTTCTCGCTGGCTATGATCGTGTTGCGGGAGGGTATGGTTTTACGAGTGTTGTTTATGATAATGTTTCTAAGAAGTTTTACGCAATAGCTGAATGTGGAGGTACAGCTATTCAACTAATTGTAGTTGACCCAACTAATAACTGGTCGACTGAGGTGAAGGCTGTCGAAGCGGGTATTGATGGCTATTGGGGTGTTGGATTGACAGCTAGCAAAGATGGTAAATTATATACTCGTCAAGGGTGGACTAATACAGTTATAGAAATAGATCCTGCAACATGGACTGCAAAGACAATAGGAATAGTGGAACGACATGGTAATCAGGAGTTTTCAACTGCCCTTGCTGTTGCGACCGGTACGAATAATTTGTATGTGCAAATTAGATCAACATCTGAGTTAGCGTATATTGATGTTGTGACAGGCGAGGTTACTTGGTTGAATACTTCTGTTGAAACAGGTTATTGGGATGGTATATTTGCTGAAGCTCGTTTCTTGAGAGGTGAACAGATGTGCTCGGACGATGCAGGCAATATCTATATTGTCGATCAGGATAATCATGCGATTCGTATGGTGAATAGTACAGGAGTTTCGACAGTCATTGGGGGGAATGGTTCTGGCGCTGTTAATGGTGTTGGCAAAGATGCAAAATTATGTGCTCCTTCAGGATTATGTATGGATGCTAATGGGGTTATGTATATTGGAGACACATGGAATGCTAGTATTAGAAAAGCCGTCTTTGAGTAGTCTTTCTGATTATAAAATTTTGAAATATTAATTCGATTATGAAAAAGATATTACTCTTATTTTTTATTGGCATTATGTTAATTGCCTGCAGTCAGAAAACAGTCTCTGTTCGTGAAGTCTGGACAAAAGAGCAGGCTAATGAATGGTATCAACAATGGGGATGGCTCCGAGGGTGTGATTTTATTCCGAGCACGGCAATCAACCAATTGGAGATGTGGCAGGCTGATACTTTTGATCCGGTGACTATTGACCGTGAACTAGGCTGGGCAGAAGATATCGGAATGAATTGTATGCGTGTATATTTGCACCATCTGGTTTGGGAAATGGATAAGGAAGGTTTTAAGAAACGTATGAATGAATACCTTACTATTGCCGCCAAGCATCATATCTCTACCATCTTTGTCTTTCTGGATGATTGCTGGAATCCTACTTACCAGGCAGGAAAGCAACCGGAACCACAACCGGGAGTACATAATTCGGGATGGGCGCGTGATCCGGGAGATTTGTATTATAAAGGTGATACGGCAGTGATACTTCCGGTCTTGGAGAATTATGTGAAAGACATTCTTACCACCTTTAAGGATGATAAGAGAGTTGTGTTGTGGGATTTATATAATGAGCCCGGTGGTTCGGGTGGATATAGATACGGTGAAAGAAGTCTGCCGTTATTGCAGAAGATATTTATGTGGGGACGGATGGTTAACCCGTCGCAACCCTTGTCAGCCGGAGTTTGGGATATGAGTTTGACTAATTTGAATAAGTTTCAGTTGGAAAACTCGGATGTGATAACCTATCACACGTATGAAGGTCTGGATTCGCATCAACAGCTCATTGACACATTGAAGCAATATGGGCGTCCGATGATTTGCACGGAATATATGGCACGTACTCAAAATAGTACTTTCCAGGATATTATGCCGATGCTGAAGAAAGAAAATATCGGTGCAATAAACTGGGGACTTGTAGCCGGAAAGACAAATACAATCTTTGCATGGGATACCCCGTTGCCTGACGTAGCTGAACCGTCCTTGTGGTTCCATGATATTTTCCGTAGCGATGGGACACCTTATTCGACAGAAGAAGTGGAATGTATTCGTTCATTAACTAAATAATTCCCTTATGATAACTATGAGGAATATATGGATAATGATGTTGGGGATATGCTTGTTTGGTTGTGGGGCTGGTAAACAGCCCCCTTCCTCACAGCTCTCTTTAACATGGAAACTGGAAAAAGATAGTGTGGAAGCCAGATATTTTAAGAATACATTCTGTTTGACGAATAACGGGAATAAATCCTTGGCTGATAATTGGGTGATCTATTTTAATCAGACACCAATTTATTATCAGCAACCTATAAATGCCCCGTTGGAAATAGAATGTATTGGTTCGACTTACTATAAAATGTATCCTACTGAACACTATCAGGCGTTGGCACCGGGTGAAACACTCTCTTTTACTATATTGAGTGAAGGAAATGTGATTAATGTATCTTCGGTTCCTGAAGGGGCTTATATTGTAGTTACCGATGAAAAAGGGAAAATGTTGCAGCCGCAAAATATTCCGATTGAGATCGGACTGTTTACGCCCGATGCCCAATGGATTCGTTCGAAGAATAGTTTTCCCTATGCAGATGGAAATTATTTGTATAAGCAGAATGATGATTTCAGCAAGCCTGTAGATTGTGATATACTTTCTCTCTTTCCTACTCCTAAAAAAGTAGAGAAGACGGGTGGTGTTTCTACTTTCTCTCCAAAGGTAGGTCTGAAGTTTGACGGTGTATTTAAAGAAGAAGCTCTTTTGTTGAAAAAGCAATTGACTTCACAGTTAGGATGTACCGCTTCTGACAAGGATGAAGAAACAATCATTGAATTGAAGAAAACAGAACTTCCTGCCACCTGCCAATGTCCGGATGAGTATTACGAAATTGTGATAAAGAATAACCTGCTGACTTTGAAAGCTAATGATGCGCATGGCATATTTAATGCTTGTCAGACATTGGTTGCTTTATTGGATAACATGAAGCTAGCTTCCTCTCCGCTCCCCAATCTTCATATTACCGATTATCCGGACATGGGACATCGGGGAATCATGCTGGATGTAGCCCGCAATTTTACAAAGAAGACGGACTTATTGAAACTGATAGATATACTGTCATTCTATAAAATGAATGTACTGCACCTGCATTTGAGTGATGATGAGGCTTGGCGTGTAGAAATACCCGGATTGGAAGAATTGACAGAAATAGCCTCTCGCAGAGGACATACTACAGATGAACTGACATGTCTTTATCCTGCTTATGCTTGGGGATGGAATGAGGCAGATACCACCTCATTGGCTAATGGGTATTATTCCCGCAGTGACTTTATGGATATTTTGAAATATGCAAAAGAAAGGCATATCAGAATTATTCCTGAAATAGATATTCCCGGCCATTCACGGGCAGCAATAAAAGCAATGAATGCCCGTTACCGGAAATATATCGATACGGATCAGTCGAAAGCGGAAGAATATCTTCTGATTGACTTTGCAGATACTTCCCAATATCTATCGGCACAAAATTTCACTGATAATGTTATTAATGTCGCCATGCCTTCTACATACCGTTTTCTTGAAAAAGTGATTGATGAAATCGGGCGGATGTATCAGGATGCGGGAGTAGAATTGCCTGCTTTCCATGTAGGTGGAGATGAAGTGCCGGAAGGCATTTGGGAAGGTTCTGCTATCTGCCGTACTTTTATGAAAGAACATGGATTGACTAAGATACGGGATTTGAAAGATTATTTTCTGGAGCAAATTCTGGAAATGTTGGATAAACGCAATATACAGGCAGTTGGATGGCAAGACATTGTTATGAAGCCGGATAATACCGTGAACGAACATTTCAGAAATAGCAAGGTCTTGAATTATTGCTGGAATACAATTCCGGAACAGGATGGGGATGAAGTTCCGTATAAGTTAGCAAATGCGGGCTATCCTATTATACTCTGTAATGTGGGTAATTTCTATTTGGATATGGCCTATTGTTATCATGTGGAAGAACCGGGATTGCGTTGGGGTGGTTACGTAGATGAGTACGTAACGTTTGATATGTTACCTTTTGATATTTACAAGTCTTTACGGCGAAATCTGAAAGGTGAATCTGTGGATGTAAAAACAGCCTCAAACGGTAAGCAACCCTTGACAAAAGAGGGTTATAAGAATATCAAAGGTTTGTCCGGACAAATCTGGGCGGAGACAATCCGTAGTTTCGAACAAATAGAATATTATCTTTTCCCAAAAGTTTTTGGGCTGGCAGAACGCGCTTGGAACGCTCAACCATCGTGGGCATTATCTCCGGACAGTAAGGTATATGCAGATGTCAAACGAAAATATAATGCTGGTATTGTAACTTATGAGTTGCCCCGTTTGGCAAAACGAGGTATTAATTTCCGGGTATCTCCTCCAGGTATTATAGTAAAGGATGGATTGTTGTTTGTCAATACCACAAATCCGAATGCGGTAATCCGGTACACCACCGATGGTAGTGAACCAACGGAAAATTCCGTGAAATGGCAAACTCCGATAGCATGCGATGCTCCACAGATAAAAGCAAAGGCATTTTATTTAGGGAAGGAAAGTGTAACTACAGTATTGATAAACGAATAGTATTCAATAATGTGCAAAACCCTCTGAAGAAGAATTTCTTTGGAGGGTTTTATTATTTATATACTTCTATGGGTGGGGTGGATGCACGCATTTTGATTTCTGCGTTCAGCACGATTGAGTGGTTCGGTGATGCCGGATCCTTGATCTTTTCTAAAATCAGTTCGGCTGCACTTTTCCCCATTTGGTACAGAGGTGGTTCGACGGTAGTCAGTTTGGGATAGACTATGTTGGAAAGCTCAGTTCCTGAAAAGCTGGCTACGGCAATTTCGTCCGGTATCTTTTTTCCAAGTTCTTTCAATCTGTTCATGGCTCCAATGGCTAGTGTTTCCGTGAAAGCAAAAACAGCATTGAAAGGTATATTTCTTTCCATTAATATATCCGCTGCTTTTTTTCCTTCTTCAAAAGTTATACCGGTTCTTATCAGCATATTATCCTTATCAAAAGGAATCCCGAATTTCGCCAAAGCGTCTTTGTATCCTCTGACACGTTCTATGGAGTTATAAATATCGTCCGGTCCCTGTATATGAACAATCTGCTTGCGCCCGCTTCGGATAAGACTTTCCACGAGAAAGAAGGATTTCATATAATCGTCCACTATTACCTGTGGAACTTCAAGCCCATAGGGAATACGATCATAGAATACCATAGGCATTCCTGCTTCCTGTAAACGGAAATATTCCTCCTTGTTTCTTTTATAACTGCAAAGACAGATGATGATACCATCCACCATGAATCGTTCCATCAGTTGCAAGTTCTCTTTTTCTTTTTCCGGATCTCCTCCTGACTCTGCAATAATCACCTTTATATTTTTAGCATGGAGCACTTCTTGTATCCCGTTTATTACTCGTGAAGCAAACGGGGTAACCATTTCAGGAACTATCACTCCCACGGCATTAGTATGTCCGTATTTAAGGTTGGTTGCTACAGGATTGGGTCTATATCCCAATTCTTTAACCGCTTCCATCACCTTTTCTTTCGTTTCCTTACGGATATTCTTATCATCCCCCAATGCACGAGATACAGTGGAGACAGATATTGACAAATGTCTGGCTATGTCTTTAATGGTTATATACTTCATGGTTGATGATTGTTTAAATCAAAACAAAGATATCGGTTTCGATCAACAAATCCTAATTTTTAAGAACGTTTGTGCTAGAAGCCGAATGCCGTTCATGTTTATGCAATGCTTTTGTAACGTTTGCAGATTTTGGGAACGTTCCCGCAATCGTTTGCAGGAAAAAGATCTGCAAAAAAACATTTTTCCAGGTTCCCATTCTTTATCTTTGTTACATCATAATTATGTCGAACTAAATCTAAAGAAAGTATGAAAACACAATTCTTTTCTTGTAAGTGCGATCCAAAACAAATCAAAGTTTACTATACATTGAATCGGTAAGATTCTAAATAGATGAATGATTTTGAAATGATTCATTTTGAATTTAACACCAAAGTTAAACTTAAGGATAAAAAAAGGAATGGACAAGAAAGTACTAAGTATGGAAATCACGAAGCGGGGTCCAATAGTGGGCAACTATGATGTAGTTGTTTGCGGTGGAGGGCCTGCTGGTTTTATAGCAGCAATTGCTGCTGCTCGATGTGGCGCGAAGACTGCTGTTGTGGAACAATATGGCTTTTTAGGTGGAATGGCTACAATGGGGCTTGTAACTCCTTTGAGTGTATTCACTTATAATAATGAGAAGGTGATAGGTGGCATTCCATGGGAGTTTATTGAACGACTTGAGAAAATGGGGGGCTGTATCATTGAGAAACCTCTCGGAAATGTGGCTTTTGATCCGGAGCTTTACAAACTTTTATGCCAGCGAATGATGCTCGAAGCCGGCGTGGATATGTATATGCACTCTTATCTAAGTGGTTGTCAGATAAAAGATGGCAAAATATCCAGTGTCCTTTTTGAAAATAAGAATGGGACAGAGGCTATTAGTGCCGATATGTATATCGATTGTACGGGTGATGGTGATCTTGCTGCTATGGCAGGTGTTCCAATGCAGGCTGATGAATGTAAACCTCTGCAACCTCTTTCAACCTATTTCATTTTAGGAGGTGTGGATACAGATTCACCTATGATAATCGATGCCATGCATCATAACAAACAAGGGCAGAATTGTCATTGCATTGCAGTTCGTGAGAAACTTCTTGAAATGAAAGACGTGCTTGGTATTCCCGAATTTGGAGGTCCCTGGTTTTGTACAACTCTTCGTCCGGGTGAAGTAACGGTTAATATGACTCGTACTGCAGGAAATGCTGTCGATAATCGAAATTTTACCGCAGCCGAATGTCGTTTGCGGGAAGATGTATTCAAAATAGCACGAATCCTTAAAGAAAACTTTGAAGAGTTTAAAAACAGTTATGTGACGACGGTTGCCGTACATGCCGGTATTCGTGAGACACGTCGTATCAAAGGTATACATACAATCACAGGAGAAGAGTATGTGAACGCTTATAAGTATTCTGATAGCATATCACGCGGCGCACACCCTATAGATATCCATGTTGCAGCAGGTGCAGCACAGAATGTTACTTTCCTTAAAAAAGCTGCGTATGTACCTTATCGAGCTCTTATAGCTGATAACTTCCCGAATTTGCTTGTAGCCGGGCGTTGTATAAGTGCCGATAAAACTTCTTTTGCATCGCTTCGTGTTCAGGCAAGTTGTATGGGGGTAGGGCAGGCTGCAGGAGTGGCGGCCGCGCAATGTATAAGGGCCGGTGTGACAGTACAAAAGGCTGATGTAGACAAACTCATAGAAGAATTGAAGAAACTTGGAGCAATAATATAAAGTATATGGAATCTTTAGACTATTTTGTTATCTTACTCTACTTTCTCGGATTGATAGCCGTGAGTGTTGTGATGTCGCGGAAAATTAAAAACTCCGAAGATATGTTTATTGCCGGGCGAAATTCTTCATGGTGGCTGTCGGGAGTCTCTTCTTACATGACCATTTTCTCGGCAAGTACCTTTGTCGTTTGGGGAGGCGTTGCTTATAAATCAGGTATAGTTGCGGTAATTGTTGCACTTTGCCTTGGTGTGGCATCATTTATTGTCGGTAAATGGATCTCCGGCAAATGGCGCCAGTTGCGTATCAAATCGCCGGGGGAGTTTCTCACGATCCGCTTCGGACACCGCACAGTGAGTTTTTACACGATTTCAGGAATTGTAGCCCGTGCGGTGCATACGGCAGTGTCTCTATATGCGGTAGCGGTTGTGATGTGTGCGCTTATCAAGGTCGATGGCGGCAGTATTTTTGCGAGTACAGGTATGCTAGGCGATTCACCGGAGGGTTATCTTAGCATTTGGTGGGCACTTCTCATACTTGGTGCCATCGCTCTTGGATATACCATTGCCGGAGGTTTTCTTGCCGTACTAATGACCGATGTGATTCAATTTGGAGTACTTCTGGCTGTGGTTGTATTTATGATCCCTCTCTCATTTAACGCAGTTGGAGGTGTAAGCGCATTCATCGATAAAGCAAATGAGATACCGGGATTCTTCTCGGGTACGTCTCCGACCTATACATGGGTATGGCTTTTATTGTGGATATTTCTTAATGTAGCCATGATTGGTGGCGATTGGCCGTTTGTACAACGTTACATAAGCGTGCCTACTACAAGAGATGCGAAGAAGAGTACTTATTTGATAGGAATACTTTATCTCGTCACTCCCCTCATTTGGTATCTGCCTACCATGATTTATCGTGTAATGGAACCCGAACTTGCACTTGATTTGGATGCAACTACAATGACTTTCAACGGTGAACATGCTTATGTGAATATGAGCAAACTCGTGCTCATGAAAGGAATGGTAGGCATGATGTTGGCAGCGATGCTATCGGCCACATTGAGCAATGTTTCGGGCATTTTGAATGTGTATGCAAATGTATATACTTATGATATTTGGGGACACAAAGAGAAAAATCGTCAGGCAGATGAGAAAAAGCGTATAAAGGTAGGTCGTCTCTTTACATTTGTTTTTGGACTTGTGATAATTGCCTTGTCGATGTTCATACCTTTTGCCGGAGGTGCAGAAAAGGTCGTGGTAACCCTTCTTACTATGGTGATGTGTCCTTTATATATTCCGTCAATATGGGGACTGTTCTCAAAGCGGTTGACAGGTAACCAACTTATTACTGCAATGGTGCTTACTTGGTTCGTGGGTATTATGGCTCGTATCATCATTCCTGCCTCCGTCATTAGTCCAAGCATAATAGAATCGGTTTCCGGTTGTGTACTTCCCGTACTTATTCTTGTAATGATGGAAATTTGGTCGGTACGCAAAAAGTATGAAGACAATGGCTATCAAGCCATTTGCGAATATACTGATCCTGATGCCGACCGCGAGCCGACCTCAAAGGAGAAAAAAGCGGTACGAAATTATTCGCATTTGGCCGTTAACTGCTTTTGTATAACCCTTGGAGTCGTTGCACTCTTGCTGGTTGGTCTGCTCATTGTCGGCGATCCAAAGACTCTTGCGGTAAAAAATATCGTAATAGGAAGTATCGTACTGATTGTTGCCACTATACTTGCTTATGTGATATACAGAATCATGTATGCAAAGCAGGTGAAAATATCTAATTAGTCATTATTAATTAACCCTAAATACTAATCAAATGAACCTAAAGATGTTATTGTTTGCAAGTGTGTCGCTTGTTATTTTTGCATCTTGTCACGATTCGGATACTCCGTATATGACACTCGCGACAAAGACACTTGTTGTAGAAGCAGAAGGTGGGCTTTTCACCGTTGATCTTGAATCAAATGTCTTTTACAGAGTCAATAACGACTGCCAGGCCGAAGGAAGCGATAGCCATTGGGCAGTTATTGATTCTCATGAGACACAAGGTGAGATTACTAAATTTACAATCAAAATTTCTGAAAATTCATCGGCTACTTCTCGTACTGGTGCAATTCGTTTCATTGGTGATGATGTAACTCCTCTAAAGCTGGCTATTACTCAGAAGGGGATTGTTCCTAAGGGCATCAGCCCTGCCACCGAATCGGTTGATGCAGCTACAACGGAATCTTCGTTCAAAGTCTTTGGCGATAAAGAGTGGAGAGCTGTTTGTATAGATGCGGATGTGACCGTTTCTCCTACAAATGGGGTAGGCGAATGTGACATTAAACTTACTTTCCCGGAAAACAAGACATTTGTAAAGCGGACAATAGAAGTAACGGTAACCATCCTGGATGATAAAGACTATACATATACTCTTGTACAAGATGCTTTTTCGGGTATTTTAGCTGATTGGGATTTGAAGAGTTTAACCAGCAATACGAGTGGAACATTTGCTGATGGTGAAGCACAGTCGGTATTCCCGGGAGCCAATGGCAAGTATATTGCTCCAAGTGCCGGAAGTGGTAAAATAGAGTATTGGGCATGTGACCGAACAGGTTATATAGCGCAGACAGCTATTTGCGACCGCGCAGTGGGCGGTAATGGTGACCCGTATGTATCAGGAGCTATTCCCGGCGATTATTGGTATATCTATGGCGATGCGAAAGGTGCGATAATCCCTGCCGGTACAAAGATCCATTTCTATTTTGTGACTAAATTGGGAACGATGTGTTCTAGCTACTGGATGATCGAGTTCAAGGATGGGGAGGAATGGAAACCGGCTCTTCCGATTTCGACTCTTCTGGAAAGTGCGACAGAAACGATATCGGGTGCTTCCATTGATTACTCGGCAACAATTACCTACAATTTTGCAGGAATGTTGCTTGATACCAGCAACAATGGTGCATATATCCCTGCCGAAGGAGTATTTACGACAACTAAAGATATGGATGAGATTGTCTTAAGATTTGGACAAGCAGGTCGTTTAGGTCTTAGTGGTGCTAGATATTCTGGAAAATATATCGACTGCACACACGCAAGTGGTCAGACACGTTTTTCGGCGCAACATCCGAGTAACCCTGAAACAGGTGCGGCGATCAAAGAGTATAACCAACATGTATTGCTTGAAATCGTAGAATGAATATTATGAAGAAAAGTATATTAAGCCTGTTATTGGCATGTTTCCTGCAAATCAATCTGGCTTTTGCACAGAATGTAATGAAGGGTGTCGTTAGCGATGCCAATGGTCCTCTTGTCGGAGTTGTGATCCATGATAAAAACAATGGAAAAGGTACTACCTCCGATATGTCGGGAAAGTATGCGCTTAGTGGTGCGGAATCAGGGCATACAATAGAATTCCGTTATCTGGGTTATATGACCGAACATGTTGTATGGGATGGTAAAAGTGTGGTAAATATAAAACTTAAAGAGGATGCTGTACAGCTTGAAGAAACGGTCGTTATCGGTTATGGATCTGTAAAGAAGAAAGATCTTACAGGTGCAGTCGGTGTAATCAACAATTCATTGATCGAGAGGCAGAGTACTTCGCAACTTTCGCAATCTTTGCAAGGATTGATTCCGGGACTTACGGTTACTCGTTCAAGCAGTATGCCGGGAGCGAGTGCTACGGTGCAGGTTCGTGGTGTGACAACCATGTCTGATTCGAGTCCGCTTATCCTTGTCGATGGTATGATGGTCAGTAGCCTCGATAATATAGCAAGTGAAGACGTGCAGCAGATTACTGTACTTAAGGACGCGGCTTCTGCATCTATTTATGGTGCCCGTGCTGCTGCCGGTGTTATCTTGATAACAACTAAGGAGGCAACCGAGGGACAACTTTCGATCGGTTACAACGGGGAGGTTTCCTTATCTTCTCCTACCGAATTTCCGAAATTCCTGACCGACCCTTATCATTACATGACAATGTATAATGAATGGTCATGGAACGATGCCGGTAATCCTGCAGGAGGCGAGTTTGCCAACTATTCACAGGATTACATCGACAACTATGCTACCAACAACAGGTATGACCCCATTCAATATCCTATCTATGATTGGAAAGATGCCATTCTTTCGAGCACCGCTATGCGCCATAAGCACAATTTGACAATGACGTATGGCAACAAGGTAATCAAGAGTCACACTTCCGCTACTTACGAAAATGCTGACGCTGTCTACAAAGGTTCAAACCACGAAAGAATTTCTATCCGTTCTCGTAATAATCTGAAGATTAGTGATAAACTCTCCGGTTCTATTGATTTTTCAGTACGTTATGCCACGAAAAATGACCCCACTTCCGGTAGCCCGATTCGTGCGGCTTATATGTATCCTTCCATTTATTTAGGACTTTATCCGGACGGTCGTGTAGGTCCCGGTAAAGACGGCAGTCTTAGTAATACACTTGCCGCTTTATTGGAAGGCGGAGAAAAAAAGACTGTATCTAATACAATGACCGGTAAATTCTCGTTGAGCTATAAGCCTATAAAAGATTTGACCATTACTGCTAATTTGACTCCTACCATTGGAAATGTTTCAATCAAGGAGATGAAGAAAGCCATACCTGTTTATGATGCATACGAAACCGATGTTATGTTGGGATATGTTTCGGGATATACTTCTAATTCGTTAAGTGAAGAACGCCGTAACATCAAATCATTGGAGAAACAATTCATCGCTACATACGATAAAACCTTTAGCAAGGTACATAACTTCAATGCCATGGTCGGTTATGAGGATTATAGCTATACGTATGAAACGATGTCGGGGTCGACAAACGATATGTCTTTGTCTTCTTTCCCTTATCTTGATTTGGCGAATAAAAATGCTCTTGCTGTAGCCGGCAATTCTTATCAGAATGCCTATCGTTCATTTTTTGGCCGTATCATGTATAATTACGACAGCCGCTACTACCTCCAACTCAATGCTCGTGAAGACGGATCTTCACGTTTTCACAAGGATCACCGTTGGGGATTCTTCCCGTCGGCATCGGTTGGTTGGGTAATTTCTAATGAGAAATTCATGCAAAATATAACCCCGATAAGTTATCTGAAGTTTCGTGCCTCTATCGGTACTCTCGGTAATGAGCGGATTGGAAATTATCCTTACCAGACATACATTTCGTTCAACAATGCCATTATGTATGACAGTGCAGGATCTACTCCTCAATCTTCAATGTCCGCCGCACAACAAGATTATGCGTATGAAAATATCCATTGGGAGAAAACACAGAGCTGGGATATAGGGGTGGATGCCGCTTTCTTTGACAACCGCCTTGACTTTAGCGCAGACTATTATTATAAAAAGACAACAGATATGCTCTTGTCGGTGGCAATCCCGTCGTTTACCGGTTACTCGGCACCTGACAGGAATGTAGGTAAAATGCACACCCGCGGTTGGGAAGTAAAACTTGGCTGGTCTGACCGTATCGGGGATTTTAGTTATGCGGTAAGTTTTAATATCTCTGATTACAAGTCTATTATAGATAATCTTAACGGCAAGCAGCAGTTTAACAGCGATGGTACTATTATTACTGAAGGTGCAGAATATAACTCATGGTATGGATATAAGACTGCAGGTTTGTTCCAGACCGCAGAGGAAGTCAGCGAAAGTGCTTTGCTTTCGGCTTCTACCAAACCGGGTGATGTAAAATATGTAGATATCAGCGGATCAGATGGTACTCCTGACGGAATTATCAATGAGACATATGACCGCGTAGTGCTTGGCAGTTCGTTGCCACACTATCTTTATGGAGGTTCTATTAGTTTGGGTTGGAAAGGCATCTCCTTCTCTCTACTTTTCAATGGTGTCGGGAAACAACTTTCACGCCTTACCGAAAGTATGATTCGTCCCATGCAGGGACAATGGCTTCCGGCTCCGTCAGTCCTTCTGAACGACAATGGTGACCGTAATTATTGGAGTGTGTATAATACAGCAGAACAGAACGCATCAGTCAGGTATCCTCGCTTGAGTCATCAGGGCGGTGAATACAACAACTATAAAATGTCAGATTTCTGGCTTAGGAGTAGCGCATATATGCGTATAAAGAACATCAATATTGGCTATACAGTTCCTAAAAAAATCGTCTCTAAGGTCGGAATCAAGGGACTTCGGGTGTATGTCAATATCGATGATCCATACTGCTTTGATAGTTATCTTTCTGGATGGGACCCTGAAGCAGGCGCTTCTACCTATATCACACGTACTTATACGTTTGGAGTTGATATTAAATTCTAATAGAGTATGAAAAAATTACATAATATGAAAAAAATACATGTATTGATTTACATGATAGTTCTTCTATCTGTAACTTCTTGTGTGAACCTCGACCTGAATCCTCCTTCAGCTGCATCCAGTGAAAACTGGTTCTCGTCACCGGAGGAAGTTCGAATCTCATTGAATGATTTTTATCGTAGTACCTTCTTTGTTATAGAAGAAGGTTGGACGTTGGACCGTAATACAGATGACTGGGCGCAACGAACCAATATTTATACAATTGCGGCAGGTTCACTGAATGCGTCTTCTACAAGTAATCCCAATATTAAGACTGTTTGGAGTTACACTTATAAGAACATTAGTCGTGCAAACCGGATTTTGGAGGCACTCGACAATCTTGAAGGTAAATATTCCACCACAGAACTTAATACGCTTCGTGCCGAAGCCCGTTTTTTCAGGGCGTTTGCTTATTCACGTTTGATTACTCTTTGGGGAGATGTTCCTTTCTATCTGACTTCAATTACTCCAGAGGAAGCATTTGAGATGGGACGTACCGACAAAGCTGTCGTTTTAAAACAGGTTTATGAAGATTATGACTATGCAGCAGAAAATTTGCCGGTCGCAAATAATAATAGCGGTGCCACCCGTGTGGATAAAGGAACGGCCTATGCTTTCAAGGCTCGTACAGCTCTCTATCAGCACGACTATGGGACTACCGCAAAGGCTGCACAAGACTGTATGGATCTGGGAGTATATGACTTAGCCCCTGATTATGGAGAACTTTTCCGCGATAAGACAAGAGGTAGCAAGGAAGTCATCTTCTCTGTTGTTCACTCAAGTGACCTTGAATTGGATGAAAACGGTCAGCCTACTACACAGTCTATCGGTTCATTCATTGCCCGTTCGGCAGGTGGTACACATAATGCGCAACCTTCATGGGAACTTCTTGCTGTCTACGAAATGACGAATGGTAAGACGATCGATGAGCCCGGCAGTGGTTTTGATCCTCGCGATCCATTTGCCAACCGTGATCCCCGTTGTCTGGAAACATTTGCTGCTCCCGGTAGCCGTATCTATGGTATTGAGTGGAATCCTGCGCCAAATGCACTTGAGGTAATGGATTATACGCAAAATCGCATGGTTACAAACAAAGATTCAAAAGGCGGTTCGGATGCTTCCAACTGCGCTTACAATGGTTGCTGCCTGCGCAAAGGCGCGCAAGAGTCATGGCGTACTACTTTGTATAACGACAATCCCGTCATTCTCATGCGTTATGCCGATGTGTTGTTGATGTATGCCGAAGCTAAGATTGAACTGGGAGATATTGATGCTACTGTTCTTGCTTGTATCAACGATGTCCGTGCTCGTGCTTATAGCACTACCCGTACGCAAACCAACGACTATCCGTCCATCACCACCACCGATCAGACAGTATTGCGTAAAGTGCTCCGTCGTGAGCGTCGTGTGGAGTTTGCATGGGAAAATCTGCGTTATTTCGATTTACTTCGTTGGCATCAGTTTGAGAATGCTTTCGGACACAATATGTACGGATTTACTCGTACGGCCAATAGAGCAAAGGAATATTTTGCGGCAGGCAACTGGTTCTGGCCACAGACTCCGGCATTTGATGAAGACGGATTCCCTTCCTTTGAAGCGATGGCTGATGGGACTTATATCGTTCAGCATGGAGAACGTAAGTTTGATGAGAAGATTTATTTGTGGCCATTGCCAAGTGATGATGTACTAATTATGAATGGCAAACTTGTTCAGAACCCAGGGTACTAACTTTATTAAATAAATGATAATATGAGCATTGGAGAAATTTTATTGCACAGTCGGTATCAACCATTAAAGAGGGTGTTGAGCTATGATGTATTCAACACGGGCTTTAACGGCTGGATGACATTGATGCCTAATTTTACGGAATATCCGAATTTTGATGTTCCTAAGACATTGGTCAATAAAGATCAGTGGCCACCGGTCATGCTTAGTTCCGCTACCTTCAGGTATCCGGGTACTCATGGGGCAATGTCCGGTACTTATTCTCTTAAACTCTCGACAAGACCTGTTGCAGCGCCTTATACGGAGATTCCAGCAGAGGGATGCCTGGGACATGCCATTAAGCGACTTTCATTCTCTCGTCCGGGCTGCAAATATTTGCAGATAGAATGCTGGTTTACATATACGGCGGAGCAGGATGTGGTTGATGGCGGTGATCGTCCGCAACCGGGTTTACATGAGAGTTCAATCCGCGACTTCGGTATGGGATTTGATGTACAGGAAGGTGGAAAACGCTATCATGTAGGAATACGCTATCTCAATGCAGTGGATGGAAAGTTAATGCAGAAGTGGCAGTATGAACATTCGGATGAAGACGTTACAGATCGTGATTGGGCTTATGGACTTGACGGAGATTGGTGTAAGAAGGGTGTCGATCCTTGGTGGTTTGGTCGTCGTTATCCTAATGGTGACCATGATGGGTTCAAAGATTTGAACGATGGTCATCAGAAACTCATTTACAATGAGACTGATTGCAAACTCAATTGGCAATATATGCGCCTGAAACTTGACACACAGCTTCGCGAATATGTGGAGTTCCAATGTCAGGACAGAATTTGGGATATGCGTGGCATTGCAGCCGATACTGTTGATGGATATAACCGTATCGACAACCTTATCAACCCTCTTTTCTGGGTGGGTACTGATACCAATCGTCGTGTATTCTTTTATATAGATTCAGTTGTTGTTTCACAAGAATAAGGAGGAATGTAATATATGAAAATGTTTAATGATTCCCATCTTGAGGTAAAGAAGTTTTTTAAAGGAACTTTCTTCACTCATCCTTACGAGGCTGGTTGGGCAGATGAGGCTATATTCTTTGTTATGGTTGAGAAAATAGAGGGAGATCCTGTATTCGAAGGTCGTGTACAACTATCGCAAGACGGTGTGCATTGGGCTGATGACGGCAGTATTCCTACGATCTTCAAAGGACTTGGCCAACATATTATAAAAGTGAATTCAAATTTTGGTAATTATATTCGTCTTGCCGTCAGCATTGAAGGCGGAGAGATGTTTTTAAATCTTCATATAGCATGCAAAGGTTAATATTTATTTTCAGTTTGTTCATCCTTGCGATTGTAGGATGCAGTTCTAATGAATCTCAATCATTTTTGATTCGTCCGGACGGAGGTGAAGAAGGTGGAGATGACTCTGCCACCGAAATAGAGATAGGTAAAACTATTCCTGCTTGGCAAGAAGGTGTGATGGATATTCATTTCATCAATACAACTACGGGTGAAAGCGTGTTTGTAATATTCCCGGATGGTACGCAAATGCTTATTGATGCTGCAAGTTCGAGTGTTACAACCAACTCTAATGGTAATACGACCAACACCGGTATTCGTAGTCGTTGGGATCCAACCTTAACTTCTACCCGTGGCTCACAAATTATAGCTGATTACATTCGTAAGTGTATGGCATGGACAGGTAACAGTACGATAGATTATGCGGTACTTACCCACTTCCATAATGACCACTTCGGTGGTTATAATACATCCTTGCCGAAATCTTCCAATTCCGATACCTATTCGTTGATAGGTTATGCCGAGATCTTTGACAATTTTAAAATTGGCACGCTTCTCGATCGTGGTTACCCCGATTATAACTATCCGTTCGACATGGCGACAATGGCAGATAATGCTTCAAGTTGTAACAACTATATCAATGCGGTGAAATGGAATGTTGCTAATAAAAAGTTCGAGGCTGCGATATTTAAAGCAGGGGCAAATAATCAAATAGTTCAGAAGTACAATTCAGCGAAGTATCCTACTGCAAAGGTGCAAAATGTTGCTGTGAATGGAGAAATTTGGACAGGTTCGGGCACTGCCACAAAGAAGACATTCCCTGAACTCTCGGAGATTTCATACAAAAACAGCAAAGACATTACAGCCAGTGACAATTGTCCGCCGGAGAACATAACCAGTTGTGTGATGAAAGTCTCGTATGGCAACTTTGACTTCTTTGCCGGTGGTGATCTTCAGTATAACGGGCGCTCGAGTTATGCATGGAAAGATGCCGAATTGCCATGTGCAAAAGCCGTAGGCCAGGTAGAAGTGATGAAAGCCGACCATCATGGTGTAACCAACACCAATCAGGCCGATGCTCTGAAAGCACTCAATCCACAAACGATTGTTGTTAATTCATGGGTCGATTGTCATCCCCGCACCGATATATTGAATTCGATGGAGACAACACTCCCTGCGTGTGATATATTTATCACTAACTTCTGGCAGGGCGATCGTCCCAGTGGAGTAGACGACCGGGTAACGGCAGAAGAGGCTGCGAGAGTAAAGGGATATGATGGACATATTGTAGTTCGTGTGACCGATGGAGGAAACAAATATAGAGTAATGACGACCACAGATTCTGATGGGGCAATGACTGTTAAGGCTGTTTCCGGTCCATATACAAGCAGATAATGAATACAAAATATTATGATGTATTAGTAGCAGGTGCAGGGCCTGCCGGAATATGTGCGGCTGTAGCCGCTGCCCGGCAGGGGGCACATGTTGCTCTTATCGAAAGATATGGAGTCATTGGAGGTAATCTGACCGCTGGGTATGTCGGTCCTATTCTCGGTAGTGTAGGTAAGAACACTATGCGCGATGAGGTTTGTTCTATTCTTGGCGTCAAAGACAATGACTGGATTGGGGAGCATGGAAATGCTCACGATTTTGAAGAGGCAAAACTTACATTGGCAGAATTTGTTGCGAAGGAAAAGAATATCGATGTCTTTTTGCAATGTTGTGTGTCGGATGTTATTCGTGACGGAAAGGTGATAAAAGGCATTAAGTGCGCAAGTAACGAGGGGACACTCTGTTTTGAGGCTGCAGTTACCATAGATTGCACTGGCGATGCAGTGGTGTCTTTTCTTGCCGGTGCAAAAATAGAAAAAGGGCGCGATGACGGACTTATGCAGCCTGTAACCCTTGAATATACTATTGACGGAGTAGATGAATCAAAGGGGCTTATTTGCATTGGAGATGTAGATGATGTTCAACTTAATGGCGAGCGTTTCCTTGATTGGTGCAAAAAGAAAGCTGACGACGGTAAACTTCCCCCAATTCTTGCTGCTGTACGTTTGCATCCATCAGTCAGATCGGGTTGCCGTCAAGTAAATACGACACAGGTCAATAGAGTGGATATAACTTCAGTCGGATCTATTTTCACCGCTGATCTTGAACTTAGACAACAGATACGTCTCCTGACTCAATTTTTGAGAGAAAATTTGCCGGGTTACGAGAACTGTAGAGTGATCGGAAGTGGTACAACAACTGGAGTGCGTGAAAGCCGCAGAGTGATGGGTGACTATGTGATTGATGCCGATGAGATGGCGGAAGGCTGCCGCTTTGCTGATGTGGTAGTACATAAAGCATTGTTCATTGTCGATATACATAATCCTGATGGAGCCGGACAGGCGGAACCGAGCATACAATATTGCAAACCATACGATTTGCCGTATCGTTGTTTTCTCCCGTTGGGCTTAGAAGGGATTCTTGTGGCGGGACGGTGCATATCGGGTACTCACAGAGCCCACGCTTCATACCGTGTCATGAGTATTTGTATGGCAATGGGAGAGGCTGTTGGTATTGCTGCTGCCATGAGTGCATCGCAGAATTGTACTCCGCGTGCTCTCGATGTAGGAGAGTTGCAGCGACGGCTTGAATCGTTAGGCGTAGAGCTATTCGATTAACGTAGAACATAATCATACTTTAAATTTATAGAGCATACTTATGAAAAAAATATATTTGTCTGTCGTGTGCTTATTGGTCTCTATTCCCCTTATCGCCCAGTTGTATGTTGAGCCGGAGAAGGAAGTAGAGTGCTCTGTCTTCTTGGCAAAGGAAGGACGGGGGCGAGCACAGCAAGGACTTGAAATATGGGATGATTACATATTCTCGTGCGAGGATGGAGGGCATGTGAATATATATGATTTCAAAAGTGCAGATTCGAAACCCTTAGCAGGCTTTGAACTGGCTTCCTCCCATCCTGACAACCATGTAAATAATGTATGTTTTGGTGTTGAGACAAAACGAGGAGCATCATTTCCTTTACTATATATAACAAATGGCAAGGTAGGAAGTGAATTGGAATGGTTGTGTTTTGTAGAGAGTATAACTCGCCGCGGGAAACGTTTTAGCAGCGAAATTGTACAGACAATCGAACTAGATGGTTCGAAGTGGGCGGAGAAAGGGTATGTCTCTATCTTCGGAGCGCCGAGTTGGCTGGTCGATCGGGAACGTGGCTTTATATGGATATTTTCGGCACGTAAGCGTACGGTAGCGAAAGTGACAAAGAATGCATGGGAGAACCAGTATGTCGCCACCAAGTTCCGCATACCATCGTTAAGTGAGGGTGCAAAGGTGCGGCTTGACCAAAATGACATTCTTGATCAGGTGGTGTTTCCCTATGATGTATGGTTCACGCAAGCGGGCTGTATGCATGATGGTAAAATATACTATTGCTTCGGAGTTGGGAAGCAAGATGACAACCGTCCTTCCTGCATCCGGGTGTATGATACTGATACGCGGACAATTACTGCGCGATACAATGTGCAGGAACAAGTCATTTACGAACCGGAAGATATTGTGATAAAAGATGGAGCCATGTATGTCAATACCAATACAAACGCAAAAAAGACATCCGACCTTCCTTGCATATTCAAACTCTCTCTTCCGAAAGAAAAGCGGATAGGGGAAAATCCTCTCGATGAGATACGCCAGGATCCGGAACGTGCAGGTGGCGTGTATTATGTGACCGATCTTTCACATACGGTTACGCCGACCCCTAAAGGGTATAAACCTTTCTATATAAATGGCTATTTCCGTCACGGAGCTCGTCAGATAGACGATACGGTAACTTACCCTGCCATATACGGCGTATTGGAGAAAGCTCATGATACGAACAACCTTACAGACTTCGGGAAGGCTCTATACGAACGCCTTGAACCGTTCAAGATGAATGTGTTCTATAAAGAAGGTGATCTGACGCAGATCGGTTATCGCCAGACGCGGGAAATAGGCCGAAGAATGGTACAAAACTATCCTGAAGTATTTGAAAACCATCCTTATTTGAAAACTAACGCGACAAATGTACTTCGAGTGGCAGCTACAATGCAATCGGTGAATTCGGGGATTTTGTCACTGAAACCCGAGCTTGAATGGGCAGAGATAGACAACTCTCGTTCGTTTCTTACCACACTGAATCCTTATGGCAATGTATGTCCCGATAGAAGTACGCTCGATAAGTATATACTTGGTAAGGAAAATAGTTGGTATAAAAAATATCGTTCATACATAGATGAAAAGTTGGATGTTGATGTTTTTTTCACAAGGCTGTTTATAGACATTACACAAATAGAAAGTGAGTATGATAAATATGACCTTGTCCATCGCTTCTGGTTAATGGCGTCACTTATGCAATGTCTCGACCGGCAAGTGCCTATCTGGGATATCTTTACAGAAAAGGAAATATTGGCTTGGGCAGAAATCGAAAACTATAAGTATTTTGCGCAGAAGGGGCCTGAACCTGTATCCCACGGGCGGAGTTGGGGGCTTGCATCGCGCACGTTACGCCATCTATTAGACGAATCTGCCGAAGATATTGCCCGTAAACGTCATGGTATAAATCTCAACTTCGGACACGATGGTGTTCTTATGGCCATCTTGACAAATCTACAGGTTGGGACGTGGGCACGTGAGGCAAGTAATTCCAAAGAAGCTTTGCAGAGTTGGAAGTATTGGGATATTCCGATGGGGGCGAATCTTCAGATGATATTTTATCAATCGGAAGACAATTCGGATATTCTAGTCAAGTTTATGCTGAATGAAAAAGATCTTCAGCTACCGCTTGAAGCGGTTGAAGCATCTTATTACAAATGGAACGAGGTTTATAAATTCTATATCGAACATTGCGACAAGGTTGAAAGATCACTTGCCGAAACATTGAAATTATCGTATGAAGACTTTTAATTACAATCGTGCCGAAATTAAGGCTGGAATAGTACATTTCGGCGTTGGGAACTTCCACCGTGCGCATCTCGAAGCTTATACAAATCTTTTGCTTGAAGATCCGTCGCAAAAATGCTGGGGTGTGTTTGGAGCAATGATTATGCCTACAGACGGGATACTGTTCAATGCTCTCAAAGAAGAAAATGGTATATATCAGTTAACGACCTGCAGCCCTTCCGGCGAACGGCATAATATGTTGATTGGCTCGCTTGTCGAACTCGCATGGGGGGAAATAGATAGTGAACCAATCATTGCTAAAATAGCATCGGAGGAGATAAAAATCATTACTTTGACCATAACTGAAGGGGGGTATAAGGCTGATTTAGATAAGCCGCGCACAGTATTCTGGTATGTAGCCGAAGGACTTAAACGTCGAATGGAGCAAGATTTGCCGATTACGATTCTTTCGTGCGATAACATGCAACAGAATGGCAATGCTGCAAAATGTGCGTTTATGTCATACTTCAAAGCGAAATATCCCGAGGTAGCAGCGTGGGCAGAAAAGAAAGTGACGTTCCCAAATTCGATGGTGGATAGAATCACTCCTGCAACAAAATCGGGGAAGATTACTAATGTGTGCTGTGAAGATTTCATACAATGTGTCGTTGAAGATAATTTCATTGCAGGCCGCCCTGCATGGGAGAAAGTGGGAGTTACATTCACGGACGATGTGACCCCGTATGAAATCATGAAATTAAGTCTTCTCAATGCATCGCATACACTTCTGTCTTATCCTGCCTATATGGAGGGATTTAGGAAGGTTGATACTGTATTGGCAGATGAGAGGTACCGCACAATGATAAAGTTGTTTATGAACAGGGACGTCACTCCTTATGTTCCGGTTCCCGAGGGTGTTGATCTTGAAGCGTATAAAGATTTGCTTATCAAACGATTCTCAAACAAGGCGATAAGCGATCAAGTATCGCGACTTTGCGGTGATGGCATCGCGAAGTTTGCAGTCTATGTAGTACCCATACTCAAACAGATGTTACGGGATGGAAAGGATATTTCGATAGAGGCTTTCCTGATAGCTGTTTATTGCAAATATCTAGTAGGTGCACACACAGAGTCTGGGGAGGATATAACTATTTTCGAACCTCACATTACTCCGGCGGACAAGATGCTGATTTCCGGAGGATCGCCAGTTGAGTTCTTGAAAATATCGCCTTTTGTGTCATTGGAACTAGACAAATATCCTGTATTTATGGAAAAGTATGAGCTGTTTTATGGCATGAGCGTAGCAGAAGGATTAAAGGTCTTATTGCAGTAAACAACTAAAAACAACAAAACCATGAAGAAGTTTTTTATTCCGGTTGTTCTGTTACTGTTGTGTGTAGTATCGGTTTCGGCACAAAAACAGATTGAAGCATCTACACTTAACCTGATAGGTAAGCCGTTTGAATTGACCCCCAATCCATATCATAGAGTCGATACATTGGTTTATAAAGGTTTTAATCGGACGGAGAATCGGCAAGTTCGTTGCCCGGCTGGTATGGCTGTACTGTTTAAAACAAACACGCGTAATATACATATTACGACAAAGTGGGGGTATGTATATTCGAGTAACTCGACAATGCCAATCTCTTATAAGGGATACGATCTTTATATCAAAAATGCGGACGGACAATGGCAGTATGCGGCAAGTGGTTCATCGAAAGCGTATAAAAGCGAACGTATTGAGACGTTTGCACTTATAGAGAATATGGATGGTACAATGCACGAATGCATGATGTATATGCCGATGTATTCAGAGGTTATTTCTTGTAAGATAGGGATAGATGACGACGCTGTTATCGAGCCGTTGAAGTCGGACTTTCGTCATAAGATAGTGGTATATGGCTCTTCATTTACGCAAGGAGTAAGTACGGATCGGTCCGGCATGAGTTATCCTATGCAATTTATGCGCAATACGGGCTTTCAAATCGTGTCGCTTGCAACAAGCGGACGTTGTTTGATGCAACCTTACATGACCGATGTCCTTGTGGAAGTAAGAGCTGATGCTTTTATATTCGATACCTTTTCGAATCCTGATGCAGAATTGATAAGAGAGCGCTTGATACCGTTTATCAATCGGCTCATAGCAGCGCATCCGGGCACTCCGTTGATATTTCAGCGTACTATCTATCGTGAACGACGCACATTCGACACAGTTCTTGATGCGAAAGAACGGGCTAAAGCCGCAACTGTAGAAGAGTTGTTTGCAAAGATCCTTGTTGACCCGAAATACAAAGATGTTTATCTAATCACGCCTAATGCTTCCGATGCACACGAGACATCGGTTGATGGAACTCATCCTAATAGTTATGGATATACACTTTGGGCTAAGTCGATAGAGGCTCCGGTAATAGAAATCTTAAGTAAATATGGAATAAAATGAGACAAGCTGTATTGGTAGAACCGAAACATATAGAGTTTCGTGAGGTCGAGGCACCTAAAGCGTCAGACCTGAAAGAACATCAGGTTCTTCTGAATATAAAACGAATAGGTATTTGCGGAAGTGAAATACATTCTTATCATGGATGTCATCCGGCAACCTTCTACCCGGTAGTTCAGGGACATGAATATTCGGCAGTGGTAGTCGCTACAGGGACGGCGGTCACAATATGTAAGGCAGGTGATATTGTCACTGCACGTCCGCAACTTGTGTGTGGGAAGTGTAAGCCTTGTAAAAGAGGAGAGTATAATATTTGTGAAGAACTGAAGGTACAAGCCTTTCAGGCAAATGGAGCCGCGCAAGACTTTTTTGTAGTAGATGATGACAGGATTGCGGTGTTACCTAAAGATATGTCACTTGACTATGGCGCTATGATAGAACCGGTGGCAGTTGGTGCGCATGCAACAATGCGTGGCGGTGACTTAAAAGGTAAAAATGTAGTTGTTTCGGGTGCTGGAACGATTGGAAATCTCGTAGCACAGTTCGCAAAAGCCAGGGGAGCTAAACAAGTTCTAATTACCGATGTGAGTGACTTCAGACTTGAAATGGCCCGTAAATGTGGCATAGAGGATACGCTTAATGTTGCTAAGACGCCATTTAAGGAAGGGATTAAGAGTGTTTTTGGTGATGAAGGTTTTCAAGCCGCATTCGAAGTCGCCGGGGTTGAGTCGAGTATTTGTTCGCTCATGGAATGTATTGAGAAAGGGAGTACCATCGTTGTGGTGGCGGTATTTGACAAAGATCCTTCGCTTAGTATGTTCTATTTGGGAGAACACGAATTAAAGCTGAATGGAACGATGATGTATCGCCATGAAGATTATCTTGCAGCTGTCAATATGGTAAGTTCGGGAGCTATCCATCTCGAACCGCTTATCTCGAATCGCTTCCTGTTTGAACAGTATGATGAGGCATACAAATTTATAGATGAGAATCGTTCGACATCCATGAAAATAATTATTAAATTATAAAACCATGAAAATAATAGGTATAGGAGAAGTTGTTTGGGACTGCTTCCCGGAAGGCAAAAGACTTGGCGGAGCACCTATCAATTTCTGTTTTTTTGCAAAAGAGTTGGGAGCAGATTCGTATCCTATTACGGCAATAGGCGAAGATGAACTGGGTGATGAAACGATTGTGGTGCTTAAAAAGACCGGACTTGATTTAAGATATGTTTCTCGTAATTGTTTGCCGACGGGTAAAGTGCTCGTGTCGTTGAATGAGGCTGGCGTTCCGCAATATAACATTGTTGAGAATGTTGCTTGGGATGCAATCGAGTGTAGTCGTGCGACAATGGAACTTGTTAGCGATGCAGATGTGGTTTGTTGGGGTTCTTTGGCACAGCGAAGTGAAAAGTCGCGTACTGCAATCTTGAGGTTTATAGATGCAGTGCCGAATACCTCCTTGAAGGTATTCGATATTAATATCAGGCAACATTTTTATTCGACAGAGTTAATTGTGGAATCATTGCAAAAGGCCAATGTTCTCAAATTGAATGAAGACGAGTTACCGTTGCTGATTTCTCTTCTTTCTCTTTCGACAGATTTTGTTGAAGCTATCGCAGAGCTTATTTCTCGTTTCTCACTTAAGTACGTCATATTTACGCAAGGCGCAATGTGTAGTGGAATATACGATGTAAGTGGGGAAGTTTCATCCATTGACACGCCCAAGGTCGAGGTAGTCGATACTGTAGGTGCAGGCGATTCGTTTACCGCTACCTTTGTTGTTAACATACTTAGAGGTGAATCGGTGGCGGAGTCGCATCGTAGAGCAGTTAATGTCTCGGCCTATACTTGTACGAAAAGGGGGGCGATAAATCCGTTGCCGGATAGTCAAAAGTAATAAGATAAAAAGAATGAGATAAGTGTAATTAAAGTACTTATCTCATTTTTTTACTTTAAACAGAAGTATGGTATTATAAAAAATATCAGTAGTTCTTTCATAATTTAATTTTCACGTTTTAGAAACAGCTCTTTTGAATTGGTCCTTATTTTTCGTTTTTTAGGGCTGAATATGATAGGGGATATGCATTATAAATGCTCTGATTGTTCTCTTGGAGATACTTATATAGATATTAGGTTAATTAGGACAAATTCTCTAAATTTGTGCCATTAACTTGACTAATACATCCATGGAGCATACTGAAACTTTAATAGTGGAGCAGTTGAAGACAGGCAATGAAGATGCCTATCAATACATTTATGACCGTCACTATGCCCTGTTGTGTCATGTCGCGAATGGCTATGTAAAAGATCAATTCCTCGCGGAAACCATCGTCGGAGATACTATTTTTCATTTATGGGAGATTCGTGAAACGCTGGAGATTTCCGTTTCCATCCGTAGCTATTTGTTGAGAGCCGTCCGTAATCGTTGTATCAACTATCTTAATTCAGAATGGGAAAAGCGCGAGATTGCGTTTTCATCTCTAATGCCCGATGAGATAACAGACGATAAAATGACGATATCCGATTCGCACCCGTTGGGGACATTGCTGGAGCGTGAACTGGAAGAAGAAATATATAAAGCCATTGATAAATTGCCGAACGAATGTCGTCGCGTGTTCGATAAAAGCCGTTTTGAAGGAAAATCATACGAAGAAATTTCTCAAGAGTTAGGCATCTCTGTCAATACGGTTAAGTATCATATAAAGAATGCATTAGCATCTTTACAAACGAATCTAAGTAAATATCTGATTACTCTACTTTTATTTTTTTTCGGGTAAAAACGAAAAAAAGTCATATTTAGACTACCCTCAATTAAAAATCTACTGTCTCCTTTATAGAACGTAGAAAAATGGAAGAAGAAAAGAAACATATTGATGAATTGATTGCAACCTATCTGACCGAAGGTTTGGACAAAAATGCTTTAGCCGAACTAAAAGCATGGATAGCTGCATCACCTGAAAATGAGGATTATTTTATTCAGCAACGGGAAGTCTGGTTCTCTGCCGTGAGCCGTGAAGCCGCGTCGAAATACAATAAAGACAAGGCATTCGATACCTTTAAGAATCGTATCGGGAGCCGGAAGCAAGTGGAGAAAGCTCCTCGCCAGGAATTCCGTTTGTCGGCGTTGTGGCGTTATGCCGCGATTATCGCAGTCATACTTGCAGTAGGATGCTTCTCATATTGGCAGGGAGGAGTGAATGTAAAAGACACTTTTGCAGATATATCCGTGGAGGCTCCTTTAGGATCAAGAACGAAACTTTATTTGCCTGATGGTACATTGGTTTGGTTGAATGCCGGTTCACGAATGACCTACTCACAAGGCTTCGGAGTAGATAACCGTAAAGTAGAATTAGAAGGCGAGGGATATTTTGAAGTCCAACGGAATGAAAAACTCCCTTTCTTTGTAAAGACTAAAGATTTGCAATTGCAGGTATTGGGAACAAAATTTAATTTCCGCGATTATCCGGAAGATCATGAAGTGGTAGTATCCTTGTTGGAAGGGAAAGTAGAATTAAGTAATTTACTGAAAAAAGAGAAAGAAGCTTTCCTTGCACCCGACGAGAGAGCGATATTAAACAAAGCGAACGGATTGATGACCGTAGAAACTGTCATAGCTTCCAATGCCTCCCAATGGACGGATGGCTATCTGTTTTTTGATGAAGAACTTTTGCCGGACATCGTGAAAGAACTGGAACGTAGCTACAATGTGAATATCCACATAGCTAATGATTCATTAAATAAATTCCGGTTCTACGGAAACTTCGTCCGTCGGGAACAAAGTATTCAGGAAGTGTTGGATGCGTTGGCATCTACAGAGAAAATACAATATAAAATTGAAGAGCGCAATATAACTATCTATTAACCGGTTACCAGAGATTATAATACTATGATTGTTTAACCTTATAATTGAAGAATATGAGTAAAGGAAATAATACTGAATAGTCTTTAGTGAATGATAAGGAGAGAAAAATAAAAACCGGAAGATCTCGAACATCTTCCGGCTCCTGAATCTCTTCTTTCAACAATCCTCAAGAGTGGATATGTTTTCAAAAGAGATAATGCAAAGTTAGCAAAATACATCTCTTTTAAAACGAGTTATTCAAGTTTTAATTAAATAATTTGTTTATTTTATGAATTACAGGAAGAAGGCCATATTAATGGTCGTGGCTCTCTTTTGCTTTAACATAGCAATGCTAGCCCAGGCTGTCTCGCTGAAATTGAACAATGTTTCGGTGAAGGAAGCGATGACACAACTGAAAAATAAAAGTGGATATTCTTTCGTTTATAAAGTCGGGGATTTGGATACCAAAAAGATTGTAAATGTAAAAGCAAAACAGTTGGATGAAGCTATCGACCAGATTTTGTACGGACAAAACGTTGTTTATGAAGTGAAAGGTAAGAACATTATTGTCCAAAAAGGACAACCCCGTCCGAAAGTTTTGAAAGATAGTAAGAAACGAAAAATCACGGGTGTGGTGAATGACCTGAATGGTGAACCTATTATTGGAGCTACTGTAAAGGAAAAGGGAGATGTTAATGGAACTGCGACCGATTTGGATGCAAAATTTGCTTTGGAAGTATCATCAGGAGCAGTATTGGAAATCTCTTATATTGGTTATCAGACACAAGAAGTAAGAGTTGGTGACCGGACAACTTTAGCTATTACCTTGATTGAAGATCAGCAGGTGCTAGATGAAGTGGTAGTAGTGGGATATGGTACAACCTCCCGTAAAAACTTGACCACAGCTATTGCGACGGTAAAAACTGAAAAAATATCGAAAGCTGCTAATAGTAGTGTAGCCAGTATGTTATTAGGACGTGCGGCAGGATTACAGGCTACGGTAAATAGTACTCAACCCGGAGGTGAAATAAATATTTCTATTCGTGGTGGTGGAAATCCGATTTATGTTGTTGATGGAGTAGTAATGCCAAATTCTTCTTTAGAAGTCGGGAGTGGGGAAACTGGATTGCCGGATGGTGTTAAACGTGCCGCTTTGGCAGGCTTGAATCCTAGTGACATAGAATCTATTGAAGTTCTGAAAGACGCTTCAGCGGCTATCTATGGTATCGGTGCAGCTGATGGTGTCATCCTGATTACAACCAAGAAAGGAGTAGAAGGGAAGCCTCATATTACTTATGAAGGGAGTTATTCTATTCAGAAGCGTTATTCTTATGGGATGAATCGTCTGAATTCACAAGAATACATGAATATGGTCAATTTGTACGGAAAAGAAAATTATTTGTTTATTAATGAGCAATATCCTTATGGAAATGTGGGATATGATGGTAAATGGACTCCGGTATTTACGTCTGAACAGATAGCGAATGCAACTACAACAGATTGGTTGAGTTATGTATTGAAGACAGGGCAAGTTAATAATCAGAATTTGACTGTTAGTGGTGGTTCAAAAACACTGCGTTATTATTTAGGATTAAACTATTATGATGAAGACGGAGTTGTTCGTAATGCCGGAATGCAGCGTTATTCTTTGCGGACTAGTATTTCTGCGCAGTTGTTTAGTTTCTTGAAGTTAACGACCATTGCTAATTTGAATCATAATAAATATAGTAATTCTACGGTAGGAGGAGATACCGGTAATCAAGGGAATTCGGCAGCAGGGTCACTTTATACGGCAATGAATTATCCGCCTTATCTCGCTATGTACGATAACATGGGAGAATATACAATATTCGGTAGAGAACCGAATCCGTTGGCTGCACTAGAAATTCGCGACGAGTCTAAACAAAGTAGCTATTATGTGAACTTTGCTCTTGATATTGATATTATCAAGAATATGCTGTCGGCTAAATTGTTGTATGGTGTGAACAAGGAGAATGGAAAACGTTCTGCCTATATTCCTAAAGATGTTTATTGGGGACTTGTTCGTAAATCAAGAGGAAGCCTTGGATATAATGAACGACAGTATGAAACGATGGAGGGTACTCTTTCTTTCCGGCATAAATTCTGGAATATGATAGATGTGAATGCTGTAGCAGGTATGGGGCGTTATTTGGACAAGGGAACCGGAATGACCGTTTCTTACCAAAATGCTAATGATATGATTAACGACAGTAACCTGGCTGCAGCGGATGGGCCTTTCTCTCCAACTTCGTATAAGTATGAAAATGAGAAACGTTCTCAATTCCTTCGTGCTTCTTTCGATGTGCTGGATCGTTATGTATTGACGGCTACTTTACGGCGGGATGGAACAGATAAGTTTTTTCCGGATAAAAAATATTCGTTATTCCCTTCTGCTTCAGTGGCATGGAAAATGTCTAATGAATCGTTTATGCAAAATCTTTCTTGGCTGAATCTATTGAAGGTTCGCGCTAGTTATGGTGTAACGGGTAGTGACAATTTAGGAACTTCTTTATATGGTATTATCGGTATATCTCGTGAAGATGTTAAGTTCTCGAATAGCGGTGTTACTTATGTACCTTATGCACTGCAAAGTGCCAATTATTCGGACGTGACCTGGCAAAAGACAACGATGAAGAACATTGGATTAGATTTTTCAATTTTGAAAGATAAAATATGGGGAAGTCTTGACTTTTTTCGGAATGATGTGACTAATTTATTGGGAACAGCTCCTACTTCTTTATTAAATATGTATGGTTATCGTCCTATAAATGGAGGGCATTATAAACGGACTGGTGTGGAATTGTCCTTAAATACCTTGAATATTCAGACATCGCATTTTAAATGGACTTCCTCACTGGCATTGTCTCATTATAATGCATATTGGATTGAGCGGATGCCGAATTTTGATTATAAGAAATATCAGAAACGGGAAAATGAGCCGATGAGTGCTTATTATTATTATAAGACAGTTGGTGTCATTAATGAAGATAGGAGCAACATGCCAGATTCTCAACGTTCGTTACCTCGTGAAGCACAGTTACCCGGATATCCTATTATTGATGATCGCAATGGAGATGGCAAAATAGATATCGATGATATTTATATGGATAACACGCTGCCTAAGGTATATTATGGTTTTGGTAATACCTTTACTTATAAGAATTTTGATTTGGATATTTATATGTACGGACAGTTGGGCGTGAAAAAATTTAATTCTACTCATGCCAGTAATTGTTCTGCAGCCAATTTAGCAAGCGGAACATTGGCAAGTAACCCTACAGATTATGCCTATTCTATTTGGAATTCACAAATCAATTCCAATGGGACTGTACCAGGAATTGCTTCCAGTAAATCTGTAGCACTTCCGGAAAATGCCCCGATCAACACCTTCTGGGAAAAAGCTTCGTTTTTGAGAGTTAGAAACATTACATTGGGATATAACTGGGATACGAGGAAACTAGCTTTTCTAAAGGGGAATATACAGAATATCCGTCTTTTTGTAGATTTTCAGAACCCATTCACTTTGACCAAGTTCGAAGGTGATGATCCGGAAATAACAACAGCTGCCGGTAATCTTGGCCATGGGCAATATCCTCAATTAAGAGTCTATTCTTTTGGTGCGAAAATTTCATTCTAATTGATATAAAATGTAGAAATATGATGAAAAAGAAAATATTATTTCCAATATTGTCTTCCTTATTACTTTTATTGGGAAGTTGTGAGAATAATTTCGATGCACATATCTATGGCGATCTTATACAGGGCAAATATCCGTCTACAGAAGATGAATATGTCTCTTATATGATGACTTGTTATATTCCGTTTACATCGGTATTTACATATCAGATAAATAGTGGAACAGGACAGCACGGCTTCTATGTTGCTACCGGGGGAAATATTCGTATGTTTGACTCTACGTCGGATATAATGGCACCAGCTGTAGTGAAATGTAGCGATGAATGGCTCCGTCTTTCTCAGGCAAACTTCGAAAATTGCTATTATTACTGGAGAGGTTGGGTAGATGATGCCAATAACCTGAATCATTTTCCTAAAACGGCAGAGGTAACTCGTTTTACGGAGATTATCGGTACGCTGGAAAAAGCTCCTGAAGATGTACTGGCTAAAGAGAAGAAGAATAGCCTGTTGGGAGAAGCCCGTTTATGCCGGGGGATGATGCTTTATTACTTGATGCATATTTATGGTCCGGTGCCGGTTGTAATTAACCCCGATGATGTGTTTAATGAAGAAGCACTGGGAAATACTGTGCGCCCTACATTGAATGAGATGTGCGGATGGATTACAGATGATTTGGAGTTTGCAGCCAATAATGCTCCTGAAACTACATTGGAAAAAGGGCGATATACCCGTGATTATGCTCGTTTCTGTCTGATGCGTCATTGTTTGAATGAAGGGGGATATATGGATGGTTATTATAAAAAAGCATTAGATATGTATGAGGCTTTGAAAGGTAAGTATTCCTTGTTCAAATCGGGCAGCAATCCATATACAGACCTTTTTAAAAATACCAATAAATTTAATAACGAAATCATTATGGCAGTAAGTTGTGATCCAAATGCTGACGGGAATCCTAAGAACGGGAATGCCAATGTTCTTTCTTGGTTGGTTGTTCCTAATGAAGCGTCAGCACTGGATCCGACAGGAAATCGTACCCCTTTCTATCCGCAAAATGGCGGTTGGAATGCTTTTTACAATGTGGCTCCTAAATTCTATAATAGTTTTGAAAAAGATGATTTACGCAAAGAGGCGATTCTTACAGAATACTGGACAAAAGATGGAATTAAGGTGACCAAAAGTGATATTGGGGTGAAATGGGATGGATTTATTTGTAATAAATTTCCAGTGGAAACTTCAGGAACTTTCCAAGGAACAGATATTCCTTTAGCACGGTGGGCCGATGTGTTGCTGATGTATGCTGAAGCAGAAGTTCGTTTATCGAAAGCAGCGCCGACTGCAGCTGCAATAGCTGCTGTAAATGAGGTGCGTAATCGTGCCGGACTGGGAAATCTATCTTCTGAAGCTCTGTCATCTGCGGATGCATTTCTGACTGCAATACTGAAGGAGCGTGGGCACGAACTATTTTATGAAGGATGTCGTAAGATTGATTTGATTCGTTTTAATCGTTATGCACGTGAGACGGCTGCAACGAAGAGCAATGTCCCTACAAAACAGTATATGCCTCTGCCCAATTATGCTGTAGACCAAGCAGCAGAGAATGGAAAAACTCTCGAACAAAACTATGAAAGACCAGATTGGAAAACAGATAAAGATGCAGCTGGTGGAATCTAAGAAAATGATTTTTATTCAATTAAATAACAAATAACATGAAATATATGAATTATCTAATAGGTATGCTAATGATATTTGCCGGATGGGGATGTTCGGATGATACGATACAAGAAAATAAAGAGCCGATGGTAGCTACTGATGGCGGATACTTATTTGCTCATATGACAGATGAAAATTATGCCCGTTTATTTTATTCTGTTTCGCGTGATGCATTCCATTGGGAAACATTGAATAAAAAGCGGATTGTGTTGCCTGACTATTGCGGTCATCCTGATATTTGTCAGGGTAAGGATGGTGTGTTTTATATGATTGGCGTACAGCCTAATACGGGGATACCTATATTGTGGTCATCTTCAGATTTAGTGACTTGGAAGAGTGATAAGTTGAAAAAGTCTATATTTAATAAAATATCAGCTTTGGGTTATAAAAATGAAGAAACCTATTACGGAGCTCCGAAAATATTTTATGATGAGGCTGGTGGGCAATATATTATTACCTGGCATGCCGGTAAAACAGGGAATGACGGAGATACATCAGAATGGAAGACGAAACGTACATTTTATATTTTGACATCGGATTTCAAAACTTTCACCGACCCGAAACATCTGTTCAATTTTACGGGTAGTGACGAAGACATGGCAACTATAGATGTGATTATCCGTAAAGTGGGTGATGAGTATTGTGCTATCATAAAAGATGAACGCTGGCCGGAAGATGCTCCGGAAGTAGCTAAAACAATTCGTATGACAAAGTCGAAGACTTTAACAGGACCATACCCCAATCCGGGAGCGGCAATTACCTCATTAAGTGTGTGGCATGAGGCTCCCATACTCGTTCCTACAGTAGATGGCGAAGGGTTCTTTCTCTATGCAGAACGTTATCCGAAGCAATATGACATGTTTAAAGCTTCTTCGATAGACGGTCCTTGGACTGAATGTTATTTTCAAGGTCCCGATGCCCGTCACGGATGCATTGTTCGAGTAAATGAGAAGGTTTATCAGGCTATTTTAAAGGCTTACAAGAAATAGAAAGGACAAATATATGATGAAGAACTATTATATTGTAAAATTATTACTTATTTCAGCCCTTGTCGTATCCTGTACGGACAGTGTGGAGAAATATGACAACTGGCCTGAATGGAAAACGCAAGGTCCGGTCACTGTAGGCGGAGAGAAAATGACCGAGACGTATTATACCAATTATATAGGGAAAAAACTTCATTTGACGAAGGAGGCAGAAGTTGATTTTACAGGATTCGATGCGCTGGAATTTGCTTTACAGCCTCATTTCTGGGAGTTTATGTCTGACACAAAAGCCCGTTTTAAAGGTGAAACCGGTGAATACGATTTGATTTATGATGCAACTAATGAGTTGGTATATGTAGAACAACCGGAGAAACAATATCCCGATGCCCTCTACCTGATAGGTGCTAATTTGGGACATCCGGGGGCTGGCAGAGTTATTTCGGCTACATGGAATTTGGATACACCGGATAATGGAATGACCTGCTGTCGAATATCAGACAATGTGTTTGAAATATCACTCTATTTGGCAGAGAATTTTGGTTTTAAACTTTTCAAACACCATGGATGGGGAACTCATCCGGAGATTGAAATTTGGGCACAAGATCTTACTTTAGATAAGCCGACTTTAGTTCAGGGATTATCTTCCGGTGATTTTGTGGCGGGACCTTTGTTTAAGTCTGGTATATATCGTTTGACAATAGATATGAAGAATGGCACTTTCTCCATGCAACCGCAGAATGGCCAGTCTTCTGATGTCAATTTTGTAGTTAATGGTCAGGAAATGAGTATCCTTCCCAGTGTATCTTCTTATCTGGGAGTGAAGCTGAATTTACACAAAGGAGATGTACTGAATTTTGAGAATTTCGGTGATATCAGTGAGATGATTCAACCTGATTTCTTTGAAAATGCTGCAGAAGACCAAGCTGTTTTCCGTGGAATGGATGGAGAATATAAACTATATTATGATCCGGGTAACAGGCTGATTTATGTTGAGAATGTCCAATCGGAATTTCCTGATGCTTTGTGGACTTGTGGAAGTGGATATGGCCATCCGGCTGCTGAAAGTGTAACGGCTCATGGCTGGCAATTTAATACGGGTGATTCCTATCAGTGTGTAAAAATTGGTGAAGGTATTTTCGAGATAACATTATTTTTGGATCATGATTTTCATCTGTTATTTTTTAAGAAGCGTGCGGATTGGGGGACAGGCTTTGGAACCTTAGTGCTTGATCCCTTACCTGCTAATCTGTTGGATAAACATTACCAAGTTTCTAATTTGAGTAGCATAGGCAATGGACATTTCACTGGTGATCTTATTCCTGGTAAAGATTTTACTCCTGGAGTGTATCGCCTTCGCATTGATATAAACAAAAGGGTTATTGCCGCGGTCAATAAAATGGATGAAGCCGATGTTAAACCATTAGAATTCAAGATAAATGGAAAACTGATGCAGCAAAGTGGAACGTCTGACTTCTTTGAAGTGGAACTGGCTTTGACACAGGGGCAAACAGTTGCATTTGAAGGATTTTCCTATTTAGAATATATGCTTCAACCGGAATTTTTTGAATTGGTTGACGGACACTATAAGTTTAGGGCTGTCAGCGGAACTTATCGTATCGACTATCGAATAGATAGAGAATTTATTTATGTGGAAAGAATAGATAAAACAAACTATCCTGATGCGATGTGGCTTACCGGAAATGGCTTCGGACATCCCAAGACGGATGGCAGTATCTGGAATTATCTGAGTGTAGACGATACCGGATGGGGATTTGCTACTCCCGGACAATATCTTTGTTGTGCTAAAACAGGTGACGGGATCTTTGAAACGACATTCTATTTTCACGCGAATTGGGGATGTGTGGCTTTCTATCAGGGAAAACATGTGACTGGTGCCTGGTATTATGCTATCAAATCTTCTGAAGTAAATATTGTTTCATCAGATGGCTCATTTGGGCGTGCATGGGGCTATGATGCTGGCGGAGGAAATGATGTTAATTTTGGAGCTACAATTAATAACATAGATAACCAATATGGAGTCTATCATTTAAAATGGGATATGAATACAAATACTTGTATTATTACAAAACTCTAGTGTAGAATTTTGTGTATAAAAAGAGAAAGATCGGAAGTAATGCCGATCTTTTTTGCCTTTGTTTTTAGTTTTCATATAGGTTACTACCATATATTATTTTATTTTTGCATCATTCTTCTTATGATTTGATAACTACTATAATTAAAACCATGAAAAAACTGAAGATTTTATTATTTCTATGTGTTGTCGCATGTACGCTTACGGTACAAGCACAAAAACAATTTACCTTGAACTCTCCGGATGGGAAACTCCAAACAACTATTACCGTCGGTGATAAGTTGACTTATGACATCCATTGTGACGGACGTCAGATACTGGCTTCTTCTCCAATTTCAATGACATTGGATAATGGAGAAGTTTGGGGAGAGAAAGCAAAGTTGGCCGGCACTTCCGGGAAAAAAGTAGATCAGATGGTTCCTTCTCCTTTCTATCGCGCCAACGAACTAAGAGATTACTATAATGAACTGACTCTCCGGTTTAAGAAAGATTGGAACGTAGAGTTTCGTGCTTACAATGATGGTATTGCATATCGCTTTGTCAGCCGGTCGAAGAAAACTTTCAATGTAGTGGATGAAACTGTAGATTACCGTTTCCCGTTCGATATGGTAGCCTCTGTTCCGTATGTAAAAGCGGGGAAAGACGGTGATTACGAATCCCAATATTTCAATTCTTTCGAGAACACTTATACTACTGATCGATTATCGAAACTGAATAAAAAACGTTTGATGTTTCTGCCGTTAGTAGTGGATGCTGGTGAAGGTGTCAAGATTTGTATCACAGAATCCGGTTTGGAGAATTATCCCGGTCTCTATTTATCTGCTGCTGAAGGGGAAAACCGGTTGACGGGTCAATTCGCTCCTTATCCCAAGAAGACGTTGCAGGGCGGACACAATCAACTTCAGATGTTGGTGAAAGAGCGTGAAGCTTACATTGCCAAAGTAGATAAACCCCGAAGTTTTCCATGGCGAATGAGCATTGTTACCACTTCCGATAAAGATTTGGCGGCAAGCAACTTGAGCTATTTGTTGGCTGCTCCTTCCCGTCTGACGGATATTTCATGGATTAAACCCGGTAAAGTGGCATGGGATTGGTGGAATAACTGGAACTTGGATGGCGTTGATTTTATCACCGGAGTAAATAATCCGACTTATAAAGCATATATTGATTTCGCTTCTGCAAACGGAATAGAATATGTAATCCTTGATGAAGGTTGGGCAGTCAACCTGCAGGCGGATTTGATGCAAGTAGTAAAAGATATTAATCTGAAAGAACTGGTAGATTATGCAGCTTCCAAAAATGTAGGTATCATTCTTTGGGCTGGTTATTATGCCTTCGATCGTGATATGGAGAACGTTTGCCGTTATTTTGCCGACATGGGAGTCAAAGGCTTTAAGGTCGATTTTATGGATCGTGACGATCAGTATATGACAGCATTCAATTATCGGGCTGCCGAAATGTGTGCTAAATATAAATTGATTCTCGATTTGCATGGAACGCATAAACCGGCCGGCTTGAATCGTACTTATCCGAATGTGTTGAACTTTGAAGGGGTTAATGGCTTGGAACAGATGAAATGGAGTCCGGCTTCGGTCGATCAGGTGAAGTATGACGTACTGTTGCCTTTCACCCGTCAGGTTTCCGGTCCGATGGATTACACCCAAGGCGCGATGCGTAATGCTTCGAAAGGCAACTATTATCCTTGTAACTCGGAACCTATGAGCCAGGGAACTCGCTGTCGCCAACTTGCTCTGTATGTGGTATTCGAGTCTCCTTTCAATATGCTGTGCGATGCGCCAAGCAACTATATGCGCGAACTGGAATCGACCGAATTTATTGCCAATATTCCGACCGTATGGGATGAAAGTATCGTGCTTGATGGCAAAATGGGAGAGTACATCGTAACGGCACGCCGGGCAGGAAATGTCTGGTATGTAGGTGGAATTACCGATTGGACGGCACGTGACATTGAAGTAGATTGTTCCTTCTTGGGTGACAAGACATACGATGCTACATTATTTAAGGATGGAGTGAATGCCCACCGGGTTGGACGTGATTATAAATGTGAATCTTTCCGGATAAAGAATGACAGTAAGTTGAAGATTCATTTGGCACCCGGAGGCGGTTTTGCACTGAAGATCAAATAATAGGTACTTTAGGTTCTATATTCTATCTAAATATTGAACCGGATTTAATAAGTTTGAAATAGGTTCGATGCTGTATCAGTAAATTTGATACAGCATCGAATTTTTATGAACAGGTCGATTGAGGACCTGCCGTGCAATGACAAATTGGAACGTGTCAGGATAATGCCGCAATACCTGTTCCTATCAGATTGGCATTATTCATACTTTTTATGTCGATCTCTACGTCTTCCAAACCAAATAAACTGAAGAGTTCCCGTAATTTCTCCATGACAATCATATTATAGTTTTTATCTTTTCTGTTCTTGCTCCAGAAAAGACTTCCTTCGGCAACCAGGCAAATTCTCCTTATCTCCTTATTGTATGACTTTAGCAACATGATAAGCCCTGTAAGTGAAGCTGCAACCAATTGCGCCGATCTGCCATATATCCACTGTGCTACCTGCACATACACTTCTTTATAAATATCGGGATAGTTCATGATAGAGGTAAGCTTTTGTGCATCGAATTTTTCTTCAAATTCTTCCAGAGGGAAAGTCGTTTTTAGAATGTCTCCCAAGTACATGCCGGATACAGCTTTCTCGAAACGTTGTCTTCCCGGATTGTCGGAGATTACATCTACCGTATTATCTACTGCGGTGAGGAATGGCGGATGGAAGTTCCCTGACTCCAGATTAACGGGAATCAATCCATCGACCTTATGTGACGGACTTAACTTCTTAATTTTGTCAGCCGGAATAAAAGTAGCCATATTGGTACCTGTTCCCACAATCAGACCTATATATGCATCGTAACTGTTGTCGGTAAGTCCTGCAAATAAACTGGCTACGGTGTCATTAAGCACTTTTATATTCGTAAACTTGATTTTATTTCTTTCGTTTAGATAGTCCAGCAAAGGCTTCCCTACCACTTCTCCGATCATCTCTTTTATGTCAACTCCTTTTGTCCAGCGTAAGAGTTTGGCATCTCCGCTTGGCACAGACTCTGTCGGATAAGAAAAGCAATATCCGATTGGCATTTCTTTCTCCCGTTTTATTCCGGTAATCATGTCTGCCAATTCTTTGAATAACTCCTCGCGGGTATAGCCGGGAGATTTCATAACCGACATGTCTTTCTTCCAACCATTGTTGGGGTGAATGGTTGGAGGAACTTTACTGAAGTCAACGATTGCCACCCGATAATTGGTTCCTCCCAAATCAAGCACTAACGATTTACCATTAATACTACTTGCTTTCGGAGTGATAAAAGTTGGAATGCATTGTATCTCTGCATTTTCAGTGTTCAATCCCTCTTCTACTTTTGCTTTGAATGAACGGGCAATTTCTTTGAGTTGCTCATTATCTAACTGAAAAATATTCTTCTCCATGATATTGACTTTTATTGTGTATACTATGATATATATGAATAACAACTGAAAAGGAATTTTGCTCGGTCGGTATACGGTATATGGATTCGGCCGGATTCCTGATTTATCTCTTTCTTTTTTGCTCTTTCCTAAAAAATAACCTTTCGTTGAATTCAAGTTCTCCTGCAAATGATTTTTCATTTTCATTTCTCATGTTCTCATAAGTGGTATGGTATTTGTTTGTAAATCAATAATATAATGCTATGAGAAATAAACTGTAAAATGGTATTTCTCATAGTATTTCCATCATTTATCCTTAAAAAAGCTGCATTTCTCATCGGTTTCAACTCATTTCTCCTCTTATTCTCATACTCCTTTTATCTGTTTTGCTTATTTCTCATGCATGATGGCTGTGGCTTTTCCCGAACTCTCGCCGGACTTACGATTATTCCTTTCCTTGTGTTGTTTATTAATCAACTTCCTATTGTTTACTGCTTTCCTGTGTATCATTCACCTTATATCTTACTGTTTTCCCTTACTCAT